>Ga0157371_10000002_pt1 | contig 665040 bp, 583 predicted proteins | sample C45metaG_FD_113462 | JGI IMG/M metagenome (GOLD analysis project Ga0157371, IMG submission 113462) | Corn rhizosphere microbial communities from Kellogg Biological Station, Michigan, USA - C4-5 metaG | ecosystem: Host-associated > Plants > Roots > Rhizosphere > Soil | place: USA: Michigan... | reverse complement strand
TGCACAACACGCTGAAGACGACGATGATCTACGTCACCCACGACCAGGTGGAAGCCATGACCATGGCCGACAAGATCGTGGTCCTCAACCGCGGCAATATCGAGCAGGTCGGCTCACCAATGGAGCTGTACCGCTCGCCCGCCAACCTCTTCGTCGCCGGCTTCATCGGCTCGCCGCGCATGAACCTGGTGACCGGCGATTACGCCCGGCAAAAGGGTGCGACCACCGCCGGCGTGCGGCCCGAGCACCTGACGCTGTCGAAAGAAACCGGCCTGTGGCAGGGCAAGGTCACGGTCGCCGAGCATCTCGGCTCCGACACCTTCCTCCACCTCGACGTCCCCGGCATCGGCCCCATCACCGCCAGAACCGACGGTGAATTCGAATGCAAACACAGCGATACCGTCTTCATCACACCAGATGATGCCAAAATCCACAGGTTCGATGACAAGGGCATCGCGATATGACGCCTTAAGTTCAGGCCTCGTCGATCCTGACACCGTTTCGGTCAAAAACATGAAGCCGTTCCTGCGGGAAACCGACCCGCAGGGACTTGCCCGGCTGCAGCAGCGCCCGATCAGACGAAAACAGCTTGAAGGGCAATCCATGCACGGTCAGGTGCAGGATGATGCCGAGACCCGTCGGCTCGACGAGATCGACGGTCGCCTCGACAGCACCATCCGCAGGTGAGACGGTGACATGTTCCGGCCGGATACCAAGTGTGACCGGCTCACCATCTGCAAGCTTCACGTCGCGGCCGAGTTCGAGGCGTGTGCCATCGCCGAGCACGACGAAACTACCGCCATTTTCCCGCCCGAGCCGTCCTTCCAGAAAATTCATGCCAGGCGAACCGATAAAACCAGCGACGAACAGATTGGCTGGGCGATCGTAGAGATCGAGCGGTGCGCCGATCTGCTGCACATGGCCGGCATTCATCGCGACGATACGGGATGCAAGCGTCATCGCCTCGATCTGGTCATGGGTGACATAAACCGAGGTAGCGCCGAGATCAGCATGCATGCGCTTGATTTCGGCCCGCATCTGCTCGCGAAGCCGTGCATCGAGGTTGGAGAGTGGCTCATCGAACAGAAAGGCCTTAGGCTGGCGCACGATGGCCCGGCCCATGGCGACGCGTTGGCGCTGGCCGCCGGAAAGAGCCTTCGGACGGCGCGCCAGATAGGGATCGAGACCGAGTTTCGCCGAAGCACCGGCCACGGCCGCCGCGATTGTTTCCTTGGTGCTGCGGCGCAGGCGCAGGCTGTAGCTCATATTGTCGGCGACGCTCATATGCGGATAAAGCGCATAGGACTGGAACACCATGGCGATATCCCGGTCCTTGGGCTTGCGATCGTTGACGCGCTCACCGTCGATGGTCAATTCGCCTGCTGAAATCTCCTCCAGACCGGCAATCATTCGCAGCAGTGTCGATTTTCCGCAGCCGGATGGGCCGACGAGGACGATGAATTCGCCGTCCTCGATCTTCAGATCGACCCCGTGCAGGACCGCAAGGTCGCCATAGGTCTTGCCGACATTCTTCAGCTCGATGGAAGCCATGGGATTATCCTTTCACCGCGCCGGCCGTCAGGCCCTGCACGAGATAACGTTGAATGAGCAGGAAGAAGAGACAGGCCGGAATGAGCGCCAGAACACCCGCCGCCATCATCTGCCCGAAATCGACGGAAAATTTTGAAACGAAGGTCAACAGCCCGACCGGGAACGTGGCGCTCTGGTTGCCCGAAATCAACATCAGCGCAAACAGCAACTCGCTCCACGCGGCGGTGAAGACGAAGCCCAGCGTCGCAGCGATGCCCGGCAATGTCAGCGGCAGGATAATCTGGCGGAATGCCGTGAAGCGGCTTGCCCCGTCGATCATCGCCGCCTCTTCCAGATCCTTCGGAATACCGTCGAAGAATGACTGCATGAGGAAAGTGGCAAACGGCACGTTGAAGGCGGTGTAGACGATGACGAGACCCGTCAGGCTGTTGGTGAGGCCGAGCGGCGACAGCATCTTGAAGATCGGCGCGACCAGCATGACCAGCGGAAACATCTGGGTAATCAGCATCAGCGCCACGATCCAGTATTTGCCCTTGAAGCGGAACCGCGACAGCGCATAACCGGACAGTGACGAGAGTACCGTCACGGCAAGTGCCGTGGAGCCGGCAACGATGACGCTGTTCTTAAAAAATGTCGGGAAGGCACTGTTTTCTATGACATATCGATAATGATCGAGCGTCGCGTGCGACGGCCACATTCGCACGCCTTCGCTATAAAGCAGGTCATTCGGCGTGACCGAGACCTTGAGCAGCCAGAACAGCGGAAACAGCGCAAAGACGATATAGGCGAGGATCGCCAGGCGATGGGCAAGGGTGAGGAATATCCTTGATGTCATCGGTCAGTCCTTCTCGATAAGGCGTTGGCGCAGGAGCACGATGAGCATGGAATAGGCCAGAAGCAGCACCAGAAGTACCAGCGCGATGGCCGAGGCATAACCGAAATCGAGCCGCCGGAAGGCCTGCGTGAAGATGTAGCTCGCAACGATCTGGGTGCGGTCTGCCGGTCCGCCATTGGTCATGACGATGATGAGATCGGCAAAATTGGCGATCCAGACGGTGCGCAGCAAAACGGTGATGGCGATGGTGGGTGCGAGAAATGGGAGGGTGATGGAGGTGAAGCGCTGCAACGGGTTTGCTCCATCGATGGAAGCGGCCTCGTAAAGATCACGCGGGATCGCCTGAAGTGCGGCAAGCAATGTGATGGCGAAGAAAGGAATGCCCCACCAGACATTGGCGATGATCGGCCCCCACATGGCAAGCTGCGGATCGGCAAGAATATTGTTGGGCGCGGAGAGAAGCCCGAGCGAGACCATCCAGTGCGGCAGCGGTCCTATGACCGGATTGAACAGCCACGCCCAGTTGAGACCGGCAAGAAAGGTTGGCACGGCCCATGGAAGAAACACCAGCGCCTGGGCCAGCCCCCTGCCCGCGAACGGCTTGTCCAGCAGCAGCGCCAAAATGAGACCGAAGAAAAACTGCAGGAATACCGAAGCCCCCGTCCACCACAGCGTATTTTTCAGCGCCCGGTAAAAGGCCGCATCCTGCGACAGTGCCTCCAGATGTTTCAAGCCAACGAAACCGCCGGAAAAAGGATTGAGCAGCTGCACGTCACGAAACGCATAGGACAGGCCGAGCACCAGCGGCACCAGCATGACGGCAACAATGAGCACGAGAACCGGCGCACTATAGAGCCAGGGTTCGGCCCAGTCGGCAAAACGCTGCATTGCCGGCTTGCCGGCGCGGTTGCGCGCGGCCACGGGTCCGGCGCCATGGGCATAGGACATGATTGATCGCTCCTGATCGGACGGCGGGGCGGACAGGTTTTTCTAACGCTTCTGGCCAGCCGGTCCGCACGTTTTGAAGTGGGGCCTGCCGTTTGGGACAGCCCGCAAGAACGGCCGCGCGGGTTCAAACCTCGCGCGGCCAACCGTGTGGTTTATTTGGAGGCGAGGAACTTCTGCTGCGCCTTCGTCATATAGTCAGCCCATTGCTTGGCGAGGTCTTCCGGTGAGATATCGCCAAGAAGCGCTTCCTGCGATGTCTTGATAACAAGCGAATCCTTGAAGAATGCGAATTCCTCAAGATAGGTCGGCATCTTCGTCGGCACGGCGTTCTTGTCCGCCAGTTCGTCGAACCAGCCCTTGAACTGCTCGCTGGCGTAGAAGGGGTCCTTCTCCGCCGACTTGTGCACCGGCAGCGCACCCGTCTTCTTGTTCCACTCGATATTGCCTTCCGGCCCTTCCAGCGTCTCGACCAGTTTCCAGGAGAGGTCCTTGTTGGCGGATGCCGACATGATCGACCAGCCGGCGAAACCGATGGTCGGGAAGGTCTTGCCGTCAGGTCCCTTCGGCATGGTCATGACGCCGAAATCTTCCGGCTTCATGCGCTGGGCAATGGCGATAAGGGCGTCCGGATCCTGATCGAGGAAAGCGCAGGTGCCGGAATAAAAGCCCGCGACGATCTCGTTGAAGCCCCAGTTGACGCTGTCTTTCGGCGCCAACCCGTTCTTGTAGAGATCGATCACATAGGTCAGGCCCTTCACCCAGCCAGGGCTGTCAAAGGTGGAGGTGCCGTCCTTGGTGAAGAACTCGTTCGATCCCGCCATGGACGCGCCGAACATGACCCAGCCGTTAAGTCCGCCCGGCCCGCCACGCAGGCAATAACCGTATTTGCCGGGAAGTGCTGCAACCTTCTTGGAGGCATCGGCGAATTCGTCGAGCGTCTTCGGCGGCTCCTTCACGCCAGCCTGTTCCAGCAGTTTCTTGTTGTAGAACATGGCCCGGAGATAAAAGCCGTAGGGAAGCATATAGGCCGTGTTCTTTACATCACGGCCGAGTTCCAGCGTGCGTTCACTCAGACCCTTGGTGTATTCCCATTTGGCGAGGTAGGGTTCGAGACTTTCGAGCATGCCGTTATTGGCATAAAGCGAAAGCCAGGTGTCGGGCATTTCCATGACATCAGGCACATCGCCGGCGGAGACCATCGTGGCGAATTTCTGGAAGGCCTCGCTCCAGGGCAGCGAGATGATCTCCACCTTGGTGCCGGGATTGGCGCTTTCGAACTTCGAGACGATGCCCTTCAGCGTTTCCGTCCGTTCGGGACTTGTAATGACCTCGACCAGTTTCAAGGTCGTATCCGCCAGCGCCGTTCCGGTCATCAGGGCGGTAAAGATTGCTGCTGCTACCAGTTTTTTCATGTCGTTCTCCCCTTTTTGTCGTCAGTTTTAAGACGCGTCAGACGGCCGAGGCCGCCTTGATCGCGGGTTCGAGATCGTTCCAGAGCGCTTCTGTGCCCTCCAGTCCGACATGCAGGCGCACGGAACGCGCGCTGATGCCGAACGTGTGGGCGGAGTTTGGCTGCGCCTTCTGTTCAAGCACCACTTCACCCGGGACGATCAGGCTTTCATGCCCACCCCAGGAAACACCCAGTTTGAAAAGTTTGAGGCGGTCGGCAAAAGCGCGCACATCCACCCCTTCCTTGAAAATGAAGGAAAACAGGCCAGACGTACCGTTGAGGCCGGGCGGCAGGCGGTTCGCCAATCCCGGATGGCAAACCTTTTCCACCACATCGAGCGCCTGCAGGCGGCTGGCAATATCCAACGCCGATGCCTGATGCGCCCTCATGCGCAGCGGCAGGGTGCGCAAGCCGCGGATCAGCAACCACGCATCGAAGGGCGACATCTTGCCACCGAGATAGGGATAGGTCTCTGCACGAATGCGGTCGATCATTGCCTTTGAACCGGCAACCACGCCGGAGACCACATCGCTGTGCCCGCCGAGATACTTCGACGCCGAATGCACGACGAGATCGACACCGAGCGAGATCGGCTGCTGGAAGACAGGGCTTGCCCAGGAATTATCGATGACGGTGACGGCGCCATGGCGCTTGCCGATCGCGGCGAGCGCACCGACATCATGGGCCTCCATCACCCAGCTGGTCGGGCTTTCCATGTAGAAGAGCTTCGCGCCGGGCATAGCCTTTTCAACCGCCGCCTCGTCGCGGCCGTCGACATAGACCACCTCGACATTCATGCGCTTCATGAAGGTGCCAAACAGGCGAAACGCATCGGGATAGACATGGCGCACCGCGACGATGCGGTCACCCGGCGAAACGAAGGAGAGAACGGTGGAGGAAATGGCCGACATGCCGCTGGCGAAGCCAAGCGCATCTTCCGCGCCCTCAAGCTTTGCCAGCATTTCCTCAAACATCCTGACGGTCGGGTTGAGCCCTCGCGTATAGACCGGCCGCACCTTTTCGCCGCGATAGGTTGAAACCATTTCGTCGTAGCTGGAAAAGGTGAAAAGCGAGGTCTGCACAAGCGGCGGGACCACAGCTTCGAAAGCGTGGGTCTCGTCATGGGCGACGATCAGGGAGGCGGGATCGAAGAGATCGTTGCCTTGGTTCATTTCGACATGTCCTTGATATCCTCCTCGACGACAGCGAGGATTTTCAGTGTTTCTTCACGGGCGGTCTCCGCATCGCCGGCGGCGATGGCGTTGAACAGCGTGCGGTGAAAGGGGAAGGAGCGGCTTGCAAAGTCCGGCCGGTCGAAAGGCTTCAGCCAGAAACGTTCGAAACCTTCGCGCATCTGCTCGAGCAGCTGCTTGAACAGCGAATTATGCGTGGCGTCATAGATGGAGAGGTGGAAGGCAAGGTCGGCCTTGCCGGACGTGCCTTCAGCCAGATGCACCCGCTCCATCTCATCGAGCCGCGCTTCCATCGTGGCGATATCCTCCACCGTGCGCCGGCGCGCCGCAGCCATCGAGGCCTCAACCTCGATGCCACGCCGGACTTCCAACGTCATCAACAACGCATCGCGCAGGCTTTCGGCATCGATGGAGATAGGCATATGCACGGTTGCGGCGGAAATCGGCTTTAGCAGATAATTGCCACTGCCCTTGCGGCTGTCGATAACGCCCAGCGCCTGAAACTTACGGATGACCTCGCGAATGGTGGAACGGCCGACACCCAGCGCCACCATCAGCTCTCGCTCGGCCGGCAACCGATCTCCAGCCTTCAGTCCCGCCCTCTCGACGTAATCGGAAAGGGCCGCCTCGACCTGGCGCACGCGGTCGCTGGGTGGAATAGGCTGCATCAGTTCGCGGCTGGATCTATCCAAGACTTACCCTTTGAATTGGTCTGACATCTTACCATTTCAAACGGTCGGTCGATTGTCAACGGGGAACGCAAGCAGCCTAAACTGGGAGATCACATCCCTGTTGAACCGCGTATTCGGGGAAAAATAGAAGGAAATTAGATATTTGGGCGTTGGTAACGCTGGAGAAGGCTTACCGGCTGGGCAAAATTTGCGAGACGGCACAATCGACCGTAGGGCCTAGGACAGAAGGAAAAAACTTCTCCTCCGTCGTGCTCGGGACTATCGCGAGCATCTGCCAGCTATTGATTTTACGATACGCGACTGGATCCTCGGAACGGGCCCGAGGATGTGGGGATACGTTAGTCAGGTGTCTGAGGGTGGCTGGTGCCACCCTCGCCCGTTTTGTCTTCTTACTGGCTAAGCACGGCCGCCTTGATGGTATCGATGTTGTGGTTGACCATATCGATATAGGTTGCGGCCGGGCCGTCGGCTGTCGAGAGCGCGTCGGAATAAAGCGTTCCGCCAACTTTCAGGCCGGTTTCCTTGGCAATCTGGTCCATCAACCGCTTGTCGGTGATGTTTTCGACGAAGATCGCCGAGGCCTTGTCGTGCTTGATCTGATCCACCAGCTTGGCGACGTCGGCGGCAGACGCTTCGGAATCCGTCGAGATACCTTCCGGCGCCAGGAATTCGAGACCATAGGCATGCTCGAAATAACCGAAGGCATCGTGTGAGGTGATGATGTTGCGTTTTTCCGGCGGAATGGCGGCGATCTCGGTCTTCACCTTCTCGTTCAAAGCCGCGAGCTTGGCGATATAGGCCTGTGAATTGGCGGTGTAAGTTGCGCAACCGGCCTTGTCGACCTCGCAAAATGCGCCGGCGATGTTCTTCACGTATATTTCCGCATTCTTAATTGACTGCCAGGCATGCGGATCGAATTCACCGTGATTGTGTCCCTCATGGTCATGCGCTTCCTCTGCCTTGTGGTCGTGACCCGCCTCTTCCTCGGCTTCCGGATGTGCGTGACCGGCTGGCTCATCGGAAATCTTGAGGGGTTTCACGCCCTTTGTCAGCTCCACCACCGGCGCCTTTGTGCCGCTGGTATCGATCAGCCGCTTCAGGAAGCCTTCGAATGCAAGGCCGTTCACCAGCACAACATCCGCCTTGCTGACGGCAACGGCATCGGCCGGGCGCGGCTCGTAAACATGCGCGTCGCCGTCAGGTCCGACGATCGTGGTGATTTCGACGCGGTTGCCGCCGACATTCTTCGCGAAGTCGGCGATGATCGAGAAGCTGGCCACGACCTTGAGTTCAGCCGCAGAAGCCTGCGCCATCAGGACTGGGGAAAGGGAGAGAAGGCTTACGCAGGTAGCAAGACGTAGGGTTTGGAACATGAAGGGTTCTCCTTTTTTCAAACGCTGTTTTCAGGCCGTTCTGTGACGACCGGAACCGAGAAGATCGCGAAGCACACCGCGTGTGCCGACGACGATGGACAGGACATAGACGACGCCTGCGGACAGGATGATCGCCGGACCTGATGGCAGCGACGCGTGATAGGACAGAAGCAGGCCTGCAAAACACGAGACCATGCCGATGCCGATCGAGATGAAGCACATTGGCGCGACGCGATTGGACCAGAAGCGGCTGGCGGCAGCGGGCAGCATCATCAGGCCAACCGAAAGCAGGGTTCCGAGCGCCTGAAACCCGCCGACCAGATTGAGGACGACGATGGCGAGGAAGAGGAAGTGCACGGGGCTCCCCCAGTTGCTGACCGAGCGCAGAAACAGGGGATCGAGGCATTCCGCCAGCAGCGCGCGCCAGAAAACCATCATCACCGTCAGCGTTACGACGCAGATACCGCCGATCAGGCCGAGCGCTTCATTGTTCAGTGCCAGCACCGTGCCGAAAAGCACATGCATGAGATCGACACTGGAGCCGCGCCAGGAGACGAGCAGCACGCCGAGCGCCAGAGAAATGAGGTAAAAGGCTGCAAGCGAGGCATCCTCCTTCTGGATGGTGAAGCGCGAAACCGCACCGGCACCCAATGCCACCAGAAGACCGACGACCAGCCCGCCGATGGTCATCGGCAAAATCTCCAACCCGTAAAACAGAAAGCCCACCGCCGCCCCCGGCAAAATGGCGTGCGACATGGCATCACCCGTCAGGCTCATGCGGCGCAGCATCAGAAACACCCCGACCGGCCCGCAACTGACAGCAAGGATCAAGGCACCAGCAAGCGCACGCTGCATGAAGACATACTGGATGAATGGCTCGATGAAGAAATCAGACATGGATATGCGAATGCGCCTGCGAGTGTTTGGGGAAATCCTGCGGCTTTTCCGCCAGGTCGGCGTTCACCGTCGCTGCTGCGGGTTCGCACCATGGAGCGTCGCCGTCCCATGCCTCGTGAAACCGTCGTGCCTGCTGCATCATTTCGGGCCTTAGAACCTCCCGTGTCGGGCCAAAGCCCACCAACCGTCTGGCAAGCAGAAGCGTTTGCGGAAAATGCTGACGCACCAGCTCGTAGTCATGAAGAACGGCCAGAACCGTGCGCCCCTCGGCAACCCATGCTTTGATCAGCACCATGAGGTCGGCGACGGTGCGCTCATCGACAGCGTTGAAGGGCTCATCCAGCAAAATCAGTTGCGCATCCTGCAACATGGCGCGGGCAAAAAGGGCGCGTTGCATCTGGCCGCCGGAGAGTGAATCGATATTGCGTTTTTCAAAGCCAGAAAGTCCGACCGCTTCCAGCACATGGGCCATGGCCGCCCGGTCCGACTGGCGATGGCGAGCGAGCAGGCCGCGTTTGGGCCAGAGACCAAGCGCGACCAGATCGCGCACCTGTGCCGGAAAGGAACGGTCGAGTTCAGACTGCTGCGGTAGATAGGCGACGGAAACGCCTGGAGTAACCCGGCATTCACCGCCAAGTGGCTTCAAAATGCCGGCGATGCCCTTCATCAGCGTCGATTTTCCCGACCCATTGGCGCCGACCACCGCCGTGAGCGACCCTTTGGCAATATCGCCATCCAGATGATGCACCGCCGCGCGGCCGGCATATCCGAGTGTCAGATTTTTAAAGGCAAGGCACGGATCGTTCATCGATCCCTCCGGGGCATGATGTCATTTGATGACCCCTCATATGTAATGTTATTACATTCGTCAAACAAATATGTAATGAAATAACATTAACTATCGGAAAGGTAGGTTCCATCTCACATTGGACGACAACCGCGGGATCGCCTCGGGGGGTGTGATCATGCCGAGTTCTGGATTCCCGGGACAAACCAGAGGAGCACCCGGCAAGCAATTTTTTTAAAGCCAGTTGACACGCGGCGTTTATGTAATGTTATTACGTTACATCCAACAAGCGATGTGGCTACCAGCTCCGTCGTTCTCAAACCGCAAGTCGTGACGACGATGACTCCCACGCTACCACCGCTAATAAAACGAGGCCCGCATGTCGAAAAAACTTCCCGTCACTGTCCTCTCCGGCTTTCTTGGTGCCGGAAAGACAACGCTTCTCAACCATATTCTCGCCAACCGCGACGGTCTGCGGGTCGCGTTGATCGTTAACGACATGAGCGAGATCAATATCGATGCGGCACTTGTGCGAGATGGCGGCGCCAATCTTTCGCGCACCGAGGAACAGCTTGTGGAAATGACCAATGGCTGCATCTGTTGCACGCTGCGCGACGACCTTCTGAATGAGGTACGCGCGCTCGCCGAGCAGGGCCGGTTTGATTATCTGCTGATCGAATCCACCGGCATTGCCGAGCCGCTGCCAGTGGCCGCCACTTTCGATTTTCGCGATGAAAACGGTCGCAGCCTTTCCGATGTCGCGCATCTGGACACGATGGTGACGGTGGTGGATGCCGCCAATCTTCTCAACGACTACGGTTCCTCTGACTTTCTTGCCGACCGTGGTGAGACGGCCGGCGAAGGGGACAACCGAACCATCGTAGACCTCCTGGTCGAGCAGATCGAATTTGCCGATGTCGTCGTCCTCAACAAGATCGGCATTGCCACGCCGGATGAGCGGGACGCCGCCCGCAAGATCATCGTCGGGCTGAACCCGGATGCGAAACTCATTGAGGCCGATTTCGGCAAGGTGGAACTGAAGGAGGTGCTGGGCACCGGCCGCTTCGATTTCGCCAAGGCCGAAGAACACCCGCTGTGGTTCAAGGAGTTGCACGGTTTCAAGGACCACATTCCCGAAACCGAGGAATATGGCATCCGCTCCTTCGTTTACCGCGCCAAGAAGCCTTTCGATCCCATGCTGTTCCAGCGTTTTATCGACCGCGCCTGGCCGGGTGTGGTGCGCGCCAAAGGCTTCTTCTGGCTGGCCACGCGGCCAGCTTATGTCGGCGAGATAAGCCAGGCCGGCGCACTGGTGCGCACCGGCAAGATGGGCCTTTGGTGGTCCGCCGTGCCGAGCGAGCAATGGCCGCGCGAGCAGCAGTTCCTCGACATGATGAAGCCCTATCTCGACCCGGTCTTTGGCGACCGCCGTCAGGAAATCGTCTTCATCGGTTCCGATCCCATGAGCGAAGCGCGCATCCGCGCGCAGCTCGATGCGTGCCTGATCGACACAGATGCCTTCACCCCGGACGCATGGCGACACCTGCCCGACCCCTTCGCCAGCTGGGACAGGCAGGCGGCTTGATTGGTTCTCAACTCCGACCTTTTTGACCCGCGGATGCCTCTTTCGCCTTCTCCCCACTGGGGAGAAGGTATCGGCAACGCAATTCAAAGAAAATTCAGCGTCACCAGCGTCAGCACAAGATAACGCCCAACCTTCGCAATGGTAACAAGCAAAAGAAAGACCGGCAGCGGCTCCTTCATGATGCCGGCCGCAACCGTCAGCGGATCGCCGATCAGCGGCGCCCAGCTGAGCAGCAGCGACCACTTGCCGTAACGCCTGTACCAGTTCTGGGCACGTTGCAGCGCGGCTTCCCCCACAGGAAACCACCGCCGATGCCGGAAGCGTTCGATGCCACGGCCGAGCAGCCAGTTGGCGAGGGATCCGGCGACATTGCCGGCGCTGGCAACAGTAACCAGCAGCCAGACCGGCTGGGACTTCAAAAGGATCAGGCCGGCAAGTGCGGCCTCCGACTGCATGGGCAGGATGGTTGCCGCGACAAAAGCCGTCAGAAACAAACCCGCATATACCGCCAGATCGGCCATTCCGTACCCTTCACATTTAGCGAATCCCGCTGCTCCTGAAGTGCCGGATGACGACACCTGCCGTCAAGCGCCATGGCGTTCGATACAGATGGGCCTTACGGCGGATTGGCGGCGACGGATCTGACGATATCATCACGATCTATATCCAGCAGCGCCTGGTGAATTGAGAATTGCCGGGTTTCGCCGGATGCGGACAAAACGAGGATTACCGTTTCCTTCGGTGGGCAATCCGGCTGTACGCAGGCAATCTCGTTGACGGAAACGATCTCGTCCTCGCGGAGGGCAAGCAGCTCCCGCGTCCAGTGTTTCACAAGACGGGCCTTAGAGACTATCGCAGAGCCGCTGCGTGCAAGCGGATTTGCTCTTGCCGTCATCGGGAAACCCTTCTTGCCGCCTGCGAGGCCAATGCCTCGAAAAGATCGCGGATCGGCTGCTGCGGCATATCCATGCCGATGAGGACAACACGGGTTGCACGGTTGCCACCTGGCCAGCTTTCAAGACGGCTCAGCGGATAAAGCCGGTGCTGCACGGCATGGGCGACCACTGGACGGTCCGGATCATCCGTCGCACCGAAAATTCCCTTGAGCCGCAGAAGACCGGAATGCACGTTGCTGGTGACGAGTTCGAGAAAGGTAACGATCGCCTGCGGATCGAAAGCCCCATCGAACGTCAAATCGAACGCCTCGACCCCCGCACCATGACGATTGATATCGTGCCCGTGCGCCGCATGCAGGCTCAGCCTGTCGGCGGCAAGCCAGCCCGTCACGTCTTCCGGCTTGTTACGCAAGGAATAATCCGCCGGCGCAAACAGCGACATCAGATTGAAGTCGCGCGCGTTGCGGTCATGCAGACGCGCGGCAGGATTGAGATCGGAGAGGCTCTCACAGCCCATCTCCGCCCCGTCAGTGAGATCGGTTTTGGTCAAAACAATGTGATCGGCAAAGGCAAGCTGTTTCCAGCCCTCGATGAAACTGTCGAGCATCGCCTGGCCGGAGGTAATGTCGAAAACAGTAACGACACCGGAGAGATGAAAGTGGCGGGCGACGATATGGTCGCGCAGGCCGGCGGCAGGCGTACCGCCGGGAATCAGGCTGTTGATGATCGGCGCAGGATCGGCAAGGCCAGTGGTTTCGATGACGACACGCGATATTTCCGGCACCACCCCTTCCAGAAAGGCCAGATGCAACTCGTAAAGCGAGGTGCGGATATCGCTGGTGGCGGTGCAGCAGATGCAGCCGGTCGTGGTCCTGAAATAACGCTCCGAACCGGTGCGGACCAAGCCGTGATCGATGGGCACCGAACCGAATTCGTTGACGATGACGGCGGCACCACGCATTTCCGGTTCGCTCAAAAGCTCGTTCAGAAGCGTGGTCTTGCCCGCCCCCAGGAAGCCGGTAAGCAGTGTGACAGGCACCGTTCCGGTGGATGGGGTGACGGACGAGACGTCTTCTAGTGCAACCGCCTTCTTCCGCTTCATTCCGAACACATCCGCACCTTCAAGCAGCAAATCTTGGAGAGATTTAATACGTAATGTAATAACATATCAATACTTCTTGTTAGAAATTGCTCTTGAACATGGCATCCGCAGACTGCTTCCGGTATCCCGTCCCGAGCCATGCCCACAAGCACACGAAAAAACCAAAGCGGACCCAAAATGGAATAATAAAACCGTTTCGTTCACTTTCGTTTTTTTCGTTCCACCATCTATTGCATTTTCATTAGAGTTCGCTTTAAATCAGGCCGCTAATACAGAAAAGCTCGCCCGCAGCTATATCGAGGAGGATAGGCTGCAATAAGGGGCTGTATCTTTTACTGTTTTTAAAATGGGAGGAATCGCCTTGAAAAAACTCAGCTACCGTCTTGCTACGGCATCTGCGCTTTCGTTTTTTGTCACATCGAACGCGTTCGCCGCGACGGAAATTCAGTGGTGGCATGCCATGACCGGCGCCAATAACGAGGTCGTGGACGCGCTCGCGAAAGAGTTCAACGATAGCCAGACAAACTACAAGATCATGCCCGTCTTCAAGGGCACCTATCCGGAAACCCTGAATGCCGGCATTGCGGCCTTCCGCGCCAAGCAGCCGCCGGCGATCATTCAGGTCTTCGACGCCGGTTCCGGCGTGATGATGGGTGCTGCCGGCGCAATCAAACCGGTGGCGGAAGTACTGAAGGAAGGTGGCTACACCTTCAACAAGGACGAATATCTGGCCGGCATCGTCGCCTATTATTCCAAGCCTGACGGCACCATGCTGTCCTTCCCCTATAATTCGTCCTCACCGATCCTGTATTACAACAAGGACACCTTCCAGAAGGCAGGCCTTGACCCGGCAAATCCGCCGAAGACCTGGCCGGAAGTTTTCGAAGCTGCCAAGAAGATCAAGACAAGCGGCGCTGCCCAATGCGGCTTCACCTCAACATGGTTGACCTGGATCCAGACCGAAAACTTTGCCGCATGGAACAACGTCTCCTATGGCAGCAATGAAAACGGGCTGGGCGGCACCGATGTGAAGCTTGCCGTCAACGCGCCGCTCTTCGTCGAACACTTCCAGGCCATTGCCGACCTTGCGAAAGACGGCACCTTCCGTTACGGCGGGCGCACTTCGGAAGCCAAGCAGCTGTTCATGTCCGGCGAATGCGGCATCCTTACCGAATCCTCCGGCGGCCTTGGGGATATCATCAAGACCGGCATGAATTACGGTATCGGCCAGCTTCCCTATTACGAGGGTCATGGTCCGCAGAACACCATTCCCGGTGGCGCGAGCCTCTGGGTCTTCGGCGGCAAGAGCGATGCCGAATATAAAGGTGTGGCCGAGTTCTTCCATTTCCTTTCCCAGACCAAGATCCAGTCTCGTCTGCATCAGGTCTCCGGATACATGCCGGTAACGATCGCGGCCTATGAGGAAACCAAGAAATCCGGCTTCTATGACAAGAATCCCGGCCGCGAAACGCCACTTCTGCAGATGATGGGCAAGCCACCGACAGAAAACTCCAAGGGCGTGCGCCTCGTGAACCTGCCGCAGGTCCGCGACATCATGAACGAAGAGTTCGAGGCGATGCTGGCCGGCAAGCAGGACGCGAAATCCGCACTCGACAAGATTGTCACGCGCGGTGATGCGGCCATCAAGCAGGCAACCGGCAACTAAACGATCCCTGCCCCCGCCCGCATCCTCACCCGGTGCGGGCGGTATTCCCATTTCATCAGGAGATCGCCGTGCAAAGCGTCGTATTCCCCAACAAGATCCTGCCCTATCTGCTGGTCGCGCCACAGATCATCCTGACGGTGATCTTTTTCTTCTGGCCCGCAAGTCAGGCGCTCTACCAGTCGACCATGCGCGAGGATGCCTTCGGGCTGAACAGCAATTTCGTCGGGCTGGCCAATTTTTCCGCCGTACTTTCGGATGAAAGCTATCTGAACGCGCTGCACGTCACGGTCATTTTCAGCGTCCTGACCGCACTCGTCTCGATGGGGCTGGCATTGCTTCTGGCAACGGCGGCAGACCGCGTGGTGCGCGGCAAGGGTTTTTACCGCACCATGATGATCATGCCCTATGCTGTGGCACCCGCCGTCGCTGGCATGCTCTGGCTGTTCATGTTCAATCCGGCCATGGGAACCTTCTCCTATATCCTGCGCCGCAACGGCATCATGTGGGACCCGCTGCTCAACGGCAATCAGGCCATGCTGCTCGTGGTCGCAGCCGCCGCATGGAAGCAGATCAGCTACAATTTCCTGTTTTTTGTCGCAGGCTTGCAGGCAATTCCGAAATCATTGCTGGAGGCGGCCTCCATTGACGGCGCACGCGGTTCGCGGCGCTTCTGGACCATCGTTTTCCCGCTGCTGGCGCCGACAACATTCTTCCTGCTGGTCGTCAACACCGTCTATGCCTTCTTCGATACGTTCGGCATCATCCACGCAGTTACTGGCGGCGGCCCTGCCAAGGCGACAGAAACACTGGTCTACAAGGTCTACAATGATGGCTTCGTTAACCTGAACCTCGGCTCTTCCGCCGCGCAATCCGTCATCCTGATGGTGATCGTCATTGCGTTGACCGCCTTCCAGTTCCGCTTCGTCGAGAAGCGCGTGCACTACGGCTGAGGATTTCCTGATGATTGAAAATCGCCCGGTCGCCCGCGTGATCGCCCATCTGATGCTGGTTCTCGGCATCATCATCGTGGCCTTCCCGATCTACTACACCTTCATCGCGTCATCCATGACGTCGAATGACATCATTCGCCCACCGATGTCGCTGCTGCCCGGCGACCATCTTGGTGAAAACTATACAGATGCCATGGTCGGCGGCGTCGAAAGAGTGGTCGGCGTCAGCCTTGAACGGCTGCTGTTCAACAGCTTCGTGGTGGCGCTCGCCATTGCCATCGGCAAGATCGTCATTTCTTTCCTGTCGGCTTTCGCAATCGTATTTTTCCGTTTTCCATTTCGCATGGGCTTCTTCTGGATGATCTTCATCACGCTCATGCTGCCGGTCGAGGTGCGCATCCTGCCCACATACAAGGTCATCGTCGACCTCGGGCTTATCGATACCTATGCGGGACTGACGCTTCCGCTGATGGCGTCCGCGACGGCGACGTTCCTGTTCCGGCAGTTTTTCCTGACCATTCCCGGCGAAATGGTCGAGGCGGCTCGTATCGACAATGCAGGGCCGTTCCGTTTCATGCGCGATATTCTGCTGCCGCTGTCGAAAACCAATATCGCCGCTCTCTTCGTGATCCTGTTCATCTATGGCTGGACCCAGTATCTCTGGCCGCTGCTCGTGACCAACGACGCCAAGATGAACACGATCATCATCGGCCTCAAGCGCATGGTGGATTTCACCGACGCTTCGACGCCCTGGAATTATGTGATGGTGACGGCGATCCTCGCCATCATCCCCCCGATTATCGTTGTGGTGCTGATGCAGCGCTGGTTCGTCAAAGGTTTGGTGGAGACCGAGAAGTAATGGCAAAAATTGCGCTGAAAGACGTCCGCAAGGTTTACGGCGGCAATGTCGACGCCATCAAGGGCGTATCGATGGATATAGCCGATGGCGAGATGATCGTATTGGTCGGCCCCTCCGGCTGCGGAAAATCAACATTGCTGCGCATGATCGCCGGGCTGGAAAGCATATCGGGCGGTGAGATCGTCATCGGCGACCGCGTCGTCAACGATCTCGAACCGTCAGACCGAGATATTGCCATGGTGTTCCAGAACTACGCGCTTTACCCGCATATGACAGTGCGGCAGAACCTCGCCTATGGCCTCAAGAACCGCAACACGCCGAAGGACGAGATCGACCGGCGTATCACCGAGGCAGCCAAGGCGCTGGAAATCGAACAATATCTGGAGCGCAGGCCGCGCCAGCTCTCGGGTGGCCAGCGCCAGCGCGTGGCGATGGGCCGTGCCATCGTGCGCAAGCCCGCCGCATTCCTGTTCGATGAGCCGCTGTCCAACCTCGATGCCAAGCTGCGCGTGCAGATGCGCGTCGAAATCCGCCGCCTGCAACGTTCTCTCGCCACCACCAGCGTCTACGTAACCCATGATCAGATGGAAGCCATGACGCTGGCCGACCGCCTCGTGGTGCTGAATGCCGGCCGCATCGAGCAGATCGGCACTCCGATCGAGCTTTACGAAAAACCGGCCACCACCTTCGTCGCCACCTTCATCGGTTCGCCCTCCATGAACCTCCTGCCCTACGGCACCCCATCGGCTAACGGTGCATCCGGGTGGTCGGTGAATGGATCAGGCGCGCTGCCGCAAACCACCGCAACACTGGGCATCCGTCCGGAAGACATCACGCTCGCGGAAACAGAAGCTCCCGATGCCGCTTTCACTGGCACCGTGCGGGTGGACGCCGTGGAACTGGTGGGCGCGGAAAGCTACGTGCATGGCTCCTTCACAGACGGCACCACCATCGTCTTCCGCGTTCCCGGCCGCTCGCAGCTTGGTATCGGCGAGAACCTGCGGATTGCCGCCCAGACGAAGGACTTCCATCTGTTCGATGCGGCGGGGAAGCGGATTTAGGGTCTTACGAAGGACAAGGAGACACCCGCCTCTCGGCGGGTGCTCGGACTACCAGACCAGCTCAACCTGTGGCCTACCGTTGGAGGTTTTCTCCACCGTGCGTCCGGACGTATCGATATTGCAGTGGATACGCTGCCTGAAAGCCGAGAAGCTTTCGAAGGTCACCACATCCACGGGATCGTCGAGATGCAGGGTCAGCCGGTAGCGTTCCGGGTCGCCGCCTAGCGTTTGCACGCCCAGAACGGAGGCCACGAAGGGCTGGCCTAGATAGAGGCCTTCCACCCGCGAACCAAGAAGATAGGGATTGAATGCGGGACGGTTTCCCGCCGTGGCATGCAGGGTGTTCCAGTCGCGGAAGCCATATTGCGCGGCGATGAGTTCAAGCGCCTTTGAATGGGTGATTGCCTGCCCCTGCCCTTCAAGGGCGGCGCGCAGCCGTTTTGCCTGCTCTTTCAATCCCTCAAGCGCGGGAAGCGGTTTGGACACGTTCATAACGGTTCTCCAACATGCGCATGCCGTATTTTTCCGAAGGGGTCCGCGTTGCCATCGACGACATGCAAAACATGGGGATGACCGTTATTCCAAAAAGAGCTTCACCAAGGGCGTAAACGCCTGCGGACGGCCGGGGCTCTTCTGCCCGTGGCCGTCCATATAGCTCAGAAAGCGCCGCCCGTCAAAGGCAGCGACGGCGCGAGGCCAAGGGGTCAGAAGCGATAGGTGATACCCGCACCGATCAACCAGGGATCGAGTTTCGCTTTGCCACTGATTGGCGTGCCGCCAAGTTCTGCGGTCCAGTCGGTCTTCAGGAAAATCTTCTTCACGTCGAAGTTCACGCCCCAATGTTCGTCCAGCATATAGTCGAAACCCACCTGCACGGCCGCGCCGAACTTGTTCTTGACATCAAGATTGCTGAAGCCGGGTTTTTCGGACTGGTTGTAGAACATCGAATAGTTCACGCCCGCGCCGATATAGGGCTTGAAGGCGCCGAAATCAGTAAAGTGATATTGCAGGGTCAGCGTCGGCGGCAGCAACCATGTCTTGCCCACCGGCGTGCCGGCCAGCACACCCTCGCCGTTGATCTTGGCGTATGTGGTGCCGAGGATGAGTTCGGCAGCGATATTCGGGGTGAAGAAATAGCTGATGTCGAGTTCAGGAATGACCGTATCCGAATAGGAGAGACCTGCACCCGGCACACCGTCAACGCTGCCGCTGTCATGGGTAATGACCCCGAGACCACGCACGCGCAGCATCCATGGGCTCGCCGCCGCAATCGCCTCTTCAGCGGTGGGGGCTGGTGCCGGCGGGGCCAGATCTGCCGCCATCGCGTTGGCCGACATCAGCATCGCCGCGACGCTCACCGTCACACTGGCAAGCAAGGCGGTTTTTTTCTTCCTGTTCGTCATTCCATCTCTCCTATCGCGCGCCGCAGCCGGGCAAGCCCGGGAAACCGGCTGATGGCGGCGGGCCTTCGCGAATCCTCGCTTGCCGCAGCCGCTACGGCCACTATCGCCAAGGGAGAGGTGAGCGGATTGAGATGGATCAAACCGAAAGGCGAACGATAAGCCAGGGCAGCTAGTCGGTGCTCAGCGTGACAAATACGCAACAGATTAGCCAATAGCGGGCCCGAAAGTCGGAAGTCGGCCTGCTTTCACAAGCCTTCTCCTTTGCAATCTCAGGCGGCCTGCGGTGCCAAAGTCGCGGAACCCGGCTTTTTGAGAAGCAGCACCGAGACAGCAGCGATCATGCACATCACGCCGGCAATCTGCAGTGCGGGCATGTATGTGTCGAAGTCGCTCTTGAAGAACCCTGCGCCAAAGGCAGCGGTGGCGGCCCCCAACTGATGCCCCGCAAACACCCAGCCGAAAACCAGGCCCGCTTTTTCGCGGCCGAAACTCTCAGCGGCAAGCTTCACCGTTGGCGGCACGGTTGCCACCCAGTCCAGCCCGTAAAACACGGCGAAGACCGAAAGCTCCACGAAGCTGAAGCCCGAGAAGGAGAGATAGATCAGGGACAGCCCGCGCAGACCGTAAAACCAGAAGAGCAGGAAGCGGTTGTCGAAACGGTCGGAAAGCCAGCCGGCGAAGATGGTGCCGAAGAAATCGAAAATGCCGATCACAGCCAGTGTGCCGGCCGCCGTGACCGCCGCCATCCCGAAATCACCGCAGATGGAAATCCAGTGTGTCTGGATAAGGCCGTTGGTGGAAAGTCCACAGACGAAGAACGTGCCGAAAAGCACCCAGAAAACCGGGTTTCCGGACACGCTCTTCAACGTCAGTATAGGGGATGCCAGTGTTGCAAGAAACTTGTGGTCCTGCTTCGGCGGTTTTACCACCACCGTCTCGCCATAGGCTGGCAGACCGACATCAGCGGGATGGTCACGCATCAAGAGCAGCACGAGAATCATGGCGATCGCAATCACCGCAACGGATAGCGTCAGCGCGGTGCGCCAGCCATAGGCCTCCGTCAGTGCCGCGAGCAAAGGCAGAAAAACCAGCTGGCCGGTGGCGTTACTGGCCGTCATCAGGCCGATCACCAGTCCCCGGCGCTTTGAAAACCAGCGCGATGCCACGGTCGCGCCCAGCACCAGTGCCGTCATGCCGGTGCCAACACCGATCACCACGCCCCATAGCAGCAACAGCTGCCACACCTCAGTCATGAAGAACGAGGCGACGATGCCCCCCATGATCAGCGCAAGGGCCGTCGACACGACCTGGCGAATACCGAAATGGTTCATGAAGGCAGCGGCAAAGGGCCCGAGCAGGCCGAAAAGCACCAGCCTGACCGCCATGGCAGATGAAATATCGGCAATATCCCAGCCGAACTCCTGATGCAGCGGCTGGATCATCACCCCGGCCGATCCCATCGCGCCGGCGGTTGCCAGCATCGTCAAAAAGGTGGTTGCAGCAACAAGCCAGCCATAATGTATGTTTCTGTCGGCCATCCAGCTGGCAAGGCGTGTGGAGAGCATGTTCGAAATCCCTTTCCAGCGGCCAGCGGCCGAAATTTTACGGGTATATACCCTATATTGCGGGCAGATACCCGTTTTATCATCAAAAAAATTACAGGGCTGCGAGTAGTTCCTGCAATTGAGCGGTCTTTTCCGGGCCAAGCCGGGCCTCGATTTCGTCCTGTACTCCGTCCCAGAGGGGCGCGCCTGTTTTCAGTATCTGCTGCCCCTGCTCCGTCACAGTCAGCATCGCTTCGCGCTGATCTTCGCCATGGCCGACTGCCACCAGCCCCATCCGGGCCAGCACCTTGGTATTGCGGCCAACGGTCGAGCGGTCCAGTTCGACCCGCGCGGCGAGATCGGTGAGCGACACCGGCGCCATGCGGTTGATGTTCCGCAACAGGCTGAACTGGCCGATATTGACGCCAAGCGGCGCCAGCGCCTCGTCGTAATAGGACGAGACCTTACGGGATGTTTTGCGCAGCAGGATGCAGTGACAACTATCGTTTGGCATTTGTCTCGGGTATATACCCGCAAATTCTACTGCGCAAGAGATGTTCGGAAATTATCGGCAATCAAAGGCCGTCCGCCAGGCCACAGGGTAGAAAGAAAAACCCCGGCAATAAGCCGGGGTTTCATATCAGTGACAGGGCTCGTCTCAGGCAGAGAGCCTGCGGCCGCTTGCGACCAGCATACCAGCCGCACCTTCCAGCCAGCCGGCTTTGAGTTCAAGCGCCAGAAAACGGCTGCGCTCGAACGGGCCGGGCATGATCAGGTGCTGGGCCTTATCGGCAAAAAAGCCGAAGCGCTCATAATAGGCGGCGTCGCCGACCAGAAGAATGCCGCCATGGCCACGTTTGGTTGCCTCGGAGATTGCCGCACGCATCAGCGCCGAACCGATGCCCTTGCCCTCATGGGCAGCATCAACCGCAAGCGGGCCAAGCAGCAACGCTTCGACAGCGCGGCCTTCGCGCGAAATGCCAGCTTCGACATTCCACAGGCGCACCGTGCCGATGACATGGCCGTCCTCGTCACGGGCGACGAGCGCCAGACCTTCCGCTGGCACTCGGCCGGCGCGCAGCTTTTCGGAAGACTTGCGGCGGCGGCCAGCGCCCATGGCGCGGTCAAGCAGGTTTTCACGGGCAACGACATCGCCCGGATTTTCCTGATCGACATGAAATGTCTGCGGGGTGAAAAATGCACGTACCGAATTCAGAAGAGCGGCCATCTCTCGGCCCTCCATCACACAACCGCCCACACGCGGCCCTTGATCAAAAATGGTGGAGCCGTTCCGGCCCGCCGACACGCTTTCCTCGGCTGGAAGAGGAGCAGCAAGCAGGGATTTGCGCAACAGCACAATCGGCAAAGCCGGAACGGAAGCTTGTTCGAGACGCCGCCTTACTCAGCGGGCGGCGTTCGGATCAGATGACGTAGGCTTTCAGCGGCTCGAAACCGTTGAAGGCAACCGCCGAATAGGTCGTCGTATAGGCACCTGCGCCTTCGATCAGAACCTCGTCGCCGATGGTCAGAGAGACCGGCAACGGGTACATGTTCTTTTCGTACAGCACGTCGGCGCTGTCGCAGGTCGGACCGGCCAGAACGCAAGGCTCCATCTCGTCCTGATCGCGCTCGGTGCGGATCGGGTAGCGGATAGCCTCATCCATCGTCTCGGCGAGACCGCCGAACTTGCCGATGTCGAGGAACACCCAGCGATGGTTGTCGTTGTCGGACTTGCGCGACACGAGAACAACTTCCGCCTTGATGACGCCAGCGTTACCCACCATGCCACGGCCCGGCTCGATGATCGTCTTCGGGATCTGGTTGCCGAAGTGCTTGCGCAGCGCCGTGTCGATAGCCTGGCCGTATTCTTCGGCAGCAGGAACGTCTCGCAGGTACTTGGTCGGGAAACCACCGCCCATATTGACCATCTGCAGGTGAATACCCTGCTTGGACAGAGAAGCGAAAACGCGCTTGGCATCGCCCAGCGCTGCATCCCATGCGTCGAGATTCATCATCTGCGAACCGACATGGAAGGAAACGCCGTAGGATTCGAGGCCCAGCTGATGTGCGTAGACCAGAACATCAACAGCCATCTGCGGTACGCAGCCGAACTTGCGCGACAGCGGCCATTCGGCACCTTCACCGTCCGTCAGCACGCGGCAGAACACGCGCGCGCCAGGAGCGGCACGGGCAACCTTCTCGACTTCCTCATGGCTGTCGACGGCGAAGAGATCTATGCCGAGCGCGTAAGCGCGGGCGACATCGCGTTCCTTCTTGATGGTGTTGCCGAACGAGATCCGGTCGGACGTTGCACCTGCATCAAGCGCCATCTGGATTTCAGCCACGGAGGCGCAATCGAAGTTCGAGCCGAGCGAAGCAAGCAGCTTCAGGATTTCGGGAGCCGGGTTTGCCTTGACCGCATAGTAGATCGCGCTGTTCGGCAGGGAATGCCGGAACGCGTTGAAATTGTCGCGCACGACGTCGAGGTCGACGACGAGGCAAGGCCCTTCGGGACGTCGGGTCTTGATGAAATCGAGAATGCGTGCAGTCGTCATCGATATATTCCCTATAAAACCGGCTCCGGAAAATCCGGAGGACAAAGGACGCTCGAGATATGCATACGAATCAGCCGGTGGAGGCGCAGAATCGATAGCATACGCTCAAGGCGCAAATATGAATGACGCCCTGCCAGAGCATCATTCGGCTTTGTCTGCCATCGATTGGAGGGAATGACCCGACCGCACTTCAGGCAATGATGGTGTGCCTCTTCAGTACCCCGGCTGATGGAAAGCCGGCAGAGAACCAGAAAGGCCCGCACCGTCGTTGCTTCATATGTCCTCGCATTTCCCGGTTGGCCGGAATAGCGACTGGAGGGGTTAGTTCCAGGTACCTTACCGAACTCCTCACCACATCGAGGACTCGGCGGACACACATGGGCACGTGCGACTTTGGGCAGCACGGGAGATAAGAATATTCGCCGTCATAATCAAGAGGATTTTTTCACCATATAGCGGATTTTTTCGGCAACCATTTTACGGGTTGAACAGTCGCGCCTCAGCGTTCAATTATATGGAACGAACCGGAGGATTTTCATGGACACGCTCACCCGCATCCGCGCCTTTATCGACGTTGTCGAAGCGGAGGGTTTTTCCGCCGCTGCCCGCAAGACCGGGCGTTCCAAGGCGCTTTTGTCCAAATATGTCCGGGAGCTGGAAGATGATCTCGGTGCACTGCTTCTCAACCGCACCACCCGGCAATTCTCGCTGACGGAGGCCGGCCATACGTATTACCGCACCGCCTCTGACATTTTGAAGGAGATCGACAACCTCGCCGATCTGGTGCGCGAGAAGAATGCCGATCTGAAGGGCAAGCTCAGAATATCCGTTCCGCGCACCTTCATCGACGCCGATGTTGGCCAGAGCCTCATCGATTTCGCCAAGGAAAATCCGGAACTGTCTCTGGAAATCGTCGCCGATGACCGATTCGTCGATCTGATCGAGGAAGGGTTCGACCTTGCGATTCGCATAACGCGTCTGGAAGATTCAGGCCTCATCGCCCGCAAGATCTCCGATTTCCGGGTCTATGCAGTAGCAACGGCGGATTTTGTCGCCAGACACGGCCCGCTCAACGGTCCGCAGGACTTTTCCCGCGTGCCCTTCATCATCGACACCAACACCCGCTTCCACAACACCGTGCGTTATCTTGAAGCGGATGGCGGCTCGAACTCCGTTACCATCAGTGGACCGATCGAGGTGAACAGCCCGCAGGCGACACTGCGCGCCGCCCGCGCAGGGCTTGGCATCGCCATGGTGCCGGACTTCATTGCAAGACCCTTCATCCAGTCCGGCGAGCTTGTGACCCTGTTCGACGACTATATTTCCAAAGACCGCGGCATATATGCCGTCTACCCCCACCGCCGTTACCTTCCCGCCAAAGTGCGCAGCTTCGTGGATTATCTCTCGGCGTGGTTCAGGAAAAATGGATGAAGAGCGGGGGAGCGGTATAGTTTCCGCCGACCTTCCCCTCGTCATGCCGTATTTAATCCGGCATCGAGCCGCGGCGCGCCCGCGCTATGAAGGACTCTATCGCGATCAACGACCTGATCGCGCTGCACCCCGAATCTGGTCCGGGGTGCAGGAGTGCGGATGCAACGCCTGCCTTTCAGCGGGCGTTGCTTAGCCGGAAACCGCTTATCAGAACGGCGAATCCGGGAAGTAGAACTGCTTGGCATTGTCCTTGGTGATGAGCGTAGCGTCGAGAATATACTCGCCAGCAACCGGCACCTGATCGTAAAAATGACCAGCCGTAAGCTGCATGGCGGTCGCCACCATCGCCGGCGGATAGAGCACGTCGACCGGAATTAGCTTGTCGCCGTCCATTACGCGCTTGATCATGTCCTTGGAACCGGCGCCAGCAACGATATACTTGATATCGGTGCGTTTCGCCTGCTGGATTGCCTCCAGCACGCCAACCGCCATGTCGTCGTCCTGACACCAGACCACGTCGATCTTCTTGTATTTGGTCAGGTAGTCCTGCATCACGCGGAAGGCGTCGTCGCGGTTCCAGTTGCCGTACTGGCGGTCGAGAACCTTGACGCTGGAGCCGGCAATTCCCTTGTCGAAACCATCCTGGCGCTGCTGGTCGATCGGGATCGGCAGACCGCGAATGACCACCACTTCCGCATCAGGCGTGGTTTTCTTGATGTATTCGCCTGCCACTTGTCCGAGTGCCGGATTGTTACCCGCTACGTAGAGATCGCGGATCGAATTGTCGTTGACGCTCGGAGCGCGGTCGACGAGCGCGACAAAGGTGCCCTTGTCCTTGATCTCCTTGATGGCGTTGACGAGCGGATCGGGATCAGACGGCAGCACGACCAGTGCGTCCAGTCCCTGCACGGCAAGATCCTGAAGCGCGTTTGCCTGGTTGGCGGCATCCGGCGAGGTCTTGACGATGACGTTCAGACCTGGGTGCTCCTTCATCAGAAGCTTTGCCACCCGTTCGGCATGGTAAACGACGCCCGCCGTCCAGCCGTGGTCGGCCGCCGGAATGGATACCCCGATCGTTACCTTCTTCTCCTGCGCATGGGCAGAACCCGCAAGAACGGCAGCCAGCGCGAAAAATGCCACGCCGATGAATTTTCTACGCATAGTCTATTTCCTCCCAAGACCGGGGCGTTCCTCCTGTTTAAACCGCGCATGCCCCAGATTGCGCGGCCAGATGTCTCATCGATCGTCCGGCTATCTGCGGCTGAGCGAACGCTGCACCAGCATGGCGATGATGATGATCGCGCCCTGAATGGCACCGATCAGATATTCGCTGACGAAGTTCGACAGGATCATGATGTTGCCCACGATTTCCAGAATGAAGGCGCCGCAAATCGTACCCCAGATGCGGCCCACACCACCCCGTAGCGCCGTGCCACCGACGACGACAGCGGTGATAGCCTGCAACTCCCACAACATGCCTGTAGTGGCCGAGGTGGAGGCAAGACGCGGCACGTAAAGCAGGACGGCAACGGCGACGCAAAGCCCCTGAACCACATAGGCAATCGTGCGGACGCGAACGACCGAGATACCGGAGTAACGCGCCACATCCTCGCTGGAACCTACCGCCGTCAGATGCCTGCCGTAACGGGTACGGTAAAGCACGAAAGCGGCGATGGCGGCAGTGACGAAGATGACGATGACCGGCACCGGCACACCGATCACATTGCCGAAATAGACCGGGCGATAAAGCGTCTGGATTTCCGGGTTGCGCAGCGTGATCGCGCCACCCTGCGACAGCCAGGTGGTCAGCCCACGATAAATGCCCATGGTGCCAAGCGTGGCGATGAAGGGCTCGATGCGGCCGATGGTGGTGATGAGGCCGTTTGCAAGCCCGCAAGCGGCACCGATGGCGATAGCCAGCGCCATGGCGGCCAGTAGCATCACCAGCGGATTGGCAATAACGCCACTGTTCATGAACAGGATCATCAGGCTGGCAACGAAAGCCACCATCGCGCCGACGGAGAGATCAAGTCCGCCGGATGTGATGACATAGGTGGCGCCGAGCGCAATGATGGCGATGAAGGCGCTGCGGGTAACCACGTTCAGCAGATTGTCGATGCCGATGAAATTCGGATTGGCGACGGCGCCGAGAACCAGCAGCAAAGCCAGCGCCACAAAGGGCGCAACGGCGCGCAGGTCCCAGTCTTTCGAGGTCTTCGGCGTTTTGCCGTTATCAAGTGCGGCCTCAGTCATATTTCCCCTCAATTGTCTTTTCTTCAGGCCAATCTGCCGGGACATCAGCCCTCAGGCAAATTCCTGCGTGTGCACGCCAGTCGCGAGTGCCACGATATCGTTTTCGGTCATGCGTTCCCCCGTCACCTCGCCGACGATCCTGCCGGAGCGCATTACAAGGACGCGGTCGCAGATGCCGATCAGTTCCGGCATCTCCGAGGACACGACGATGATCGACCTGCCCTCGTCTGCAAGCTTTGCTATGAAACGGTAGATCTGTTCCTTGGTGCCGATATCGATGCCGCGTGTTGGCTCGTCGATGATGACGATCGATGGATCGAGCAGCATCATCTTGGCGAGCAGCAGCTTTTGCTGGTTACCGCCGGACAGCTGGCCCGCGAGCAAGTCCTTGCTTCCCGTGCGAATATCGAAATCACGCACCGCATCATCGAGCGCTGCCTTCTCTCGACGGATATCGATCTGGAACAGGCGGCTGAATTTCCTCAGCGAGGCGAGTGTGAGATTGACCCGCAAGTCCTTCGTCAGCAGCAATCCCTTGCCCTTCCGATCCTCGCTCAGATAAACGATACCGGCCTTCAGACTGTCTTCCGCCTTTGCAAAATGCACAGGCTTTCCGAGATGGCGGATCGTCCCCCGCCCTGGACGCAGGCCAAGCACGCCCTCCATAAGCTCCGTTCTGCCCGCGCCGACGAGACCAGCAAAACCGAGGATTTCGCCCTTTCGCAGGCTGAAACCGGCATCCTGCGCATAGCCGGGAACGGTGAAATGCTCCACCTGTAAGACAGGCTCGTGCTCGCCGCCGGCGTTCCTGTCCGGATAGAGCTTGGCGACATCGCGTCCCACCATCAACCGCGCTATATCGGCGGGCTCAAGCGCCGATATTGGGTGGGAGCCGACCAACCTGCCATCGCGCAGAACGGTCACACGGTCGGCAATCTCCTTCACCTCCGGCAGGCGGTGCGAAATATAGAGCACGGCCACGCCCTTTGCCCTTATGTGCCTGATAACGTTCAACAGCGCATCGGTTTCAATGGGCGTGAGGCTTGCGGTCGGCTCGTCGAAAATGACGACGCGATGCGGCACAAGCAGAACGCGCGCTATCTGCACCAGCTGGCGCTGGGCAATCGACAGGCTGCCGACGACGGCATCGGGATCGATCGTACCGCCTAGATCGGCGATAGCCCTCAGGGCGCCGGCACGCATGGCGCGGTCGTCCATCATCGGGCCTTTGCACAATTCGCGGCCCAGATAGATGTTCTGAGCCACCGTCAGATCCGGGGCCAGCAATATTTCCTGATGCACGAGAACGATGCCGCGATGTTCGGCGTCGACAGGTCCGCTCAACGTAACTGCCTCGCCATCGATCCTGATTTCCCCACTCGAAGGCTTCTCATTGCCCGCAAGCAGTTTCATCAACGTCGATTTACCAGCGCCGTTCTCGCCAATGATGGCGTGAACTTCACCGGCGCGCACGGCAATCTCTATATCCTTCAGAACCTGGACGGGACCGAAAGACTTGGACAACCCGACAGTCCGTATAAGGACCTGATCTGGAGATTCCTCAGCAAAAGCCATGTGTCGTCACCGGTACACGGTGCGAATGAACGGATCTTGCCCCTCGATTTTACTTGAAATCATCATGCACGAACTCCTCCCAAAGCTCTTGGGAAGAAGCTAACGTCCGTTTTGAGGTACGTAAAGCAAATTTCGCTGGTCTTTTAGAATACACTCAAATTTGACCAGGACGATGGCGCCAAAAGGCTAAAAAACAGGCGGCCATGGCCCCGCAGAGCGGTGGAAATCCTCAGTGAGGCAAGGCACCCACGGGATGCCTGTGGCTAGAGAAGGCGCTTCAGGGAGCTGGCTTCCGGTTGCGGGGAGGCCTTCGTTGTGTCGCTGTTGTCGGCAGGCCTGTTGCGCATCGCGGCGTAATAGGCGTTTTTCTGCTCGTACATATGCATGTCTGCACGGCGCACCAGCGATTCCATTGTCTCTCCGGCCTCGCTGGTTGCCACGCCCAGCGAAAGACTAAGCGGCGCATTGGAGTAGAACTGGTTGTTGATCTTCAGCAGTTCGTAAATGGTATCCACCATCGCCGCGGCGATCTGCTTGTCTGCGCCGGGCAAAAGGATGGCGAATTCATCACCGCCAATGCGCGCCGCATGGTTTGGCGCAGTAACGACACCGTTCAGGACTTCGCCAAGGCGCCGCAACAGCGCGTCGCCTGCGTCGTGCCCTAGCTTGTCATTGGCGTCCTTGAGGCCATTGAGATCGATGACGATGGCCGAAACGGGCCGGATCGTGCTGCGTTCCAGCCTGTTCATTTCGTCCGAATAGAAGGCGCGATTGTGCAGCTTGGTCAGCACATCGTGCTTGCCGAGATATTCGAGATAGGCTTCCGCCTTTTTCCGCGCCGTAATATCAGTCAGCGCGACCTGCACCAGTGACCAGTCGCGTTCGTGGCCCGGAAAAACGGAGAAATGCAGCAGCACGTGCCGCTCTGAACCATCCAGCGCGTAGTTCACCACTTCGCGATGATGGTTGAGATTGCCGTTCCACAGCTCCATCAGCTGTTCGCGGAAGGGCTTTTCCATTTCACCCCGGAAAATATCGCCAAGCCGCTGCAACAGAACCTGACGGTCCGGTGCACAAAACAGGTCAAGTGTTGCCCGGTTGACGTCGATCACGCGGATTTCGCTCATGCATTGGCGCACGAATTCGGGATGCACATCCATGAACACGCGGAAGTCGATGATGCCGCGTTCCCTGACTTCCTCGATCAGACGCCGAACCCGGCTGAAATCCTCCACCCACAGGGAAACGGGCGAATGTTGGAACATGCCTTCAGCATAACGGCGGTTGAAAAGCTCCTTGCGGCGAGCCTCCTCACGTTCCGTCACATCCTCTGTGGTCAGCAGCAACCGCCCGAGTGTCTGTTCGTAGCCGGGTATGACCGCACCGCGCAGCTGGATATCCAGCCGCTTTCCGCCAATCGAGTAATTGACGGCGTTGCTGATGAATTCGGTTTTTCCAGCCCAAAGCTCGGAAAGCTCGTTCACATGGCTTTCAAGCATGTCATCGCGGAAAATCCGGTGCAGATTATCGATCAGATGCGCCTTGTCCCGCGCTTCGAACAGTTCAAGTGTCTTGGCATTAACCTGCACGACGCGGATTTTCTGCGAGCACGCCGCCACCCGCGACAGATCTTCCAGCAAAAACGCCCGGATGTCCTCGACGCCCTGCGCCCGCCAGATATCGAACTGGCTTTTCACCTCGCTGAAATCCTCGATCCACATCGCCACAGGGGCAAGATTGAAGATATTGGTATCGATCGTTTCAATCATACGGGCAGTCTTCTTCAGGATAATAAGGGCGGATACCGAATGCCGAAATCGTGCGAGACAGCGATGACTGACCGCATATCTGGATTTATTAGGGATATTCGATCCAACGCAAGCCTTTATCGCGCAAGCCAACGGATTGCGCGATAAATCTCGGTTTCGCCAAGATTCCGCCCGTTACCAGAGCTTCACGTGGCGGTTCACATCCTTGTAGAGCAGGTAGCGGAAACGGCCCGGCCCGCCTGCATAGCAAGCCTGCGGGCAAAAAGCGCGCAGCCACATGAAATCACCCGCCTGCACTTCCACCCAATCCTCGTTCAGCCGGTAAACCGCCTTTCCTTCCAGCACGTAAAGACCGTGCTCCATGACATGGGTTTCCATGAAAGGAATGGTAGCGCCCGGCTCCAGGCTGACGATGTTGAGGTGCATGTCGTAACGCACGTCGTCGGGATCGATAAACCGGGTAGTCGCCCATTTGCCGTCCGTATCGGGCATCGCCGACAGAGCGTGTTCATCTTCATGCGTGAAGATAGCCGGCGGCAGCTCCAGCCCGTCCACCGCCTGAAACGCCTTGCGGACCCAGTGGAACTTGACCGGTGCCGTGCCGGAATTGCGCAGCTGCCAGCGCGAGCCGGCGGGCAGGAAGGCGAAGGAGCCGGTCCGCAATGCATGCTGCACGCCCTCAAACTCCACGGTCATTTCACCATCAACGACAAAGATCGCCGCTTGCGCCCTTGCGTCCGGCTCCGGCCGATCGCTGCCGCCGCCGGGCTGTACTTCAACGATATATTGCGCAAAAGTCTCGGCAAAACCGGTCATCGGCCGGGCGATGATCCAGGCCCGCGTCCCGGTCCAGTGCGGGAGCACGCTCGTCACGATATCGGACATGACGGTTTTGGGGATGACGGCATAGGCAGTCTTGAAAACAGCCTTGCTCGACAGCAGTTCCGTCTGCCCCGGTAGACCGCCCATATCCGAATAATATTTCTTCATTTCAGCCATTCCATTCTGCAACGCATTTCGCGCGAATTCTTAGGCCTGTAGCGACGTTTAATCAAATAATTATTGGCGTGCACAGGCCTTGCCGCCCGCATGGTAAAATGCGGGCGGCCTATTTCGCGCGGACATGCGAAACGAGGTTGGGCTCAGGCCTTTTTGCGCATCGTGGCATAGACGATATTGTGGTTTTCGCCGAAAAATACCTCCGCCTCGATACTTGCGGGATCGGCGCTGGCGTTGACGATCCGCCACATATCCGCCTTCGAACGCAACAGCAGCGCCCAGTTCATGAAGGTCTCCATGTAGCCATCGACCACAATGTCTTCGGAGAAGTTGGCGAAGAGGAACATTCCGCCGGGCTTCAGCATCTCCATGCAGCGCCGCGTGAGCTTGATCGCCACCTTGTCGTTCAGGTAATCGTAAAGACCGGCGGCATATACCAGATCGAATTTGCCGAGCTCGTGCGAACGCAGGACGATGTCACGCACCGAACCGTCAATCGCCTCGATGCAGCTGCCGTTGAAATCGCGGGCAACGGAACCGACACTAAGGGGATCTTGATCAAGCGCCACCCAGCGCCGGATCTTGCCCTCTTTCAAGGCCACGGATGCATCCGCCTCGCGCAGATGTCCCGATGCAATGGTGAGGATTTCCGTTTCGCTTCCATGCCGGGCCGCAGCCTCGTCAACAAACCGGGTCAGCAAATCCCGCCGCTCGCGGACAGCGACCGAGGAACTGGCGTCCTTCGTATAATCGTAGAGAGCCGCGCCAAGCGGCGTTGCGTTCTTCACCTTATCGGCAACGCTGTCGTGACCGTAGATGAAGTCGAGAAGCTGCGCATCGCCCGAATAGCCCCGCGGCTTTTCGAACGACCAGCGCGTGAAGGGATCTTCCAGAAAATAGTCCGACACGGAGTGATTCTGCACCAGGGGAATCAGTTCAGCCCACACGCTTGAGTGGAGCTTTTCGCGCAGGCCATGCAGTGCGCCAGCCGTTCGATGTATTATCTCATGTGCTGAAACACCATTTTCGAACTGCTGTTGTGCCAATTCGAGAATGATCGCGATCTCTGCTTTCGCAACTGCGAAATGCTCATCGAACGCTTCCGTTTTCCGCGCAAAAATCTCTTTTGCGACAGTATCAGGAGTGATCAGACTTGCCCCGTCCAGATTTCTTTTCTTTACCTGCCTCACTTCAGCCTCCAGTATTAACACATTGTTAACTATACGTTTCTGGGAGACGGAAGGCCACTCGCTTTCGATTTTTGAGCAGTGTAGGGATACATTAGTTTATTAGCGTATTTTTTTGGTCACACTCGTGGACCGGAGGAGAAAGCGGATACGCGATTTAGTGAAACTTAATGTTGCGAGCGTATGATGCGCTCTTGCTTTTCATGTTTCCGCCCGCATGGAGAGAAATCGGCAGGAAATCGCGCTTAGCGTGAAAGTACACGCAAAGGTCGAATAAGCAGTTACTTGATAAAGTATACGCAACACTATGGGAAAGTGCATGAAGCACACGTTAGGCGAGGTGAGTGGACAGCAAGAATATCGGCGGCCGGACGCCCGGTTTTCTGATGAACTTCTTGCCCTTTATCAGCAGGAAGGTGAGCGTAGCCGCCGGGGTTCGATCAGGCGGGGCCTGTGGACGGCTGTTTTCATCTATCTGCTATTTGCCATTACCGACATCATTCTGGTGCCCGACGTCGCCTTTTACACCATAATCGCAAGAGTTATCGTCGTCCTGACGTCCCTGCTGACGCTCGAAATTCAATTGCGCATGGGCGCGAGCACCGCCGCACTTGACCTCACCTGCGCCACTGCGCTCGTCATGGGCTATATTGGCTGGCTTGTGCCCTCGCTCTTGACCGACAATCTCGAAAACATGTCTTATTACATGGTTTTCGGGGCGATCTTCATGATGGGCGCCAATCTGTTTTTCACCTTCCGCTTCCATCTTTCGCTCGTGTCATCGGGCATCATTCTCGTCACCTACTTTCTGGCGGCGACGCAGTTTCCCGAAGATGCGTTCTACAAGCTCGCTTTCGGCACCTTCTATATCTCCTGCTTCGTCTTCACCTCTTACGTGAACTGGAACCTGAACCGGGAACGCTACCACGTCTTTCTCAACGCACTGGAGGCCAAGGCCCAGCAGAAAGCGGCGGACGAGCGCGGGCAGGCGCTGTTGCGGCTTTCAAATACCGATTCCCTGACAGGCCTGCAGAACCGCCGCGCCATCGACCAGCATCTGCGCCTGTTGTGGGACAATTGGAGCAAGAAGGGGGAAGGTTTCGCCGTCTTTCTGATCGACGTGGATTTCTTCAAGAAATACAATGATCGCTACGGCCACCAGGAAGGCGACAAGTGCCTCGTGACAGTGGGCAACGCCCTGCAGGACGCGATCATCGACCATGGCGCCTCCATCGGCCGTTATGGCGGTGAGGAGTTCATCGTACTCGCTCCGTTCAAGTCCAGACAGCAGGTGGGTGAGCTTGCCGAAACCATCCGCCACACCGTCGAAGACCTGTCGCTTTCGCACGATCAGCGCCGGGACGGAACCTTCATCGTCACCGTCAGCATTGGCGCGTCTTTCACCCGTCCCAATCCGGATGGTAAGCTCGAAAAGATCATCAACGAGGCCGACCGGGCGCTTTATATTGCCAAGGCCAATGGCCGCAATTGCATGAAGCTGTTCGATCCGGACGATCCGCAGACCAGCGACGAAACCGAAAATATCGCCGCACTTCTGAAAATCGCTGTCGCGGAAAACCTCGTTTCTCTCGTTTATCAGCCGATCCTCAACATATCGACCAACGAGACGACGGGAGCCGAAGCGTTGATGCGGCTTCGCCTGCTCGACGGTGGCTCCGTTTCGCCCGGCACCTTTATCCCGATTGCCGAACGCACCGGCACGATAATGGAGCTCGGTCTCTGGACCATAAAGACCGCCTGCCGGCAGATACTGGCCGATGACAAGGTATCGGTGGTCAGCGTCAACGTATCGCCGATGCAGCTGAAGAACCCTGGTTTTGCCACTTCGGTCGCAGCGATCCTCGTTGAGGCGGGGATTGCCGGCGGCAGGCTGGCCTTCGAGATCACCGAGGGTCTGGATATGGAGATGCATTCGGATGTATTACGCTGTCTGAACGATCTGAAGACGCTCGGCATCAATATATGGCTGGATGATTTCGGAACCGGATTTGCGGGCCTTTCCTGGCTGCGGATGACGGATTTCGATACCGTAAAGATTGACCGCTCCTTCCTGCATGACAGCAAGACACCCCGCGGCCGGGCGATGTTGCAGGACATGATCCGTCTCATCCGCAATCGCGGCCACAAGATCCTGATCGAAGGCGTGGAGACGGAAGAGCAGCTGAGGCTCGTGCGCCAGCTCGAGATCGATTATGCGCAGGGTTATTATATCGGACGCCCAGTCGTCGCCGAAAGGCTGAACGTGGCGACTACCCCCTACCCGCAGCCCAAAATGCTACAGCGCCCCGCCTGACGATGCGATGGCGGCGGCAAGCGCCGTCACCGACAGGCCCAGTCTTAGTGATATGCGGGCGGAATGATCGAGAGTTTTGCCGCAAGTTCCGAAAACGCAGCACGCGTGACGGGATCGACAGGTGCGCCTTCCCTCTCCCGCTTTGCCGCTACCGCCCATTCCCGATCGCCCGGCGCCATGACCTTGCAGTCCTCCCGCGCTGGCGATCCCCGCAGTACCTCGAGATAGCGTTTCATGCCTTCGTCGAACACTTCGCGCTCAAGGAAGGCTTCGGGCTTCAACGCCAGGACGAAGGCCCCAAGCCCGCGCGGCTTGGAAAAATCTGGCCCCGACATTGGGGCGATATCGAAACTGAGCTTCATGCCGCTGAGAACGGCGCTAAAGATTTCCACCATTCCCGCAAGCGCCGCTCCCTTGAAACCGAAGGCACCGCCCAGCGGAGCCAGCATTTCAACGGCATTGGGGTTCTGCGTGTCGATACCGTCGCCATCAGACGCAACTCCTTCCGGCAATTGCTGTTCCAGGCTGCGGTAAAGCAGAACCCGGTTATAGGGCACGGCGCTGGTGGCCATGTCCAGAAGCCAGGGCATGTCATCGGCTGCCGGCACGCCGACTGCAATGGGGTTGGTGCCGTGGAAACGCATCGCGCCGTCATGCAGGCGCACGAAACTGTCGGAGTTGCAAAAGGCAATGCCGATATACCCCTGCCGCGCCGCCTCCAGCACGTAAGCGCCGGCCGGGCCGAAATGCGAGGAATTCCTGATCGCAACGGCGCCGATGCCGAATTTCCCAGCAAGCGCCATGGCGCTGTCCATGGCCGCATAGGTAGCGCGGGCGCCATGGGCATGGTCGGCATCGATCGTCTCCACCGCGCCGAAACCGGACACGCGGCTGATCTGCGGCCGCGGATTGAGACGCCCGCCTTCAAGTCCTGCGATGTAGTGAGCAAGAAGCCGAACGCCGTGGCTGTCTACGCCCAGCCGTGTGCCATGCATCATGGCGCGGGTCGCCGCATCGGCGGTTTCATCATCGGTGCCTACAGCCAGGAAAACGGAACGGCAAAACCGCTCCAGTTCATCCAGCCTTGCGAGGACGGTGACATTTTCATTGCTGTGCGACATCAGGGAACCTCCCGATTCCAGAATCCATGCCGCACAAGCTAGTCACGGGGCGCGTTTTTGCAATCGAATATCGCGCCCCGAATGGATCAATCAGTCGTCGCCGCCAATAGCCTCGTAGGTGTCGCGCTCACCGGCGATGATGGCGCGCTTGCCGACATGGTTGGCGGGACCGACAATGCCTTCCTGCTCCATACGCTCGACCAGGGAGGCTGCACGATTGTATCCGATCGACAGGCGGCGCTGGATATAGGAGGTGGAGCATTTCTTGTCGCGCATCACCACCTTAACGGCCTTTTCATAGAGATCGTCGCTATCGTCGTCGCCCATCGATGTCTTGTCGAAGACCGCCGTTTCCTCTTCCGCCTCGTCGTCAGCCTCGTCGGCGTCTTCCGTAACGGTGCCGAGATATTCAGGCCGACCTTGGGTCTTCAGATGCGCCACGACCTTTTCCACTTCCTCGTCCGACACGAACGGACCGTGGACACGGGAGATGCGGCCGCCACCCATCATGTGCAGCATGTCGCCCTGGCCGAGCAGGTGTTCGGCACCCTGTTCGCCAAGGATGGTGCGGCTGTCGATCTTCGAGGTCACCTGGAAGGAAATGCGGGTGGGGAAGTTGGCCTTGATCGTGCCGGTGATGACATCGACCGAGGGGCGTTGGGTGGCCATGATGAGATGGATACCGGCAGCGCGCGCCATCTGCGCCAAGCGCTGGATCGCGCCTTCGATCTCCTTGCCTGCGACCATCATCAGGTCGGCCATCTCGTCGACGATGACGACGATATAGGGCATGGCGGTGAGGTCCATTTCCTCCTGCTCGTAGACAGCTTCGCCGGTTGCGCGGTCGAAGCCGGTCTGCACGTTGCAGAACACCGTCTCCCCTTTGGCGCGGGCGGCAGCGGCCCTTGCGTTGTAACCGTCGATATTGCGCACACCGAGACGCGACATCTTGCGATAGCGGTCTTCCATTTCGCGTACGGCCCATTTCAGTGCCATGACCGCCTTCTTCGGATCGGTGACGACAGGGGTCAGAAGATGCGGAATGCCGTCATAAACCGAAAGCTCGAGCATCTTGGGATCGACCATGATCAGCCGGCATTCCTCCGGCTTCAACCGGTAGAGCAGCGACAGGATCATGGTGTTGATGGCGACCGACTTGCCCGAACCGGTGGTACCGGCAACGAGCAGATGCGGCATCTTCGCCAGTTCGGCGATGACAGGTTCGCCACCAATGGTCTTGCCAAGGCAAAGGGCTAGCTTCTGGCGGGTCTCGCTGTAATCGGTCGCTTCGATAAGCTCGCGCAGATAGACCGTCTCGCGCACCGGATTGGGAAGCTCGATACCGATGACATTGCGGCCGGGCACGACGGCGACACGCGCCGAGAGCGCCGACATCGAGCGGGCGATATCGTCCGACAGGCCGATAACGCGCGAGGACTTCACGCCGGGGGCGGGCTCGAATTCGTAAAGCGTCACAACTGGGCCGGGGCGCACATCGATGATCTCGCCCTTGATGCCGAAATCCTCCAGCACGCTTTCCAGCAGGCCGGCGCTTTGCTCTAGCGCCTCCGGCGTCATGGTCGTGGTCTGCTGGACGCGAGCCTGCTGCAGAAGATCGATGGAGGGGTATTCATATTCGCCGTCTGCAAAGACCGGCGCTTCCCGGAACATAGGCTGCGAGGCCTGGATGGGCGCGCGGGGCGTGAAACGTGGCTCGGCAACGACTCTTTCCGCCAGCTGAACCTGCTCAACAGGTCTCTGCGGCTCAGCAACTGCGACCGTCTCCACGACCGGCTGCGGAGCGACCTCTGGTTCAACGACCTGAGTTGGGGCTGGAATTGCAGGATGATGCACGCCGATTTCGCGGTAAAGCCTGATCGCTGAACCACCCGGAATCCTGATGACCGGCGGTACGGCCGAAAGCCGGATTGCCGGAGCGGCCGGAGATGCGGATGCCAGCGTCGGGGCAATCGCAGGCGCTGTCAGCAACGGGTTTGCGAGAACGGTGCGCGCAGATGCGGGAAGGCCTTCGCCGGCGTCATCCGGCAGATCGAGCGTCATCACTTCCCAGAAAAGCTCATCCGGCAGATGGGCGGCAAAGGCGGGAATGGATGCCTGCGGCGTTACAACTTGTTCGACAGATGCAACCGACGCGGCGGGCAGCGGCTGAACAGGTGAATCGGTTCCCGGCACCGGCGCTTCGAAGACGGCGGCTGCATCAACCGGCTGAGGCGGCATCAGCGCTGCTGCAGCGGCTTCTTCCGCCTGTTTGCGCGCAAGCTCCAGTCGCAATTTGTAGGTCAGCGCCCTTGCGCCCCGCGCATCCGGCGGCTGCGGCAGAAACGGCATGCGTGGCGGTTGAATGCGCGGCTCCGGCGACTTTACGACCGTCGCAATTGCAGGCTCCTGTACAGCAGCCTCCGGCTGCACGACCATCTCAGGCTCGGCAGCTTCAGACAGGATGTCGGCGGGTGCCTCCTCTTCCGCAAGATGCGGCGTCTCGACCGGCATGCGCCGGCTAAAGGCGCTTTCCGGCGTGCGGGTGAAACGCACATTCGGGCCAAGCACGAAAGCATTCTGCCAGCCCGGCATTTCAGCGCGGCCTTCGATGGCGTCGGCAGCACTGACATCGGCATTCGGCCGGGGCACAACACCCGCCTTCATTGCCGCGGCCTGCTCCTGACCGGCAACGGCCTTGCCGCCGGCATGACGAGCCTTATCGCTCCCCTCCCCTACGCTATTGGACGAATTCTGGAATCTGGATCGGGAGAAGCTCATGGCAGCGTGCACACTCATCATAAACGTACATATTTCGGTCTCCCTGAAATAGAAAATAAAGGTTAATTACCCCTTTCCAAACCGGGTCACGCAGGCAGAATTTCGCTTTAGCCACAGGTGAGACGTGACATGCACCAGCAAGGAATCGGCACTCCAAGCCTCTATATTTATTGCGTTAAATCAGTTTTTCATCGCCGTTTTACGGCAACGGGCGCGGCTTAAGAAAAGGGGAGTGGCGCCTTGAAGCATATTGTTTCCGCAAGCGGTCGCGCAACGTAAAATCATTGCTGTAAAGCCCGTGAATTAACGTGGACACTGCTGCGGTTGCAGTCTTAAGATCGGGCAGGCCGCGGCCCAGCGGAAAGGCCCGCCCGCCCTCATTCCGGAGTGAACCTCATGTCGCCTGTCCACCTGTCCCGCCGCTCGCTTCTAAAGACCTCGCTCCTTCTTGCCGCAACCACCGGACTTGCGGGCATTGCCGCCGCGCAGCAGTCAAAGCCCGGTGGGCGGTTGATCGTTGCGGCCGATTCGGAGCCGAAGAACCTCAACCCGGCCATCGTTGCCTCCAACGGCGTGTTCTATATCTCGAGCAAGATCGTTGAGCCGCTGGCGGAAGCCTCCTTCAATGGCAGGGACGGGCTGGAACCAAGGCTTGCGACGGAATGGCATGGATCGGAGGACGGTTTGAGTGCCACGTTCAAGCTGCGCGAAGGCGTGACCTGGCATGACGGCAAACCCTTCACCTCCGCAGATGTGGCCTTTTCCGCACTTTCGGTTTGGAAGCCGCTGCAAAACCTTGGGCGGCTGGTCTTTGCCAATCTTGAAAAAGTGGATACGCCTGATGACCACACGGCCATTTTCCGCTTCTCCAAGCCGACACCCTTCCAGCTCATCCGCAACGCTTTGCCGGTTGTTACCAGCGTCGTGCCGAAACACCTTTATGAAGGCAGCGATATCGCCACCAATCCGGCCAATACGAAACCAGTCGGCACCGGACCTTTCGTTTTTGCGGAATATAAGCCCGGCGAATATTACCGCCTGACCCGCAATCCCAATTACTGGGGCAAGAACCAGCCGCAACTCGATGAGATCATCTATCGCGTTCTGCCCGACCGGGCGGGCGCCGCTTCTGCGCTTGAAGCCGAAGAAATCCACCTCGCGGCCTTTTCCGCCGTGCCGCTTGCCGATCTTGCCCGCATCGCGAAGGAGCCGGGCATCAAGGTCATCCCGGAGGGTTACGAAGCCCTCACCTATCAGCTCGTCGTGGAAATCAACCACCGCCGCAAGGAGCTGGCCGACCTCAAGGTCAGGAAGGCGATCGCCCACGCCATCGACAAGAAATTCGTCATCGACAAGGTCTTCCTCGGTTACGCCACTGCATCGACCGGCCCCGTACCGAAAAATGCACCCCAGTTTTACACGGGGGACGTCGAGACATACAATTTCGACGTCGCCAAGGCGAACGCCCTGCTGGACGAGGCGGGTTATGCACGCGGAGCGAACGGAACGCGATTTTCACTGAAGCTTTTGCCGGCCCCTTACTTCAATGAAACCAAGCAATTCGGTTCCTATCTTCGCCAGGCGCTACAGGAAATCGGCATCGATGCTGAGCTGGTCAACAATGATGCCGCCGCGCACCAGAAGGCCGTCTATACCGACCATGCCTTCGATCTCGCCATCGCGCCCCCGGTCTTCCGTGGCGATCCGGCGATCTCCACCACCATTCTCGTTCGCTCCGGCATTCCTGCCGGCGTCGGCTTCTCCAATCAGGGCGGCTATGAGAACAAGGCGCTCGATGCACTGATCGACAAGGCGGCGGAAACCGTGGACACGGCAGCCCGCACGGTACTCTACAAGGATTTCCAGAAGCAGGTCGCCGCCGATCTGCCGCTGATCAATGTCGCCGAATGGGGTTTCATCACGGTTGCGCGCGATACTGTCAAACACGTCGCCAGCAATCCACGCTGGGCCGTTTCCAACTGGGCGGATACGGTGGTCGGCACCTGAGGAAGCGCCGTGAGGCGCGCGGCGACATTGCTACGGCGAAGGGTGATCAGCGCCATTCCAGTGCTGCTGATCGTTCTAGTCTTTACCTTCGTGCTGCTTGAAAACGCATCCGGTGACGCGGTTGACGCCTATCTCGTCTCCATCGGTGGCGGCGACGCCGGACTGCGGGATGCCCTGCGCGAGCAATATGGTCTGAACGGTTCGGTGTTGGCCCGCTTCTGGCTTTACGCCAGCTCGGTGCTGCGACTCGATTTCGGCTGGTCGCTTGCGTTTGACCGACCGGTGCTGGGGCTGATACTCGAACGGCTGCCGAACACGCTGCTCCTGATGGGCAGTGCCACCGCACTTGCTTTCATCACCGGCACCGCGCTCGGCATCCTGGCGGGCGCCCATCCCGGCGGGTTGACCGACCGGGTACTCTCGGCCCTGTCGCTGGCGCTCTACGCCACGCCGGGGTTCTGGCTCGGCCTTGTGCTCGCCATCGTCTTTGCCGTGCAACTGAGGTGGCTGCCAACATCCGGCATCGAAACCATCGCATCCGGAAAACAGGGATTTGCAAGGGCGCTCGATATTGCCCGCCATCTTGTCCTGCCGGTCGCCAGTCTCGGCCTGATCTATCTGGCGCTTTTCCTGCGTGTCATGCGTACTGCCATGGCGGCGGTCTGGCCGCTGGATTTCGTACTCTTCGCCAAGGCCAAAGGGCTTTCGAGACGGCGGATCGTGCTGCGCCATGTCGCACGCAACGCCGCACTGCCCCTCGTCACCGTGCTTGGCCTGCAAGCGGCAACCATGCTCGGCGGCAGCGTGGTGATCGAGAGCGTTTTTGCGATTCCCGGTTTTGGCCGGCTTGCGCAGGAAGCCGTCAGCGGCCGCGACACACCGCTCTTGATGGGCATTATTCTGACAAGCGCCGTTTTCGTTATCCTGATCAATCTCGTCGTTGATATTCTCTATGCCGTGTTCGATCCGCGCATCGGCAGCGGGGAGCAACAGACATGAGTTTCACCCTCCGGCTCCTGCGCAGTTTCGAAGGTGCAGCAGGCGCCATCATCCTGACACTGCTAGCTGTGACAGCGCTCGCCGCTCCCCTTCTGTTTCCCGGTGACCCGCTGTCGATCGTCGGTGAGCCGCTCATCGCGCCCTTCTCCGACGCCGCCTTCCCCCTCGGCACCGACCGGTTGGGCCGCGATGTACTGGCGGGACTTTCCCACGGTGCGCAGGCATCCCTGCTCGTCGGCATCGGCGCTGCCGCTGCCGCCCTCATGATCGGCACCGTCGTCGGCACAATTGCCGGATTTGCCGGTGGCCTCGTGGATGAGGCGCTGATGCGTGTTACCGACGCCTTCCAGATCGTGCCGAATTTCCTTCTGGCGCTCGCCTTCGTCAGCACCATCGGCCCATCCATGCCCATCGTCATCCTTGCGATTGCGCTTGGCGCCTGGGCGGATCCAGCACGACTGATGCGGGCGCAGGTGTTGAGTATCCGCGAGCGGGATTACGTGCAGTCCGCCCGCGCCATCGGCATGTATCCGCTGGAGATCGCGTTTCGGCAAATACTTCCCAATGCGCTGCCGCCGGTTCTGGCGCTCGCCGCCATCATCGTCGCTGCCGCTATCTTAACCGAGGCGGCATTGTCCTTCCTCGGCCTCGGCGATCCGAATATCGTCACCTGGGGTTCGATGATCGCGGAAGGACGCAACGTCCTGCGCTCGGCGGCGTTTCTCTCTGTCATCCCCGGCATCGGTCTTCTGGTCACGGTTCTCGGCGTCTATCTTCTCGCGGAGGGAATCAACAAAGCGATGGCGACGAGGAAAGAAACGCCATGAGCGGCAATGCACTCTGCAGGATCGACGATCTCAGCGTCCGCTATGCGGCCGGCGACGGACCGGCGCTGCAGGATATTTCGCTGACGATCCGGCAGGGACAAAGGTTGGCGATCATCGGCGAAAGCGGTTCGGGCAAATCGACGCTCGCCAAGGCAATTGCCGGGCTTCTGCCTGTGAGCGCACGGGTTTCCGGCGATATTTCCTGGAGCCGCGACAGCGGTCTTTTCACAGACAGGCCGCAGCCGGGTCGCGATATCGGCTATATTTTCCAGGATACCGGTGCGACGCTGAACCCGGTTCTCACCATCGGTGAACAGGTGGCGGAAGGCGCTGTCCGGCATCTTGGCCTTTCATGGAAGCAGGCACGAGATCTTGCCCGCGATCTTCTGGAACGGGTGCGGTTGCCGCATCCCACCCATCTCCTCGGCGCCTATCCGCACCAGCTTTCCGGCGGGCAAAGACAGCGTGTGGCGATTGCAGCCGCCATTGCCGCGCACCCCGCAATCCTGATCGCCGACGAGGCGACGAGCGCGCTGGACACGGTAAGCCAGGCCGCGATTGCCGCACTGCTGGATGGGCTGGTGCGTGAAGAAGAAAGAACGCTGGTCTTCATCACCCATGATATTGGTCTTGCTTCCGGCCTTGCCGACGAGACCGCCGTTCTGCATGCCGGACGGCTGGTGGAGCACGGCACCACCAGGCGGGTGTTATCCGCGCCTGCGCACGACTATACGCGCGCACTGCTCTCCGACTATCTCGACCTTTCGACACCGCCTCTGATCAATGAGGCAGCATCATGAATGAAGCCCTTCTGAGCGTAGAGAACCTCTCGAAAACCTACCGGACCGGCGCACGTACGGTGGAAGCACTGTCCGATATATCCTTTTCGCTTCAGCCCGGCGAGACGCTTGGGCTTGCCGGCCCCTCCGGCTGCGGAAAATCCACACTGGCACGCATCCTGATGCGGCTGATCCCGGCCGACGAAGGCACGGTCCGTTTTGAAACTCGCGACTGGCTGGCGCTTGATGGCGGTGAACTGCGCGCGGCGCGGCGGCATATGCAGATGGTGTTTCAGGATACGCATGGCGCGTTCAACCCGCGCGCCAGCGTCGAGGATGCCATAGGCGAACCGCTGCGTATTCATCGCATCGTCGAACGACGCGAACGCCCGGCGGAAATCCGCCGCCTTCTCGAGCGAGTCGGGCTGCCCGCCAGCTATGCCGGCCGCTCGGTGTTCGAGCTTTCCGGCGGCCAGCGGCAGCGCGTCGCAATTGCCAGAGCCATCGCACTCAGACCACCCCTTCTCATTCTGGACGAGGCCGTTTCAGCGCTCGATGTCTCCGTACGCAGGCAAATTCTCGAACTGCTGGTCGAAATACAGCGAGAGACGGCCGTCGCCTGTGTTTTCGTTTCCCACGACCTCGCGGTCATCCGCGCCGTCTGCCACCGCGTCGCCATCATGGAGGCGGGTCGGATCGTCGAGATCGGCAGGACAGCAAACATCGTTTCCACGCCGCAATCCTCGACCGCCAGAACCCTGATCGAGGCTGCGCCGCGCCTGATCACCACCACGCAAGGATAAGACATGCCCGCCCCGGATTACGCATTGCTGCTCGACCCGCCCGCCTTTCCAGCAGACCGTTACGCCGCTCTCGCCGACCGGCTGGCGGCGCTGATGGGCACGAATAACGATGTGCTTCTGGTACAGGCGGAAGCAGTGCTTGCGCTTGAAGCTGCGGCCACCAGCCTCGCGCGGCCTGGTCTGAGAGCGCTCAATATCGTCACTAGTCCCTATGGCGCGTGGTTTGGGGGCTGGCTGGAGCGTGGCGGCGCAACGGTTCGCAACCTGACCACCGCTCCGGCAAAGCCGATATCACTTCACGAGGTCGAGAGAGCGCTGGACGAAGGGCCAGGTTTTGATCTTCTCGCTATCGTGCACGCGGAATCCGCAAGCGGCATTCTCAACCCCCTGCCCGCCATTGCCTCGCTCGCCAAAGACAGAGGCATCGTCACGGTCGTCGATGCCGTCGCTTCCATCGGCGGCCATGCCTTCGAGGTTGACCAGCTCGGCATAGATATTGCGGTCATCGGCCCGCAAAAGGCGCTGGCAGGCCCGGCGGGCTTATCCGCCATCTCCGTCAGCGAAAGTGCCTGGAAACTTCTTTCACATGGCAATGCACCTGAGAACTCCATGCTTTCACTTCTCGACCAGAAGAAACTCTGGCTCGATACCGGCCGCGGCGCGCTCCCGGGAACACCTGCGCCGCTGGAATTCTATGCGCTGGAGGCGGCACTCGATCGGATAGAGGCAGAGGGTCTGGCATCCGCCAATGAACGCCACGAACGAGCGGCGACAGCCACTCGTAACGGCATCAGGGCCCTTGGTATACCGACGTGGGTGGAGGAGACTGACGCGTCTGCTCTGGTTTCGACAGCGATCTTGCCGGACACGGTGGATGCCGGCGCATTTCTGGCGGCTGCGTCCAGGGAGCAAGGTGCGGATGTCTCGGGCGGTGTCGGTCCCGGTGCGGAACGGCTGATAAGGCTCAATCACACCGGCCGGCGCGCCAACCCGGATTCGGTGCAAGCCAATATCACCGCTGTTTCAAGCGCCCTGAGAAGCCTCGGCCATGCCGCAGATACCGATTCCGCGCTGGAAGCGGCCGAAAAAAGCTATTCCGGCACCTCCTCGAAGGGTCTCTGACAGCGCCGATAAACGTTCGTTGCGCGAAATCGGGTGCTGGCGGAACGTCAGTCACGCCATTGTTGTTAAAAATGGTAGACAAATTCCTCGGTCAATCTTGACGAAATCATGGCAACGCGCGAAACTTAACGCACTGTTAACTCGCGTGAAGAAGGGAAATGGCCATGGTAGCAGGGTTCAACATGCTCTCCTTTGACCTCTTTGGCATCGGCCGAAGAACGCCCGCCATAAACGAGCGGGTCGAGAAGGATTTGCAGGACAGGACGCCACGCAGACCGGACGACCAGTCCAACGATGACGACCGTGATCAGGAATACGAACTGTTCTTCTGGTCGCTTTATCCTGTGATTTAAGTTTTTGAGCGCAGGCTGACGGGGCGGTTGAAACGTCGTTTTCCCTTCCTGCGGCCTTGAGTAGAAATGTGTTCAGCGTAGCCTCAAACACGGTGAAACAGTCGATCCGTGAAGTACACGTTAAACGTATGCGACGTCATCCTCGGGCTTGACCCGAGGATTTACAAAATCTCTAAAAATCAAATATTTGCAGATGCTCTGGACAAATTCCGGGCATGACGATGGAAAGGGCAAAGCCCTTTCCATCAAAGGGCCGCAAACGGCCCTGCCTTAGTGGTTGTCGCGCGGCAGACCCTTGGTCTGGGCAATGCGCTGATACTTCACGGCCGGTTCCAGAACCGCGCCGGTTTCCATCTGGCTGACGATGCCGCGCTGGATTTCCTGCCATGGCGTCTGGTGATCGGGGTACTTGAAGCCGCCCTCGGCGGAGAGCGTTTCGTAACGCTTGGCCAGTTCCTCGCCGGAAATCAGGATGTCGGCCTTGCCACGACCCACATCGATACGAACGCGGTCACCCGTCTGCAAGATGGCCAGACCACCGCCTGCCGCTGCTTCCGGAGAAGCGTTGAGGATGGACGGGCTGCCAGACGTGCCGGACTGGCGGCCGTCACCGATGCAGGGCAGCGAATTGACGCCTTCCTTCAAGAGATAGTCAGGCGCACGCATGTTCACCACTTCTGCCGCACCCGGATAACCGATCGGACCGGCACCGCGCATGAAGAGAACGGTGTTGGCGTCGATCTTCAGCGACGGATCGTCGATGCGGTGATGGTAATCTTCCGGACCGTCGAACACCACGGCACGGCCTTCGAAGGCTTCCGGGTCGTTCGGGTTCGAGAGATAACGCTTGCGGAATTCTTCCGAGATCACGCTCGTCTTCATGATGGCAGAGGAGAACAGGTTGCCGCGCAGAACACGGAAACCGGCGCGCTCCTTGAGCGGCTGGTCATAGGGACGGATGACCTTTTCGTCTTCGATGATGGCACCACGGCAATTGTCGCCGATGGTTTTGCCATTCACGGTCATGGCGTCTTCCATGATGAGCCCCTGGGTCATCAGCTGGTTGACGACAGCCGGAACGCCGCCGGCATGGTAATAATCCTCGCCGAGATATTCACCGGCCGGCTGCAGGTTGACGAGCAGCGGCACGTCTTCACCGTAGGTCTGCCAGTCATCGACCGTCAGTTCAACGCCGACATGGCGTGCAAGGCCGTTCAGATGGATCGGCGCGTTGGTGGAGCCACCGATGGCCGAGTTGACGCGGATGGCGTTGATGAAGGCATCTTTGGTCATGATATCGGAAGGCTTAAGGTCTTCCTTGACCATTTCGACGATGCGAAGGCCGGTGAGATAGGAGATTTCCTGACGGTCGCGGTAAGGCGCCGGAATGGCGGCCGAGCCGGGCAGCTGCATGCCGAGTGCTTCGGCAAGCGAGTTCATCGTCGTCGCAGTGCCCATGGTGTTGCAATAGCCGGTGGAAGGTGCGGAAGAAGCGACGAGCTTGACGAAGCCCTGATAATCGATCTCGCCCTTGGCCAGCAGTTCACGCGCTTTCCAGACGATGGTGCCGGAACCGGTGCGCTCGCCACGGAACCAGCCGTTCAGCATGGGGCCGACGGAAAGGGCGATGGCCGGAATGTTGACGGTGGCCGCCGCCATAAGACAGGCAGGCGTGGTCTTGTCGCAGCCGATGGTCAGAACAACGCCGTCGAGCGGATAGCCGTAAAGCACTTCCACGAGGCCGAGATAGGCGAGGTTGCGATCGAGACCCGCCGTCGGGCGCTTGCCGGTTTCCTGGATCGGATGCACCGGAAATTCAATGGCAATGCCGCCCGCTTCACGAATGCCTTCGCGCAGGCGATGCGCCAGCTCCAGATGGTGGCGATTGCAGGGCGAAAGGTCCGAGCCGGTCTGCGCGATGCCGATGATAGGGCGATCGGACTGAAGCTCGGCCTGGCTGAGACCGAAGTTCATGTAACGCTCGAGATAAAGCGCGGTCATATCAGCGTTTGCGGGGTTATCGAACCACGCGCGCGAACGAAGCTTGCCTTGGGTTGCGGGCAGATTGTCGGATTTGGTCATGATGCGGTCTCCAGCCGGAAGTGGCCAACGGTAAAATATTACGAAATGCGACAAGCTTATGTTGTGCGCAAGGAAAATGGAATCAGCTTCTCGGAAGCACGCATAACCGACAGACGAGCGCCAGACGAGTGACCTGGAGCCGTTCTTCAGCTTTAGCCGAATATTTTTCGGTGTTTACGACCATACCGACGTTGCGCAATGGCCTCTTCCCTCCCTGCCTTGCCGGATTGTAACTGACCCCGAGGCCCCACATTCCGTCACGACCTGACTTGCTTATTTGTATTACTATTAGATAGCGGCGCGGCCTGTCAAGCCGGATCAGACTATATTGCGGGCGAGTTTTGCACGGCGCAGAAATTAGAATACACACAATAAGCCATTGATTTGTAATTGTTTAATGCTGCACCTCGATAAAATCGGCATGACGTGAATTGGAAATCCGCTAAAAAACCCCTTTTCAAGAGTATTACTATATGCTCATAGTGACGTCGTCACGCTGACATCATTTCTGGGAGGATAAGATGAGAAAAGCTCTTGCGGCAATCACTGTCGCCGTTTCCGCATGCCTTGCATCCAGTGTTTCCGCACAATCGCTGACCGTCGGCTTCTCGCAGATCGGCTCCGAATCCGGATGGCGCGCCGCTGAAACCACTGTCACCAAGCAGCAGGCCGAAAAGCGCGGCGTTACGCTGAAATTCGCCGACGCACAGCAGAAGCAGGAAAACCAGATCAAGGCCGTTCGCGGCTTCATCGCGCAGGGCGTCGATGCGATCCTGATCGCACCTGTCGTCGCAACCGGCTGGGATGCCGTGCTGAAGGAAGCAAAGGAAGAAAAAATCCCTGTCATCCTGCTCGATCGCCAGATCGAAGCGCCGGATGATCTTTACCTGACCGCGGTCACCTCGGATCAGGTTCACGAAGGCAAGGTTGCCGGCGACTGGCTCGTCAAGGATGTCGGCGCGAAGGACTGCAAGGTTGTCGAATTGCAGGGCACGACCGGCTCTTCGCCCGCCATCAACCGTAAGAAGGGCTTCGAAGAAGCCATCGCTTCGCACAAGAACATCAAGATCGTGCGCTCGCAGACGGGTGACTTCACCCGTACCAAGGGCAAGGAAGTGATGGAAAGCTTCATCAAGGCCGAAGGCGGCGGCAAGGATATCTGTGCCGTGTACGCTCACAATGACGACATGGCCGTCGGCGCGATCCAGGCGATCAAGGAAGCCGGCCTGAAGCCGGGATCCGACATCAAGGTCGTGTCCATCGATGCCGTACCTGACATCTTCAAAGCCATGGCCGCCGGTGAAGCCAATGCGACGGTGGAACTGACACCTGACATGGCCGGTCCTGCCTTCGACGCTCTCGAAGCCTATCTGAAAGACAAAAAGGCACCGGCGAAGTGGATTCAGACCGAATCCAAGCTCTACACGGCGTCTGACGACCCGATGAAGGTCTACGAGGCGAAGAAGGGTCTGGGTTACTAATAGACCCCCTTATCTTCGGAAGGAGCGGCATGTCATGCGTGCCGCTCCGTCACAGCTTCTTTCATGCAGGGCCTGCGCAATGTCCGAAACGGCACCACTTCTGGAAGCACGCGCCATCGGTAAATCCTTTCTCGGGATAACGGCGCTGGACGGCGTCGATTTTTCGCTCGGGCGCGGTGAAATTCACGCGCTTCTCGGCGAAAACGGCGCGGGGAAATCAACACTCATCAAGATACTGACCGGCGTTTACCACCGCGACAGCGGCTCCATCTTTCTGGAAGGTAGCGAGATATCGCCCACCAATGTCGGCGAAGCGCAGGCCCTCGGTATCGGCACCGTCTATCAGGAAGTAAACCTTCTCGAAAATCTGACCGTTGCCGAAAACCTCTTTCTCGGCCGCCAACCGCATCGCTTCGGGCTCATTGACAGAGCCTCGATGCAGAGACAATCGCAGGCGCTGCTGTCCCAATACGGGCTTTCGATCGACGTCAACGCCCTGCTTTCCAGCTATTCCGTGGCTATCCGCCAGATCATCGCCATTGCCCGCGCCGTCGATCTTTCCGGCAAGGTGCTGGTGCTGGACGAGCCGACAGCCAGCCTCGATGCCCATGAGGTCGAGATGCTGTTCGGTGTGCTGCGGAACTTGCGCGCGCGGGGTATCGGCATCGTCATCATCACCCACTTCCTAAACCAGGTCTACGATATCGCAGACCGTGTCACGGTTTTGCGCAACGGCCGCCTCGTTGGCACGCGCGACATCGGCAACCTGCCGAGGTCCGAACTCATTGCGATGATGCTTGGTCGCGAGCTTCAGCACATCACCCACGAGCATCAGGCCACTGACGACACGGTTGCCGAGGGCGAACCGCCGATCCGTTTCGAGGGATACGGCAAACGCGGCAGCATCGCCCCCTTCGACCTCGACATTCGTCCGGGAGAGATCGTCGGCGTCGCCGGTCTTTTGGGGTCGGGACGAACGGAAACGGCTTTCCTGCTGTTCGGCATCGACAAGCCCGATACCGGCAAGGCCACGATAGACGGAAAGACCATCGCTCTTTCTTCGCCTGAAGCCGCAATCACGGCCGGGTTCGGTTTCTGCCCGGAGGAGCGCAAGACTGACGGTATCATCGGCGACTTTTCCGTGACCGACAATATTGCTCTGGCTCTCCAGGCCCGCCAGGGGTGGGCGCGACCGCTTTCGCGCCGGCAGAAGGCGGAACTGGCCGAAAGCTTCATCAAATCGCTGGACATCCGCCCGGCCGATCCTGACCGGCCGATAAAATTCCTGTCCGGCGGCAACCAGCAGAAAGCAATTCTGGCGCGCTGGCTTGCAACCCATCCCCGTCTTCTGATCCTCGATGAGCCGACCCGTGGTATCGATATCGGCGCCCATGCGGAAATCCTCAAAATGATCGAAAAACTCTGCACCGAGGGCATGTCGCTCGTCGTCATCTCGTCCGAACTGGAAGAACTGACCGCCGTTGCCCACCGGGTCGTCGTGCTGTCCGACCGCCGGCATGTCAGCGAATTGAAGGGCGGCGAGGTGACGGCCGACAACATCATGCGGGCAATTGCGGATGCGGCCAGAACGGAGGCGGCATGATGGTGGCTGTGACAAGGCGCCTGAAAAGGCTTGCTCCCCAACTGATCGCCCTCTTCGTCATTCTGGCAGCGATTACAATCGTTTCGCCGGGCTTTCTGCATGTTTCGTTCCAGAACGGCAGGCTTTACGGCAGTCTGATGGATATTCTCGTGCGTGCCGCACCCGTGGCGCTCCTGACCATTGGCATGACGCTGGTGATCGCTACCAAGGGCATCGATCTGTCGATCGGTGCTGTTATCGCCATTTGTGGCGCGGTGGCGGCAACACTCATCAGCAACGGCCATTCCATCCCAACCGTCATCGCCATCTCGCTTGCTGTCGGCATTGCCTGCGGCCTGTGGAACGGGGTGCTGGTCGCCCTTCTCGACATCCAGCCGATCATCGCCACGCTGATCCTGATGGTGGCGGGGCGCGGCATCGCCCAGCTCATCACCGAAGGTGTCATTCTCACCTTCAACGACGACAGCTTTTCCGCCATCGGCTCCGGCTCCTTCGCAGGCATTCCCCTGCCCGTCATCATCTGGTTGGCGGCGGCGCTGGTAATCGGCCTTCTGGTGCGCAAGAGCGCGCTCGGCTTTCTGATTGAGGCAACCGGCATCAATCGCCGCGCGGCAGCCCTTGCCGGTGTGCGGGCACGGTTCCTGCTGTTTTTCGTCTACGCCGTTTCCGGTCTCTGCGCGGCCATCGCCGGCATGATCGTGACCGCCGACATTCGCGGCGCGGATGCCAACAATGCCGGGCTGTGGCTGGAACTGGACGCCATATTGGCGGTGGTGATCGGTGGTACATCGTTGAATGGCGGCCGCTTCTCCATCACCGCATCGCTGATCGGCGCGCTCATCATCCAGACCATCAATACCGGCATTCTGGTCTCCGGTTTCCCGCCGGAATTCAACCTCATCATCAAGGCTGGCATCATCATGGTGGTACTGACACTGCAATCGCCGGCAATCATGGCGGTTCTGGGCTTTGTCAAAACGCCAAAGTCACACGCAAAACCTGCCACGGCCAACGGAATGACCAAGGAAGGTACCGCGCGATGATCCACAGCCGCAATCTTCCGTTCCTCACCACACTGACGATCTTCCTCATCGCCTATCTTCTGTGCGTGCTGCAATATCCGGCGATCCTGTCGACACGGGTGATCGGCAATCTATTGACCGACAATGCCTTTCTCGGCATCGCTGCCGTTGGCATGACTTTCGTGATCCTGTCGGGTGGCATCGATCTGTCCATCGGCTCCGTCATCGCCTTCACCAGCGTTTTCGTAGCTGTCATGGTCGGCACCTATAATATTCACCCGCTGCTGGCCTTCGCCATCGTGCTCGTGATCTCGACGCTGTTCGGCTGCCTGATGGGGGCGATGATACGCTTCCTGTCGATCCCGCCATTCGTGGTGACGTTGGCGGGCATGTTCCTGGCGCGTGGCGCGGCCTATCTGATCTCGACGCAATCCGTACCGATCTCGCATCCCTTCATCGATGCGATACAGGGATTTTATTTCCGCTTTCCCGGCGGCGGCAGGCTGACAGCACTTGCTATTGTCATGCTTCTCGTCTTTGCCGCCGGCATGCTGATTGCCAGCCGCACCCGCTTCGGCGCCAATGTCTATGCACTTGGCGGTAACCCGCAATCGGCCGAACTGATGGGTGTGCCGATCGGTACAACGACAATCGGCATCTACGCACTTTCCGGGTTCCTGTCCGGCCTCGCCGGCATCGTCTACACGCTCTACACCTCATCGGGTTATTCGTTGGCGACGGTGGGCGTGGAGCTGGACACTATTGCAGCTGTTGTCATTGGGGGAACGCTTCTGACGGGTGGAATGGGGCTGGTGGCGGGCACCTTCGTCGGACTGCTGATCCAGGGGTTGATCCAGACCTACATCGTTTTTGACGGAACCCTGTCATCCTGGTGGACCAAAATCGTTATTGGCGTGCTGCTTTTTGTCTTCATCGTGTTGCAGCGCGCAATCATCTGGTATTCAAACAGGAGACTGGCCGGACCACATCCGGCATAACCAACACGGAGGCTTTATTGGGGCTGCTCGAAACGACGATAAGCGGGCGAAAACGCCGGAACAGCCACGCGCATGTGGTCTCCGAACTCGGCAGCGCCATCGTCTCGGGCAGGATTGCGGAAGGATCCCTGCTGCCTAACGATGCCGAACTGTCGCTCCGTTTCGGGGTCTCGCGCACCGTGTTGCGCGAGACGATGAAGACGCTGGCGGCCAAGCGGCTGGTCGAACCAAAGGCAAAGGTCGGCACCCGCGTTCTCGACCGTTCGAGCTGGAACTTCTTTGACCCGGATGTGCTGGGCTGGCGCTGCGAAGCCGGAATAGACCAGGAATTCGTGACACATCTGGCGGAAATCCGCCTCGCGCTCGAACCGGCGGCAGCGGCAGCTGCCGCGCTTCAGGCATCGAATGACGATATCGTTTCCCTTTATGTGATTGCCGCCAAGTTCGACAATCCGCAGCATACGCCGGAAACCATCGCCAAGGTCGATCTCGAATTCCACCTCGCCGTGGCGCACATGTCCGGCAATCCCTTCATGCGTTCGGCAAGCGGGCTGATCGAGGCCGCCCTTGCGATCTCATTCCAGCTTTCGTCCCCGGCCTCGTCGCCCGGAACCATCGCCGAGATCGCCGCAAACCATCTGCGGATCGTGCACGCCATCGCCGCCCGTGATGCGGACGCCGCCGTGAAAGCCATGCGCCATGTAATCGAGGTCGGCAAGGACCGGACGCGAAAGGCAATCAAGACGCCTTGAAGGCGAAAAGCCTATAGACATCCCTTCTGTCACCCCCGGCCTGATGCCGGCATGACGGAGGGGGTGGCTTTTCATCATAAAATTCGGGCCCGCACGGATGCGGGCCCTTTTTCTTCCGGCAACTATCTTACCCCTGCGACGCTTCAATCTGCGGCACCACGCCACGGCGCGATGCCATGAGCGATGCGCCGAGGAGTGCTGCAATGCTGACGAAAACGAAGACCATCGTCGCACCCTGAAGGTCGATCAGCAGTCCGCCCAGAACAGCGCCGCTGGAAATGGCGATCTGGAAGGTGGTGAGCAGCAACGCGCCCGCACTTTCGGCCTCATCTGAGGCGACGCGGGTGATGAAGCTCTGTACGCTGACAGGAAGCGCACCGAAGGCGAAACCCCAGGAGGCAATGGCAAAGCCAGCGACAACGGGAGATGCACCGGCAATCACCAGCACGGAAGCGGATGCGGCAATCAGGGTGGCAGCAAACGTCACGGCCCATGCCGTGTTCTTCTCGGCGAGGAAGCCGCCGAAGAGATTACCGAAAAAACCGCCCACGCCGTAAGCCAGAAGAACGAGCGAGATTGCTTCGACGCCAAGCTGCGGCACGTCTTCGAGGAAGGGGCGAACATAGGTGAAGCCGGCGAAGTGGCCCGCGACGATGAATAGCGTCGTCAGAAGGCCGATCCTGACCTGCGGGCGCTGCAATAGCCGGAACATGGTGGACAGGCCGGGCGCACCGGCCGGCGGCAGCGAGGGAACGGTGAGCAACTGCACGACAAGTGCGATGACACCCAGCACGCCGGCGACGGCAAAGGCCGCACGCCAGCCAAGTGTCGCGCCGATCCACGCTCCGACAGGGGCTGCGCAAACGGTGGCAACCGAAACGCCGGTTAGGATGATGGCCATGGCGCGCGGCATCTTATCCAGCGGAACAAGCCTTAGCGCCAGCGCCGCCGACATGGCCCAAAAGCCGCCGAGGCCGATGCCGAGCAAAACGCGCGATGTAAACAGCATGAAAAGACCGTTGGCAAAAGCGGCCAATGTGCTGGAAATGATCAGCAACGTCGTGAGGCCAAGCAGGGTCCACCGGCGATCAATGCTGCGCGTGCCGATGACGACGCCGGGACCGGCAACCGCTGCGACCAGTGCCGTGACGGTGATGGATTGGCCGGCAATGCCGGAGCTGATGGAGAGATCGGTCGACAGTGGCGTCAGAAGGCTGACCGGCAGGAATTCCGCCGTTACCAGCCCGAAGACACCGAGCGAAAGCGAAACCACCGCCGCCCACTTCGCATCCGGCTCTTGTCTGTGTGGCGCATATTCAAGTTCGTTGATTGTTCGGTTATTCATGAAAATCTCCTGATGCGCATTCTGGGAACGAGCCCTGAAACGGAATGGCAAAACGATGAAGCCGGTGGGAGCCCGGTGCGTCGCCTCACAAATCGATGGTCGTAAGCTACGCGTGACAGCTCGGCGTTTCCATGCTAAAAAATCCGCATTCCTTAACCAAACGTCCGAATTTGTGAGTTGCCATGAATGATGCACTGACGGAAATGCTGCGTGGTCTGCGGCTTGACGGCGTGGAATATGGCCGCTGCCGCATGGCAACGCCCTGGGCGACGGCCTTTCCCGAGCAGGAGGCGGCGCGGTTTCACTTTATCGGCGTGGGCCAGGCAAAATTACGCAAACCTTCAGGAGAATGGCTGACGCTTACGTGCGGCGATGCAGTGCTTCTTCCCCGTGGCAACGCCCATGTGCTGGGCAGCGGCGAGGATGTAACACCTGCCCTCTTCGACCGGTTCGGTAAAAAGGAAGTATGTCAGGGCATTTTCGACATGGAATGTGCCGGTGCCGGCGGCGACACGGTAGCGTTTACCGCCTCGATGCGTTTCAACATGGATAATCTGCATCCGCTTTTGCAACTGATGCCGGACGTGATGCTGACCAGCGATCTCGCCAAAAGCGATCCGGCCATTCCGCATCTCCTGGAAGCCATGGCGCGCGAAGTGGAACTGAACCGTGTTGGTGCCGGTGGCATTCTGGCGCGGCTTGCCGATGTCTTGACGGCAACACTGATCCGCACATGGGTAGAATATGGTTGCGGCGATTCCAGCGGCTGGCTTGCCGCCGTGCGCAATCCCGAACTCGGACGGGTGCTTGCAGCGATTCACCTTACCCCCGAGAAAGACTGGAGCGTGGAAGAGCTTGCCTCCCTGATGGGCGCATCCCGCTCGAGTTTTGCAGAACGCTTCACCCGTGTGGTGGGTGAAAGCCCAGCCCGTTATGTCGTTCGCATACGCATGCATCAGGCGCGACTGTGGCTGCGCGAGGGTATGCGTGTCACGTTGGCGGCGGAAAAGCTCGGCTACGATTCCGAGGCATCCTTCAGCCGCGCCTTCAAACGCGTGATCGGCGCGCCGCCCAGCCAGTTCCGCAGGAAGGATACCTCTGGTCTGGAAGATGCGGCATAGAGCGCATCTTAGAGCACGTCCGGTTTAAACAGGAACTTTTGACGCGCTCTATCTCTTTGTTTTTACGCATTTTCTGGACGTAAAACCGCTACGCACTTTTACTGGAAATGCTCTAATGGAAATTGCGGGAAATGACCTTTATCCGCTCCACCTCATCTCCATCCTGGGTCGCAGGCGGTGGGCGTTTCCTGATGTTGCGATGATCGTCCGGCGGAATACCGTGGTGGAACTCGTCGCCGCGCCCATGCGGCAGAGGAAAGGGGTGGTTGCGCTCACCCACGCTTGCCAGCGCCTCTGACAGATCGGTCAGCCGGTGTGCGACCAGATGCACCACCTCGCCTTCCCGTTGGATCTTGCCGTAAATGCCGACCATACCGGCGGAAAGCACCACGCGCCGGTATTTTTCGAAGGTCTTGACCCACAGAACCGCATTGGCGATACCTGTCTCATCCTCCAGAGTCATGAAGATCACTCCCTTTGCCGAGCCTGGGCGCTGGCGCACCAGAACCAGCCCCGCCGTTTCCAGCCACGTGCCATCACGGACGCGCACCGCCTCCGCGCAGCTGACGATCCGCCGGCGGGAAAGATCGCGCCGCAGGAAGGACATGGGGTGTTCGCGCAGGGTCAGCCCCACATGGCCATAATCCTGCACCACCTCGCCGCCATCAGTCATCGGCCGCAGCGCGACGGAGGGTTCGGAAAGCTCATCCACCACAGCGTTTTCCCGACTGGCAGCGGCAGCAAAAAGCGGCAGCGGCTCATCCCGCAACGCCTTGATGGCCCACAGCGCCTCGCGTCTGGAAAGCGACAGCGACGGCAGAAAGGCATCGGCTTCGGCGAGACAGACTAGGGCAGCGGCGGGAACACCTGCCCTCCGCCAGAGATCGTCCACGGAAACGAAATCGCGATCCTGACGGCAGGCGACGATTTTTGCTGCATGATCGTTGGAAAGCCCCTTCACCATGCGCAGGCCAAGACGCACGGCGTAGCGCTCTTTACCATTCGCATTCTTCTTGCCCGTGGGCTCCAGCGTGCAATCAAACCGGCTGTTGTTGACGCAAACCGGGCGCACCTCCACGCCATGGTCACGCGCATCACGCACAATCTGCGCCGGGGCGTAAAAGCCCATGGGCTGCGAATTCAGAAGCGAGGCACAGAAAATATCCGGATGATGGCACTTCAGCCATGCGGAAGCATAGGCAATCAGCGCGAAGGACGCCGCGTGGCTTTCCGGGAAACCATAACTGCCGAACCCTTCTAGCTGTTTGAAGATGCGTTTGGCGAAGTCCTCGTCATAGCCGCGTTCCACCATGCCATCGATCAAATCCTGCTGGAACTTGGAGATCGTGCCGACATTCTTGAAAGTCGCCATCGCGCGGCGCAACTGGTCCGCCTTGCCGGGAGAAAAACCGGCGCAGTCGATGGCAATCTTCATGGCCTGCTCTTGGAATAGCGGGACACCCAGCGTCTTTTCGAGAATATTTTTAAGCTCTGGTTTTTCATATCGAACGGGCTCTTTTCCCTGACGGCGCCGCAAATATGGATGGACCATATCTCCCTGAATGGGACCGGGACGAACGATAGCGACCTGAATTACAAGATCGTAAAATTCGACGGGCTTCAAACGGGGCAACATTGACATCTGCGCCCGACTTTCGATCTGGAAAGTGCCTAGCGTGTCTGCCTTTTGAATCATTGCAAATGTTGCAGGATCATTCGGCGGCATCGCAGCGAGATCGTATTTCTCTCCAGTACGCGCTTCCAACAGATCGAAGCCACGCTTCATGCAGGAGAGCATTCCAAGCGCTAAGCAATCCATTTTCATGAACCGCACGATATCGATATCATCCTTATCCCATTCGATGATCTGTCGATCGTTCATGGCAGCTGGTTCAATCGGGACGAGCTCATCTAACCGATCATGGGAAAGCACGAAGCCGCCGGGATGCTGACTGTGATGGCGTGGCGTGCCAACAAGCTGGTTGGCTAATTCAAAAGCGAGTTGCAGGCGACGATCCTCTGTATTGAGGTTCAATTCCTTGACCTGTTTTTCGCCAACGCCCTCGCTCCAGCGCCAGACCTGCGAGGATAGAAGTTTGGTCAGATCTTCTGGCAGACCTAGTACTTTACCAACATCTCGCAATGCCCCTCGACCACGATAGCGGGTAACGACTGAACAAAGCGCGGCTTTATCGTGGCCATAGGTTTTGTAGACCCATTGAATAATTTCCTCACGCCGCTGATGCTCGAAATCCACATCGATATCAGGCGGTTCACCCCGGTTTTCGGAAACGAAACGTTCAAAGACGAGATTGCTGAAACGAGCAGGATCAATGGCAGTGATACCAAGTACAAAACAGATAACCGAGTTTGCCGCAGAACCGCGTCCTTGGCACAAGATATCCATTTTGCGAGCCTGTCGGACGATAGCACTCACGGTCAGGAAATAGGGCGCATATTGCAATCTGCCGACAACATCCAACTCATGATGCAGCGCCTTTTCCACCTTCTCCGGCAGACCATCCGGATAACGCCCCGGCGCCGCTTCCCAGACGAGCTTTTCCAACGCCTGTTGCGCCGTCAGCCCCGGCAGGCTGCGCTCTTCAGGATATTGATAGACCAGCTCCTTCAGCGAAAAGGTGCAACGCTTCGCGATTTCGAGGCTGCGGACCAGTGCTTCCGGGTAGCGGGCAAACAGCCGGTGCATTTCCTGAGGCGGCTTCATATAGCGGTCGGCATGTCGCTCGCGCCGGAAACCCGCCTCGTCAATGGTGCAATTGTGCCGGATGCAGGTAACGACATCCTGCAGCATGCGACGCTCGGGCACATGAAACAGCACGTCATTGGTAACAACAGTCGGCACATCAGCGGCTGCAGCCATATTCGACAATTCGAAAAGCCGCATCTGGTCGTTGGGTCGTCTTCGCAGGCTCAGCGCCATATAGGCCCGGTCAGCAAAAGCAGCTTTCAACCGGCGCAGGCGAAGCGCGCAGAGATCGTCAGCCAGATCGGCGAGCAGCACCACGATAAGGCCTTCGCCATAAGCTACGAGATCGTCCCATGTGAGCCGACACTTACCCTTGCCACCCCTCTTCTTGCCGACGGAAAGCAGGCGGCAAAGCCGCCCGTAAGCCGGGCGATCCATGGGATAGACAAGCACGGAAAGATCGTCATCCAGATCGAGCCGGCAGCCGATGACGAGCCGGATGCCATGATTATCGGCCGCTTCATAAGCGCGGGGAATGGCCGCAAGGCTATTGCGATCGACGATGCCGAGTGCCTCGATACCGAGATTTTTTGCCTGTTCGAACAGTTCATCACAGGAACTTGCACCGCGCAGGAAGGAGAAATGCGTGGTCACCTGAAGCTCGGCATAGCGCGGCGTGCTCATGCGAAGACCCCATGGATGAACCAGCCCTGTGAGCCCGTCTCGGTATGTTCGCCATCACCTGAGCGGAAAATCCAGAAGCGCTCGCCGCTTTCGTTTTCGACAGTGAAATAATCGCGCACGGCGGCCTTTTCGCGGTCGCGTTTCCACCATTCGCCAAACACCCGTTCCGGCCCATCAGCGCGCCGCACATTATGGCGCACGCCTTTCCAGATAAAATAACGCGGCGGATGATCCGGAAGCAGCGCCAGAGTTTCGATGGGTTCCGGCCTTGCAAAAAGCCTGACCGGGCGCGGCCAGTGGCAAGGCCAGCCGAGCGTATCCTCAGGTGCCAGCGCCGCAACGCTGGCAAGAGAACGTTCCGGCACGTCGCTTGCCACCGCCGCATAACGATAGACCCTGTGGCCGCGATTGAGGATGACATCGACCGTATCGGCGATTTCCGCACGCCCTTCCTCCAGAAGCGAGGACCGGGCCTGCGCGGCGACAAGCGGCTCGGCATGGGTGGCGGTCAGCACCATCATCTCGATGCCGAAGCCGGGATCGATGGTGTCGATACGGTCGGTCAGAAGCCGGACAAGCTGTTTGACATCACGCACCGGTCTGGAGGTGCCGGCCCGCACGGCCTGCAAGCCGCTATCCACCCGGTGCAGCACCAGATCGACGCGACGTGCACCAAGGCCGCGCTTTTCCAGCGAGACGCAAAGCTCAGCAACCAGCTTTTGCACATAGCGGGCAATTGTCTCCGCCGCCGCGATCGGCTCGGGAAAGGCGCGGCGCACCTCCACCAGTTCGGCAATGCGCACCGGCTCGATAGGTTCGCCAGTCTCGCCAAAAGCCTGAGTGAGCCGCCTGACCACTTCCGGGCCGAAACGCAGGGTCAACGGCGCCCGTGGAGCCTCGGCAAGTTCGCCTATGGTGCGAAAACCGAGCACCTTCAATCCGGAAACGATACGCTCCTCCAGCCTGAGCGCCGCCAGCGGCAGCCCGCTGATCGCCGCCCGCTGCCCGCCCGGCGATACGATGCCGATCTCCTCACGGCCAAACCGGGCAAGCGCATGGGCCGCCCCCCAGCTATCGGCAATGGCAGCGCGGGCGGCGAAGCCTGCGGCATGCAGGCGGTTCACCATGCCGCTCAACATCAGCGTCTCATTGCCGTGCAGATGGTCCGCACCTGCCGTATCCAGAACCAGCCCATCAGGCGGATCTGCGGCGACGATCGGGGCATAGATACGCAGGAAATGAAAAGCGAGTTGTTGCAAGGCGCGGGCATCCGCCGCCGCATCCAGATCCTCGACGACGAGACCCGGCACCAAAGCCTGCGCCTTGCTGACGGGTGTGCCGGGCCGGATGCCCGCCGCCTTTGCTGCCTTGTTCAGCGCCAGCACCAGGCGGCGGCTGCCCTGACGGCCGATCATGACCAGCGGCTTTTCAACCGGCGGCGCGTTCTGCCCCGAAAGACGCCGGTAGCGATCCGTCGGCCATGTCGGCAGGTAAAGCGAGACGACCCTTTGCATCACAGGCTTCCACTTCAAATGCAGCGCTTTCGCCGCCGCGACATCGCAAAAGTTCCAGAAACCAGCGTGGCCTGCCCACCCCCGGCACCGGCAGGGGCGAAGATGGCCGGACAGAGACACGCCAGCGGGTGACAGCGGCCGTCGGCTCGCCAAACAACGCCGCATCGGCGGGGCGCCGGAAGCGGCGGATGGCGATGCCCGTGACACCAGAGGTTTCCGCCGCCAGTTGCAACCGTCGCGAGGCATTCATCGGCAACTTCGCAAGCTCGCCCATCACGGCGCCAAAACCGTTGCAGCGCAAGCCTTCCTCGAAACAGTCGAGCACGCCTTTCTCATCGCGGCATTCGACGATGATGACCCGGTTCTGCGACAGGCCCGCCTGCGTCAATCCCGGCATAAACAGATCCCTGCGGGTGACACACCATAAGACCTTGCCGGACAGCCTTGCTGCCACACCGGCCGCAAAAAGCGCCGCTGCCGCACCATTGGCGGCGCCATTGCCGCCGCCGCTCACCTCATGCAGGCAACCGAGCTTCAGCCCGCCTCCAGGCAAATGGTGATCGATGGCATCCACGCCGAAAGGCAAGGCCTCGTGCAGGCGGTGAGGACCGCCACCGATCCTTTCCAGCCTTTCACGCAGCTCTTCGACAACGAGCAACTGTTCCGCGCGCTTTTGCATGGCATGACAGGTTTCAATTCCGGTTTTTCAGTTTTATTGTTCCTGTTTTGTTCTTATTTCAGCAAAGAGTCAAGCAATGCTGTGCGGCTCTTCAACAGGTTTGCGCGGGAAGAGAGGGATTATGGCCTTGCGGCCATGTGTACCACCGTTAAAACGGATTATCCGGTCGGCCTCTCCCTTTTTGCGGATAATTGACGCGCCGGACATCAGGGTTTGGAGGAAACCGCCGATGATCGCCAGCATTCTGATTGCCGTGGTTGCGGCCATCCATGTTTACATCACCATTCTGGAAATGCTGCTGTGGGAAAAGCCGGCTGGCCGCAAGGCCTTCGGCCTCTCTGCGGATTTTGCGCGACAGACGAAGGTGCTTGCCGCCAATCAGGGGCTTTACAATGGTTTTCTGGCAGCCGGATTGATCTATGGGCTCACGCAGGGCGATGAAGGACTGAGTTTCAAGATCTTCTTCCTCACCTGTGTCCTGATAGCCGGCATTTTCGGCGCCATTACCGCCAATATGAAAATCCTGTTCATTCAGGCTTTGCCGGCATTGTTTGCGCTCGGCTTCCTCTGGATCGGAGTATGAACCTATGACCGCATGGAACGATCTCCGCGCAAAAGACGCCCTCAACCGCATATTTATGGCGGCAGTGGCGAGTGCCGATCCCGCAAAGGTGCTGCAACATCATCTTCCTTCCCCGCCCAAGGGCAGGTGCGTGGTGGTAGGCGCGGGCAAGGCCTCGGCTGCCATGGCCGCAGCGCTTGATAAGGCCTGGGCGGATGTGAACCTCTCCGGTATCGTCGTAACCCGTTACGGTCATGCCGTTCCGGCCGGGCGCATCGAAATCATCGAGGCCTCCCATCCCGTGCCCGACGACATGAGTGCGGAAGCGGCAAGACGCATTCTTGCCTCCGTTGAAGGGCTGACCGCAGACGACATGGTGATCGCGCTAATTTCCGGCGGCGGTTCGGCACTGATGGTCGCACCTGCCGAAGGCATGACGCTTGCGGACAAGATGGCCGTCAACCGCGCACTTCTTGCCAGCGGCGCGACGATTTCCGAGATGAATGCCGTGCGCAAGCACCTCTCCCGCATCAAAGGCGGACGACTGGCGCTGGCCGCCAAACCGGCCAGAGTGGTTTCGCTGTTGATTTCAGACGTACCGGGCGACGATCCCTCCGAAATCGCTTCCGGCCCCACGGTTGCCGATCCGAGCGATATCAACAATGTGCGGGAAATCGTCTCCCGTTATGCGCTCGATCTTCCCGAGAATGTGCGCAAAGTGCTGGAAAAGGGCGAGGAAACGCCGAAGGCAGGCGATATAGAAGAGGACATCAGGCTGATCGCGACACCCTCGCTCGCCCTACAGGCGGCGGCGGACGAGGCGGTGAAGCTTGGCCTTACGCCGCTCATCCTCGGGGATTCGCTGGAGGGCGAGTCAAAGGATGTCGGCGCGGTGATGGCGGGTATCGCCCTCTCCGCCAGCCGCAAGGGCCTGCCAGTCAAAGGCCCGGCCGTGCTGCTTTCCGGCGGAGAAACCACGGTGACGATCGGCAAAGGGCTGGCCGGCAAGGGTGGGCGCAACACGGAATTTCTGCTGAGCCTTGCACTGACGCTGAAGGGTGCAGACGGTATCTGGGCCATTGCCGGCGATAGCGACGGCATAGACGGCGTTGAGGATGCGGCAGGCGCACTGGTGACGCCCGATACGCTTGCGCGTATGCGCAACGCCGGTGCCGATCCGCGCCAGTCGCTGGTGGGACACGACAGCTACACCGCCTTCAAGGCGGTTGGCGACCTTGTCGTCACCGGTCCGACGCTGACGAATGTGAATGATATCAGGGCGATTTTGATCGGGTGAAAGCAGGAGAGTTCGAGCCTGTTATGGCCTTGCGGTGCGCATCGTTGAAGGTGGCTGTTTTGACTATACCGTCGGACAGGTATAATCTGGTGGCCTGTCTTTTGGAGCCTCAGCCATGCGTTTTGGAGTGCTCGTAATTGGTCTAGCCCTGGCCCTGATCCCCACCTTGGCGGACGCCCACAATTGCAAATGCCGAAATCGCGGTGTCATGTTCGAACTCGGCCAGACATCCTGCCTGAGGGTCGATGGCGGCTCCTATCTCGCGCGCTGCGAAATGAAACTCAACGTCTCATCCTGGACGAGAATACAGGACGGTTGCCCCGTGACTGAACGAATGCAGCAGCAGATGACACGCGTAAATTGATCACGTCTTCAGGTGGGTCGTGAGGGGAAAGCAGGCAGAGATAAGCCGAGAGCTTGCCCCCTCATCCGGCCCTTCCCCCCCCCCGCAGGGAGAAGAAATACGCCGCGACGCCATGTCGATCTTACAGCTTCACCCAGCCGCCATTCTTTTTACCGGATTCGATGCAGGCGGTCACAAAAGCAACGCCTTTGACACCGTCATCGACGGTCGGATAGGTGACCGCCTTGTCGAGCTCCGAACCGGTGCGGCGGGCTTCGATGGCGTGGGCCGCTTCGGTATAGATGGTCGCGAAGGCTTCGAGATATCCTTCCGGATGGCCCGAGGGAATGCGCGTGACGCGCGCGGCTGCAGCACCGGCGCCAGCACCGCCGCGGGTGATGAGTTGTTTCGGCTCGCCAAGCTTCGTGAACCAGAGATAGTTCGGATCAGCCTGCGTCCACTCGATGCCTGCCTTGTCGCCGTAAACGCGGACCTTCAGCCCGTTTTCATGCCCAACAGCCACCTGGCTGCACCAAAGCAGGCCCTTGGCTGGTTGCTTGCCGTCCTTTGGCTTGAAGCGCAGCATCACATGCGCATTGTCGTCCAGACGGCGACCCTCCACGAAGGTATGTACATCCGCTGCCAGTTCATCGGCTTCCAGACCGGAAATGAAGCAGCCGAGATTATAGGCATGGGTGCCGATGTCCCCTGTGGAGCCGCCGACACCGGATTGCGCCGGATCGGTGCGCCAGACGGCCTGTTTCGCACCGGTCTGCTCCAACGGCTCAGCCAGCCAATCCTGCGGATATTCCATCTGCACCAGACGGATGTTCCCGAGCGCACCGGTTTCCACCAGTTCACGCGCATGCCGCACCATAGGATAACCGGTGTAGTTATGGGTGAGGATGAACAGCGCGTCCGCCTTGTCCGCCACGTCCTTCAGCTTTTTGGCATCCTCCAGATTGGAGGTCAGCGGCTTGTCGCAGATGACATGGATGCCGCGTTCCAGAAACGCCTTCGCCGCAGGATAATGTACGTGGTTGGGCGTGACGATCGCTACCGCCTCGATACCATCCTCGCGAAGCGCTTCCTTCTCTGCCATTTCTTCAAATGACCCATAGCAACGCTCTGGAGCAAGCCCGAGTTCGCGGCCGGAGGCGAGGGATTTTTCCGGTGTCGAGGACAAGGCCCCGGCCACGAGATCGAAGCGGTTGTCGAGCCGCGCGGCCATGCGGTGAACGCCGCCGATAAATGCACCCGAACCGCCACCCACCATGCCCAGGCGAATCCGCGTGTTCGCCTTGTCGGTTGTCTTTCCTTCAATAGCCATAATGTCTCCTCGGCATTTTCTAAGCGCATTCCCACACGGAAAACGGCTTCACACTTTTCCTGGAAATGCTTTTAAAGCCCAAGCATGCGCCGGTTGGCCGCATCATCGGTGCCGGCAGATGCGAAATCATCAAAGGCTTTTTCCGTGACGCGGATGATATGGTGCTTGACGAACTCGGCCCCTTCCCGGGCACCGTCTTCAGGATGTTTCAGCGCGCATTCCCATTCAACCACTGCCCATCCGTCGAAATCATTGGCAGCCATTTTCGAGAAGACCGCACCGAAATCCACCTGCCCGTCACCCAGCGAGCGGAAGCGGCCCGCACGGTTGACCCAACCCTGATAACCGCCATACACGCCCTGGCGGCCGGTCGGATTGAACTCAGCGTCCTTGACATGGAACATCTTGATGCGGTCTTTGTAGATGTCAATATTGTCAAGATAATCAAGGCATTGCAGCACGTAATGCGACGGGTCGTAGAGCATGTTGGCGCGCTTGTGGTTCTTCACACGCTCCAGGAACATCTCGAAAGTCACGCCATCATGCAGATCTTCGCCGGGATGGATTTCGTAGCAGACATCCACGCCCTGCTCATCGGCGTAATCAAGGATCGGCGTCCAGCGTCTTGCCAGCTCGTCAAAGGCGGTTTCCACCAGACCGGCCGGGCGCTGCGGCCACGGATAGATGAAGGGCCAGGCAAGAGCGCCCGAAAAGGTCGCATGTGCGTTGATGCCGAGATTTCTCGAAGCCTTCAGGGCAAGCTTCACCTGTTCCACCGCCCATTGCTGGCGAGCCTTCGGATTGCCGCGCACTTCAGGTGCTGCAAAACCATCGAAGGCTTCGTCATAGGCGGGGTGAACGGCAACCAGCTGGCCCTGCAAATGGGTGGAAAGCTCGGTTACCTCGATGCCGTTCTGGCGGGCGACACCCGCAAATTCATCGCAATAATCCTTGGATTCGGCGGCCTTTTTCAGATCGATCAACTGCCCGGCCCAGGTGGGAACCTGCACGCCGGCATAACCCTTTTCTGCTGCCCATTTGGTAATGCCGTCCCATGTATTGAAAGGCGCAGCATCACCGGCAAACTGACCGAGAAAAAGACCCGGTCCCTTGATCGTTTTCATAAAAATCTCCTCCTGTATCGATACAGTTCAGCGGTAAAACCGCTTTGGCTCCCAATTTGCCAAGCTAACCGCTCATAATTTTCAGACAAGCCCCAAATGCCGGGGAGCGAGAGAATTTCGTTATTCCACTAAAAAACGAAACACGTCTAAAGCGCCAGACCGCTTGCCCTGTCGAATACATGCACACGCTCGTGATGCACGGTGGCGGCAAAGGGGGTGTTGACCTTGACCAGTTGCTCGCCATCCACCACCGCCGTAACCTGATCGCCCGCCAGTTCGAAGACCACATGCGTCTGCGCGCCTGTCGGCTCGACCAACACCGTCCTGCCGGACAGCGAAATATCGCCGCCGACGGTCGAACCGATATGTTCCGGTCTCAACCCAATCGTCACCGGCTGGCCGCGCTTGACATTTCTTGAGGCGGCAATGCGGATCGCCGTCCCGTCCTTCAGCCGGGCGGCGGGTTCATCGCCCTCGCCGTCGACCACGCCTTCGATGAGGTTCATGGCCGGCGAGCCGATGAAGGCGGCAACGAAAAGATTGGCAGGTGTCTTGTAAAGTTCGAGCGGCGTGCCCTGCTGCTCGATACGGCCGTGATTGAGCACCACCACCCGGTCGGCCAGCGTCATTGCCTCGATCTGATCATGGGTGACGTAGATGGAGGTCGTACCCACTTTCTGATGCAGAGCCTTGATTTCGCTACGCATCTGCACGCGCAGCTTGGCATCCAGATTGGACAGCGGCTCATCGAACAGGAAGACGGCCGGGTTGCGCACCACGGCGCGGCCCATGGCTACGCGCTGGCGCTGGCCACCCGAAAGCTGCGAGGGCTTACGGTCCAGAAGCTTGCCGAGATCGAGCATGCGGGCGGCTTCCGCAACGCGCTCATCGATGACGTTTTTCGGCTGCCCGGCAAGCTTCAGGTTGAAGCCCATGTTTTCGGCGACCGTCATATGCGGATAAAGCGCATAGGACTGGAACACCATGGCGATATTGCGCTCGCGCGGCGTCATGGAATTGACGACGGTGCCGCCAATGAGGATATCCCCATCGGTGATTTCCTCCAGCCCGGCGATCATGCGCAGCAGGGTAGATTTGCCGCAGCCCGAAGGCCCCACCAGCGCAATGAATTCGCCATCGGTTATATCGAGCGAGATGCCGTGAATGACATCGAGCGAGGCATAGGACTTGCGGATATCCCTAAGTTCGACGGAAGCCATGTTTTGCTCCTTTCAAGTCACGATTTGACGGCACCGGCCGTCAGGCCCGCGATGATGTGTTTCTGTGCGAGGAAGAAGACGATGACGGTCGGCAGGATCGTCAGCGTGATGAAGGCGAGCACGAGCTGCCATTCCGTGCCGAATTCGCCGCGATAGACCATGATGCCGAGTGGCCAGGGATATTTCGATTCCGAGTTCAGCATGATCAGCGGCAGAATGTAGCTGTTCCAGCTGCCGACGAAGGAAACGATCCCAACCGTCGCCACGATGGGTCGTGAGAGCGGCATCGAAATGTGCCAGAAGAAGCGCAGATAGCCGCAACCATCCACGAAAGCGGCCTGAAACAATTCTTCCGGCAGATTGCGGAAGTAATTTCGAAACAGAAGGATGCTCATGCCGAGCCCGAAAGCCACCTGCGGCAGAACCACGCCCCAATAGGTATCGAGCAGACCGAGATCGCGGATGCGGATGAACAGCGGCAGGATGGCGGTCGCTGCCGGGAACATCAGTCCCAGCAGGAAGTAATTCAGCAGGAAAGACGAGCCGAAGAACTTCACATGCGCAAAGGTGAAGGCGGCCATGGCCGAGACGGTCAGCGTCAAAAAGACCGTCAACAGCGCAATCACCAGCGAATTGAATATCTGCAGCCAGTAGCGCTTGCCAAAGAGGATATCGCCGTAATTGGCCCATTGCCACTCGGCTGGCAAGCCGAACGGGTTGACGCGCAGATCCCCCAGCGTCTTGAAGCCGCCAAGCGCCGTCGTCAGAAGCGGGATGAGCACGATGGCCGCGATCAGACTCAGCGATATATAAAGATAGAGCTTTGTTTGCAGCGGCATGCGGACGGAAGTGGATGGTTCAGTCATGGCGCATGAAAATCCTTTTGTAACCGAAGGCGAGCGTCACGCAGATAACGAAGAGAACGACACCCACCGCGCTGCCAAGCCCCACCTGCATGCGCATGACGCCGTAGGTATAGAGAAAGGTGACCATGGTTTGCGTGGAGTTGGACGGACCGCCGCCGGTGAGCGGCATGATCATGTCGAACAGCTGTAGCGAGCCGATCACCGCAAAAAAGACGGACAGGCGCACCGTTGAGCCGAGCATCGGCAAGGTGACGTATCGAAACTTCTGCCAGCCGGAGGCGCCGTCAATTTCGGCAGCTTCCAGCACGTTCTTGTCGACGGATTGAAGGCCGGCGATGAACAACATCATGTGGAAACCGAAATACTTCCAGACGATGACGCCAAGCACGGCGTAGATCGCCACATCCTTGTCGGCCAGCACGTAAGGATTGGCGAAGCCGAAGAAATTGGAGATGGCAGCGAAAAGGCCGTAATCACCATCATAAACGAAGCGCCAGATCAGGCCGGCCGCGACATCCGCAAGGACATAGGGCAGGAAGAAAACCAGCCGAAAGGCAACGACGCCCGGAAGGCGGTGCGCCAGCATCATGGCAAGCCAGATCGCCAGCGGGATCTGGATCAGCACGGAAATCAGGATGATGAGGCCGTTATTGAGCAGAGCCTGCGAAAAGGCGGCATTGCCGAACAGGACCTGGAAATTCTTCAAGCCCACGAAATCGGTCGGCGTGCCGTAACCGTTCCAGCGGTAAAGGCTGTACCATGCCGCCTCGCCCATGGGCAGGATGACGAACAGGGTAAAGAGCAGCAATGCGGGCGGAAGGAAGACCAGCAGGGTCAGCGCACGGTCATGCGCGACCGAGCTTTGCTTGCGCTTCGTCTTCGACGCGCCGCGCGCCGGTATGGACGCAGAAGTCATGGAAATATCCGTCATCTCTATCCGCTTTCATTCAGGCAGATACTGCGGCGCCGCGTCCCGCGCGGCGCCGTCATGGAACCGAAATCAGCGAAGCTCGAAAGCATCCTGAATTTGCTTGGCACCCTCTTCGGCGCTCATCTGGCCGGAAACGATTTCGACGGAGACATCGTTGACCACGCGGCCAACGGCCGCGCCCAGTGTCTGGTCGAAGAAGTTCTGGTGCCAGGTAGAGCTTGCAAGCTGCTTGGCCGAATCCGCCAGCAGCGGGTTCTTGACCGCTCCATCCGCACCCGTCGCAACCGGCAGGATCATGCCCGCAGCCGCCATCTTTTCTTCACTTTCCTTGCTGGTCAGGAAGGCCGCGAAATCGATCGCTTCCTTGGAAGCGTTTTTCGTGACTGCCCAACCATTCAGACCGCCCAGCGTGTCGGTGACTTTGCCAGCACCACCTTCGACGGCGGGAAAAGCGAAGCGACCGATATTCTCTGCCGCAAGGCCTTTGCCGTCACCGGCATTCTTGCGCTGGTTGGCTTCAGTATTGTCAAAGCCGAGGATCATCGCGGCCTTGCCATCACCGAAGACGCCGAGCGCCTGCGGCCAGGTGGAGCCGAGATAGCCGGGCTGGAAGGGTTCGAGCTTGCCGAACTCGGCCAGTTGCTCGCCCGCCTTGATGATGGAGGGATCCATGAAGCCTTCCCCCTCGCCCTTGCGGGCGGCGTCGAACACGGTCTGCCCGCCATTGCGCATGACGAGATAGCTCCAGTAGAAATGGATCGGCCATTTTTCACCACCACCACCGGCAATCGGAACGATACCGGCTGCCTTGATTTTCTTGACGGTGGCGCCGAGATCGTCCCAGGTCTTGATGTCTTCCGCCTTTACGCCCGCCTTGGCAAACAGCTCCTTGTTATAAAAGAAACTGACGAGGCTGACCTTGTAGGGCACTGCCCAGACCTTGCCGTCAAAGGAGAGGCCGTCGATTGCCGCGGCGTTATAGGCCTGCCGCAGCTTGCCGCCATCGGCGTCGAAAACCTCGCTCAAATCCTTGAGTGCGCCGGTTTTTGACTGTTCCTCAAGGACGCCGCCGCCCCAGCTATAAAAGAAATCGGGAACGTCGTTGGATTGCAGCAACGTCGGTAATTTGGCCTTGAAGGCCTCGTTTTCGAGAAACTGCAGTTGCACGTCCACGTCAGGATGTTTGGCCTCATAGTCCTTGGCAATCTCCTCCCAGACGGCCACGGCTTTGGGGTCCAACTCCACATGCATCCATTTAACGACCGTTGCGGCCGAGGCGCTTGCGGCGCCGAGCATGAGAGCAATGCTTGTCGTTGTGGCAAAGCCTATCAGCCTGCCGCCCAGGCTTGCGCCTGCGTGCCTAATCGTCATGATCGTGATCCTCCCTCGGGGATTTCCTCATTTATTCCCCAATGCGGATTAATTCACCTTAGCACTCGCTCATTGTCAAGGCGCCATGCCGATTTTTTGAGCGAACGGCTTGACACACCCCTCCCTGACACCGTTATTTAATCCGCAATCCGACATAAATTGGTTTTCGAACCGGCATTGATCGCAGCAGGACCCCATGAAGACCGCAGACCCAGAACTGATGCGCGCGATCAACCGGCTAAGCGTGCTGGACAGCATCCGCCGCTACGGACCGATCTCCCGGGTGGAAATCAGCGAAAGAACGCAGCTTTCCACCACCACCGTATCGGCGATCACCGCATCGCTGCTCGATGACGGGCTTATCCTTACCCGCCATATCGGCGATATCCGCACGGAGGGCGCACGCGGCAGGCCGCGGGTGATGCTGGAGCTGAACCCGGATGCGGCCCGCGTGGTGGGCGCCAAGATTGCGGCAAGCCGCATGGTCTTCGTCGTCACCGATTTTTGCGGCAACGTGCTGTCCACCCTCGCCCTGCCGATCCGTGTAGACCGCCAACCGATCGGCGTCATTGCCGATCTGGTGGAAGACGGGGTGCGACGTTGCGTGGTTGATGCCGGACTGTCGCTGGAAGATGTGGACATGGTCTGCCTTGGCCTGCCAGGCGTCATCGAACATCGCACCGGCAGGATCCGCAGCAGCCCTATCCTGCGGGAAGTAAACGTCGATTTTGCCGAGGAAATGACCTCACGGCTGAATTCCCCCACCATCATCGAAAGCGACGCCCACGCCATCACGCTTGCTCATCACTGGTTCGGCCATGCGCGCGATCTGGAGGACATGGTGCTGATCTCGCTCGAGCAGACACTCGGGCTTGGCGTGATGCATCAGAACCAGCTGTTTCGTGGTGCAGGCGGCCTCAGCCACAATCTCGGCGACCTCGTGATCGGCCTTGCCAGTGAAGGAACCGTGCGGCTGGCGAGCCAGGCGGGCGAGAACGCCATTCTCGGTTCCCGCCCGGTGGACGGGCGTTTTGCAGAAGCTATCCGGCTTGGTCGCGGCATGCAGCATGCCCATGCGCTGATTGCGGCGGAAGACAACGATCTTATTGCGGCAGCCTTGCGCGCCGGTGCAGCCCTTGGCCTGACGCTTGCCAATATCGTCACGCTGTTTGCGCCGCCACGAGTCATCATCACCGGCTCCAGTCTCGAGCTCGGCGAACCCTTCATTACCAGCATCCGCGACAGTTACAACGCCGCCGTGCCGCCATCGCTGGCAGGCGTCGCAGAGCTGGTTTTCGACGTTGCAAGCGACGAACTGTGGGCGCAGGGGGCGGCAGCTGTCGCACTTTACGAGCTTTACGAATCGCCATGGAACACGACAGGGCCAGCGCTCTAGCCGGCAAGGTTGAGAGTGGGCTTAGGCATTTCTGATTTACGGGAGGAAATCACATGAACAAGGTCGGCATCGGCATCATCGGCTGCGGCAACATCTCCAGCGCCTATCTCAAGGCGATGGCGTCGTTTCCCATTCTCGACATTCGCGGACTGGCGGATATGAACGAGGAGGCAGCAAAAGCGCGGGCAGACGAGTTCGGCCTTCAGGCAAGAAGTATCGACGAACTTCTGTCTGACCCCTCCGTGGAAATCATCGTCAACCTGACGATTCCCAAGGCGCATGTGGAGGTGGGCCTGCGCGCACTTGAGGCGGGAAAACATGCCTATTCGGAAAAGCCGCTCGGCATCAATCTCGCGGAGGGTAAACGGCTTGCGGACGCGGCAAAGGCAAAGGGCCTGCGCATCGGTTCGGCACCGGACACTTTCCTCGGCGGCGGGCACCAGACCGCGCGCCGCCTGATAGACGAAGGCGTGCTCGGCCAGCCGGTTGGCGGAACGGCTACCTTCATGTGCCCCGGCCATGAGCGCTGGCATCCCAACCCCGCCTTTTATTACGAAGTCGGCGGCGGGCCGATGCTGGATATGGGACCCTATTACATCACCGATCTCGTCAACCTGTTCGGCCCGGTCGCCAAGGTGGCAGGTTTCGCCATCGCACCGCGCAACGAACGCCTCATCACCAGCGAACCTAAGAATGGCGAGAAAATCCCAGTCCATGTCGCCACCCATGTTTCCGGCGTGCTGGCATTCAAGAACGGCGCGGTGGTGCAGGTGGGCATGAGCTTCGATGTGGCGGGCCACAAACATGTACCGCTGGAAATCTACGGAACGGAAGGCACATTGATCGTGCCCGACCCCAATCATTTCGGCGGTGAGGTGCAATTGCTGAAAAAGGGCGGCCAGTTCGAGCCGCAGGCACTGTCTTCGCCCTATGCTGACGGCAACTACCGCTCGATCGGCGTGGCCGACATGGCCCATGCGATCCGCGAAAACCGCCCGCACCGCGCCAATGGCGATCTTGCCTTGCACGTGCTGGAGGTCATGGAGGCCTTCCAGATGGCAGCGGACAGCGGCACCACCGTTTCCATCACCACCGAGGTGGAGCGCCCTGCTCCCCTTGAAACTTCGCTGGTCGACGGCCAGCTCGGCAAATAATCCCGAGGAGGAAATAAATGCGCGAAGCACTCATCGTCTGGGGCGGCTGGAGCGGCCACGAGCCGCAGGAATGCGCCACCATCGTCAAGGACATTCTCGAAGAGGATGGTTTCAAGGTCTATGTCGAGCACAGCACGGAGGCTTTTGCCGATCCGTCCGTGCATGACCTGAGCCTTGTCGTGCCGATCGTGACAATGTCGAAGATCGAGAAGGAAGAGATCAAGAACCTCACCGCCGCCGTCGAAAACGGCGTCGGCATTGCCGGCTTTCACGGTGGTGCAGGCGACAGTTTCCGCGACTGCGTCGAATACCAGTTCATGATCGGCGGCCAGTGGGTCGCCCATCCCGGCAATATCATCGACTACCACGTCAACATCACCCGCCCCGACGACCCGCTGATGGAGGGAATTTCCGATTTCCCCTACACATCGGAGCAATACTACATGCATGTCGATCCCTCCAACGAGGTGCTGGCGACGACAAAATTCACCGGCGACCACGCCTGGTGGATCGACGGTGTAGTGATGCCGGTGGTCTGGAAACGCAAATACGGCAAGGGCCGCGTCTTCTATTCGGCGCTCGGCCATCAGGCCAAGGAGTTTTCCGTGCCGCAGATGAAGACCATGTTCCGCCGCGGCGCCAACTGGGCGGCACGTTGAAGCGTGCATTGAGAGGCGGCCAAACACGGCCGCCTTTTTCTTTATCATCAGCCCCGAATAATCTCTTCCGCAGCGATCGCCACACCCAGAACGTGGTCATCCGTGCCGTGCAGGCCTGATAGCAGCAGGCCAACGGGCATGCCCGCCTCGCCCGTGCCGCAGGGAATGGAAACGCCGCAGAGATCGAAGAAGTTGCCGATCTGGGTGTTGCGCAGGGTCTTGGCATTCATTGCAAAGAAGGTCTCATCATTCTCCACAAGCGGTGCGACCTTGGCCGCGACATGAGGCAATGTCGGCGATATCAGCAGCTCATTCTTGCCAATCATGCCCGAAAAAGCCGCCGTCATGCGTTCGCGCGCCTCGATGATGGCGATGTAATCCGGCAGGGAGATATTCGCGCCCAGTCTTGCTCGCGCAACCACGCGCGGGTCCATGCGAGCCGCATCAGCACCTTCCAGCCGCGCCTTGTGCAGGGCGAAGGCTTCCGCCGTTACCAACGCACCCTTTTCCTTGATAAGATCGAATAATTGCGAAAAGACCGGGAATGCCTGCCGCCGTACAGAAGCGCCGGCCCGGGAAAGCCGTTCCACCGCCTGCTCAAAAGCGACCGCGACGCCCTCCTCGATGCCATCGAAAAACACTGTTTCCGGCACGACGAGCGACAAGCCGGACAGAGGTGCGCGCGCCGCATCAACAGCCGCCTTGCCACGCATGGCGGCATCTACCCACACGGCGTCCTGCACAGTGCGAGTGAGCGGGCCGAGCGAATCGAGACTTTTAGCCAGCGGATAGACGCCACGCATCGAGTAACGGCCGCGGCTCGCCTTGTACCCCACCACACCGTTGAAGGCGGCGGGAATGCGCACCGATCCGCCGGTATCCGTACCGATTGCCACCGGCACCAGACCGGCCGCAACCGCGACACCCGCGCCGGAAGAAGAGCCGCCTGGCAGCCGGTGGCCATCCGTGGAAGCGGGATTGCGCGGCGTTCCGTAATGCGGGTTGATGCCAAGGCCGGAAAACGCGAACTCGCTCATATTGGTACGGCCGATGCAGACCATCCCGGCCTCCTTCAGCGCGCTCACCACATCCGCGTCACGGGACGCAGGCGCATCATTCGAAAGCACCGTCGATCCAGCCGTGGTCACAGTGCCTTCGAGATCGAAAAGGTCCTTCCAGGCGACCGGAATTCCATCGAGCACGCCGCAGGATCGACCCTCGCGAATGCGTTTCAAGGCGCCTTCCGCCTCCGCCATGGTCCGCTCCGCCGTCAAGCCGACAAAGATCGCCCGGTCTTCTGATTTCCCGATTGCATCAAGGGTCTCTTCCGCCAAGGCGCGCGGATCAAGATGGCCGCTCTGGATGAGAATGGAAAGCTGCGCGATGTTTTTGCCCTTGTGAGCCATGATATGTTCCCTGAAACCGGCATGTTACGCACAACATGCCGTTTATCGGCAGCTTGGCAAGGTCAATCGCGGTACCCTTGCAACCATAAAGCCCGGTTGATGAGCGCGAAAAGAGGCCCCAATGCATCGTCGTATTTGGCATCGATGTCCCATCACAAGCCATCGAATATTTCAACCTGAGGTACATATTTTCGGCGCCTTATATAAGCGGCGACTATAAAAAGACGGATTAATTCTTAATCGCATCTAAACTTTGTTGAATTATTTAGCAGACACCATTGAAATACATGCCCTATAAAAATTCCATAAAACAATCATAACGCGACATCGCGGGGGAATATCGCGAATGGAAGAGACTGCCTATCGGGGGATAGATAGACAGACTGAAACCGGTGACACGCTTCGCTCAACGACGCAGCCGGTACCGGGCCGCTTTTCGCGGCGGCGTTCGCTCGCCAGCAAGATAACCCTGATATTTCTCGGCGGCGTGATCTTTTCCTACAGCATCGGGGCGCTCGTCGGCTGGTACATGTTCGTTGCCGCCGCCAGCGAGCAATGGCTCAACCAGGCCCGCGTCAATTCACAGATTGCCAGCGCCACCCTGCGCAGCATCTATACCTATGTCAGCGTCACCGCCGACACGGACGGACAGGTGAACGGCATCTTGACCGACAAGCCGATTGGCGACGACGCTTCCATCCTCGTTACCGGCTTCAACCCCAGCGACGTTCTCGCCCTCATCGGTGCGCAGACCAAGAATGCCGTCTGGCTTTTCCGCTACGACGAGGCCGATTCCGGATTCCGTCAAATCGCGGCGGCCTTCGACAACGCCACCGACGACGCCGAAAAACCGATTGCCACCGATCCCATCTTCTCCAGAGATGCGGTCGCCGCGCGTTTTGCCACCGGCTTTGCGACGATTGGCGATTCCAGCCATTATATCGGCCTGTTGCCTATCATCAGCACGGAAACGAAAAAACCGATTGGCGCGGTCGCCGTCAGCATCGGCGGTTCGGACGCGCTTTATGGCGCGCAGCGCAAGCTCATCTACAATTCGCTCGTCGCCCTGATCGTTGTTCTGACCGTCACCGGCGTTCTCGTGACGCTGATTGCCAGGCATTTTCTGAAACCCGTTCCGGCGCTGGTGCAGGCGACACTCAGGATCGCCCGTGAGGAAACCGATGTCGTCACGCCGTTTCAGGATCGACGGGACGAGATCGGCGACATGGCCACCGCCATCGAAACCCTGCGGGAGGCCGTTCTGGAACGTGGACGGCTCAGGCAGATCCGCGACATGGCGCAGCAACTGGAACATATGGCCCATCACGATGCGCTGACGGGGCTTCCCAACCGCGTGCTCTTGATGAAGACGCTGGAGAACCGTCTCGAACATCTTTCCACGTCAGGCCAGCCGTTCAACGTCATGCTGCTCGATCTCGACCGCTTCAAGGCTGTCAACGATACGTTGGGACACGCGGCAGGCGACGCCCTGCTGGTGGCCGTGGCCTCGCGGATTTCCTCCGTGCTCGGTGAAAACGACATGGTGAGCAGGCTCGGCGGCGACGAATTTGCGATCATACAACCGGTGACCGATAATTGTCGCGAGGATGCGGGCGCGCTGGCAAAGCGCGTGGTGCACGCGGTCTCGCGCAGCTTCAGCCTCGAAGGTAGCCATATAAGCGTCGATACCAGCATCGGCATCGCCTGCGCGCCCGATCACGGCAACTCCGCCACCCAGCTTCTGCAACATGCGGACCTTGGTCTCTACCGGGCGAAATCCATGGGATGCGGCTTTTTTGTCTTTTACGAGCCTGGCATGGACATGGCGGCGCAGCACAAGCACGCGCTCGAAATAGACATGAAATCCGCGCTCGAAAACCACGAATTCGAGCTGTACTACCAGCCCGTGGTCAATCTGGAGAGCGGCCGCATTGTCGCCTACGAGGCCCTTGCCAGATGGCGGCACAGCAAGCTTGGCATCATCACGCCGGATCGCTTCATAACGCTTGCCGAAGAAAACAATTTCATCAAACCTCTGGGCGAATGGGTTTTGGCGCAGGCCTGCATGGACGCCATGACCTGGCCCAGGGATATCCGACTTGCCGTCAATCTTTCCGCCGTGCAGCTTTGCAATGACGATATTGTCCCGATCGTTGACGGCGCGCTGAAAGCCTCCGGCTTCCCGGCCGAGCGACTCGAGCTTGAAGTGACGGAAACGGCAATGCTGGAGCGCGACAACAGCGCCAGGGCTTTAAAGCTGCTGAAGGAAATGGGCGTCCGCCTCGTGCTTGATGATTTCGGCACCGGTTATGCCGGGTTGAGCACGCTGACGCATGTTGCCTTCGACAAGATCAAGATCGACCGTGAATTCGTTTCCGGCCTGCCAGAAAATCCAATGTGCTCGGCCATCGTCAACACCATCATCGACATGGCAGAACAGATCGGCCTGAAAGTCACCGCCGAAGGCGTGGAAGACAAGAAACAGGTCGAGGCCCTCAAGCTTTCCGGATGCGACGAGGCACAGGGCTATTATTTTGCCGAGCCGGCGCCGCTTGCCCGGATACTCAAGAACCGTGCCGTCATCGCCCAAACCGGAAACGACGAATATAGCGACGTCGGACGACCGATGCAGGAAACCTATTACCCGCCACAAAAAGCGATTTGAGAACGCGGCTGACAGCCAAAAGGACATAAAATGCGCATTTCAGTATTTTGCCTTTTCCTCACATGCTTTATCCCCACAACTCCGGTGCAGGCCGCCGGCGAAGGCGATACGCTTCGGCAGATTGCCAAGACCGCGAAAATCCGCATCGGTTATCGTGAGGCCGAACCGCCGTTTTCCTATCAGCTGCCGGACGGAGAAGTGACCGGATTCTCGACTGATCTTTGCCGTGCGATCAGCGAGGACATCCGCACGCAACTGAAGCTGGACAAACTCGACATTGAATATGTAAAGGCCACGCCCGCAACCCGGTTCATTCTCGTCCGGAGCGGCAAGATCGATATTGAATGCGCGGCGACGACCAACAACAGCGAACGCCGGAAAATGGTGGATTTCTCCTATCCGAATTTCATGACCGCGACGCAATTTCTCTCCCGTAAACAGGACAATCTGAAGAGCCTTGCCGATCTGGCCGGACGCTCCGTCACATCCGCCTCCGGCACGGTCAACATCGAGCAGCTGAATGCGGTGAACCGCGAAAAGAACCTCAATATCTCGGTGATGCCCACAAAAACCAATGAGGAAGCCTTCGAACTCGTCGTTGCCGGCAAGGCCTCTGCTTTCGTCATGGATGGCATATTGCTGGCGGCGCTGGCGGCAACATCGGAGAATCCAGACCTCTACGCGCTCTCGGACGAAACGCTGAGCGCACCCGAACCGTATGGCCTGGTGTTTCGGCGCAACGACCCGGCCTTCAAGGCGGCGGTCAACGAAAGCCTGCGGCAGATCTTCACCGGTCCCACCATTCACGGCCTTTACGAAAAATGGTTCACCAAACCCATTCCGCCCAATGGCATGAACCTGAACCTGCCGATGACCGCCTCCTTGAAACAAGCCTATGACCATCCGAGCGAATACCGGGACTGAGGGCGTAAAAACCCCACCTCTATTTTATGAAAATGTTTTGACAGATAATTTTGGCTGGAGATGCGCGATGCAGAGATCGACATTGTGGCTCATGCTTGGGGTTTTTAGTCTTTTACCCACCATTGCAGCCGCCGACGACACCCAACCGCCTACACTCGAAACCATTGCCAGAACCGGCACCATCCGGCTCGGCTTTGCCGACAGAAATCTTCCCTTTTCCTATATGGGAATTGGTCCGGAGCCAATCGGTTACAGCATCGAACTGTGCCTGAAGGTGGCGGATTCCATCAAGAAGAAGTTGGGCCTGCCGGAATTGAAAATCGATTTCGTCAAGCGCACCCCCAGCAACCGCATCACGCTTCTCAATGACGGCACAATCGACATGGAATGCGTGGCGAGCACGAATACGGAGGAAAGACGCAAGGCCGTGTGGTTTTCCTACAGCCACTTCATCACCGGCACGCGTTATGTCGCGCTGAAATCAAGCAACATGACAAGCGTCAGCGATCTTGCCGGGCGAACCGTGGTGGTGACGACGGGAACGATCAATATCAGTCAGCTGAATGTGCTTAACCGCAAACTGGGACTGAACATCGCCGTCCTGCAAAATGACAGTACAGAAGGCAGTTTCGACATGGTGACGGAAGATCGAGCCTCGGCCTTCGTCATGGACGATATTCTTCTGAGGTCCTTCGTCGCTGAAACGGGCAAGCCAGAAGACTATTCCATCTCGAACGAATATCTTGCCCCACCACAGCCCTATGGCCTGATGCTCCGACGGGGCGACACCGCCTTCAAGAACGCCGTCAACGAAGCCCTTGGGAAAATTTATGCAAGCGGCGAAATCAACGCGATCTACGACAAGTGGTTCAACGCGCCGATCCCGCCGAACGGCATAAACCTCAAGCGCCCGCTTCCCGACGATCTGGCCGAGGCATTTAGAATGCCGGTCGATACGACGGCCGAATAAACAAAAACGCCGCCCTGCAAGGGGCGGCGGTATTCGGAGAAAACATCACGCGGCGCGCAGGTCGGCGCTCAACGGTATCTCGACATCGATCTCCAGTATGGAGACGTGCTCGTCACGATCCATCTTCACATGCACCCGATCGTTATCGATCTGCACATGCTTGGCGATGACGGCGAGAATTTCTTCCCGGAGGACGGCGACGAGATCGGTTCCCGACGACGCCCTTTCGTGGGCAAGCAGCACCTGCAGTCGCTCGCGCGCAAGCGGTGCCGACTTTTGTTTACGGAACAGGCCGAAAATGCTCATGCAGCCCTCCTAGCAAAGATCTTGGAGAAGATACCCCGCTTTTCGCCCGGAATGACCACCGGAATGTCCTCGCCTGACAGGCGGCGGGCAGCGTCGAAGTAAGCCATGGCAGGTGCACAACGGGCATCCGCGAGCGTAACCGGTGCACCGACGTTGGAAGCACGCAGCACATCCGTGCTTTCGGGAATGATACCGAGCAGCGGAATGGAGAGGATTTCCAGAACGTCGTCGACCTTCAGCATGTCGCCGCGCTCGGCACGGGCCGAATCGTAGCGCGTCAGAAGCAGGTGCTTTTCCATGCGCTCGCCGCGTTCGGCCTTCAGCGTCTTGGAATCGAGCAGGCCGATGATGCGGTCACTGTCACGCACCGAGGAGACTTCCGGATTGGTGACCACGACGGCCACATCCGCATGGCGCATGGCCAACGTCGCGCCGCGTTCGATACCGGCCGGGCTGTCGCAGATGACCCAGTCGAAATGCTTCTTCAACTCGGCGATGACCCATTCCACGCCTTCGGGCGTCAGATTGTCCTTGTCGCGTGTCTGCGAGGCGGGCAGCAGGAACAGCGTCTCGAGGCGCTTGTCGCGGATCAGCGCCTGCGTCAGCTTGGCATCGCCCTGGATGACGTTGACGAGATCGTAAACCACCCGGCGTTCAGCACCCATGACGAGATCGAGGTTACGCAGTCCGACGTCAAAATCGACAACCACGACCTTCTGCTTGTTCTGCGCCAATGCGGCGCCAAGCGCTGCGGTCGAGGTGGTCTTGCCAACCCCGCCCTTGCCGGAAGTAACAACGACTACCTTCCCCATACGGCTCTCCTGTTCCTGTGTTGTTTTCTCTATGTCGTCAGCCAAGTTTTTCGGCCTTTATCGTATCGTTTTCCAGCCACAGCTGAACGGGCTGGCCGCGCAGCTTGTCGTCAATGTCCTCGGCAACCTTGTAGACGCCGTCGATTGCCAGTAGCTCCGCTTCCAGCTTGCGGCAGAAGATGCGCGCCGAAACATTGCCAAGCGAACCGGCCATGGCGCGACCGCGCAACGCCCCGTAAATATGCACCGACCCGCCCGCGATGATTTCCGCACCCGAGGCGACCGAACCGATGACGGTCACATCGCCTTCGGGGAACATGATCGACTGGCCGGAGCGCACCGGCTCGTTGATGACCAGCGACTGGACCACGGCCCGAACCTCGCCCGAAGCGCGCGGCTTTTCTTCCGGCAATTCGGCAGCGATGGCGACAGGCTCGACCTCGACATCTGAAGCGGGCTTTCCGCCCTTCAGCGACGGCGGCATGCCCGGCTCGATCATCGAGGGGCGAACACCTTCGATCCCCATGATGCCGACATTACGTTCCGTCAGCGCTGCCAGCAGAGCCTTCAGCCCTGCCTTGTCCAGCGAAAGCTCAGACGCATCCAGAACCACCGGACGCGACAGGAAGAACCCGGCTGAACGTGCAGCAAGATCATCCAGCCGTTCCAGCCATTGATCGAGCGGAGCTTCAGGGGACAGAACGACCGCGAGGAAGGAGCGGCCTTTGATACGGATCGAACGCTGGTCTGTTAGCACTTTGGTCATCTTGGTAAACAAATCGTTGACAATTAGGTACCTCGAATATGGTTAACAAATGGTTAACAACACCCCTTAAACGACGGTTTCGTTAAGAGAATTCCGCTGCGAAAAATCTCATGCACAACATTCATAAGCTCCGTTTAGCTTTTGATTTTGCGAACTTTGACTGCTTTCGAAAACTCACAATAGCAGTTGATCCTTGCTGCAACCTGACGCCCGCATGACCCTATGCGGACGCCGCCGCCCCTGCCTGACCATGCCCCGAGTCGCAGTCCGTGCAAACTGTCCGATTCCGGCACGATGTCTGCCACTGGCGGATGGGTCGCCATTTGCTTGAGGAGCGGAAAAACGATTCCGTTATGCCTGCCGATGCTATAGACACGAGGCCAACCCGACACATCCAACGGAAGAATGCGATGCACAGCAAAGTCCCGGCGACCGCCCAGATCTCCTCGCGCGAATATGGCGCCTTCCTGTTCGACATGGATGGAACGCTGCTGAATTCCATTGCGGTGGTGGAGCGGGTCTGGCGCGAATGGGCCGTAGACAACGGGATAGAGCCGGAGGCTTTCCTGCAGCGCATCCATGGCATGCGCGCATCCGAGGTTGTGCGTCGCGAGGCAGTTCCCGGCCTCGATATCCAGGAACAGGCGGATATGCTTTTGCAAAAGGAAATGGACGATGTTGACGGCATCCTCCAGATTCCGCAGGCAGCCGCATTTCTTGAGAAATTGCCGGCCGGAAAATGGGCTATCGTCACCTCCGCCGCCCGTGCCCTTGCCGAACTCCGGTTGGCTGCGGCAGGCCTCACCCCGCCTCCAGTGATGATCTGTGCCGAGGACGTTGTGAACGGCAAGCCTGACCCGGAGGGTTACAGAAAGGCTGCTGCGAAGCTCGGCGTCGCACCTGAAGACTGCGTCGTCTTCGAAGATGCGCCCGCCGGCATTCTGGCGGGGGAAAGCATGGGCGCAACGGTCGTGGTCATTAACGCCACTCATTCGCATCCCATCGAAACGCCGCACCTTTCGATCGGTGGGTACGGTGAGCTGGACGTCACTATCGGCGACGGCGGCGGCTTGAAGCTCACAAGTAACAAGGGCTGAAAAGCCGATCCAAACATGCGGTGTCATCCTCGGGTCTGCCCCGAGGATCAATCACGTTCGTAAAATCCAATCCATTGCGCCGAGCCTGCCGCACCGGTCTCCAGTGTTTCGCCGTGTAGTTTTCCTCTAGCGGCCAATTGACAGCACGGCATAAATCCTACCTAATAAAATTGGTAAGACCATCTTACCGCTTGCGCGAAGGGGGGAGACTTTCGCGCTGGGAGGACATCATGTTTGTGGCTCTGGAGCCGCGCCGCCTCTACAGGCTGGTCGCGGAACAAATTCGCTTGCTTATCGAGAGCGGGGAACTGACGGACGGTCAGCGCCTGCCGGCGGAGCGCGATCTGGCGGAACGTTTTGGCGTGTCCCGCCCGACGGTGCGGGAAGCACTGATCGTTCTGGAAGTGGAAGGCCATATCCATATCCGCATGGGTTCGGGCGTGTATGTGAACACGTCCCGCACGGCTAACAAGGCGAAGTCGCCCGTACCGGACGCGCACGGCCCCTTCGAAATCCTGCAGGCGCGCTGCATCATTGAAAGCGCTATTGCCGAGGAGGCCGCACGGCTTGCCACGTCTGAATGCATCGCCAGGCTGGACGACATCATCGAACGCATGGCCGGGGCGCTCGACAATTCGCCGCAGGCCCTCAACTTAGACCGCGCCTTCCACACCGCCATTGCCGACATCATCGGCAACTCGGCGCTGAACCGCTTTACCGGCCTGATCTATGACGAGCGCAGCCTTTCGCCCTATTTCGAAAAGCTCGCCAGCTATTTCGAGGGTCCTCACACATGGATTCTTGCCGTTCAGGAACACCGGGTGATCCGCGACGCGATCGCGGCGAACGATCCGGAAGGCGCACGCGAGGCGATGCGCCAGCATCTGACGCTGTCGCAAAAGAGATTTTCCGAGAGTTTCGGGGAGGAAACGATCGGAGAAGAGTGACCGCGCCGCAACCGGCGACGGGAAAAACAGAAATCTGGCTTTAATTCGGGAGGAGTTAAGAATGAAAATCAGATTGTCGACTTTGATGGGTGCAACCGCTGCCATTTTGCTTTCGGCTTTGGCGGCACAGGCGCAAACAACGCTGAAATGGGCGCATGTCTACGAGACCTCCGAACCGTTCCACACGGATTCGGTCTGGGCTGCGGAAGAAATCGCCAAGCGCACCGACGGCCGCTACAAGGTGGATGTATTCCCCGCCTCGCAGCTCGGCAAGGAAGCGGATATCAACCAGGGCCTGAAGATCGGCACGGTGGATATCATCATCTCCGGCTCCAGTTTTGCCGCACGTGACTTCAAGCCGATCGGCGTCACCTATTTCCCATATATCTTCCGCGACCCGAGCCATCTGATCGCCTATACCAAGAGTGATATCTTCAAGCGTCTTGCCAAGGGTTACGAGGACAAGACCGGCAACCACATCGCCGCCGTCAGCTATTACGGCACGCGCCACACCACGTCGAACAAGCCGATTGCCAACTGCGCCGACATGGCGGGGCTGAAGATGCGTGTTCCCGACGTTCCGGCCTATCTCGCCATGCCACGCGCCTGCGGCGCCAACACGACGCCGATCGCATTCGCAGAAGTCTATCTGGCGCTTCAGAACGGCACGGTCGATGCACAGGAAAACCCGCTGACCACCATCGAGGCAAAGAAGTTCTTCGAAGTGCAGAAGAACATCGTGCTGACCGGCCACATCGTCGACCACCTCAACACGGTGATCTCGAAGAACCTGTGGTCCAAGCTTTCCGATGAAGACAAGAAAATCTTCACGGACGTCATGCAGGAAGCTGCCGTGCGGACCACGAAGACCATCGACGGACGCGAAAAAAGCCTCGTGGAAGAGTTCAAGAAGCGTGGCCTGAACGTCGCAGAGGTGGACAAGGCGGACTTTGAGAAGAACGTCATGGAGAAGGTGAAGTTCGAGGACTTCGGTTACGACAAGGCCGACTGGGAAGCCATTCGCGCCGTCAAGTGAGCCAAGATCCGGTGCGGCCTCCGTTGCCGCACCGCCCTTTCTCTCCAGACGGGATATCTCAATGTCGCAGGAAATTCATACTCAGGTCACGCCTGAAGAACTCGCCCACACGTTTGACGAGGCGCCGCCCGAAGTCGACCTGAAGGTCTACGCCTTCGAGGACTGGGTTACGCTTGGCCTTTTCTGGCTGATGACAGGTTGCGTGTTTCTTCAATTCTTCACCCGCTACGTGCTTAACGACAGCTATGCCTGGACGGAAGAAATCGCCGTCAACTGCTTGATTGGCGTGGTGTTTCTAGGTTCGGTCATGTGCGTGCGCATGTCACGCCACATCCAGGTGGATGTGCTTTATCACTACGTTCCGCCGCAGGTTGCCCGCGTCATGTCGATCCTTGTCGACTTGCTGCGCATCGTGTTCTTCGCCTACACCTCGTGGCTGATGTGGCGGTATCTGGAAATCGTCGCCGACGAGGAAATGGTCACCGTCGCCCTGCCGCGCAACATCGTTTTCTATACGGTTCTGGCCGCTTTCGTCCTGATGTTCTTCCGTTCGGTGCAGGTCTTCATCGCCAATATGCAGCGTGGCTATTCCGTTCTGGAACGGCCGGAAGAATTCCAGAGCGCGGGGGATTGAACATATGCTTATTCTTATCGGCTCGTTTCTTCTGTTGATGCTGATCGGCCTGCCGGTCGCCATTTCAATGGCCACGGCATCGCTTCTCTACATCGTCTCGTATAATGTCGCGCCAGATATCATCGCGGCGCAGCGTCTGATTGCGGGCGTGGAAAGCTTCCCGCTTCTCGCCGTTCCCTTCTTCATCCTTGCCGGCAACCTCATGAACACGGCGGGGGTGACGGGACGCATCTATTCCTTTGCCGTGGCGTTGGTCGGCTGGATGAAAGGTGGTCTGGCACAGGTCAACATCATCGGCTCGGTAATCTTTTCCGGCATGTCCGGCACGGCCCTCGCCGACGCCGCCGGCATCGGCACCATCGAAATCAAGGCCATGAAGGATCATGGTTATCCGGTCGAAGCGGCCGTCGGCGTCACCGCCGCCTCCGCAACGCTCGGGCCGATCTTTCCGCCATCGTTGCCCTTCGTCATCTACGGCATGATGGCAAACGTCTCGATCGGCGCACTGTTCATGGCCGGCATCGTTCCAGGCGTCGTCATGACGCTTTTGATGATGATCACCGTTGCCGTTTTCGCCTACGTCAAGGGTTGGGGTTCCGATACGCCGTTCAACCTCAGAACCATCTTCGGCGCTTCGCTTGAAGTGCTCGTCGTCATGATGGTGCCGCTCGGCATCTATCTCCTGACGCTGTTTGGCCTGTCGCTCAACCTGTCGATCCTGATCGTGCTGGTGGTCTTGCTCGCCTGCGACTGGTATTTCGACTTCTCTGCCGTGATGGCCCTGATGACGCCGGTGATCCTGATCGGCGGCATGACGATGGGCTGGTTCACGCCGACGGAGGCGGCTGTCGCGGCCGTGTTGTGGTCTCTGTTCCTCGGGCTTGTCCGTTACCGGACGATGACGTTCAAGTCGCTGGCAAAATCGACCTTCGACACGATTGAGACCACGGCATCGGTTCTCTTCATCGTTGCGGCGGCATCAATCTTCGCATGGCTTCTGACGGTCAGCCAGGCAGCACAGCTGCTATCGGCGGCGATCCTGACGATCACCGACAGCAAGTGGATTTTCCTCCTGCTGGTCAACCTGCTGATGCTGTTCGTCGGCTGCTTTCTAGACACGATTGCGGCAATCACCATCCTCGTGCCGATCCTGCTGCCGCTGGTGCTGCAGTTCAATATCGATCCGGTGCATTTCGGCCTCATCATCACCCTCAACCTGATGATAGGGCTGCTGCATCCGCCGCTCGGCATGGTGTTGTTCGTGCTCTCACGCGTGGCGAAACTCTCCGTCGAGCGCACCACCGTCGCCATTCTGCCATGGCTGGTGCCGCTGTTCGTGGCGCTGCTGCTGATCACCTTCATCCCGGCAATCACCTTGTGGCTGCCGACCGAGATGGGCCTGATCCGCTAATCGACGCACTGCCCGCGCGGCTCGCCGCGCGGGTTTCATTCATCCAATCCACATTAGATGAGAGGCATCGTCATGCAGACACGCGTGGCACGTCTATACGGCCGTGAAGATATCCGCGTCGAAACGCAGGACATGCAGGCGCCCGGCCCCGGTGAAGTGCTGCTGACCATGGCGGCGGGCGGCATTTGCGGTTCCGATCTACATTATTATCAGGACGGCGGCTTCGGGCCGGTGCGGGTGCGCGAGCCGATCATCTGCGGCCATGAGGCATCGGGGCGGGTGCAGGCGCTGGGCGAAGGCGTCAGCGGGCTCGCACTCAGCCAGCTCGTCGCCGTCAATCCCTCGCAGCCTTGCGGCCATTGCCATTTCTGCCTGAAGGGCCAACCGATCCATTGCCTCGATATGCGCTTCATGGGCAGCGCCATGCGCCTGCCGCACGAACAGGGCATGTTCCGTGATCGGCTCGTGGTTCCCGCAAAACAATGCGCGACATTTTCAGACACCACTTCGCCCGCCGAAGCCGCCTGCACCGAACCGCTTGCGGTCTGCCTGCATGCCGTCGCACAAGCGGGTGATCTGACCGGCGCCAAGGTGCTGGTAACGGGCGCCGGGCCGATCGGCCTCTTGACGATTGCCGCCGCCCGCCATGCCGGTGCCGGCATCATTCTCGCCACCGACCTGACCGATGCGGCGCTGGAGCGCGCCCCCGCCATGGGGGCGGACCGCACCATCAATGTCGCGAAAAACGCAGAAGCACTTTTACCCTATCAGGACAATAAGGGGTATTTCGACGTCATTTTCGATTGCTCCGCCGCGGCACCTGCGCTTCGCGCCGCCTTCGCCTGTGTACGTCCGCGCGGTACTGTCGTGCAGGTGGGCGTCACCGGTGACATAACCATTCCGCTCAATGCGCTGGTGGGCAAGGAAATCCTCTGGCGCGGCTCGCAGCGTTTCCACGACGAATTCGCCATTGCCGCCCGCCTGATCTCCACGCGCGGGATCGATGTGCGGCCGATCATTTCCCACAGCTTCCCGCTTGAAGAGGCGAAAGTCGCATTCGAGCAGGCCGGAGACCGCTCCGCCGCCTGCAAGGTGCAGCTGACATTTTCCGCTGAATGATATTTGAGGACAAAAAATGAGACATACATGGCGCTGGTTCGGCCCGGTGGACAAGGTCACGGTTCAGGATGCGGCTCAGGCAGGGGCGGAAGGCATCGTAAGCGCGCTGCACCACATCGCCACCGGCGATGTCTGGCCGGTGGACGAGATCGCCAAACGGCATGAGGCGATCAAGGCCGGTGGGCTGTATTGGGACGTGGTGGAAAGCGTGCCGGTCTCCGAGGAGATCAAAACCCAGACGGGCGACTGGAAAAACCACATCGCCAACTGGCAGGAGACGCTGCGCCGCCTCTCCGCCACGGGCATTCGCACCGTCTGCTACAATTTCATGCCGGTGCTGGACTGGACCCGCACCGATCTGCGCTGGGAAACGAAGCACGGCGCAAAAGCCATGCGTTTTGACCTTTCCGATTTCGCCGCCTTCGACATTCACATTCTCAAACGCCCCGACGCAAAGGCCGATTATCCGGAGTGGCTGATCGAGGAAGCGGCACAACGTTTCGCCGACATGCCGGATACGAAGATCGCCGCACTCGGACGTAATATCGGCGCGGGCCTGCCGGGTTCGGCGGATGGTTACACGCTCAGCCAGCTTCTCGAAAAGCTGCGCTCATATCACGGCATAAACCGCGAAAAACTGCAGCAGAACCTGATCGATTTTCTGTCGGAAGTGACGCCGGTCGCGGAAGAGGTCGGCATCAACATCTGCGCCCACGGCGACGATCCCCCATGGCCGCTGCTCGGCCTGCCGCGTATTCTTTCAACGGAGTCCGACTACGCCCATATGCTCTCGCAAGTCGACAGCCGGGCCAATGGCGTTACGCTCTGCACCGGCTCGCTCGGCGCGCGGGCGGATAACGACCTGCCCTTCATCGCCAGCCGTTTTGCAGACCGCATCCATTTCGTGCATCTGCGCAACGTCACGCGCGACACGGACACCGTGCCCTGCTCCTTCTTCGAAGACGAGCATCTGGAAGGTGGAACGGATATGGTCGCCGTTATCGCAGCACTTCTGTCAGAAGAATCCCGCCGTCGTGCGGAGGGCCGTGCAGACCACACCATTCCGATGCGGCCCGACCATGGCCAGGAAATCCTTGATGACCTGACGCGAGGGGCGCAGCCGGGTTATCCCGCCATCGGCCGATTGAAGGGGCTGGCAGAGCTTCGCGGCATCGAGCGCACGCTGTCGCATGGCCGTTTCGGATTGGCGAAGCAGGCGAATTAAGCCGACACGATTGGCCGCCGGCAGCCTCTTAGCTTGCGGTCAATCGCGTCCTGAATTGAAGATACGAAAATGCGGCAAGCCCACCGGCAATGGCGCCAATGGCTTTCACAACTGCATCTGTCATATGCGGATGCCGTGTGGGCGACAGAAATTGCAGCGCCTCGATGCCGAAAGCCGCCACGACACCCGCGACAATGATGGCAAGCCAGTAACGCGGATAGGCCAGCACGAAGGCAGCCGAACAGAAGGCAAAGGCGGCGGCGCGGTCGATGCCGACGGTCGTCAGCGTATGCGGCCGAAGCCCGATCGGGCAAACTGTAACGATCACGATCAGCAGCAGAACCGACCAGGCGATGTATTTCGGAAGTCTATTTGTCATCATGGCGTCACAATAGAGCGCTGCGCGCATAAACGGAAGATCGTCTTTTTCTTCCACCGCCCAATAAATCACACTTTTTGGACGGATACTGCACAAACCGGCTTTCGCTGAAGCCTTACTCGGGCTAAGGCAGAGGGCAACCGGACAAGGATCGCGGCTGATGGCCTTTCAGGCTGTCGCCCTTCGGTCCGGTTTTACGGTATCGGGTGGATTTTCCACACAGGATCAGATTTTCAGGGAAGAGCACAATGAGTTTCAAGCCGCACGGCAAACATCTGGTTGCAGGAGAATGGGTCGCCACGGAAGCGAAATTCCGCAGCGAGCCTGCACATGGCGAAGCTTTCGATTTTTCGGTCGGCACCGTCGATCTGGTGAATGCGGCCGCAGAAGCAGCCGAAGAGGCTTTCTGGAGCTACGGCTATACGACCCGCGAAGAGCGCGCCGCATTCCTCGACACCATCGCCGATGAGATCGAGGCCCGCGCCGACGCCATCACTGAGATCGGCACGTCCGAGACCGGCCTGCCCGCAGGACGCCTGCAGGGTGAACGCGGCCGCACCACCGGACAGCTTCGCCTTTTCGCATCGCATATCCGCAAGGGCGACTATCTCGACCGCCGCCACGACGAAGCGCTGCCTGACCGCCAGCCGCTGCCGCGCCCGGATATCCGTCTGATGCAGCGTCCGATCGGCCCCGTTGCGGTCTTCGGTGCGTCCAACTTCCCGCTCGCCTTCTCGACCGCCGGTGGTGATACCGCCGCCGCTCTCGCAGCCGGCTGCCCGGTTGTGGTCAAGGGCCATTCCGCCCATCCCGGCACCGGTGAAATCATTGCCGAGGCCGTTCTCGCCGCCGTCAAGAAGCACAATCTGCATCCCGGCGTCTTCTCGCTGATCCAGGGCGGCCGCCGCGATGTCGGTTCCGCGCTCGTCCAGCATCCGCGCATCAAGGCAGTCGGCTTCACCGGCTCGCTCGCCGGTGGCCGCGCACTGTTCGATCTCTGCGCCCAGCGTCCGGAACCGATCCCGTTCTTCGGCGAACTGGGTTCCGTCAACCCGATGTTCCTGCTGCCGGAAGCCGTTTCCGCGCGCGGTGAAGCCATCGCCAAGGGCTGGGCAGGTTCGCTCACCATGGGTGCTGGCCAGTTCTGCACCAATCCCGGCATTGCCGTGGTGCTTGCCTCGCAGGCGGATGCCGTGTCGGAAACCGCACGGGCGGCCCTTTCCGAAGTCGGCCCGCAGGTCATGCTGACCGACGGTATCGCCGCTGCCTATCGTGACGGTCGCGACCGCATCGCAGCCGGTAACGGCGTGCGCGACGTTTTGACCACCACCTGCGACCTGCGTAACGCAACGCCTTACCTGTTCCGCGTTTCGGGCAAGGACTGGGTTGCCAACCACGCGCTCGCCGAAGAAGTCTTCGGACCGCTCGGCCTGATCGTGACGGTCGACAGCGCTGAAGAAATGATCGAAGTGGCAAAGAGCTTCGAAGGTCAGCTGACAGCGACCATGCATCTTGACGCAGGTGACGCCGAACTCGGCCGCAAGCTGCTGCCGATCCTCGAGCGCAAGGCCGGCCGCGTTCTCGCCAACGGCTTCCCGACCGGCGTTGAAGTCTCCGAAGCCATGGTTCACGGCGGCCCCTACCCGGCTTCCACGAACTTCGGCGCGACCTCGGTCGGCACCATGTCGATCCGCCGCTTCACGCGCCCTGTTTCCTACCAGAATATTCCTTCGGACGTTCTGCCGCAGGATATCCGCTGATCAAAAAAATGGGGAGGGCGCTCCTGCGCCCTCCCCATTCACAATAGTGCATCGGTATCAGGCCGACTGGATCGCCTGTATTTTCTCGATGCCGCCGACAGTGCCGGCAAAATCCTGCCAGACGCCCTGCGCACCCTTGCGCCACTCATCCAAGGCTTCCGGCTGCAACACCTTGCCGCCCTTCGAAACGGCGAGCTCCACAGACTTCGCCTCGTCCTCGACGATCAGCTGGTTGAAATAGAGCGCGCCTTCGCTTGATGCTTCGGTCAGGGCCTTCTTCTCTTCGTCATCGAGCTGGTTCCAGAAAGCCGCACCATAATAAACCACGCCCGATGCCCAGATATGCCCGGTCTCGGTCATGTAGGGTACAACCTCGTAAAGCTTGAACCCGGCATAGGCGGACTTTGTCAGATCCATAGCGTCGGCTACGCCGGTTGACAGTGCATTATAGGTCTCGGTGATGGGAATGCCGACCGGCGTGGTGCCGAAGGCGCTCCACAGCTTGGTGTGCAGCGGGCTCTGGATGACGCGGATCTTCTTGCCGTTGAGCTGCTCTGGCCGGGTTACCGGCTCCTTGGTCAGGAGATGGCGCGCACCGTAATTGATGAAGTCTACGGCCACGAATTGCTGCGCGCCAAGCTTGGTCTTCAGCTCGCTGCCGGTCTCGCCCGTCACCACCTTGCGCACATGGTCTGCATCGCGGAACAGGAAGGGCAGATCGAGGATTTGCAGTTCCGGCACCCAGCCGGAGAGCGAAGAGACCGTGGAAAGGCTCGCCTGAACCGATCCGAGACGGATATTTTCCGCCACTTCCTTTTCGCCGCCCAGCGCACCGCTCTTGACGATGTTGAAGCGGAAACGGCCGGGCAGCTTTGCCTCCACCAGCTCGCTGATCTTCACCCAGATTTTCGTCTCCGGCTTGTCGTCCGCGAACAGGGAGGCGACCGTAATGTTGCGGGTCCTGGCATGTGCGTTGCGGACGAAGGCGGGCGTGGCAAGTGCTGCCGCACCCGCAGCGGAGAGTTTCAGGAGATTGCGACGATCGATAATAGTCATGAATAAAACCCCGGATTTAGAAGACAATGGCCCAGGCGCAAAGAATGGCGAGGGAAACGAGAAGGGATAGGAGATAGGGAACGACGGCCTGGAACAGCGCTGTCGCCGGAATGCGGGTGACACCGCTGACGACGAAGATCAGCATGCCGAGAGGTGGTGTGAGGCCATGGATCATCAGGTTGACCACGAGAATGACGCCGAAATGGATGGGATCGATGCCGGCCGCGACGGCCGCGGGCAACAGGATCGGTCCAAACAGCAGGATGGCCGCACCGATATCCAGCACCAGCCCCACCACGAGCAGGATGAGGTTGGAAAGCAGAAGCACCGCGATCTTGCTGCCGCCAAGCAATGTCACGAAATCCGTGACGAGGCCGGAGACATTATCGACCGCCAGAAGAAAGGCGAAGGGGCCTGCCGTGCCGATAAGGAGACCGATGGCCGCCGCCTCACCGGCTGATTGCCGGAAAGTTTCGAAGATACGCCCCGCGCCCAGCCGGTACCCAAAGCCGAGAAGCAGCGTGTAGAGTGCGGCAAGTGCGGCCGCCTCCGTGGTGGTGACGACACCGATGCGGATGCCGACCACCACGATGACGCCGAGACCGAAGGCGGGTATGGCGGCGATAGCCGAGCGCCAGCGCTCCGTGCCCGTGGCGCGCGGCAGCGTATCGACGCTGCGCACGCTCCAATGGATAGCCACCGCAAGGCAGATCGCCATCAGCCCGCCGGCGAAAAAGCCGCCGACCAGCAACGAGCCCACCGACAGGTTGGTAGCCGTTGCGAGGATGAGAAAGGCAATGGAGGGCGGGATGACATTGTCGAGCACCGACGTTGCAGCGATGATCGCGCCCGCCTGCGCCGGCGGATAGCCGTGTTTGACCAGTTCCGGCTGGAACGTTGAAGCGCCGAAGGCGGCGTTGGCGACAGAGGAGCCGGATGCGCCGGAAAACAGCACGCTGGTCAACAGCGTCGTCTGCGCCAGCCCTGCCCGGCGGTGTCCAACCATGGAGGCGGCGAACCGAACCAGCTGGTTGGCAACCCCCGATTCCGTCAGCAGGCTTCCGGCCAGCAGGAAGAAGGGGATGGCGAGCAGCAGGAATTTCGACATGCCTGTTACCGTTGAGGAAACGATGGCCGGCTCCGGCAAGGTACTGCCGAAGGCGATCGCCACATAGGCTGCTGCGAGAAAGGCATGGGCGAGCGGTGCTGCCAGCACCAGCCCCACCGCCGCCGTCAGCGCCAGAAACAGGCTGGGCGGCAGGCTCGTATCAACGAAGACTTCCGGCAGGCCGACATAGGCCGCAATTGCAATGGTGAGAGACGCTAGAACGGCAAATGTTTTGCCCTCACTGACACGCTGAAGCGCCAGGTAAAGAAGGATCAACGCGCCGCCTGCACCCAGAAAGCCAAAACGCACCCATTCCGGCAGACCGAGCGTCGGAGACGTACCACCCAGCATCGCCGCGATTTCAACGCCACCGAAGGCGAGGATCAGTGCTGCGATGAAGGAGAAGGCATCCGCCAGAACTTCGGTGGCGGCATGAAACCGCTCAGGCAAAAACCGCACGAAAACATCGAGCCGCATGGCAAGTGCGCTTTTGAGACTGAGCGGCGCGCCGACCGCGATCATCGCCACATGCAGCCAGATGCCGAGATCTTCCGCACCGATGAAGCCGGTGTGAAACAGATAACGCAGGGTGACATTGACCAGCACCACCACGAGAAGAGTCGCAAGGATTGCGGCGGCGACCGCGCCAAGCGCCTTGTCCAGAACGGCAAGCGCCCGCTCCGCCGCACGCTGAGGGCCGATGCGCCGTTGTGCAATCGTTGTTGCCGGACCAGCCGTCATGTCTTTTTTCTCCACTCCCGGAAGGCCATGTTTACGATGCCTTTGCCGACAGGTCGCGGTCGAACAAAGTCGACCAGGTGAATTGTTTGGCTGACGAGACTTCCCGCGATACATCAAGACGCGGAAGAACCTTTTCCCCGAAACGGAAGGCCTCTTCCAGCAATGGCATGCCGGACAGAATAAAGGTATTCACGCCCGCCTTTTTATAGGCCTCCAGCGTGCGGATCACCGTATCGGGCGAGCCGACAATTGCGGTGCCCGGTCCCGGCCGGACAAGACCGATGCCGGCCCAGAGATTGGGAGCAATTTCGAGATCACGCAGGTTCTCAGGCTTCTGTCCACCATGCATCGCCGTCATGCGCTGCTGGCCGACGGAATCGGTCTTGCCGACGAAACGCTGGTTGGCTGCAATGGCACGCTCGTCCATGCGCCCGTAAAGATCGGCGGCGGCGGCCCATGCCTCTTCATCCGTATCGCGGACAATAACGTACAGGCGAATGCCGTATTCCAGCTCACGGCCGAGTTTCTCCGCCCGCGCCTTGACGAGATCGACCTTCGCGCCGATCTGGTCGGGCGTTTCGCCCCAGGAAAGATAGGTCTCGACATGTTTGGCGGCAACCTCGATCGCCTTGTCCGAAGAGCCGCCGAACCATAGCGGTGGTGGCTCTATGCCTTGCCCCACCGGCAGTGCCAACTTTGCGCCTTCGGTCTGGAAATGGCGGCCCTTGAAATCGACCGTCTCACCGGCAAAAAGACGATGCCAGATCTGCAGATATTCATCCGCCATATCGTAGCGTTCGTCATGCGGCATGGTCATGCCATATGCACCGAGCATCTTGGCATCGCCCGAGACGACGTTGATCAGCAGGCGTCCGCGCGAAAATTCCTGAAGCGTCGCCGCCATCTTGGCGAGCAGCGTTGGCGCGACAAGACCCGGATGAATCGCGACCAGAAACTTCAGCCGCTCGGTATAGGAAAGCAGCGCGCCAGCCAGAACCCACACATCATGCGCGCCGGTGGCAAACAGGGCGCCTGTGTAACCAAGCTGATCATAAGCAAGAGCAAGCTGCTTGTAATAACCGAGATCAACCTTGCGGGATCCTTCCGGTTGCCAGGGATAGGCGCCATCGGGCGCGCACATATACCAGAAAACGTTCATCTGTCGCCTCCCGCGCTGGCTGATTGTGGGGCCGGTCTCTGCCCGGTCAGAACCGGTAGAGAGAAATGGCCGTGCCTGTAAAGCGTATCGGCCTCCTCCTGCTGTTCGGCAAGGATATTTTCGGCGGCGGGCACCACCGAAAGATCGCGTGAGCGCAGCACCTTTGCCCAGGACTGCGCATCGCCTTCGCTGCCCGGCTCGGCGGCAAGAAGGGCCGCGGCTCTGTCTATATCCGCCATGACGGCGCGGCCAACGCGGTCCAGTTCGGCGGCAATCGCATCGCGTTGTTCCAGCGCCACAGTGTGACGCGCAAGCGTCCAGAACAGCGAACGGTTGGGAATGGTGGAGCCGCAACGGACCAGAAGACTGATCCCGTCATGGGTCAGGGCTTTTTCGAGCCGTGGCGACATCGTCACCCAGGCATCGACGCGGCCTTCCACGAGATCGCGCAGGCTATCGCTGTCACCGCTCTCGATGCGTATTACATCCGCAAGGCCAAGCCCCGCCCCTTCCAGGCTACGCGCAAGAAGATAGGTATGAAAAGACCCGTCAATCAGCGATATGCGTTTTCCCGAAAGGTCGGCCGCAGAGCGGATGGGGCTGTCGCGCCGCACAAGGATCGCGCCGTTTGCGGGGCGTGGTGCCGAGGCGGCGATATAAGCTGCGGAAAGCCCCCTAGCATCCGCCTCGATTGGCGGCGTCGAGCCCGTGCCGCCGAAATGAATTTCGCCTTTTTCCAAAAGCGCTGCGGTATCGCGCCCCTCGCGGTAGGGCACGAATTCCGGATCGAATTCATCAAACGCGCCGGGCCAGAGCCGGGCGAGCCGCAAATGCAGATTGTTGGGATGGACCCCGATTTTCATGTCGACACCTCATTTCTCAATCAATCTACTTTTTTATAGAATGTTTTCGAGGAACGTTTTGGCGATCCTCTGCGGGAAAGCGAAAGAGAAATCTATCAATCCTGTAGATTTTAAAAAATTTCCTAACGCGGTCAAACTCGGCCTAATCAAACCATTGAAATTTATCGCAATACAATTTACTTTTTTATAGTTTGAAAAATGGACCTGTAGTCGTGACGAAACCGGTTTCCAATCTCATCTGCCGCAGCGTGGTGGAGGCGAGCGAGCTTTTGAAGCTTGTCGCCAACGCCAATCGCCTGGCCATCGTCTGTTATCTCATGGAAACGGAGGCTTCCGTTTCCGCACTGGAATATGAGCTCGGCATTCAGCAACCGACACTTTCCCAGCAGCTTGCCGAATTGCGCGATGCCGGTGTGATCGAGGGCTCGCGGGAAGGCAAACAGGTGATTTATCGCGTCACCGATCCGCGCATCATCCAACTCGTTGCGACATTGCGCGGTCTTTATACTGATCTTTCTGATGTGACCGGCAAGAAAGGCAGGCGAGCTTTGCCACTAGATGAGGCGATGTTCGATTAGCATGATCGACCTCTACACCTGGATCACCCCGAACGGCCTGAAAATCTCGATTGCGCTGGAGGAACTCGGCCTGCCCTATATCAGCCACGCCATCGACATTGAAAAAGGCGAACAATTCTCAGCCGACTATACCCGCGTCAATCCCGGCTCGAAAATACCGGCAATCATCGACCGCGATAACGGCACAGTTCTAGCGGAATCGAACGCGATTCTGATCTATCTCGCCGAAAAGGCCGGGCGTCTTCTGCCTGCCTCCCCTGCTGCGCGGCTGGCAGTCACCGAATGGCTGATGTGGCAGGCCGCCAATTTTGGCCCGACACTCGGTTATGCCCATTATTTCCTGACCTACAATTCCGGACAGGCACCCTTTGCCGAGGCGCGTTTCGCCTCGGATACGGAGCGCCTCTACCGCACTTTGAACCAGCGCCTGACGGGCCGGGAATTCATCGCCGGTGATTTTTCCATAGCCGATATCGCCATCTGGCCATGGGTCTCGCGTTTCGCGCGCCATAAAATTGACCTCGACGATTTTCCGGAGGTACAGCAATGGTATCGCCAGCTCGGACAGCGCGAAACCTTCCGGCGCGGTTACCGCGTGCCTTTCGCGACATCAGACGTACCTGGTCTTTAACCCGCTTTAGCAGGCGACAAGGTGGCCGGGCGAGACCTCACGGTACTCACGCGGTTTCACCACGTAATCGATCGCGCGGATCGGGCTTTTCAGCTCGTCATTCGCGGCATTTCGCCGGGTGTTTCTGCGTTCCGGGTCCGGCACCGGCACGGCGGCCATCAGCTTGCGGGTGTAATCATGCTGCGGATTGTCAAACACCGCCGCACGTGGGCCGATTTCAACGATCTCGCCGAGATACATTACCGCTACCCGGTGGCTGACGCGCTCCACCACCGCCATGTCATGGCTGATGAACAGGAAGGCGAGATCGAGGCTTTGCTGCAGATCCAGCATCAGGTTGATGACCTGCGCCTTGATCGAAACATCAAGCGCCGAAACGCTCTCATCGGCGACAATCACCTTCGGCTGGAGCGCAAGCGCGCGGGCGATACAGATACGCTGACGCTGGCCGCCGGAAAATTCATGAGGGTAGCGCGCCGCCATATCGGGCGAAAGGCCGACCTTCATCAGCATATCGGCCACAACATCCTTCGCCTCGCGGGCGCTTCCCATGCGGTGCTCCAGAAACGGTTCGGCAATCGCCGCACCCACCGTCATGCGCGGGTTGAGCGAGGCATAGGGGTCCTGAAAGATCATCTGCACCGTTTTGCGCATCTCGCGCATGCCTGATTTGTCGAGGGCGAGAATATTCTCGCCATTAACCATCACTGAGCCGGCATCCGGCTCGATCAGCCGCATGATGGCGCGCCCGGTGGTCGATTTGCCGCAACCGCTTTCGCCGACCAACGACAATGTCTCGCCGGCTCTGAGATCAAAGGACACATTCTCCACCGCATGCACGCGGCCGCTGAGCCGTCCCAAAAGGCCGGAGTGAATATCGAAGCGCTTGGTCAGCCCTTCTACCTTGAGCACCGGCTGGGCACTCGAATCGACGGTATCGCCCGGCCGCGCCGGCTGCTGCGTTTCGCCTGTGGTGGTGTTGACGATGGGAAACCTGAGCGGTCTTTCCTCACCCGTCATGGAACCCAGAACCGGAACGGCGGACAAAAGCGCGCGGGTATAGGGATGCTTGCCGCGATGAAAGATATCAGCGGTCGCGCCAACTTCCACCTGCTCGCCGCGATACATGACAACGGTACGATCGGCGATCTCAGCCACCACGCCCATGTCATGGGTGATGAACAGAACCGACGTGCCTTCCTCCTCCTGAAGCGTCTTGATGAGGTCGAGGATCTGGCCCTGAATGGTCACGTCGAGTGCGGTCGTCGGCTCATCGGCGATCAGCAGCTTCGGCCGGGATGCAAGCGCCATGGCGATCATCACGCGCTGGCGCATGCCGCCGGAAAAGCGATGCGGATATTCATCGAAACGCGATGCGGCTGAAGGAATACGGACCTTTTCGAGCAGCCGAACCGTCTCCGCCCTCGCGTCGGTTTTCGACATCGGCTGGTGGCATAACAAGGCCTCGGAAATCTGGTCGCCGATGGTGAACAGCGGATTGAGGCTGGTCATCGGCTCCTGAAAGATCATGGCGACCTCGTTTCCCCTCACCTGCCGCATGGCATCTTCGGAGAGGGACAGCAGGTTGCGTCCTCCAAGCAGGATTTCACCCTCCACCCTGCTGCTTTCACGATCCAGCAGCCGCATGATGGAGAGGGAGGTAACGCTTTTACCCGAACCGCTTTCACCGACGATCGCGACCGTTTCACCCGGCCCGACATCAAAGGAAATATCACGAACCACGGGTTTCCAGCCGCCATCCACGTGAAAGGACGTGGTGAGATTGCGGACGGAAAGCACGGCATCTTCGGCACCAACGGGTGCGGCCTGCGGCATGGTCATGATCGTTCCCTTCTTGTCGTTAGGTTTTGGCGGCGCAAGCGGTCAAGCCTAGTCCGGCCAGCGCAGCATGCCGTCGAAGCGGTGTCGGCTCCGGTCTTCGAAAGGTGTTGCAATCACCTCGTTGGAGGCACGCGCCTTGTCCAGTTCCTCGGCCAGACGAGACGCCACGATGGTTTCCTGTCCGGGATGCAGATTGCATGGGTCGAGATAGAAATAGCGATGCTCTACCTCGTGGTCGCGGGTGATGATGGGAGGATTGCCCCTGGCCAACGCCGTCGTCAGGTCCCAGGCAGTGATATGCGCTTCTTCGGCATCGATGATCACGCGCAGCCTGTCGAGCGGGTTATTGGTCGGATCCGGCTCGATGAGCGCGGTCACGCCCGGGCGGCCATCCAGCGTTTCCTTCCAGAGATTGAGATATCCGGTCTCGCGCTCACGGATGCCGGCATGGTCGCGCTTTTCCCAGGCTTCCAGTGCCGCCATAACGCCATAGATGCTTTCCTTGCCGACCTTCATGCCGCGGCCAATGCCCATATTTTGCAGGAAGGCGTGGCGCACCAGTTCCTTACTTCCGGCCACGATGCCGGAGGTGGGGCCGCCGAGAAACTTGTGGCCGGAATAGAGTACAATATCTGCGCCGGTGGCCAGAAACAGCTCCAGATCATATTGGGACGCCGCATCCACGATAACCGGAACACCCTTGGCATGGGCGATCTCTACGAATTCGGAAAGATGCAGCAGGCCGTAATTCACGACATGGTGCGAGATGACATAGACCGCCGCCGCCGTCTTTTCGGTGATGGCGTTTTCCATGTGGAAGCGATGGGTCGATGTGGCCTGCCCGACCAGCACCACCTTGCCGCCGCCAAGCCGGATCGCCTGATCCACCGGCGCGCCGTAGCTCACCACATGCCCCATCTGCACCAGCACTTCGTTCTTTTCCGGTGCGATATCAGGCAGCTTTTCGATGGCCAGGAGATTGTTGCCGGTGATGGCGCCGGCAACAGCAAGGCTGATGCCGGAAGAGCAGGAAGCAGTGACGAAACCAGCCTCGCCGCCCGTCAGTCTCGCGATGATCGCGCTTGCCTTGCGCTGCAGATCGTTGATCTCTACGAATTGCGGCAGGATCGCCGCCATGGCCTGCACCGCCTCTGGAACGACGATGGAAGCACCGAGCGACGTCATGGTGCCCGAGACGTTGATGACCGGGCGAAGGCCGATCCTGCTTCTGATATCCTCGGTCATGTCTTTCTCCTGTCTTTGCGATGCGATAGGCATCGACATATATGCCATAATAATGTAATAGCTTCTCAAAATTCATGAGGAGCCCGAAATTGGACGCCCATAAACTGGACGAATTGTCTTCACACGCCTTGTCCGCGACCGAGGAAAACCCGGACGCGAAGGTGGCCAAGCGCTCGCGTGTCAGCGGCATTGATCGCGCTCTTCAGGTGATTGATTACCTTTACGAAACCGGATCGCCAGCTGGCGCTTACGCCATTGCCAAGGCGATCAAGGCGCCACTTTCCACCGTCTATGTGATCGTTGACGATCTGGTCGAAAAGAACATGCTGGCGCGCAACGCCGAAGGTAACATATGGCTCGGCGCACGGCTTTATCACTACGGCCTTGCCTATGCCCGCTCGCTGGATTTCATGGGTGTCGCAACCCACGAAATGCATGATCTGTGCCGCCATGCAGGTGAGACGGTGCAGCTTTGCGGTCGCGACGGTGACCATATGCTGGTGCTCGCCATGGCGGATGGCCCCAGCCATTTCCAGGTCGCCTCGCGCGTCGGCACCCGTGTTCCATTGAACTGGACGGCATCCGGCCGCCTGCTCGTTGGCCATCTGCCGGAAGAGGAGCGCGTCGAGCTTTTCAAACGCTGCGCCCGCACGTCGCCCACCGGCCGTGCGGAAATCAACCCGGAAGCGCTCTCTCAATCGGCAGGCACGGCGTTCCGTGACCGGCTGTCGATACAGGTTGCGGAATCCGACTACGCTGTTGCCTGCATCGCCTCGCCGATCTGCGACACCAATGGAGAATGCGTGGCGACGATCTCCATCGTGCTGCCGGAACAGAAGGTGCTGGCGGACGAAAACCACTATACCGAACAGGTCAGGGTTTCGGCCGAAAGGATCGAGAAGCTGATGGGCTGGCGCAACCATTGAACGGCCTCAATCCCTAAGGGCGATGATGGCTTCTATCTCGACGGTGATGTTGCCCGGCAGCGAACCGAACCCCACGGCGGAACGGGCGTGCTGCCCCGCATCGCCGAACACATCGATGAAGAGATCCGAACAACCGTTGATGACGCTTGGATGATCGCGGAAATCGCTGACGGCATTGACCATGCCCAGCAGCTTGACCACCTTCTTCACCCGCGACAGATCCCCAAGCGCCTCATGCATGACGGCAAGAAGATTGATGCCGGTTAAACGCGCATGCTGGTACGCCTCGTCCAGCCCGATCTCGGCTCCGACCTTGCCGGCGTACAGGTGTCCGTTCTCCTCCCTCGGGCCCTGCCCCGAAAGATAGAGCATGTTGCCTTCCACCACATGCGTGACGAAATTGGCGATCGGCGGCGGTGGCGGCGGCAGCGAGATGCCGAGCGCGGCAAGCCGGTCGTAGGGCGAATGACGCCCATCTGCCTCAAGCGAAGACTGTTTCACGCGAATTCCTCATAATACCGGGACGGGTATCCCTATTCTTTGCGGAAGACGGAGAGCATCCCTCCCCGCCGCTCCAGTCGGTTCAGCGCCAGGAATAGCCATGGCTGTGGCGCACGAGCTTGCGCGCTCTTGGGACATAACGGCTGGCGGCAATTGCCTCCGCACCGATAACCGCATAGCGCGGCTCGAACAGCCGCTTGAGACGCGAAACATCGCCATTGGAATCGGTCGCCTCCAGATCGGAATCGACAAGATCGAAAACCGTGAAATCCGCGCGCTGGCCAACTTCGAGGCGGTTTTCCATGTCGAGGCGAATGATGGAGGCCGGATTGCGGGTGACGGCATCGACGACATTTTCGAAGGGCATATCGACCGAAAGCAGCTTCGACATGGTCGTCGCCAGATCCCAGACGGGGAAATTCATCGAATGGCCATGCAAATCCGTGGAGATCGAGAAAGGCAAAAGCCCGCGCGCGATCGCCGCTTCCGCCACCTTGAAGGAGAAGGATGCACCGCCGTGGCCGATATCCAGCCGGATGCCTTCCCCCGCACAGCGCTCCGCGAGGTTGAACAGGTCCTCATCTTCCATGATGCTGGAGCCGGACTTGCCGTTGAAGCAATGGGTCACGACATCGCCGGGACCGAGAATTTCCAGCACCTCATCGTAGAGCGCAGGCGGTTCACCCACATGCACCATCATCGGCACTTTCAGGATCTTGGCGATCTTCTTGCCGAGTTTGACCGGCGTAACACCCCAAGAACCCGTAATGACATGGCTCGCCCGCACCTTGAGGCCAACGATATGCTCGCTGTTCTCGGCATAACATTCAAGGATGCGGTCGAGGTCGATATCCTTGATATCGCGCAGTTCCGGGACCCGGTTGCAGGCGACAAGCCCGATGGAGCCGAGATTGAGGAAGGCCTTGATGCGTTCCTTCGATGGTTCGATGATATATTCGCGAAAACCGTGGAAATTTGCTTCCCCCGCCGAACCGGCATCCACCAGCGTCGTCACGCCGCGCTCGGCCCCGCATTCTGAGGGGCGGATGGAGATATCGGTGCCGCCATGCCAGATATGCACGTGCAGATCCACCCAGCCGGGCGAGACGAATGCGCCCTTTGCGTCGATGCGCTGCGCATCCGCCGGCGCCTGAAGGGCAGGCCCAACCGCCGCGACCTTGCCATCGCCGCCGATCAGGATATCGGTCTGGGCCTGTGGCGCCCCCTTTTCGAAGCCGACGGGTTTCACATTGGAGAGAAGAATGGGAGCTTGAAAAGGCGTTTTTGCCTGTTCACCGGACGTCATATTACAAATCCCTTCGCAGTCTTGAGTCGAGCATGTCCCGCAGCCCGTCGCCGACCATTTGCAGCGAGAGCACGGAAAGAATGATGGCAAAGCCGGGGAAATAGGTCATCCAGTCCGCCTGGCCGATATATTGGCGGCCGGCAGAGATCATGGTTCCCCAGGTCGGAATTTCGGGGCTGACACCCAGCCCCAAAAATGAAAGGCCGGCCTCGGCCAACATGGCGCTGGCGAAAAGGAAGGTGCACTGCACGAGGATCGGCGAGATCAGATTGCGCAGCACATGCCGCGTCATGATGTGGAAGGTGGAGATGCCGAGCGCCTTGGCCGCCTCCACATAGGGCAATTCCCGGATAACCAGCGTCGAGGCGCGCACGATGCGGGCAAGGCGCGGCGAATAAACGACGGCAAGTGCAATGATTACCGTCGTCAGCGACGGCCCGAGTGCGGCCACTAGCGCGATGGCCAGCAAAATATCCGGAAACGCCATCATGGCATCGATCAGTCGCGCGATCGGCGTATCCAGCTTCTGGAAGAAACCGGCAAGCAGGCCGAGCGTGATGCCGATCAACGCCGACAGCGCCACCACGGCGGCCCCGACCAGAAGCGACAGCCTTCCCGCAAAGATGGTACGGGAAAAAACGTCACGGCCGAACTCGTCGGTGCCGAACCAGTAGAGTTCGCTCGGCGGTTTCAGACGGTTGACGATCGACAGTTTCGACGGCGAATAAGGCGCGATCATCGGCGCGAAAACGGCGAGCAGCACGAAGACGAGCAGCACGATCAGACCGGCTGCGACCGTCTTGCGCTTCAACAGACGCCGAATGAACAGGATGGTCGGGTTGCGCGCCGGCTGGGCGGTGGAGGTGATATCGGCCATCAGTAACGAACCCTCGGATCGACCAGCAGATACAGCATGTCGATGGCAAAATTGATGAGCACGTAAAGCCCGGCGATGACGAGAAGCGCGCCCTGAATGACCGGATAATCGCGCCTCAAGACGGCTGACACGACGAGATTGCCTACGCCCGGCAGGCCAAACACGGTTTCCGTAACGACCGCGCCGGAAATCAGCACGGCGGCGGTGAGACCAAGCACGGTGAGGATGGGGATGAGTGCGTTCTTCAGCGCGTGTTTCATCACCACCCGGCGTTCCTTGACGCCCTTGGCTCTGGCGGTGCGGACGTAGTCGTCGCCGAGAACATCCAGCATCGAGGCGCGGGTAAAGCGCAGAATGAGGGCGGAAGAAACGAGGCCGAGTGCGATGGCCGGCAAGGTTAGGTGATACATGCGCTCGAGGAAGCTTGCGCCCGGACCGCCATATCCCGACACCGGAAACATATCGAGCCGGACGGCGAAGAACTGCATGAGGATCAGGCCAAGCCAGAAGCTCGGAATGCTCGCCGCCAGCATCGCAATGGTTGTCGCTGCCTGATCCACGAAGGAACCGCGCCGGTAAGCGGCATAGATGCCGATGGGAAGCGCGATGGCACTGGCGATCAACAGCGAAAAGATCGTCAGGAAGAAGGTCGGTTCCGCCCGATCCAGAAGCGCCGATCCAACCGGCATGTTGAGGAAGATCGACTGGCCGAGATCGCCGCGCAGCAATTGCCCGATATAGTAGACATATTGCACGCCAAGCGACTGATCTAGGCCAAGTCTGGTGCGCAACTCCGCGATGTCCTGTGCCGAAGCGTCCGGCCCGAGCATCACCGCCGCCGGATCCCCGGGCGTGACGCGCAGGATGATGAAAACGATGGTGACGACGAGAAACATCACCACGATCATTCCGGCAAGTCTCTGGAAAATATACCGTATCACGTATGAATGCTCCGAAGCGCGTGATGGGCCGCTCTCAGGCGACGGTTGAACAGAGTTGTCGACGAGTGCCGGTAAACCCGGCGCTCATGGCTGGAAGACTCCCGCCTCCGTCATGCCGGATCTGATCCGGCATCCAGCCACCGCGCGTCTGCGTGGTGAAGGCGTCCTCTTTCGGTCAAAGACTTAATCGCGCTGGACCCCGGATTTAGTCCGGGGGTCACGGAGTGCGGAGCGGTCTTACTTCGTAACCGAAGCATTCCAGAAATAGGGCCAGGGAGCCGGATCGACGCCATCAAGCTTGTTGGACTTCGCCGCCACGGCGTTGAAGTCGCCGATCTTGATGAGCGGCAGCTCGTCATAGATCGTCTTCTGCACCTTGGCCCAGAGAGCAATGCGCTTCTCCGGATCAGCCTCCGAGGTGAAAGCGTCCACCGCCGCCTTGCGCGTCGGCGTGTCCCACCAGCCCGGCGAACCTGTGGAAAGCGCGCCAATCAGCGCCGGCTCCGGCAGGAAGGGGCTGTGGCTGATGTAGATATCCCAGAGCTTCGGGTCGGCACGGCGCTGTGTCAGCGTCGCCCAGTCCACCACCTGCATATCCACCTTGAAACCGGCAAGCTTCAGATACTCCGCTGCCACCTGCGCCATTTTGTAGTGGAACTCATACTGACGGCTGGTGAGGATGCGCAACGGCTCGCCATTATATCCGGCGGCCTTCAGCTTTTCGGCTGCGGCCTCCGGGTTGCCGACATTATAATTGCCTTCGACGCCCTCTTCCGAATGCCAGGAGAAATTGGACGGATAGTAGGCGCCATCAAGCGCATAGAAATCCGTGCTGCCGAACGCCGCCGCCAGCATGTCCTCCATGTTCAACGCTTCGGTCACCGCCTTGCGGACCTCCAGCTTGGAAGACAAACCTTCCTTGGTATTGAATACAAAGACCGGATAACCGAAGGGCTTCAGCATCAACGGCTGCGAGGCCGAGGAGGACTTCACCTTGGCGAAGGATTCCACCGGAATGGAATCGACGTAGTCATACTGGCCGGAAACAGCGGCCTCGACACGGGTATTCGGATCGGGAACCGGAACGAAACGGATTTCATCGAGATACTGATGGCGCGCACCGCCATATCCGTCACTTTCACCGTCACGAGACTTGTAGCCGTCGAAACGGACGAGCTGGATATATTGGTCCGCCTTGCGTTCCTTCAACATATAAGGGCCGGTGCCGACAAATTCTGTCATCGGCTCAGCCTGCTTTTCAGCGGGCAGAATGATGGCTGCGGAGTTGTTGAAAGCAAGCAGCGAGGTTAGCGGCGCATAGGGCTGCTTGAGGGTGATTGTCACCGTCTCGGCATCAGGCGCGGAGATATTGTCGATGAAACCGGCGACCTGTTTTCCGCGTGATGCGATCTTCATCCAGCGGCCAAGCGAGGCGACGACATCTTCCGAGGTCATATCGCTGCCGTCATGGAACTTGATGCCCTTCCGCAGCTTGATTGTGTAGGTTTTGCCGTCCGCACTGATGTCAGGCAGGCTTTCCGCCAGAAGCGGCGTCACCTTCCACCCCTTGTCGAAGGTATAGAGCGTTTCGAAAATATGTTGCGTGACAATACCGACGAGATCGGCCGTCGAGGCCATGGGATCGAGTGTCGGCGGCTCGCCGATCGTGGCGACATTGATGACACCGCCCTTTTCCGCAGCCATCATCACGCCCGGCGCTAGCATCAAAGCAGCAGTGGCGAGAAATGCAAGTTTACGTCTCATTGTTAAGCTCCCAGCTCTTGGTTCCGACCTTATGAGTTCCATTATTATGTTATACCAATCTTTATAACAGAATAACTCGATAAGACGCCTTGTCAATGACAATGCGGAGCGAGGAAGGGTTTCCGAGACAGGCGAAATGGAAGACGGGCCTTCGCAAGAGGCGGAAACGGAACATAAGTCGATGGAAAACAGGCTATTTCGCCCGAACCACGGCGCGCGGCAAACACCGCTGCTGCCAGCCGAAACTGCGGAAAACTACGGCTGGCTTTCGACGGGAAAACGAAGAGGAGGAATTAAGAGGCTTTGATATTTCGCATTTGCGAACAAAGTGCTATTGAGGATCAGACCAAGACCAGATTACGACAGACATAATCTCGCATTCTTATTAATCGTTACGTTATTCGCTTTCCCAGCCGTGTTTTTAAGGGCTGCAGACAGACCAGATATTCTAAACCGCCGAGCTTTATTCCAAGGCGGGTTATAAATTTTTATTACGTTGAAATTATTGAGGAAATCATGAAGACGGCAATCGTGCATGACTGGCTCACCGACAGAGGTGGGGCCGAAAAAGTGCTTCACAACCTTCTTGAGATCTATCCTGACGCGGATCTCTATTGCCTTGTCGATTTCATGAGCGATCGAGACCGGGGCTTTCTCGGTGGCAGGCCGGTCAACACCTCCTTCATCCAGAAACTGCCTTTCGCTCGTAAAAAATATCGCTCCTATCTGCCGCTGATGCCGCTGGCCGTCGAACAATTTGATCTCAGCGGCTACGATCTGGTGATTTCCTCAAGCTACGCCGTCGCCAAGGGCGTTATCACCGGACCCGGCCAGTTTCATGTCTCCTATATTCACAGCCCCATCCGTTACGCCTGGGATCTCCAGCACCAGTACCTGAAAGAATCGAAGCTTAGTCGCGGTTTCGCCTCGTGGATCGCCCGTGCCGTTCTTCACTATATTCGCATGTGGGACATCCGCACCGCCAATGGCGTCGATCTCATGACGGTCAATTCCAAATTCATTCGCAGCCGGGTTCGCAAATGCTACGGACGCGACTCTACGGTTATTTATCCGCCCGTGGATACTTCCCATCTCTCTCCTTCCGACCTGAAAGGCGATTATTTCGTCACGGCTTCGCGGCTGGTGCCTTACAAGAAGGTCCACCTCATCGTAGAAGCCTTCGCAAAAATGCCCGATAGACGACTGGTCGTCATCGGCGACGGCCCGGACATGAAACGCATCAAGGAAATCGCCACTCCCAATGTCGAGATCCTCGGTTTCGTCGGCAATGACGAGCTTCACAAATACATGGCGGAAGCCAAGGCATTCGTCTTTGCTGCCGAAGACGATTTCGGCATCGTCCCGGTTGAATCGCAAGCGCTGGGAACACCCGTCATCGCCTATGGAAAAGGCGGTGTACTAGAGACCGTTGTTCCTCTCGGCGCTTCCAATCAGCCAACCGGGCTTTATTTCCGCGAGCAAACGCCTGAAGCCATCTGCGCTGCGGTGCAGGAGTTTGTCGATAACTCCGACAGTTTCGACAAGAACGCCTGTGTCGACAACGCCGCCCGCTTTTCAAGTGAACGCTTCCTGCGAGAATTTGCCGATACCGTGAATTTCGCGCTGGCTGAACGGGCCTGACATGCAATTTTCAAGGTCGAATATATCCATATTGGATATACTTTGCTGACGTCGACAGAGACACTCATAGGTCTAGCAAGTGGCGTCACCGGCATTCTCTTATCCAGCGCAGGCTCGCCGTCGCCTTGTCCGCAATGCAGTCGCCGTGCATAATGATTCCTCGTTGTGAGCGAGGCGGCCCTGACCGGCCTACCTCATGAGTGATTTGGTCTTTGTACAAACAGAGGAATATCACAAATTGGTATCTAGTAAATACCAAATCGTGATATTTATGCGGAATTATGAGCAGGAAACGCGTCGAGCCAAAGACGCCGTTGGGAAAACGGCTGACCGAGGTCCGCGAAGCACTGAAATTTGACGAGCGTGAGCCATTTGCCGAGGCACTAGGCCTGACAGTCGCAATGCTTGGTTACTATGAACGGGGCGACCGTATTCCCGACGCTGGCGTTTTGGCTCTCTATCGTGAGCGGTTCGGCATCAATATAAGTTGGCTCGTGGCCGGTATGGGCGACATGTTTGACACGGCGCCAGCGGCACCTACTCTTGCCTACGACGTTGCCCTGCTGCAAAAAATCAGCGACCGGGTCGAGACGATCTTCGCGGAGTGTCGCCAAAAGTCGCCTACACGGTCTACAATAACGGAGGCCGCGCTTATTTATAACGAACTGGCCAAAACCATATCGGACATTCGCGACGTCCAGATGGTAGAAGCAATTTTACCCGTACTTCTGCTACGCTTCAGGGAGCGTATAACAACACCAGGATCGGGACTCGGCAAATACGAATCTTCAATTTTTTAATATTAAGCATATTTATACAGCTGCCACAATAGAAAGACTTTTAATCTCATTCAATACTTCCGATACACGATTAGTATTTCATAATAAATTTTGTATCCACATCAACTAAATATTTCACTGAATTATAAATAATTTTAAAATTTACATTAGGTGTTTTCATGGAAGATAAGGCGTTGCGTGATCACAGCTATGATATAGCCAAGGGTCTCGGCATTCTGGTCGTTTTTGACCACACGGGAATGATGGCCGCTATCCGTTTCGGGGTCAATGAGCGGCAGGCGCCGCAGACCAACCGGGGACTAAGGATCAGCCGCTGACTTAGGGAAAACATACTGCAAAACAACCAATTATCGTGTTTTTAAGTCAAACATGAAAGAAACTGGACAAGCGTGACAAAACTGCACTAGCGCTATTCGGTAATCGCAGTGATTATGCCGTCCGATTGAATATTGAAGAACGATGATACTGACGCCATTCGGGTTCGTGAAGATTGTGCATGCTACGGATTTCCCAGCGCAATTGAGCGACGACTTAACTTGAAGTATCGCCTTAAGTTAGGCAATAAGCCTGATGCCAGCGTAGACATTTCGTGACACGATTCTGCTGAACGGATGTAATGCCCGGTTGAGATTTGATTTACCGGTGTCAAATATGAAGTGCCGATTTTTATAAAACCATACGATGTCCGGTTTGTTTCTTTTTTCGGACGAAATTTATTTTGAGGACCAAATGCGTTTATTGAATGTTTCGATTCTGCTTGCCTCCGCAGCACTTGCGGGGTGCACCGTGACCGCGGCATCAGGCCCCGATGCGGCAACAATCGAATCCAACGCTTCAGTGAAATTCAGTTCCAAGGACAAAAAGAAAACTGCGGGCGTTGACTACGCTCTCATCGATATCAACAGTTCCGTCCTGAACTATGTCGGCGATACCACCACCGCTACCCTGCTCGGCAGTTTCGGCGGCGGCAAGGGTGGTGTTCCGGCGTTGCCGATGGGCGTTGGTGACGTGGTGCAGGTCGCAATCTTCGAAAGCCAGGCGGGCGGACTTTTCATTCCAAACGATGCGGGCAGCCGTCCCGGCAACTTCATCAGCCTGCCGAACCAGACGGTAGACCGGGAAGGCAATATCAGCGTTCCCTATGCCGGCAAGATCCGCGCAACAGGCCGCAATGTCGAGGATGTGCAGAGCGAGATCGAGGAGCGTCTGGCCAACCGGGCCATCGAACCGCAGGTCCTCATCACCAAGATTTCCAGCCGCTCCGCACAGGCATCGGTGCTTGGCGACGTCAAGGAGCCGACGAAGGTCCAGCTTTCAGAAGCGGGTGACCGCGTTCTCGACGTCATCTCCTATGCAAAAGGCCTCAGCGCCCCAAATATCGAATCCTATGTCACGCTGATCCGTCGCGGCAAGACCGCGCGCGTCAACTACAATCACCTTGTCAGCACGCCTTCCGAGAACATCTATGTGGTTCCGGGCGACACGGTCATGGTGGAGCGTGAACGCCGTACCTATCTCGCTTTCGGCGCTTCCGGCCTCAATGGTCGTTTCGAATTTGAGGACGCCGCGCTGAAGCTCTCGGATGCGCTGGGCAAGGCGGGCGGATTGCTCGATTCCCGTGCCGACCCTGCGCAGGTCTATGTCTATCGTACCGTCAAACGCGATCTTCTCGTGAAGCTTGGCATCGACATGTCCAAGTTCCCGGGGCAGGAAGTTCCGGTCATCTTCCGCGCCAACCTGCGCGATCCTTCAACCTTCTTTGCCACCACGAAATTCCCTATGCAGGATCGCGATATCATCTACGTCACCAACTCGCAGGCAACCGAACTTTACAAGTTCCTGGACCTCGTCGGCTCCGTTCCCGCAACGGCCGGCAACGTCTCCGAGGATGTACTTGCGACGCGCAACGCCATCCGGGCGTTCTGATCCTCGGCAACTCGCCGCTCCTGTTCAAAGCCGCCCCGGAAACGAGGCGGCTTTTTATTTTGGTCACGATTGGGGTCAAGTTCCGCGCATCGAGCCCGGCGACGGGCATATGCCCAAAAGCGCCACAACCCTTGTTTCGCAAGGCAACATGACGGCAGACATCGTCGCCGCCATTACAAAAGTTTAAGGTGATTTTGCAGCGCATTGGGTGTCTTGTGGGAGCTAAAGCTGCTCCCAGGGCTTGCCGAACATGTTCGGGAAACATGTATTGCTCTCATTTTGCGGAACCGTCAGATGAAACGTTTCTGGACCGCCCTCAGCGTTCTCGCCATCGCAGCCGCCGGCGCGTGGTATTTTAAAGATCGCCTGCCCCTTGATCAAATTCCCTACCTCAAACAATTCGCCAGCGTTTCGCCACATGCAGAAACGGCAACGGCCGATGGATCTGCCGGCAAGAAGGGCCAGACGTCGCAGAACGGTCAAGCCGGCCAGCAGACAGGCCAGAGGCAAGGTGGCGGGCGGCGCAATGGCGGGCCGCCTACCGTCAGCACCATCGCCGTCAACAAGGCGACGTTGCCAATGGATGCTACGGCGACGGGATGGGCGGTTGCCGCCGACATCACCAATATAGCGCCGCTTCAGGCCGGTCTCGTCACGGAAATCTCCGCGAAGGACGGCCAGCATATCAAGGCGGGTGATCTGATCCTCAAGATGGATGACCGTATCGCCCGCGCAGCCGTCGACAAGGACAAGGCCAATATCGCTGCCGATCAGGCAACGCTGGAACAGACGGAAGCCGCCTTCCAGCGCGCCGCCAATCTGGTCAAGCAGAGCGCAGAGTCCCAGCAGGTGCTGGATCAGGCAAGGGCAGCCAGGGACAGCGCCGCCGCAAAGATCGATGCCGACAAGGCGACGCTTGCTTCCGACCAAGTAACGCTCGAACATATGGAGATCCGTGCGCCGTTCGATGGGCGACTGGGCGATGTTACCGTCAGCCCCGGTGCCTATCTCAGCGCTGGCATCAATATTGTGACGATCACGAAATACGATCCCATCTCTGTCAGTTTTCGCCTGTCGCAGCGCTACCTGCCGCAATTGCGCGAAGGCGTTCAGAAGGACACGGCGGTCGATGTAGACCCGGCGGCAACCGGCGGCGAGCCCATGAGCGGCATGCTGCGTTTTTACGACAACGTCGTAGACCAAACGTCCGGTACCGTACTTGCTAAAGCGGAATTCAAGAACGATCGCGGGCTGTTGTGGCCCGGCCAGTCCGTCAACGTCACGGCTCATTTCGTCTCCGACGCGGAGATGATCGTCGTGCCGACGGTTGCCGTGCGGCCGGGGCCGAAGGGCAATTTCGTCTACACTGTCGATGACAACCACCGTGTTCATATGACGACCGTGGAAGTTGCCCGCTCCAACGGCGATATGACAGCCATTGCCAGCGGCCTCACCGGCGGCGAGCATGTGATCATCGAAGGCCAGTCGGGACTTGCCGACGGTCAACAGGTGGTCGAGCAATTCTCGGACAAGGGCGGCGCGGCCGCCAATCTGGCCGCCAATATTCCCCAGCAGGAACAGGTGGGTAACCCATGATCCCGAATTTCTGCATCAACCGACCCGTCGCAACCACCCTTCTCGCCATCGGCCTCGTGCTCGCCGGGCTTGCCGGTTTCCGCCTGTTGCCCGTCGCTGCGCTGCCGAAAGTCGATTTTCCGACGATCAGCGTTTCGTCGTCGCTGTCGGGCGCCTCGCCGCAAACCATGGCGACCTCGGTCACCACGCCGCTGGTGAAGCAGTTCGAGACCATTCCGGGTGTCAGCGAAATCAGCGCCACCAACACTCTGGGCAACAGCTCCATCGTGCTGCAATTCGATCTCAACCGTGACATCGACGCAGCGGCAGCAGATGTTCAGGCGGCGATCTCGCGCGCACAGCGGCAGTTGCCAAGCAACATGACGACAACGCCGAGTTACCGCAAGACCAACCCGGCCGATGCGCCGGTACTGCTGCTTGCCATCAACAGCAAGGAGATGCCGACCAGCAAGGTGGACGAAATCGCCGAGAATATCATCTCGCCGCTGCTTTCAACCATTTCCGGTGTCGCGCAGGTGAGTATCTACGGCGCGCAGACCTATGCCGTGCGCATTGGCCTCGATCCCTCTCAGCTTCAGGCAAGAGGGCTTGGCGTCGATACCGTCACAACCGCCATCGCGCAGGCGAACAATCAGGTGCCCGTGGGCGCGTTGCAGAATGACAACCAGCGCCTGACGATAGAGGCAGACACCCAGCGCACCGATGCGGCGGCCTTCCGCTCGCTGGTGGTGGCGACAAGCAACGGTGCTTCCATCCATCTCGGCGATATCGCCAATGTCACCGACAGTATCGACAACCCCAATGCCGGCAGTTGGTTCGATGGCGAACAGGCGATTGTTCTTGCCGTGCAGCGCCAGCCGGACGCCAACACCGTTGATGTGGTGGATGCCATCCGGGCTAAGTTACCGGCGCTGCGCCAGCAATTGCCGCCATCGGTCAATATCAACGTCATGAACGACGCCTCGACTGCAATCAAGGACGCGATTGCCGACGTACAGTTCACGCTGCTCCTCACCATCGGGCTGGTGGTCGCGGTTATCTATCTCTTCACCGGGCATCTGACGGCGACCATTATTCCGGGCCTTGCAGTGCCGCTATCACTGATTACTGCCTTCGGCGCCATGTATGTTCTGGGGTACAGTATCGACAATATCTCGCTACTCGGGCTGACATTGTCGGTCGGACTTGTGGTGGACGATGCGATCGTCATGCTGGAAAACATCCTGCGACTGCACGAGGAAAAAGGCCTGACGATGCGCGAGGCGGCCCTTCAGGGCGCCGCGGAAGTCAGCGGCACCATTCTGTCCATGTCCATCTCACTGGTCGCAGTGTTCATTCCCATTCTGCTGATGGGCGGAGTGATCGGCAGGCTGTTTAACGAATTCGGCATGGTGGTCACGCTGGCGATCATGGCGTCGGCGCTGGTTTCGCTGACTGTCACGCCGATGCTCGCCTCACGGCTTTCGGGTCATTCCTCCAGACCGCCGGCCATCATCCGTTGGTTCGACGCCGGCTTCGAGCGCACGCTTAGCCTCTATGGCAAGGCCGTCGGCTGGTGCCTTTCCCATCGCCGCGTGGTTCTGGGCGCATTCCTGGCATCGGTTGCAGCATCGCTTTATCTGTTCGAGACTTTGCCTTCCAGCTTCTTCCCGCAGGAAGATATCGGTCGCCTTTCCGTGTCGACGCAGGCGCGTGAGGACATTTCCTATACCGCGATGCGCGATCTTCAGGCGCAGGTGGCCGATCAGATCCGCAAGAACCCGGCCGTGGTGCATGTGACCTCTACAGTCGGCGGCAACTCCCGCAACCCGCTGAATAACGGCTCGATGTTCGTGGAGCTGAAACCGAAGGAAGAGCGTGCACCGCTAAGCCAGGTATTGGCCGAACTTGGCCAGGCGACATCGAAGGTGGCGGGCATCCGCACCTATATCAATCCCCAGCAAAGCTTGCGTTTGGGCGGGCGCAGCTCCGCCAGCCAATACCAGCTCGTCATTCAGGGCCTGAACGCCGACGCGACCAATGAATGGTCGAACAAGCTGATGGAGGCGATGCGCCGCGACCGCACATTCGCCGCCGTCAATTCCGACGCTCAGAACGGCGCAATTGCGGCGACGATTTCGGTCGACCCGGAAAAGGCAGCCGCCTTCGGCATTACCAACGACCAATTGCGCAAGACGCTGGAAATGTCGTTCGGCGGTTATACGGCGGCGCAAATCCAGTCGACCGGTGATAGCTATGATGTGATCGTCGAATTCGACAGCTCGAAACAGTGGAATGACGATTTCCTGAGCGACATCAACATTCTCTCGGCAAAATCGGGTGTTCTGGTTCCGCTTTCCAACTTCGCCACCCTCACCCGCACGCAGGCGCCAGTGACCATCAACCAGACGGGCCAGCTCGTTTCTACGACCGTCTCCTTCAACCTGCCGGATGGCGTAGCGCTTTCGGATGCGACGAGCCGTATTGACCAGATCAAAACCACCATCGGCCTGCCGCAGGACGTGTTCACCAGCTATGGCGGCACGGCGGCGATATTCCAGCAGAGCCAGGGCAATACCGGCATCCTCATTCTTGCGGCGGTGTTGACCATCTATGTTGTGCTGGGTGTGCTTTACGAAAGCTTCATCCACCCGCTGACCATCCTTTCCGGTCTGCCGGCGGCGGCTTTTGGCGCGCTGGTGGCGCTGAAGGTGATGGGCATGGATTTCTCGATCATTGCACTGATCGGGCTGTTGATGCTGATCGGCATCGTCAAGAAAAACGCGATCATGATGATCGACGTTGCGGTGGAACTGATCCGCGAAAAGGCCGAACCGCCCACCAGCGCCATCCACGAAGCATGCGTGCGCCGTTTCCGGCCGATCATGATGACGACCTTCTGCGCGCTGCTGGGCGCCCTGCCCATCGCCCTCGGCTCAGGCGCCAGCTCGGAACTGCGCCAGCCACTTGGCGTTGCCGTGGTCGGTGGTCTCATCGTCTCGCAATTGCTGACGCTGTTCATCACGCCGGTCATCTTCGTGGAAATGGACAGGTTGGGTACCTACCTCACCGGGCTGTTTTCGCGCACGAAATCGGCTGAAAAACACGCGGAACCGCAAAAGCCGGAAAGTGCCAGCGAACCCGATTCCGTCGCGGCATAGATCGTAAATACGCATTTCCGGACACAAACCGCGATGCGGTCTCTACCGGAAATGCTCTAATGCAAGCTTCCGAGGCGCTCCAGTGCCTCGGAAAATCCCTGTCCCTGCAACTGGAACGAAACCGTTCGGCCCTGCAGATCGGGGGCCTCTATTGTCAGGGTTTGTCCGGCCTTCAGCGCGGTTATAAGTTCGACGAACGGCGTGAAGGAAACGATGCAGCCCACGGGCAGACACGTGCTGACCTGAACTTCCTGCAACCGCACATTTCCGGATTTTACCGAAAACAGCTTTGTGACGGCAAGGCCGAAAGGCATGACCATGGTGCCGGAAAGCTTACCCGGCGTCCCGACATCATCCAGCCGGAACTCGACGGAGACGACCAGTTTGCGTGTCTTCTCCTCAAGCTGGACCTGAGCGATGGCGCAGAGAGGTTTTGCCGTCTCCGCAACCGGCGTATTGGCGTCATTATCATCTTTTTTCGCAGGCGCGACGCAAGCAAGCTGCCAACTCCCGTGAACCTCACGCAACGGCGCGGCTGCCTTTTTTTCTGCATCTTGCGCGGGAGCACCGCCTGCCACCAAACCGGCGGACAGGAACACCGTGAGAGCCGTTTTCCAAAGCGTGTTTTGACTGCGCTTCATCAGAAACGAACTCCAAGTTGGGCTGAAGCAGATTGATCCAGCAGACCCGCGCCAAAAACCGCGCCGTAACGGAATGTCAAGGTGGCGGATGGGTTGAGATTGTAGCTAAGCCCCAGATTGATCAATGCCACGTCGCGCGCCATGGCAGCACTTGTCACAGAAAACGCACTGCCACCATCGTAGAACAGTTCGCTCTCCATCATCGGATCGCCATAGGCATGACGCCACCCGATATCGAGCATCGCGCGTCCAAGCATCCCCTCCAACGCAATGTCACGGCTGATGCGCGCCCCGAGCGTCGAATAAAACTCGTCGTGGCTGACGGCACCCGAAGACACGCCGGCGATACCGCCCATCTCCCGGAAAGCATCCGTCCGCGTATTCACGTAAGCGATATTGGCGTAAGGCTCGATATGGGTGAGATCAAAATCGAACCGCCAGGCGGCTTCGGCAAAGACCTGCGTGGTGGAAGCGTCGTAACCGGCGGTGAGGTCCTCCTTCAATGTTGAAAAAGAAACCGCCCGGCGGGTTTCGACATCCTGAAAGGCGTGGGTTGCACCAAGACGCAGGGATGCAGGGCCAATTGTTTTGCCCGCATAACCCGCCACATAGTAGCTATCTACGTCAGCAGATGCCGCGGGAGAACCCTGGCTGATCACATCGCGGCCGTAACCGGCGGCCACCCCGGCACGCCAGCCATCAGCCAGATCTCCGTCAACACCAAAGAGGACGCCGCCGCCTTTCATGTCGGCCGATGCGCCGTTTCCATCGCCATCGATGCGGCCGCGAGAGCCGAAACCACTGGACCAGAACTTGAGTGAACCCTCGTCAATGTCAAACGGGTTTGATCCGCCTTCAGCATAGGCGACCGGCAGGATCGGGCGCGCATCGACACCTTCGAAAGCACTGCGCAGCCGGTTGAGAATGACATCGCGGGTGAGTTGGCTGCGGTTGATCAAAGCCATGGCAAGCGAGGGATGAATTTCCCCGGCAAGCTGCGCGAAGGCGGATTGGGTTTCGCCCTGCTGCAGAAACACGGCCGCCTCGTAGAGCGGCGAGCTTTCCCCAAGCGCCTCTATGGCGTTGGCGGCCCCGCGCGCATTGGCCGTCGATGTTTCAGCGGCCAGAAAGCCGGCATCCGGTGATGCACGGGCGAAGGAAAGATAGGTGGTGCCGTCGTCGGCACTCCGGGCTACCCTTGCGGTCAGATAGGCGAAATTTTCGCCGACACTTGAAAACGTACCGGTAATTCCGCCCGTTGCCGTCAGGATCGTGTAGCGGGTGCTGAGGCTATAGGCAGTTTGGTTCGCCAGCGGCGTAACGACAAGACTGACATCATTGTCGATGGTGATGGTTCCGGTCACGGCAAGCCTATCGGAATTGCCGGCGGCGTCGATTTCAACCTCATAGCGAGAGCCATTGGCAAATGTTGCGCTGCCCGTGGAAGCCAGCGTGCCGATCGAATTGCCGGGCGCGAGCGTGCCACCCGAGCCGACGGTCAGGCCTCCGATGGTGCCGGAGCCGCCAAGTGTCGCGCCGGTACCAACCGAAACAGCGCTTGCAAGCGAGCCATTGACGCTGAGCTTTCCAGAGGAAACCGCAGTGGTGCCCGTATAGGTACTATTTCCGGTCAAGACCAGATTGCCATCGCCGGTTTTTTCAAAGGTGCCAGTACCGCTGATGGCATTGGAAAGCGTGCCGGCACCATCGACAACGAGTTGCGCATCATTGGCGATGCCGCCCGAGCCGAAACTTTTTGAGTTGCCTTTCAGCGTGCCGGAGGAAATCGTGGTGCCGCCGGAATAGCTGTTATTGCCGCCAAGCGTTGTGACGCCAGCTTCGGCAACAACTTTGCCCGCACCTGAAATATCGGCTGAGAATATATAGCCGGTCTCGGAATGGTTGAAGACGATGCTGCCGTTGCCTGCACCGAAAGCAATCGTGCGCGCTTCCAACGCACCGGCTGAGCGGGCAGTTTGGCCCGCGGCAGCTCCGATGTTGAGCACCCCTGTGGAACCCGCCGATGCGGCAATGAGAATAGTGGGCGCAGCCAGCGAGGCTCCGCCGGTTATCTCCACGGAACCGTTTCCGGCATAGCCGACGACCATGAGATTGCCAACCGCAACGCGCGATCCCACACCGCTGACCAGAACGTTTCCATTCGATCCCGCCGCACTGCCCGCATAGAGATCATAGGCATCAAGCGATCCGCCATTCGTAACGGTCAAGCTTCCGGAACCTTCAAAACCCACATCAACGGAGCCGGAGTTCACAACGCCGTTGTCGATATAAGCGGTGACGTTCGAACCCGCTCCTGTGATCGTCATCGTGCCGGAGGAACCGGCAAGATCACCGAGCATCACCTTGGCAGCTTTGATACCGCCGCCAGCGCTGACCGACACATTTCCTGTAGCCCCGCCTCCGTATCCGACAAAAAACGTTCCGGTCATCGCCCAGCTCGATCCGTCGCCCGCCACCGTTACGGTGGAAGTGGAACCGCCATGGGCCGCAACATAGCCGTCGCGGCTTTCCACCGTGCCACCGGCCTCGACGGTCATGGAACCGTTGCCGTCAAGGCCGACATTGAGATCGGCGCGGCTTTGCAATTTGCTGCCGGCACCGGATACCCGGGCGGAACCGGTACCACCGGCATTTGCTCCGATGATAATATTCGCTGCATCGACAAGGCCGCCGCCCGTGACCGCCAGCGAACCCGTGCCATTCACCCCCACCTCGAGATCACCACGGTTGACTGTCCAGACCGACCGCTGCCCGTCCACAACGGCAGCGCCGGTCGCGCCCGCCACAACGCCGAGCTGCGCCGCCGTGCTATCCACGGAGCCACCTGCCAGGACGTTGAGCTTGCCGTTGCCAGCGGCACCGCCCGGATCGGCGGTGTCGCCGCCGATCTGCAGATTGCCGGTCCTCCAGTTGGAGCCGTCGCCGGTCACGGTCGCCTCACTCACCGAGTGGCGACCGATAATGGCTTCGCCACTGGTGACGGTCCCCGCAGCCTCGACCAGAAGCTTCGCAGCGCCCGAATTGCCGACGACAAGTGCGCCGCCGCTTCGCAGTGAAGAGTTGAGGCGGCTGACCGTGACAGAACTTCCGTCCGCAGAAGCCAGATTGGCAATCACCGTCGTTGTCTGACTGATGACCGTGCCGCCACCGGTTACGGTGAGCTTACCAACGCCTGCTTCGCCAACGACCATATCCCCGGACATGGTCCAGTGGCTGTCTTCACCGGAAACCAGCGCGGTTCCCGTCGTGCCGAGGTCTTCGGCCAGAACGCCTCTCGCGCTGTAAAGCTCGCTGGCGCCGAGAACCTCCAGATTTCCACCGCCACCAGCTCCGGAAGACGACCCGCTCACAAAAACGGTGTCGGAAGTCGTGAGGGTGGATGAATTATCGAGCTTGAGGGAGCCATTTCCAGTCCCGCTTCCGCCAATAAGGACGTTCTTCGACGATGCCGTCGTGCCGTGCAAAAGGGAAAGGTTACCCACGCCGCTGCCACCGATGGAGACATCACCGTTATTCTGCCATTTCGCACCGATGAAACTTGCCGTGCCGGACGCGCCACTGACAGCGCCGAGAAAAACTGAATCTGTCTGCAAGCCACCCTGCACCACCAGCGTGCCGGCCCCTGGCGCGGTGCCTATCAACAATCCACGGGCTTTGGCGCTCGTCCCTATCGTAATGACCGGGCCGTAGGTATCGATCATCACATCATCGCTGGCACCAGGCACGCGGCGCGACGGACCCCAGTCCGCGTCGGTAAACCAGTCACCCCCATCGGACCCCGTCCAGAGCAACGTTTCGGCGATAGCCTCCGATGTAGCGGCAAGCGAAAATATAAAGAAAAAAAGACCCGCCGTTCCGCAGACGAAAAGCCTGCTTGGCGTCAAGGCACGCATTTCCGCTGTCGGACAGGTTTCCCCTTCCGAAACATGGCAGAAACAAGCGGACATTCAGTCTCCCTAACCCGCGCGACGTGCGGTCTTCCTTTGATCGAGCGAATCATTTTGTGAATCAGATCAACTACGCCAGTTTGAAAGATGATTTCCAGTATGAACAGCGCAAAGCGTGGTTTTTACTGACAGACGAAACAAAAACGGAGCACGACAGGCGTGCTCCGTTAAATAAGCAACAGATGGCTGGAGTAAATCTCTACCGAGATCGAACGGGAAAATCCCGTTCTGCCTACTGCTTTGAAAACCGCCCGAAGGCTCCGCCTGAAAAGCACAGGGGATCGCCATCGCGGTGGGCGGCACGCAGCACTTCGCCGACGATGATGGTGTGATCGCCCGCATCGTGGGCTGCCGCCTGCCGGCATTCGAAACGGGCGAGCGTGCCCGGAATGACCGGAACGCCCTCGTCGTTGATTTCCCAGTCAAGATCGTCAAATGCGCGGCCGTTGCGGGTGAAGCGGGCGCTCAGCACGTCCTGATCTGCGCTCAGCACATGGATGGCGAAATGCGTTGCGCCGCTGAAGGCCGGATAGCGCGATGAATTTTTGGCAGGCGACCACAGCACCAGCGGCGGATCGAGCGATACCGACGCGAAGCTGTTGACCGTCATACCGATCGGCCCTTCGGGCGTCGTTGCCGTCACTACCGTCACGCCGGTGGTGAAAGCGCCGAGCGCATTGCGAAAGCTGCGGCTGTTTTCGCCGCCGGGAACAAATACGTGCTCATTGGGCATTTTGATCGCTTCTGCGACTGTCATCACGGCACCTCGCTTCCAATTGCAAGTGTGTAAAGCTCAAACCATGTCTGGCGGTCGATGGTGACGCGCAGGGCATCGGCCGCCGTTTTTATGCGCTGAATATTGTTGGTGCCGAGCACCGGCACGATCTTTGCCGGATGCCGCAGCAGCCAGGCGATGGCAACGGCAGTGGCATCGACACCCTGCTCGTTGCCGATGCGCTGCAGGGCAGCCATGGTTCCACCATGCGCACCGGAAAACAGCGAACCGCCGCCAAGCGGCGACCATGCCATTGGTGAAACGCGCTTTTCCTGCAGGAAGGCCAGATCGCCATTGGTGAAGCTATCGGTAGCAAGCAAGCTCATTTCGATCTGGTTCGTAACCAGCCTATTGCTCATAGCCGATTGCAGCAGGGAGAAATCCCAAGGGCGAAAATTGGAAACGCCCACGGCCTTGACCTTGCCGGAAGCTACCAGTGCATCGAGCGCCTTGCCGGTTTCTTCGGGATCGATCAGCGGATCGGGCCGGTGGATCAGCAACAGATCGACATGATCTGTGCCCATGTCATGCAAGGAGGCCTCGACTGAAGCGTTGATATGTCCAGCCGTGGTATCGTAATGCTTGACGCGGGCGGCTGAGTGACGCCCGGCTGGCGCCACGATGCCGCATTTCGTCACGATCTCGATCTTGTCGCGAAGGGATGGAGCTGCCTTGAGGCCGGCACCCAGAATGGCTTCCGCCGTGTATCCACCATATATATCAGCCTGATCCATGGTGGTGATGCCCTGCGCCAGGCAGGCTTCGATCTTTGCCTGTACATGGGAAGGCGAAGTATCAGCATCGTCGCCGATGCGCCACATGCCGTAAACGATGCGGCTAAGTTCCAGGTTTTCAGAAAGAGCGATACGTTCCATCAGTGGCGTTCCCCGTTGCCCAGCGGCGTGGCAGGTGTTTCAGAAGGCACCCGGCCGTATGCATGCGGCAGGGAGCAGGTTTTCATTTGCGGCAGGACCTTGGTTCCGAAGTGTTCAGCCTCGTCGAGATGCGGATAACCCGAGAGGATGAAGGCGCGAATACCCATTTTCTGGTATTCCTCCAGCGCCGAAAGGACCTTGTCGGTAGAGCCTACGAGCGCTGCACCACAGCCGGAGCGCGCCCGGCCGATGCCGGTCCACAGGTTGGGTTCGACATAACCGAACTTGTCGGCCAGTTCCCGGGCCCGTGCCTGATGCGATACACCGAGTGAGCCGCTGTCGTGGGCGCGGTTGCGGATCAGCTGGCCATACTCGTCATCGAGCTTCGAAACCAGATGCTCGGCATATTCGCGCGCTTCCTGTTCCGTATCGCGCACGACCATGTGGACTCGCAGGCCGTAATCCAGTGTACGGCCATGGGCTGCGGCACGCTCATGGGCAGCACGCATGCGGTCGGCGAGCTGGTCTTTCGTTTCGGGCCACATCAGATACACGTCGCATTGCGCGCCGCACAGCTCCAGCGCATCCGGCGAATAACCGCCGAAATAGAGCAGCGGACCGCCATTCTGCTGGTACGGACGTGCAGGCTCGGTGGAGACACCCTTGAACTGGTAGATCTCGCCGTCATGGTCAATCGTGTCACGGGTCCAGGCCTGGCGCAAAATCTGCACGACTTCATGGCTGCGTTTGTAGCGAAACGCGCTGTCAGCCACCTCGCCGGGAAAATCGGAGCTGATGACGTTGAGCGTCAGGCGGCCCTTCAGCATGTGATCGAGCGTCGCCACCGTACGCGCCAGCATGATCGGCTGCATTTCGCCGCAACGGATTGCAGCAAGGAAATTGATGCGGTCACTGATCGGAGCGCAACCTGCCACGAAGCTCAACGTGTCCTGGCCGACCTGATAGGAAGAGGGGCAGAGAATGTTGCGAAAACCGAGTTCCTCGGCCTTTTTGACGATATCCGAGCAATGTTCGAAGCTGGAGCGCAGGCTGCCATCCGGCACGCCCAGATAGGCGTAATCATCGGAACAAAGGGCAGAAAACCAGGAGACCTCGGCAGCATCGAGATCAGCGGATGTAACGGGTACGACGGTCATGCAATTCCTCCTCAAGGCCGCTCTCGTTTTTCTTGCATAACATCAAGAAATATGTAAATCAATGATATATCAATTTTTGTTTTGCGGAGGGGATAGCATCATGAAACACACGGGCGGCAGCCTGCCTATGTATCTGCAGATCGCCGAAATGCTGGTGCGCGAAGTCGCTGCGGGCCGTCTGACAGATGGTGAAAAGCTTGCTCCCGAAAGGGATATGGCAGCCGATCTCGGCATTGCTGTCGGCACGCTTCGCAAGGCGCTTGCGGAGTTGCAGGAGCGTGGACTGCTGGAGCGTGTGCAGGGTTCCGGCAATTATATCCGCGCGGTCAGCGATCCCCAGAGCGTTTATGCCTTCTTCCGGCTGGAGATGATCGAGGGGGGTGGCCTGCCAACGGCGGAGGTGCTGGATGTTGCGCGCCTTGCCAAGCCATCCACCCTACCCGCCTTTGGCACATCGCCGGAAGGCCACCGCATCCGCCGCCTGAGGCGTATCGCGGGGAAACCAGCGGCAATCGAGGAGATCTGGCTAGACGGTTCCTATGTCGATACGATTACCATCGAGAACCTGTCGGAATCGCTCTATCTCTATTATCGCACCCGCCTCAATCTCTGGATATCGAAGGCCGAAGACCACATCGACCTCGGGGAAGTGCCAGAATGGGCGCCTGCACAATTCGGCCAGAAACCCGGCGCGTCGGTGCCGCGGGTCCTTCGCCTGAGCCAGGGTCAGGACGGAGCCGTAGCTGAAGTCTCATGGACATGGTTCGACCACACCGTCGCACGGTACGTTTCACGCATACGTTGAAAACGCACGAAATTCGCGTGATGCACATGGACAGAGAAAATTGACCACAGGCAAGGAAGCCGCGACCTGCCACGCAGGGGTTTTCGTTGAAATATTTCTACAAATCAAAGCTTTGCCGGTTTTTGATTTCTGTCAGAAATAAAATTGATACACTATTGATTTCCTTTTGACGAAAGGTAATATCACGGGCCTAGGGAGACAGGCGTTTGGCCGTCCCACGATATCGCCGGACGATCGGGATGATTTTTTCGAAAAGCGATGCGTGGATTTGAAGGTTGATGCCGGGTTTGCGTTCATCCGATTTTGGACGCCCCGGACGTGAGGAGGAAAAGATGGCTTCAGTCAGCCTGCGCAAGCTGGACAAGAGTTACGGTGCCCTGCGCATCGTCAAGGGTATCGACCTTGAAATCAACGATGGTGAATTCGTGGTTTTCGTCGGCCCCTCCGGCTGCGGAAAATCCACGACGTTGCGCATGGTCGCCGGGCTGGAAAGCATCAGCGGCGGTGAGGTGATGATCGGCGACCGCGTTGTCAACAAACTGCCGCCGCGCGAGCGTGACATCGCCATGGTGTTTCAGGACTACGCACTTTACCCGCACAAGACGGTGCGTGAAAACATGGGTTTCAGCCTGAAGGTACGTGGTGTCAGCGCCTCGCAGGCCAATGCCAGCATTGATGAGGCAGCGAATATGCTGGGCATCAGCCATCTGCTGGACCGTCGTCCGGGCCAGCTTTCCGGCGGCCAGCGCCAGCGCGTGGCCATGGGCCGCGCCATCGTGCGCCGCCCGCAGGTGTTCCTGTTCGACGAGCCGCTTTCCAACCTCGACGCAAAACTGCGCGGACAGGTTCGCACGGAAATCAAGCGCCTGCACCAGCAGCTCGGCACTACCATCATCTACGTGACGCATGATCAGGTGGAGGCGATGACGCTGGCTGATCGCATCGTCATTCTGCGTGGCGGCGATATCGAGCAGGTGGGCACGCCGGACGAGGTCTATAACCGTCCGGAAAGCGTGTTCGTCGGCGGTTTCGTCGGTGCGCCTGCCATGAATTTCGCCCGCGCCAGAGTGACCGGCGACAGGCTGACATTTACGGACGGCAACTCTCTTCCACTGGCAGCAATCAGACCGTCCCGTGAAACGGCGCTCGATGGACGGGAGGTCATCGTCGGCATTCGCCCTGAACATTTCGGTCCTGCCGGGGGATTTGACACACAGCTCTCCGTCAAGGTGCAGGTGGTGGAGCCTTTGGGGTCGGATACGCTGGTGCATTTCACCCTCGGTGATGCGGCGCTGACGGCGAGAATGCCGCCAGAGATGAAACCGGCTCCGAATGAGGAACTGAAGATCGGCCTCGACCCATCGAAGGTGCACCTGTTCGACGTGACGACGGAACGCTCCATTCAGTGACAGGATCGGGCCGCCACCGGCCCGGCTTCAAGATTTCAATAACGGGAGGAAAACATGAAATTCAAAGCCCTTACGGGAGCGGCGCTCTGCGCAACGATGCTCAGCTTTTCGGGACAGGCCTTTGCCGACGCCGAACTCAAAATCTTCGTTTCCAGCCAGCATCAACCCGACGTGTGGCGCAAGGCGCTCGATCAATATGAGGCGAAGACGCCGGGCGTGAAAGTCGTGATCGAGACCGGCGGTAACACCTCCGAAATGCAGGCGCAATATCTCAACACCGTCATGTCTGCCAAGGATTCAAGCCTTGACGTGCTGATGCTCGATGTCATCCGTCCCGCACAATTCGCAACCGCTGGCTGGACCAGCGATTTCTCCGGCAAGGACTTGTCCGCCTACCTGCCGACCTATGCAGAAGCAAACACCGTGAACGGCAAGATCGTGGCGCTGCCGGCGTTCGCCGATTCCATGTTCCTCTACTATCGCAAGGACTTGCTGGACAAATACGGCATCCAGCCGCCGACCACCTGGGATGAGCTGAAGGAAGCCTCAAAAAAGGTGATGGAGGGCGAAAAGAACCCAGAACTTCAGGGCCTCTCCTTCCAGGGTAAGGCCATCGAAGGTGCGGTATGCACGTTCCTGCTGCCCTACTGGAGCGAAGGCAAGTCGCTGGTTCAAAACGGCAAGCTGAATTTCGACAATCAGGCGGCCGTGGATTCGCTGAAGCTCTGGAAGAGCTTCGTCGACGAAGGCATTTCCAAGAAGAACATTTCCGAAGTGGCTACCGACGACACGCGTAAGGAATTCCAGGCGGGCAAGGTTCTCTTCGCCGTCAACTGGTCCTACGCCTGGACCCATTTTCAGGGCAAGGAATCCCAAGTGAACGACAAGGTTGGCGTCGCCCGGTTGCCGGCCGTCAAGGGCGGAGAGCAGACGACGTGCCTCGGCGGCTGGGAATTCGGCGTTTCCGCCTATTCCAAGCAGCAGGACGAAGCCAAGAAACTGGTGGAATATCTGTCCAGCCAGGATGTTTCGAAGTTCATGGCCATCAATGCCGCGCTGCTGCCCACCTATGCCTCGCTCTACAAGGATGCTGATGTGACCAAGTCCATCCCTTGGTTTGCGGATGCTCTTCCGGTTGTTGAAACGGCAAAGGCCCGTCCGGTCACACCGCGTTACAACGAGGTCAGCGAAACGATCCGCACCACCGTCAATGGCGTGCTTGCGGGCGTGATGTCGCCGGAAGACGGCGCAAAGCAGATGGAAAGCCGTCTGCGCCGCGTATTGCGCTAAGCCCTGTGGCCGGGGCGGCATACAGGACATGCCGTTGCCGGCCCGTTTGGCCGAACCAGTGAAAATCGCCTGAACGGCGCGATAAACGGGCCGGGACTTAACCGGTCTGATCGGGAGACGATGACGTGAATTCAGTTGCGGGAGTGGCAGACGTGACGATGCCGGAGAGAACAATGGTCAGGGTGGACGAGAAACCGCAGCCGCGCTGGACGCGGTGGCTCGATCTCGGTGACCGGTCGCTTGCCGTGCTTTTGCTGGCGCCTGCAGCCATTCTTCTTTCCCTTATCATCGTCTATCCGGTGGCGCGTCTCGTCTACACCTCGTTTTTCAGCCTTTCGCTGACATCGGGTCTGCCGGCGGAATTCATCGGCTTTGAAAACTACACGGCGATGCTCGATGACCCGATTTTCTGGGAAACGACCTGGAATACGGTGCTGATAACGCTGATAACGGTGCCGGGAGCGCTGTTCATGGGCCTGGGCCTTGCGCTCCTCGCCAACCTGCCGTTTTCCATGCAATGGCCGATGCGCCTGTCGCTGCTCATCCCCTGGGCGCTGCCTCTGTCGTTCGCCGGCCTCATCTTCGCGTGGTTTTTCCACTACGAATACGGCGTGGTCAACGATGTGCTGAACCGGCTGGGCTTTGAAGGCATCATCTGGTTCAACTCCCCGAACTGGGCCTTTGCGGCCATCTGCCTGACCATCATCTGGAAGACCTCCTCCTTCATGGCACTGATGATCCTTGCAGGGCTGCAAACCATTCCGCGCTCGCTTTATGAAGCCGCCGATGTGGATGGCGCCGGCAAGCTCAGGCAGTTCTTCGAGATCACGTTGCCGCTCCTAAAGCCCTCGATCGTCGTTGCTCTCATCTTCCGTACGATTACGGCGCTGCAGACTTTTGATATTCCATACATGATGACCGGCGGCGGCCCCGGCACATCAACCACGACGCTCGCCATGTACATTCACCAGAACACTGTTTCCTTCCTCGATCTCGGTTACGGTTCGGCACTGGCGGTCATGATGTTTGCGCTCTCCATGTGCGTCACCGCCGTTTATCTCCGCATTATCAGGACGAAGGACTGATCCCATGAGCACCGTTGCGACCTCCTCCGGTCTGTCCTCCTTCTTCTCCGGCAAGCCGCTGCGCTTCATTGCGGCCTCCATATTGCTGGTCAACGGCCTGTTTCCGGCAATATGGATCCTGTTCACCTCGCTGAAAACTGAAGCGGAACTGACGGTGAAACCGATCACATGGTTTCCGCATGCGCCGACGCTCGCCAATTACATGCAGGCCTTTTCCGACCAGCCGTTGCACCTCTTCCTGTTCAACAGCTTCATGGTCGCGCTGCTTTCCACGGCACTCACAATTCTGATTTCGGTGCTGGCAGCCTATGCGCTTGCGCGGCTCGATCTCAAGTACCGGGCGCTGATCCTCTCGCTCATCATCGCCGTTTCCACATTCCCGCTGGTAACGCTGCTGGTGCCTCTGTTCGAGATCATGCGTGCGCTCAACCTGCTCAATAGCTGGACCGCTCTTATACTGCCTTACACCGTGCTCTCCCTGCCGGTCTGCACGCTGATGCTGGTGTCCTTCTTCGAAAGCATCCCGCGCGATCTGGAAAACGCCGCCATGATTGATGGCTGCACCCGCATCGGCGCGCTGTTCAAGGTTGTCGTGCCGCTATGCGCGCCAGGCGTCTTCACCGCCGGTATTCTCGCTTTCGTGAACGCCTGGGACGAATTCCTGCTGGCGCTTTCCTTCAATTCCAATCCGGCACTGCGCACGCTGCCGGTCGGCATCCAGCTTTACCAGGGTGAGTTCGCTTTCCCCTGGCCCGTCATCTCGGCGGCGCTGGTGGTCGGCATAGTCCCGGTTGCGATCTTGATCGTCATCTTTCAGGAACGCGTCGTCTCCGGTCTCACCGCCGGCGGTCTTAAGGGTTAAACAGGTATAGTCATGCAATTCGAAAAGACCAAAGACGGCTTCACGCTTGCGATTGGCAGCCACACCATTCTTTCTCATTCGCCTGAGAACCCGGCTTTCTTTGCTGGTTTCGGCAAGGAGCGGATGGATATGTATCGCGGCAATTTCGATATCGAGGACTACGTCATCGAACGAACTGCGCTCCGCCACGCCGAAGTCAGTGGCGACAGCGTTACGCTGTCTTCCGCACCCGGGCAGGCCGCGCGCCTTCATCTGGCGCTGGATGGAAATGCCATCAGGGTCACGGCGCTGGATGAAACCATCAATCGGCTGTGGCTGCGGATCATCGCAGATGAGGACGAACATGTCTGGGGCGGTGGCGAACAGATGTCCTATTTCGACATGCGCGGCCGCCGCTTTCCGCTCTGGACCTCCGAACCCGGTGTCGGCCGCGACAAGACCGCTGAAATCACCTTCAAGGCTGACGTCAGCGGCAAGGCGGGTGGTGATTATTACAACACGAATTACCCGCAGCCGACCTATCTGTCGTCGCGCAAATATGCGCTGCATGTGGAAACCAGCGCCTATTCGGTCTTCGATTTCCGCAACGAAGATTTCCACGAAGTCGAGATCTGGGCAATCCCCGAAAGGATCGAGTTTTTCACTGGCGATCGTTTCACCGATATCGTTTCCGCCCTCTCGCTGCGGTTCGGACGCCAGCCGGAACTGCCGGAGTGGGTCTATGGCGGCGCGATCATCGGGTTAAAGGATGGCGCCAACTCCTTTGCCCGGCTGGAAAAAATCCGCGCTGCCGGAACCAAGGTCTCCGGCCTGTGGTGCGAGGACTGGGTGGGGCTTCGCCAGACATCCTTCGGTGCCCGGCTCTTCTGGGACTGGCAGGCCAATGAGGCGCGTTATCCGCATTTGCGTCAGAAGATCGCCGAGCTTGCCGATCAGGGCATTCGTTTTCTGGGATACGTGAACCCCTATCTCTGCGTCGACGGCCCGCTTTTTCCGGAGGCGGAGACGGCCGGTTATTTCGCCACCGGCGCGGACGGCAAGACGGCGCTCGTGGATTTCGGCGAGTTCGATTGTGGCGTGGTCGATTTCACCAATCCGGCCGCAGCCGAGTGGTTTTCCGAAGAGATCATCGGCAAGAACATGCTTGATTTCGGCCTTTCCGGCTGGATGGCCGATTTCGGCGAATATCTGCCGATCGACATCACGCTATCGAACGGCATCGACGCCAAGCTGATGCACAATGCCTGGCCGACGCTCTGGGCAGAGGTCAACGCCAAGGCCGTTGAAAGCCGCGGCAAAACCGGCGAAGCGCTGTTCTTCATGCGGGCGGGCTTTACCGGTGTGCAAGCCCACTGCCCGCTGCTGTGGGGCGGCGACCAGTCTGTCGATTTCTCCCGCCATGACGGTCTCGTCACCGTCATATGCGGTGCGCTGTCCTCCGGTCTTCTCGGCAATGCCTATCACCATTCCGATATTGGCGGTTATACCAGCCTGTTCGGCAATGTCAGAACCCCGGAACTCATCATGCGCTGGACGGAGATGGCGGCCTTTACTCCTGTCATGCGAACCCATGAGGGCAATCGCCCGCGCGACAATCTCCAGATCGATCAGGACGAGACCGTTCTTGGCCATTTTGCCCGCATGACGGCAATCTATGTCGCACTCGCCCCCTATCTGAAATCGCTCTCCACTGAAGCAGCCAAAACCGGCCTGCCGGTACAGCGCCCGCTTTTCCTGCATCACGAGAACGACCGGCAGACCTATGCCATTCAGGACAGCTATCTCTACGGGGCCGACATGCTGGTCGCACCCGTGTGGAATGGGGGGGAGACGCAGCGCAGGCTTTACCTTCCGGGCGATAGTGAATGGGTGCATCTTTGGAGTGGCGCGCGGTATTTTGGCGGGCACGAGATCACCGTGGAGGCTCCGATAGGCCAGCCGGCTGTGTTCTACCGCGCTGAAACGCCCTTTACTGCGTTATTTGAACGGCTTCGTAATATCGCTTGAAGCATCACCTTCCGGCCATTTCCAAAAAACGCCGCAGATATTGCGGCGTTCAACCGATGCTTTAACAGGCCTCGCTAGACGGCCATCAGCCCGTCAGGCGTGGTGATGTAATGGCTTTCTTGAACAGCACCGTCATCGCGTCGCTGATGCCTTGGGACGGGCTGACTTCGAAGTACAGACCCGGGGAAGCGCAGCTCTGCATGCGTGAGCCAATTTCCGCCTGAAAGGGCTTGATCCAGCTATTATACCAGTCATTCGTCGGCAGCGGCAGATAGGTGGTATAAAGCACCGCGATACGAAAACCCTTTTCCTTCAGTTTCGTACAGTCTTTGATGTCGATCGGCTCCTGACAGCGGCCTCCTGTCAGTTTTTTCGTACAGGAGGACGGCTTGTAACTGTCGCCCACCCCGTCTGAAACAAAGAAAATAACCTTATCCGGGTTCGCCGAGCTTGCGCCCGTGCCCGAACTGCCGACCTTATCTCCAATCTGGATCAGTGCCCGGTCGAAATCTGTTTGCTGGTCGTTGTTGTATCCCTGATAGGGGATCGACATCAGGTTGATTTCACCAGCTTTTTTCTTTGCTGCGTCCAGATCCGAGGTTAGCGAAACGACCTCAAGCAGCTTGGTATCTTCCGCCCGTTCCCCGAAGGTATAGACGGCCATGCGATATTGATTGCTGCTTTTGCGCGTGGACTTTGCCGTGTCCATCAGGCTGGCGGTTGCCTTGGCAACCACGTCGATACGCGTCGTAACCCCGAGTTTCTTGGCCTTAAAGTAATAGCTGTTCGGGTCTGCCACGCCGTCCTTCACGATGTGACAGGCAAAAGCGCATTTATCGCCAGTATTCGCAACCAGGGTGGCAACATCCGTGGGTGTCGCGCCCACTCCCATGGAGGGCGTATTATCAAGCAGAAGATAGAAATCGCTGAAGGTTTCCGTTTCGTATTTGGCCGTGGCCGTGCCGGCAACCGAAACGAAATCCTTCCCCAGAAGCCCTGAGAGCGTCGTGCTGACCGACGCCTTGAAGCTGACGGACGACTCGACCACATTGCCGTGCTTGATCACCGAAACATCGACGGAGGTAATGGTGTAGTCCGCGTCGCCGCGCTGATTGCCATCGAAGAATGCCCGGGCTTCTTCATTGCCGACGGGAATGACACCGTCCCCCGACATCTTCTTTGCCGCCTGAACACTTGCGGACATATCGGCGACTGCCGCCAGAGCCGCGGAATCCGCCGCCTGCTGCAGATCGGCTTTGACCGACATGCCGCGCGTAATATCGAGCGCCACACCGGCAGCCCCGCACAGAGGCACCATGAGCAGCGCGGTCAGAATGCCAAAATTTCCAGATTTCTCTTGCCAGAAGTTTTTCAAGTTCGCCCCCAACCAATCTGGGAGCTGAAGCTAATACAGCGGAATTGAAAAGCGGTTTCAATAAATAACTAATTTTTGATAAACTTAATATAATCAACAACTAATATGTTCGCGGCAAATTCGCCAATATTCTCGTTAACTTTCAACGTTGACATTACTTCAAAACCCTCCTAGCAAAACAGTCTCTTCCGAGGGGAGCACCAGACGGTGCTGAGATGGCGATGAGCCGGACCCTTGAACCTGATCCGGGTCATGCCGGCGTAGGAACGGAAACTGTAGCGCGTTTGCGGTACTGCCCTTTCTCTTCTCCGCTTTGCCCGGATCTCCGTGATCGCCACAGCTGGAGACCGAACGATGATGATGAAACATCCTTCCCTTCGTATACGGTACGGCTGCGTCTGAGCCCCGGCCGATGCGTGCCTCCCATGCGCTGAAGGGCGTCGTTCTTATTCTGTTTGTCTGGCAGCTGGGCATCTGGCTGTTCGCACCTCCCCGCTACATCCTGCCCTCGCCCGCCGATGTTGCCGCAGCACTCCTGCGCCAGCCAGCCTTCCTGTTCGGACAGGCCATGGTGACATCAGGTGAAATGGCTGTCGGGCTTGCGGCTGGCATTGCCGCCGGCATTCTCGTTGCCTTTACGATTGCCGCCGTCCCGCGTTTTGGCCGCCTCGTATGGCCCATGGTTCTCGTGTTGCAGGCATTTCCGGTCTTCGTGCTGGCCCCCATTCTCGTACTCTGGTTCGGTTTCGGCATGGCCTCGAAAGTTGTCATGACGGCGATCATCATCTTTTTCCCCGTCGCTTCAGCCTTCACCGACGGCCTCAATCGCACGGATCGGACAATCCTCGATGCCGCCTCGCTGACGGAGGCGAGCCACTGGCAAATCCTAATCCGGCTGCGTGTGCCGCTGGCGCTTCCCTCACTCATTTCCGGGCTGAGGGTCGCAGCTCCGCTCGCCCCGCTCGGCGCGGTCATTGGCGAATGGGTGGGCGCCTCCGCCGGGCTCGGTTTTGTCATGATCCAGTCCAATGCCCGCATGCAGACCGACACAATGTTCGCCGCCATGACCATTCTCGCCGTCATGGCGGTGCTGCTGCGGCTTGTCGTCGACCGGGCAACGGCCAATCTCGCCCCCTGGGCCAAAGAAACAGACCACGTCATTCCTTTCAAACATTTGCGGAGACTTTCGGCACCATGAAACGAACTCTTCTTTCCCTCATCGTTGCGGCAGCAAGCGTGCTTTCGCCCGCGCAATCGCAGGCGGCAGACAAGCTTACCGTATTGCTGGAATGGTTCGTGAACCCGGACCACGCTTCGATGGTGATCGCCAAGGAACGCGGCCTTTTCGCCGATGCAGGGCTAGAGGTCGAGTTGATCCCGCCCGCAGACCCATCCGCCGTACCGCGTCTCGTCTCGGCAAAACAGGCCGATATCGGCGTTCACTACCAGCCGAACCTCTATCTCGACCACGATGCCGGGCTGCCGCTCGTCCGTTTCGGAACGCTGGTGGAAACGCCGCTGAACACCGTCACCGTTCTGGCCGATGGTCCAATCAAGAGCCTGAAGGACCTGAAGGGCAAGAAGGTCGGCTTCTCGGTTTCCGGTTTCGAGGATGCGATGCTGAAGCGCATGCTGGAGAAGGAGGGACTGACGAAAGACGATGTGGAACTGGTCAACGTCAATTTCTCACTCTCGCCATCCCTGATCGCCGGCAAGGTCGATGCCACGCTTGGCGGTTTCCGCAATTTCGAACTGACGCAGATGAAGCTTGAGGGCCACGAAGGCCGCTCGTTCTTCCCCGAGGAAAATGGCGTGCCCGCATATGACGAGCTCATCTTCGTCACCCATCGTGATCTCGTGAAAGATAGCCGCCTGCCGCGTTTTCTCTCGGCCGTTGAGCAGGCGGCGATTTTCATCACCAACCACCCGCAAGAATCCTGGCAGCTTTTCATCAAGGCCTATCCGAACCTTGACGACGCGCTGAACAAACAGGCGTTTTTCGATACGCTGCCGCGTTTCGCCAAACGTCCAGCCGCACTCGATCGCGCCCGCTACACACGCTTCGGCACCTTCATGCAGGACATGCAACTGATCAAGCAGGCGCCGGCGGCGGAAGACATTGCCGTGGAGTTGCAATAACCATGGCAAACAGTTTTCCGACTGCGGCGAAGGCCGCAGAGATCCTCGAAAGGGTAAGGCAGACGCGCCCGCGCGTGCATTGCCTGATGAACACCGTGGTACAGAAATTCACCGCGGACGGCATTACCGTCGTCGGCGGCATCCCCTCGATGACAACCTCACTCGAAGAAATCGGTGCTTTCGTCACGAAAGCCGATGCGGTGACGATCAATCTCGGCACGCTCGACGCCGACCGGCGCAAAGTCATTCGATTTGCCGTCGAGATCGCCCGCGCGGCTGGCAAGCCGTGGATTCTGGACCCCGTGCATTGCGACTATTCGCCATCGCGACTGGCGTTCGCGCGTGACCTGATCTCGCTTGGACCCACCATCGTGCGCGGCAACAGCGCTGAGATGAGCCTGATCGGTGCTGTTCCGAACGCCATCAGGATAGAGACCGGACCTGTCGATAACCTGCGCGATGCCACAAGGAGCGTCAGAATCGTCAATGGTCACCCGTGGATGGCGAAGGTGACAGGCACGGGTTGCCTATCGGGTGGGGTCATCGCCGCCTTCATGGCGGTGGAAAAAGACGCACTGACGGCCGCCGCCGCCGCCCTCGCCATCACGGGTGTCGCAGCCGAACTGGCAGCGAAAAACGCCAAAGGTCCCGGCACATTCGAGCCGGCATTTCTGGATGTGCTTTCAGAAATTTCCGGCGAAGACATAATAAACCATGCGAGGATTGAGCATGAACAAGGTTGATTACCGTCTCAACGCGCTGGTCGATGCGAGCCTCGGCGATGTTGCGCCCTTGGGCGAGCTTGCTCTGGCGGCCGCACTCAACGGCGCGACCATTCTGCAATATCGCGACAAACACGCCTCTACGCGAGAGATGATCGACAACGCCCTCGCCATTCGCGAAGCCATTGCCGGCACGGGCGTGCCGCTGGTCATCAACGACCGGGTGGATGTGGCGCTCGCCTCTGGCGCGGACGGGGTGCATCTCGGCGCCGATGATATGGATGCCAAAACCGCCAGACGCATCCTTGGAGATAAGGCGATCATCGGCCTCACCGTCAAGAACCGCGCCGATGGCGAGCGGGCGGCCTCCATGCCCGCCGATTACGCCTGCATTGGTGGCGTGTTCGAAACCGTTTCCAAGGTCAATCCAGACAAGCCTGTCGGCCTTGACGGCTTTACGACGCTCCGCACTCTGCTCCGCGAATTGCGGCCGGGCATGCCGGTGGGCGCCATCGCCGGTATCGATCTTGCCCGCGTGCCGAACGTCATCGCTGCCGGTGCGGATGGTGTCGCCGTTATTTCTGCAATCTTCCGCGCAGGCGATATTGCCAGCGCAACCAGGGACTTCCGCGCGGCAGTCGATGCAGCGCTGAAAGCGAGACAGTCATGACAGCAATCGCATTGACCATCGCCGGCTCAGACAGCGGCGGCGGCGCGGGCATTCAGGCCGACATCAAGACTTTCTCGGCACTCGGCGCCTATGCCGCCAGCGTCATCACCGCCATCACCGCCCAGAACACCAAAGGTGTGACGGCAGTGGAGGATATTTCCGTCGCCACCATCGTCGCGCAGATGGACGCTGTTTTTTCCGATCTTGCCGTCAATGCGGTGAAGATCGGCATGGTATCGCGGATCGAAACCATCGCGGCCATAGCTGCAAGGCTTCGGCAGCAGCCCCAGCCGGTGGTGCTCGACCCCGTGATGGTTGCGACCTCCGGCGACCGTCTGTTGCATGCGGATGCGATCGAGACATTGCGGCGCGACCTGCTGCCGCTCGCCACCATCGTCACGCCGAACCTGCCTGAAGCAGCGCTTCTCACCGGCTTGCCTATTGCAGACACCGAGGCGGAGATCACCCGTCAGGCCGAGATGATCCTGAAGGTGGGCGCGAAAGCCGTGCTCATCAAGGGCGGCCATGGCGACGGGCCGCAGAGTACGGATTATCTGTTTGCAGACGGCACCGTGCAGGCGCTTTCCGCTATGCGAGTGGACACGAAAAACGACCATGGGACCGGCTGCACGCTGGCGGCGGCGATCACCGCGCATCTGGCCATGGGGCATAACCTGGCGGAGGCGGTTGGTCTTGCGAAGGACTATCTGAATGGGGCGCTTGACGCTGGTCGGGGGCTTGCCGTCGGGAACGGTCGGGGACCGGTGCATCATTTTTATCGGTGGTGGGGGTGACATCGACACGCAGAGTGAGGGGCTTCCCCCCTCTGTCCTGCCGGACAGAGGGGGGAAGCGCATATTCCGCTGCGTAATTGTCCTCTCGAAAAAACTACTCACCGCGCCTTCGGCGTCGCCAGCACATTCCTGATCGCAAAACTCGAATGAATCCGCGAAACACCCGGCAGCTTCGACAGAATCTCCTTATGGATGCGCTCGAAATCGCCCGCACTTTCCGCCTCACATCGCAGGAAATAATCCGACCCGCCCGTCATCAGGTAACATTCGCGGATTTCTGGATAACGCCGCACCGCGTTCTCAAACCTGTTGAGAAAATCCTCCGTCTGGCGGTCGAGCGTGATCTGCACGATGACCGAGATCACCTCGCCGCCGGCAAGGCCGCTGGTCAGCGCCGTATAGCCCCGGATGATACCCTCCCGTTCCAGAATATCGACCCGGCGAAGGCAGGCAGAGGCCGAAAGGCCGACTTCCGCAGCAAGTTTCGCATTGCTGATGCGGGCATTGAGCCGGAGCAGGCGGATGATGTGGCGGTCGGTCGCGTCGAGTGACGACATAGAAAATTCCAATATGACAATGAAAGTTGCGTAGATTGCATTTTTATCGCATCTTATTCGAACAATAGCCAAGAAATTCGACAATCGTTGCAATACTCTCATATGATAAAAATGAGGGTGAACGACCATGGACATGCAGATCAGCCGCCAGCAGGCAGCGGGTGGTGCAAGCGGCCATCTGACCATCGATCTTGGCGCATTGCGCGATAATTATCTCGCGCTTGCGGCAATGGCGCCCACATCGCAGACGGCAGCGGTCGTCAAGGCTGACGCATACGGCCTCGGCGCGGATATCGTCTCGCAGGTGCTGTTTGACGCGGGCTGTCGGAATTTCTTCGTCGCCCATATCGATGAAGCGCTGGCGCTCCGGCTGCGTCTTTCAGCGGAAGCGCTGATTTTCGTCCTCAACGGGCTTCAGCCCGGTAACGAAACCTCCTGCGGAGCCATGGCCGTCACACCGGTTCTGAATTCGCTCGAGCAGATCGCCCAATGGGCAGCCCACGCCAAAAATATTGGCAAGACGTTACCCGCCGCAGTGCAGATCGATACCGGCATGTGCCGTCTCGGCCTCTCTCCCGAAGAGCTTGAAGTCCTCGCCTCCCGGCCGCAACTGCTTGATGACATCGACGTCGCCTTCGTGATGAGCCACCTCGCCTGCGCCGACGAGCCGGATCACCTCTCCAATGCCGCCCAACTCTCTGTGATGCGAAAAGCCGCTGCAGCTTTTCCTGATGTATCCGTCTGTTTTTCCAATTCCGGCGGCATCTTTCTGGGCAACGACTATCACAACTCCCTGCTACGCCCCGGCATCGCGCTTTATGGCGGCGCGCCCTCAGTTACCCGTCCCAACCCGATGAAACCGGTCGTCCGGCTTGATGTCGCCGTCATTCAGACCCGCGACGTTCCCGCCGGATCGCTGGTTGGTTATGGCGGCTCTTTCGAAGCGGCCGGGCCGACGCGGCTTGCGACGATCGCGGCTGGTTATGCCGATGGCCTGCCGCGATCGCTCAGCAATCGCGGTGCGGCATGGTACAATGGCGTTCGCCTGCCCATTGCTGGTCGAGTTTCAATGGACAGCATCATTCTCGACATATCCGCCCTGCCCTTGGGAACATTGACGCAAGGCAGCTTCGTGCAGATGATCGGGCCTGACCAGACGCTGGAAGACATTGCCGAGGACGCGGGCACGATCGCCTATGAAATCCTGACCGGCCTCGGACGCCGTTACCGCCGCAATTATATTCAGCCGGGCGAAACCCCGGCCGTCGCTTCAACATCTGTCAGCCATAAGTGAGACGATCATGAACGTCACTATCCTCGGAGCCGGCGTCGTCGGCGTGACCTCCGCCTGGTATCTGGCCAAAGCCGGACACAAGGTGACGGTGATCGACCGCCAGCCGGCCGCAGCGCTTGAAACCAGCTTTGCCAATGCCGGCGAGGTTTCCCCCGGCTATTCCTCGCCATGGGCCGCGCCCGGCATTCCGATGAAGGCCATGAAATGGCTGTTCATGAAACATGCCCCGCTCATCATCCGCCCGACCGCCGATCCAGCGGCGTGGCGCTGGATGAGCCAGATGCTGCGCAATTGCACATCGGCGCGTTATGCCATCAACAAGAGCCGCATGGTGCGCATTGCCGAATATAGCCGCGATTGCCTGATGGCGCTGCGCGACGAAACCGGGATAGAATACGACCAGCGCATGCAGGGCACACTGGAGGTTTTCCGCACCCAGAAGCAGTTCGACGCCATCGGCAAGGATGTGGACGTGCTGACGGCAGGTGGCGTGCCTTTCGAAATTCTCGACCGCGAAGGCTGCGCCGCCATCGAGCCCGGCCTTTCTCCTTCCAGGGAAAAGATCGTCGGCGGCCTGCGCCTGCCCGGTGATGAAACCGGCGACTGCTTCATGTTCACCACCGAACTTGCGCGCATGGCTGAAGAGGCGGGTGTCACCTTCATCTACGATACCGGCATCATGCGCCCCATCGTCGAGGCAGGCCGTATCAAGGCCGTGGAGACCACCAAGGGGCTGGTGGAAGCCGATATTTTCGTCGCCGCACTGGGCAGCTATTCCCCGCAATTCGTCCGCCAGCTCGGCCTTACCCTGCCGGTTTACCCGGTCAAGGGCTACTCCATCACGGTTCCGATCGTGAAGGAGGAACGCGCGCCCGTTTCGACCGTGATGGACGAAACGTTCAAGGTGGCAATCACCCGGCTCGGCTCGCGCATCCGTGCCGGTGGCATGGCGGAAATCGCCGGTTTCAGCAAGGATCTGCCCGCAGCAAGACAGGAAACTCTGGCCCATTCGGTGGAAGACCTGTTCGGCGGCGCAGGTGACCAGAGCCAGGCGAAATTCTGGTGCGGCCTGCGCCCGATGACGCCGGATGGTACGCCTGTCATCGGCGCCACCCGCTACAGCAATCTTTATCTCAACACCGGCCACGGTACGCTTGGCTGGACGATGTCCTGCGGCTCGGCCCGCGTGCTTGCCGATCTCATCAGCGGGAACAAGCCCGAGATAGACACGCACGATCTGGCACTCAGCCGTTACGCAGCCTGAAGTGCGACAGGGCGCTTATCCCCGTCTGAAAGGCGGGGATGGTGGCCGCTCAAAGTGCCAGTGCATCCTTCAGCGCCAATCCTTCCTTCATGCGAAGGTCGAGATCGGCCTCGATGTGATCGAGGTGCTGCAGCATCAAGGCACGGGCCTTTGCCGCATCCTTCGCCTCCAGTGCATCGAGCAGGTCGGCATGATCGTTGTGGCCGCAGCTTGAAACGCCCGAGCGCCCGTAGAGCGCGATAACCAGCGACGAGCGGGCGACCAGTTCGTCCATGAATTTTTCGAGGATGGCATTGCCGGCAAGCGAGGCCAGCATCAGGTGGAAATCGCCTGATGCCTTGATTTCCGCACGCCTGGCGTGCGGGCCGCGCTCATGCTGGTGGCGGCTTTCCTGAACCAAATGCTCTCTCAGCTGCTTCACCGCCGCAGGCGTGATCTTTTCGATTGCGGCGTCCAGAACGCCGGGCTCGATCAGCCGGCGCGACGCAAAAACCTGCCGCGCTTCGTCCGGTGTGGGATTGGAGACAAAAGCGCCGCGGTTGCGCTCGGCCTTGACCAGTCCTTCGTAAGCCAGCATCTGAAGAGCCGCCCGCACCACCGTGCGGCTGACATCGAACAGCGTTCCCACTTCCGATTCCGACAGCTTCGTTCCCGGGGCAAGCCGTCGGTCGACAATGGCGTCGCGCAGCGTATCTCGAATAGCCTGGGCACGGTCTTCGTGGGATGAATCGGAATTGACGGTTATATGGGCAAGGCTCATGGAATTGTCCTGTTTGAACTTGAGTTCTAGCGCGAAGCGCGGCTTGCGCAAACAGGAATTGCGAGCTGTGGCCGGCCGCCACAATTCATTCAGCGCCCGTTCAGCAGGCGCGCTATATTTCTTTAACCATCGAATTTGCAACTGGCAGCGCCCTGCCATCCGGATGGAAGAAGATCATGTCGTCCTTTGCAGCTAAAACCGTTCTGGCTATCGCCGTCGCCGCCGCCACCATCGTGCCCTTCAACAGCGCATCCGCCGATGACTGGGGCCGCCGCGACCGTCGCGATGCCGCCATTCTGGGTGGCGTGCTTGGCCTTGCCGCCGGTGTCGCCGTTGGCTCAGCCCTTTCCCGCCCGGCACCGGTAGACGACGAGCGCGTCTATATCGACCCGCCGCGTCGCTATGAACCGAGCTATGTGTACGAAGAGCCGGACTACCGCTATTATCAGCCACAGCCGCAGCCCGTTTATCGACCCGCTCCGGTCTATCGTCCGGCACCGGTTTACCGTGCCCAACCGGTGTATGACAATAATTCCGGCTACTACCAGCAACGCCGTACCTACCGCACCATCGAGCCGTGGACGAATGCCTGGTACGATTATTGCTCGCAACGTTATCGCAGCTTCAACGGCCGCTCCGGCACCTATGTCGGCAATGACGGCCAGCGTCATTTCTGCGTAGCGGGTTGATCGGGGACAACGTCTGCGCAGTTATCGCTGTTAATAATCAGGCCGCGGACGGAAACGTCCGCGGCTTTTCATTAAGTGTCACCCCAGATCCTGCGGCACCTCAAGCAGCGCCGTTTTTCACATAATCCGCCCGGTTGATGCCGTGACGTTGCAGCTTGTCGTAAAAGGTCTTGCGGGCAATGCCGAGTGTCGCAATGGTTTCGGCCACGTCGCCATTAGATTGCACAAGCGTTTCGCGAATGATCTGCGCTTCTATTTCATCCATTCGCTCCGGCAGGGTGCCGGAAGCCGGAATGCTCGATTGCGAAACAGTCGTGGTGGCCGCATCCATCTCCAGCCCCAATACTACCCTTTCAGCGAAATGCCCGAGTTCGCGCACATTGCCCGGCCAGTCGTAGTCGTTAAGGCGGCGGGAAACGCCGGCGCTGATCTGCGGCACCGGCATGTTGAACCGGTTGGCGGCCTTGGTGACGAAGTGCGAAAACAGCAGCGGAATATCCGCCTTGCGTTCGCGCAGCGGCGGTATCGACAGCGTCACCACATTCAGCCGGTAATATAGGTCCTCGCGAAACGTGCCACGCTCGGCCGGGTCGCCGAGATCCACCTTCGCCGCCGCCACCACGCGAATATCGACCGGTCGCTCCTCATTTGAACCGAGTGGCGAGACCTCGCGCATTTCCAGAACGCGCAACATCTTCACCTGTACGGCAAGCGGCATGCTTTCGATCTCGTCGAGAAACAGCGTGCCGCCGCTTGAATGTTCGATGCGACCAACGCGTTTTTTCTGCGCACCGGTGAAAGCACCCGGCTCATGGCCGAAAAGCTCGCTTTCGATCACCGTTTCCGGCAGCGCCCCGCAATTCAGTGCCACAAAATTGCCCCTGGATCGCTTCTTGCTCCAGCGATGCAGCGCCGTTGCCACCACTTCCTTGCCGCTGCCCGTCTCACCTGCCACCAGCACGTCCACGTCCGTATCAGCAATGTGCCGGAGCGTGGTGCGCAGGCGTTCCATGGCGGGCGTCTGGCCAATCAGCGGCAAATCGTCCTCGGCTTGAGCACTCGCCCGGCGAAGCGCGCGGTTTTCCAGCACGAGGCGGCGCTTTTCCAGCGCGCGGCGGGCGCTTTCAACCATGCGTTCGGCGGGGAATGGTTTAGCGATGAAATCATAGGCGCCGTTGTGAAGGGCATCGACCGCCATCGGCACATCACCGTGGCCAGTGATGAGGATAACCGGCAGGTCGGCATCGATCCTGCGGACATGGTCGAAGAACTCAAGCCCGGTCATGCCGGGCATGCGCACATCGGTGATGACGACGCCGTCGAAATCCTCGTTGAGCGCCGCAAGTGCCTGTTCGGCGCGGGAAAAGGAGGTAACGGGCAATCCGTCGAGTTCCAACGTCTGCACCATCGCCTTGCGCAGCTGGGAGTCGTCATCCACCAGAAATATGGTTCCACCTGCCATCATGTCATGCTCGCTTCAGATATACGGAAAAAGACGTGCCTGCCTCGCTGCTCGTTACCTCAATCCGCCCGCCATAGTCGGAGGCGATATCGTTGGAGATGACGAGACCAAGGCCTAGGCCGCTTTCCTTGGATGTATTAAAGGGCGAAAAAAGCTGGGCGCGGATCGCTTCGGGAATGCCTGTCCCATTGTCGCTGACCGAAAGCAAGACCATGTCCCCTACCTCGCGCACCCGCACCTCGACACGCGCCGCATCAATCGCTTCAGTGGCTTCCAGTGCGTTTTGCAGAAGGTTGATGAGAATTTGCTCGAGCCGGATGCGGCTGCCAAGCACCTTCAGGTCCTGATCCGGCAACACGATATCAAGTGCATCCATCTGTCCGGAAAAACGACTGCGCAACAGCATCACCGCGCCTTCGATGACCAGTTTTAGACTGACCGGTTCGGCAGCGGTGCGGCCCTTGCGCGCCAATATCTTCAGGTCGCCGGTAATCGTGCCGATGCGATCGGTCAATGCCGCGATGTTTTCGAGATTTTCGTTGGCCTCCGCCATGCGGTCGCGTTTCAGCAGGGTGCGGGCATTATCGGCAAAGGCGCGGATCGTCGCTACCGGCTGGTTGATTTCGTGGGCAACGCCCGCCGCCACCTGCCCTAGAATGGAGAGACGGTTGGCCTGCACCAGCTCGTGCTGCACGTTGCGCAATTCACCTGTCGTCTTTTCGTGCAGGGCAATTTCCGCCTGAAGATGGTCGCGGGTCCTCGTCAGATCACGGGTGCGCTCCTGCACCTTCATTTCCAGCTCGGTGCGGGCGCGCTGCTCTTCTTCCTTTTCCCTCAGCGCCTTGTGCCTGCGCCACAGCCACAGAGCCGAAAGCGCCATCAGCGGCATCAGCGTTGCCAGCGCCACCACCCTGCCTTCGCGAATGGCGGCGTTCAGCGCCGGTGCCACCGGCTGCAGATAATGCAGTGTCCATGAGGTCGTCGGCACCGGCGTTTCCAACCGCAGATAATCGCCGCGCTCACTTGCCGGGTCATCGACACGGATGAGCGGAACGCCGTCGCTCGAGAGTCGCGCCATCCGGAACGGCAGCGTTGTCAGCGCCTCGTTACCGAATTGCAGACTTTCGGAAATGGCTTTGCGTCGCGCCTGGTCAATCGGCGCTACGGTCTTGAAGCGCCAATCCGGCACGCTCGTCATCAGCACGACGCCGTTCCTGTCAACCACATAGACCGGTTTGCCGCCGATGTTCCAATCCGCCTCCAGACGGTTGAACTCCACCTTGGCGATGACGACGCCGAGCGGCCGACCGTCTGCGGCATCGATGCGGCGCGAGATATAAAGGCCCGGCCGGCGGCTGACATTGCCAAGCGCATAATGTTCGGACATGCCGGTATTCATCGCCGCCTGAAAATACTCGCGGAAGGCATAATTGGAGCCGACGAAGCTGTCGGCCTGTCGCCAGTTACTGGAGGCAATTGTCAAGCCGGTCGGTCCGGTCACATAGATGACAGAGGACTGCGTACCTTCGATCAGCCCCTCCAGCTTGCGGTTCAGCCGGTCAATGGCAGGCGCGCCACCGCCATCCAGCGCAGTCGCAAGGTCGGGATCGCCGGACAGAACGAGCGGAATGGCTCGCGGCCGCTCCAGCGCAACATTCAGAAGCGCGATCTTGAGTTCGGCATCGGTGGAGGCCTCGGACGCGGCGGTGCGTATTGCCTGGTTTCGCGCAAAGTCATCGGCAACCAACAGAACTCCCAGGCTGACGAGCAGCCACAAGCCCGCCAACGCCAGCCATTGAGCGCGCCGTCGTGCCTGGGAATGAGAGGCCTGATCTTCTTGGGTCATGCGACAATTGTGCGGATTTACACACAGACCGCAAGAGGTTTTGTCCGGATATCCGCACATACATCGGCGAGCTGATACGGCGTCAATAAAAAGTACTTTTTAAATCAGCCAGTTACACCAAATAAGCAAGTCTGGCATGCGTATTGCACATGACTCCTCAATCGGCGCGAAGCCGTCAACGACACGGCGATCCCGGGAGGCCAATTAAGGCAGGGTGAGGCCGAGGAGGAAAAAACATGATCGATACAACAACCGTGGCGGCAGGCCACGCCAAGCAGCCATTCTACAAGCACCTGTATTTCCAGGTTCTGGTCGCCATTATCGCCGGTATCGCGCTTGGCCATTTCTATCCGGCCTTTGGCGAACAGCTGAAGCCGCTCGGCGACGGCTTTATCCGTCTCGTCAAGATGATCATCGCTCCCGTCATCTTCCTCACTGTCGCAACCGGCATCGCCGGCATGAACGATATGAAGAAGGTTGGACGCGTGGCCGGCAAGGCCATGATCTACTTCCTCGTGTTCTCCACCCTCGCGCTCATTGTCGGCCTCATCGTCGCCAACACTGTGCAGCCGGGTGCCGGCATGAACATCGATCCGGCCACGCTGGATGCCAAGGCCGTCGCGACCTACGCCGACAAGGCCCATGAGCAGACCATCACCGGCTTCCTGATGAACATCATCCCGACCACCATCGTCGGCGCATTCGCCAGCGGTGATATCCTGCAGGTGCTGTTCTTCTCCGTGCTGTTCGGCATCGCGCTCGGTATCGTCGGCGAAAAGGGCAAGCCCGTCACCGATTTCATGCATGCCATGATGTATCCGATCTTCAAGCTGGTCGCGATCCTGATGAAGGCCGCCCCCATCGGTGCCTTCGGCGCCATGGCATTCACCATCGGCAAATACGGCATCTCGTCCGTCACCAACCTCGCGATGCTGATCGGCACCTTCTACGTCACATCAGCACTGTTCGTGTTCGTGGTCCTCGGCGCTGTCTGCCGCTATAACGGCTTCTCGATCGTCGCGCTTATCCGCTACATCAAGGAAGAACTGCTTCTGGTTCTCGGTACCTCGTCTTCGGAAGCCGCCCTGCCGGGCCTGATGAGCAAGATGGAAAAGGCGGGCTGCAAGCGCTCCGTCGTCGGTCTCGTCATCCCCACCGGTTATTCCTTCAACCTCGACGGCACCAACATCTACATGACGCTGGCTGCCCTGTTCATCGCACAGGCGACCGGCATCCACCTCTCCTTCGGCGAACAGATCCTGCTGCTGCTCGTGGCCATGCTCTCCTCCAAGGGTGCTGCCGGCATCACAGGCGCTGGCTTCATCACGTTGGCCGCAACGCTCTCCGTCGTGCCGTCGGTTCCGGTTGCCGGCATGGCACTCATCCTCGGCATCGACCGCTTCATGTCGGAATGCCGCGCACTCACCAACTTCGTCGGCAATGCGGTCGCCACCATCGTTGTTGCCCGCTGGGAAGGTGAACTGGATCAGGAACAGCTCGCCCGCGTTCTCAGCGGCAAGGAAGAATTCACTGGCATCGCCGATGTGGATTCGCTTCCGGGTGCGGTTCAGCCCGCCGAATAACACGACCTCCCAAGGTCCAGCCTGTCCCGGTTCGTCCGGGCAGGCTCTCGAATGAAGGCCGGCGCATCAGATCGATGCTCCGGCCTTTCATCGTTTGAAGCCCTCCCAACCGTCGAAAACGGTTTTTATCGCCGTGCGGATGTTATAGGCCAGATCGAGCGAGAACGAATGCGAAAAACGGAGTAGGCCCTTATGAAGAACCTGTTTCTGGCCTGGCAATTCTGGGCACTGCTATCGGCGGCCTTTGCGGCATTGACTGCGATTTTTGCGAAAATCGGCATCGAAAACGTCAATTCCGATTTCGCCACCTTCATACGCACCATCGTCATTCTCGCTGCCGCTGGCCTGATGGTTTATGTTACCGGCAACTGGCAACAGCCCTCCACCATTTCGGCGCGTACCTGGACCTTTCTCGTGCTTTCGGGGCTGGCGACCGGCGCATCTTGGATATGTTACTTCCGGGCGCTGAAAATCGGCGATGCCGCCCGCGTCGCCCCCATCGACAAGCTCAGTGTCGTGTTCGTCGCCGTCTTCGCGGTTCTGTTTCTGGGGGAACGGCTGTCGCTGCCCAACTGGCTGGGTGTGGTGCTAATCGCCTGCGGCGCGGTGCTTGTGGCATACCGGGGATAAGGCAAGCTAACAGCGGCGCCCGGCCGGACGAACCGGCCGGGACATTCGCAAAGTCATCAGGCGCGTGCGGCCGCAACCTTGTCCAGTCCCCGCTTAACGCCGGCGAACAGCTCATCAAGCTGCTCGGCCGTGATGATCAGCGGTGGGCAGAAGCAGATCGATTCGCCGATCGGGCGAGTGATCACGCCCTCATCCTCAATGCCGGCGGCAATGGCGAGCGTCGCATCGCCCGGCTTCGTACCTTCCCACGGCTTTATCTCCAGCGCGCCAAGAAGACCGACGCCGCGCGAGGAATGCACCAGCGGATGGCCGGAAAGCGCTTTCAGATGATCGAGGAACTTGCCTTCCAGCCTCGCGACATTACCGACCAGATCGCGCTCCTGAATGATCTTCAGGTTTTCGAGACCGACGGCCGTCGCGACCGGGTGGCCGGAGGCGGTATAACCATGGCCGAAGGAGCCGATCCGGTCGGATTCGTCGGCGATCGGCTGATAGAAACCGTCATTCATGATGATCGCCGACAGCGGCATGTAGGATGAAGATATCTGCTTGGAAACAACAAGCACATCCGGCTTGATGCCGTAGGTCTCGCAGGCGAACATCTTGCCGGTGCGGCCGAACCCGCAGATGACCTCGTCCACGACAAGCAGAATGTCGTATTTCTTCAGGATCGCCTGCACACCTTCCCAATAACCTTCAGGCGGAAGAAGAACCCCGCCGGCACCCATCACCGGCTCGCCCCAGAAGGCGGCGACGGTTTCCGGGCCTTCGCTGAGGATCAGATCTTCGAGTTCCTTCAGAATACGCGCGGTAAAATCCGCCTCGCTTTCACCTTGCTTGCCGAAGTGCACATAGGAGGGGCAGGCCGTATGCAGCATGCGGTCCAGCGGCAGGTCGAAGCTTTCATGGTTGCGCGGCAGGCCGGTGATCGAGGCAGAGGCAATCGTCACGCCATGATAACCCTTGATGCGGCCAATGATCTTCTTCTTGTCCTTTTTGCCCAGCGCATTGGAGCGATACCACACCATCTTGGCAACGAGATCGTTCGCCTCCGATCCCGAAGACGTGAAATGAACCTTCGACATCGGCACTGGCGCAAGCTCGATCAGCAACTCGGCAAGATCGACCGACGGGCCGTGCGTCTTGTAGGAAAAGGTGTGGTAATAGGGCAGCTTCTGCATCTGCTTCGTCGCAGCGTCCACCAGTCGCTGTTCACCGAAGCCAAGCGCCACAGACCAAAGCCCTGCCATCGCCTCGATATAACGCTTGCCGCTGCTGTCGGTCACATAGATGCCTTCACCACTTTCGATGACCAGACCACCGGTCTTTTCGAATTTACGCAGATTGACGTTTGGATGCATCTGGTAGGCTATATCGCGTGCCTCGACGGAATTCGGCAGAATGGTCATGGGATAAAGGCTCCGTTTCGGTTGGATGGGCTGAAGCGTCAGACGTGCTGGCCGCCATTGATGAGAATTTCTGCGCCGTTGATGTAGCTCGACTGCTCCGAGCAGAGGAAGTAGATGGTCTGCGCCACCTCCGCCGTTGTGCCTAGCCGCCCGAGCGGGACCTGCGCTTCCACGAGTTCAGCGGTTCCGGGTGAAAGGATGGCGGTGTTGATTTCGCCGGGCGCTATGGCATTGGCGCGCACGCCGCGCGGCCCGAATTCATGCGCCAGCTCCCGTGTCAGCGCCGCAAGTCCCGCCTTCGATGCGGCATAGGCGACGCCCGCGAAAGGGTGCACCCGCGAGCCCACAATGGAGGTAACGTTGACGATGCAGCCTTTTGCCGCCTCCAGTTCCGGCAAAAGCGCACGGGCAAGAAGCGCCGTCGAGACGAGATTGACGTTTAGCACCCGCGTCCAGATCTCCGCCGTTGTGTCGGCAACGCCAAGGCGGCTACCGCCTTCGCCCTTCGGCGAGATTCCGGCATTGTTGACGAGTGCGGCCAGCTTTCCTTCCGGCAGGCGCGAGCGCACCTCGTCGGCCAGATCGTCGATGCGGGACAGGTCCTCCAGATCGGCCTGGATATGGCTTTCGCGCGCAGATGGCCAGCGGCATTCCTCCGAAAAGGGTTGTCGCGATACGGTCAGGATTCTCCAGCCTTTTTCCTGAAACAGCTTGACGGTGGCATGCCCTATTCCGCGGCTCGCACCAGTCAAAAGCATAAAAGGAACAGCCATGAAAGAACTCCTTTGCCATGCGAACCGTTGAGCCGGTCGCGCATTCAGCCCGCATGTTAGAGTGCTGCGACCCGCTGACAAGGGCTATTTTGTCGCGGTGCACGAATGGGAGCCGCGTCACGGGCTAATCCCATTTGATATAGGCCTTTCACCCGAAGGGAATATTTGAAGCCGGCCATTTGCTCATAAAATGCAACCTCCCGAATCTGTGATCCGTATTGGGAGGGGGACGAATGCGTATCGACATCATCGACACCGACGCCGGCTTCGAGGCGATCCGGCAAAACTGGGAAACGGTGTTCATGGCCGATCCCCATTCCCGACACTTCCTGTCCTGGGGCTGGCTGCGGGATTATATGCCGCGCCGCAAGCGCTGGTTCATCCTGGCGCTCAGGGAACGTCCCGAAGGCTCGCCCTATGTGGCATTTTTTCCGCTACGCATCGTCACCGAACCGGACAAGAAAACCGGCCGCTTCCACGACAGCATCGTCATGGCTGGCAATGCCGCGGCGGATTACACCGGCTTCATTACCCTGCCGGAATATGAAAATAACGCGGTTGCCGGTTTCTGTTCCTATATTCGGCAGCAGAACTGGACCGAACTCAAGCTCGACTATCTTTCCGGCCCACCGGAGCGGCGCGACGCGATGATCCGCGCGCTTCAGGGACCGCTCGTCATGTTCCGCGACAACATGCCGACCAACCCCTATAACATCAACAATTGCATCTGCCCGGTCGTGGCCCTGCCGGACACGTTCGACTCCTATCTCGATAGCCATATGAGCAGCCAGTCCCGGCAAAAGCTCCGGCGCTTCATGAGGAAGGTGGAAGGCGGTGACGAATACCGCATCACCTTCGCAACGAAAGAAACAATCAAGCGGGACATGGGCATCCTGTTCGATTTCTGGCGCATCCGCTGGGCGCCCCACAAGGGCAAGGAGCGCACCGAACTGTTGATCGGCGCAACACGGCAAATGCTGATGGATGTCTATATACGCGGCGATCTGGAAGTGCCGGTCCTGTGGTTCGGCGACCAGCCGCTCGGCGCGCTTGCCAACATCATCGACCGGCAGAAAAAGTCGGTATTGTTCTACATTACCGGTCGTGACGAGAACTGGAAGACCCCCTCACCCGGCCTCGTGCTGCACGGACACTGCATCCGCAGGGCGATCGAACAGGGTTTCAAGACTTATGATTTCCTGCGAGGCAACGAGCCGTACAAATATTTCTTCGGCCCGGAGGAGCACAAGCTCAGTTGCACGCTGTTCCGCACCCGCTCGGGCGACAATCTCGGTGGCAAGCTCCACCCGCGCAGCATACGCTTCGTCTACGAAGAGGGTCTCAAACTTTACAAGACGGGCAAGAAGGCGGCCGCCAACATCGCCTTTTCCCAGGTGCTGGCAGCCGCGCCCGATCACCTTGGCGCACAATTCGGGCTGGCCAATCTGACCTTCGACCGCGGTGAATTCCGCGAAGCGGAAATCGCTTTCCTCGGTCTCCTCGGCAGCGGTCAGGACCCGGTTCTGCTGTGGATGCGCATAGGCGAAGCGCGGTTGGCGCAACGGCAATATCACGAGGCGTCCGAAGCATTCCGTCAGGTGACCAATCGCGCCCCCTTCCACCGCGAGGCGCTCTACAAATGCGCCGTGGCGCTGATTGCGGCCGAAAGAACGATGGAAGGCGCCGAAATCCTCGACAGATTGCAGCATTACCATTCTGACGACGCTACGCATCTGGAATATGCCGAAAAGGCGCGCGCAGCCCTTGCCCGGCTGGAACTGGGAAAGGCCAGGATTCCGCTGCCTGCCGATGTCATCACGCTGAGCGCCAGGCCAAAATCGACGGGCAAGCGCTGGCGTCCGCCAAAGGTTTTGCATTGAACGTAATGACCTGTAAGTTGCGGCAGAAAAAATCGGCCGGACGACTTGCAAGGGTTTTTTATGTTTCTGACCAACAAGGATATGCTTGACCTCATCGAGCTGCGCCATGAGCTGCACCGCCATCCGGAAATTTCCGGCGAGGAGAAGGAAACAGCGCGGCGTATTCGCGATTTCCTCGAGCAGGCAAAACCGGATCGGATGTTCACCGATCTGGGTGGTCATGGCGTGGCAGCGGTCTATGACAGCGGCAAAAGCGGTCCGGTAGTCCTCATCCGCTCGGAACTCGACGCTCTGCCCATTCAGGAAAAAACCGACGCCGAATACCGCTCCGGCACAGATGGTAAGGGCCATCTTTGCGGCCATGACGGTCATTCCACCATTCTGACGGCGCTTGCACTTGGACTTTCCAGAAAGCGCCCGGAAACCGGCAGCGTCGTACTGCTCTACCAACCGGCAGAAGAGACAGGTGCGGGCGCGGCCGCCGTCATCGCCGATCCGCGCTTTGGCGAGATGAAGCCGGATTATTCCTTTTCTCTTCACAATCTTCCAGGCCTGCCATTCGGCCATGTCAGCGTGGTGGAAGGGCCGGTCAACTGCGCATCACGCGGCATCAAAATCCGCTTCTCCGGCAAGACCGCGCACGCCTCCTCACCGGAGCATGGCGTCTCGCCGATGCGGGCGATATCTGAGTTGATGCCGGCTTTGACCGATCTCGGTTCCGGCTTTCCACCGCAACCCGATTTTTCGATGGTGACAATCACCCATGCCGTGATGGGTGAAGCGGCCTTCGGCATTTCTCCGGCAGATGCGGAAATCTGGGCGACGCTCCGGACGCTGACAGACGACCGAATGGAAAAACTCTGCGCGGATGCGGAAGCGCTGGCAAAAAAGGTGGCCGAAGAACAGAAACTGACACTCGATATCGCCTATGATGATATTTTCCTGCATTGCGAAAATGCGCCGGAAGCCGTCGACCATATCCTGCGGGCGCTGACTGCGGAGAAAATTTCCCACGGGTCGGAAGGTTTGCCGATGCGGGCCTCCGAGGATTTCGGAAGGTTCCGCGCCGTCTCGTCATCGGCCATGTTCTTTTTGGGCGCAGGCAAGGACTATCCCAACCTGCACAATCCCGACTACGACTTTCCGGATGGGCTGATCGATATCGGCGCACGCATCTTCATGCGCATCATCCGCAACCTTACCGACGCGGGGTGAGCAGCGGCAGCCCGTTGCCGCCCCACGCCATCAGCCGCCCTGGGGCCCTCTGCTCGGCCGGGCGGCACGGACCGCTGCCAGTCCCCTGATGCCCTCCTTATCGCCAATGGACGTCAGACTTTCGAAAATCTGCGCAGCATCGGCGTAGCGGTTCATGGCAAGATAGGAATAACCGCGCAATACCATGAGATCGGTGCGCTCATCGGCAAGCCGCGCACGCTGATCAAGCAGGAGAAGCGTTTCCGCATAACGTTTGGACTGGAAGGCGGAAACCGCCCTGTCGGCCAGGATTGAAACCTGCAACTCAGTCGCGCGCGGACGGTCCATGCGCGATTTCGTCGCCGAGACAGCGGCATGGTCCGTCAGCCCCATGCGCAGATAGGCAAGGCTCTGGCCATAGGCCGCATCGCTTTTAACAGTCGACTGGCCGCCGGCAATGGCGGATTCGAAAGCCTTAAGGGCTTCCGCCGGCCGGTTGGTCTCCATCAGGCACCAGCCGAGATCAAGCGCCTGCTGTGCGGGCAGGCGCTGGGGATCGGGATAGACCGCGCAGGAGCGTGGACGTGACGAGGCACTTACGGTCCTCTGCGTCTGCGCTGGCAGACGCGCCTGCTTGCGCGAAGGTTCCGGAGCCGGCTGCTGGACAGACGGCTGGCTATAAGCCACCACTGTCTCAGGCTGCGGCGCATAGGGCGCGGGTGCCGTTGTCTGGGAAGCTGTGGCGACAGGCGGTGCGGTGACGGGCGCTATCTGCTGCGCGGACTGGTCCACCATACGTGCCGTTCCCACATCAGCGATGCGTTGCGAGCGGCTTGCCCATTGCTGCTGTATGCTGCGCAGACCGGCAAGATTGCGCAGATCGTGATAGCTGACTGCCATGCCATAGGCCGACGGTTCGTCATCGGCTTTCCAGCCAAGTGCTGTGCTGAACCATTGCAAGGCGAGCGGCGTCTGCCGGAAAGCAAGCGAATACCAGCCGAACTGCTGCGCGGTCGCCGCATCCTTGCGAGTTATTGTTTCAGCGGCGATGCGCTGCAGCACATCCGGCGGCAGGACCACAGGCGGCTCAAGCGCCAGAAGATTGGCTGTCGCGGCAAGATAGGTCGCAAGCCCGTCGTCCGAAGCGGTGCGCCACTTATACATGACCTCCTCAGCTTCACGTGGCTCGTTGCGGTCGATCAGCGCCAGCGCCAACCCCTGCGATGCAGACGCGCTGTCTTCCTCTTCCCGCGCCTTGCGAAACCACTTTTCCGCCTCCGCCATGTTCTTCTGACGGATATTATACCAGCCGAGCAACAGGGCATCGCTTGCAAGCTCGTCGGTCTCGGCAAGCCTTTCAAGCCGCATCAGATAGGCGGAAGGAACGGAAATTCCCTCCTTCTCCCCTGCCTTGGCCACGAACTGGCGGGCGAGATCGTTCTTGACCGGTTCGAATTCCAGCTGACCGTCTGCGTTGGGCTTTTCCTTGGCAAGCAAATCGCCGATCATCTCCGCCGGCAAAAGCGCGGACGCCTTCTGCACTGTAGCGAGCCTGTCGCTTGGCGTCGTGCAATTGTTGAGAATGTAGAGATAGGCGTCGCGCGCCCGTCCCATGCGGTCGGTATTGGCAAACGCATCGGCAACCCGCCACAGGACATCCACCTCGCTACAGGTCAGCAGGCCGGGATTGCTGGCGGCCGCGTCCACCACTGTCGAATATTGCTTGAGATCGGAAGCGTTGACGAGCCGCTGGCGGGCCTCGGCGAGGGAAAGCATGCCGGTCAGATTGTCGGGAGGCTGCCAGCCGGGTTCCGCCTGCTGGCGGTCGGCGATCGCCTTTCTGACCTCGGCGTAACGGCCGTCGCTATAAAGCTGCCACATGGCATCGAGCCGGGGATCGCCGTTAACGGGAATGGCGAGCGGATCGGCAGGCGGTGTCCAGTTCGGATAGAGCGTGCGCAGCCTCGCGATTTCGGCCTGAAGCCGCTGGGTATCGCCCTTGGCCGCAAAATAGCGCAGCGCGCTGAGATCGACCTCGGGCATGTCTGATGACGCCGGCTGGGTCTGGCGGGGTGCGGGCGCCTGCGCCATTTGGGGCTGCGATATCTGTCCACCCGTCTGTGTCTGCGTAACCGGCGGTTGCGGATCAGTCGCCGGCACCGTTACCGCTGGCGTCACGGGTTGGGTTAGCTGCGCCATCTCGCGATTTTTAAGGAACGCGTTGATCTGGGCCGGATTGGCTGCCGCTGGAGAAACGCGCTGCGCCGCACGGTTGTCGCCAACCGCCGAGGTATGAATGTCCGATACACGTCCGAGAATGGTGTCGCGCCAGTGGAAGGCGGCGAGAGCAATCAGAAGCAGGATGAGAGCCGAGGTAGACAGCGGTTTGTTCATCGGCACTCCCCGTTATTCCTTGCCAGAAACGACAATGCCAGAAGATGCAATGTAGAAGGATAATAAAGCGTTGGCTGAAAGCCTTTCAGTTCGGCAGGCACAGCCGGGCCGCCGCCGGCGCAGGCTGCGAGCGCCGGAATGATGCGATAACCGGGATCCGACAGAACGTCCTTGACCGCGCCGCTCTTGAGATCGAAAGTTCCCGCAGCACCGCTTTCCAGCGTCATGCCGTTTTTCAGGCGGTCAAGCAGCTCCGGCGAGCCCATTTTCGCCCTTGCAAGATAAAGCGGAATCCGCACCGCATTGTAACCGAACTCGGGTGGAAACGCCGATGCCGGTTGCGGTTTCGTCTTCATCGACACCCAGTCGGCGGGCAGTTTCCTGTCGCTGAAAGCAAATGTGGCGATCTGCGCCACGCCGTCGTCGGCAAGCGCCTTCCAGAGTGGCGATGGTGCGACGAGATTGAGGACCGGAAATGCTTCGAAAATCAGGTAGGAAGGATTGACCACCGGGCCGTCGCCCCGGTCAACCTCGCCAAAGCCGCTGGCGGCGGGCAAAAGCAGCGTTCGCCCGCCGCGCTGAACGACAGTCTTCTTGAGGACGGCCGATGCGATGGCCGCCGATGCCTCGGCATAGTCCTGCCGGTTCCACTGGCCGGCAGCCAGCGCCAGCGCGTAGGCAATCAGAATATCGCCATCCGTGGCATTGTTGATGTCAGTCACATGCGGTCTGGTGCGCGGATCCCATTTCCACGCAGAGAGACCGTCGTCGCGCACCAGGAGTTCCGTGCGGGTGAAACTCCATATCAGCTCGAAGTCGGCAATGTTCTCTGAAAGAACGGCAAGCCACATGCCGTAACCCTGGCCTTCGCTGTGGCTAATATTGCCGTTGCCGGTATCGATGATGCGCCCGCCGGGATCGAGAAACGCACTTTTATAGGCCGACCAGGCCTCAGGCGAGACAGATGCGGCGCGGGCAATCGAGATGCTTGAGATCAACGCCATCAGCGACACGCAGAAAATGCCGGCAAGTCTTAGAATCCCACGCCTCATCGGTGTCGCCCCATCATACGCAGCATCGCGAAGGTGGCAAAGCCCAGGAGCGACACGAACCCGATGAATGCCAGCGAATAGGAAAGAACATTGGAAGACAGCCAATTAGCAGCGATCAGCCTCCAGTTCGAGAGGGAAAACGCCCGCGTGACATAGAAATACGGCTGCGCCACCTCGACCGTTTCGATCTTTTCTGCACCGGCATCGTAAGCTGCGACCCGCCCGGTGACGTCGCGCCAATGGTTTTCACGCACCATCGAAGACATGCCGTCACGAAGCTCCGCCGACGTCGGGGCGGTAGCCAGCGTCCAGACCCCTTCGCCGGAAGGGCTTAGACCCTGCACCAGCATGAAGGAGACATTGCCGGGCGGCGCATAGGGCTGCTCGGCCGCCGGCAGGAAACGCAGCGTATCGGAACTCAGATCAAAATTCCGCTTCATCCACTCCTCAAAGGAGGAAACCTGGCCTTGCCAGATGCCGCCGTCCACCCGCTCTCGCCAGTCATTAAAGAGGGTTTCGCTGTTCTGCGCAGGCGGCTGAACGCCCGTTCCCATTTTCCAGGATATCTGGCTGGAAGGGACAAGATTGAACTGGCTAATCAGCGATTGCGGGAATTGCGAAATCGTCCCGACGAACAGGGCGTCACGGTCACCGATCACCAGCGGAGAGGCCACGGTCTCGACATTGATCGGATATCCCGCAGCGCTTGCCAGCCGGCTGACCAATGTCGCCGCCGCCGACATGGTGTCGGTATCGAAACGATCAAGCGACAGCGCGACGGGATTTGCGGCAAACCTGTAGGGCTGCCCGGCACCGGACATCGCGGCGAGATCCGGTTTGCGACCGATCTGCGCGTAATCAGGAATATGGATTTCCGATGTGTCGAACAGGGCAAAACGCGGGGTCGTGCTGGCCGGCGCTCCCGGCGCGCAGACCTGATCCTGCGCCGTCATCAACACGGCCTCGATGGTGACCTTGTTCGGGCCAGGCTTGAAGTGGCGCATCGTCACATTGATGGGCAGATGCCGGAAAATGCCGCCACCATTGTTGGAGATCGGCACGGTCGAGGCGATCTCTTCATTGACGTAGATGTCTATGTGGCTACCGGGCAGCACCTGCGAGGAATATGCGGCATCGAGCAGCATGGCCGCCTCGCCATAGGCCGACGCATAAAAATCGGCGGGCATGCCGACGTAGAATTCGTTGCGGAAACGCCGTCCACCAAATTCGCTGCTCTCAAGCCCAAGCTCGGAAAGCGCGATGCGACGGTCCGACATGACGAGCGGCACATCCGGCGCATGCCAGCTGCGGGTGGAGAAGGTCGTTCTCTGGGCACCGGGCGTGCGCGAGATCGAGGAAAACAGCGTCTCAATCGCCGCCTGTACCGCCTGCGGGGTGGGGCCGCTGACGAAGAGTGGCGAGAGGCCACCCGGTGCAGTGGTATCGAAGCCGGCAAAAGCACCCGCCGACGCCTCGGGCGGCACCGCGCCGGTGAAGCCGGCAATCTCGCGTGCGGTGCCGACAAGAACTACCAGCGTTCCCGCCTTGCGTTCGGCGGAGGGTGCTGCCAGGAAACGGATCGTCTGGTTCGGCATCTGGGTTCGGAGTGCCAGAGCCTGAGAAAGGCGCAGCAGCGAATCTGCAAATGCCGGATTGCCGAGCGCAGGTGCAACGATCTCGATCGACGTTGCCGCCTTGGCGTCAGGACCGGTTGCCTGGATATCGTCAATATTGGTGAAGTTGCCCGCGACATCGGCGTTAAAGCCGATATAGGTATTTGCTGGATTAACATCGGTCCACAGATCATAAGTGGACTGGATCGTGCAATCGGTTCTGTGGCGCTGCTGCACGCCAAGCGTCACGACATTCGCGCCCACCTGCAGGACACCGGGTGGAATTTTCAAGTAAACATTGCCCTCACCGTCGGGCGCCTCAATGCGCGCCGTCTCCAGCGGAACATTGTTGAGGCTGACCTGGAAATTCGAGTCTTCCGGCGCGACCACGATGGCGTTCTGATAACCAATATTCAGCGAAACGGCGGCATTCACCTGCTCGGGCGTCAGATAAATGCTCCACTGCCGCCGATCCATTTCGCCGGAAAGGCTGAGCTTTTCGTACGGCAAGATATACCGGCGACGGCTATCCGCCGCGGGTGACGATGCCTGAACGGGTGCGGGTCTCGCCTGACCCTGCGGCGGCATGGATACGGGTGGCGTCAGCGGCCGCAGCGGCGGTTGCGGCGCAGGTGCGGGCTGCATTACCACGGGAGGCTGGCCCACTGCAGGCTGGGTCGATTGCTGGGCTGGCTGCGGCTGGCGCGGTACAGCGGGGGGAAGTGTCGGCGGCGGCACAGGTGCCGGGGCTGTCTGTGCAGGCTTCTCCGGCGACATGTCGAAAGGTGAGGACTGCGCCATCGCACCGGTCGCGACGACACCCAACATCAGTGCTGTCAGTGAACTCCTGATCGTTTTACCGCCGGTCATTTTACAACTCCGGCAGGTTTGACGGTTTTGGAGGCGGGCCGGAGCGCCTTGGCCAGATAGAACAGGCCGCGCTGCGTCTGGAACAGCGATATCGCCAGAAAGATCGCCGTGCCTCTGACGAGGCCGGGGTTCTTGCGGCGCACGCGCTGGAACTCGCTCCATTGCTCGGAATTGGCGAAGATCAGGTCGGCGATCAGGCGATGATCGATGGCGCGCTGCGGCGAGAATGTGCAGCCTATGGAAATGAAACCGTCGCTCCGGACCGTGCGGACCACATTGATGGTCATGGTTTCCGGCACGCCCTCGCTATGCGGCTTCACCCTAATGATCGCTGTCGTGTTCTTTTCGATAGCGGTGGTGCTGTCGAAAAGATTGATCAGCAGGCCATGCACCGACACATTGTCAATGGAGGCCGGCACCCATGCGTCGCTACCCTCAAGCTTGACCTCGCAGCGCCGCTTGACGGTGATGCGCCGCGACGCCGATTTTTCGCCGCGCTCGGAGACGACGCCAAGCGCACATCCCGCGAAAATGAGGTTGAGCAGGTTCCACCCGCCGACGACGAGTGTGACGTCCGCCTTGTATGGCTCTGCATAGATGCGCCAAATGGCAAAGGCCATCGCAACCAGCAAAAGTGCGAAAATGACGAAGAACGGGCGGCTGATTTCCGAAAGCCGCGCCTCGGCGATGGATTCGTCCTTCGCCGTCACCTTAAAGGTCGGCTTGCCGGGATTGAAGATCACCGACACGACGGCTGGCAGAAGGTGGACCGTCTGCACATATTCGTAGAGTTCAGAAATCCACGGCCAGCGGAAGCTGCCATAGAGATAGTTCTGCATCATCAGGTTCACGAGCATATACGCGGCCGTATAAGCCAAAAACTCGCCGCCGGAAGCCACGAAAATCTGAAGATCGAAGAACAGGTAGAACAACGGCGCAAACAGGAAGATCGTGCGCGGGAACGGGAAAAGCCAGAACAGCGTCGACGACATGTAGCAAAGACGCTGCGTGAAGGAGAGACCACGGCGGAACAGAGGCTGGCGAAAGATCAGGATCTGCATCATGCCCTGCGCCCAGCGGCTACGCTGGCCGATGAAGCTTGCGAAGGTGGCCGGTTGCAGCCCGGCGATCAGGGGCTTGTCGACATAGACGCTGTTCCAGCCGCGCGAATGCAGCGCGAGCGCCGTTTCGCAGTCCTCGGTGATGCTGACGCCGCTGAACCCTTCTGTATCCAGCAGTGCCTCGCGCCGCAGCACGGCGGCGGAACCACAGAAGAACGCACCGTTCCACTTGTCGAGACCGCGCTGGATGATGCCGTAAAACATCTCGTTTTCGCTCGGCATCGTCTCGAAGGTGCGCAGATTGCGCTCGATCGGATCGGGATTGACGAAGAAGTGCGGCGTCTGCACCAGGAAGAGCCGGGGATCTTCCTCGAAATAGCCCACCGTTTCCAGAAGGAAATCGCGCGCCGGCGCATGGTCGGCGTCAAACACCGTCACCAGTTCGCCGGTCGAGTGGGCGAGGCCGTTATTGAGATTTCCGGCCTTGGCGTGGACGTTGCGCTCGCGCGTGAGATAACGCACGTCGAGATCCTCGCAAAGCTTCTTCAACTCCTCATGGCGGCGCTGTGCCGCCTGCGCCTCGACGATATTGCTGGCATTGCGCTTCTGCACCGAGCCGCCGTCATCCAACAGCCAGACGGTGAACTTGTCGGCCGGGTAATCCATGTTCTTGGCCGCCGCCAGCGTATTGGCGAGAAGCTCCGCGTCCTCGTTGTAACTCGGCACGAAAACATCGACCGTCGGCCGGTAATCGGGCGAGCCAGGCCGGGTCTTTCGGGAAGGCAGCGGCATCGACACGATGACGAGGCTGAGACCCAGCATCACGACGCTGTACATTTCCGCGAGATAAAGCAGAAAGCCGGGAATGAAGTTTTCGAGCTGGTTGACGGGCGGCAGCGTGCTCGTGGTGCGCCAATAGACATAGCGAAGCACGATGGCTGTGCCGAAACCAAGCGCCACGAGCCGCCAGGCTCCCTGCCCGTTGAAACTCTTTATTGTTGCGAGAAGGACAAGCGAGATCGCCGTGGCGACCAGGTGCGTCTGCAGGCTGACCGGCATCGTGACGATGGCCAGAACGCAAAGCGACACAAGAAACCAGACAATGATTGTGATGGCCTTGTTCATCCCGAAACTTTCCGCTCTCTTCCCCGCCCGGAATTTTTACCGGGATCTTTTGCAATGCCCTCTTCTGCTGTTGCTCCAGCCATCACCTGCATCCCGGAGGCGCTGCCGAACCGGACAGACATGTGGGCGACGGAATGGCTACCTGCGGAACCTGCGTCGGCTGCTGGCTCTCCACCTGCACGCTGGCCGCGCGCCTGCCGACTACAGCAGGCCTTGCGGGCTGGGCGGGCGCGCCAACGGATGCGGGTGACGGAATACTGACTGCCGCAACCGGCGGTAGGGGCTGCGCCGTTGGCTGAACAGGCGTGACGGGTACGGCAGCACGGCGCACGGGTTGCAATGGTATGCTCGCAGTCACTTCACTGCCGGGCCGCATCGGCACCTCATTGGTCTTCATGGGATAGACCGGATGGCCCGGCCGCCCAAGGTTCTGATCCACCGCCTGCGGCGTGCCATAGGGGTTCCAGCTTTGCGAGGCATAGGTGCCGGTGATCGTGTAATTATACATGACCGTCAGAAGCTGCTCGACGCTTGCCGCCGACTGGCAGAGGCGCAGTCGCACCTTGATACGCCCCAGGTTGCGGAAATCCTGCCGCATGCTTTCGGGTGAGCGGATGTCCTGCCAGCCATAAAGGCAGGTATCGCTGCCTCGGCCCTTGCCGGCCGCATAAGAAAAGGCGCCGTAACCGTTCTGCAGATAATTCGCCGACATGACGATGTTCTCACCCGGAAACTCCGAGCGGATTTCCCGCGCGACGGAGGATGCCTTAAAGCCGGAGAAAGTCAGAGCATCGCGATCAGTGTCGCCGGCTTGCTGCGGACCGAAGAACTCGGCCTTGATGTAGTTCTGTCCGGGCGTAGCGGCTTCGGCGCGCAATACGACCTGCTGTGCCACGGCATTGGAGTAGGTGCGATTGACTACGGTGACGATTTCCGGACCGCCGGGCGGTGGGAAAACCAGTGCTTCGGACGCAGACAACATCTTTGCGCCCCCGAACGACCTGACGCCCGAGGGAGTATTGCAGCCCGAAAGAACTGCAATAGAGAATAGCAATGAAGTAAAGGCAGAAAATTTCACTGCCCCGTGCCCCTTTATTTCCCCAAGCCCTAACAGGTTAAAAGGAGACCGAATCACTAATGACCAGACCATTGTTACGAAATACTGGAGGCAGGCGAATAAGCAATATCAAATTTATATTGTAATTTCTGATGCTTTGTGGCCTCCGAATCGTTTCGGATCCCTTCTTTGCCGGACGAGACGACGGAACCAAATCGCGCTGGTGCGGGTTCGCTCGGCGTGAGGTCGATATTTTTACGGTTGCAGCGCAATATGTCCCATGGTCTACTTGCGTCTATAATGACGTATTTTTATTGATCACTTTTTTCATTCAACTGTAAAAACAGAGAGTTGACGCATGACTGTGCAATTTCCGAGTATCTCGCAGGCGCTTGCCGAAGAGATCGGAACCTTACGGAAATGGCTTGAAGAGGACGCGCTACCGCTGTGGTGGGAGGTGGGCTCCGCCCGTCCGGACGGCGGTTTTTACGAGCGCCTGGGCCAGGATGCGAAACCGGTTTTTTCTGATGACCGCCGCGCCCGCGTGCAGCCTCGTCAGGCCTATTGTTTCGCTGCCGCCGGCCAGAACGGCTGGCAGGGTCCGTGGAAGGATGCGTTGCTGCATGGGCTGAGCTGGTTCGAAAAGGTCTATCGCCTCGATAACGGCCTTTACGGCAACCTCGCCGACCAGACCGGCAAGCTGATCGATCCGTCCTTCGATCTCTACAATCAGGCTTTCGCGCTTTTCGCCGCAGCACAGACGGCCGCAGCCCTTCCCGACCGCAAGGACGAGATGCGTGCCCGGGCGCTCGAGATCCTCGCCGTCCTCAATCGCGACTACAAACACCCCGTCGCCGGCTTTGAGGAAGCGAACCCGCCGCGCACGCCGCTCTGCTCCAATCCGCATATGCATCTTTTCGAGGCGATGCTTGCCTGGGAAGTGCAGGACCCCGAAGGTCCATGGACCGCGCTGGCCGACGAGATCGCCGGCCTTGCACTCACCCGCTTCATCGATGGCACCAATGGCGGGCTACGCGAATTCTTCGGCCATGACTGGATGCCGTTTGAAGGCGAGAAGGGCCGCATCATGGAGCCTGGTCACCAGTTCGAATGGGCCTGGCTTCTGGTGCGCTGGGGCAGCCTGCGCAACAATGGCGAGGCAATCGCCAAGGCCAAGCGCATGTTCGAGATCGGCGAAGCGCATGGCATCTGCCCACGCCGCAAGGTCGCGATCATGAGCTTGTACGATGATTTTTCGGTACATGACGGGCTGGCACGGCTCTGGCCGCAGACGGAATGGCTGAAGGCAGCCTTGCGCCTTGCCAGCGTGACCATTGGTGAAGAAAGGCAGCGTTATATTGCCTCGGGCCTGAGGGCCATCGGCGCGCTGCAGCCTTTCCTCGATACACCGGTCAAAGGGCTTTGGTTCGACAAATGGCCGGCCGACAAGCCGATGCTGGACGAACCGGCACCGGCCAGCACTTTCTACCACATCGTCTGCGCCATCTATGAGGCTGAGGCAGTACTCGCCTCCAGCCATTAGAGTCCGGGCGGGCGAGCGGGCCGGGCGTCCGCTCTACCCGCTCCAGCCTCAGTTAAGCCGCGCCGGGCGCACAACGCGCCAGTCGGGCTTGCCGAGATTGTGCGGCCATGGGTGCACGTCCTTGTCGTTGAAATAGACGACCTCTTCCAGCTTGGGAAAATCCGCCTGTTTCAGCGTCACGTCGTTCATCCATGGACGGACGTAGGAATCGCCGCCTTCATAACCCAGTTCAGCAACCCAGACCGGTTTATTGAAGGTTTCGACAAGCCCATAGCCCTTGCGCAGGAGATCGGTGAACTTCTGCGGCCCGCCATATTCGATCTTGTCATAGTCCTCGAGACCGAAGACCGAGAGACCGACCAGGTCCGCGTAATTGTCACCAGGATAGTAAGCGCGCAGACCGTCGAGACCTTTCGGCGACCACATCACCTTGACGCCGGGGACCGCCTTGCGGGTCATGTCCACCATGCGTTTGTAGGCCGTGATATAGTCCTGCGGGTTCCAACCCGACCACGAGAAGCGGCCGGATGTGTCTTCCATTTCCTGTCCCCAACGCAGGATCAGCGGGCTCTTCATTGCGGACATGCGTGCGGCGATCGCCTGCATGTTCTTGTCGTAGTCGCCTCCCATCACCTTGCGGCGCAACTCGTCGGAGGTGAGCCGCCAGTTGACGTCCCATGACCAGGGTTCGACCGTGATCAGCACGTTACGCTTGCGCTCCAGAGCGTAAGCGTCTGCGAGCGCGAGGCTGTCGAGATCCACGTCCTCCCAGGGCAGGAACAGATGTTCCGTCGCCACCCCGGTCTGGCCGGTGAAATCGCCGTGCGGATCGTAGGCGCCGAAGCGTATAGCATCCGCGTGCAATGTCGGACGTTTGTCGGCAAGCGTCTTCATGCCCGTGGAGCCCATGGGCGCGACCCCCTGGGCATCCAGTTTGAATATGGGGTACATGCTGGCTGAAGCAGCAACAGCAGCCCCGCTTGCAAAGAGCAGTCTTCTTCTTGTTATTTGCATGACACTTTCCTCCTACCTCGTCGCAGTCATCGCCTTGCCGTAGGCGGCGATTTGCGGGGTGACGTCGTCCTTGCGGACAAGTTTCAGGAATTCATCTCCGGGCCGTGGCGGATTATGCCGGAAGACGTACCAGGGGCCGCCCTGCTTGCGCTGGTAAAGCACCTGACCGATGCGACCGTGGTCGAAACACGTGTCGGCCTTGCCGTTTCCGGCATCGGTTTTCCAGGTAGCGCGCATGCACAGCGTACCTTTGGCATCGACGGTCCAGCGGCCTTCACCGACGGCCTTCTTGCCTTTCTCTTCAGTCAGGGCGATGAACTTGCGGCCATCGGCGATGAAGCGTCCGCCACCAGTCTCCCATTTCCAGGTCTTGTCGTAATACATATCTACGACTTCGCTGGTCCGGAGCGGTTTCGGCGTCTTCGTGCCGCCCGCGGCGTGGACGGCACTTGGCGCGATCACCGCAAGGCAGAGTACGAAAGCGGAGAACCCGCATTTGCTTATTGTTGTTCTCATCACAGCCTCCTCCTTCTATTGTCCGACCCTATTGTCGGCCAGCATGATTTCTCCGGTTGTCATGACCGGTGGCGGCACCATGGGCTCCGCCTGCATGTTTCGAATTCCGGGCATTCCCGGCAGTACGATGCGCAGTTTCAGACGCACCGATCTCGCTCCCTCCACGCCAGCACCGGCCACGGTGAACCGCGTTTCGGTGAAGCTGACATAGGGTTGCCCGTGCGACAGGGCCTCCAGCCCACCAATCGCATGGGAGCTGAGTTCCGCGGCACTACCTGCCAAAAGCAGCAACGAACAGGCGGCAACCGTCGCCCCACCGCGCAATGCCGGCAGCCGTGGCAAGCCGTTTTCCATGGTGTGTCGGACGAGAAGAAAAACCGAAAGGCCCGCGTAGATCGCCACATTGATCGCGGCGAAGACGAAGAAACCTTCCGCAGCGTTTTCACGCGGCGCCAGCACCATCGCGAGAAGGCTCAGTGCCGCCAGAACCATGTAAGGCGCGATTACGCGCAGCGGCAGCGGCGGTTTTGCCTGCGTGCCCTTGGGTGTAATGCGAAAGTCGACGAAATCACCACGGATCGTATCGCGTATCGCCGCAAGCACACCCATCAACGACCAGGGCCAGCGCAGGAACAGAAACACGATGGCTTCCCACCCGAAGAGTTTCGCATCATGCGGGCGAAAGGCCCCCGTGGCCCGCCAGAAAAAGGCGAACACGATCATGATGAGTGAAATCGGCAGGAAATGCGCCAGAAACACTGGATAGGAGGCATTGACGAGTACCTGGCCGCTCAACAGTGCAAAAGCGGGAAGCACGAACATCAGTGCCATGAAGCCGGAAAACAGGGGATACCAGAGCTGTGAAAACAGGAACTGGAATTTCAACCGCAAGGGAAGCTTCGGCACGTAATGCCGCGAATATTGCAAGAGGATGGTCATCAGACTGCGTGACCACTGGAATTCCTGCACCACGAGATCGGTAAAAGTCACCGGCCCGTCGCCATGCGCGATTGCGTTGACAGCGTGGACGCCGCGCCAGCCGCCCGCGTTCATCAAAAGCGTGGTGGAATGGTCCTCGGCAAGCTCGGGTCCCAGACCGCCCACCTCACGCAGGGCTATGGTGCGCACGGCATAATGCGAGCCGATACAAAGCGGCGCCCAGCTGTTGTTGTAACCCAGCTGCAGGGCGCCGTGCAGGCTTGCCTCGGCATAAAGCCTGCCACGCGCAGCCCAGCTCTCCTTTGCATTTGCATCGCAGATGCTTGGTGCGGAGACATATCCAACCGCCGGATCGGCGAAAGGACGGATGATTTCACTTAGATAGTCCGGTTCCGGAACGTGATCGGCGTCGAACTGCGCGACGAAATCATAACGCTCATACCCGTAATGATCGTAGAAATAAGCGAGATTGCCTTCCTTGCAACGGGTGCGGCGAGGCCATGTCTTGCGGTGATAATCGACGACACCCTTCCGGGTCGAAACGAAAACACCGTGCGCGCCGCACCATTTCAACGTTTGCGCATCCGGGTCCTCATCCGCAAGCCACACGTCGAATTCCAGGCCCTTCTGCTCCAGCATGGCCTGCAGCGTCTTTTGTACTACGGTAAAAGGCTCCGACGGCGCCTTGGTTACAACCATCGCCACCCTGCCTTGCGGCAGAGGAGAGCGCCGGTCGACGACCCTCGCGTTCAGGAAGATGAAGATGAAATAGGACGGCAGAAGCGTGATCCACGCGAGCGTTACCGTAACGACCGTAAAATACGGCCAGTCGATGACCCGATCCCGGTCCAGCCACCAGATCCAGAAATAGGCAAGCGTCACCAGCCAACCGCCAATGCCGAGACGATAGGCCATGCGGTTCCAGCCGGTGAAGACGGGCAGCATTGGCAATTGGCCCGCGACGGGACGCGATGATGGTACGGAAGGGGTAGAGCGAGCTTTCATGACAGCACCTCCAGCCCGAAGCCGGGACCAGCCGTGCGGATGATGGTGTCTATATCGGAGCGCTTCGGCGCAAAGCCGAGGGTCGCCCTCGCTCTTTCTATATCAGCGAACAGGGCGGGCGGATCACCGGCGCGCCTTGCGCCGAAATGCACCGGCACTTCCTGTCCCGTAACGCGATGGATCGCGCGGATGATATCCCCGACCGATGTGCCGTGGCCGGAGCCGAGATTGACACGCAGGGTCTCGCCGCCATCGGAAAGATAGTTGACGGCGGCCACATGGGCATCAGCCAGATCGCTGACATGGATGTAGTCGCGGATACAGGTGCCGTCGCTGGTGTCGTAATCCTGGCCGAAGACGTCAAGTTGCGGCAGCCGCGAGGCGGCAGCCATCAGTGCCCGAGGGATCAGATGGGTTTCCGGCTCGTGGCGTTCGTAAAGTTCGCCATCCGGGTCGGCACCCGCCGCATTGAAGTAGCGCAGAGCGACGAAACGCATGCCATAGGCGGCAGCGTAATCATCGAGCGCCATTTCGAAAATCAGCTTCGTACGACCGTAGGGATTGACCGGCATCTGCGCCGTTTCCTCGCGGATCGGTAATTGCGGCGGCACGCCATAGGTGGCGCAGCTGGAGGAAAATACCAGCCCGCCGATATTCTGGTCGAGACAGGCATCCAGAAGCGCCAGACTGCCGCCGACATTGTTGCGGTAATATTTGCGCGGATCCTCGACGGATTCGCCGACATAGGCATTTGCGGCGCAATGGATGACGAAGGCTGGCGAGAACTCCTTGAGCGTGGCCTTCAAGAGACTACGGTCGAGAATGTCGCCTTCAATGAAGGGACCCCAGCGGACTGAATCCGCGTGACCCGTCGAGAGATTATCGTAAGCAATGGGCTTGAAGCCGGAATGCGCCAGCGCCTTGCAGATGTGGCTGCCTATGAATCCGGCCCCGCCCGTGACGAGGATTGTACGGGACATCTCATACGGCCTCCGCAACCTTCTTGCCGGCCAGCAGCGCATCGAAATAGACGATGGTTTTCTCCAGACCGGTTTCGAGCGGTACGCGCGGTTGCCATCTGAGCATTTCCTTGGCACGCGAAATATCGGGACGGCGCTGCTGCGGATCATCGATCGCGGCGGGCAGATGCACGATGCGCGAGCGGGAATTCGTCATGCGGATGACGATATCGGCCAGTTGCCGCACCGGAATTTCGCTCGGGTTGCCGAGATTGATCGGTCCGGTGCAATCCTTCGGCTTGGCTGAAAAACGCAGGAACCCGTCGATCAGATCATCGACGTAGCAGAAGGAGCGCGTCTGGCTGCCGTCGCCATAAATGGTGATGTCCGAACCCTTCAGCGCCTGGACGATAAAGTTGGAGACCACCCGCCCGTCATCGGGGCGCATGCGCGGCCCATAGGTGTTGAAGATGCGCCCAACCTTGATATCGACGCCATAAAAGCGGTGATAATCGAAAAAAAGCGTTTCGGCGCTGCGCTTGCCCTCATCGTAGCAGGCTCGCGGCCCGATTGTATTTACGTTGCCGAAATAGCTTTCCGGCTGCGGATTGACGAGCGGGTCGCCATAGACTTCCGATGTCGAGGATTGCACCACGGTTGCACCGCATCTGCGAGCGACTTCGAGAACGTTGACCGCGCCGAGCACATTGGTAAGCAGGGTGCCGACTGGATCACGCTGGTAGTCCGGCGGCGAGGCCGGCGACGCGAAGTTGAAGATCAGCGAGACGTCGATGTCATAGGGCTTGCGGACATCATGCTCGACCATCAAAAACCGCTTGTTGGCTTGCAAATGCTCAACATTCACGGTCCGTCCAGTCGAAAGATCGTCGAGACAGATCACCTCATGACCGCAAGCCAACAGACGTTCGCAAAGATGGGAGCCAAGGAAACCAGCCCCGCCGTTGACCAGAACGCGCTGGCCTGGCCGCCACTCGGAATAGATTGTAGCGCCGTTGTCATGGTCGTTGGGAACGAAATTACGCATTACACACTCCTCCCAATGAGGAACCAGCCCGGCTGATTCGACTTGAACTAGATCAAACTCCAGATTGCAGGATATTTCGAATGTCACCTCCGGTTTTTATTTCTTCTGGAGGTTTTAATATTTGGATTCGGTATATTTCAACTTTTATGATAGGCGCGTCATAAAACAGGTCAACTTTATTTTATCGAAATATTACAATTGATTACCCCGAATTACTCGTATTAATCACTCGATTTAATACTTTTTAACTACGCCTCCATTATGCCTTTCTTATTGAGCATTAGCGCAAGCTTCGCTCAACCAGTCGGGACTATTCTGGTTTTGTAAGGCTCGGTCCACCGGGGCAAAACCACCCGGCGAGATGCGACAGCTAGTCGATTTCAGGGGACATACATCATGAATGAAATGCCTTATTCCCATAACAGCAAAGCGGCCCGCCGCTGTCGTTTTGCACTTGTTGCCGCCGCACTTGCGACGTTCACTTTCGCAACGGCCTCGTGCTCCGTCGTTGAAGATGCCGTTCTGATCAAGACCGCATCTGCTAATACGGCGACGATCAAGAGCCGGGTTGCTCCAGCCAAGGCGTCCTACGGCTATGACAAGACAGGCAACGCAGCCGTCACGCTTGTTGCCGATACTTACGACACACCGACGATATCGCCGCGGCATTCCTATTCCGGTTCTTCTCCCTATATCTGCTCACCGAGCGGATTTGGTCAGAAGTCCCGCTGTTTCCTGAGGCCCTGAGCCTCAGGCATAACCTCTGCTTGAAACTGGCGTCCCTGCGGCATCAGGCCGCCAGATGTTCAGTTTCTCCAGCCGGAGATAGCCGCGTCGTCGTCCTTGTGAAAGAAGCGCGACGCTGCCTCCGTTCGGTTGCGCACATTCATCTTCTTGTAGATGTTGCGAACGTGCACCTTCACGGTATTCTCGGACAGGTGAAGCCGGTCGGCGATGATCTTGTTTTGCGTTCCCTTGCAAAGCAGGTCGAGGATCTGCACCTCGCGCGTCGTCAGCGCCGCCATTTCACTCTTGCTGACGGCAAGAGCGTCGGCGCGGTTGGCGATCACGGCGTTGCTTTGAACGCTTTTGCCGTTCACGGCCTGGGAATAGGGGGTGAGCTTGCCGAGAAGGGCAGCGGGAAAATGCTCCCCGCCCTTCATGAGGAGATCAACCGCCGCCATGAAAACATCGAGCCGCAGATTAAGCGGCAGCACGCCATCGATGATACGCATCCCCACCAGTTGCTTCAGCGGCTCCTCAAACTTGTCGATGGTTTCGACGACAAGTGCAATTGGGGCATCCGGATGCTTTTCGTGGACTGCCGAAAGAACGCTATGAAGCCGCTCGCCCGACATACGGTACGGCAGGACCAGCCGGACATCGGCGCCATAGTCATCGTCGATCGTTGCCGAGGACATAACGCTCATCACAGCGAATGTTGGGAACTTTTTGCCCAGCGCCTCCACGAGGCACTCGGAAAACAGGTCCGGATCCGCGATGATCAATAAAGTTCCATTTATAGGCGCAACGGCTCCACTTTGTTTTGCCGCATAATCTGAAGTTCCCATGAACATCGACGTCTCCCCTAAAGCGCTACGCATTACGTTCTTTTTGGTTGTGTGCTCTGTCATTCGCCGGGATACCCCTAGAAACAAATGGGGCAACTCCCGCTTCACGCCATGTCAACTATCATTAATCACCCGTTAATTAAGGAGGCTAATACGAAAAGCTGTGCAAAGAAATGGCCCAAATGGGTTATTTCTTGCAATTGACGTACAAAATTGGTTACGCCCGTAATGAATCGTTGAGCCCGGAACCAGTGTAAAAACAAACACATCGGAAAAGCTTTCGCTCCGGTTTTGCAATCCGGGAAAATATAACTTTTGGTTGATATCCCTTTACATACCTGCCCGGCAAACGAGCTTCCGGAATGTGCCATTTCGGGATAGGGACCCTTCTCACCGCCATTGACTATATTTTTAGAAAAAGCAGCTTTTCCCGGCCTGAGCGCAATTATTTGCGTCTGAACCGGCGGCAAATCTCCATGCGACCGCCTTCCGACATATATATTGGTGGTAAGGGTGCCGATATGTTTAGCCCGAATTGATAGCTAGGAAGCGCGATTTTTCTGCTGCACAGTCTGACCGTCGCTGCAAACAGTGACCGATGGAAAGACAACCCCGGCCTTTGACGTGTGTTTGCAAACGCCGGTTCCTTTTCAAGACATAAAGAAAGCAAAAAGACGAAGCCACCGCGCTCCCAACGGAGCGAGGAACGGATTTGTGCGCCTTAATACCGAGTAGCGCACAAGGGCTGAACGAGAAGAGCCCGGTTACGGGCCGATGCCAAGCCGCAGATGAGACGTACCGAGTGCATCTGCAGAACATCAATCTTTGTGCAACGCGGAGCAAGCGCGAAAAAATCCCGTTTTAGATGAGAGGGATTTCGAAAGCTGCTCCGAGCTTTTTCGGAGGAAATCGAAATGGGTTACAATCCACAGCCTGCGGGCGACGACATCACCAAGATTGGCGCGCTTTCGGAGGGTTTCGCCAACACCTCGACCAATGACGCGACGGTGGACGACAGCAATGTCGGCACCGCAAACGGTGAAAACCGCAACAACGACAACAGCGATAACAGTGACAACAGCAACAACAGCACCAATGTGGATGTTGATGCCCAAATCGACGTCGCAGTGGGCAACGGCGACAATCGCGACAACGACTATGACTGGAGCTATGACAGCAAGTCCTACAGCGACAACGACACGACCACAAAGACAAGCACCGAAACCAACACCGAAATCAAGTCGGATTACGACTGGAGCTATGAAAGCAAGTCGTACAGCGACAACGACATCAACGTGAAGACGGTCACGGATACGGACACCAAGACCTTCTCCTATTCCGACAACGACACATCGACAACAACAACGGCGACGTCCGGCAGCTTCAACTCTGCCGACAGTTTCTACAAGTCGGATGACGACTTCGGCAACATCGCCGGCGTCAAGGATGTCGGCAATCTCGGCATCGCTGGCGGAGACCTCACCTTTAACCTCGGTGACGACTTCTCCTTCACACTTGATGTCGACAATATCCTCAACAGCTCGCTCAACGGCGAAGGCAACGACACGGGCTTCAGCCTTGTGCAGGCCAACCACCTGGCGGATCAGGATCAGGCCTGGGATGTCAGGATGGACAATGGTGGTGCCCAGAACCACCTAAGCGCGAATGCCGGCGACGCCTTTGGCGCAGAAGGCATGGACGGCAAGGGTTGGGACCTCAAGGCTGGCGACGACGCTGCGGGTACCAGCACTGCAGATGCATCGGCTATCCTTGCAAACTCCGGCTTCCATCTGGAACTGGTGCAGGGCGCCAACATGCTCTCCAATGCCGTTGATATCTCGGTCACAGGCGGTAACTCGCATGTTTCTGATACCGGCGAGGACAGCGGCTCCTGACGAGTACCTCTCTAGGAAAAAAGCTGCACCGGCATTCGCCGGTGCAGTTTGCGGTTGAAGGACCGGGTTTGCGCGAAGACGAAGCACCGCCTCTTGGACGTGTGCCGCCCGCCGCCCAGGCTCTGCCGCGATGATCAGGGAGGGACCTGCAATGCAAATCGACAGAATTTCAGACATGATTGCGCATTTCATCGGCCTGTTCGACACGGTGATCGAGGAAGCGCGTCTAAGAAGCAACTATGCCGAAGGCACAGCACACGCGAACAAAGACCGGTTGTTGGATGATGACGCGGCAAGACTGCTAGACAAGAACTACGACTTGCAGCTTCAGGATTACGATCCCGGCGTTAAATATCGCGCCGGCTATTACGACTTCGACTATCTGCAACCGCATTTCGCCCGCATGGTCGAACACGACATGCAGCAGCTTGCAAATGCGATACCGGTCGATATGTCAGCGGCGCATTTCCGTTTTCCGGGCAGTGTCTCCTTTGAGCAAGAACGCGAACTGGTGGTTCACACCGGCCCTGGCTCGGTTATCGCCCATGTCACGCAGGTCAATATTCTTCAGGACGACGACTATCTGAACATGACGGACGGCCCCAATGTGGCGCGCGACACCAGTTTCGTGACCCAGCGCACCGTCGAGTTCTACAACGAAGCAGCCGTCTTCACGCCCTTTTCCGTTTTCCAGCGCACCGACAGCTACGACGCGTTGCAGGCGCTCGCCAAATCAGCACATGATTATATCGACCATGCACGCGAAAATGATGTGACGTCCCTTGGAACCGGCGCGGAACAGGATTTCGTTCTCGCCGGCAATGACATCAACGGCCTCTACATCAATGGCTCCATGGCAAGCGAAAAGCCAACGCTCGACGACTTCATGCCGGATCGTGGCATTGCCAAGCCCGCTGAAGAGCCGGAAAAGAGCGATGTTTCGCTGCATGAGGATAGCCCCGCCGGAAACAGCCTCGATGTGGCTGCCAGCGCAAATGTCGTCGCCAACATAGCAACGCTGGTCAATACTGCCGTCATGGCCTCCGTCACCACCGTCATGGGCGATTATCACCAGATCGACGCAATCACCCAGGCCTATGTCTATAGCGACCGCGATGAGGTCGATTCCGTTTTCACGCAGTCCGAAGACCATGACGCAGCCGCCGCCTACAATATTGCGACCTTCTCACGCAGTGTCTATCCGGGTGCGGAAAGCGCCGACAGCAGCCACGATAGTGGTGAAACGCCAATATTTCCCACCGCCTGGCGTGTCAGCGTCCTCGAAGGAGACGTATCCTTCGTCCACTGGATCGAGCAGTACCAGTTCATCAGCGACAACGACACACTGACGGTTACCTCTTCGGGTGCCAGCGTCAGCTTGCTGAGCGGTGGCAACGCTGCCCTCAACATCGCCAATTTCCTCGGCATCGGCATGCAGTACGATCTGGTCATCGTCGGCGGCAATGTGCTGGACATGAACCTCATCAGCCAGATCGCCGTGCTTTACGACAATGACTGGATCCGCGCCAACCCCGACGCGCCTGAGGGCGCCACCGTTCAGTCCGGCAACAACCTGTTGTGGAACGACGCCAGCATCCACAATGTCGGTAGCAACGACCGTTTCGAAACTATGCCGGACTACATGGCGCAGACGGTGAAAGCGATTAACGAGCGTGATCCGAACATGCCGGACGCGCTTGCCCACGATGCCAATTTTGCGGGCTATCAGGGGATCAACGTCCTTTACATCACTGGCAATCTTTATGACGTCAGCATCATCAAACAGGTGAGCGTGCTGGGCGATTCCGACTATGTGACGCAGGCAGCAGCAAAGATTCTCGAAAACAACGAGAACGTCACGATCCATATCGATACCGGCAGCAACGCCGTCATCAATCTCGCGCAGATTATCGATTACGACAGCTTCGGTTCCACCACCTACGTCGCAGGCGGGCTTTATTCGGATGCCATCCTGATACAGGGCGGCATCATCGAAAATGATGCGTCGCAACCGGGTCACCAAGGCCAGCAGCTGGCAAACGAAGTGATCGCGTTTCTGCACGACGATCCCGCCACCATTCAGAATGAATCCGATGGCGTCATCAACGCCGGTCACGACATGTCGTGGTCCAGCGCGCATTCATCCGACGTCATGCAGGCGGTCACTGCATAGGTTTTGACAGGCGGAGAGAAACGCCCCCGCCAAAGCCGCAGAAACCGCGAGATCACCGAGGGGATTAATAAAAAAATGGATCATATTTCAAGAAAAACCATTACCGCCGGGCACTCGCTGGACTTGCCGCTGGATCAGGATGCGGAAGACAGCAAGCTGACTGATGCCTGCATTTCGGCCATAAACGAGGCCGTCGAAAACCTGCGCCATCTGTCCGGCGCGGAACCGAGCGCGAAAGCAGCCCCGCCCTCCCCTGAGATCACACCGGCCCGGCCCCTTCCGCAACATTCCCCATACGCCGAACAACCGCAAATACGTGACGTTCCGCAGGAAAGGCCAGTGCCGCCGCAGCAAGACCGGCGCCCCGCCTCACCGCCGGAGCCGGAAGCAAAGGTGGACAATACCGAGCTGAAAAGCGCACCCGACCTGCCCTTCGTCAAGACCATCGACAATAATGACGGGCCTATCCGAGAAAACGAGCGCCGTCCGGTGACGGGCGGCGGCGGCAACGGCAAGGAGCCGACGGAGAATGGCGGTGGTGGCGGAGGAGGCGGCGGAAGCCAGAGCGGCTTCCACAAGCGCAGTGAACCCGTCAATTTCGCCGCCAGCCTCGCCAAGGGCATCGCCGCGATACGGCGCAACATGGCGATCGTGATGCTGTTCACCATCGCCATCAACGTTCTGCTGCTTGCCATCCCGCTCTATCTGTTCCAAATCTCGGACCGGGTACTGACAAGCCGCTCCATGGATACCCTCGTCATGCTGACGGTCGCCGTTCTTGGCGCGGTTCTGTTGCAAGCCTTCATGGACGCCATCCGGCGCTTCATCCTGATGCGCACCGCTGTCGAGCTTGAAGTGCAGCTTGGAGCGCCGATCCTGTCGGCAGCGGCCCGTGCCTCCCTGCATGGCAGCGGCAAGGACTACCAGATCCTGCAGGACCTGCAGCAGCTGCGTTCCTTCATTACCTCCGGCACCCTGATCGCCTTTCTCGATGCGCCGTTGATGCCCCTCTTCATCGTGGTGGTCTATCTTGTACATCCGCATCTCGGCATCATCATCATGGTCTGCTGCGCGGTGCTGTTCATCATAGCCTGGCTGAACCAGCGCTTCACCGCCAGACAGTTCGCGGAAGCCTCCGGTTATCTGAGCCGCGCCAATTTCCATCTTGATTCCATGTCGCGCAACTCGCAGATCATCAATGCCATGGCGATGATCCCAGAGGCCGTGAAGATGTGGGGTCGTGAAACAGCCGGATCGCTGAAGTCGCATGTGGCGGCGCAGGATCGCAACATCATGTTCTCAGGTGTTTCCAAAGCAGCCCGCATGATCACGCAGGTCGCACTTCTGGGTTGGGGCGCGCATCTGTCTCTCGCAGGCGAACTGACCGGCGGCATGGTGATCGCAGCATCCATCATTTCCGGCCGCGCGCTGGCACCGATCGAAGGGGCGATCGAGGGTTGGCATCAGTTCAACAAATCTGCAGCCTCCTATAGCCGTATCAAGCAGCTTCTCATCACCTCACCGCTCAATTTCCCGCGTCTGCGCCTGCCCAATCCGGAAGGGCGTCTGGATGTGGAACGTATCCTTTTCGTGCCGCCGCCGCAGAAGAAGGTGATCTTGAACGGCATTTCCTTTTCGCTGAAGAAAGGGGAATCCCTTGCCATCATCGGCAATTCCGGTTCCGGCAAGACGACGCTTGGCAAGATGCTGGTCGGCTCCATCCTTCCCACTTCCGGCAATGTCCGCCTTGACCTCATGGACCTGCGCAACTGGGACCAGCGGCAATTCGGTGAAAGCATCGGTTATCTGCCCCAGGACGTGCAGCTGTTTCCCGGCACCATCAAGGCCAATATCTGTCGCATGCGTGACGATGTCGAAGACCGGCAGATCTACGAGGCGGCTGTGCTCGCCGACGTACACGAGCTGATCGCCGGTTTCCCGCAGGGTTACGAAACCGTGGTTGCCGCCGATGGCGCACCGCTTTCGGGCGGCCAGAAGCAGCGCATCGCGCTTGCCCGCGCCTTCTTCGGTGATCCCAAATTCGTGGTTCTGGACGAACCAAACTCCAACCTTGATACGCAGGGCGAACAGGCGTTGGCAAAAGCCATTCTGCACGCCAAGAAACAGGGCATCACCACCGTCACCATCACCCAGCGACCCGCACTTCTTCAGTGCGTCGACAAGATAATGGTGCTGAAGGACGGATCGGTCGCCATGTTCGGCGAACGGATGGACGTACTGAAGGCTATTTCCGGCAATGGCCGGCAAAGTAGCCAGTCTCCGCAGATCGAGGGTTGAGGATCGTCATGTTCAAGAAAAAAACCGCCGTCGCCGTCGCAGAGGTAAAACCCCAGGGCCAGCTTGAGTGGTACAGCGAAGTGCCACGTTCCATTCGCCTCCACAGTTCAATCGGTCTTGCCGTGCTGCTCGCCTCCTTCGGCGGCTTCGGGTACTGGGCCGGCACCGCACCGCTCTCCGCCGCCATCATTGCCCAGGGCAGCTTTGTCGCCACAGGCAACAACAAGGTCGTGCAGCATCTGGAGGGCGGCATCATCAAGGAAATGATGGTCAGCGAAGGCGACACCGTCAAGGAAGGCGACGTGCTTCTGACGCTCGACAAGACGACGGCGCTCGCCAACGAGCGCATGTTCCAGCTGAGACGCCTTCGCCTCGAAACCATCGTCACGCGCCTGCGCGCCGAGGCGCAGGGCCAAAAAAGCTTCAAGGTGCCTGACATCGTCATGAAGGAAGCCAGCGATCCTGATATCAAATCCATCATCCAGAGCCAGAACATCGTGTTCCACAGCAAGATCGTGAAGCTCGACGAGCAACTGAATCTCATCGAAAAGAACATCAAGTCGCTGGAGTTTCGTTATGCGGGCTATGAGGGGCAGAAGCAGTCCTTCGACCGCCAGCTGGCACTTCTGACCCAGGAGCGTGATTCCAAGGAAAGGCTTGCCAAGGACGGTGTCATCCGCAAGACCGACATGCTGGCGCTGGAGCGCGCCATTGCCGATGCCATGGGCGATATCGCCCGACTGACCGGCGAGATGAACCAGAGCGAGGCTGAAATCGCCAAGTTCAAGCAGGAAGCGGTCATTGCCATCAACGCCAACAAGCAGGCTGCTCTCGACGCGCTCGAAACCGCCGAAGCCGATCTGGACAGCGTGCGCGAGCAGGTGCGCGGTGCCGCCGAAGTGCTGGAACGCACAGTCATCCGCTCTCCGGTCAACGGTACCGTGGTGCGCGCCTATTACCACACGGCAGGCGGCGTCATCACCACCGGCAAGCCGATCATGGAAATCCTGCCCGCCCACGTTCCCCTGATCCTTGAGGCGCAGGTTCTGAGAACCTCCATCGACCAGTTGCATGAGGGCCAGACGGCAGCGATCCGCCTTTCGGCACTGAACCGCCGCACCACGCCTGTTCTGAACGGCAAGGTCTTTTACGTCTCCGCCGACAGCATCGAGGAAAATGCAGGCCTGCAGGTTAAGGACGTCTATATCGTGCGCGTGCAGGTTTCAGACGAGGAGATCGCGAAGGTCCATAATTTCCATCCCGTTCCCGGCATGCCGGCGGATGTCCTGATCCAGACTTCGGAGCGAACCTTCTTCGAATACCTGACCAAGCCTATCTCCGAAAGCATGTCCCGAGCATTCAAGGAAAGATGAAGAAATACCGCTTTTCCAGGAAGATTGGACGGCGGTTTTGCGTCTGGAAAATGCGGAACGCAGAAGGACCTACGCTGTCAATCCCGTCCAGATCGGCATAGAATGCCAGTATATGTCTGGTGGGGCGGGAGAACAGCATGGCAGCAATGTCGGATATATTGCTGATGGTCGGCAGGCTGAATTACGTGTGGACCAACACCGAAAGCCTGATGATCTATCTGATCGTCCATCTCCTGAAAGTGGAGAAGGAAGCGGCCATCGTCGTGTTTCTGACGCTCAACACCACGCGCGCACGCATGGATCTCATCGAGCGTCTGGCAAAACTTCCCTCAACACCAGCGCCGGATCGCAAGACCATTCTCTCCATCATGGCGCGGCTCAAGAAAGAATCGAAAACGCGCAACAAATACAATCATTGCATCTACTCCTTCGACGAAAAGGGCGAAATTGCCAGCACCCAGCTCATGCGACTGGTGGAGGACGAAACCCAGGTCCGTTACGGCAAGGTAGAACGCATGGACGAGAAAGAAATCGAACACCTCGAAAAATCCATCGCCGACATCGTCTCTGTCAGCAAGGACATGTGGAGTTTCATCCACGCCAGCCCGCACGTCTCATCGGATTACCTCTAGGATCGGGCAGAGCGAATGCTCAGGCTCGCGTCTGTAACCGCACGCCAATCGCGGGATGAGTTTCGCTGTTCTGCGTGGCTTTCGCCGGCAGGCATAGTTTTCCGGCGGCGAAATACAACAGGAACGAGCCGATCTGGAATGGGAAGATGATATCGATCTCCACGAAGGAGCGGACGACGAACAGCGCGCAGATGGCAAAGAGAATGACGCCCTGCGGATCGCGCTGGCGCATCAGGACCGAGCGCAGATGGCCGAGCAGCGTTCCGTAAAGCACCATGCCGAGCAGAACCATGCCGACGATGCCATTCTCCACCACCGTCTCGATATAGGTGTTGTGAAAATGGAAGCCGCTGCGTCCGGTAATGAAGAAGTCGTTCCACAGGCGCTCGGCATCGGCAAAACCCACCACCCAGAACCCCTGGTAACCAACGCCGAGGATCGGTGTCTGCTTTGCCGCTTCGATGCCCTGCTGCCAGAGATAGGTGCGTCCTGTCAGTGTCGAATCCTTGCCGAAAAGGCCGAGAATGGCATCAAGCAAGCCGAACTGCAGGGACGCGACCACCAGCAATATGCCAATACCGCCGAGTGCGAAAAAGGTCATCTTGCGGTTGGCGGGTGAAAGCATGCCAATCGGGATGAAACCGATGATGAGGGCGACCACCGCCGCCGTGGTAATGGTGGATGTGGCCGATTGCGAAGCAATTAGGCTATAGGCCGATAGGAGCCCGGTGATGCCCGCGATCGGCAGCCAGATACCCCTTTGCTTGAGGATCAGCACGGATGAGACAGCGAAAATGACGCCGAGCGAGGCGTAAAAGCCAAGCTGGTTCTTCGATGAGAAAGCCCCGACAAAACTGTAGGTTCCATCAAGCGCATCGAAAAGGTGGACACCGAACAGCAGCGAATAGAGCAGAATGACGGTGATGCCGATCAACGCCCCACGCGTCAGCGTGCGGATGGACACCACCCGCATGGCGATAAGTGCACAGACGATATGCGTCATATACTGGATGGAAGCGCGCATTGTGACCGATGCTGCCTCCGACCAGAAGCTCGACAGCACGGTCAGGATGCCGAAGGCGAATATCCACAGATAGCGCGGATAGTTACCCAGCACGCGCCGGTAATTGACCACTACAAGGGGCAGCCACATGCCATAATAGGCCAGAATCGAGATTTGCCCGAAACGCGACGAATAGGCGAAAACGAAGAATGACAGCGCAATCGCCGCCATTCCGTAGACTTCATTGCGTTCGGGATCGATCAGTGCCGATTTGGCGATCCGCATGAAAACCTCACTGCATCAGGATTTCGGACGAGACCTTGATGACGTCGCCTGGCTGAAGCATGGCGTTTTCATCCACCTTCACTTCCTTCGGCTTGCCGTTTTCCTCACGCACCACGACGTAGCTGATTGTCGCGGATTTTCCCGACGGATCGAAACGGATCGCCTCAGCCGATTGTGCGAGCGCCTCCGACATCAATTCCCGGCTTGTACCCAGTTGCAGATTGAGCTTGTCGAGTTCCGCTTCCGTGTCCTGCAATTCCTTGGAGCGCTGTGCCACCCAGTCATTGCGCAGGTTGATTTCATCCTGGGTCGCCTTGTTGATATCCTGCTTGGCACGCAATGACTGCGTGTCGATATCAAGCAGTGCGGCTTCCACCTCCGCTGCACGTTCTTCCGCGGAAATACGCCGTTGCGATAGTGCAAGGCCCTGCTCGTTCAGCCGGTTGACGCGGTCTCGGTCCTCATTGGCAAGCTCGAGCTGACGGTTTTGCGTTTCCGATTTCTTTTTCAGCGATTCGACTTCGCTTTCCAGAAGCGCATGCAGATCCGTCAGTGCCTTGAGCTGCAAAGTGTAACGCTCGGTGCGCGATTTCATCAGCGCACTTTCGCTGGCGAGAAGCGCGTCGATCTCGGCAATCTTTTCCATCTCCGGCGTCTTGGCGATGACCGTGTCACCCTTGACCTCGGCGATCAACCGCGCCTGACGGGCAAGCAGCCTTGCGCGCTGGTTGTCGTAAACGGCTGCGTCGCCGCGGGCATTTATGAAGTCGCGGGCAAAACGCTGCCCGGCATCGGAGCGCCGCAACCCGCCGGCAAGGCTTACGGCCTTCAACACCGTGAGATTGGCAGCATAGGGATATTCGCCTGGCGTCTGTACATCTCCGCTGAGGAAGATCGGCCGGAACTGGGCAATTTCGACAGAAGCCGACGGCAGGTTGCGAAGGGCGAACTTGCTCTGAAGCTGGGCTCCAATCGCCTCACCGACCTCCGCGGACGTCTTCCCCGCCACATCCAGCTGGCCGATGAAGGGCAGCGACAGCGCGCCGGACGGGCCGACGGAATAATCGCCGTTGATGACATCCCAGTTTCGGATGCTGCCATCGGCCGGCTGCCATTCGGCAACGCGGATGCGCAGCTTGTCGGCGGTGCCAAGCTTGTATTGAGCGCCTTCCGCAGCCATTGCGGAAAGCGGCGCTCCAAATGCGACGGATGCGACAAGCAGAAGGGCGGAGAAAGTGCGTCCGGCGGTTCTTTTTGCAAGCGGACGGCTAGCGACGGCAATAGGACCGTTCATCGGGAAACTCCCTGTTTGCGGATCGCCGCGCGGGCGATCAGGCGATAGAGCAGCCGGACGGTGCCGGCTGCACAGCGCCGCAAAAAAGCGGCCATTATGATTTGCACCAATGACGCACCCAAAGACCGGACTTGGGATCCCGGTCAGGGTGCGTGGCAAAACAAAGATCGATAAAGCCAAACTCAATATCGGTTTTCAGTAGCTTCCGCGTGAAAGGCACACGGCGGGAATGGTCTTGACGATGATGAAGACGTCCTGTCGCATCGACCAGTTCTGCACATATTGCGTGTCGAAAGCCACGCGGGTCTTGTAGCTTACGTCATTGCGGCCGCTGATCTGCCAAAGGCCGGTCAGGCCCGGACGGGTGCTGAGGTAATAGGCGGCATCGCTTTCGTAGTAGCTCAGCTCCTCGTCGACGACGGGGCGCGGGCCAACGACGCTCATTTCGCCGCGGATGATGTTGAGAAGCTGCGGCAGCTCATCAAGGCTGAGCTTTCGCAGCACGGCACCAACTGCGGTTACGCGCGGATCATTCTTGAGTTTGCGGGTCGCACGCCATTCCTCGGCAGCCTCCGGATTGGCGGCAAGATATTGCCGCAACATTTCATCACCGTTCATCGCCATCGTCCTGAATTTCAGGCAATGGAAATAGCGGCCATTATGTCCCACACGCCGGTGCCCATAAAAGATCGGGCCGGGATCGGACAATTTCACCAGTGCGGCGATCAACAGAAAAATCGGGCTGAAGATGAGCAGCGCAAGCAGGGCCGATGTCATATCGAAGCTGCGTTTTGCGATGCCCCCGATAGGGAAACTGACATCGAAGTCTTCGGAACTGCTGAGTGTCTGTTCAGCCGATTGGGTCGCGGACTTCATAGAGAGAACTCCATTTATGTTTTGCGATTGGTCGGTGCCCGGAGGCGTGTCTTTCCGTCTAAAAGAGATAACAAGTCTGTGTTCTGAATTTGATGCTAATGGATTTTTTGTAAGGCACATTGCCCCTGACCGTCTATGCGATTTCTTGCGAGAGCGGCCGATCAACGTCAGGGCAATATTAACGGTTGCATAAAAAAGCAACAAATGTGCCGGCGGCCATGTGTTGAGAGCATGGGTGCCGCTCCCGCATGTATTGCGTTTTCGACAACAGATAGTCTTTTCTTATATGTTTCTTGTGACTTAATCAGGTGAGACAGGAACGCCAAGAACAGCCATGCGTCAGGAAGAATATTAAATTTTTTTGCAGCGCAGCAAGATTGTGGCAATGCATATAAAATTTGACATATTAACCGGGATTTTTTTGCCGGCACGCCAACTTCGCCAAGAAAAAGCGATGGAAAAATTGCAAAAGCGGCGCAAAAGCGGCAAAATAATGGCAGGAACCCGTATCAAAGTTCGGTCGGCTCGTAGAAAATCTCTCCGGCTGGACCATATTATCTCCGGCTACAACGGTCCGACCACCATTCCGGCGTGACTTTACGCGAAAGCCATAGAATCAGAAGGTGGGTGGTGTGCAGGCGCTGATGACCTCGCACGGCACTGGACCAACGCAACGGAAGCGGTGCGGCCTGCGGCTTTCGAAATAATAGGCATCCCCCGGACCGAGAACCCGCCGCTCCTCGTCGACCGTCACCTCCAGACGCCCGGAGAGGATGATACCACCCTCTTCTCCATCGTGGACCAGTGGCACCTTGCCGGTATCGGCACCCGGCTGGTAACATTCCTTCAAGATTTGCAGGCTGCGGCCGAAAACATTTTCGCCCACCTGCCGGAAGGATATCGGTCCTTTGCCGATTTCGACAAGTTCATCCGCGCGGTAAAATGCCTTGCGGCTGGTCTCCGGCTCGTAGGCGAAAAATTCGGCAAGGCCGATCGGTATACCGTCGAGAATGCGCTTCAGCGCGCCGACGGACGGGTTGGAGGTGTTGGATTCGATCAAGGAAATCGTCGAATTGGTAACGCCAGCACGTCTTGCCAGTTCACGCTGGGAAATATTGTGACGCAGCCGCAAATGGCGCAAACGCCCGCCTATATCCACCGACATGCGTGATCCCCCGTTGCCGTTGTTCGAAATATCGAAAACTACCTTTCCCGCCTATAACATTTTCAATGGCTTGGCCACAGCGAGAAAAGGGCTTGTTCAGCCCGGAAAATAGCTTTCAATCACCGGCACCGAACAGGAGAACCGTTATGGACAACCCCAACCGATCCAACTCCACCTCACTCGACAGCTACTGGATGCCATTTACCGCCAACCGGCAGTTCAAGGCCAATCCCCGCCTGCTGACGAGCGCGGAGGGCATGTATTACACCAGCAATGACGGTCGTCAGGTTCTCGACGGTACAGCTGGCCTGTGGTGCGTCAATGTCGGCCATGGCCGCCACCAGATTGCATCCGCCGTCAAACACCAGCTTTCGACCATGGATTATGCGCCCTCGTTTCAGATGGGCCATCCCGTCGCCTTCGAATTCGCCGAGCGGCTGGCGGAAATCGCGCCTGGCCCGGAAGGCGCGAAGCTCGACCGCGTGTTCTACACCGGCTCGGGTTCTGAATCAGTCGATACGGCGCTGAAGATTGCGATCGCCTATCAGCGCGCCATCGGTCAGGGCACCCGCAGCCGTCTGATCGGCCGTGAGCGCGGTTATCACGGCGTCGGTTTCGGCGGCATCTCCGTTGGCGGCCTTGTCAACAACCGCCGTGTTTTTCCGCAAATCCCGGCCGACCACCTGCGTCATACCCACGATTTGGCGAAAAACAGCTTCGTAAAGGGCCAGCCCGAGCATGGTGCCGAACTGGCAGACGATCTGGAACGGCTGGTTGCTCTGCATGGGGCCGAAACAATCGCGGCCTGTATCGTTGAACCGGTTGCCGGCTCCACCGGCGTGCTGGTGCCGCCGAAGGGTTATCTGGAGCGCCTGCGGGCCATCTGCGACAAGCACGGCATTCTGTTGATCTTCGATGAGGTTATCACCGGTTTCGGCCGTATGGGCTCGTCCTTTGCCAGCAACTACTTCGGCGTGACGCCTGACATCGTTACCACCGCCAAGGGGCTGACCAACGGCGCAATCCCGATGGGTGCGGTTTTCACCAGCCGCAAGGTGCACGATGCGTTGATGCATGGGCCGGACAACCAGATAGAGCTGTTCCACGGCTATACCTATTCCGGACATCCGGTTGCCTGCGCCGCCGGCATCGCCACGCTCAACATCTACCGCGACGAAGGGCTGTTTACCCGCGCGGCAGAAATGCAGGATGTCTGGCACGACGCCATCCATTCGCTGAAGGGCCTGCCCAATGTCATCGACATCCGCACCATCGGCTTCATCGCCGGCATCGAGCTGCAATCGCGTGATGGAGCTATCGGCGCACGCGCCTATGACGTTTTCGTGGATTGCTTCGAGCGCGGTCTGCTCATTCGCGTCACGGGCGATATCATAGCCCTTTCGCCGCCGCTTATCGCCGAAAAATCCCATTTCGACGATATCGTCTCGATCTTGGGCGACGCGCTGAAAAGAGCGGATTAAAAGTATAAATCTCTAATAAATAAATGGCTGCAATTTCTATTGCAGCCTTTTTTTGCATTTATCAAGACCGCAACAAAAATAGATCATTTCTTAAGCATATTCTATTAATTTCCCGTAGTATAACCAACCGAGCGGGAATGGCCTCATGGCGTCGATTCAGAAAAAAATCATATTGGCAAGCATTGCAATCTTTTCCATCACCGGAAGCGCGGCGGGGGTCGGTATCTGGGCGACGAATACGCTCAATCGCAATAGTACGGATGTATCGCGGTCCGCCGAGATACTTCACAATCATATGCGAGCCGACATGATGCACGATGCGCTGCGCTCAGACGTGCTGGCAGCCATTCTTTCCACGAATGATACGATGGGCCTGTCGTTCGACGCGGTAAAGGCCGACCTTGCCGAACATGAAGCCACTTTCCTTGAAGCATTGAAGCTAAACAAGGCGCTTACCGAAGGTACGAACGCCAAAGCCGTTATCGAGAGCGTTGAAAAACCGCTTCAGTCCTATCTTGAAAGCGCCAAAACGGTGGTTGGCCTCGTCAAAGCCGATCCGGGCGCGGCGACAAAAATGATTCCGGACTTCATGCGCCAGTTCACCACTCTCGAAACCGCGATGGAAACGGCGAGCGAACAGATCGACGCGCTTTCCGAAGCAACTGTCGCGGAAAGCCAGGAGACGAAGGCGGTAATCGAGCTCGTATTAGAAGGGCTGCTGGTTCTGGCGACACTCTTCTGCGTAGGCCTCTTTATCCTCACTCGCAAAACGGTAACGGGTCCAATCCTGCGCCTGTCGAAGACGATGGAAATCCTTGCCAGCGGCGACACGTCACAGCCTCCTTCCGGCATGGACCGGAAGGATGAGATCGGCTCCATGTCCGCCGCGGTCGAAATATTCCGGCAGGCGGCGATTGCCAATCGGGCGCTCGAAGAACAGGCAGCAGCAGCCAGACTGCAGGCAGAATCCGATCAGGCGGCCGCGCGACAGCAAGCGGAGGACGATGCGTCTGAGCGGCTGCGCATCGCCACTTCCGGTCTTGCGACAGGACTGAAGCGGCTGGCATCGGGCGATCTGGCCTTTCAGCTCGATCAGGCCTTTGCCCCTCAATTCGAGGCCTTGCGACACGATTTCAACAGCTCAGTGCGTCAACTCGGCGAAACGCTGTTCGCCATTTCCGATGGCATCAGCACGATTGACGGCAGCAGCCGGGAAATCGCCGCAGGTGCCGGCGATCTTTCCCGCCGCACGGAAAATCAGGCAGCGTCTCTGGAACAGACCGCAGCAGCGCTCGATGAAATCACGGTCAATGTTTCAAACGCCAACAAGCGTGCCGCCGAAGCGCGGCTCGCCGCCACCGATGCCAACCACAGCGCACTGAAATCTGTGGAGGTTGTCAGCCATGCGGAAGAGGCGATGCGCCGCATCGAAACCTCGTCCCGGCAGATCACCGGCATCGTCGGCGCCATAGACGAGATCGCCTTCCAGACAAATCTTCTGGCGTTGAATGCAGGCGTGGAAGCCGCACGCGCCGGTGAAGCCGGCAAGGGATTTGCGGTAGTGGCGCAGGAAGTGCGCGATCTCGCCCAGCGCGCAGCAAAGGCCGCAAGCGAAATCCGCGATCATATCCGGCAATCCTCGACGGAAGTGGAAAGCGGCGTGAAACTGGTTCTCGACACCGGCACGGCGCTGAAGGAGATTGGCGAGCGTATCGCCGGCATCGATCGCCATATGAACGCCATCGCCACATCCGCGACCGAACAATCGACCGGTCTTGCCGAAATCAACGCAGCGGTAAACTCAATGGATCACGCCACCCAGCAAAATGCTGCCATGGTGGAGCAATCTACTGCGGCTTCTGCAATGCTCGCCGCCGAAACGGCAAAGCTGCGCTCGCTTGTATCGCGGTTCCGTCTGGAAATGGAAAGTGCCGGTAGCCGCGACGTTACCCGTCGCGTGGCCTGAGGTCGCTGCCGCAGATCGCGCCGGCAGCAGCATTATCGAAGCGCTGTGATTGCGCCTTCATTCATTAGCCATTTCCAGCCGCCTTCTCAGGCGGCTGGAAATTTCGTCTATCAATAGGTCTGCATTGGTTGCGACAGGCCGTCGCCGACCACGCCGCCGCCATACTGCGCCACGGGCACGCCCGCCTGCCCGATAGGAACACCCTGCTGTGCCGGCCCGAGCGCCGTCACCACAATCGGCGTACCATCAGGCACACGGTTATAGAGGTCGACAATATCCTGGTTCAGCAGACGCACGCAGCCGGAGGAAACCGACTTGCCGATCGTCCACCATTCCGGCGAGCCGTGCAGACGATAGATCGTGTCCTTGCCGTCCTTGAAGATATAAAGTGCACGCGCACCGAGCGGGTTCTTGAGGCCCGGCTCCATGCCGCCATTGCGGCCGCTATAGGGTTCCAGCTCAGGCTGGCGGGCAATCATCTCGTCGGGCGGCGTCCAGCGCGGCCATTGACGCTTGTACTGGATAACGCCGCGTCCGGCCCATTCGAAGCCCGCGCGGCCGAGACCGACGCCATAACGCATGGCCTGGTTGTTCTCGTAGGTGAGATAAAGGAAATGGTTGGCGGTATCGACCACAATGATACCGGGACGCTCACCGGTGGGGTTTTCCACCATTTGCCGCAGGAACTGGCGCGGGATCCGCTTGTAGGGAATTTCCGGCAACGGAAACTGCTCGTCGGGCTTCGGACCGTACATCAGGGCATACATCGGGTCGTCGGCCGGGGCTGTTGGCCGCGTGGCCTCACGCGCGGTGGTGTTACAGCCTGCAAGGCCGGCCAGCGCCAATCCGCCCGCTCCAAGCAGGAAACCTCGCCGGGTCGTTGTCGTGTCGTTCAATTGAAAAACCTCATCTGCGTCATCTTGCGCTGGCAAAGGGATCTGCCAGCGCCGCCTCGGGGCGGCTTATAGGGTACTTCGTGCCGGAGACCTGCGATGCCATGGCCTTTGCGCCACTGGATTTCAGGATGGCACGGAAGCTCGGGTGCATGCCGCCGTCTACATACGCGCTGACCGGGGCAGAAGTTCCCTCGTTCATCGCGGCGGCAAATTTCTGTTGCTCTTCGGCCATTTTCGACGCCACCAAGGGGTCCGGCTGGTTTATCGCAGGTGGGCAGGCCGCCAGCGGATCGGCAGGCTCACCGCCGGCAAATTCGCTGTTAAAAACGTATCGCCGGCCGCAAACGGAAACCTTTGGCTGGCGGCGCGTCACCTCGAAATAGTCGTAGCCTTCCTTGAGCGTCTTCCAGAAGGGCATATTGGGATCGTCCCGATTCGCCACCATGTTCCGGGCGCTCATGCGGAAGGGATAGGCCTGAACCTGAAAACGGTCCTGCCCGCCCTGCAGTGCGCGCGCCACGACCGCATAAATCTCGCCGACCTGTTGATCGGTCATCGCGTAACAGCCCGACGAAGAACAGGCACCATGCACCATCAACGCTTCGCCGGTGTAACCAAGCGCCGATTCAAGCCGGTTGGGATAGCCGAGATTGAAGGAGACGTAATATTGCGAATTGGGGTTCAGCATGCCTGCGGAGACATGATAAAATCCTTCCGGCGCCTGCCGGTCGCCCGTCTTCGTCTTCGGGCCAAGTTTTCCGGACCAGCGGCACATGGGATAGGTCTTAAGCAGCGCATAATTACCGGTCTTGTCGATCTTCCAGACCTCAAGCTCGCTTTCCTGCTTGAAAATGCGAACGAGAACCGGGCTTTCCGGGCGCATGCTCTTAGCAGACATCTGCGCCATCATCTTGGATGACAGCTTCGGCGGGTCCTTTTTGACGCTGTCGAGACCCATGGAGGTGCACGCGGCGAGACCGCTGCCGATCGCGACGACCGCAGCTATTCTCATTCCCGCTTTTACCCTGCGCCGCAGCCCCGCACTTGCGAAGTTCAGCAATGCATTCATACCCATGGATCGTTCTGCCCGCCCGATTTGCCCGCCTTTGTGGCAGAGGCTTAACTAGCGAAGGTGGCCATATGGCGGCAACCTCCCGCAAGGACAAAGTCTCGTGAACAGACGTTACCCATTCGTTAATCATACGCACACAAGCCTGTGATGGAACTGCCGCTACCGAAGAAGCCCCTGCCCGCCATCGATCCATACCGGCGTTCCGGTGATATGGCGCGACTGGTCCGATGCCAGAAAACCGATCAATGCAGCAACATCCTCGCTCGTCCCTGCAACCCCGCCGGTGACCGGAATGTCACCCGCCGGGAAACGGACTGGCACTTCGGTCCTGTCGCGCCCGCGTATGTCGGTATTTTCGTCAATCGCCGTTTCAATTTCGCCCGGACACACCGCGTTGACACGGATGCGATGACGCCCGAGCTCCAGCGCCAGTTGCTGGGCCATGGCAAGCTGCCCGGCCTTCGTCACCGAATAGGCGGTAGCGCCCGGCGAGTTGAAAGTGCGTGTGCCGTTGATGGAAGAGACGATGATGATGGAGCCGCCACCTGCCGCCTTCAGATGCGGCACACTGGCATGGATAGTTAGATAGGTGCCGCGCAGGTTGATGCGTATCGTATCGTCCCACTCCGAAGGCGTCAGCTCGTCAATCGGCGCCCAGACGCCATTGACGCCCGCATTGGCCACCACGACATCCAGACGGCCGAAAGCATCCACAAGCTCTGCAACGGAGTGTCGCATGACTGCCTCTTCCGCCACATCGGCGACGAGGACCTTAGAAGCGCCGGATAAGGCGGAAATCTCATTTTTCACCGCCTGCAATTCAGATTCGGTACGGCCGAGAAGGCCTACGGAAAAGCCTTCCGCAGCCAGATGAAGGGCAGCAGCCCGGCCAATGCCGGAGCCAGCGCCGGTGACGAGGGCGACTTTACCAGTGGCCAAGGTCAAAGCCCTCCTTTTCTAGACGCGATCGAGGTGACCGTTGCCGAGACGGGGTCGCTCGCCGGAAAACTGTCTTCCAGCCCCTCTTCCAGTTCCTCTTCAAGAATGTCACGATCCTTCGATGTGCGGGCGCTCGCCTGACCGAGCGGGACTTCATCCTGCGCCGTGCCGAGAGCGGAAAACTGCGACGGCGCATCGGCGCCTTGACGCGTTCCGAATGCCGTCAGCTGAACCATCACCGCGCTCGCGCGTTTGATGGCCTCTGCATCGTCGATGCCATCAAGACCGTCGGCAAGGCGGACCGAGACCTGATCGCCGTCGCTGCCGACAAATTCCACGGAAAGCACTCCGCTATCCCGTTTTACATAGGTCGTAGAAAGTTGCATGACATGCCCTCCGATTTGAAAAAGCATCGGCGTAATCCGATGCGACAACACACTGAAACCTGAATTCACAACGATGGCAGAGCAGAAGGGGTTCCAGATGGATCAGGCCTTGGGCCCGGAAATGCAGGAGCGCTTCTTTAAGCGCGATCCCGTTGACGTTGCCCGCGCCCTCATCGGCGTGGAATTCCGCGTTGGCAATACCGGCGGCATCATCGTGGAAACCGAAGCCTATCATCCTGATGATCCGGCATCCCATAGTTTCAATGGGCAGACCCCGCGCACCAAGGCGATGTTCGGCCCGGCCGGCCATCTCTATGTCTACCGGTCCTACGGCATTCACTGGTGCGCAAACTTCGTATGCGCTCCGGGCTCCGCCGTGCTTCTGCGCGCCATCGAACCCCTCACCGGCATAGACATGATGAAACTGCGGCGAGGAACTGACAAACTGAAACTGTTATGTTCCGGCCCCGGCAGGCTTTGTCAGGCCTTGGCCATTACCGGAGAAATGGACGGAGCAGCGCTGGAGCGCCCGCCGTTTTTCCTCCGCCTGCCAAAGGAGGCCGCTGCCGTTACCAGCGGCAGACGCATCGGCATAAGCCGCGCGCAGGACTATCCTTGGCGGTTCGGGCTTGAAGGCTCGGCCTTCCTCAGCAGGAAATTCGAACAGGCCTGAAACCTACAAGACCTTGGGCGGTCCGTCGTTTTCATCTGGATTGGGGTTTGGCGCCTCGTCCGGCAGCCTGTCGGGCTCCGGCTCTTTGACCGGCGGTATATCCGGCTGTGGCGGCACCGGCATTGGCGGGTCTGGATAGGGTTCAACGGGAACAGTTGGCATTGCAGCTCCTGGATATAAGCGCTTCGTCCAATGCGGAATCGAAATGCGCTTTCATCTGCTGGGACAACGCGAGCGCGCGGCCCCTCCTCAGGCGGCGCAACACCCAATTCGCCCATCGGTCAGATGCCGGTCAGGTCCCTTCGGTTTCATTGCGCCGCCGTGCGGATTGTACAAGGCAAACGCGGGAAAACGCCGGTCAGTTCCGTTTTTTTTGGGAAGCTTTTGCGAGGGCTCAGGCGAAACCGAGCGAGCTGCGGGAAATATCGCGGTTTTCGCAATAGTCGCGGGAGTGGGCCTCATGGCCGTGTTCTCGAGCGGTGGAACGGGTCAGTTCCGGGCTGGGCACGTTGAGCAGCGCGTCGGCATAGGTACCGGTTGCCTCCACATCATCGATCACAGTCTGTTGTTGCGGCTTTAAAAATTCAAACATCGGTCACCTCCTTCAACACGTCCCCTCAACGCGCTGGCCCAGGTCCTGTTCCAAAAGGCCTGTGCAGCTTCGATTATACACGAGATGACGCTGCCGTATAGGCGATGAAAGACGAACGGCAATCAATTGACGTTCACAAAATGGAATGGAATCAGTGAGCTATGGCGACGAGGTCAGGCTGGACCGACCGATTCCCGCAAGATCAGTTCGACCGGCCACAATTCCTGAACCTCGCGGACGGGACGGCCGCCGACGATCTGCAGAAGCAGGTCTGTAACCCGCATGCCAGCCATGCGCATGGGCGAGCGTGTGGTGGAAAGCGGCGGCATCATGCTTTCCGGAGTGAGGTAAGGAAACACGTCGTCATGGGCGATGACGGACACGTCCTTACCGATCACCAGTCCCAGTTGGGTTGCTGCGCGATAGACGCCCTGCGCCGTCATCATCGCGCCGGCGACGAAGGCGGTCGGTCGCGGCGTCTGCTCCAGCAGCGAGCGGGCGAAACGGAAGGCGGCATCTTCGCTGAAATGCTCGCTCATCATGAGGCGCGGATCAGGCGTGATGCCATGGGTCGCGAGCGCATCACGAAAACCCTGTTCGCGGTCCTGCACGAATGTACGGCCTGTCGGGCCGTTGATCATCGCGATGCGACGGTGGCCACGTTCCAGAAAATGGATTGTCGGACGATACGTCACATCATGATTGTCGATATCGAGCCAGGCGTGCTCGAACGCCGTCTTCGAGCGGCCATGCACGATGAAAGGCACGCCCAGCCGATTGAGCAGCGCGATGCGCTCGTCCTCCGGACGCGGCGAATGCACGATTATGCCATCCACCCGTCCGCTCGACGCCAGCCGGCTGAAAATCGCCAGCTCTTCCTCAATGTTATTGTCGACGGTGACGCTGACGAGAATGTCGGTCTCTTCGCCTTCCAGCCGCGTCGCCATGCCGCCCATGAATTCCGAAAAGAAATGCCCGCCGCCCGAACGGCCCATCACGACACCGATGGCGCCAGCCCTGCCTGTTGCCAGCCTGACCGCGTTGGCATTGGGACGGTAGCCGTATTTCAGCGCAGCATCCATCACCCGCTGGCGCGTCTCTTCACGCACCTCGGGATAGCCACCAAGCGCGCGGCTGACGGTGGTGGGCGACAGCCCGACCTTTTCTGCGAATTCCTTGAGCTTCATGTTTTCTGCCAATTTGCTCCTGCATGCGTCGCCGCCGCAGATTTTTCAAGCGGACAAAAATTGAAATCGCTTTCAATTTATTTCCATCTGAAACCTTACAGTTCGCCGTTTCGAAAGGCAAACCCTCCGTGGCAACATGCGAAGATGCCCAATTTCCACGCCATCAGAAAGAGTATTGACAGATTTGTCGGCTTTTGCGAACTTCACACCAGTCAAAAGCGCTTTCAATTTTGAGGATGATTGGAAGCGTCAACGGAGGAGTTTGACAATGAATATTTCCATGAAGACTTTGTTGCTGTGTGGCAGCGTGCTGTCTGCGGCAGTTTCCGCGCAGGCGGCCGAACTTTCCATCGCCGCCAACTCGACCGGCAAGAACATTGCATTTTTCAAGGAGCGGATCGCCGCCTTCGAAAAAGAGACCGGCCACAAGGTCAATCTCGTCACCATGCCGTCATCGTCCAGTGAGCAGTTCAGCCAGTACCGGCTATGGCTTGCTGCGGGTAACAAGGATGTCGACGTCTACCAGACGGACGTGATCTGGGCGCCGCAGCTCTCCGACCAATTCGTGGATCTGACCGAAGCGACGAAGGATGTCATTGGCGATCATTTCCCCTCCATCGTGGCGTCACAGACCGTGGACGGCAAGCTTGTCGCCATGCCGATGTTCACCGACGCGCCCGCTCTGTTCTACCGCAAGGACCTTCTGGAAAAATACGGCAAGCAGCCGCCGAAAACCTGGAAGGAACTGGGCGAGACCGCCAAGGAAATTCAGGACAAGGAACGCGAAGGCGGGCAGAAGGACCTCTGGGGCTTCGTCTTCCAGGGCAGCGCCTATGAGGGCCTGACCTGCAACGCTCTGGAATGGATTGCGTCCGCCGGTGGCGGCCATATCGTTGAGACCAACGGCGACATCTCCATCAACAACGAGAAAGCCGCAGCCGCGATTGAAGCCGCCAAGGGCTGGGTCGGCACCATCGCGCCGCAGGGCGTGCTTGCCTACAAGGAAGAGGAAGCACGCGGCGTCTGGCAGACCGGCAATTCTGTCTTCATGCGCAACTGGCCCTATGCCTATGCGCTTGGAAACGGTGCCGACAGCGCCATTAAGGGCAAATTCGGCGTCACGCCGTTGCCGGCCGGTGAAGAGGGTGCGGCACCCGCCTCAACGCTCGGCGGCTGGAACCTCGCCGTTTCGAAATATTCCGACGATCAGGAAGCTGCCATCCAGCTCGTGAAGTTCCTCGCATCGAAGGATACCCAGAAGATGCGTGCGATCCAGCTTTCCAACATGCCCACGATCGCCTCGCTTTACGACGACAAGGATGTCGCGAACGCACAGCCTTTCATGCCGACATGGAAGCCAATTTTCCAGACCGCCGTTCCACGCCCCTCTGCCTCGGCGAAGGTGAAATACAACGAGGTCTCGGCCAAATTCTGGGGTGCCGTGCACAACACGCTCTCCGGCAACGGCACGGCGGCGGAAAACCTTGAGCTCCTTGAAGTCGAACTGACCGATCTCAAAGGCAACGGCTGGTAATCCGGCCCGTGTGGGAAGCGGTCTCGCCTGAGCGTTTCCCACCCCCCAACTGCGAGATATCCCCATGAACGATACCGCCCTTCAAAGACCGGCCGCGGCATCCGGCACCGGCTCCGACCTTCAGTCGGAACGCCTGAAATCCGCATGGCTGTTCCTAGCCCCCACGTTTCTGGTACTTGCGATGGTGGCCGGCTGGCCGCTGGTGCGCACCGTCTGGTTCAGCCTCACCGACGCGTCGCTGACCAATCTCGACGGCGCACAATTCGTTGGCTTCAAGAACTACCTCACCTGGATCACGCTCAGCAGCGGCCGCACCATCTATCGCGGCCTGTTGGCTGATCCCGCCTGGTGGGGCGCGGTTCTGAACACGCTGAAATTCACCATCCTTTCGGTCAGCTTCGAAACCGTTCTCGGCCTTATCGTTGCGCTGGTGCTGAACGCGGAATTCAAGGGACGCGGCCTCGTGCGCGCCGCCATCCTCGTTCCATGGGCCATTCCCACCATCGTTTCGGCGCAGATGTGGGCCTGGATGCTGAACGACCAGTTCGGTATCTTGAACGACCTGTTCCTCAATCTCGGGCTGATCTCCCACAAGATCGCATGGACCGCCAATCCGGACACCGCAATGGTCGCCGTTCTTATTGTCGATATCTGGAAGACGACGCCCTTCATGGCGTTGCTCATTCTCGCCGGCCTGCAAATGGTGCCGAAGGACATGTATGAGGCGGCGAAGGTGGACGGTATCCACCCCGTCAAGGTGTTCTTCCGCGTCACCCTGCCAATGATCCGGCCAGCGCTCATGGTTGCCGTCATCTTCCGTATGCTGGATGCGATGCGCGTCTTCGACCTCATCTACATTCTGACGCCGAATAACGCCCAGACCCGCACGATGTCGGTGCTGGCGCGTGAGAACCTGTTCGATTTCGACAAGTTCGCCTATGGCGCAGCCGCTTCCACCATGCTGTTCCTCATCATCGCCTCGATAACAGTCGTTTATATGTGGCTCGGGCGCGTCAACACAGATGGAGCTTCGCGATGACCCTGCCAAGCATCCTGAAAACCACCGCCTTTTATGCGCTGGTCGCCGTCATCATGGTGATTTCGGTATTCCCGTTCTATTACGCGATACTGACCAGCCTGAAATCCGGCTCAGCGCTGTTCCAGGTGAATTACTGGCCGCGTGAATTCTCGTTGACCAATTACAACTTCGTCATCGGCAACGGCACGTTCCTGCGCAATCTCGGCAATTCGCTGTTCGTTGCATCTTCAGTCGTGGTACTGTCGCTGTTCCTTGCGGTAACGGCGTCCTATGCCCTGGCCCGTGTCCGTTTCCGCGGCCGCTCGCTGCTTCTGCTCACCATCCTCTCGGTCTCGATGTTTCCACAGATCGCCGTTCTCGCCGGCCTGTTTGAACTTATCCGCTGGGCTGGCATCTTCAACACGCCGCTCGCGCTGATCTTTTCCTACATGATCTTCACCCTGCCCTTCACTGTCTGGGTGCTGACGACATTCATGCGCGACCTGCCGATCGAAATCGAGGAAGCGGCAATCGTCGATGGCGCAACGCCATGGGTCATCATCACCCAGGTCTTCATGCCGCTGATGTGGCCGGCGCTCGTCACCACCGGGCTCCTCGCCTTCATTGCGGCGTGGAACGAGTTCCTCTTCGCGCTCACCTTCACCTCATCGAACGAACAGCGCACGGTGCCCGTCGCCATCGCACTTCTTTCGGGCGGTTCGCAGTTTGAAATCCCTTGGGGAACGATCATGGCGGCCTCCGTCATCGTCACCGCCCCGCTCGTCGTCCTCGTTCTTATCTTCCAGCGACGCATCATTTCCGGCCTCACCGCCGGCGGCGTCAAAGGCTAGGAGAAAACTTATGACCACCATTCAACTGCGCAATCTTCGCAAATCCTTCGGCGCCTTCGATGTCATCAAGGGCATCGACATGGACATCCGCTCCGGCGAGTTCATGGTTTTCGTCGGCCCTTCCGGTTGCGGCAAGTCCACGCTGCTACGCCTCATCTGCGGGCTCGAGGAAATCACTGGCGGCACGCTCTCCTTTGACGGAGAGGCCGTCAACCGCCTGCCACCCGCCAAGCGTGGCGTCGCCATGGTCTTCCAGTCCTATGCGCTTTATCCGCATATGACCGTATTCGAAAACATGGCCTTCGGCATGAAACTATCAGGCGCCGACAAGGAGCAGCGCCGCAAGCGTGTAGAGGCGGCAGCGGAAATGCTGCAGCTCACGCCCTATCTGGAACGTCTGCCGAAGCAGCTTTCCGGCGGCCAGCGCCAGCGTGTCGCCATCGGCCGTGCCATCGTGCGTGATCCGAAGGTGTTCCTGTTCGACGAACCGCTCTCCAACCTCGATGCGGCGCTGCGCGTCGCAACCCGTCTCGAAATCGCCAAGCTGCACCGGGAGATGCATGACACGACGATGATCTACGTCACCCACGATCAGGTGGAAGCCATGACGCTTGCCGACCGCATCTGCGTTCTGCGCGATGGCCGCGTCGAACAGATCGGCACGCCGCTCGAGCTTTACGAAAGCCCGGTCAACACCTTCGTTGCCGGCTTCATCGGCTCGCCGAAGATGAACTTCCTTGCCGGCAAATATGCGGAAGTCGAAGGTGCCGCGACCATCGGCATCCGCCCCGAACACCTTGCGATCGGTGCCGGTGAGACCGGCTGGAACGGCGAAATCATCCATTCGGAAATGCTGGGATCGGACAGCTACATCTATGTCGAGATTGGTGCTGGCGAACCCATCGTCGTTCGTGAGGAAGGCGTGACCGACCGCAAGCCGGGAGAAAAAATCGTTCTCGTGCCGGATGCGGCGCAGATCCACCGCTTCGACGCGCAGGGCCAGGCCCTTGCCCGCAATCCCGTGCGCGGCGCCGCCTGAACAGTTAACTTTCGCCGGATCACCCAAGCTTCCGGCCTTCACCAAGGAGCAAGAAAATGACCATCAACACCGTTGTATGGGGCGAAAATATCCACGAACACATCAACGAGACGGTGCGTTCGATCTACCCTGATGGTATGCACAACACCATTGCCGATGCGCTGAATACCAACCCTGAGATCAGCGCCACCACCGCCACGCTTCAGGAACCGGAACACGGCCTTTCGCAGGAGCGTCTGGACAAGACCGACGTTCTGGTCTGGTGGGGCCACAAGGACCACGGTGCGGTTCAGGATGAAATCGTCGAGCGCGTTGCCAAGCGTGTCTGGGAAGGCATGGGCCTCATCGTCCTGCATTCCGGCCACTTCTCCAAGCCTTTCAAACGACTGATGGGTACGCCCTGCGCGCTTAAATGGCGTGAGGCGGGCGAACGCGAACGCCTGTGGACGATCAATCCGCGTCACCCGATTGCAGCCGGCCTGCCCGAGCATTTCGAGCTGGAAAACGAAGAGATGTATGGCGAGCAGTTCTCCGTGCCGGAGCCTCTGGAAACCGTCTTCATCTCCTGGTTCCAGGGCGGCGAAGTCTTCCGTTCTGGCCTCACCTGGCGCCGTGGCGCAGGCAACATCTTCTATTTCCGCCCCGGTCACGAGACTTATCCGACCTATCACGACGCCAATGTACAGAAGGTCATCAGCAATTCGGTGAAATGGGCCTATAATCCGGTCGGCGCACTGAAAAGCATTCATGACGCCCCCAACGTTCCCGTCGACAAGGCGCTGGAGCCTATCGAAGAACGCGGCCCCAAGCTGCACAAGGCAGGCGAAGCAGGTTACAGGTAAACAGCCATGAGACTTCTCATTCTCGGAACCGGCGGCATGGCCAACAACCATGCCACATATTTCTCGCAAGTCCCCGGCGTCGAACTGGTGGCTGCGGTGGATGTGGATGATGTGGTTGTGCGGGGCTTTGCGCTTCGCCACAACATTCCACTCTCCTTTACCTCGCTGGATGACGCGATTGCCTGGGGCGAGTTCGATGCGGCGGCAAACGTCACACCGGATGCCATCCACCACCCGACCAGCCTCAAGCTTCTGGCGGCGGGCAAACATGTTTTCTGCGAAAAGCCGCTGGCGGAAAACTACGCCAAGGCCGCCGAAATGGCCGATGCCGCAGAAAAAGCGGGCCTTGTTGCCATGGTCAACCTCACTTATCGCAATGTCGCCCCCTTGCAGGCGGCACGCGAAATGGTGCTGGCCGGCAAGATCGGCAAGGTGCGCCATCTGGAAGCCTCCTATCTCCAGAGCTGGCTCGTTTCCAAGGCCTGGGGCGACTGGATGACGGAGAGCAAGTGGCTGTGGCGGCTTTCCACCAAGCACGGCTCAAACGGTGTTCTGGGTGATGTCGGCATCCACATTCTCGACTTCGCCTCCTATGGCGCGGGCAGCGATGTGGAGCGGATCTTCACGCGCCTGAAGACCTTCGACAAATATGAAGGCAACAAGATCGGCGCCTACGATCTCGACGCCAATGACAGCTTCACCATGACCGCCGAGTTAGAAAACGGCGCCATGGGCGTCATTCACGCCAGCCGCTGGGCAACGGGCCATCTCAACGAACTGCGCCTGCGCATCCACGGCGACAAGGGTGCGCTGGAGGTGATCCACACGCCTGACTATTCCAGCCTGCGGGCCTGCATCGGCGACGATGTGGAAAAGGCGATCTGGAAGACAATCGATGTCGACCCGGTGCCGACGAATTACGAAAAATTCGCCAAGGCCGTCATGGAAGGTGGCATTGCTGACCCGGACTTCCGCCACGCCGCGAATTTGCAGAAGGTGCTTGATCTCTCGATCATCGCCGACCGCGAACGGCGGGAGCTGGCCGTCTCTGCTTGAATTGCAAGGGCGCGGCGGCGTAAGTCGCCGCTTCCAATACTGCAGCGTGTACCGTTATCTCCCGTCACCCCGAATCTAGCGCTGCATGACGGAGGTACTACCTCAAACGCCTCGCCTATTCCCCCACAAGAGCACATGCAACTGCGGCAGCACCCGGGCGGAAAACCAACGGTCTTCGCTGACCTTGTCCACCAGCCACAACATGCGATCCATGATCCCATCGATATCCACACGCGCGTTGTCGTCATCCGGCGGCGGCGGGGTGTGGTTGCCGGGCTGGAGGTAAATCGGCAAATGCGGGAAACGGGCTGATGCAGCCTTGGCATAAGCATAGTCCGCATCGTTAAACACGACGATCTTCAGCGCCACCTGCGGTCCATCGCCGGCGGCGGCAAGACAGTCTTCAAAGGCCTGCCAGTCGGTTTCCATGCCGCTCGATGGTGGCTTCGGGCTCAGCACCAGATGATCGAGATCGCCAAACCAGTCTTTTGCGATGCTGCCCTGCGTTTCCAGCGCGAACCTATAGCCCTCGCCCTGCCCCTTCGCGATTAGTTGCCCAAGGGGCTGGATGGCGGGATTGCCGCCCGAAAGCGACACCGTCAGCGGCACACTGCCGGAAAGCCGTCGCACCTCCTGCCAGATCGCCTCGACGGACATCGGTTTCCATGTGTCGCGATACTCGCTGTCGACGGCATGCAGCGTATCGCACCAGGAGCAGCGGTAATCGCAGCCACCAGTGCGAACGAAAACGGTAGGCAGACCAATCAGCAAACCCTCGCCCTGAATGGTCGGGCCGAAGATTTCGCTGATGCGGATCGCTGTTTCCTTGGCTGCAACTTTCTGTGCAGCCGCCGTCATGGCCGGTATTCCGCCCAGGTCTTGGCGGTTTCGCTCACTCGCACGGCGCTGGTTTCCGGTAGGCTCGTCTTGCACCAATCGTAAAAGTGCTTCGCCAGACATTCCGCGGTGACCCGGTCATGGCCGAGAACGTCGTTCAGGTGGCGATGATCGAAATGATCGTCGATGTAGCGCTTAAGCGGCGCGAGTTCGTGGTAATCACGCACGAAACCGTGCTCGTTCAGCTCTTCGCCTGATAGTTCGACCTCAACGATGTAATTATGCCCGTGCAGGCGGGCGCACTGATGGTCGGCGGGCAGGCTTTTCAGCTGGTGAGAGGCGGAGAAATGGAACTCCTTGGTGATGCGAAACATCAACGCACCTCCTGTGCCGCATAGGCATGGGTGGCCGCCACCCAGAAATCCGGGTCCTCATAGTCCGTCGGGTCGGTAACACCTGCCAGATGGAAGGCCTCGCGCCGCTCCACGCAGGTGCCGCAACGGCCACAATGGCGAGAGCCGCCCTTGTAACAGGACCAGGTTTCGCCAAATGGGGTCCCGTATTTGACCGCGTCAGTCACAATCGCCGCTTTGGAGACGGTGACATAGGGCGCAAACAAGGTGACGTCTGCGTAGCCTTCCAGCGCATGCGCCTGCATGGCATTAAAGCTGTCGATGAAGCCCGGCCGGCAATCGGGATAGATGAAATGGTCGCCGCCATGCACGGCGATCGCCACCGCATCCGCCTGCTGGGCGGCGGCAAGGCCGAAGGCGATGGTCAGCATGATGGCGTTGCGGTTCGGGACCACCGTGGAGCGCATGGTCTCTTCCGCATAATGTCCGTCCGGCACGTCGATATCATCCGTCAGCGCGGAACCGGTGAGGTGCGCGCCGATGGTTGTGATGTCGATGACATGATGCGGCACGCCGAGACGTTTTGCGCAGTCGGCTGCGAAATCCAGCTCCTTCTTGTGGCGCTGGCCGTAATCGAAGGAGACAAGAGCGAGAAGTTCATGTTCCGCCGCGATTTTGTGCGCAAGCGAAACGGAGTCCAATCCGCCGGAGCAGATGACGATGGTTTTCATACGTTGGGATCCCTTGTTTTGACCGGGTGGGCTGCGACCGGATTACGGGGGCGGCTTTAAACCAAAGCGAAGCGATTGTGAAGGGCTTTGCGGAAATAGCGGAAATTCCGCGCAATCCACGAAATTGCCCCGCCGCAGCAACAAGACGAAACAATCGCGACATAAGCGGGAAACCGGCTTGATCTAGAACGGACTGAACGTTGCAGTTCTTGAAGGGTGTTGCCGATGGCGGCCGGTTCTATGTTCCTCTTTTCGCTAAGCGATCTCAGCTCCATCGGCTCCGGCATTTTGATGGCGTTGGCAGGCACGCTTTATGTCACCCTTACCGTTCGTGGGCTGATGGCCACCGTGCGTCATGGATAAGGCACTCGGCAACAGACGCCCAGGGCTCAGGCGCAATCTTGCAGTCTTACTTTTCATAGCCTCCGCGACGCTCGTCGCCACGATAGGGATCGCCCCGTTCGTCTTCCTGATCTGGATGGTCACGACCGTCGCACGCTGGCTTGGTTTTTTCATCGGCTTTTGAGACACGAAGCTCGCCCATGATGCGGCGGAGCGGAAGGAGCCCGGCAAAACGGCAGTGCGCCGGGCTCTTTTTTTCGATAAACCGGGCTTAGCGCAGCAGCGCCTGCGCCTCCTCGATGCCGAGTGCTGCCGGCTGCGTGCAGGTTGTGGTCATCTCGATGAAGCGGCCTTCTTCCCCGGATTTGAGGATGGAGGTCATCACGTCGATACCGTGCAGGGAGCGATCCAGCGAGCAGCGGGCATCGCGGCCTTCAAGGATAGCAATCGCCATATCGGCCAGGCCTGCCGTGCGATAATTGGCGCGCGGGCCATTCGGGCTTTCCTGGTTGGCAATGCCGAAGGGATGCGCCCAGTCTTCCAGCGGCTGGATATTTTTGTCGCGTCCGCTCGCCTCCACCACACCGCCGAAGAAGTTGGGGTCCGGCACGTATATCGATCCTTCCGTACCGTAAAGTTCCATATTGGCGTGGCGATGCGACCACACATCCCAGCTGGCCGAAAGTGTGATCGTTGCTCCGTTCACGAATTCCAGAAGCGCATGGATGTTGGTTGGCGTTTCTACCGGGATGATCTCGCCGTTCAGCGGCTGGCTGGTCACCGTTCGGGTGGGGTTGGCCATTGATGTCAGTGCGCCAACGCGCTTGACCGGGCCGATGAGGTTGATGAGGTTCGCCACATAATAGGGGCCAAGATCGAGGATCGGCCCGCCCCCCTTCAGGAAGAAGAAGCCCGGATTGGGGTGCCACATCTCCATGCCGGGGCTCATCACATGGCAGGTGCCGGAGGTGATGCGCCCGACCTTGCCCTCGTCGATATATTGCCGGGCAAGCTGATGCGCGCCGCCAAGGAAAGTATCAGGCGCGCAGCCAACGGAAAGGTTCTTCTCGCGGGCGATGCGCCGCAACTCCTCGCCTTCCTCCAGCGAAAGCACCAGCGGCTTTTCCGAATAGACGTGTTTACCCGCCTCGAGTGCCGCTTTCGACACGAGAAAATGCGCGGCGGGAATGGTGAGGTTCACCACCACGTCGATGTCCTTGTTGGCGAGGAGTTCCTCGATCGACTGCGCCGTGACGCCAAATTCTTCTGCCCTCAGTTCCGCCGCATTGCGGTTAAGGTCGGCGCAGGCCAGCACCTTGATGCCCTTGAAGAGCGGTGCCAGCGAAAAGTAAGCAGACGAGATGTTGCCGCACCCGATGATGCCGACGCCCAGTTCCCTTTGCATGATGAAACTCCGGATTGATGCTCAATAGGTTTTGAAAGATGCGATGGAGCGAGTGATCAGCCGATCGATATCCTTGGGATTGTCGTGTTCGACCACGAAATGTTTCGTGGCGGATTTTGCCCTCAGTGCTGCCACGAGGGCCTTCCAGTCCACCGTGCCGTGGCCGACATCCGCCCAGCCGTCCTCATCCGTATTTTCGCCTGATGGTGCGATGTCCTTCACGTGCACGGCGGTAATGCGCTTGCCGTAGCTTTCGATCCAGGCGAGCGGATCGGCATTGCCTCTGATAATCCAGGCAATATCCGCTTCCCATTTCAGGTCCGGTCCGCCGGCAAAAATCTGCTCCTGCGGGGTGGAGCCGTCCGGGAGCACCTTGAACTCGAAATCGTGGTTGTGCCAGCCGAAGGTCAGCCCGGCATCCACGAATGGTTTACCCGCTTCCTGCAGGCGCTTGCCGAAGGCGAACCAACCAGCCGCGTCCGCCGGGCGCTGGTCGGGCATCAGGTAAGGGCAATAAATCGCTTCCACGCCCAGAACCTTGGCGATGTTCAGAGCCTTTTTCGGATCACCCTCGAGAAGGTCGAGGCCGAAATGGCCGGTCGGCATGGCAAGACCATTGGCATCGAGTTCGGAGCGCAGGCTGTTCAACCCAGCGTCATCAAGCGAGGCGTACATGGCGCCGTAACCTTCGACCTGTTTGTAACCAGCCGCCGAAAGCTTCTTCAAAATATTGGAAAACGGCTGGAAATTGCGGGCGCTGTAAAGCTGGAAACCGAGTTCTGTCATTATCTCCTCCATAGAGATGTGGGTGCTTGGGATGGTGTTGGGGGTAAAACGGGACCTTCCTAAAGCCGCTCTTCGCTCTGTGCGTCGAACAGCGAGGCCATGGTGAGGTCTAGGCCGAGGCGAACCCGGGTGCCCGGCGCAAACCGCCTGTGGCCGCCAACGCGCACGGACAGGGTATGACCGGCATGTTTGAGCCAGATCAGATTGTCGGCGCCCATCGGCTCCTCGATGTCAACGATCGCCTCATGCACCTCGCCGCTGACGATGTCGGCATCGACGCGCACATGTTCGGGACGCACACCGAGAACCACGGCACGACCGGCGACAAGCGGCGCCTCCGGCTGATAACCATCCAGTGAGAAGGTGACGCCGTTGGTGGTGAAGACCACCTTGCCGTCCTTCTCGATCAATTCGCCACGCAGGAAATTCATCGAGGGCGAACCGATGAAGCCCGCGACGAATAGGTTCCTTGGCTTGTTGTAGATGGTGACGGGATCGGCAAGCTGCTGGATGACGCCGCTTTTCATGATGGCGATACGATCAGCCAGTGTCAGCGCCTCGATCTGATCGTGTGTCACGTAGATCATGGTGTTTTTCAGCGCCTGGTGCAGCCGTTTGATCTCGACGCGCAGTTCCGAGCGCAGCTTGGCATCGAGGTTGGAAAGCGGTTCATCGAACAGGAACACATCCACATCGCGCACCAGCGCCCGGCCGATCGCCACGCGCTGGCGCTGGCCGCCGGAAAGCTCGGCGGGCTTGCGCTTCAGGAGTGGTTCGATCTGCAATATGCCCGCCGCCCTTTTGACGCGCCGGTCGATTTCCTCTTTCGGAACCTTGGCGACCTGAAGGCCGAAGGAGAGATTTTTCTCCACCGTCATCTGCGGATAGAGCGCATAGGACTGGAACACCATGCCGATGCCACGATCCTTCGGCTCCTCCCAGGTAACGTTGCGGTCCTTGATGAAGATTTGCCCGTCGGTTGGCTCCAGAAGGCCCGCAATGCAATTGAGAAGTGTCGACTTGCCGCAGCCGGAAGAGCCGAGCAGCACGAGGAACTCGCCGTCGTAAATATCGAGATTGAGGTCTTTCAGGACGGTAACGGCACCGAAGGACAGGGAAAGATCGCGAATGGAAACGCTTTTGTTCATATAACTCAACCTTTTACTGCGCCTGCGGCGATGCCACGGACGAAAAGCCTGCCAGAGACGAAATAAACGATCAAAGGCACGGCCCCGGTGAGAAGGGTTGCAGCCATGTTGACGTTGTATTCCTTCACGCCCTGCACGGAGTTGACGATATTATTGAGCTGCACCGTCATCGGGTAATATTCCGGCCGCGTGAACACGACACCGAACAGGAAGTCGTTCCAGATGCCGGTGACCTGCAGGATCATCGCCACGACGAAGATCGGCAGCGACATGGGCAGCATGATACGAAAATAGATCTGCCAGAAATTGGCGCCATCAATACGTGCCGCCTTGAACAATTCCTCCGGCAGCGACGCGAAATAGTTACGGAAGAGCAGCGTCAGGATCGGCATGCCGAAAATCGTGTGCACGATCACGAGGCCGGTCAGCGTGCCATAAATGCCCAATTCGCGCAGCACGATGACGATCGGGTAGATCATTACCTGATAGGGGATGAAGGCGCCGATGATGAGGATCGAGAAGAACAGTTCCGACCCCTTGAACTTCCAGTTCGCGATGGCGTAACCGCTGACGGAAGCCACGATGATCGAGATAACGACCGACGGTATGAGGATGCGTACCGAGTTCCAGAAGCCGCGTGAAAGCCCGTCGCAGTTCAGCCCGGTGCAGGCATTCGCCCAGGCTTTCACCCAGGGTTCGAAGGTGATTTCCACCGGTGGCGCGAAAATGTTGCCGAGCCGTATTTCCGGCATACCCTTCAGAGAGGTGACGACCATCACGTAAAGCGGCAGCAGGTAGTAGGCGGCAGCGACAAACAGCGTGCCATAGAGAATGATGTTGCGCCGGGAAAACGTTTTTTTCGGCTTCTTGCCGCGGGGACCGGAAAGGTCCGTGGCAACCGCATCGGTTGCGGCGGCGACCGTGTTCAATGTGCTGATATTAGCCACGCTTCTTGCCTCCGAATTCGAGGTACGCCCATGGAATGACGATAATGGCGACGGTCAGAAGCATCATGGTGGAGGCGGCAAAGCCTTGCCCCAGGTTCTGCGCCTGGAACATGTAGTCATAGACATATTTCGCCGGCACTTCGGATGCGATGCCCGGTCCGCCACTGGTCTGCGCCACCACCAGATCGTACACCTTGACGATGCCGCTCGCGATAATGACGAGCGTGGTGATGAAGACCGGCCGCATCATGGGAATGATGATGAGGATATAGGTCTTCCACATCGGAATGCCGTCGACGCGCGTCGCCTTCCAGATATCCTCGTCTATGCCGCGAAGACCGGCCAGCATCAGGCACATGACGAGCCCCGTGCCCTGCCAGAGCGCCGCGATCAGGATTCCGTAGATAACGATCTCGGAATTATAAAGCGGATCGAAGGTGAAGCTTTCCCACCCCATCGAGCGGACCACGGACTGAATGCCGAATTCCGGGTTCAACAGCCATTGCCAGACAAGGCCGGTTACGATGAACGACAGAGCAAAGGGATAAAGGAAGATGGTGCGGAAGGTGTTCTCGAAACGGATCTTCTGATCCATCAGCGCCGCTAGCACGAAGCCGATCACCAGACTGAAGATCAGCGACAGAATGCCGTAGATCGCCAGATTCTGGATGGAAATGATCCAGCGCGGCGCGGCCCACAACCGCTCATACTGGTCGAAACCGATGAAGCTTGCACGTGGCAGAAGCTTGGAATTGGTGAATGAATAAATCACCGTCCAGACCGTTCCGCCGAGAAAAATCACGACGGCGGTCAATATCATGGGAATGGAAGCAATCTTCGAATTGAGATTGCGGAAAAGCTGGTTGGGGCGGCCGGAGCGCGCTAGACCCGCCATGGATGACCCTCCTGTAACGTTGCCGTTGATAGCCAGGCAAGGTCTCAAAGACCTTGCCCCAATCCTCCGGGCTTGCGCGTTTACGCATCCCGCAGGGAGCTTGCGGCGGATGGATGCCACCCGCCGCACAAGAGGTTGCGGTTAGTCAGCGGAACCGATGATGCCGGCGAAGCGCTTCTGTGCATCTTCTGCAGTCATCGCGCTGGCAAAAAACTCTGCCATCAGGTCTTCTTTCTGCTTCTGCGTATCAGCAGAAATCAGCTGGTCTGTGCTGGTCAGCGCATTGCCCTTGGCCAGAATTTCCAGACCCTTCTTCATGCAGTCATTGGCCGCATTGAGGTCGACGTCGCCACGGATCGGCAGCGAGCCTTTCTTAAGGTTGAAAGCCACCTGCGTTTTAGGATTGACGATGGTTGCGGCCAGAACGTCCTGCGCCTTGGATTTTGCTTCATCCTTCAGCAGCGGGAAATAAAAGGCGTCGCCGCCGGTGGTGAGATAGTCGTTAAGGCCGAGACCCGGCAGGCAAGTGTAGTCCGTACCCGCCTTCTGGTTGGCAAGCTGGAACTCGCCCTGCGCCCAGTCGCCCATGATCTGGCCGCCAGCCTTGCCCGTTATCACCATGTTGGTGGCCTGGTTCCAGTCCTGAACATTGGTGCCCTTGGCCATGTCACGGGCCTCGACGGCGGCCGCAAAAATCTTGGCCATGTCGGGACCGGCCGCTGCTTCGGCATCCTTGTCGCCATAGACCTTCTGATAAAGATCCTTGCCGCCGATCGAAAGCGTCAGTGTGTCGAACAGGCCATTGGCCTGCCATGCCTGACCGCCGAGCGCGAGCGGCTGGATGCCGGCTTTTTTCAGTGCCGGTGCTGCGGCAGCAAATTCAGTCCAGTTCTTGGGAACTTCGACGCCCGCTTTCTTGAACGCTTCGTTGGAAAGCCACAGCCATTGCCAGGAATGGATGTTGACCGGCGCGCAATAGATCTTGCCGTCGATGGTGCAGCTGTCGAGCAGGCTTGCCGGCTTTATGACGTCTTTCCACTTGCCCTTTTCGGCAACATCGGTCAGGTCGCGCATCAGGCCGGCCTGCACCAGCTCTTCCGCCTGTCTGCCATGGTTGAACTGGGTGGCACCCATCGGGTCGCCGCCGGTGATACGGCTGATCATGATCGGACGGGCGGTGCCGCCCGAACCGGCAATAGCGCCGTCTACCCACTTGTTGCCTGTGGCATCAAAAGCCTTGGCAAGTTCGGCAACGGCAGCGGCTTCACCGCCCGATGTCCACCAATGGGTAACTTCAAGATCGGTAGCCCCAGCGACACCCGCCGGAATCATAACACTGGCCAAAAAGGCCGCAGAAATAAAGCGCATTCGCATGAGTCTCCTCCCTCACTGAAACGTTGCAGTTGGAACGTAAGCGAAGATTTTTGATTAGGCAACCGCCTAAAAAATGAATCTCGCCGCAGCTCGCCGCGCTGTTTCGAGCCGATACAAACGTGCCGAACGGCTAGATTTTGTTGAGAAAGAAGATTGGGAAATTGGAAGGATGCCGAATGGCACGACAAAGACTGCGCACCGGTAATCTGCAGGCAACGTAGCATCTTCATAGTCTTTCGACTTTGGCGTCGGTTCCTGCGCACAGAGTGCCAAGCCCGCATGGACGGGCAAACATAAGGTGAGCGATGGTAAAACGTTGGCACATTCTTTTGATGATCGGTCTGGCGGGCGTGTTATCGCTTTTGCTCGCACCGTTCGAACGACTGGCGTCGGGACAGGATCTTTCCTTCACGATACGGGTTGTGATGCTCGTCCAGCCGGCAGTCCTGGTCCTTGCTGCGGTGGCGACGGGTCAAGCGCTCGCCGGCAAACTCGGGCTCGGCACTCCGCTGATCGATGCCTGGCTGAAAGGAGCCGGGTTCGGGCCAGTCTTGCGCAGGCAAGCCCCAGCAGCTTTGCTGACGGGTATTCTCGTCGGCCTGTTGATGGTCGCTTATTGGTCTGTGATCCTGCCTGCCTTCACCGATACGGCAACCATGGAAAAAATGGCGGCGTTTGAAGTCCCACTTGTCACCCGGCTTCTCTATGGCGGCATAACGGAGGAGCTGCTGACCCGATGGGGCTTGATGGCATTATTCGCATGGGCGCTCTGGCGAATAGTGGGCAAGGGGCAAGTCCAGCCGGTCATGCTGTGGACTGCCATTGTCATCGCAGCGGCCCTTTTTGCCGTGGGCCACCTGCCCTTCCTTTTTGCCATTACCGTTCATCCGCAACCATTGCTGATTGTCAGTGTCATGCTCGGCAATTTTATCCCCGGACTGATGTTCGGGTGGCTGTTCTGGCGTCGCGGGCTGGAAGCAGCGATGCTTTCCCACGCTTTCGCCCACTGCGTGAATGCAACTGTCTCCTGATCCGTCGAGCCGACAGATAAGTCAGGGATTTATCATCCCGGCCTCGCCGGCCGGGATAAAATGCCGCTTCGGTGCGGGCAGCAGTCCTAATGCCTCTTATAATCATCCTCGATGCGGATGACGTCGTCTTCGCCAAGATAGGCGCCGGTCTGGATTTCGACCAACTCAAGCGGAATCTGCCCCTCATTGGCAAGCCGGTGCGGTTGGCCAATCGGGATATAGACGGACTGGTTTTCCGTCAGCAGCCGGGTTTCGTCGCCAATCGTTACGGTTGCCGTGCCCTTGACGATGATCCAGTGCTCCGAGCGGTGATAGTGTTTCTGGAACGAGATGCGGTGGCCAGGATCAACCGTGATGTGGCCCACGCGGTAGCGCTCGTCCACATACATATGTTCGATGTAACCCCATGGACGATACACTCGCCTGTGTGCTTGCGTCCGCGGCGCGTGTTCGCCATCCTTCAGTGTCTCCACCAGGCCCTTCACGTCCTGCACCCGGTTTTTCGGCACCACCAGAACCGCATCCTTGGTAGCCACCACCACCAGATCCTTTGCCCCCACCACGGTCGTCAGCAATTGCGTGGAATGGATCAGGCAGCCCTCGGAATCGATGAAGACGCCGTCGCCCTCGAGCGCATTGTCGTTGCCATGCTTGTCGGCGATTTCCCAGATCGCGTCCCAGCTGCCGATATCCGACCAGCGGAAATGGCCGTGCACCACCGCCATGCGCTTGGTCTTCTCGATCACCGCATAGTCGATGGAGTTTTTCGGCGAGGCCTCGAAGCTCGCCTGATGCAGGCGCACGAAGCCAAGGTCGCTTTCATATTGTTCGACCGACTGCGTTACTGCCGCAAGAATCTCCGGCGCGAATGCCTTGAGTTCGGCAATCATCACGTCGGAACGGAACAGGAAGTTGCCGGAGTTCCAGAGATAACCCTTCTCCAGATAGGAGATTGCCGTCTTCACATCCGGTTTTTCCACGAATGCCTCGACGATGCTCAGGTCAGCCTCACCATCAATTGCTTCACCAGGCTTGATGTAGCCGTAAGAGGTGCGCGGCTCGGTTGGCACCAGACCGAAAACGACGATATTGCCCTGATCGGCGGCCTTGGCGCCAAGCCTCACGGACTCTGAAAATTTGTCGGCATCCAGCACCACATGGTCGGCGGCGAGCGCCAGCACCAGGCATCCCGGCTCCCGGCGCTCGGCCAGCACGGCGGCAGCGGCCATGGCGGCGGCACTGTCGCGGCGGGCGGGTTCGAGAACCACCGTCGCCGGAAGATCGATCTCCTCAGCCTGGCGGCGGGCGAAGAAGCGGAAATCCTCGTTGGTGATCACCAGCGGCTCGGCATAAAGCGCCTTGTCGGCCACGCGCGTCAGTGTCTGCTGATAGGTCGAAAGATTGCCGACCAGCGGCTGGAACTGCTTGGGCAACTGATCGCGCGATACCGGCCAAAGCCGTGATCCCGCCCCACCAGCAAGAAGAACCGGCGTGATCTTTCGAGATTGTTCCGTCACAATGAAAACCTTTCCAACTTTAAAAAATTCCCGGCGGGCCGGACAATATACATATTTACCAATGCTGCCATCATCGATTCACGGGCGGATAAGCGCAAGCTCATAAGTTCGCCTTGTGAAAGCTTGGTGAATGTCGGACCCGTTTTGCTAACGCAACGCACAGGGTGAGGTTCCGCGCAAAGGGCGATCAGTCGCTTTGACAGGCCGCAAAGAAAAACCCGGGCGAATAGCCCGGGTTTCCGTTTTCAGAGCGATGACCTGTCAGGATTAGTTCGGCAGCGCGTAAGCGATCACGTAGTCGCCACGGTCAGGAGACTGACGTGCACCGCCGGCCGAGATGACGACATATTGCTTGCCTGTCTTCGGAGACTTGTAGCTCATAGGGCCGCCCTGGCTGCCGACAGGAAGGCGGGCCTTCCAGACTTCCTTGCCGGTCGCTGTATCAAAGGCGCGCAGATAATAATCCTGGGTGCCGGCGATGAAGACGAGACCGCCTTGGGTGGCAAGCGTTCCGCCGAGCGTGGGCATGCCGATCGGGATCGGCAGACCCATCTTGATGCCAAGCGGACCGGTATCCTCAACGGTGCCGACAGGAACCTGCCACTTGATCTGCTGCGTCTTCATGTCAATCGCAGTCATCGAGCCATAGGGCGGAGCCTGGCAGGGAATGCCGAGAGCAGACAGGAAACGGTTCTTGTTCACCGCATAGGGCGTGCCCTTCATGGGAACGACGCCCATGCCGGTATTGACGCTTTCGCCGCCGCTTGCCGTTGCCTTGGTGGGAGCGGCTTCCTTCATCTCAATCCACAGGCCGAGGCGCATATCGTTGATGAAGATTGTGTTGGTCGTCGGGTCAGTCGAGATGCCGCCCCAGTTCATGCCGCCGAGCGAGCCCGGGAAGGCGAGGGAGAGGTCCGTGCCTGGCGCCGTATAGAGGCCTTCATAACGCATGCCCTTGAAAGCGATACGGCACAGAAGCTGATCGAAAGGGGTGGCACCCCACATATCGGCTTCCGTCAGCGTCTGCGCGCCGATTTGCGGCATGCCCACCGAACGCGGCTGCGTTGGTGCATATGGCTCGTTCGGAATGTTGCCGGCCTTGACCGGAACGTCTTCCACCTTGGTCAGCGGCTGGCCAGTCGCACGGTCCAGCACATAGATCTGACCGGCCTTGGTGCCGAAGACCAAAGCCGGAACGGTCGTTCCGTCAGCCTTCGGGAAATCGATGAAGCTCGGCTGCATCGGCACGTCGAAGTCCCAGAGATCGTTATGAACCGTCTGGTAGACCCACTTTTCGCGGCCGGTCGTGGCATCGAGCGCCAGCATGGAAGCGCCGTATTTGTGATCGAGCGGTGTGCGCGTCGCGCCATAAAGATCGACCGAGGGGCTGCCTACCGGCATGAAGACCGTGTTCAGCTCCGGATCGTAGGACATGGATGCCCAGACGTTCGGCGTGGAACGGGTATAGGTCTGGCCCTCGGGCGGCAGTTTGGTGATTTCAGGGTTGCCGGGATCGAAAGCCCAGCGAAGCTCACCTGTCACCACGTCGAAACCGCGCATCACACCGCCAGGCATATCCACCTGTACGTTGTCAGCGATACGCCCGCCGACCACGACGGTGGTGCCGGCCAGTGTGGGGGCCGATGTCAGCACATATTGCGGGTCCGGCGCATCACCAAGACCGATCTTCAGATCGACGCGGCCGTTGGTGCCGAAATCCGGGCAAAACGCGCCGGTGTCGGCGTCGAGCGCGATGAGTTCCGCGTTGATGGTGTTCATGAGAATGCGGCGCTGGCAAAGCGCGCCGTCGGCTACGATCGCCGGGGTGACAGGCGTTGCGCCCGGAGCGGTCGGCTGCTTCAGCGGCGCCTTGGCATCGAAATAGGCGAGACCACGGCAACGCATCCAGACGGTGGATTTGGCGTTGATTTCGGTCTTCCACTTCTGCGCGCCGGTATCGGCGTCGAGCGCGATGACATTGTTGTGCGGTGTGCACACAAACACGGTGTCGCCGACCTGAAGCGGCGTTTCCTGATCTTCCGCACCGTTCGCGCCGGGGCTGATCGGGATGTCGCCGGTCCGATAGGTCCATGCCACCTCAAGGTTCTTGACGTTATCGCGGTTGATTTCGTCAAGCGCAACAAAGCGGCTGCCGCCCGCCGTATTGCCGTAATGTTCCCAATTCTTCTGCTCTTTTTCCGGCGTTACCGGCGTCAGTGCAGCAACCTCACCCTTGAAGGCGACGGTCGGATGCGGCACGAACATGCCGGCAAAACCGGCAGCGGACGCGATGGCCAGAACGCCAGCAAGGGCAAAGGACGCGCCGTAAGCTGGCGTCTTGCCAGCCGCGCGCCGCAGCAGCGGATAGGAGAGCGCAACCACCGTGGCGCCCACGCCCAACGCCAGCAGGCGGGAGATGAGCGGCCAGAAGTGCAGTCCGGCTTCCCACACTGCCCAAACACCGCTAACGATGAAGACAAGGCCGAACAGGAGCGCGCCGGCAGGCTTGCGCAGGAGAATAAGCAAGCCGGAGACGATCAGCGCGATACCCGCCAAGACGAAATAGAGGCTGCCGCCGAGTGTTGCGAGCTGCCCGCCGCCAATGGCGAAGAACAGTCCCGCAGCGACAATGACAGCGCCGAGCACGAAGAGCCATAATCTGGCTGCAAGCGACGTTGAGGTTGCTGGTTTACTCATGAAATTAAATATCCGGTTAGGAGAGCCGCCGCGAAGGCTGACGCCCGATGATCTTTCAATGCCCGGCCCAGGCCAGACAGTCCGCCGCACTTACGGCTGAGCGAAGATGCGCTGAAGGCGACGAGGCGAAATGGGGAACAATGGTGCGGGAGACTTCCGTGGTGACTGTCATTTTGACCCATTCACTGCAGTTTATCGCCGGCCCCAATGGACGGCGGACAATGTGCTCGAACAAATCCTCCCAAGTTCGTATCGCAGAGGCCCGCATGCGGGCACTGGGCGACCGAAACCTCGGTGCGGTATAACGTCGCCTGCGACAAGATGACAATGCGCAAGACGGGCATTTTTGATAAGCTGCGCTTATACCATATCAACACCTACAACACAAAGACCTCTCCGCCGATGGATATTCGCCAGCTCGCCATTTTTGTGGAAGCCGCAAGGGCCAAAAATTTCCGCGCGGCCGCTTTGCAGCTGGGCATCGCCCAACCGGCCGTAACGCAGCGTATCCGGCAACTGGAAGAGAATCTGGGCTTCAAGCTTTTCCTCCGTGTCAACCGTGGTGTGGAACTTACGCCGGCTGGGCAGTCGATGCTGCTCGATGCGGAGGAAATTCTTGCCCGCACCAAGGGGGCGCTGGAAAAGGCACACCAGATCAGGCGCGGCCAACTCGGCACGCTGCGCATCGGCTTCGGCACCAGTGTAATGGCGGAACGAAAATTGCCGGCGCTGATCACCCGCTATGGCAACGACCACAGGGAGGTTACGCTTGAACTCCTGCCCGGCATGACGATGGAACAACTGATCGAGCAGGTGGCGACGCGCAAGACAGACGTCGCTTTCATTCGCGCACCCCTGCCCCAATTGCCGCAGAGCTTGCGGGCCATGCCCTTCGACCGCTCCAAACTGTGCGTCGCCCTGCCCGAGCGCCATCCGCTCGCCTCCCGCCCCAGAGTTTCGGTTGGCGATATCGTGCAGGAAAAACTGCTGCTGCCGGTGGACGAGATCGGCCTGGGGCTCAGCAGCAGCGCGCTTTCCCTTTTCGAGGATGCAGGCTGTGAGCCGGAAATCGGCATGCGCATCGCCAACGTCAACACCATCCTTGCCCTCGTGGAAGCTGGCGCGGGAATTTCCATTCTGCCGGAAACCACCGTGCGCTCCACAAGGGGCATCACAGGTGTGCCGCTCGAAAGCGCCGATGCCTGGTCAGATAGCGTGCTGGTCGTCAGACGCGGTCCGCTTGCCCTCCACGTGGAGGCCTTCGTGAATATGGTACGGCAGGCCTACCAGCCCCACCTATAATGCCGACAATACGCACTTAATCGATTGAATCGGCCACAAATTTCGCCACGGCTAAATTTGCTGCACTGAACAACATTCAACGCTTGGCACGCGCGCGAAAAATACAATAACAACGACGGATATTTTTGCACTGTTATCGACACGAAAGCACACTCAGCCCATGTCCGACACGACGAAGCCCGCCAGCCCCAGAACATCGGTTACAGATCAGGAAGCACTGGATTTCCACGCGCAAGGCAGACCGGGGAAACTGGAAATCACCCCGACCAAGCCGATGGCGACTCAGCGGGATCTGTCGCTTGCCTATTCGCCTGGAGTGGCCGTGCCGGTGAAAGCCATCGCCGAAAATCCGGCGACCGCTTACGATTATACGACACGCGGCAACATGGTGGCAGTGATCTCCAACGGCACGGCGATCCTCGGTCTCGGCAATCTCGGTGCGCTCGCCTCCAAGCCTGTCATGGAAGGCAAGTCCGTTCTGTTCAAGCGCTTTGCGGATGTGGATTCCATCGATCTCGAGGTTGATACCGAAGACGCCGACGAATTCATCAATTGCGTGCGTTACCTTGGCCCCTCTTTCGGCGGCATCAATCTGGAAGACATCAAGGCGCCGGAGTGTTTCATCATCGAAAGCCGCCTGCGCGAGCTGATGGACATTCCTGTTTTCCATGACGACCAGCACGGAACCGCCATCATCGCCGCCGCCGGTCTCATCAACGCCATCGAACTGACAGGCCGAGACTTCAAGACGACGAAGCTCGTCTGTAACGGCGCAGGTGCTGCTGCCATCGCCTGCATGGACCTTATCAAGGCCATGGGTTTCAACCCCGAAAACATCACGCTTTGCGACACCAAGGGCGTGATCTACCAGGGACGCACCGAAGGCATGAACCAGTGGAAATCCGCCCATGCGGTAAAGACTGACAACCGCACGCTGACTGAGGCCATGAAGGGCGCGGATGTCGTCTTCGGCCTGTCGCAGAAGGGTGCCTTCACCGAAGAGATGATCCGCTCCATGGCGCCAAAGCCGATCATTTTCGCAATGGCCAACCCTGACCCGGAAATTACCCCGGAAGAAGTCGCCCGCATCCGCGATGACGCCATCATGGCGACCGGGCGTTCGGATTATCCGAACCAGGTCAACAACGTCCTCGGCTTTCCCTATATCTTCCGCGGCGCGCTCGATGTCCGCGCGAGCCAGATCAACGACGCAATGAAGATTGCCGCTGCACAGGCGCTGGCCGATCTTGCCCGCGAGGATGTGCCGGATGATGTGGCCGCCGCCTATCAGGGCAACCGCCCGCGCTTCGGATCGCAATATATCATTCCCGTTCCCTTCGATCCGCGACTGATCTCGGCCATTCCAGTGGCCGTGGCCAAGGCCGCCATCGAAACCGGCGTCGCTCGCCGCGAATTGCCCGATCTCGATGCCTATGCCCGCGAGCTTTCCGCCCGCCGCGACCCCATGGCGTCGACCACGCAGCGCCTCTACGAGCGTGTGCGCCGCTCTCCGAAGCGTGTCGTTTTCGCCGAAGCGGAAGAAGAACAGGTGATGCGCGCAGCGATCTCGTTTACCGCGCAGGGGCTTGGCACCGCCATCCTGCTCGGCCGTGACGACATCATCAAGGCCAATGCAGAGCGTGCCGGCATCGATCTCGACCGCGCCAATATAGAGATCACCAATGCCCGCCTTTCCAGCCGCGTCGATGCCTACGTCGATTATCTCTATGCGCGGTTGCAGCGCGGCGGCTTCCTGCTGCGCGACGTGCAGCGCCTGATCCACAACGACCGTAACCATTTCGCCGCCTGCATGGTGGCGATGGGCGATGCGGACGCCGTGGTCACCGGCGTTACCCGCAACTATTCCACGGCGCTCGAGGATATCCGCCGCTGCATCAACACCAAACCCGGCCACCGTGTCATCGGCGTTTCGCTGGTCGTGTCGCGCAACCGAACGGTCTTCGTGGCAGATACCGCCGTGCACGACATGCCGTCCGCCGAAGACCTTGCCGATATCGCCGAAGAAGCAGCCGGTCTCGCCCGCCGTTTCGGCTACGAACCGCGTGTGGCGATGCTCGCCTATTCCACCTTCGGCCAGCCGGTTGGCGAACGCTCCGACAAGGTGCGCGAAGCGGTGAAAATCCTCGACAAGCGCAACGTCAATTTCGAGGTCGACGGGGAAATGTCGGCCGATGTGGCGCTGAACCATCATCGCATGCAGAGCCAGTATCCCTTTGCCCGCCTTTCCGGTGCGGCCAACGTGCTGGTCATGCCAGCCATCCATTCCGCCTCGATCTCCACCAAGATGCTACAGGAACTGGGCGGCGCGACCGTCATCGGCCCGCTTCTCGTCGGCCTCGACAAATCGGTGCAGATCACCTCGATGGGTGCCAAGGACAGCGACATCGTCAATATGGCGGCGATCGCGGCCTATAACGCCGGTCGGTAACGATGTGGGAGCGCTCTTCGGGAGAAGGGCGCTCAAAATGCCCAGGCATAGCCAGCATATCCTCGCCCTGTGGCGAGGATATGCCAAAGCGCCGAACCCCGGCACCGTAAGAACAAGATTCTACGATTTCAAATTATTAGGTTATTTTTTCTCACCAGAGAACTTATTGGAACACGATTTTATTTATACGATTTTTTGCGCAACGCCAATCCTCGCTCTCGACGGACGCCTCATGTAGTTTCCACCCACAACCAAAAGGAAATACCCATGGCCCTCTCCTTCTCCAGATTTGCCGCAAAACTCATCGCCGGAACCGTCGTCATCGCTTCGATGGCCACCGCCGCTCACGCGGATGCGACGCTCGACCGTATCAAGGGTCGCGGCAAGCTCACCGTCGGCGTCATCCTGTCTGGCGCGCCTTTCGGCTTCATCGATCCGAAGACGCAGGAGCAGAAGGGCCTCAACATCGACGTCGCCAAGGCGCTGGCCGCCGGTCTCGGTGTGGAGCTGGTGACCGAAACCGTGACCCCGCCCAACCGCGTGCAGTTCCTGCAGCAGGGCAAGGTCGATATTCTGATCGCCAACATGCAGTACACGGAAGAGCGCGCAAAAACGCTCGATTACGTGCCCACCCCCTATGACCGCCAGGGCGGCGCAGCCATCGGCCGAAAGGACTCGGGCATCAAGGACTGGCCGGACCTGAAGGGCAAAATTGCCTGCGTGTCGCAGGGCTCCAACTACACCCAGCCGCTGATCGAGCAATATGGCGCGCAGGTAAAGGCGTTGCCGAGCCAGCCGGAATCGCTGCTCGCGCTGAAGGGCGGCAATTGCGATGTCTCCGTGCACGTCAACGGCACGCTGAGCCTGATGCTTCAGGACCGCGCCGATGAGTGGAAGGATTACGGCATCCTGATCCCCACCGACCTTATCCCTTCTGACTCCGTCATCTGGCTGCGCAAGGGCGAGGCCGACACGCAGGCTGCGCTCGACAAGATCGTCAAGGAGCTGCACGCTTCCGGCAAAATGATCGAATTCGCCAAGGCCAACCGCCTGCCGAGCATCGGCTTCATGGAAGAGCAGAAGACGAAGCTCTCCGCGGCGCAGTAAAGGCTGGGCAATCCCGCTTGCTCCGTCACCCCGGATCTGGTCCGGGGGACCGGCATGTCGTAGGGGGATCTGCCATCACGGAGATTTCCCCCTCACCACTGAGAACGGCCGGTTTCGCCCGCCGTTCTTTTCTGCTTTATAGCAAGACAGGTCATTCTGGCACCGCCTGCCGGGCGGCAGCCGCGACAACAGCATGGATATCCGATGCAGGATGGATTTACAGCGCGTTTCATAGAGTTGGCCGCGCATATAGGCCTCAACTATGACTTTCTGAACAGCGGCTACGAGGTTCAGATCTGGCTCGACGGCATGAAGATGACGCTCATCCTCGTCGCCGTCACCCTGCCGCTCAGCCTCGTTTTCGGCTTCATTTTCGCCGCCATGCTCACGTCAGGCAAAGGCTGGCTCGCCGGTCCGGTGCGCGCCTATGTGGAATTGACGCGCAACACACCGACGCTGGTGCAGCTGATGTGTGGTTTCCTTGTGCTCAACATGTTGATTTCAAACGCGCTCGGCGGCGCGCAGAACAATCCGCTCACACCGTTCTTCTGGGTCGTCGCCATCACCGGCCTGCACGTTGCCGCTTTCCATGCGGAAGCCTTGCGCGGCGGTATCGAGGCGGTGCCGGCTACCACCATCGAGGCGGCACGCGCCATCGGTTTCAGCTCTTTCGAGATTTTACGTTACGTGGAATTTCCGCTGGCAATTCGCACGGCACTTCCTTCCATCATCAACAATCTCATCAATCTGGTGAAGCTCACCACCGTCGGCTCGGCGATTGCGGTCGGTGAAATCACCTATGCCTCGATCCTGATCTGGACGCAGCGCGACAATGTGGTCGAACTGATGCTGGTGATCCTCATCTTTTTCAGTGTCATCAATTTCATCGTCGCAAGGGCGGGCCTGTGGCTTGAGCGGCGTCTTGCGGTTCCGGGGTTCGGTCAATGAGCGCGGTGGTCTCTCCAACACAGGCGGCGAAGAAGCTGCCTTTCGGCACCATTCTTCTGTGCGGCGTGCTGGTTGCTGTCGTGCTGTGGCTGGTTCTCGATCCCTCGCTCGGACAGGTGCTGCTGGAATGGCTGCCCTATCTCGGCAAGGGTTTTGCAATGAATGTGCTGATCAGCATCCTGGCGATTGCCATCGGCACCATCATCGGCGTCTTGCTTGGCATCATGGAGCTTGCGCCCTATCGCCTCGCGCGCGCGCCGGCGCTCACCTACGTGCAAATCTTCCGCAACGCCCCGCATCTGGTGCTGATTTTCGCCGCGACCTACATCTTCCCCTTCGAGATCGTCGCCTTCGGCAACTACATTCCGTTTCCAGACTGGATCAAGGCCGTGGTCGGGCTTGCGATTCCGGCCAGCGCCCACATCGCCGAAATCACCCGGGGCGCCATCCAGTCCATTCCCACCGCACAATGGGAAGCGGCGCAGGGCCTCGGGTTTTCGCGCAACCAGACGCTGCGCTGGATCATCCTGCCGCAATGCGTGAAGCGCTCGCTGCCGCCGTGGATGAACCTTTACGCCTCCATCACCATGGGCACGGCGCTTGCCTCGCTGGTCGGCGTGCATGAGCTTCTCCACGCCGCGACCGATGCCAGCACCGCCGTGCAGCGCAACGATTTCACCGTCGTGGTCTATCTCACCGTCCTGATGGCGTTCTTCCTGTTCTGCTATCCCGTGTCCCGTTTCACGCAGCGCCTTGAACGGCGCTTCGCTTCCCGCTGATTGGAATACACCATGTCCGCATCCGCCCCCCAAACCGCCGCCAAAGCTCTGGTTGAACTGGAAGGCGTGCACCTGTCCTTCGGCGACAATCAAGTGCTCAAAGGCATTGATCTCACCGTCAACAAGGGCGACGCCGTCTCCATCATCGGCCCTTCCGGCTCGGGCAAATCCACGATTCTTCGCTGCATCAACGGCCTGCTCATTCCGCAATCTGGCAAGATCACCGTGGGGGGCACCCGCGTCGATCAGCTGAAAACGGAAGCTGAGCGCATAACGCTGCGCAAGCGCATCGGCATTGTCTTCCAGCAGTTCAACCTCTTCCCGCATCTGACTGTCATGGAAAATATCACCATCGCGCCGATTAAAATCCTCGGCACGCCGAAGGCGGAAGCCGAGCGTCATGCCCGCGAATTGCTGGAAAAAGTCCGCCTGTCGCAGAAGGTGGATGCCTATCCCGGTCAGCTGTCCGGCGGCCAGCAGCAGCGTGTGGCCATTGCCCGCGCGCTTGCCATGCGGCCTGAACTGGTACTGTTCGACGAGGTTACCTCCGCACTTGATCCGGAAACCGTGGGCGAAGTGCTCGCCGTCATCCGCGATCTCGTCAATGACGGCATGACCAGCATTCTCGTGACCCACGAAATGCGCTTCGCCGAAGAAATCAGCGACAATATCGTCTTCACGGAAAACGGACTGATCGTTGATCAGGGCACACCGGAGCACATCTTCTACAAGTCGACCAATCCGCGTATCAATGCCTTCGTAAAGGGTCTCGGCGGACAAGTGGCACGGGTCGCCGACGGTGAAGGGATCTGACGCCATGACCGCCGACGAAAAACTCACCCTTCATCTGGCAGAAGCCATCGCCGCCTCTGATCCGCTCCGCGACGAAGAGGCTGTGACGATCGCCCGCACGGCGCTGATCGACTTTTTTGCCTGTATGCTGGGTGGCGCTTCCGATCGAAGCACGAAAATCCTCATCGACAGCTTTACGTCAGGCACATCCGGCACGGCTGGCATTGTCGGCCATGATCTGCGAACGGATGCTTTCACGGCCGCACTCATCAATGGTCATGCGGGGCACGTGCTGGATTATGACGACGTCCATGGCAGTGTGCGTGGCCACCCCACCGTCGCCATCGTTCCCGCTCTATTGGCTGTTGCGGTCGAGGAAGGCTCTACGGCGGATGCATTTATCGCCGCCTATATTGTAGGGCTGGAAACCATGGCGCGGCTTGGCCTGTCGCTCGGCACCAAGCATTACGAAAATGGCTTCCACGCCACCGCGACCCTCGGACCCATCGGTGCGGCGGCGGCCATTGCCCATCTTCTCAAATTCACCCCGCAGACGACCGCTATCGCACTCGGCCTTGCCGCCACGCAGTCGGCCGGACTTCGCCTGCAATTTGGTTATGATGCGAAGCCCCTGCATGCCGGGCTTGCGACACGCGCTGGCCTCACCGCCGCGCAGCTGGCAAGATCAGGTTTTCAGGGCGCGCCGGATTTTCTGGAAAACCCTATCGGCTTTTATTCCGCCTTCGCCTTTGGCGCGGAACAGCCGAAACGGCTCCTGTCCGGCTGGGGTACACCCTGGCAGATCGTCTCTCCCGGATTGACGCTCAAGGCATTTCCCTGCTGCACCGCCAGCCACCCTGTTGCCGTTGGTGCGCTTGCACTGCGCAGCGCCAATGATCTGGCACCAGATGAAATCGAAACTGTCGTCATCACCTTTCCCCCGGGAGGCGATGCCGCTCTTGTGGGTTCGGCCACACCCGCCACGGGCATCGATGCGCGTTTCAGCGCCGAATATGTCTTCGCCGCCGCACTGACGGATGGCGCACTCGGCATCAGCCATTTCGACGAACGCCCTGCACGCGCCGACCTGCTTGGACTTTCCGCAAAAGTCTCGCGCCGGCACGACGAGACCGCCCGCCGCCTCTCGCCGGATCCTACCACCCGTTTCGTGGTCATCGACGTGACGAAGAAGGATGGCACGGTGCTGTCGCGCCGCATTGACGGTCTTCCCGGCATTGATGACCCCACGGAAAAATTTGCCGACGCCACTGGCGGCAATGAAAAATTCGCCGGAATTCCGGCACTGGTGCGGACCATGAAAACCTCAGCCGACCTCAAGAAGCTAGAAGTGCTTCTGGCAACGCAAATATAACGCGACCGAAATAAAGGCATGATCACCATGACCACGACTACCCGCAAAAGACAGATGCATCTTGGCCTGTTCCTGCAAGGAGCCGGCCACCACGTTTCCGGTTGGCGTCACCCGGATGCGGAAGCCGGCAGCGAGAATTTCGACCTGTTGACCCGTGTCACGAAAATGGCCGAAGATGCCAAGTTCGACATGGTCTTTCTGGCAGATGGCCTCACAAGCGGCGTCGACGCCCATCCCTCGATGATCGCCCGTTTCGAGCCGCTTACCCTGCTTGCGGCGCTTGCCATGGTGACAAACAAGATCGGACTAGCCGCCACCGCCTCCACCACCTATGGTGAGCCCTACCACACCGCACGCGCCTTCGCCTCCATCGACCATCTCAGCCACGGGCGTGCGGCGTGGAACATCGTTACCACCTCCTATGCCCGCACGGCGGCGAACTTCTCCAAGAGCCATCCCGAGCATGACGAGCGTTATGCCGTTGCGGAAGAATATGTGAACGTCGTGCGTGGCCTGTGGGACAGCTGGGACGACGACGCCTTCGTCAAGGACAAGGAAGGCGGCCGTTACGTCGATCCGCAGAAGGTCCATATTCTCGATCACGAAGGCAAATATTTCACGGTGAAGGGGCCGCTGAACATTCCGCGTTCGCCGCAGGGTCACCCGGTTCTCATTCAGGCAGGCTCCTCCGGCCCGGGGCAGGATCTCGCCGCCCGCACTGCCGATATCGTCTTCACAGCCCAGCAGGCCATTTCCGAGGCGCAGGCCTTCTACACCAGCCTAAAGGCGCGAGTGGAGAAATTCGGCCGCGATCCCGCAAGCGTTGCCGTGATGCCGGGTTTCATGCCCATCATCGGCAAGAGCTTCGAAGAAGCCGGCGAAAAGCTGAAGGAGCTGAACCGCTGGACCGACATCAAGAGCGCCATGCCGTTGCTTGAGGAACGCATCGGCCATAGCCTTACCGAGTATGATCTCGACGGCCCGCTGCCGGACCTGCCTATTTCCGACCAGTTGCGCAGCCGCGCCGAACTTTTGACCGAACTGGCGCGCCGCGAAAAGTTGACGATCCGGGAACTGGCGCTGCGCGTTGCAGCTGGTCGTGGCCACCATATCGTCATGGGCACGGCCAAGGACGTTGCGGATCGCATGCAGGAGTGGTTCGAGAACGGCGCGGCAGACGGCTTCAACGTCATGCCGCCCTTCTTCCCCGGTGGGTTGGAAGAATTCAACCGCGAAGTCGTGCCGCTCTTGCAGGAACGTGGCCTGTTCCGCAAGGAATACGAAGGCTCGACGTTGCGCGACCATCTCGGCATCAACAGGCCTGCCCTGCGGGCATAAAAAACGGATGCCCGGCGACGGGCATCCGCATGACAAGAGGCTCACGTGGAAGCAGGCTGTCGCCGATCCGTCAGGCTGCTTTCCTTCCCGACAGTTTCACACTGTGGCTCGTCCGCGACGAGTTGGATGAAATGGATGCCCCGTCGTCGCGCTGGGTCGCGCGTCGGTTCAGTTTGAACAGGCTGACCAGTTGCGCCAGCACATCCGCACCCTGGGCAAGGGTAGCGCTAATGGCGGTCGTGCGCGCGCTCATCGCCGCGTTTTCCTGCGTCATCCGGTCGAGCTGGTTGACTGCACGGTTGATTTCGCTGATGCCTAAGGCCTGTTCATCGGCGGCCTTGGCGATCATATCGACATTGCCGTCAATGTGCTTCACCAGCGTATCGATCTGCTTCAGCGCCTCACCCGTCTCGCCAACAAGCCGCACGCCTTCCATAACCTCGGTGCCGGAATTGTTGATGAGCGCCTTGATTTCCTTGGCGGCACTGGCGGAGCGTTGCGCAAGTTCGCGCACCTCCTGTGCCACGACCGCAAAACCCTTGCCGGCATCGCCCGCGCGCGCGGCTTCGACGCCCGCATTCAGGGCAAGAAGGTTGGTCTGGAAGGCGATTTCGTCGATAACGCCGATAATCTGGCTGATTTCCCGCGATGCCGTCTCGATGCGCTGCATGGCGTTGACGGTACGCCCAACGACTTCCGTGGAAGCCGCCGTTGACGTCCGCGCACTCTGAACGAGTTTTCGGGTTTCCTTGGTGTTTTCCGTCGATGCCCGTACGGTCGCGGTGATTTCTTCCAGCGCCGCCGAGGTTTCCTCCAGCGCCACGGCCTGCTCACGCGACCTCTCGGCGAGATGAATAGAGGCTTCGCTGACTTCCTGGCTGCTTCTGGTCAGGTCATCGGTCTGCCCGAGAACATTTTCCAGGGTTTTCTGGAATTCGGCGATGGACTTGTTGAAATCCCGTCTCAGCCCCTCGAACTCACCCACGAAAGGCTTGTCGAGCGTGACGCGGATGTTGCACTGGGAAAGACGCTCAAGCGCAGCGCCCAGTTCTTCCACCGCATGCACGCGGTCCGTTACATCGAAGGCGAATTTCACCACCTTGACGACTTTTCCCCGCTCGTCGATGATCGGGTTGTAGGACGCCTGGATGAAGACGCGTTTTTCGTTCTTGCCGAGCCGCATGAACTGACCGGTCGAGAACTCTCCCTTACCAAGATCCTTCCAGAAATTGCGGTACTCTTCGGACTGCACGTAGCCACGCTCGCAAAACATCGAATGATGGTTGCCGATGATCTCTTCCGCCGTGTAGCCGAGTGCTGTGAGGAAGTTTTCATTCGCGGAGAGAATTTTCCCCTCGGGCGTGAACTCGATCATCGCCTGCGCACGCGAAAGCGCTGCCAGCTTGCCGTTATCCTCGGTGCTTCGGCGCTTCGTCGCCGTGATATCGGAAGCGATCTTGACCACCTTGTAAGGTTTGCCGAAACGAAAAACCGGATTGTAGGAGGCTTCAATCCAGATGTCGTCGCCGGTTTTCGACCGCCGCCGATATTGGCCCTGATCGTATTCGCCGCGTGAGAGTTTCGCCCAGAAGGCCTTGTATTCGGGTGACGCTGCATCTTCGGGGGACAGGAACATGCTATGGGGGCGTCCGATGATTTCTGATTGCTGATAGCCGACCGCCTTGCAGAAATTGTCGTTCGCTTTCAGAATTTTGCCAGTCAGATCGAACTCGATGATGGCTTGCGAGCGGCTTAGGGCATCAAGTACCGCAGATGCGTCCGTACCGAGTTTGAAAAATTGAGACATGTCTTTGAACTCCCAACAATAACTTGTATGCGGACCTTTCCTCCTCGATGCCAAAGAGATGAAAATAAAGGATCGGTCTGCGTGTACGCGAAACCTAGCCGGACACCGTTAAATAGCAATTAATGATGACCCATAACTATTGGTCCAATGACCGAAACTGTTGGCAAGAATACTTCAGACCGAGCTGCCTTTACCAACCCGTCCGCACCGGATGAGAACCGCTTATTTGCCACAGTGCTGATATTTCTGCCTCCGCAGAGCGATACGGGCTTTCATCGATACGGCATTCATTGTTATGGCGGGCTTGAAAGATTTGTGTTGCAGGAGCGCCGATGACCAAAACCCTGAAATGCGACGTGCTGGTGATCGGCACCGGCATTATCGGTTCCATGGCGGCGCTTTACCTGCAAAATGCCGGGCGTGAGGTCTTTCTTCTGGAGCGCGGTAAAGTTGCCCGGGGCGCAAGCTCCGGTAATGCCGGCATCCTCGCCTTTCCCGAAATCATCCCCATTCCCGCCCCCGGCATCATGAGAAAAGCACCGCGCTGGCTTTTCGATCCGCTCGGCCCGCTCAGCGTGCCGCCTGCCTATGCGCCGAAGATCGCGCCGTGGCTGTGGCGTTTCTGGCGCGCCAGCGCTGAGCGCAACTTTCGCCACGGCCTGAGAACGCTCAGCGAGATCAACCGGCTGTCTGCCACCGAAATGGCCCATGTCGCTGCCATGCCGGAGCTCTCGCACTTTGTCGCGAAAACCGGCACGCTCGATCTTTACGACAGCGAAGCCAGCCTCAACGCTGCCCGCAAGGACTGGGATGAAAAGGAACAGGAAGGCTTCTCTTCCAAGCGTGTCGCCCGCAACGAGATAGACGAGTTGCAGCCGGGTCTTGCCCCGCAATTCCGCCACGCCATGTTCTCGCCTGATGGCTTGCAGGTCTCCGATCCCTACGACTTCACCCGTGCCATTTTCGACCTGGTGATCGCCCGTGGCGGAAAGCTGCGCAAGGGCGAGGCAGAACGCATCGACGCCGTCGGCGAAAGTACGATCGTGACCCTGGAAAACGGCGACAAGATTGACGCCGACAAGGTGGTGATCGCCTGCGGCGCGTGGTCCAAGCCGCTTGCCGCAACACTTGGCAACATCGTGCCGCTGGAAACCGAACGCGGCTATAACACCACCCTGCCCGCCGGCGCCTTCAACCTCACGCGCCAGCTTTATTTCAACGACCACGGTTTTGTCGTTACACCGCTATCTTCCGGCATCCGCGTTGGCGGCGCAGTCGAGTTGGGCGGTCTGGAGTTGAAGCCGAATTTCAAGCGATCCGAGGCCATGCTCAAGAAAGCCGGGCGTTTCCTGCCCGGTCTCAAGGTTGAAGGCGGCCAGCAATGGATGGGGTTCCGCCCTTCGATGCCGGACTGTCTTCCCGTCATCGGCACGGCGCGCACCACACCTTCCGTCATCTATGCCTTTGGCCACGGCCATCTGGGGCTGACGCAATCGGCAGCTACCGCCCGCCTCGTGACGCAACTGGCAAACGGCGAGGAGACCGCAATATCGGTCGATCCGTTCCGTCCGGGGCGTTTTTCCTGACAATGCGGAAATCCGGTTTCAAGCCGGTTAGAGTTTCTACGGTTTAGCGGACGCCCGCGCGCTATTTCACCTGCTGTACGGAATCTTCCGGAAACTCCACCGTGGCGAAGGATGGATAGACCTTTCGCAGGATGGTCACCTGCTGCTGATCGCTCACACGCAGCAAGTACCATTGCGTACCGTCGATAAGCGCCAGGGTATGGGATTTCGCTTCGATCGTCTGGCCGCCGGTTTCCATCACCGTTTTCGTCGGAACGAGCGCATAGGGCGTTCCATCAGGCGTCTGCTGCACACTGATCGCCGCCGTGTCCATGGTGAATTCGGTGATCTTGACCGCTGCAAGCGCCATTTGCATCTGCGTGGTCAGAGCGCTACGCAACTGCCCGACGGAAACACCCGCGTCGTTTGCAATGAATTCAAAGATTTTCGGCGGCACCGTCCGGCCGACAAAATCAAAATCCTGCGCATTCAAGGCGGCGCTGAACCGCTCTATTTGTGTTTGAAGCTTGTCTTGCTCAGACGGCAAAAGATCGCGCGACAAAGCGGGATGAGACATAACCGCCAGCAATAACAGCCAGGCAAACAGGCGTTTCATTGCTTCGCCTTTCCAGGTTTGGGCTTGCCGGTTGCAAGGCATCGCAACGTCCGCGCCGCGACACGCTTGTGAACAGCGTTGCTCAGCGCAGCAGAATGAAACCCGCAGCCGAAAGCACGAGGAAAACGATAAGGCCGCCAAGGAAACCCACGGACGTAAAGAAACCCGCGACCATGGCCAGCATCAGCACGCAGACCAGCATCGTGCCGTACTTCGTCATGGCAAGAAAAGCGTTGTAGGTCTTTTCATGCTCGGCGTAGTTCATCTCGGCGCCAACTTCAACCGGACCTGTGTGGTGTTCGCTCATTCCGCTTCCCCTTCTGCTCCATCCGCCATACCCGCCGCACAAGACAATTTGCCCTGCGGACGATAACGGGCCCATGCCGGATTCTCCGGAGCCAGAGGTAACATGAAGTCGGCGAAAAGTGCAATGCGTTCCACACGAAAGAACATCGATGACAAGCGGGGCAAACGGTATGCCGTGCAAAGCGTGCCGTCGTGCAACATTCTTTTGTAAACGGTTGAAAACGGCGGCCATACGGCCGGTTTAATAGTGGTTTTGGTTGCTTTTCGGACAGCCTGCCCATACACGGGATTCTGTGGGGAGGAACGCCGGAATTTGGCTGTGCGGATACGCGTGGAGGCGTGCCCGTCACGATGGCCGACCGGCTTGCTTGCCACCATAACCCGCAAAGGGCCCGGCAAGGGAAGAGGGGAAAGTCATGAAACCGCTTTTGAAATTAAGTGCGCTGATCGACCTTGTCAGCGAAGCTCTGGGCAAGGTCGCCGGTTATCTGGTGCTTGTCTGCTGCCTCGTCAGCGCCGGAAACGCCATGGTGCGTTATACCTTCAACTATAGTTCAAACGGCTGGCTCGAAATCCAGTGGTACATGTTTGCCTTCATCGTGCTGGTGGGTGCCTCCTACACGCTGCGCATGAACGAACATGTGCGGGTGGACATCATCTACGGGGCTATCTCGTCTCGCACGCGCCTGTGGGTGGACATCATCGGCATCGTACTTTTTCTTATGCCCGCCTGCTTTTATCTGGCCTGGCTTTCCTGGCCGATGTTCATGCTTTCCTGGCATCAGAACGAAATGTCCTCCAATGCCGGCGGGCTTATCCGCTGGCCGGTGAAACTCATCATCTTCGCCGGTTTCGCCCTTCTGGTTCTTCAGGGATTTTCCGAACTCATCAAGCGCATCGGCGCCCTCAACGGGCTTTATGCGCTCGATACGAAGTACGAAAAACCCCTGCAATGATCGCCGCGATCTGAACCTTCAGGATATTTCCCATGTTCGAATATGGAATTCTTCCGCCACTGATGTTCCTCGGCATGATCATCTTCATGCTCTACGGATTTCCGGTTGCTTTCTCTCTTGCCACCGTCGGTCTGGTTTTCGGCGTCATCGGCATCTTCACCGAGCATTTTTCGCCGGCCTTCCTTCAGGCCTTGCCGCTGCGCATCTTCGGCATCGTCTCGAACGACCTGCTGCTCGCCATTCCGTTCTTCACCTTCATGGGCGCGATCCTGGAGCGATGCGGGCTTGCCGAAGATTTGCTTGAAGGCACGGGCAAGCTGTTCGGCGCCATTCCGGGCGGCCTCGCCTATGCCGTCATCATCGTCGGCGCAATCCTTGGCGCGATCACAGGCACGGTTGCCGCCTCCGTCATCACCATGGGCGTCATCTCGCTGCCGATCATGCTGAAATACGGTTACAATCCGCGCCTCGCCACCGGCGTCATCGCCGCATCCGGCACCATCACGCAGGTCATTCCGCCTTCGCTCGTGCTGATCGTTCTTGCCGACCAGCTCGGTAAATCCGTCGGCGACATGTATCTCGGCGCAATCGGCCCGTCGATCCTGCAAGTCGCCATCTTCATGCTCTTCATCCTGTTGATGTCGATCGTGCGGCCGAAGGATTTGCCTGCTTTGCCGCCAGAAGCGCGGGGCGAACTCAACCGTGCACTGGTATTTCGCGTGCTGGCGGGCATGGTGCCCTCCATCGTGCTGATCTTCCTCGTGCTCGGCACCATCTTCCTCGGCCTTGCAACACCAACGGAAGCCGGCGCGCTCGGCGTCGTCGGCGCCATGGCGCTGGCCGCAGCCCACCGCCGCCTCACTTGGGATCTCGTCAAACAGGGCATGCATTCCACCATGCACATCACGTCCATGGTGGTGTTCATTCTGGTAGGCGCGACCTGCTTTTCCCTCGTCTTTCAGGGCATGGACGGTTCGCTGTGGATCGAGCACATGTTGTCGGGCATTCCGGGCGGCCCGATCGGCTTCCTGATCTTCGTCAACATCTTCATCTTCTTCCTCGCCTTCTTCCTCGATTTCTTCGAGATCGCCTTCATCGTCATCCCGATGCTCGCACCCATCGCGCAGGCGCTCGGCATCGACCTGATCTGGTTCGGCGTGCTGATCTGCATCAACATGCAGACCAGCTTCATGCACCCGCCCTTCGGTTTCGCGCTGTTCTACCTGCGCTCAATCGCGCCGCGCACGGTCAAGACCTCGGATATCTACATGGGTGCCATTCCTTGGCTCGGCATGCAGCTCATCCTCGTCGCAATCGTGATCTTCTGGCCGGAATCCGTCACCTACTGGTTGGACAAAGCACCCCAGGTGGACCTCAACTCCATCAAGATCGAAGTGCCTGCCTTCGGCAATCAGGGCGGCAACACCATGCCCAATTTCGGCCTGCCAGGAGGCCAGCCGGGTGGGTTGCCAGGCATGCCTAACCTCGGTGAACCACCGAAGATCGGGCCTTAACCGGCGTCTTTTACGGATTTTTCGGAGAACTTATCATTGCTGAGTGGAAGACAGGGTTGCACCCCTGCCTTCCATTTACTCTGTGTGGAAATTGAACCTGACAGTCATCGACCAGCCTGTCCGGTTTTTCCGAGGTCAGCGTGGCCAATCCTTGCCGAGACTGCGCCTGGTCACTGAGCCTGCTGCTTTTGATTCCGACAGCCCTGATCGTCAATCGCCCTTCCCTATCGGGCGGATGCAGGCGCGACGGCACAACAAAAACCCCGGAGACCGAAGTCCCCGAGGCTTTTGTCCGGTCCGCCGCACCGAATAATCAGAGCTTGCCGTTACGCTGTTGGATCATCATGAAAGTATCGAAAGTATATTCCGCAAGCTGCATCCACAGGTAACCTTCGCGCTTGAAGGCGACCTGATCCTCGTAGATCTTCTTGAAGTCCGGGTTGGTTGCTGAAATATTGGCATAGACTTCCAACGCCGCCTTATAGCAGGCCTCGAGGATTTCCTGGCTGAAGGGCCGCAGCACGGCACCTTCCGAAACCAGCTGCTTGATGGCGATAGGGTTTTTCGCGTCGTATTTCGCCATCATGCTGGTATTGGCGAAAGCGCAGGCATCCTGCAGCACCGTCTGGTAATTCTTCGGCAGGCTGTTCCACTTGTCCAGATTGACGAAGGAATGGATGACCGGGCCGCCTTCCCAGAAGGCCGGGTAGTAATAATATTTCGCCACCTTCTGGAAACCGAGCTTGTGGTCGTCATACGGACCAACCCATTCGGCGGCATCAATGGTGCCTTTTTCCAGCGCCGGATAGATATCGCCGCCGGCGATCTGCTGCGGGACCACGCCGAGCTTTTCCACCACCTTGCCAGCAAGACCGGCAATGCGCATCTTCACGCCCTTGAAATCGTCGACGGTGTTGATTTCCTTGCGGAACCAGCCGCCCATCTGGGCGCCGGTATTGCCTGATATCATGCCGTAGAGATTGTGCTTGGCGTAAAACTCGTTGAGCAGCTTGTTGCCGTTGCCTTCGTAGAACCAGGAATTGGTCAGGCGGGCATTAAGACCGAACGGTATTGCCGTGCCGATAGCGAAGGTCGGATCCTTGCCGACGTAATAATAGGAGCAGGTATGGCACATTTCCACCGTACCCGATGATACGGCATCGGCCGCCTGCAGGCCGGGCACGATTTCGCCAGCAGCAAAGGGCTGGATGGTGAAATTGCCGTCGGTAGCGGCCGCCACATGTTTGGCAATATCCTCGGCGCCGCCATAGATCGTATCGAGCGACTTCGGAAACGAAGACGTCAGTCGCCAGGTGATCTTGGTATTCTGTTGTGCAATTGCGGGCGCAGCCAAGGCTGTCGCAGCAGCCCCCGCCAGCGCACCTTTTTTCATAAAGGAACGGCGATCCATCTATATCCTCCCAGATATCAACGCTGCCCGCAGCTTGAATTCCCCTCGTGCTGTTCAGGCATCGCAGCAAAGTAAGCACGGTTACCGCCCAGCTGACAAGCACCCGCGCCAAGAATTAATTGCCAGAAAACCAGCCATATCAGGATTTTTTCGGCGGCCTCTTCGCTATTTTATTTGCAACTGAAATATCGCGACGCCGCCTTATACTTTAGCCGCATATATCGCGTTCCGAAGACGAAACACATGCTTGACTTGGCCCGCTTGCAGTCGCACAAATTTTCGAAGATTCGCCCCCGGAGCAACCATGCCAAAACCGATTATCGCCGTCCCCGCCGACATCCGGCATTTCACCGGAGCCGACTGGCACGCCGCGCAGAACCAGTATCTTTCCGCGGCGCTGAAGGTGGCTGATGTCATGTCCTTCATCGTTCCGGCCTTCGAGGACGGCAATGAGGTTGATGCCATCCTCGACCGGGTCGATGGCTTGCTCGTCTCCGGCTCGGCCACAAATGTCCACCCTTCTCTTTACGGAAAAGAGGCAAAGGAGAGTGACGGCCCGTTCGATCCAGCCCGCGACGCCACCAGCCTGCCGCTGATCCGCCGGGCGTTGGAACGCGGCATTCCGATGCTTGCCATCTGTCGCGGCATTCAGGAGCTGAACGTCGCGCTGGGCGGCACGCTTGCTTCCGAAATTCAGGAACAGCCCGGAATTTGGGACCACCGCAAGCCGGAACATGAGGACCGCGACGTGGCCTTCGCAATCCGCCAGCCGGTGCATGTGCGCGAAGGCTCCTGCATTGCGCAGCATCTTGGCGTGTCGGGAGAAATCCAGATCAATTCCCTGCACCGGCAGGCAATTGCCGAGACCGCGCCACGCCTGCAGGTGGAGGCGACGGCGGCAGACGGCACGATCGAGGCCGTTTCCGTCATCGATGCCAAGGGCTTTGCCGTTGGTGTGCAATGGCACCCGGAATATTGGGCCGAGACAGACGCACCCTCGCGCGCTTTGTTCGAAGCTTTCGGCAAGGCAGTTCACGAGTACCGCAACAGCAAGACCTGAAACCGACCCCTCCCCTCCAAGGCCATTCAGGTCCTTGTCGATAGGACAAAAAAAGGGGCAAGCCTGAAGGCCTGCCCCAGGTCCGGGAGGAGGAGTGCTTAGCGTTTTGCGCGTTTCTTCTGGCGGTAGACGTCAGCGACGACGGCGGCCACGATGATCAGTCCCTTGACGATCTCCTGGTAATAGGCATCGACCCTGAGGAACGTGAAACCGGATGTCATGACACCGAGAATGATGGTGCCGATCACTGTGCCGGTAATACGGCCAGCGCCGCCGGCGAGCGAAGTGCCGCCGATAACCGCCGCGGCGATGGCGTCGAGTTCATACATCACACCCATGCCGGCCTGCGCCGTCTGTGCACGGGCAGCAGTGACGACACCAGCAAGACCGGCCAGCATGCCGGCAATGGCATAGACCTTGATCAGATGCGCCTCGATATTGATACCGGAAACGCGGGCGGCCTGCTGGTTGGCGCCGATGGCATAGGTGAACTTGCCGTAACGGGTGTAACGCAGCGCAACGTGGAAAATAACCGCGACGACGAGGAAAACCACGACCGGCCAGACACCTGTTCCGATGAAGGTGAAACCGTCGGTCAGACCGGAAATCGGTTGGCCCTTGGTGTACCATTTGGAAAGGCCGCGCGCCGTCACCATCATGCCCAGGGTTGCGATGAAGGGCGGGATTTTCGTGCGCGCTATAAGCTGCCCGTTGATGAAACCGGCCAAAGCGCCAGCCAGAATGCCGACAGCCAGCGGCATGAAGAAAGGCAGATCGGTCAGACCCGGGTAAAGCGCCCGCGGCCATGTGGAGGCCTGCCCCACGCTGGCGGACAACATCGCCGTCAGACCGACGACCGAACCGGAAGAAAGATCGATGCCGCCGGTGATGATGACCTGCGTGACGCCGACGGCGATGATGCCGATGACGGACACCTGCAGGATCATGATCGTCAGGCGCTGCTGGTTCATCAGAAAGCTCTGGCCGATGAAAATCCAGCCAAGAATTTCGTAAATCAGCGCGATGCCAATCAGCACGAAAAATATATTTGCTTCGGGCGGTATGCGCCTGTGCGGCTTGCGCCCGGATTTTGCATCCAACCCTGCGTTGGCGGCGGCGTTCGTATTCATAGTCATTCCTCCTCGAGAAATCCCGGCGCGCCTCACCGCGATGCGAGATCCATCACCTTCACCTGTGTGGCTTCACTTCTGTCAAGGAAGCCCGTCACGCGACCCTCATGCATGACCATGATACGGTCGCTCATGCCCAGAACCTCCGGCATTTCGGAGGAAATCATGATGACGGCGACGCCATTGCGCGCCATCTCGCCAACCAGCTTGTGGATTTCGGCTTTTGCCCCGACATCGATCCCGCGCGTCGGCTCATCCAGAATGAGGATGCGTGGCTGTGTCAGCATCCAGCGCCCGATCAGCACCTTCTGCTGATTACCGCCCGACAGGTTTTCGATGCGCTCGTAAAGATTGGGCGTCTTGACCCGGAGCTTGCGGCACATGTCGTCGCAGGCTTCCGAAAGCGTCTTTTCCTGCACGAAGCCGTTGGCGACATATTTGTCCTGAAGAACCGCGATCTGCATGTTCTCAAGAATATTGAGGATCAGCAGGCAGCCGGTATCCTTGCGGTCTTCCGTCAGGAACGCCATGCGGTGACGGATCGCCTCTGTCGGACTTGCGATCGACACAGGCTTGCCGTTGATTTCCACAGTGCCCGAAGACGCCGGCGTAACGCCGAACACCGTTTCCGCCACGTTCGAGCGGCCAGAACCGACAAGGCCGGCGACACCTAGAATTTCCCCGGCGCGAACATCAAATGACACGTCATGGAAGACGCCGTTCAGCGTCAGGTTCTTGACCGACAGCACCACATCGCCGATCGGAACCTCTTCCTTCGGGAACATCTGGGTAATTTCGCGCCCCACCATCATGCGGATGATGTCGTCTCGCGTCACATCGGTGGACGCGTGGGTGCCGATATATTTGCCGTCGCGAAAGACGGAAAACTCATCGGCGATCTCGAAAAGCTCATTCATCTTGTGAGTGATGTAGACGATGCCGATACCGCGGTCCCTGAGGTCGCGGATGATGCGGAACAGATGTTCCACCTCGCGCTCCGTCAGCGCTGACGTCGGTTCGTCCATGATGAGAACGTCGGAATCGTAGGAAACCGCCTTGGCGATTTCGACCATCTGCCGGCTTGCGACCGATAGTTCGCCGACACGCATTTCCGGATCGAGATCGATACCGAGCCTTTCGAGCAATTTCTGGGTGCGGCGATACATTTCGCCATGGTCGATAAAGCCCAGTCGGTTTTTTGGCTCTCGGCGAATCCATATATTTTCCGCCACCGTCATATAGGCCATCAGGTTGAGTTCCTGATGGATCATCGCAATGCCGTTTTCGAGCGCATCAAGCGGTGAATCGAGGCGTATCGCAGCGCCCTTCAGGCGAATTTCTCCGACATCCGGCTGGTAGATACCTGCCAGAATCTTCATCAGCGTCGATTTACCGGCGCCATTCTCACCCATCAGCGCATGCACGGTGCCGCGCTTGAGGTGGAACGAAACGTCATCCAGCGCGACAACGCCTGGAAATTCCTTGCGTATGCCGTCCGCTGCGAGAAGATATTCTGCATTGGGCACGGCGCCGCTGGCGCGCACGGCGGCCATTGTCGATGGGCTGACGACCATCTTATCCTCCACGATAGACAAAAATGACCGGAGAAGAGGTTTCGCCAAAAGGCGCCCATCCTCCGGGGAGGCCTACAGCGCCGTGCCGATCAAGACACACATAAGCGCTGTAACACTTTGAATTCACTGAAATACTATTCTAGCCTGGTTCAACTCGGCGTCTGAGACGCCGACTGCCGTCCAGAACCGGCATTTGCTTCCGATATTGCTTGAAACGGTCGCAAATGCCGGTAAAGGGTCGTCAGTTCTTGGCTACGTAGTCCTTGACGTTTTCCGGGGTAACGAGCTGGAAGGGAATGTAGACCTTCTTATCCACCTTGTCGCCCTTGACGAGCTTCAGTGCGGCATCGAGAGCACCCTTGCCCTGGCCAGCCGCATCCTGGAAGACCGTCACGTCGAGATCGCCTGCCTGCATGGCGGCAAGAGCGTCCTGCGTGGCGTCCACACCGGCAACGACATATTCCTTCATGTCCTTGCCCGCGGCCTTCAGAGCCTGGATAGCGCCGATCGCCATTTCATCGTTATTGGCGATGACGGCATTGAACTCGATACCGCCGGACAGCCAGTTGGTGACGAGGTCGGAACCCTGCGTGCGCTGCCAATTGGCCGTCTGCTCTTCAACCACGGAAATGCCCTTGCATTCATCGGTTTTCAGAACATCGTGAACGGCCTGCGTGCGCATGCGCGCGCCCTGATTGGACAACTCGCCCATCATGATCACGGCCTTGCCCTTGCCACCGAGAAGGCGGCAGACTTCCTTGGTTTCAAGCGTGCCGGCCACAGTTTCTTCCGATGCCACGAAGGCCTGGCCGTCTGGCAGGGAATCCACGTTTACCGGCTGGCGGTTGACGTAAACCAGCGGAATCTTGGCTTCAGCAGCAAGTTTCGACATGGCCGCCGTCGCATCCGTATCAACCGGATTGACGATGATCGCATCGACCTTGGAGGCGATGAAATTCTGGATCTGGCTCTGCTGCTTGGCAACGTCGTTCTGCGCGTCCTCAACTTGCAGGGTGACGCCCTTCAGCTCCTTGGAATAATCCTGCATGCCGTTGCGCAGCACGGTCAGGAAGTTGTCGTCGAACAGGGCCATCGAAACACCGACGGTCTCGGCATGTGCCGCCGTGCCCAAAAGCACAGACATAGCCGCACTGATAATAAGCTTTTTCATTGTTTTCTCCTCCTCGGTGTCCAGCGCCACCTCTCCCAGCCGGAAACGGACCCGAGAGCCCGCCGCTAACTCCTCACATCCAGAAAACGGAATAATGAAACCGAATTTCTGTTGTTCGATATATTTATTCCATTTTTGGTTCGAACGTCAATGCTTTCTTCGTGGCCGTGAAGCGAGACGGCACACAAGGCGGTGATGACCAGGAGTTTTCAGAGAAAACGGGGATAGCCCCCTCCGCCCTGGCGTGGGCGGAGGGGGCTCATGCGCTTGCTGAGCACTTTCGCGGAAGTTGCTGGGCTGCCTGCGATAAAACATCACGGACAAATGGAAGAGTTGGACGGGCGCGAAAGACGCGCCACGTCTTAATCGTGAAAACCGGGCATCACATCCGCCGGAATGGGGCAGACATAATCACTGCCCTCGGTTTTCTCCAGCCATTCTTTTTTGACACTTTCAAGCAGCTCGGGCGAGGTCATCAGCGAAAGACCCGTCGATGCGAGCGTCTTGGCAGCGTGTGCCATGGCTTTGTGGGCGGCCGGGCTTTTGCCCTGCGCCACCACCTGCCATGTATGCGGATTGGTCCCGATTGCCCATGCGGGCGTCCAGCATTGCGCTGTCGGCGTCACCCAACTGACATCACCGACATCGGTCGATCCGGCACGAAAATGCGACTGCCCCTCGAAATCGCGCAGGCCGAGATGCAGCGGCGTCGACCCGTCGATCTTCCCGTTGGAAAAGACGTCGCCCTTGATCTGGTAGAGCCGGATGCTGCTTTTGATCGCCTCTTCCGTGAATGTGTCCTGAATGACCTTGGCGAAGGCCTGATCGGCCTCGTCGAAGGCTATGGGTCCAAGCGCCACCATGTTTTCATGCATCGCCGTTTCGAGCGTGATGTTGGGCAGGAGATTGGTGGAGGCGGTATCGAAGACGATCTCCACCTCTGTTTCGGTCATCATGGCCGCACCACGCGCGACCTTGTCCACACGGGCTGCCAGATCGAGCGCCTGGCGCATTTCAGGTGCGCGGATCAGATAGAGCACTTCGGCCTTTGCCTGCACCACATTTGCCGCTTTGCCGCCGGCATCGGTGATCGCATAATGCACCCGGCAATCCTGCGGCATGTGTTCGCGCAGGAAATTGACGCCAACATTCATCAATTCGACAGCATCGAGCGCCGAGCGACCAAGATGGGCGGCGTTGGAGGCATGGGAAGCAACGCCCTTGAAACGATAAAAATATTCCAGCACCGCGAGATTGTTGGTGGAGCGTACGCCGTTGAAGGGCGCGGGATGCCATGTCAAAGCCGCATCGACATCGTCAAACAGACCGGCGCGCACCATGAAAGTCTTGCCGGAACCGCCCTCTTCGCCGGGGCAGCCATAATAACGCACCGTGCCGGGCAGGTTGTTGGCTTTCATATGCCGGGCAAGTGCGATGGCGGCCATCAGCGAGCCGACGCCGAGCAGATTGTGGCCGCAGCCATGGCCGGTGGCGTCGGGTTCAAGCGGTTTTGCCTCAGCCACGCCGGCCATCTGGCTCATGCCGGCAAGCGCGTCAAATTCGCCTAGGAAGGCAATAACCGGCTTGCCGTGGCCGAATTCACCGATGAAGGCCGTGTCCATGCCAGCTACACCGCGGCGGACCACAAAGCCGTTTTCCTCAAGCGCGTTCGCCAGAACCCCGGCGGATTGCTTCTCCTCGAATTTGAGTTCGGCAAAATCCCAGATGCTGTCGCTCAAAGTGGTGAAATGTGGCTTCATTGACTCGATTTCGGCGGCAATCGACATCACGGCTTCACGGTTCATGGCTTGTCCTCGCATTCCTGCCCTTTAAGGGCGCACGCAAACGCTTCGGCGGGGGGCCGCCAAATCATTACGGTCATGATGGCAAATGCCCGCGCCGGGCTTTGCTTCCGGCGCGGGCAATATTGGATCAGTTGTCGACCGAGACTTCCCAGAGGCGGGCGTTCGACTGCCAAACCGGCTGACCCTTGAGCTTCTTGGTCGCGCCCCAGACATCGACCATGTCGTAAAGGAAGATGCCGGGCATTTCCTTCAGCATCAGTTCGTGAAACTCGTCGAAAATCTTCTGGCGCTTCGCCTGGTCGGCCTCAACATAGGCAGCCTTCATCAGCTCGATCGCCTTCGGATCATCCCACATCAGGGAGGCGTTCTTGTCCTTGTTACCGACGTAGAATGCATACATCAGGGCCGGATCGAGACGCGGCGCGACAGACTGCGAGATCACCTGATAATTGCCGGAACGGCGACGATCCACCTGCGTGGCATAGTCCAGCACCTCGATCTGCACGTTTAGACCCGCCTGTTGCATCATCGCCTGCGCCATGACGGCTGCCGGAAAACTCGGCACATTGCCGCGCTTGTTGGCGATGATAGAGATCGGCTCGCCCTTGTAACCGGCTGCCTCCAGTTCCTTCTTGGCTGCCTCGATGTCATAGGCCGGACGCTTCTTCTGGGTTTCATCGAAATAGACCGAGTCCTGCGAAACCATCGAGCCGTTGGCTTCGCCCGTACCGTTCGATGCGGCGGCGACCAGTTCATCGAGATCAAGCGCCATCGCCATGGCGCGGCGCACGCCGGGATTGCTCAGCACCTTGTCGCGGGTCTGAATATAGAAGAGGTTCTTGCCGTTGTTGCGGGCAACAATGAGCTGCATCTTCTCATTCGTCTTGAACTCCGGAATGAGATCGGGAGAAATCTCGGCGGTGTCGAGCACGCCGGATTCGAGGCCCGCCTTCACGGTCGAGGCGTCCGGAATAACCATGAACTTGATGCCGTCGGCCAGCGGCCGCTTGGAGCCGACCATGCCATCCGGCTTGCCGTCGTTCACAGGCGAAACATAATCCGCGAATTTGGCGAGGCGGATATATTCACCCTTCTTCCATTCGTTCCACTGGAACGGACCGGTGCCGATGGGCTTGACGAAGCTGCCGTCAGCGGCAATGGATTCCGGCGAGATCATGCCGGTATAACCGCATTCGGGCCGCGACATCAGGCCGAGGAAAACGGCTGACGGCTTTTCAAGCGTAATCTGAACCGTGGAGGCGTCCGTAGCCTTGACGCCGGTGACATGCGCGGCACCGCCTTCCACGAAATCATTCAGGCAAGCCCATTTGGTTTCGGGCTTCAGATAGCGCGTCCAGTTCCAGACGACATCTTCTGCGGTGAGCGGCTTGCCGTTATGGAATTTTACATCCGCGCGCAGCTTGAACGTATAGGTGAGGCCATCTGGCGAAACCTCGAAGCTCTCGGCAAGCAGCGGCTTTACTTCGCCGCCATTGTTGTAACCGACGAGGCCTTCGACGATGTGCAGGATCACCCCGTCCGTATTGCCGTCACGATTGACGCCGGGATTGCTGCTGCGCAGATCGGAGCTCTGCGCGATGGTAATGTCGCGAGCCATCGCGATATTGGCTGTTACGAGCAGGGCCGCGCCTGCGAGAAGAAGTTTTTTCACTGTTCTACCCTCTTTGTTGTCGTTGATTATCATTGTTGAAAGCCGTCCCAGCAGGCCTGCGCCAGCCGGCCGATCGTTTCGAGCGCGATGGTGTATCCCGGCGTGCCGTCAGGCATCACCTGCGGCACTTCATCGGTATATGCGGTGATGATGAAAGACGGCGCGCCGTTTCTGTAGACGATGCCGGCGTCCATACGCCCGCGCTTGCCGCGTCCGCTCTTGCTCGCCACCACAGCCTCGAACGGCAGGCGGGAGCGGATTCCGTAGCGCAATATCTGGTTTTTCAGCGTCTGCATTGCCCAGCCGCACAATTGCGGGCTGCAGCCGAGCTTTGCCTGCGCCTCTGGCGAGGACTGGGCATCGAGAATGGTCTGAAGCAGCAGCACCTGGTCCGCCGCCGAGGTGGTCGTGACGGTCTTCAGCGGATGATCTGCCGCCAGCGCCAACGGCGGAATGAGGAAACGGTGGTGGGTATTGGCCATGCCGAGCGTCTTGCAATAGCTGTCCACCTCCTCAAGCGTCAGCCGCTCCAGCACCATCTTGGTGCAGACATTGTCGCTCAGCACCATCATGCCGGCGAGCGCATCGCGAAGGGAAATGACGATACCCGGCGTCAGATAGCGGAACATGCCGCTGGCCACCTCTTCCGCCAGCCTCTTCTCATAGGTGACGGGCTGGTCGAGATCGAGCCGCCCTTCGCTGGCAGCCTTGAGCACTGCCATCATGATCGACGTCTTGCGGGTGCTGCCCGATGGGGTCTCCTCGTTTTCTCCCCGTCCGATCTCTTCGCCGGTCAGGAGATTGCGCACCATGAAGCGCGTCACAAAAGGCTGTGCATCACAGATAGCATTCAGTTGGGCAGCCACAGTCATTGTCATGTTCCTGTTAAACTTCTTCTTCCAGACGCCATTTGAGTGTCACACCGCCCTTTTCATTCTGGTCGAGGGCGGGAATGGCCGAGAGGAGCCGGCGTGTGTAGGCCTCTCTCGGGCTGTCGAAAATCGTGTCGCGGTCGCCCTCTTCGATGATACGGCCGTCCTGCATGACGACGACACGGTCGGCCACCTGTTCGACCACGCCGAGATCGTGGCTGATGAACAGGCAGGAAAAGCCGTAACGTTTCTGCAGATCGGAAAAGAGATCGAGCACCTGCGCCCGCACCGTCACGTCAAGGGCGGAAACCGGTTCGTCGGCGATCAGGAACCGCGGACGGCGGGCAATGGCACGGGCAATCGCCACGCGCTGGCGTTGGCCGCCGGAAAGCTCGTGCGGATAACGGCTGGCATAGTCTGCGCCAAGCCCCACCTCTTCCAGCGTTTCCAGCGCCCGCTTGCGCTTGGCGGCCTGATCCAGGCCGGGGACGAGACGCAACGCCTCCTCCACCAGCGCCTGAATGGTCATTCGCGGATCGAGCGAGGAATAGGGATCCTGAAACACCATCTGGCAATTCAGGCGATAGTCGTTCCAGTCCTCGTTGCGTTCCCGCCCCTGAAACTGGATCTGCCCTTCGCTTTCCTTCACGAGACCGGCAATGGTGCGGCCAAGCGTGGTCTTGCCGGAGCCGGAGCCACCGACCAGTGCCACGACTTCACCCTCGTGAATATCGATGCTGACCCCATGCAGCGCCCGCTTCGGCTTGGCTTTCTTCAGCAGTGACTTGCGTCCGGCATAATCGACAACAATGTTTCGGGCTGAAATCATCGGCGCCTTGCTGGTGTCGACGACCCGCGGCTCGCCCCGGAAGGGCAGAGAGGAAAGCAGCTTTTTCGTATAGGGATGCTGCGGCGCATCGAGCAGGTCTTCGGTTCGCCCCTGTTCGACAATCGCGCCCTTCTCCATGACCACGATACGGCTCGTATAGCGGGCCACCATCGGCAGGTCATGGCTGATGAGAAGGACGGCTGTTCCCTCCGCCCGTGTCAGTTCGACCATCAGCTCCATGACGTCGCGCTGGATGACGGCATCGAGCGCCGTCGTCGGCTCGTCGGCGATCAGCAGCGCCGGTTTCAGGAGCATGACCGAGGCCAGCATGATGCGCTGGCGCATGCCGCCGGAAAACTCATGCGGATAGGCAGCAAGCGCCCCTTCGGGATCGCGGATACCGACCCGTCTCAGCATCTCGAGAATTTTCTCGCGGCGCTCTTCCGGCGATAACTTGGTGTGAAGGATCAGGCTTTCTTCCAGCTGCCGGCCAATCGTCATCGACGGATTGAGAGAGGTCATCGGCTCCTGGAAAACGACGCCGATTTCCGCGCCGCGCAGGCGGCGAAGTTCCCTTGCCGGCAGGGACATCACGTCCCTTCCCTTGTAGATGACCGATCCGCCGGTGACGGCGATTGCCGGGGGCAGAAGCGAGATGAGTGCGCGGGTGGCCAGCGTCTTTCCCGATCCGCTTTCACCGACGATGCCGAAGATTTCGCCAGGCGCAATATCGAAGGAAACATCCTTGACTACCCGGTGGCCGCTTCCCGCGACCTCCAGCGAAAGGCCGCGCACGGTAAGAAGAGTATTGTCCGTCATTTGAGACCTCTCATGCGCGGGTCAAGCCTGTCGCGAAGGGCATCGCCCAGAAGATTGATGCCGAGCAGTGTCAGCGCGATGCAGAGACCGGGGAAAAGCCCGAGCCAGACGGCCTGCTGGATGAAGGGCCGGCCAGCGGCCAGCATGTTGCCCCAGGTGGGGGCCGGCGGTGGCACGCCAAGGCCGAGGAAGGACAGTGCGCTTTCCGAGAGGATTGCCCAGCCGAACATGGACGTGGCAAGCACCGTGATCGGCGCGATGCAATTGGGCAGGATGTGGCGGAACATGGTGTAGATCTCGCCATTGCCCATCACCAACGATGCCTCGATGAACTCGCGCTCACGCAGCGACAATACGGCGCCACGCACCACGCGGGCCATGGATGGCGTGTAGGCGATGCCGAGTGCAAAGATGATGCCGTACTGGTTGGCACCAAAGACCGCGAGAAGGCCAAGCGCCAGGAGAATGCCGGGAAAAGCGAGAAGCGCATTGTTGATGGCCATGATGACGCCATCAACCCAGCCGCGCGCATAACCACTGACAAGACCGATCAGAGTGCCGCAGATCGTAGCGAAGCTGACCGTCAGGAAGCCGATCCAGACGCTGGCACGCGCGCCGACCATCAGGCGGCTGAGAACATCGCGCCCGAATTCGTCGGTGCCGAGAAGATGGCTGGGACCGGGCGCGGCCAGCCGCGAGGCGAAACCGAGCTTCATCGGATCATAGGGCGTCCAGAACAGGCCGGTAATGGCGGTGATGAGCAGGAGGCCGATGAGAACGCCGCCGATAAGCCCGTTGAGTGTGAACTTTTTCATTCGGCAACCACACGCGGATCGAAGAGGGGATAAAGAAGGTCGACGAAGAGATTGACCAGCACGTAGGACAGGGAAACGAACAGCAGGCAGCCCTGTATGACGGGGTAGTCACGCGCAAAGATACTGTCGACCATCAGCCGCCCGAGCCCCGGAATGGTAAAGACCGTCTCGATGACGGCGATGCCGCCGAGAAGATTGCCGAGGATGAGGCCTATCATTGTCCATGTCGGACCAAAGGCATTCTTGAAGGCGTGCCGCCAGAGGACGGCACTCTCCGAAAGTCCCTTGGCGCGGGCATGGGTAATGTAATCTAGCCGCAGCACTTCAAGCGTGGAAGCGCGGGCCATGCGGATCAAGACACCCATCTCGTGGATCACCAGCGTCATGACAGGCAGGACAAGATAGAGCATGCCGCCAACGAGATTGTCGCTGATCGATACGTATCCCAGCACCGGCAGCCAGCCGAGCTTTAGACCGAAGAACAGCAGAAGCAGAAGCCCGAGCCAGAATGTCGGTATGGACAAAAGCAGGGTTGCCGTTCCAACCAGTGCAAGATCGGTCAGGCTGTTCTGTTTCCAGGCGGCGATCACACCCGCCGGAACCGCAATCAGGCTGGCGAGAAGAACGGCGACGACGACGATCTCAGCACTGACGAGGAACCGCGACACGACCAGCGGCAATACTGCCTCGTCGTTGACGATGGACCGGCCGAAATCGCCCTGCACCACATTGCCCGCCCAGATGACGAACTGTTGCGGCATGGACTTGTCGAGACCAAGCTCTGTTCTCATCGCCTCGATCTGTTCCGGTTGCGCCATGTCGCCCAGCATCAGGGCGGCCGGATCACCCGGAATGAAGCGGATGAGCGCAAAGACCGTGATCGACACAAAGGCGATCGTCGGCAGCGCCATCAAAAGACGGCTCAGTATGAATCTTATCATCGGTTCCCCACGATTGATGGCCGGGAACGTGCTCCCGCCTCTATCGGTTTCGTTGCGAATGACTATGACGGATTGATAAATAACGCGCAATATTATGCATAAACGTCATATGCCTATGCAGAATGGTGGCACGTTTCATCCTGACAGGGACAATGAGATTTTTCGCGAAAAACCCTGTTTTCAGTCGATTTTTTGCGAAAGCTGGATTTGTTGCTTCAAGGCGTCGCTGAGTGCCTGCGCCGCGATGGACAGCGGTGCGCCCGAGGCCCGGGCAAGACCGAACTCCTGGGTTGATTGCGGAATGAAGGGCAGCGCCACGACGGGAAGGTGCCTGTAGAGGTTAGCATAAAAACTGCTGATGATCGTAACGCCCAGACCATGCGCGACATAGGCACATGCGGAACTGTTGGTGTGGGTCTCGATCTTCACCATGGGCTTGACGCCCGCTTTCTTGAAGACCTGCTCGAGCGCCATTCGGTTCGGCCGCTGCCGGCCGATCAGAATGAGCGGAATGTTGCGCAGGTCCTTAACTGTTATCTCGGTAAGCTCGGCTAAAGGGTGATCCTGACGGACCACGCAGACGCTTTTGCCGGTGGCGACACGCTCGACATCAATGCCCGGTCCAATTTCACCTTCCATGCGCAGGAAACCGAGGTCGATCACCCGCTCGCCAACCAGCCTGTTGATGGCGGTGGTCGTTTCAAAGAAAGTCTCGATGCGCACGCCGGGGAAGTCCCTGACATAGTCTATCAGCATGGCGGGCGCGAAGTTCTCCCACATGCTGCTCGGCAGGCCGATGCGGACGATTTCCGGACCGGCCGCACCATTGCGCAGATCTTCGGCGTGGCCGGACATGCGGTCGACAGCAAGCAGCACATTTTCCGCGTCACGCGCGAGAAGCGCTGCCTCCGGCGTCGGGATCAGCCGCCCCTTGTCACGGGCAAACAGCGTCAGCGACAGGTCCGCCTCGAGCTGAGCCAGAAGCCGGCTGATACCGGACTGGCTTAGCCCCATGGCCTTGGCGGTGGCGATGGTAGAGCCGGTGGAAAGAAGCGTGCGAAGGACTTCGAGCTGCTTGATATTCATGAGGCCAGCACCATGGGATGAAAAGACGAGCCGGTTTTGGTTCAGACCTTTTGCCGCCGATAGGCCTTCATGTCACCGGTTTTTTTAGCATTGTCATTCGGCCCGGTCGGTCGCCGGTTACAATTCCACGTCGTAGACCCTGTCGTGGGTGGCAACACGGGCCTCTCCTGATGGAGTCACCCAGCCCCGGAACATGCCGGGCGTATTATAGGGTGCGGCAATGCCGCCTTCGGCATCGATGGCGACAAGACCCGCACCGATATCGTAGGGCGCCAGATCCTTGTGGACGAGGTTGCCGGCGGCGGTTTCCAGATCCTGCCCGAGATAGGCGACACGGGACGCGATCTCATGGCCGACGACGTAACGGATGAAAAATTCACCCTTGCCGGTGCCGGAAACGGCGCAGGCGCCGTCGCGTGCATAGGTGCCCGCCCCGATCACAGGGCTGTCACCCACCCGGCCGTCAGGCTTGTTGGTGTAGCCGCCGGTGGATGTCGCGGCTGCGAGATGCCCAGCCGCATCGAGTGCCACGGCACCGACGGTTCCGTGTTTTTCGTTTTCCGTCGCTTCCGTACCTGCGGTGGCATGGGCCTTCATGGCCGCCAGCGCCTCGACACGCTTTTGAGTGGTGAAGTAGGCTTGAGGCTCCGTGGCAAGCCCCTTCTCCTGCGCAAACCGGTCAGCCGCTTCACCGGTGAGATAGACTGCGCGTTCGTCCTCCATTAGCACCCGGGCCGCCTTCACCGGGTTGCGGATGGCGCGGGATGCGCTGATTGCGCCTGCCGCAAGGGTCTTGCCATCCATGATCGACGCGTCGAGTTCGTGAATGCCATTCTCGTTGAGTGCCGCCCCATGGCCTGCGTTGAAATGCGGGCTGTCCTCCATAACGACGACTGCCGCCTCAACCGCTTCCAGCGCAGTTCCGCCAGCCTTGAGCACACCATAACCGGCGCGCAGTGCCGCCGCCAGATCGTGGCGCGCCGCTTCCCATTCCTCCGGAGTCATGCTGTCTTCCGGCATAACCCCGCAACCACCGTGAATGGCCAGTGCGATCTTCGTCATATCCTCACTCCACTGTTGCCCCGCCGCAGGCAGGGCCTCTTACCATCAATGAAAGGCTATATCGCCGATAACACGCACGCGGACCCTGCGAGCGCCGCCAGGCAGATAGGCGATGGGAATATCCTCCACCTCAAGCGTCTTGAGGCTCGCGCGCTCCGCTCCCGAAGCGACCGCTGCGTTCTGCGCTTCGGTCTCGGCTTTCGCAAGGGCCTCGTCGCGGCTCAACCCGGAAAAGACCTGATCCACCTCACCGGACACCTGCGCCATCGCTGCGCCGAGCGCATTGGCAACGCCCGCATTTTCCACACGCCGCACCTCGGATGCGCCCGGCACCTGCTCCGGTATCAGGAATGCGCCGCCGCCGACCGCAACCAGCGGTACGTCTTCGGCTGATGTCTTCATCTGGTCGAAACTGTCGGCCACCATGTCGCGGATACGGCCGAGCGTCGCCTGCACGAATGCCGGATCGAGGCCCTTCACACGATCCCTGTCGCCCATCTCAATTAGGCCTGCCGCAACGGCGATATCCGATGCCGTCAGTGTCTCACCGCCGAAAACGCGGGCTTCGGTCAGGATGCGGTACCCAACCGAGCGCGGGCCGATCTTGCCTGTCTGCGGGTCGACAATGGTGCCGCCGCCAAGTGCTACAGGTAGAAGATCGGGCATGCGGAACAGGGTGCGGACCCCGCCAATATGGACGATATTATTTGCCTCACGCGGAAAACCACCGACAAGGCAACCAATATCGGAGGTGGTGCCGCCGACATCCACCACCATGGCATCGGAAAGCCCGGTGAGAAAAGCCGCACCACGCATCGAATTGGTCGGGCCGGAAGCGAAGCTGTGCACGGGGTTTGCGGCAGCCACATCCGCAAGCGCCACGGTGCCGTCATTCTGTGTAAGATAAAACGGCGCCTTTACACCTGCTTCGCGCAGCGCATCCGAAAATGCCTGTACCGTGGTCCTGCCAAGCGTCTGCAAGGCGGCATTCAGAAGTGCGACGTTTTCGCGCTCCAGAAGCCCGATACGGCCCAGCGTATGGGAAAGCGTGATGCGTGCATCGGGGATCACCGAACGGACAATCTGCGCCGCCCTCACCTCGCACTCCGTGGTCAGCGGCGAAAAGGTTGCCGAAATGGCGATCGAGGTAATGCCTGCATCGCGGATTTTCATCGCCGCTTCACGGATTTCATCCGGGATCATCGGCACCAGCGGACTGCCATCGTATTCATGGCCACCATGAACCATGAAGATCAGCGGATCGACAGCCTCGTAGAGATCCTTCGGCCAGTCGCACATGGGCGGCAGTGAAGAACCGGTCGGCAGCGCGATGCGGATGGCCGCAACCCGCTCCAGCCGGGCGCGCTCCACGACAGCGTTGGTGAAATGGGTGGTGCCGATCATGACCGCATCGATCGGGCGATCTGCCGCGCCGACATGGCCAGACACGTGAGCGAGGGCCGCCTTCACGCCGGACAGGACATCCTGCGTGGTCGGAACCTTGATCGAGGCAACGATGGCGTCTCCATCGATCAGAACGGCATCCGTATTGGTGCCGCCAACGTCAATACCGATGCGTTTCATGGGAATACCGATCTGAAATCAATGTCATAACCGAAGGCACGCGGGCCAACGGCAGCAATGCCGGCAGGCGTCGTCAAGAGTTCCGGCGCCGGCAGGGCGATAACCGTGACACGCTGGCCATAGCGCACCGATTCCGTGCCGATGGCGCTGCCCGAAACAGTGTCGAGAAGGCAGATCAAATCCGGCGTCATGGCGACCGGCTGGCCGTCGCGGAAGGCGACCGCCCACTCGTTCTGGAAGGCAAGTTCCATGCGTGAGCCGCGATCGGCGTCGATGCCTTCAATGGTCGTACTGCCGCGCAGAAAGCCACCGGTGGTCTCGCGGGCGACATCCACCACCTTGCCGCGGAACAGCTGTTTGCCACCCTCATGGTTGAGAACCGCCTGAACCGGGTCATCATGGCGTGCACGCGCCTCCATCACCGCGCGCCCGAGTTCGGTCGCCTTTGTGACGGTGTAATGAATGCCCCATTCCTTCACTTCCTTGCCGGTGCGCGGCGCCTTGCAGGTGGCGGCGGTAGAGCCGACTTCGGTGCAGACCTTGCGAGAGATGCGCTCCATCCATTTCCACGATGCAGCGCGCGTCACGATCACCTCATTGTCACGTACATCGACGAGCGACAGCGGAAACATCGGCAGGTTGCCGATGGCGAATGAGGTCATCTGCGCTTCGGGATAAGCACGTCCCATGGCATCGGCATTGACGACGGGCCGGTCGAGCATGGCGGCGGCGAGGAAGGACGATAACGCATTCGAGCCGCCGATTTCCACGCTCATGATCGCCCGGAAAGGCTTGCCGAGATAATCTTCCATGACCTCGACCGCGCGGGCAAGATGAACGGGGTCTCCCAGCCGTTCCTGACCAACAAGCGGTGCACCCATCTTGGAGACGACCGCAACCATGTCGTCATCAGCAAGCGCCATGGGGTCCATGACCTTCACCCGTCTGCCTTCGGCATAAAGACGGCGCAGATTGAGCGTCGAGATATAGGGATTGCCTCCACCGCCCGTTCCCAGAATCCAGGCGCCGGTGGCAAGAGGTTCGATATCGTCTTCGGAAAATTCCTGGATCATGCGTCATCCTCGGGCATGCCGCAGCCTTTCCGGCGCAAGCGATGCTCCTTCCCTTTATCGTTCCAAGTCTCATCGGCCCCGCCCTGCGGCGGGACCGCTTTTCATGGGACGGAGATCACTCCGCCTTGCAGTCCCAATGGAAGTTGGAGAAGTTCAGGTCCCAGCTCTGCATGGGAATGAACTCGTAACCCTGAAGGCACTTGTTCGCCGCATAACGGCGGTTCGGCGCAACCGCCCAGACATCCGGTTGAAGATCGGCGATCTTGGTCTGCAGTTCCTTGTAGGTTGCGTTCTGTTCGCTGGTATCGGTCGTGGCACGGACCTTGTCGATCAGCCCGTCGATTTCCGCGTTCTGCAGCCATTCCATCGACATCCATGTGCCTGATGCCTTGGAGTGATACTGGTTGTAGAACATCGCATCCGGAGATGGATAGGTCGGCGAGATATTCACCTGCGTCGACGCAGGCGTCGTTTCAGGCTTGGAGGAAAGCTCGACAATACGGTTCCACGGCTCTGGCTTGATATCGAGCGTAATACCGATTTGCTCGAGGCTGGATTGCAAAAGCAGCGCCACTTCCGCCTCGAAGGCCAGCGAAGCGACATAGCTGTTGACCAGCGTGATTTTCTGGCCGGCATATTTCGACTTCGCCAGTTCTTCCTTCGCCTTTTCCAGATCGTAGACGCCGGGCTGAATATCGCCGTTATGCGCGTCCTTGAAAGCGTCGGATAGCGGCCCCTGCATGTCGAAACCGGGATAGATCACTTCCTGGATCGTCTTGTAATCCGTCGCATAGGCAATGGCGCGACGAACGTGAACGTCGTCTGTCGGGTAAACCTTGGTGTTGAGCTTGATGACGAAACCACCAGCGGTGCGGGTCTGGATGAGCTTGTAACCCTTCATCCGGCCGATGGATTCATAGGTGTCGTTGCCAAGGCCGTGGGAGGAAAGGCCAAGTTCGCCCTTTTCAGCCAGCGCCTTGACGGTAGCGTCGTCGCTCGTCTGGACGAAGCGTACTTCGTCGATCGGCTTGCCCTTGGTCCAGCCAAGGAAATAGTCCGCATTGCGGGCAATGACCATATCGGCAGAACGGTTGTAGCTGACGAGCTTGTATGGGCCGGAACCGGCGGAATGTTCGCCCACATAGGCCTCGCCCCACTTGTCTTCGGGCTTGGCATTGGCTTCGATCAACGTCTTGTTCAACGCCATCATCAGCGGCGTGGAGGCCATGAAGGGCGAAAACTGACGCTCGATCTTCATGACGAGCGTCGCATCATCAGGCGCGCTGACGTTTTCGGGCTTCAGCACGCCGACGATGAGGTTCGACGGACCCTTGTTGATGCCGAGCAGGCGCTGCACCGACCAGACGAGATCGGCAGCCTTGACCGCCGTGCCATCCTGGAACTTCGCATCGTCGCGCAGATGGAAGGTATAGGTCAGGCCGTCTTCAGAAATATCCCAGGACTTTGCCAGATGCGGCACGATTTCGCCCTTGGCATTCACCGTGGTCAGGCCGTCATACATGTTCACGATGGCCATGTAGCCGGTATAGTCAGTCACTTTCGCTGGGTCGAGCGAGCTGAATATCTGCATGGTGTTGACCGCGACCGAAACCTTGTCATCCGCAAAAGCAGCGGAAGAAACAAGCGGCAACGCGATTGCCGTGCCGAGCGCAAGCACGGCAAGGCGGGAAGGAAGTCCTGGCATTTTCATTGTCGTTCTCCTCTTTATTGCGGGTCATTTGCCCCGCTTATGGTTAGGCAGCCTTGCCGACCGGGACGGGCAGCGGTGAGAAAGGAATGTCCGGGTAACCGAAAGCCGCCGGTCCAACGACTTCGAGCGCGCGGGCGCTGCGCAGCAGATCGTGGCAGGGGATCGCGACCACGGCCACGCGCTGGCCGTAACGCAGGACTTCGGTGGTGATCGGGTAACCGGTATCGACATCGAGCAAGACGATCAGATCAGGGACGGTCACTTCCACCTTGCCGTCACGGCGGAACAGCAGGAATTCGTTCTGGATCGCCACGCTCGCCGTCTGACCCGAGCAATCGTCGAAGCCGGAAAGCTCGACATCGCCCACGGCGAAACCGCCGCGCAGATGGCGTTTCAGATCGGTGATCTTGCCGTTGAAGATGCGCCGTCCGCCTTCAAGCGCGCAGACTGCCGCAATCGGGTCTTCCTGCTGCTTGCGGGCACGGATCACCGCCTCGCCGAGCGCGATCGCCTTGGTGTAGGTTTTCGGAATACCATACTGGTGCACGTAGTGGGCCTGCATCGGCGCGGTCGCCAGCATTGCGCCGCCGCCCTGAGAAACGACGCAGGCGCGGGCCATGCGCTCGTGCCAGACTTCGGAAACGGCGTGGCTGAAGATCACGGCATTGCCGTGCAGGTCGCACATCACCGATGGCGTCGAACTGTGGCCATAGATGGAGAAGGTCGTCATCTGCATCTCGGGAAAAGCCCGGCCCATGCCGTCGCAATCGAGGATCGGCAGCCCACCAAGCGCCGCCGTCACCAGCGGGTTCATGGAGTTCGAGCCGCCGATTTCCTCGCAGACGATGGCGTCTACCGGCGTGCGGATCAGCTCTTCCATGGCGCGCAGGCAACGCAGACCCTCACGGCCCTCGCGAATGCGCTCCACGCCGACAACGGGGGCGCCAATGCCGCCGATGGACATGCAAAGCGCGTCCGGCTCGATGGCGTCTGTCGCAAGGATCTTCATCTCGTAACCGGCCTTCATGGCCTCGAGTGCAAGCAGCTTGCCCAGATAGGGATTGCCGCCGCCGCCAGTGCCGAGAATTCCCGCACCGATTTCCAGCGCGTCGAGATCTTCCCTCGTCAGCGTACGCAATGCCGCTTCGTCATATTTCAGCTTGCGCGTCTCAGCCATGATTGGCTCCCATTTCTCCAACGACTTTCACATGAATGCGGGTGGCATTGCCGGGCAGATAGGCAAGCGGCATATCCTCGCGCTCGATGACTTCCAGCGTTTCGGCCAGTGCGCCAGCCGCAATCGCCTTTTCGCGTGCCTCAGCCTCCGCCTCCGCAAGCGCGCTTTCACGCGTGCGCCCCTCGATCAGCGAGAAGACGCGGTCCGTCTCGCCGCTAATCTGCGCGATCGCTGCACCCACGGCATTCGCCACCGCGAAATTCTCGGGGCGGATGACGTCCAGATCACCGATACGGTCAGGCATGAGAATGGAGCCGCCGCCAACGGCGATCACCGGGACCGGTGATGACGAGATGCGGCTGCGCTCCACACAGGACTCGAGCATGTCGTTGATCTTTTTGACTGCGGCATCCACCAGCCGCTTGTCCAGAGTGGAAACCAGAGCCTTCTCTCCCACGTCCGCCTTGCCGGAGGCGACAGCGATATCGGTTGCAGTCAGGGTCGTGCCGCCGAAGCAGAGCGCCTCACGGCGGACGCGGTAACCGACTGATTTCGGGCCAACGGTGAGGCCATGTTCGCCATTGACCACCAGCGAGCCGCCACCGAGACCGATCGAGAACACATCCGGCATGCGGAAATTGGTGCGCACGCCACCAATATCCACCGTCGTGGACGCTTGGCGCGGAAAGCCGTGCGACAGCGAGCCGACATCGGAGGTGGTGCCGCCGACATCCACGACCACGGCATCCTTGAGGCCGGTGAGGAAAGCAGCGCCGCGCATGGAATTCGTCGGGCCGGAGGCGAAGGTGAGCACAGGGAAGCCGCGCACCACATCCGCCGCCATCAGCGTGCCGTCGTTCTGGGTGATGTAAAACGGGCAGGTTATGCCCGCTGCCTTCAGCGCCTCGCCGAAAGCGGCAACGGTGCGGTCCGCAAGCGAAAGAAGGCTGGCATTCATGATCGCAGCACTTTCGCGGGCGAGCAGACCATGCCGTCCGATATCCTTGGACATAACCACCGGCAGGCCGGGGCAGCGCTCCTGCAGGATATCCTTCGCCCGCACTTCCATCGCATCATTGATGCCGCTGAAAACGCAGGTGACGGCCGCGGCCTTCAGGCCCTTTGCGCGGATATCGGCGGCGATGCGGACAATCTCGTCCTCATCGAGCGCTGAGATTTCGCGTCCGTCGAATTCATATCCACCGCGGACCTGATAACCGTGGTTACCAACGATTTCCCGGAGGTCATCCGGCCAGTCGACCATCGGTGGCAGGCCGGCGCCGGACGGCAGGCCGATCCTGATGGCGGCGACCTCGTCCATATGCCGCCGCTCGATCACCGCATTGGTGAAATGCGTGGTGCCGATCATCACGGCACCGATGTGTGCCCTGTCGATGCCCGACGCCTCGATCACCTTTTCAAGGGCTTCGATGACACCGGACGTCACATCTTCGGTGGTGGAGGCTTTCACCCCCGCCAGAACAGTCTTTTCCTGTAACACAACGGCATCGGTATTTGTGCCGCCGACGTCAATTCCAACGCGATACACGTCAGGCTCCTCTTTTATCAATCGGTCGTTTTTACGAGGAAGCGCATACGCTCTTCCTCTGTCACGGTGGGTTTCAGGCGCTCTTCCTCGTCGGTAACGACGGGGATCGCCGCGATAAGGGCGCGGGTGTAGGGATGCTTCGGCTCGGCGAAAACCGCAGACGTCACCCCTTCCTCGACGATCTCGCCACGCAGCATGATGGCGATGCGCGAACAGAAATTGCGCATCAGCGAGAGGTCGTGCGAGATCATCAGATAGGTCAGGCCAAGCTCTTCCCGCAGCTGCAGCAGAAGGTCGATAACGGTCTTCTGCACGGAGACATCAAGCGCCGCCGTCGGCTCGTCGAGGATGAGGATCTTCGGTTCAGCCGCGAGTGCACGGGCAATGGCGACACGCTGCTTCTGTCCGCCGGAAAGTTCATGCGGATATTTACCGAGATAGGATTGCGGCAATCGCACCAGCCCCATCAGTTCCTGCATCCGGCGTTCGCGCGCCTCACCGTCCATACCGATGGATTTCAACGGTAGGGTAAGCGTCTGCCTGACCGTGCGCTTCGGATTTAGGGAAGTGCCCGGATTTTGATAGACGATCTGCGTCAGCCGCTTGCCACGGCCGGGAGACGGGGCGTCGATGACAAGATTGCCGGAGGTCGGGCGAGAAAGTCCCATGATCATCCGGGCGACCGAGGTTTTTCCAGAACCGGACTCGCCCGCAAGACCGAAAATTTCGCCGTCCTTCAGCGTCAGGTTCACATCGCGCACGGCGTGGTAACCGTTGCGTCTGCCATAAATCTTGTTCATGCCCTCGATGGTAACGATCGGCGAGCGTGTGCTCTGCGCCAGATCGGCGACACGCGGACCGTAGAGCGGCGGCACCGCATCCAGCAGCGAACGCGTGTAGTCCGCAGCGGGAGCGTGCAGGATTTGCGTGCAGGGACCGGTCTCGACGATGTCGCCATGGTGCATAACCACGACCCGATCCGCCACCTTACGTACGACGCCGAGATTATGGGTGATCATCAGCAGCGCCATATTTTCTTCGGCAACCAGCTGGTTGATGAGATTGAGAATTTCGTCCTGCGTGGTGACGTCGAGCGCGGTGCCGGGCTCATCCGCGATGAGGAGCTTCGGCTGATGCAGCAACGCAAGCCCGATCAACACGCGCTGGCGCATGCCGCCGGAAAGCTCGGACGGATAGGCATTCATGACCCGCTCGGTATCGCCAAGCTGCACGCGGCGCAGAACCGCTGCGATACGGGTGCGGCGCTCTGTCTTGGACGAGTTGATGCCGTTGCGCTTGTCGGCAAAGCGCATGACATCATCGAGATGCGTGCCGATCTTGAAGACCGGATTGAAGGAAGACAGCGGGTCCTGCATGATCAGCGAAAACGCCGTTCCCTTAAGCGCCTCGCGTTCCCTTCGCGGCATGGCGAGCACATCCCGCCCGTCGATGACAATGGCGCCGGAGGCAATAGTGGCATTCTTCGGCAAAGTGCCGATGATCGCCTTGGCGGTGACCGATTTACCCGATCCGGTTTCGCCGATCAGCGCCACCCGCTCGCCGGCTGAGACTGTGAAGGCGACATCGCGCAGCACCTGGCGCGTGCGACCGTAGTTGGTGAAGGTGACGTTGAGGTTTTCGACTTTGAGAAGCGGTTCAGTCATGGCTTTAGCTTTCCACGTCGAACATGTCACGCAGGCCGTCGCCCAGCAGATTGAAACCCAGCGTCACGTAAAGCACGGCCGCGCCGGGGCAGAGGACTTCCCACCAGAAATCCGGCATGAACTGGCGCCCATCGGCAACCATCGAGCCGAGATCGGGAGTTGGCGGCTTGACGCCGAAACCGAGGAAACTCAGCGTCGCGCCAAAGAGGATGACGAATGCCGCATCCAGCGTCGTCTTGACTGATATGACCGAGACGCAATTGGGCAGAATTTCGCGAAAGAGAATGTGCAGCGGACCCGCACCTGCAAGACGTGCCGCTTCGATATAGTCCTCGGATGCGATGGATTTCGACACCGAATAGATCAGCCGCGCATGCCAGGTCCACCATAGAAGCGTGATCGCGATCATGGCGTTCATCAAGGTGGGTTCCAGCAGGTTGGAGACCGCCAGCGCCATGACGAGGGGCGGCATGGCCAGCATCACATTCGTCAGGCCACTGATGATTTTCTCGGTCCAGCCGCCGAAATAACCGGCGATCAGGCCAAGCACGGTGCCGACTGGGACCGAGATGCCGAGCACGCCGATGACGAGAAGAAGCGAGACCCTGAGCCCGAAGACAGTGCGGGAAAAGATGTCGCGTCCGGCCTTGTCGGTTCCGAACCAGTGCTCCAGATCCGGCGGCATGTGGCGGGCACGGAAATCGACGACCGCGCCGATATGTTTGGGATAGGGTGTAAGCCAAGGCGCAAAGATCGCCAGAACCAGCACCGACAACAGGATCAGCGAACCGATGACCGCTGCCGGATTGCGGCTGAAGCGGTACCACATCATGTAACCGGCGCTTAAGCCCCGATCGGTGGGTTCGAGCATTTTCATATCAGCCATCAGCGAGCCTCCTTGCGGCGCAGGCGCGGGTCGATGATCGAGATCAGGACATCAACGATCAGGTTCGCAACGATGAAGAACAGGCCGGCCACCAGCACCACGGCAGTCACGGCATTGAGGTCTTTCTGAAGGATGGCGTTCAGCCCGTAGGATGCGAATCCGCCCCAGGCGAAGACCATTTCGATCACGAAGGCATTGCCGATCAGCGAGGCGAATTCGAGCCCCATGATCGTCAGTGGCGCGATGGAGGAAAGCTTCAGCAGATAACGGAAGATGATGACCCGCTCCGGCACGCCGAAGCTTTGCAGGGTGAGCACGTGATCCTTGCGCTGGTTCTCGATCATCGAGGAACGCGTGATGCGAGTGATCTGACCGATACCGGCCATGGAGAGCGCAAAGGCCGGCAGCGCAAGGTGCTTCAGCGCATCCAGCACCACATCGAACCGTCCGGCAAGCGTACCGTCGATCAGGATGAAGCCCGTCGGGCCACCCTGCCAGCCAAGTGAATGATCGATCCTACCGATGATCGGCCACCCGGAGAGAAAGCGAGCGGCCAGCAGTTGCAGCGTGATGGCAAACAGAAAGCTCGGGATCGTCACGCCGGTGAGCGAGAGGATACGGCCGATATGGTCGAGCGGACGGTCGCGGTAATGCGCCGTGATGACGCCGAGCGGGATGGCGACGGCAAACATGAAGATGACTGAGACCAGAACCAGTTCGACGGTCGCAGGAACGGTCTGGGCCAGATCGGTGGTGACGGGGCGCTGGGAAACCAGCGAGAAGCCCAGGTCACCGTGCAGGGCGTTGCCGATATAGTCGAGGTATTGGGCGGCGAGCGGCTTATCGAGACCCATCTCACCGCGCAGCGCATCAACTTGTTCCTGTGTTGCCGCAGGGCCGAGCGCCATGCGGGCGGGATCACCCGGCACCACACGGGCTAGAGCAAAAATCATGATGGACAGGGCGATCATGACCAGTACGAAAGCGCCGAGCCTGTTCAAAATCGCGACCAGCGGATGTTGCTGCATCGGTGGACCGTTCCTTGTGCATCAGTTTCCTGAGCACAAGTTTTCACCACATGTCCTTTTGAACAATCGCAGAAAGGTATAGTTTTTTGATAAATGAGTATAGGTTTTTGAATTCAGATCTCCTATCCCTGTCTGAATGACGCTTCTGCCGCGCACCACACTCTGCCGCCGTATCGCCAGCGAAACCGCAGGCGTGATCTTTCTGCGCGCGCCGGCGGGCGCCGGGAAAAGCGTTCTTATGGACTTGCTGGCACAAGAGCTGGGGACCGAGGTATGCCGGACGCACCAACCCAGAAGTGATGAGGCGGCAAAAGACTGTCTGCTATGGGATGTGCCGGTCTTCGCACGCGCGGTCCGCATGCCCGCCCCTATTCTGGAAACCGTGCGTTTCGTGGTCATCGCCTGCCGTCCGGATCAACGTATCAGCGGGCTGGCGCGGCAAATATTGCATCGTGGTTCGCTGACGATCGGAGCAAATGAACTGGCCTTTGGCCAAGATGAGACCGCGGGCCTTCCAACAGAACAGAAGCGTCTGGCGCTCGATGATTATGCGGGGTGGCCGGCCTTTCTGTCTCTCGCTCGCCTCGCCGACGAAAAACTATGCGTCGACTATCTGCGGGAAAATTATCTGCCGCATCTGTCACCGGCCCAGACGGTCGCGCTTTCGCTCTGGCTGGAAAATCCCTCGGCAGAACCCGACGCTGAATGGGCAGAACTTCTGCCGCCCTTCCTGATCGCAAACCCGGAAAAACACGGCACACTGATAAGGCTTCTGACCGTGGCAGCGGGAGAACGTCTCGCCACATTACAGGCTGGCAGGGCAGTGGTAGAGGTCGCTTCCGCATTCGAGAAGGAAGGGCGGGCGCTTGCGGCAATGGCCATGTTGCTTGACCGCGGTTATGAGACCCACGCCGCGCAAATCCTAGAACGCGCCCATGGGCGCGAACTGATCTACCGAAGCAGCGTCGACAGATTTCGCGAGATCATCATGCGGTTTTCGCAGGACATGATCGCGGCGAATGAAACAGTCCTCTTCGCCGTCACCCGAGCATTGCTGAAACAGGGCGAATTGCAACGCGTGCGCCATCTGCTTGGCAAGAGCCTCGGTTCGGATTATCTCGATCCACTCAAGGTGCTTGCCCGCGGTTCGCGTTTTTCCTTTGCCGCCCGCACCTTCCGGCTGAACCTGATGATTGCCGAGGACCTGACCCCCAATGACGCTGTGATAACGCGCCTCGGGGAATTCATGGCCGATTACCCCTTGGACGATCACGGCAAATGGGCGGCCTATTACAATGCGCTGCTGGAATTCGAAATCCGCCGCCGTAATTTTCGCGAGGCCGAGGCCGCTGCCGCCCGCGCGCTTATCTATCTGCGCAAGATGGGCGGGCAGCCGCTGCTCGAATTCTTCATCCATCTGCACCAGATCGTCCTGCGACTGATGAGCGGTGATGTGCTCTTGGCTCGTCGCGCTGCACAGGATGCGCGCACAAGGTTGGAACAGGTGCCACACGACGCCGCGCAGGAGTTCCGAATGCTGCGGCTGGCGGAAGCCTGCCTTGCCTATGAGGCGGGAAAACCGCGCGACCTGTTGCACTTCGTCGAGCATGAATTCGACCACTTCGCCGCCGCCGAGATATGGCCGAGCCTGATGCAGTTTGCCCTGCATTATGCCTCGCAGGTGCTGATCGATCATTTTCCGATGACCGTTCGTCCGGGCTTTCTCGACGGCCTGTGGATTCACCTTTCGGAAGGGCTGCAATTCCATGCGATGATGGAGATCAGAACGGCCATCGCCTACCAGAACGCCAACCGCTGGGCGGATGCGGCAGCGACGCTATCAGCAATTCGCATGCCGATGGGTCGCAACTGGGTGGAGAGCGCGAATGAGGACCTTGCCCGGCTCACGCGGCGCGACGAAATCGCCTATGTGATGGCCTGGCTCCGCGACGCGGTACATCTTTTCACGCCGCGCGCCTATCTCGCCCGGCAGATGGATGCAATGATCGCCAACCCCAAGGTCACCAACCGCGAAAAGGTCGCGCTCAGAATATGGCAGAGCTATGCCGCACACCAGCGTCGTGACAGTGCCGGCGCCCGCGCCCATATCCTCAACGCACTTGAATCGGCGACGCGCCTTGGCTGCAACGGCGTCCTGTCGGAGGAGCGCATATTCCTGTCGCCGCTTCTGAACAATCGCCGTATCCGCGGTTTCATCGAAACCTCTTCCGATGTCCGGAACGCGCTGTCGATTTTCGCCGCCTCGGTCAACTCGCCGCAGGCACGCGCCCTGCATGGCGGGCTTTCACAGCGGGAAGCACAGATGCTGCAATTGCTGGCCAGCGGCATGTCTAACAAGAAGATCGCGCAGACCCTCAACATCTCGGAAGTGACGGTAAAATTCCATCTCGGAAACCTGTTCCGCAAGCTGGATTGCAAACGCCGCGCGGAAGCGATCCGCGCAGCGAAAGCGCTGGGCTGGCTTTGATCTCAAGTCGTGACTGCCGATCGGAAAAGCCCGCTCCCTGTCGCAAACCTATTCCTCCCGGAAGGCGCGGTTGATCTGGTCTGTCAGCGGCTTGGCGATATAGGACAGCGCTGTGCGCTCGCTGGTCTGGATAAACGCCTCGGCAGGCATGCCCGGCATCAGCGGCGCATTGTTCAGCTTTTCCCGCTCGGCAACCGGTATGGAAATCCGCGCCAGATAATAGGAGAGGCCGGTCCTCTGATCGGTGGTGATATCGGCGGCGATGCGACTGACATGGCCTTCCAGTTCCGGCGTGACGCGCTGGTTGAACGCGGTCATCCGCAGCATCGCTTTTTGCCCTACCTGCAACTGGTCTATATCCTTCGGCACAATCTGCACCTCGAGCGCCAGTTCGTCCCCATCAGGCACGATGAGCATGATCGGGTCGGCCGGCGTCACCACGCCGCCCACTGTATGCACCGCCATTTCATGCACCATGCCGGATTGCGGCGCGATGATATCGATGCGCTTCAGCTCGTCCTCCGCAGCGACCTTCCGCTCAACATATTCACCCGTCTGCGCCTGTATCTCGCGCAGTTCCCGGCCCACTTCGGTGCGCAGTTCCTGATCGATCTGCAGGATCTGCAGTTTCGTTTCGGTGATCCTGCCCGCCGTCTGCGCCTGATAGGCGATTTTTTCGCCACGCTCACCGCCAAATGTCGCGGCCTGGGTCTGCAGGCTGTTCAGCCGCTGCACGGACACGATGCCCTGCTCCCGTAAGGATTTCTGCGAGGTTATCTCAGCCTGCAAAACCGCAAGCCCGTTGTCGTAGGCGACTTCCTGTGCCCTCAACCCTTCGATTTCATGTTCGAACTGAGTGATACGCTCCACAAGCTGCGCTTTGCGCCCCTCACGATAGGATTTGCGGAATTCGAACAGCCTGGTTTCGCTGCGCATGGCGGAAGCGACATCGGGATCGTCCTTGCGCGCCACCAGAGCCTGTGGAAAAACGAGTTCCGGCAGATCGTCCCGTTCGGCCTCCAGCCTTGCCATGCGCGCGCTCAGCTCATCCAGCCGCTTGGTCACTATGGCGAGATTAGCGCGGGTCTGGGTGGCGTCGAGACGCATGACGATGTCGCCAGCCTTTACCCTGCCACCTTCGCTCACCAGAATTTCACCGACGACACCACCCTTCGGGTGCTGTACCTTCTTGGTATAGGAATCGACCACAAGATGACCGGACGCCACGACCGCGCCAGCAAGATTTGTCGTCGCTGCCCATCCGCCGACGCCGGCCAGCAGTGCTACACTTGCGGCAAGACCGGCAAGAAGATGTTTGCGGATGGAGCGGGACACCTGCGTGCGCTGGTCAATTTTTGACATCCGTATCTCCTTCCTGCCTGTTCTCTTCGCCACTCTCTTGCAGCGCCACCGTCTTAGGTTGGGTATTCGCGACGACACGCAATGGTGAAACCGTGTGCGCGGATGCGGTGAAACCTTTCGCCGCTTGAGCATTCGGAGTGCGCAGCACTTTCGAGAGAACCTCGTCGCGCGGACCGAAGGCCTTCATCCGCCCCTCCTCCATCATCAGAATGAAATCGACGGCACCGATCGCGCTGGGCCGATGCGCTACGACGATGGCGATACCGTTGCGCGCCTTGACCGACGCAATCGCCCTGACAACGGCGGCTTCGCCCTCCGCATCGAGATTGGCATTCGGCTCATCCAGCACGACGATGAAGGGATCGCCATAAAGCGCACGCGCGAGACCGATACGCTGGCGTTGTCCTGCCGAAAGCGCGGAACCGGCCTCACCTATATCGCTGTCATACCCCTTTTCGAAGCGCAGGATCAGTTCGTGCGCACCGGCGGCTTTCGCAGCGGCAATGATTGCGTAGGGATCGGGATTGTCCTCGAAACGGGAAATGTTTTCGCCGATCGTGCCGTCGAAAAGCTCCACGCCCTGCGGCAGATAACCGATATGGCGGCCGACGGCTTCGCGATCCCATTGATCGAAGCTCGCACCATCAAGCCGCACCTTACCGGCGGCGGGCATCCAGGCTCCGGTGAGAATGCGCGAAAGGGTGGATTTTCCCGAGCCGGACGGGCCGATGACACCGAGCGCATTCCCGGCGGTCATGACGAAACCAAGGCCCGCGACGGTCGGTTTTCTCTCTCCAGGCGGAATGATGGTGACGTTTTCGACTTTCAATTCTCTCTCAGGCTTCGGCAGTGCCATTGCGGTCGCCGTTACCGGCATCTGCGCAAAAAGCTCCCTTAGCCGCGCCCAGCTCTGGCGGGCGGCAACGAAGGACTTCCAGTTGGATATGGCAAGATCGACGGGCGCCAAAGCCCGACCCATCATGATCGAACTTGCGATCATCACGCCGCCTGAGGCCTCCTGCTGAATGACCAGCCATGCGCCGACCGCCAAAATGGCCGATTGCAGCACGATCCGCAGGGATTTTGCGATATTGCCGAGGCCGCCGGCCACGTCGCCCGCCTTGCGGTTGGCGGCGAGATAAGCCTCGTTGGAGATTTGCCAGCGTTTGCCAAGCCGGCCGCCGAGCCCCATGGCCTGCACGACTTCGGCGTTGCGGCGCGAGGCTTCCAGCTGCCGGTTGCGCGCCATGTTTTCGACCATGGTGTCGCGGATCGGCTTCTGAGAGAACATATTGGTCAAGATGGTGAGGGATATGAGCAGAACGGCACCGGCAAGAGCGGTCACGCCGATCCAGAAATGGAACAGAAAACATATGCCAAGGTAGAGCGGCATCCAAGGCAGATCGAAAAAGGCGGTGGGCCCCGTGCCGGACAGAAAACCGCGCACGTTGTCGAGATCGCGCAGCGGCTGCAGGCCGTCCCCCGGCATACGGTTGACGAGCGGCAGGCGCACCACCGCATCATGGACCTTGCCGGAATAGCGCATGTCGAAGTCCTCGCCGATACGGATCAGGACCCGGGCGCGGATGATGTCGAGCAGGCACTGGAAGCCATAGAGGCCGAGCGCAAGAATGGCGATCCCGACAAGTGTCGGCAAACTGCCGCTGGCCAGCACCCGGTCGTAAACCTGAAGCATGAACAGGGGCGACGTCAGCGCCAGGATGTTGACCACACCGCTGACGAGCGCCACACCGAAAAACGTGCTTTTAAGGGGCGAAACAACCGCCGCAGTGAGGGACTGCGGCGGTGTCTGCTGGTGGTTTTGAAAGCCCACAGCCTGATTTTCCTTTAAGCGGCAAGCGCCGATGCGCTGGCGAAAATGAAGTCCGATGCGTCGAGTACGCTGGAATCTACACCAACGAGAGTGATGCTGTCGCCGCCAAAGATGTTTTCAATAACTGCGTCTCCGTTTGCATTGCTGCCCACAATGACGTCATCGATGCTTCCGGCGCCCCAAGCGGAAATATCCAGTTTGTCGGTGCCGTCCTGATAACCGTATGTTCCGGTCGGGCCAGCCTGTACAACATCACTGCCGCCAGAGAAAACGAACGTATCATTACCAGCAAAACCCGTAAGGGTGTTAGAGGAAGCAGTGTCTTCGATCACAGTGCCGGTAGCCGCGAAGTAGTCATAGAAGCCAGCCAGCGAGCCAAAACGGGCAAGCTGGTAAACGGCGAGATCGAGAAGATCGCGCGCGCCTGCGAGCGAGTAGGAGCCGTCGGGATCGATCAGCAGTTCCTGCTGGCTGACGGCGATGCCGCTGGTGGACTGGCTGTAGCCGGTGCCGAGAACGATGCTGTCGACCGAACCTGTCAGGTTGCCCTGGGAGTATTGCAGGGCACCGCTCATGACAATGCCCTTGCCACCGTTGCTGCCATCGCCCCACGCCTCATAGGTCGTGTTCGGATCGATAGTGGTGGTGGCGAGAGAGCTGGTCTGAGCGTCGTAGAACGCACCATAGGTCGAACCGAAACCGCTCGTCCAACCGTTGAGGTAACCGATCAAGTCGGAGGAAGACTGCGTCAGTTGAATTGTGGTAGCCATAGGTGTACTCCTTTGCTGGCTAATAGGGATACCTTTGTCATGTGACGAAGGCGTTTCATCTCCGGGACGGGCTGCAACCCCAGCCCGGAGAATTTCTTCCGCGCATCAAAACTTCACGTTCATCGTCGCGACAAAAGTGCGGCCCGGTGCGGTATAGGCACTGGCTGCCGGGATGTATTTGCGGTCAGTCAGGTTGTTGACCGCGAAGCGAAGCGTCGCCTTTTCGTTGAAGGCATAGGAGCCGTATAGGTCCACCGTCGTGTAGGGATCGGTTACCTCTCGCAGATTACCCTCCGTATCGAGCGTCCGCGATTGCGTCGGCGTGACATGGTTGAGCCGCGCACCCAGAGAGAATTTTTCGTTGAAGAAACGCATGCCGCCATCGAACGTAAGCTTCACCTTGGGCGCAACATCGCCTGGCCATGCGACAATCTCGCCGCTTGTCGTGGTGGTGCCGTTGGAAAATACCTGCGTGTTGTCCGGCCAGTCGGTCTTCAGCAGCGTCGCTGAGCCACCAAGCCAGAAGCTTCGCGCATCGTAATTGCCCTCGAATTCAAGGCCGCGCATATAGGTCGTGCCGTCGAGATTGACGAAGCTGGTATAGGTCCGATCCGCCACCTGATCCGTAACGAGATAACCGAGAGCGATATAATCCTCAACCTCACGGCGAAAGGCGGCCATTTTGATGCGGACGGAATCGTTGTCCAGCAGCACGCCGTCAAAGCTCATATTCGCGCCGATTTCGTAGGTCGTCGCTTTTTCCGCGCGCAGGGACTGGTTCGGGGCGTATTCGTAGCCGGCCGAATCTCCAGGGCGTGCGCCGGCAAAAAAAGCCTCGAGAATTGTCGGCGGTCGCAGGCTCTGGGAATAGCTCGCATAAGGCCGGAACCAGTCAACGGGTTTCAGTTCTATCGTAGCGGACGGCAGCCAGGCACTGTAGGTACGGTCTATTTCCACGTCGTAAGAGGGATACTCCGTCGAATAAGTCGTATCAAAATACGTAGTTCCAGCATCCCGCCATTGGCCGTTGATGATTTCACCCCTGGTTGCAGGCCAGACGTTGTTCAGAGTGTTGCAGGAACCTGCCCTCTGTGTCGCAGTGAAAGTGCGACCACCAAATACACCCGTGGTGCAGATCGCGTAGACACGATCGTAAGTCGGCCGCGAGTATTGCGATACATAGGTGAGATAATTGTCTATCGCGCCTACAACACGGTTTGAACCCGTCGCAACCGTTACCTGATTGTAGTAAGTCGCCGATCCCTTCAGACGTGACCAGTCATAACGCACGCCGCCACTCAGCTTGATCCAATCGGCGGGCTCTAATTCACCGTTTACAAACAGACTGGCAACATCACGCCGTCCGGCAGGACTGAAAGCCGTGTAGCTACTCGCGAACGAGGGATTCTCGCTAATTGCGGAACTGGTGGCAATCGACGATGCAATATCCCGAAATGCTTCCCCACCATAATTCAAACTTAACGCACCCGCTTTTGTATCGAAGCGACTGGTGTTTTCGACACTGACGCCAAAACTGCGTAAGCCCATGTCAAGATTCGTCTCAGCGGCATACCCAATACGCTCTGCACGCAGTTCGTGCGTCATATTGTCGTTCAGCCACAACGAAGATTTGAAATCGATGAGTTCGCTTTCGGGGTCCCAGTCCAGCTTCGCGACGACGCTGTCGTTGCGTACACTTTCCCTGTCGACCACGGTGGACGCACCCTGAACAAAATCATTCTGCTGATGCATCCATGACAACGAAGTCTGCACATCCCCGAAGTCACCTTCGCCCTTGAAAAAGGTCGACCAACCGTCCCTGCCGAGCAGGTCCTTCATCGTCAAAGCGGTGCTTCGTGCCTCGCCTCTTGTTCCGATCTTGTATTCATCCATGATCGTGCGGCTGTAACCGGCAACAAAGGAGAGAGGGCCATTCGGCTCACGAACTGCGGCCAGAACCGAACCCTGAAAATCGTAACCATTTGTGCCACGGGAGACATTCACCTCCGCCCCCTTGTTCGCACCCTCGGGGATCAGATCGGCGGCGCTGACGGTACGGAACTCGACCTTCCCGCCAAGCGAACCCGCGTTACCCGACCTCGCATTGGTTATTTTCTCGATCTCGACAGCACGGATAAAGGCAACATCGACGTAACCCTGCCCGGCGCTCGCGGTGTAACTCGTGGCCCCGCCGAAAGCTGCGCCACGCTGCGCATTCTGCCGCGCACCATCGATGGAGACGACCACGCGGCCGCTTTCCTGCAAGCCACGTATATTGGGCGAAACGGTAGGGAAGCTGCCATTGCCCTCACCGGCATAGACGCCGGAGACGCGGTTGAAGACATCGCGCGTGTTGCGCAGGCCGGCGGACTGGATCGCCTCGCGACTGACGACGCTGACACTGGCGGGTGTTTCATAAACCCAGTCGGGCGTTCCCTGATAACCGGTGCCGGCAATGGAATTGCGTCCGGTTTTTCCCGTCACGGTAATTTCTTCCAGAACGGTAGTGCCTTCCGCCCCGGAAAGATCGGCAGCGGCCTGGCCCGAGCCTATGACGACGGTTCTGCCACTTCCGGCAAACCGGAAATTCACGCCCGTGCCGGCCAGAAGCCGTGACAGCGCATCCCGCACCGTAAAACTGCCGGTAACGGCATTGGTGCGCACATTGCCGGCGGACGGTGTGGCAAGCGTAACCTGCAGACCGGATTGCCGTCCGAAAACGCCGACAACGGAGGACAGCGGCTGGGCGGGAATATTAAAAGGCCGCGTTGCACCCTGCTCGCCACCGGAGCGCTGACCATTGGCGGCATTCGGTCCGCTCTGCGCAAAAGCCGGTACCGACATTGAAACGACCACCGCCGTTGTCGCCAAAAGCACGGTCATACGTGCCGGGTTTGCCGCGGTTTTCCCTGAACCGTTCTTACGTATCTGGAGGCGCATACTGCTTATGTCTTCCTGTCTTCGCTCCGGCTATATCTTGACCGGATTACTCAACAAAAAGACGATTGCCTCTGCGGTTTTTTTCAGGGTTTCGGAGAATTTTTTATAAACGACTGAAAATAAATACGATTTTTTTGTTTTATGGCGCTTCAGAAACGGGTGATGATGCGGGCAGTATTGGCAATTGCATGCACCTTGCCCTTATAGGGTTCCACCAATGCTTCCAGCGCACGGTCCGGATCGCGAAGATTGTAGAAGCCAGTCACACGCTGCTCTGCAAGCGTCTTGTCCGCCATCGTCAGCCATGCGGGATGATACCGCTGGATTTGCTCGACGACAGAACCGATCGTCGCATCCACAACGTAAAGCTCGCCGTTGCGCCAGCCACCAATATCCTCGACGGGAACGGTCTCTTTCCGGATTGTACCGGAGGCGTCGACAACCAGCATCTCACCCGGCACCAGCCGCGTTGGTGGCGCGTTGCGGAAGGAAGCTTCCACGGAACCATGCGCAAGAGCGACTTGCGTCACGCCATCCGTCATGTCGACATCGAAAGCCGTGCCAAGCACTTGGACGGTCAGGTTTTTCGCCTCCACGACAAAGGGACGGTCGCTATCCGGCACGACATCAAAAAAAGCTTCGCCCTTCAGCACCTTCACATTACGGCGGCCTTTGGCAAAATCAGTGGTAAGCGCACTTGCAGCGGCAAGCTGCACCCTGCTGCCGTCTTCAAGGGTTATGGTGCGGCTCTCTGCGGTACTGGTCTGATATTCGGCCTTGATATGGACGAAAAGCGTGGGAACGAACAGCACCGCAAGACAGAGAGACACCGCTGCCACCGCCATGCCGGCATAATGTCGCAAGGACCAGCGCCGTCGCGATGCCTGTTTTCCGGCAACGCCAGGCAGGTGCGGCGCGTCTTCCCAGAGGCTCTTTAAACCCGGCTCGACCAGACCGAGATTGCGCCAAGTCTTGCATGTCCGCTCCCAGGCCAGACGATTTGCCGGCGAAGCAGCCAACCATCGATCAAATTCCGCCTTCAGCCGCGGTTCCGCCGAACCCGTCTGCAGGCGTATCAGCCAGTCGGCAGCCTCTTCCGCCTTCCCGGTCGGCAATGTTATTTTTTTATCGGGATCAATTGTCATTGAGCCGGTCAGTTCCTTTGACTGGGCGGAGGAGATGCCTCGTCTTCCGTGTTGCTATAAAGACGTTTGAGGGAGAACTTTTTTTCACAAGATGAAACAATAAAGGCTATTTTACTGCATTTCTTTGGTAATGGCGGCAATACTACTCTTAATCAGACGGTGGGCGCTAGCCACGGATACGCCGAGGTGACGGGCGATCTCTTCCATATTGTAGCCGCCAAATCTATGCATTTCCAATGCCACACGCGCCTGAACCGGCAGAGAGGCCAAAATAATCTGCATCTGCCGGACCTCGTCGCAGAACAGGGCATGCTCTTCTGGTGTGCCGTGACCCTGCGGTATGCCCCAGAATGGGGTATCGTCGGGCCGCTCCCGCAGGTCCTGCCGGTTGCGGCGGCGATTATCGAGGGCGAGGTTGCGGACGATGCGGAAAAGATAGGATTTGAGGTTGGAAGGATTGCCGGAACCTTCGGGAACGAATTTCAGGAATGCCTCCTGAACCACGTCCTCCGCGTCCGCCCGCGACCCTAAAATAAGCGTGGCGTATTTGATCAGGTCAACCCTGTGCGCGACGTAAGCGTTATAACGCTTGTCATCTTCCCGTATGCCCATGTCTCAACCGAGAGAAATTTCAAGGATAAACGAAACTGCAAGCCCCCAAACGACAAAGCAGTTTTCCCGTCTAAACCTCTAGCACCCAAACTCTCGACCGAACAGCTATTTCATGACTATTATTATCAAGAATTTGTGCGGTCGCGGGTCCTGCAACAGCCAGAGACTCGCAGACCCGGCGGCAGGCGCGGCCGGGCCCTGTGATAGCGTCAGATAGCGCCGTCGACTATGACCATCGGCCTGCCCTGCGAACAGGGTTCGATGCGCGCATCGATGCGGTAGATATCGCGCAGCATGGCCGGGGTTATCACCGTCTCGGTGCTGCCGCTCACCACCATTTCGCCGCGCGCGATCACCATCGTATTCTCGCAATAACGAAGCGCATGATTGAGGTCGTGCAGGGCGATCAGCACGATCATGCCAGTCTTCTGGGCAAGGTCGGTCACAAACCCCAGAACCTCGACCTGCCGGTGGAGGTCGAGAGCAGATGTCGGCTCGTCCATCAACAGTACCTCCGGCTTGCGTGCCAGCGCCTGCGCCAGGGACACAAGCTGCCGCTGACCGCCAGACAATTCGCCGAGCCCCCGGAAGGCGAGATCGTGGATTTTCAGCGCCTTGAGAATGGCGTCGATCTCAAACAGCTCATCGTCGTGAACACGCCATCCGCCGCCCTGCTTGGCGGACAGAAGCACGGATTCGTAAACCGTCAGCACGGCGTTGGCGCCGGTGTCCTGCGGCATGTAGCAGATGGCCCGGTTGCCGCGTGCCGTATCTGACAACTCGACAAGCCCGGGACCGGAGATCAGGCTGGCGATGCGCTTGAAAAGCGTGGACTTGCCGGCAGCGTTCGGGCCAATGACCGCCGTGACACTGCCGCTTTCCAGCGTATCGATGCCGACCTTGGAGAGAACAGTCGTGCGGCCGTAGGCAGCGCCGACATCCTTCAATGCGAGCGCTACCATGCGCGTCTCCTGTTGCCGAAAATGAGCGCGAAAAAGAACGGTACGCCAACCAGCGCCGTGATGACGCCGATTGGCAGAATTGCGCCGGGAATGAGGATTTTGCTGATAACAGAGGTCGCCGACAGCAGCAGCGCACCGCAGATCACCGAGCCCGGCAGGAAGAAGCGCTGATCTTCGCCCACCACCATGCGGGCTATGTGCGGGCCGACAAGCCCGACGAAACCGATGGTACCAACGAAAGAAACCGGAATCGCGGCCAGAAGGCTGACCGTCAGCATGGTCTGCAGCCGCAGCCGACGCACATTGATGCCCATGCTGGCTGCCTTGTCGTCACCCAGCCGAAGCGCCGTCAGCGCCCATGCGTTGCGCATGAACATCGGCACCGTAACGAGAAGAATACCACCGGTGATATAGACCTTTTCCCACGTGGCCTTGGTCAGGCTGCCCATGGTCCAGAAAACGACGGCGGCGAGCGCCTGTTCGGAAGCCAGATATTCAAGCAGCGACAATGCGGCATTGAAGGTGAACACCAGCGCGATGCCGAGAAGGACGATAGTCTCCACGGTTACGCCGCGCATCGTCGAGGCAAAATGGATGAACAGGGCGGCAATCATCGCCATGATGAAGGCGTTGATCGGCACCATGTACTGGACGGCACCGGGAAAGATCGCAACGCCGCCAACAAGGGCCAGCGCGGCGCCGAAACTGGCGGCGGCCGAAATGCCGAGCGTAAACGGGCTGGCGAGAGGGTTGGACAGGATGGTCTGCATCTGTGCGCCCGCAACCGAAAGCGACGCGCCGACGGTGACCGCCATCAGCGCAATCGGCATGCGGATATCCCATATCACCACCCGAAGCTGGTTTGCAGCAGCAGCCGGATCGGCAATCGTCGCCAGAACTTCTGATATCGTGTAGCGCGCCGGACCAAGTGCCATGTCGGCAGCCATACTGAAACAAAGGGCGATGAAAAGCCCGAAGAGAATAACGATCCTTCGTGCGGCAAGGGCGCGATATTGATCGCGCCCACTCACGCCAACGGCGCTTTCATTCAACGAACTCATTCATTCGAACCTTTTTCGAGGGATGCGAAGTAGCCCGGCTTGTAGGTGACGGGCAGGAATTTCCGGTGAAAGTCCTCAAAATTCTTCTCGGGATCGAGATCGGCGAAGAGCTCGGGATGGAACCACTTGGCGAATTGCTGAATCGGAAAGAACTCGTAGGGCGCGCCGTAGAACTGGTGCCACACGGCATGGACATTGCCTTGTTTGACAGCCTTCAGTTCCGGAAACGGCGTGCGCTTCATCAGATTTGTCAGTCTTTTCCGGGAAAGAGCCATGTCGGCTCCGCGTCCAACGGGAACGAACTGGTTGATGTCGGATTCAGCCGCCCAGTTTGAGCCGGTGACGATGACATGATCCGGATCGGCAACGACGAGCTGCTCGGGATTGAGATCGCCGAACGTCGTCTTGATGATGCCGTCGGCAATATTATGGCCGCCAGCGAGATCGACCATCGCGCCGAAATTGACCGGGCCGAAGGTGCGGCAGCAATTGTCTTCACCGGAAATGCCGGGCGCGCGCTCGATGAAGACGCCGGGACGCTTCAGGCCCTTGACGCTGGCGAGCCGGTCGGTCACGCGGGCGATTTCTGCACGGCGATAGGCGATGAATTCCTTTGCACGCTCTTGCGCGCCAAACATTTTCCCGAGAATTTCAATCGAGGCTTCGCTGTTCTTTTCGGGATCGATGCGAAAATCGAGATAGACGATCTTGATTCCGGCGGCGGCGGCCTTCTCTTCGAAACCACTTTCCTTGGCGGATTTTTCCGCTTCCAGATTGAGGGTGATCACGTCAGGCGAAAGGGTAATGGCCGTTTCCAGACTGAAATCGCCCTGCGGCACATAACCGAAGCGCGGCAGTTTTTCGATCTGCGGAAAGCGCTCGACATAGGCGGCGTAGCTGTCAGGGTCCTTCTTGAGGAGATCGTCACGCCAGCCGACGATGGTGTCGAAGGTCTGGTCGCCTTTGAGCGCCGCGATGACGTGGATCTGGCGCGCCTCACCGACGATGACACGTTTGACCGGCAGGTCCAGCTCGACCTTGCGTCCGGTGACATCGGTGATTTCTCCGGCATAAGCCGGCAAAGCGAGAAGAGACAAAGCCAGCACCGCAAGATGCCTGAGAGCGTTAAGCCGCATGAGAAGTCCTCTTAGTTCCAAAAGAAAATGATGAAGCCGCATGGCTGCGGCTTCATCCATCGATCGGACGGCGCTCCCCTTCACCGTCCCTGTCTTATTTCGTGTCCTTCAGCGACACAAAGTAACCGGGCTTGTAGTCGAGCGGCAGGAAGCGGGCATGCAGCTCCTTGAAGGTCGCCTCGGGGTCGAGATCCTTAAAGAGGTCCGGGTGCAGCCACTTGGCGATTTCCTGAATGGCCACGAACTGATACGGGTTGTTGTAGAACTGGTGCCAGATGGCGTGGACATTGCCGTTCTTGACCGCCTGTACCCCGGTGAAAGCCGGGCGCTTGGTCAGGTTTTCAAGCTTGCGGTGGGCTTCCTTCATATCCGCGCCATAACCGACACCGACCCAGTTGCCGCCGGGAACATAACCGTTCCAGTTGCCACCCGTGATGATGATCTGTTCCGGATTGGAGGCGATGATCTGTTCCGGATTGACGTTGCCGAACGTGCCGGGAATGATGTCCTTGGCCATGTTGATGCCGCCGGCGAGTTCGACCATCTTGCCGAAATTCTCGTTGCCGAAGGACATGCAGCAATCGTCGGAATAACCGCCGGCGCGTTCGACGAACACGACGGGCTTCTTCGGATTGGCCTTTTCGAGCGTATCGGTGACCTTGGCGATGGAGTCGGCGCGGAACTTGATGAAGTCCTCGGCGATCTTTTCCTTGCCGGTCAGTTGGCCCATCAGACGCATGCTCGGCTCGGTGTTTTCCATCGGCTTTTCGCGGAAGTCGACGTAAACGAGCGGGATGCCGACCTTTTCGAGCTTCTCGATGTAACCGGCCTCCTGCGTCGCGGTCTTCGCGTCGATGTTCATCAGGATCACGTCTGGCTTCAGCGAAATGGCCTGCTCGATGTCGAAGGTGCCGTCTTTCATGCCGCCAAAGGTCGGCAGCTTGGCAATATCAGGGTACTTGGCAAGATAGGCCGCATAGGTTTCCGGGTCGGCTTTCGCCAGGTCGTCGCGCCAGCCGACAACGTGCTGGAAAGGGTTTTCCTTGTCGAGCGCCGCCAGGAAATAGATCTGACGGCCTTCGCCGAGGATCACATGCGAAACGGGCACATTGACTTCCACGTCGCGGCCGGTCACATCCTTGACGGTGACCTTTTCGGCCAATGCAGGCCACGCTGCGGATACGAGAAGGCCAAGGGCAAGTGCCGCGGATTTGGCTGAGATGCGCATCGGATATTGCTCTCCAGTGTTGACTGGCGCGGCTGTATTATTTTCTGACTATACTAGTCAAGTTTTATGTTTTAGAGCCATTCTTAACTGACCGGTATGTGAGCTGAAGACCGATGATCGACACTATCCACTATGGCAAAAACGACAGTCTGAGAGACGAAATCAAAACCTATTGGTCCGGCCGCGCCGCGACTTTCGACCTTTCCCCGGGTCATGAGATTTTCTCCGAAGAAGAGCGCAAGGCCTGGCACGCGCTGGTTTTGAAGCATCTGGGCCAGGGAGAAGGCCGCAAGGCGCTGGATCTGGCCAGCGGTACCGGCGTTATCTCGCACCTGATGGACGATCTCGGTTTTCAGGTCACCGGCATGGATTGGTCGGAAACCATGCTGGAGCTTGCAAGGGCGAAGGCGAAAACCCGCGGGCGCAATATCCGCTTTTTTGTCGGCGACGCCGAAAACACGATGGAGCCGGACGAGAGCGCCGACGTCATCATCACCCGCCATCTGGTCTGGACGCTGGTTGACCCGAAGGCAAGCTTTGCCGAATGGTTCCGTGTCTTGAAACCCGGCGGACGCCTGCTGATCGTCGATGGCGATTTCGTCAACACCGGCTGGCGCGAAAGACTGGTCAAGAAGCTGGCGGCGGGTCTGGAACGCATCGGCCTTGTGAAGCCGGACCAGCCGCACAAGCCGGCGGATCCGGAAAACACCTTCAACAGCATTCTATCGCGGGTCTATTTTTCACAGGGTGCAAGAGCTGGTGACGTTGCAGCGCTGTTGCGTGAAACCGGCTTCGAGCCCGTTGCCATCGATCAGGAACTTCAGGCCATTCATCGTGCCCAGGCAAAAAATTTCAGTCTGCTGAAAGGCATCTTGCGGGGATTGCAGCACCGTTATGCGGTATGCGCCGTGAAGCCGCACACGTCCGACAAGGGATAGGGCGACCAAAGCCCACAAGCTGCCGCCCAGCTCACCGTCACCCCGGATGTGATCCGGGGTCCAGTGCGACCAAGTCCTTGATCGCGTAATAATAGTTTCTCACGGTGAAGACGCGCCTTGGCTGGATGCCGGATCTAGTCCGGCATGACGCATGAAAACGCGACGAAGGCACCTCATTTTTCCGCCCGCTCGAATAGCTCCTCAAAGCGCGGCTTCGCCCGGCCTGGGACCTCTACCGTCCTGTAGCTCTGCGGCAAAACCGCGTCCCCCACCTTGATCAGCATGACCATGCCCATGCCGTAATGCGGCGAGCATTTGATGCCGTAAAAGCCTGGCTTTTCGAAACCGGTCTCGAATTCGTCGTTGATCCGGCTTTTGAAACCTTCAATATCTTCGGGAACCATACCATCGATCGTCGCGGCATTATGGCTCTTGTGGCTCGGCACGAAGCGCACGCGGTCGCCGGGAGCGATCTTCAGAAAATCGGGCTCGAACACCATGGACCCCTTTTCGCCACGGTTCAGCATCTTCACCTCGAAGGTCTCGGCTCCGGCTTGAATGGAAAACCCTGTGGCCACAACCATGGCAAGTCCCGCGGAAACGCAAAGCTGTCGGGCGCAAAAGCGGAGATTTGCAAGTCTTTTCAATTTCATCATCGTGCCGTTGCTTTCCTTGCGTGATCGGCCGCACCGTGGGCCGGCAGAAAACGAATATGTGAAAATCCGCTTTCATCCGTGGTGACGACGGATTGCACCCCGAACACATCGGCGATGGTCGAAGAGGTGAGAACTTCGCGCGGTGGGCCGACAGCGATCATTTCACCGCGATGCATGATGGCGACGCGGTCGCAGAACATGGCGGCGTGATTGAGATCATGCAGCGCCGCCACAACCGTCAGTCCCTGCCTGCGCACCAGATCGAGCAGACCGATCTGGTGGCCTATATCGAGATGGTTGGTCGGTTCGTCCAGCAGCAGAATATGCGGCTCCTGCGCCAATGCGCGGGCAATGTGCAGGCGCTGGCGTTCGCCGCCGGAAAGGTGATGCCAGTTTCGCTCGGCCTTGTCCGCCATATCGACATTTCCGAGCGCCGCATCGACGATGGCGTCGTCCTTTGGCGACCATGCGGAAAGCGGGCCGAGATAGGGCGTGCGCCCCAGTTCCACGGCCTGTCGCGCGCTGATGCGCTCGGTGGTTTCGGCCTGCTGCTCCACAAAGGCCAGCCTGCGGGCAAGTTCGCGCCGCCCGAATGTGGCAAGCCGTTCCTCACCAAGCATGACATGACCCCGACGCGGCATGCGAATGCCGGCCAGCATGGAAAGCAACGTGCTTTTGCCCGAACCGTTCGGCCCGATGATACCCAGAAACTCGCCCGTGGCGACCTCCAGCGAAACACCGCGCACGATGTCGAGATTGCCGGCATGGAAATGCAGATCGTGGGCGGATAATTTCATGACCGGCCTCTCTTCTGCCCGAGAATAAAGGCGAAGGCGGGCGCGCCGACCAGCGCAGTGATCACGCCGATCGGCAGCACCTGCCCCGGAATGACGGTGCGCGAGAGAATATCTGCGATGATCATGAAAATTGCACCGGTCAGCGCCGTCACCGGCAGCAACATGCCGTGGCGAACGCCAACGAAGATGCGCGCCGCATGCGGGATGACGAGACCGACGAAGCCGATGGAACCGACCAGCGACACCATGACTGCCGTCATGACCGCCGAAACCGAGATCAGCACCGCATAGACCCGGCGCACCGGAATACCGAGCGAAGCTGCTGCCTGACCGCCGAAAGCGAAAGCATCAAGCGCGCGTGCGTACCAGAGGCACACCCCAAGACCCGCAATACTGACCGGCAAAGCCAGCCAGACATCCGGCCAGCGCACGCCCGAAAGATTGCCCAGCAGCCAGAACATGATGCCGCGCGCCTGTTCGGCATTGGCGGATTTGGTGACGATGAACGACGTCATGGCGTTGAACAGTTGCGAACCGGCGACCCCCGCCAGGATGATGGCGCTGTTGCCGTGCCCTGCCCGCACCGCCAGAAGGCTGACAAGCGAAAAAGCCACAAAAGCCCCGATCAGGGCGCCGGCCGGCATCGTCAGGAACCCCGCCCCGAAGCCCAGAAGCGCCACGGCCACGGCCCCGGTTGAGGCGCCTGCGGAAATACCGAGGATATAGGGATCGGCGAGCGGGTTGCGCAGAAGTGATTGAAGCACCGCACCGGCCAGCGCCAGCGAGGCGCCACAGCACGCGGCAACAACGGCGCGGCTGAGGCGGTAACTCCAGACGATGCCCTCATCCAGCGGCTCCAGCGGATAACCCGCATGGAAGACACGATTGGCAATGGTCTTTGCCACCACGTCGAACGGAATGGCAGTCTCGCCGATGGCCGCACCGGCCATCAGCGCGACGAGCAGCAGGGCGAGTGCGGCAAAAGCCAGACCCGCCCTGCCAAGATTGACGGAAAGACCGTTCACTTGGCGAGACCGGCTGTGGAAATCGCCTCGGCCAGCGTTTCAATGCCTTCGATCGTGCGGATGGTCGGGTTCATCGCCTGCGCGTCCATTTCGAAGACATGGGCCGCCTTGACGGCGGGCATGATGCTGGCAACCGGATCGGTAGCGAGGAACTTGAGCTTGACGGCGACGTCATCGGCGGGAAAACGCCGGCGGTCCATCTTGCCGGCAACGATCACGGACGGATTGGCCTTGGCGATGGTTTCCCAGCCAACAGTCGGCCATTCCTCATCGCTTTCGATAACGTTCTTCAGTCCGAGCGCGGACATGATGTAACCCGGCGCACCATTGCGGCCCGCCACGTAAGGATCGATATCCAGCTCGGCGCTGGAGAACCAGAAGACTGCTGATATCTTGCCATTCGCCGAAGCGATCTTGGCGCGGGCGGCTTCCTCACGCTTTTTCAGGTCGGCAACGACTTCCTCGCCGCGATCCTGCACGTTGAAAATTTTCGCAAGGTCGCGGACCTCCTGGTAGATCAGGTCCATGGTGAAAACGGACTTGCGCACGCCGTCGCCGCCGCCGGAGTTGTCCTTGCCCATGCAATCGGCAGGCGAAGTATAAACGGGAATACCGAGTTCGGCGAATTGCTCCGGTGTTCCGACAACGCCTTCGGGACCGATCTGCCACTGGAACTGCGTCGTCACGAGGTCCGGCCTCTTGCCAACCACCGCCTCGAAGCTCGGATCATTGTCGGCAAGCCGCTCCACCTTGGCATTGGCGTCTTCGTAACCCTTCAGAACCGGGCCGATCCACAGCGCCGTGCCTACCACCTTGTCGGCCACGCCGAGCAGATAGAGAACCTCGGTCGTGCTCTGGCCGACCGATACTGTGCGGGCGGGCGCCTGCTTGAAGGTGATTTCGTGGCCGCAGCTATTGATCGTCAGCGGATAGGCGGTTTCGGCAGCCTGAGCGGCACCGGCGGGCAAGGCCGCTAATGCGACAGCCAGAAGACCGGCGGAAACCGGCAGGCGTTTGAAATGAAACATATGTTCTCCAGTCTAAATAAAGTGGCGTGATCCGCAGGCCGCGCGTCAAAACGCGTAGTGACAGAGCGACAACAAGTGTGGAGATGGAGAACGGGACTCTAAATACGTTTCCGCGGACGGAAAGGTCATAATCAGCTCCTCTTCCGGGCATCCCCGCCCGTAACGATGGTCAATATTATGACGGCAGGTCTCCTGGCTCACGAATATGCGCCGTTCATCTGCCTTCCCGCACCTTGAAGGGTGCAGTGGCATGACGCGTTTCAGGCGTCACGAGGATGAGCGGCAATCCGCTTACAGTTGCGGGGGCAGCCACGGCATTGGGCGATAGAAATCACCCGCACCATGTTCCCTATTAATCCCTTTGCCCTTCGGCTTCAGGAACCGTCGCTTTCTGACATAAGGGGCAAGCGCCGGGGCGTCAATTGCGATAGTGCTGCAGCTCAACACAAAGACGGACCCGCCAACGCGAAAATTTTTGTAGCGCCGGAAGGCGCCGGTTGCGGCGCGTCTTTGGACATCGTGGTAAGGGTTTCAATCACCACCAGCCCGGATTGCGCAATAAAATCAATAAAGAGACTATTGTCGCCGATGGTGTCGAGACGCACCAACTCATCGTCCAGATCGATAAAATGCCGCCTTACAAGTGCAATCGCATCCATGTCCGCACCCGCAACGACCGGACCGATAATGTGGCCCCGCCCCGCCGCACGGCGCAGCGCAAAAGCGGTAAGACGGTCCGCCTCAAACACACCGTAACCCGCATTCTGCGTCAGAAGTCGCTGCAAAACGTTCCGGCGCGAAACGCCAAAAGCCGCCCGGTCTAGTTCCACCACATCAGTCAGATGACCTGCGGATAACGGCTCTATTCGTTGTTTTCTGCCGGGCGGCGGTATCTCGAAAAGGCAATTCGCCCTTCCCCGGAACAGATATACTTTTTCCGCATCGCCGGCAAAGCCCAACCTTGAAAACAACCGCCGCGACGCTCCCGTCGCGTTCAATCGCAGGGAGACAGTGGGGAATTTTGCGACAAGTTTCTGCACAAGCCATGGTGCTACGCCCTGCCCCTGCAAACGGGGCGAAACAATGACCATGCCGAGCGTCGCAAACCCCTGATCATAGGGAAAGAGCATCGCGGTTGCGACAACACGGTCGATCTCATCGAGCGCGGCGAGACCCACGCCGCATTGCCGCAGAAAACACCATTCATTCGCGTGATATCGCCATCCGACGGCCATGGAGAGTGCATGCAGATGATCGGCATCCACGTCCGCGATATCCACGGTCCGCAGCTCGAAACTATCGACTTTGAGCAGGTCCATAACCAACGGCCCTCATCCCCTACGGCTCACAACCTTCATCCGGTCCCGGCCTAGCCCACGACATCCGACGGTAGCCGGTTACGCCAGCACGAATTTTCTGAAAGCACTGGAAGGTCACAACAATCTACCGAAATCATTCGCATTTCAGCAGATAAACGTCGCAGTCCATTCTAAGCTTTCGGGATGACAATCCGGTCAGCGGAGACGACCATTGAACGCAATCGAAATCCTTGAGCGTCTCGTCGGTTTCCCGTCGGTCGTTGGAACCGCCAATGGCGATATTGCCGGCTGGATCGCCGATTATCTTGAAAGCCACGGCGCGAAAGTATCGCTGCTTGCGGGACCGGAGGGCGACCGCGCCAATCTCTTCGCCACCTTCGGCCCGGCCGATCGCGCCGGCTATGTTTTGTCCGGCCATATGGATGTCGTACCCGCCAGCGAGCCGGAATGGTCTTCCGATCCCTTTACGCTACGGGCGGAAAATGATCGTCTCTACGGGCGCGGAACCACCGACATGAAGGGTTTCCTGGCCACGGTTCTCGCCGCGGCGCCTGCATTTTCGCGCACGGCGCTGAAACGTCCCGTGCATATCGCCTTTTCCTATGACGAGGAGGCGGGTTGCCGTGGCGTTCCGCATCTTCTCGCCAGATTGCCTGAACTGTGCGCCGCACCGGCCGGCGCAATTATCGGCGAACCGAGCAATATGCGGGCGGTTCGTGCACACAAGGGCAAAGCAGCAGCTCGCATTACCATCCGTGGCCGTTCCGGCCATTCGTCCCGGCCTGATAAGGGGGTGAATGCCATTCATCTGATGACCGGCATCATGGCAAAGGCCGTGGAGACGGCACATGAGCTGACGAAAGGCCCCTTTGAAGCGACTTTCGAGCCACCCTACTCCTCGCTGCAGATCGGCACGATGAAGGGCGGCCAGGCGATCAACATCATCCCCGATTTCTCGGCCATCGAGCTGGAAGCGCGGGCGATTTCCGGCACATCGCCGCTTGAACTGCTCGGGCCGGTTCGCGCAAGCGTCGAGGCTCTTGCAGCAAAGGGTGTCGATATCGAATGGACGCCTATGAGCGATTATCCGGCGCTTTCGCTTACAGCCAATGCTCCGCTTGTTCTGCTTCTGGAGGAATTGACCGGCACCCCCTGTCTCGCCGCCGTCAGCTACGGCACGGAGGCGGGGCTGTTCCAGGCGGCGGGCATCGACGCCATCATCTGCGGACCAGGAGATATCGGCCGCGCCCACAAGCCGGACGAGTTCATAACGACGGGCGAACTTTCGGCCTGCCAGTCGATGCTGGAAACACTCGCAAGCCACTGTACGGCTTGAACCTTCGGGAAGCATAGATTTCAGATGACGTTTCTCTTCAATTCCGACGCCAAGCGCGGCGAGATTTTCCGGCAGGCTCTAGCTGCAGAACTGCCTGATCTGCCGTTTTCGATGGATGCATCAACTGTCGATCCCGATGCAGTCCGTTACCTCATCACCTGGACGGTACCACAGGACATTGCCCGTTACCGCAATCTCGAAGTCCTGTTTTCGATTGGCGCGGGTGTCGACCAGTTTCACATCGAGGCGATCCCTGAGACGGTAAAGGTCGTACGCATGGTGGATGAGGGCATCATCCGCATGATGCAGGAATATATCTGCCTCGGCGTACTTTCCCTCCACCGCAACCTGCCAGTCTATTTAAACCAGCAGCGCCAGCAACTGTGGAATGCCCTGCCCCAGCGTCAGGCGGAAGAGTGCCGGGTGGGCGTTCTCGGCCTCGGCATGCTGGGCGTTGCGGCGCTGGAGCGGCTGAAACCTTTCGGCTTTCCGCTTTCCGGCTGGAGCCGCTCACAGCGTCAGATCGATGGCGTCACCTGCCATCATGGCGACGACGGCCTCAAATCCATTCTCTCCACCAGCGATATTCTCGTCTGCCTGCTGCCTCTCACCGAAGAGACCACGGGGCTTCTGAACTCCGAGCGTCTGGAGATGCTTCCCGAAGGGGCTGCTCTGGTTCACGCCGGGCGCGGCAAACAGCTCGATCATGACGCTTTGCTCGATGCACTCAACAGCGACAGGCTTTCAGGTGCGGTGATTGACGTTACCGATCCGGAGCCCCTGCCCAAAGACCACCGCTTCTGGACCCATCCGAAAATTCTCCTGACGCCGCATATTGCCAGCGTCACCCAGCCCCATTCCGCTGCCCGCACCGTCGTCGAAAATATCAAACGATACGAATCCGGTCTCGAACCGCTCGGCCTCGTTGACCGTAGCCGCGGATACTGATCCTACCGTTCCAAGAAAGGACACCCATGTCTCTCCTCAAGACCATCGACACCAATCCCGCCTTTGAACCGAAAGCCTCCAAGGCCCTGCCCGAACGCCTCATCGCCGGCGACCCGTCGTTCAAAACCTGGCCGCTAGATGAAGCCCGTGATGGCACCGTGCATACCGGCATCTGGGAAGCGACCCCCGGCGAAAGCCGCTCGATCAAGGGCGAGACATTCGAGTTCTGCCACATTCTCGAAGGCGTTATCGAGATCACACCGGAGGGCGGCGCGCCGCTGCGTTACACGGCGGGCGACAGCTTCGTCATGAAGCCCGGTTTCGTTGGCGTCTGGAAGACAATCGAAACCGTGCGCAAGATCTATGTGACCGTGAACGGATGATTTGCCGAACAGCATGCCTGGCATCCCGGCTGATGGAGAGGCATTTTTGAGAAAAGCGATGGCTGGCAATCCGCAGGTGGATGCCAGCCATGGTTTACATGGGTATCCTGCCCGGATGCCTTTCGACCGGATTTACGGCCCTCGATCGGACCCGTCGCAAGGTTTTCGGCGCGGTCTTCATGCCCGCCGAAGATTGCGCTGTGGGCCACCAGCAAAACAGGATTTTCGTTCACCGCCCCCGCCGCAGTCGGTCGATGCTGCTTGCCATCAGGGAGTAGCTTTGGCGCATATCCACAGAGGATCATCCATGACGCTCAGCTTCGATCCAGACAGCCTGTCCCTGCCGATCGGCCATTTCATCGGCGACCGGCTGATTCCGGCTAAAAACGGCATTGACATGCATCGTCCTTCGGACGGCATCGAATATGCCGGTTGCCCGAAGGCGGATGCGGCACTTGTCGATGAGGCGGTGCAAACCGCCAAAGCCGCACTGAAGAGCAGTAACTGGGGCGGCGTGCGCCCGCGTGAGCGCACCAGGGTGCTGCAACGCTGGGCAGACCTGATCGAGCAGGAAGCCGAGACGCTGGCGAAAATCGAGGCGCTCTCCTCAACCCGGCCCGTGGGCCACCTGATTGCCGGCGATATCGCCGTCACTGCAGAACAGATCCGCTTCTTTGCCGAATTTGCGGACAAGGAGGGCGGTGATCTCGTGCCGACCGACGATACAAGCGTCGGCATGATCATGACCGAGCCCTATGGCGTCGTGGGCGCCATTACGCCTTGGAATTTTCCGGTGTCCATGGCGGGCTGGAAGCTTGGCCCGGCACTCGCAGCCGGCAATGCCGTGGTGCTCAAGCCATCGGAGATGACGCCCTTCTCCAGCATTTTCATGGCGCAACTCGCCATCAAGGCAGGGCTGCCCGCCGGGCTTATCAACATCGTGCTGGGTGACGGGCAAGTGACAGGCAATGCCATCACCGGCCATCCCGAAATTTCCAAGGTCAGCTTCACCGGATCGACGGCAGCAGGTTCGGCCATCATGGCAAATATCGCGCGTACCGGCGTCAAGCCCATGACGCTGGAACTGGGCGGCAAAAGTCCGCAGCTGGTTTTTGCAGATGCCGATATCGAAAAAGCCGCCGCCGCGATCGCCGGCAACATTCTGTCCAATGCCGGGCAGGCCTGCGTTGCCGGCTCGCGCATCATCGTTGAAGAGAGTGTCGCAGAGGCGCTTTCCGCCGCAATCGTCGCCCGCATGAAGACGGTGAAGCCCGGCCCGACCTGGGACGAAGCAACACAGTATTCGCCGATCATCTCCGAAGTGCAGCGCCAGCGCATTGACGGCATCGTGCAGGCGGCTGTCGCCCATGGCGGCGAATGCCTGACGGGCGGCGCGATCATGGACGGTCCGGGTTATTTCTACCAGCCGACCTTGATCGCAAATGTCGACCAGACCTCCCCTGCTGTCACAGAAGAGATATTCGGGCCAGTGCTGACCCTGCAAACCTTCAAGACGGAAGAAGAGGCGCTGGCGCTCGCCGATCATCCGACCTACGGTCTTGCCGCGGGTCTTTTCAGCCGCGATATCTCGCGCGTCATGCGCCTGTCTCGCGCCATCCAGGCAGGAACGATCTGGGTCAACCGTTATGGCCGCTCCCGCGACCATATCCTGCCGACCGGCGGTTACAAACGCTCCGGCATCGGCAAGGATCTCGGACGGGAGGCCTATCTCGCCAACCGCAAGAGCAAAAGCGTCCTGATCGGACTGTAACAGGGGAAGCATCTTGAAAACGCATCGCATCGCACTCATTCCCGGAGACGGCATCGGCAAAAGCGTGACTGATGCCGCCTGGCAGGTTCTCAACACCGCAGCAAAAAGCTCCGGTTTTGCGCTTGAAGGCACCGAATTCCCCTGGTCCTGCGCCTTCTACAAGGAGACCGGCGCGATGATGCCGAAGGATGGCATCGAGACCCTGCGCGGCTTCGACGCCATTCTGCTGGGCGCGGTCGGCTGGCCAGCGGAGGTGCCGGATTCGGTATCGTTGCACGGCCTGCTTCTGCCGATCCGCAAGGCTTTTGTGCAATACGCCAATATCCGCCCGCACCGGCTTCTGCCCGGCGTGCAGGGACCGTTGAAAGCGGATGGATTCGACATTCTCTGCATCCGCGAAAATACCGAAGGTGAATATTCCGGTGCCGGCGGACGCGTGCATCAGGGCACCGAAGACGAGGTCGCTGTCGAAACCTCCATCTTCACCCGCAAGGGCGTGGAACGCATCCTGCGCTTCGGCTTCGAGCAGGCGCAAAAGCGTCGCGGCAAATTGGCTTCCGTCACCAAATCAAACGCCCAGAAATATTCGATGGTGTTCTGGGACGAGGTGACGCAAAAGCTCGCCGCCGAATATCCGGATGTTGAAGTTTCCAGCTACCATATCGACGCCATGGCGGCGCGCATGGTGATGGCGCCGGAAAGCCTTGATGTCGTGGTCGCCTCGAACCTCTTCGGCGATATCCTGACCGATCTCGGCGCAGCCATTCAGGGCGGCCTGGGTTTTGCCGCCTCCGCCAATATCAATCCCAACCGCACTGCACCCTCCATGTTCGAGCCGGTGCACGGTTCAGCCCCTGACATCGCCCATCTCGGCATTGCCAACCCCATCGCCGCCATCTGGTCCGGCGCCATGATGCTGGAGCATCTGGGTGAGGCGGATGCGGCCAAGCGGGTCATGGCGGCGCTGGAAAAGGCGACCGGCCGGGGTATTGGCACTGTGCCGGGCAAGGACAAGACAGACGTAATAACTGCCGCAGTTGTCGCGGCTCTCGACTGATTTCGGAGACAGATAATGCAGGGCTTGAAGGACAAGGAACTCTTTCGCCAAACGGGTTTGATCGGCGGCGCATGGAAAGCGGCCGCATCAGGCAAGACGGTCGACGTGATCGACCCGGCGACGCAGGCGGTGATCGGCACCGTGCCGGATATGGGCAGCGTGGAAACCCGCGCGGCCATCGAAGCCGCCAACGCTGCCTTCGGGCCGTGGAAGAAGAAAACGCACGCGGAGCGCGCGGCGCTTCTGGAAAAATGGTTCGCGTTGATGATCGAACACATCGACGATCTCGGCCTGATGTTGACCATCGAACAGGGCAAGCCACTCGAAGAGGCCAAGGGCGAAATCCGTTATGGAGCATCCTTCGTCAAGTGGTTTGCGGAAGAAGGCCGACGCATCAGCGGCGGCACCATTCCCTCCCCGACGCCGGATCGCCGTATCGTGGTGCTGAAGGAGCCGGTCGGTGTCTGCGGCATCATCACACCGTGGAATTTCCCGAACGCCATGATCACCCGCAAAGTCGCACCTGCACTGGCGGCTGGCTGCACCGTGGTCATCAAGCCCTCGGAATTCACGCCCTATTCGGCCCTAGCGCTGGGCGTTCTCGCCGAACGTGCAGGCATTCCGGCTGGCGTCATCAACATCGTCACCGGCATGCCGACGGAGATCGGCAACGAGATCATGGCCAATGAGACGGTGCGGAAAATTTCCTTCACGGGCTCTACCCGTGTCGGTTCGCTGCTGATGCGCGGTGCGGCCGACAGTGTAAAACGACTGTCGCTGGAACTCGGCGGCAATGCCCCTTTCATCGTATTCGACGATGCAGATCTCGATCTCGCCATCGAAGGCGCGCTCGTTTCGAAATTCCGCAATGGCGGTCAGACCTGCGTCTGCGCCAACCGCATTCTCGTTCAGGCGAGCGTTTACGATGCGTTTGCGAAAAGACTGGCTGATCGCGTCGATGCCATGCGTGTCGGACCCGGAACGGAGCTAGGTGTTTCCATCGGTCCGATGATCAACGAGCCGGCAATCGCCAAAATCCGCGCGCATATCGATGACGCCGTTTCCAAGGGCGCCGAGATCATTACCAAGCCTCATGATCTGCCTGAAGGTTCGCAATATACCGCACCGGTGGTGCTGACGGGCGCAACAACCGCCATGCGGCTGGCGAACGAAGAGACCTTCGGGCCAGTCGCCCCGCTCTTCCGCTTCGAGACGGAAGAGGAGGCGATTGCGATCGCCAACGGCACGCCCTTCGGCCTTGCCGCCTATTTCTACACTGAAAGCCTCAAACGCGCCTGGCGCGTGGGCGAGGCGCTGGAGTTCGGCATGGTCGGCCTCAATACCGGCGCGATCTCCACCGAAGTCGCCCCCTTCGGCGGCGTCAAGCAATCCGGCCTCGGCCGCGAAGGCGCACAGGTCGGCATCGAGGAATATCTGGAAATGAAGACGTTCCACATCGGTGGACTTGCCTGAAGACTGTTTCTTTCTCCCCGCCTAAAGGGCCGCTCTGCGGCCCTTCTTTTTTGGTGCGAAATTGAAAAAGCAGCATTCCCAGGGGTGGAAGAAAAATCCGGAGGCATGAATTGGTTTGGCAAAGCCACGGCATTCACGTGTCGTAACCCCCGACCAGATCCAGGGTCCAGCGCGATCACGTCATTGATCGTAAAAGACTATTCACCGTGCAGGCGCGCAGTGGCTGGATGCCAGATCAAGTCCGGCATGATGAATAAATGAACTAACCCGCTACTGAATCTTATCCAGCATCTTGTAATAAAGCCCCACCAAGGGAAGAAACCAGGGCTTGCCGAAATGGCCAGGCACCGCCGGCCAGTCCATACCCTTCAGCGGGTTGTTGTCCGGGCGGCCCAGAATGGCGTCAGCCATGATCATGCCCAGATGGGTGGAAAGCTGGGCGCCGTGGCCGGAATAGCCCATGGCGTACCAGACGCCGTCATGGAAACCGGCGCGGGGATAACGGTCCTTGGTCATATCAACCAGTCCGCCCCAGCAATAATCGATTGGCACATGCGCAAGCTGCGGGAATATGCGGTGCAGGCTGTCCATCAGGATCGCGCCACTTTTGGCATCCGAACGCTGGTCCGATGTCGTGGAAAAGCGCGCGCGGCCGCCGAAGATCAACCGGTTGTCCGGTGCGAGGCGGAAATAATTGCCGATATTCATGGTGTTGACGTAGGTGCGGTTACCCGGGACGGACGCCTTGATCTCGGCATCCGTCAACGGCCGCGTGGCGATGATGAAACTGCCGACCGCGATGATGCGACGGCGGAAATAGCCGAAACCGGAGGGCGTGTAGGCGCCGGTTGCCACAAGAACATTATCCGCGGTGACCTTGCCGCGCGCCGTTTCCAGCGTGTGTGTCTTGCCGTTCTGAGTATGTTTCGTCACCGCCGCATTTTCGAAGATCACCGCACCATGGCGGCTGGCAGCCTGCGCAAGGCCGGCCACATAGCGGCCCATATGCATCATGGCGCTCTTCTTGGACAGCATGGCGCCATAAAAGGGAGAGCCGATTTCCGCCTTGAGATCGTCAACCGACAGAAGCGCCGTGTCGGGATCCACCTCGGCATGAACAGCCTCGAAATTCTTCGCCAGACTTTCGAAATGCTGCGGTTTCGAAGCCATTTTCAGCTTGCCGGCGCGGCGGAAATTACAGTCGATCCCTTCCTCGGCGATCAGGCTTTCCAGCGTGTCGATCGAGGCATCCAGCGCCTTGTAGAGCGCGATGGCGCGCTCCTTACCGAGTTCCGCCTTGGCGGAGAGGTAGGAGTGGGCCAGCCCGTTGTTGAGGTGACCGCCATTGCGCCCGGAAGCACCCCAGCCGACGCGCTGTCCTTCAAGAACAACCACGCGCGCGCCCGCTTTTGCCAGCTGGCGCGCAGCACCCAGACCCGTGAAGCCGCCACCAATGACGGCCACATCGTAATGGCCTTCGACAGGACCTTGCGCCGCCCCCGCAAACAGGGGCGCCGTGTCGTGCCAATAGGAGACGAGCTTCATGATCCGGTCCTTCCTTACAGTCCAACGACGCCCGCGAGACCGGAAATATCGGAGATCTCCGTATAACCGTAATAGGGGTTTGCCGGTTCGTGGCCGCGGTTGACCCAGACCTTGTTCTTGATGCCGAGATCGTGCGCGGACATCAGGTCGTAGCGGAAGGAGGACGAGACGTGCAGAATATCTTCCGGGCCGCAGCCGAGCATGTCGAACAAATATTCGAAAGCCTTGAAATGCGGCTTGTAGGCCTGCGCCTGTTCGGCGGTATAGACAGCATGGAACGGCGCGCCAAGCTTTGCCACATTCGACATGATCTGCGAATTCATGGCGTTAGACAGAATGACCAGCGGAATTTCCTTGGCAACCTTTGCCAGACCGGCCGGAACGTCCGCATGCGGACCCCATGTCGGAACGCGCTCATACACCATTACCGCATCTTCGTCCTTGAAGGCCACACCGTTGCGCTTGCAGGTGCGCGACAGAGCGTTATGGACAACTTCGGCGTAAGGCTTCCAGTCATGCATGACCTCGTCCAGGCGATAGGCAGAGAAGTCCTTGATGAATTGCTGCATCTCGGCCTCGCCCAGACGATCACCATAGAGATCGCGGGCAGCTTCTGCCATCTGGAAATGAATCAGCGTACCGTGGCAATCGAAAGTGATGTATTTCGGGCGGAAGATGGTCATGTCGTCGTCGTCCTTGCTTGGGGATGGGTGGTGGCTGCAATAACAAGATCATAGAGGCCTTTGCCCGGTCGACGCACTGCAATTGCCATTCGCGAAAGCAGATTGTTGCGTATGCAGCCGCCAGTTTGGCAGAGAGTTGCGTGCGATAAAACCGGAAGCCGCCGCCCACCCCCGTTCTGCGGACGGAAGCAGATGATGTGCGGCATAAGATGCGGCGGCGGATAAAAGCAACAGTGAAACATATCGAACCTTGCCATTCGTCGGGACAATGTTCTTTTGCCGCCGGTCTATCAATGAACATGAAGAATAAAACGGAGTTGGGCCATGCAAGCCAGCCTCATCGATATCCAGAAATTTGAGCCGCAACACCTCGACGCCGCCGTCGAGCTTTCCCGCCAGGCCGGTTGGCCACACCGCCGGGAAGACTGGGCGCTCGTCCTTTCACTGAGCAAGGGTTTCGTCGCTATCGAAAACGGTCGCGTCGTCGGAACCGCAATGGCCACGCTTCTCGGAGACACCTGCGCCACCGTCAACATGGTGATCGTGGACGAGGCCATGCGCGGCCGTGGTCTCGGACGCAAGCTGATGCAGGCGGTCGTCGATGCTGCGGAAAATCGCGAGTGCCGTCTGACCGCCACCGCTGAAGGCCTCCCCCTCTATGAGAAGATGGGGTTCGTCGCATGCGGCGAGGTGCGTCAGCACCAGGGAATTCCTGCGGCCGCCGATAAGCCCGCTAACGTAGCATGGGCAGAAACGATTGTACCGGCCGAGCTTGCCGCACTCGACGCGCAGGCATTCGGTGCGGATCGTACGGCACTCTTTACCGAGCTTGCGGATAGGGCACGGTTTGCGGTGGTTCAAAAGCATGGCGCCATCATGGGCTTTGCAGGCCTTCGCGCCTTTGGCCGTGGTGAAGTCATCGGCCCGATTGTCGCGGAAACTGCTGAAATCGCAAAGGATTTGATTGCCTTCGTAGTTTCCGAGCGCCCCGGCGCATTCCTGCGCGTAGACACCACCACCGAGACGGGACTTGGTCCCTGGCTTGCCGAATACGGTCTTGCCCATGTCGGTGGCGGCATCGCCATGCGCCGGCCGAAGGCGGGAACCTCTGCCGACAAAAAACTGAAAACATTCGCGTTGACCAGCCAGGCGCTGGGCTGAATCCGGAGAGACCCATGTTAAGCAATTCACTGATCGAGCTCGACCGCGCCCATCTGGTGCACCCTGTCTCTTCCTTCCGCGGCCATGAAACGCTTGGCGTTCGCGTGCTGAAATCGGCAAAGGGTGCCACGATTACCGACATGACCGGCCACCAGCTGATCGACGGTTTTGCAGGCCTCTGGTGCGTCAATGCAGGCTATGGGCATGACAGCATCGTGGAAGCGGCGGCAAAGCAGATGCGTGAACTGCCCTATGCCACTGCCTATTTCGACATTGGCAGCGAACCCGCCATCCGCCTCGCCTCCGAACTCGCCGACCGCGCGCCCGGCGATCTCAACCACGTCTATTTCACGCTTGGCGGATCCGACGCGGTGGACAGCACCATCCGCTTCATCCGCTATTACTGGCACGCCAAAGGCCAGCCGCAGCGCGACCAGTTCATTTCCATCGAACAGGGTTATCACGGCTCCACCACCGCCGGTTCAGGCCTGACTGCGCTGCCCGCCTTCCATGCAGGTTTCGGCGTGCCTTACGACTGGCAGCACAAAATTCCGTCTCACTATGCCTATCGCAATCCGGTCGGCAGCGACCCCGCCGCCATCATCGCCTCTTCCCTGCAAAACCTGAAGGACAAGATCGAGGCTATCGGCCCGGAGCGGGTCGCCGCCTTTTATGCCGAGCCCATTCAGGGCTCCGGTGGCGTTCTGGTGCCGCCGCCTGGCTGGATCAAGGCCATGCGAGAACTCTGCCGTTCCTACGGCATTCTCTTCGTTGCCGACGAAGTGATCACCGGCTTCGGCCGCACGGGACCACTGTTTGCCTGTGCCGACGAAGATATCGTGCCGGACTTCATCACGGCCGCCAAGGGTCTGACTTCGGGCTATGTGCCGATGGGCGCCGTCTTCATGGCCGACCATGTTTATGATACAATAGCCGACTTCGCCGGCGATGCCGCGGTCGGGCACGGTTATACCTATTCCGCCCATCCCGTCAGTGCCGCCGTTGGTCTCGAAGTGCTGAAACTTTACGAGGGCGGGCTGCTGGAAAACGGCCGGCGCGCCGGTCAGCGGCTGATGGCCGGGCTGGAAGGATTGAGAAGCCATCCGCTGGTTGGCGATGTACGTGGCCGGGGCATGCTTGCCGCTATCGAACTCGTGACCGACAAAGAGAAGAAAACCCCGCTGCCGGCTGCGGCGGCCCCTGCACGCAAGGTTTTTGACCGCGCCTGGGAAAACGGCCTCATCGTGCGCGCCTTCGCCAACGGCATCCTCGGCTACGCGCCGCCGCTGTGTTGCACCGATGACGAGATCGACGCCATTATTGAGCGGACGCGGAAAACCCTCGACCAGACGCTCGAGGACCCGGCAGTGCGGGCCGCCATGGCCTGAGGCGAACAGTGGATGGCGTTGCGGCACCTTCTCGAAATGTCGCAACGCCGCACATATTCGCAATATTCTGCCGAAGACCCGATCCTTTTCGGAGAATCCGGCGAGCTGGAACTGCCAAACTATCAACAGAAAAAGCACTAAACGCCATAAAAAAGGGCGTTAGCAAGAATGGGAACGGGGCAAGGATCCCGTCCGGGAACAGAATAAAATGCCGCAGCCTTCCCAAGGGCTCTGCGCGGCAAAGCGGAGACCGACATTGCCCAAGAAACTGAGCGACTTCAAATATATGAGCTTCGACGTGGTGGGAACTCTCATCGATTTCGAAGGTGGCTTGAAATCGACCCTGATCCAGATCGGCGCTGAAAACGGCGTTGAGGTCGACGGTGAAAAGGCGCTTAGCCTTTACCGCGCGGCGCGTTACTCCGACGCCACCGATCTGTTTCCGGACGATCTCGTCCGCGTCTACCTGATCATCGCTCCGGAACTCGGTTTGCCGGCGGAGCGCGCTCTGGGTGAGCGCCTGCGCGACGCGGCAAAAAACTGGAAAGGCTTTGAAGACAGCCGTGCCGCGATGGCCGAGCTTGCAAAGACGCATCGTCTCATTGCCATGACCAACGCCCAGCGCTGGGCCTTCGAGTATTTCTCGAAGGAACTCGGTAGTCCCTTTTACGCCGCTTTCACAGCGGATGATACCGGCACGGAAAAGCCGGATCCCGCATTCTTCGAGAAGGTTTTCGCCTTCGTTGAAAGCGAAGGCGCATCGAAGGACGACATTCTGCACGTTGCGCAGAGCCAGTACCACGATATCGGCATTTCACGGAAACTCGGGATGACCAATTGCTGGATAGAGCGCCGCCACGCCCAGAAGGGATATGGCGGCACCATCGAGCCGGAGAACTTTACCGAACCGGACTACCACTTCACCTCGATGGCCGGCCTTGCCGAGGCCACGAGACACTCGGGCCGCTGAAGCGCCTGTGGCATAACGCGCACTTTGGCGTGGATGCCGAAAATTACTGCAGATGCCATTTCAACAAATCATACAAAAGGGGAAGACCATGAGTGACAGGATTACAAATTGGACCCGCTCTGACGATGCCGCCGTTGAACAGGCTATCCGTCGCGGCGCGACGCGGCGAGAGCTGCTTCACATGATGCTGGCCGGCGGCGTAGCACTTTCCGCCGGTTCGGCCATTCTCGGCCGCGCCTCGCAGGCTCTGGCGGCCACTCCCGTTTCCGGCGGCACGCTGAAGGCGGCCGGCTGGTCCTCCTCCACGGCCGACACGCTCGATCCCGCAAAAGCCTCGCTTTCGACGGATTACGTTCGTTGCTGCGCGCTCTATAACCGGCTGAGCTTCCTCGATGTTTCCGGCACGCCCCAGATGGAGCTGGCCGAATCCATCGAAACGAAGGACGCCAAGACCTGGACCGTGAAGCTGCGTTCCGGCGTCACCTTCCACGACGGCAAGGCACTGACCGCTGATGACGTGGTCTATTCGCTGAAGCGTCACCTTGACCCGGCCGTCGGTTCGAAGGTCGCCAAGATCGCAGCCCAGATGACCGGCTTCAAGGCGATCGATAAGAGCACCGTCGAGATCACGCTGGCAAACGCAAATGCAGACCTGCCGGCCATCCTGGCATTGCATCACTTCATGATCGTTGCCGATGGCGCGACCGATTTCTCCAAGGGGAACGGCACCGGTGCCTTCAAGCTGGAGAAATTCGAACCCGGCGTCCGCTCGATCATGTCGAAAAACACCAATTACTGGAAACAGGGTGGTCCGCACGTCGATAGCTTCGAATTCTTCGCGATTGCCGAAGACAATGCCCGCGTTAACGCCCTCATTTCGGGCGATATCCACCTCGCAGCGGCTATCAATCCGCGTTCGCTGCGCCTGCTCGACAAGCAGGAAGGCATCGTTCTGTCAAAGGGAACGTCCGGCAACTACACCAACCTCAATATGCGGCTGGACCAGACGCCCGGCAACAATGCCGATTTCATCGCCGGCATGAAGTCGATCGTCAACCGCGAGCAGATCGTCAAGGCGGCTTTGCGTGGCCTCGGTGAAGTCGGTAACGACCAGCCAGTGCCGCCCATGAGTCCCTACCACAATCCGGACCTCAAGCCGAAGGCCTTCGATCCTGATAAGGCGAAGTTCCACTTTGAAAAAGCGGGTCTTATCGGTCAGTCCATCCCGGTCATCACCTCGGATGCTGCAAACTCTGCCGTGGACATGGCGATGATCATCCAGGCGTCGGCCGCAGAAATCGGTGTAAAGCTGGATGTGCAGCGCGTTCCCTCGGACGGTTACTGGAGCAATTACTGGCTCAAGGCGCCTATTCACTTCGGCAATATCAACCCGCGCCCGACCCCGGATATTCTGTTCTCGCTGCTTTACGCCTCCGACGCGCCGTGGAACGAAAGCCAGTACAAGTCGCCGAAGTTCGACAAGATGATGCTCGAAGCACGTGGCATGCTGGACATGGACAAGCGCAAGCAGATCTACTTCGAAATGGAAAAGATGATCGCCGACGAAGCCGGCACCATCATTCCCGCCTATATCACTAATGTCGACGCCATCACCTCCAAGCTGAAGGGTCTGGAAGCCAATCCGCTCGGCGGCATGATGGGTTACGCGTTTGCTGAATACGTCTGGCTCGAGGCCTGATAGACCAAGGGGCCGGGCGCCGATGCGCCCGGCAACCTTTCCGCCGGTGCGGGAAGCCTCCACAGCTGGAGCGACACGTTGAAAAACAAGCGGTTTTCGCCTGATATCTCGCTCCAGCCATATAATTTGGATCATGATGATTTCAGGTCGATCGGGCCTGAAATCATCATGATCCAGGCAGGTCGCAGGAGCATGTAAATGAACAGCCGGATACTCTCCCTTATCGCCAGGCGGCTGGTCGTCATGCTGACGACGCTGCTTATCGTATCGTTTATCGTCTTTTCCGCCACCAGCCTGCTGCCCGGCGACACGGCAACGATCCTTCTTGGCCAGTCGGCAACGCCGGAGGCCGTGGCCGGTCTGCGCACCGCCATGCATCTCGACGACCCGGCCCTTCTGCGTTTTGTCCGCTGGCTTTTTGGCCTGCTGCACGGCGAACTCGGCACGTCCTACGCCAACAATATGGCGATCGCCGACCTCATAGGCCCACGTTTCGTCAACTCCATGAAGCTTGCCGGCATCACCACTGTTATCGCCGTGCCGCTGGCCCTGACGCTCGGCATCAGCTCCGCCATGCTGCGTGGAACGCTTTATGATCGCGCCGTCACCATCCTGACCATCGGTGTCATTTCGGTGCCAGAATTCATGATCGCGACGCTCGCGGTTCTGCTGTTCGCCGTATACCTGAAGTGGCTGCCGGCCCTGTCGCTGGTCAGCGAGGTGCATACCGTGTTCGATGTGCTGCGGGTTTACGCCATGCCGGTCATCACGCTCACCTTCGTCGTGTCGGCACAGATGATCCGCATGAGCCGCGCCGCCGTCATCGAGACGCTCGATACGCCCTATGTGGAAATGGCGCTCCTGAAGGGCGCTCCGCGCATGCGCATCGTCCTGCGCCACGCACTTCCCAATGCGCTTGGTCCCATCGTCAATGCGGTTGCTTTGTCGCTTTCCTATCTCGTCGGCGGCGTCATCATCGTCGAGACTATCTTCAATTATCCAGGCATCGCCAAGCTGATGGTTGATGGCGTCGCGACCCGTGATCTGCCACTGATCCAGAGCTGCGCAATGATTTTCTGCGTCGGTTATCTCCTCCTCATCACAACCGCCGATATCATCGCCATCATGTCCAATCCGAGGCTGCGCTGATGACCGACAATATCAAAACAACTTCGGGGACCTCGCGCTTGGGTTACAAAATCAACGTCGTCGGCGTTTTCGGCTTTCTCGTCATTTTTCTCTGGGCCATGGTTGCGATCTTTGCGCCCTATCTCATCCCGCATCCCGTCGGTGAAATCGTCGATCTGGATTATTTCGGTCCGATGACCTCCGATCTCTGGCTCGGCTCCGACTATCTCGGCCGCGACGTGTTTTCCCGCATTCTCATGGGCGCGCGTTTCACGGTCGGCATCTCGCTTGCCGCCGTAACGATCGCCTGCGTGTCGGGCGTCGTTCTCGGCATGAGCGCTGCCGTGGTCGGCGGCTGGTTCGATGCGGCCCTCAGCCGTTTTCTCGATGCGGTGAACTCCATTCCAAGCAAGCTTTTCGGACTTGTGGTTGTCGCTGCCGTTGGCTCCTCCATTCCTGTGCTGATCGTCACCCTGTCGGTTATCTATACGCCCGGCGCCTATCGCTTTGCCCGGGCGCTCGCCGTCAATGTCAACACCATGGATTTCGTCACCGTCGCCCGCGTGCGCGGCGAGAGCCTCTTGCACCTTATCAGCTCCGAAATCCTGCCCAACATCATCCGTCCCGTGCTGGCCGATCTCGGCGTGCGCTTTGTGTTCATCGTGCTGCTTCTGTCGGGCCTTTCCTTTCTCGGTCTTGGCCTGCAGCCGCCGAATGCAGACTGGGGTGCGCTGGTGCGTGAAAACATCGGCGGTCTGCCCTTTGCCGCGCCAGCCGTGATCTTTCCGTCGTTGGCGATTGCCAGCCTGACGATCAGCGTCAATCTGCTGATCGACAATCTGCCGCAGAAAATCCGCGACAGGAGCGAATAATGACAAATCTTGTTGAAATCCGAGGACTTAAAGTCGAGGCGACCACCGATTCCGGCCGCCGCATCCAAATCATCAGGGGTGTAGACATCGATATCGCCGATGGCGAGATAGTCGCATTGATCGGCGAAAGCGGCTCCGGCAAGACCACCATTGCACTGACATTGATGGGATATGCCCGCCCAGGCTGCCGTATTTCCGGCGGCAGCGTCACGGTGGCAGGCCGCGACATGGTACAGCTTTCCGAAATGGAACGGGCGAAGATCCGCGGTACGAAAATCTCCTACGTCCCTCAAAGCGCCGCAGCCGCCTTCAATCCGGCTCAAAAGATTATCGACCAGGTCATAGAGGTCACCCGCATCCACGATCTGATGCCGCCGCAGGAGGCGCGCCAAAGAGCGGTGGAACTGTTCAAGGCATTGTCGCTGCCCAATCCCGAAACCATCGGCGACCGTTATCCGCACCAGGTTTCCGGCGGCCAGCTTCAGCGTCTCTCCGCCGCCATGGCGCTGATCGGCAACCCGGACCTGGTCATTTTCGACGAACCGACCACGGCACTCGATGTGACGACACAGATCGAGGTTCTCCGCGCCTTCAAATCAGCGATGCGCAAGGGTGGTATCGGCGGCGTTTATGTTTCGCACGATCTCGCCGTCGTTGCCCAGATTGCCGACCGGATCGTGGTGCTGAAAGGCGGCGAGATACAGGAAACCGGCACGACCACGGATATTCTCGAGAATGCCCAGCATCCTTATACGCGGGAGTTGCTCACCGCATTTAACGACAAGGTACGCACCGTAGCGCCGCTAAAACAAAGTGACGCGAAGCCGCTGCTGGATATCGAGAAGCTGATCGCCGGATATGGAACGAAAGGCGAAGACCATATGCCGCTGGTGCGTGCGGTCGATTCCGTCAGCCTTGCAGTCTATCCCGGACGCAATCTCGGCATCATCGGCGAATCCGGTTGCGGAAAATCGACGCTGGCGCGCGCCATTGCCGGCATTCTGCCCGCCGCCAGCGGTCATGTCATCTTCGAAGGTCGGCAGTTGGATGCCGATGCCCGCCAACGCACCAGCGATCAATTGCGTCGCATGCAGATCGTCTTCCAATATGCCGATACGGCGCTCAACCCGGCCAAATCCATCGAGGATATTCTCGGCCGGCCGCTGACCTTTTATCACGGCATGAGAGGCAAGGCGCGCGACGCCCGGATCGACCAGTTGCTGGATATGGTGAAGCTGCCGCGCTCGGTTCGCCACCGCCATCCTTCCGGTCTGTCGGGCGGACAGAAGCAACGCGTCAACTTCGCCCGCGCGCTCGCAGCAGAACCATCGCTCATCATTTGCGATGAAATTACCTCGGCGCTTGATACGGTCGTCGCAGCCGCGATCATCGACCTGCTCGGCGAACTCCAGCGAGAGCTGAACCTCTCCTACATCTTCATCAGCCACGATCTCTCTGTGGTGGAAACCATCTGCGACGAAATCGTCGTGATGTATGGCGGGCAGAAAGTGGAGCATCTGGCAACGGAAGCGATCAAGTCGCCGACCCATCCCTATTCGAAGCTCCTGTTCTCCTCGGTACCGAAGCTCGACCCGAAATGGCTCGACAATCTTCAGCAGGATGCAGAGTTGGTGCGGGCGTTTTCCAAGAGGTGACAACATCACTTTCGTCATCCTCGGGCTCGTCCCTAGGATGACGTTGAGTATGAAGCGACGTATCTCGATACTCTGGCGCCCCTGCTAAGGGCGTCTTCCACCTCAAAGCGGAAACAGGCTGGTCAGCGGCATATGCGATTTGATGATCGGAGATTTCAGCACAACGAAGCTGAAATATTTGTCGATACCGACATCCATGTCCGTCAGCCGCTCCATGATCGACTGATATTCGACGATGCCGGAGGTGACGAATTTCAGGAGGTAATCGTAACCGCCTGAAACGAGGTGGCATTCTACCACTTGATCGATCTTTTCGATAACGCCGAGAAAACGGGCGAAGTCGATCTGGCGGTGGTTCTTGAGCGTGATCTCGGTGAATACCGTCAGCGTCTGGCCGAGTTTGTTGATGTTGATCTGTGCCGAATAACCTTCGATATAGCCCTCGGCCTGAAGCTTCTTGACGCGCATCAGGCAGGGGCTTGGCGAGAGATTGACAAGCTCCGCCAGCTCGACATTGGTGATGCGACCATTTTTCTGGAGTTCGTAAAGGATCTTGATGTCGATCCGGTCAAGTTTCATCACGTGCGGAACCCCTTTTATATTTTTTCGTGCACGCGGCATAAAATTCTGACGCGGCCATGGAAATCTTATCACATGAGCGTGCCCTGTCGACGCGGGGATGTTTTTTTCATCCAGCATAAAGAGTTGCAGACATGGCAACGAACAGCAGGAGATTCCGGCAATCGGCGCAGTCTGGCAGCGTTTACCCGGCGACCAAGGTAAATTAAGACGAATACAAGGAGCCCCACCATGCCTGCGCCGCTGCAACAGATCACGACATCACCGGAACTGCCGAAATCGGCGGACGCCGTCATTATTGGCGGCGGTATCGTCGGTGTGTTCGCAGCCTATTACCTCGCCCGGCGTGGCCTGAAAGTGGCTCTTGTCGAAAAAGGTCTTGTTGGCGCGGAGCAATCCAGCCGCAACTGGGGTTGGTGCCGGCAACAGAACCGCGACGCCCGCGAATTGCCGATTTCAACGCAGAGCCTGACGCTCTGGGAACGGTTTGCCGCAGAAAGCGGCGAAGACACCGGTTTCCGCCGCTGCGGATTGTTCTACCTGAGCGACAACGAAGCTGAAATTGCCGGCTGGGCGCGCTGGCGCGACTTTGCCATCACCGCAGGCGTGACGACGCATATGTTGAGCGCGGATGAGGCGAGCAACCGCGGACGCGCAACTGGAAAACGCTGGAAGGGTGGCGTCTTTTCGCCAACGGACGGCACCGCCGATCCCTCGATGGCGGCGCCGGCCGTCGCGCGTGCCCTCATGAAACTGGGCGGAACGGTGCACCAGAATTGCGCCGCGCGCGGTCTGGAGACGGAAGGTGGTCGCGTTAGCGCCGTCGTTACCGAAAAAGGCACGATCCGCACCAAAACCGCCATCATGTCCGGCGGCGCCTGGGCCTCGTCCTTCTGCCGCCAGCTCGGAATTCGTTTTCCGCAGGCCGCTGTCCGCTCCTCAATTCTGTCCGTCACGGCAGGTGCGGAAGGACTGCCGGATGCGCTGCATACAAAAGCCGTTTCTGTAACACGCCGGAGCAACGGCGGTTACACGCTCGCCATCAGCGGCCTCGGTCGCATCGACCCGACCGCGCAGCAAATGCGGTTTGCACGCGAATTCGTTCCGATGTTCCTCAAGCGCTGGCGCAGCCTGCGACCGGGTGGATTGGAGGGGATTCGCGGTGGGCACGAAACGCTGAAACACTGGCGGCTCGATGCGCCGACGCCGATGGAACGGGTTCGTATTCTCGATCCGAAACCGAATGCCGCCGCCATCCGTGAGACCCACAAAAGGGCGCTGGAACTTCTGCCTGCACTCCGCAAAACCCAGATATCCGCTGCCTGGGCCGGCTTCATCGACAGCACGCCGGATGGTGTGCCCGCCATCGGCGAGACCAGCGAATTGCCCGGCTTCATCCTCGCCGCCGGTTTCAGCGGCCACGGTTTCGGCATCGGCCCCGGCGCTGGCCACCTGATCGCCGATATCGTGACGGGTTCAACCCCGATCGTTGACCCCGCCCCGTATCATCCCAGCCGTTTCCTTGACTCGTCATGGGGCAAGGTCGCGGATTTCTGATTGTTCTGCGCAGGCCAACAGACGAATCAAAACAGCACCCGCAGGCATGACCTGCGGGTGCTGCCGTCCACCGCATTTATTCGACCGGTCAGCTTTTCGGCAGGCCGGGTGGGTTGGTTCTCGATTCCGGCAAGGCCTCTTCCGAAAGCTGCCAGCGTTCCAGTATCTTCGCGTAAGCGCCGCGCTTGATCAGATCGTTGGTGGCGAGCGTCAGCGCATCGGCCAGTCCCGAACCCTTGCGGGTGGTGATGGCGACATCCGAACGTTCCGGCCAGCCGGCGGAGAGTGTTCCGACACGCTTGATGGTCTTGTCACGCGCGGCGATGAAGACTAGCTGCGCATGCGGCTGGACGATCACATCCGCCCGCCCGGCAGAAAGCGCGACAAGCCGGGTGGCCTCGTCGTCATAATATTGCAGCTCGAGCGGTTTTAAACCGGCGGCTACATTCTCGTCATTCCATTTCAGCAGAATACGCTCCTGATTGGTTCCAGCGCCGACGATGATCTTCAGGCCCGCCGCATCCTTCGGCTCATTTATGGCGGTGATGCCGCTGTCGGACTTCACGAAAAAGCCGTGCAGGCCCTGACGATAGGTGGAGAAGTCGAACTTCTCCTTGCGCTGCTCGGTCACCCCGACATTGGAGATGACAGCATCGTATTTGCCGGAGGCAAGCCCCAGCGGCCAGTCGGCCCAGGCGACAGCAACCAGCTCAAGCTCAAGGCCGAGACTATCAGCCACCGCAAGCGCATAGTCCGGATCGGCACCCACCACGGTCTTGGCGTCCGTCGCATAGGTCGCGAGCGGTGGTCCGCCAGGTGCAACCGCGACCGTGAGTTTGCCCGGGGTGATGAATTTGAAATCTTTCGGGATGGCGGCGATCGCTGCGGGGTCTTTTTCTACCCTGATCCGGCCAGGCTGGTCTGGCGAAAGATCGAAGACATCAGTTGCGAAAGCCGACCCGAAAGCGGCGATAGAGAGAAAAACGCCGAACGTGACTGTGGCAAGACGAGAGGTGAGTGCCATTCTGGCTCCCCGATAAAATGGATTGCGGGACGGAGGTAGCGCGGACGGGAGGAGGCCCGCGCTACCGGCTGAGTGACGTCCCACCTTCAACTCAGCTTTGTGGAAACTCAGCTTTCTGGCAGCAAACCAGCAATCAGCTCTTGGGCAGACCGGGCGGATTGGTGCGGGATTCGGTGATGGCTTCCGAACCAAGGTTCCAGCGGGCGAGAACCTTGCCGTAATTGCCGTTCTTGATCTGGGCGTTCAGTGCCGCCGTGATGGCTGCGGCAATTCCGGCATCCTTTTTGGAGGCAACGGCGATTTCCGCCGCTTCCGGCCAGCCGCCGGAGAAGGTACCAACGAGCTTGGTCTTCTTCTGGCTTGCTGCCTGGAAGGCTGACGTCGCGTTGGGGCCGAGATAGGCGTCCGCGCGGCCGGATTGCAGGGCGACATCGAGCACGGCCTGATCGTCGTAATATTGCACATCGGTGTCGGCCAGACCCTTGGCCTTGTTGTCCTTGATCCATTTCAGCAGGATCTGCTCCTGATTGGTGGCAGCGCCGACGATAACCTTCAGCCCGGCAACATCCTCGGGCTTGCTGATGCTCGTCACCTTGCTGTTGCTGCCGACGTAAAAGCCGAGCAGGTCGTTGCGGTAGCTGGAGAAGTCGAACTTTTCCTTGCGGGCTTCAGTGACCGTGATGTTGGAGGTGACGGCATCATATTTGCCGGAGGTGAGACCCAGCGGCCAATCGGCCCAGGCGATGGGAACTAGCTGAAGTTCAAGGCCAAGACTGTCAGCAACCAGCTGGGCGATATCCGGCTCCACGCCAATAGGCGTTTTCGTATCGCTGGCATAATCGACCAGCGGCAGCCGGAAAGGCACGGTCGCGACCGTCAACTTTCCATCCGCGACGAACTTGTGGCCAGCGGGCAGAAGCTTGATCGCTTCTTCCACCTTCTCAGCGCGCACTCGCCCTTTCTGCTCCGGCGACAGGTCGATTTCCTGCGCATGCGCAGCCGGTATCAGCGCGGTGGTAGCGGTGAAAAGACCGCCTGCAAGCAACGACAATAATTTCGATGAAAAAGCCATGCGAGTGTTTCCTTTGTTGTTTTGATTAGAGAACTTTTGCGAGGAATTCGGCGGTGCGGGGATGTTCCGGGCTGTTGAACACCTGGTCCGGCGTGCCTGTTTCGATGATGCGGCCCTGTTCCATGAAGACGACCCTGTCGGAGACTTCACGGGCAAAACCGATTTCATGGGTAACGATGATGAGCGTGACGCCGGAGCGGGAAAGCTCCTTGATGACATCAAGCACTTCGTTGACGAGTTCAGGATCGAGCGCGGATGTCGGCTCATCGAACAGCAAAACCTTCGGCCGCAACGCCAGCGCCCGGGCGATCGCCACGCGTTGCTGCTGACCGCCGGAAAGCTGACGGGGATAAGCGCCAGCTTTTTCGGCAAGGCCGACGCGAGCCAGAAGATCGCGCGCCTCGGCCTGCGCCTGCTCTTTCGATATGCCACGAACGGCGATGGGTGCTTCGATGATGTTTTCAAGCGCGGTCAGATGCGGGAACAGGTTGAAGCTCTGAAACACCATGCCCACTTCGGCGCGGCGCTTGAGGATTTCCCGTTCCTTCAGCTCATAAAGCGTATCGCCCTTTTGACGATAACCGACCAGTTCACCGTCTATGGCGATAAAACCGTCATCGACGCGCTCGAGATGGTTGATGGAGCGCAGCAATGTGGACTTGCCGGAGCCGGATTGGCCGAGAATGGTGGTGACACTGCCTGCCGGAATGGAAAGGCTGATATCATCAAGCACCTTCAGCGACCCGAAGGATTTCGAAACGCCATGAATATTGACCGACCCGCCACGATTTCCGAGCTGAAAGCTCACGGCACGGGCAGGCACCGAACGCTCGGGACTTGCGGCTGTCGTGGCCACCGTTCCCACGGCTTCAGGCAAGGGTTTGCGCGGCAGGAAGGTGCGGTAAATCGTGGCGAACAGCGATGGCGGCGGGTTGCGCAGCGCACCGCGTGAAAAATGCCGCTCGATATGGTGCTGCACGATCGAAAGCGCCGTCAGTATCACCAGATACCAGACGGTCGCGACCATCAGCAGCGGGATCACTTCCAGATTGCGGCGATAGATGATCTGGATCGTGTAGAACAGCTCCGGCAGGGCAAGGATATAGACCTGCGAAGTCCCCTTGGCGAGGCCGATGATGTCGTTGAAGGCGGTGGGCAAGATGGAGCGCATCGCCTGCGGCAGAACAATGCGGGACGCCTGCCGCCGCCGGGGAAGGCCGAGTGCTGCGGCAGCCTCAAGCTGCCCCTGATCAACCGAGAGAATGCCGCCACGGACGATTTCGGATGCGAAGGCGGCCTGATTGAGCGTCAGCCCCAGAACGGCGGCCGCAAACGGCGTCATCAGCTGCGTGGTATTCCAGCTGAAGAAGTTGATGCCGGTATAGGGCACACCGATCGTCACGGTCTCATAGAGATAACCTAGGTTGTTGAGGATCAGCAAAAGCACGATCAGCGGGATGGATCGAAAAATCCAGATATAGGTCCAGGATACGGCAACCAGCAGCGGCGAGCGTGAAACGCGGGCAAGCGCCAGCAGCGTTCCCAGCGCGAAGCCGAGCACCGCACCGAGCGCGGTCAGCAGCAGCGTCCGTCCTAAGCCGACCAACACCGGTTCAGCGAAAAACCATTCCGCAAAGACATCCCAGCCCCAGCGCGGATTGCCGAAAACGGAATGTAGAACGGCCGCAATGATGAGTACGGAGAAGACTGTTCCCACGGTCCGCAAGGGGTAGCGGGCCGGCACGATGCGGAAATGGGAATACCCACCCTTGATCGGTTCACCCTTCTGGTCGTTCAATGCAACATGCGGAAAATCAGAGGCTATCGTCATCGGAAAAAGCCTTTCACGGGTGGGCCGGGGAAGAATGCGGCCGGGCCGCCGGTATCGACGCGCTTTCCGCAACGGAGGCGGAGGCGCTATCGGCAAGCCATTTTTCGAAAGGCAGCGACCTGATCGTTTCAGGATCGGCCGACGTATCGAACAACGCGCGATAACCGTTGGTGAGATATAGGCCGACCGCTTCCGGCTGGCGGAAGCCCGTGGTCAGATAGACACGGGCGTAACCCTGCCGGATCGCCTGCCGCTCCAGCTCCTGAAGCACTATTTTGGCAAGCCCCTGCCGGCGGTGGGCCGAATGGGTCCAGACCCGCTTGAACTCGGCGGTTTCCTCGTCGTAGCGCATGAAGGCACCGCCGGCGATCGCCTTGCCGCCACGCAAGAGCAGCAGGAAATTGCCCGACGGCGGGCTGAAAGCCTCCGGCGGATATTTGTTAAGTTCCGCCTTGGCGCCTTCCGCGTTGAAATATGTGCCGTAGCGGCTGTCATATTCGAACAGCAACTCCTCCAGAAGCGGGGTTGCGAGCGGATCATTGACCGATGTGTAGAGAAAACTGTCGCTCATCTCATTGTCCTAAACTCGTTGCATCAGGAGAGGTATGCTTCGGCCAGACGCACCCAGAAGCGTGCCGCAGGCGCAATGATCGCATCGTTGAAATCGTAGTGAGGGCTGTGCAGCGGCGCGCTCTCGCCATTGCCGACGAAGAGATAGGAGCCCGGCCGCTCCAGAAGCATGAAGGCGAAATCCTCGCTCGCCGTTCGCGGCTGAAAGCCTTCTGCAACCTGTTCGGCTGGAAAATGCCGTTTGGCGACGTCGCGGGCAAACGTTGTCTGCCTGATGTGATTGATGACGGGCGGGAAGCCACGGGAGTAGGTGACATCGGCGCTTGCGCCGAAGCTTTCCGCCTGTGCTTTGGCAAGGGCGGGAAGCCGCTCCTCCAGTCTGTCGCGCACGGCGGGCGAAAAGGCCCGCGCGGTAATCTGCAGTTCGACACTCTCGGGAATGACGTTGGAAGCAGTTCCGCCATGGATGGAGCCTACCGTCAGCACCGCCATGTCTCGCGGGTCGACATTGCGCGAGACGATGCTCTGCAAGGCGGTGACGAAGCTTGCCGAGGCAAGAACCGGATCAACCGTTTCATGCGGCGCCGCCCCGTGCCCGCCCTTGCCGATGATCCGAACCTTCGCCTTGTCGACGGAGGCCATGGCAGGCCCTTCGACAAAGCCGAATTGTCCGGTTTCGACACCCGGCCAGTTGTGCAGCCCGAACACGGCATCGACGGGAAACCGCTCGAAAAGCCTGTCCTTTATCATCGCTCTAGCACCCGCACCGATTTCCTCGGCTGGCTGGAAAATCAGCGTCAGTATGCCGGAAAAACTCGATGTTTCAGCTAGATAACGGGCAGCGGCGAGCAGGATAGTCGTGTGACCGTCATGACCGCAGGCATGCATCACACCCTGTGTCTGGCTGGCATAGGCAAGACCGGTTTCCTCGACGATGGGCAGGGCGTCGATATCGGCGCGGATACCCAGACGCTTGTCACCATGACCACGTTTCAAGGTGGCGACGACGCCATGGCCCCCGACACCCTCGGTCACCTCATATCCGAAGGAGAGGAGATAACGGGCAACGAGCGCCGCCGTGCGCTTTTCCCCAAGCGAAAGCTCCGGATGTCGGTGAAGATCGTGCCGGATGGCGATGCTTTCCTCGATGAAGGCAAGGATTCCCCGTTCGGCGTCGTCCTGCGGACGCGCGCCGTCAATGCGGATATTCATGGTTCTGGTCTCCTGCGCTGCGCTTTACCCGCACAGCACCTTGAAATTCTCTTCGGGCGGCAATGGCTGCCGCCCGACCCCGCTTTTATGCGATCGCCTTGCTGGAACCGCTTTCAGCGTGGGAATAGATGCTGTCCTTGAAAGGCAGGCCGAGATGCTCACGCAGCGTTGTGCCTTCCAGATGCGGTTCGAAATATCCGCGCCGTTGCAGCACCGGTATGACGAGGCGGATGAAATCATCCAGCCCTTCGGCAATCACCGGGAAGCCCAGAATGAAACCGTCGGCCGCATCGTGCTCAACCCAGCGGATGATCTCGTCCGCCACCTTGTCCGGAGTTCCGATGAAACCTTCGCGCGGGGTCGCCGCCTCCAGCGCCGCTTCGCGCAACGTCTGGCTCTTTTCCTTCGCACGGCGCTTGATGCGGTCGGTCGTCGAACGGAAGCTGTTCTTGCCGATCTCGCCAAGTTCGGGGAAAGGCTCATCCAGCGGATAGACACTGAAGTCGTGGTGGTCGAAGAAACGGCCGAGATAGGCGAGCGCATCCTCGATGGTGATGAGGTTGCGGATGATGTCGTATTTTGCTTCCGCCTCCTCCTGCGTCTCGCCCACAATCGGCCCGATGCCAGGGAAAATCTTCACGTCGGCTGCGGATCTGCCCTGCGCGACAGCACTCTGCTTCACGCGTTTGAGGAATGTCTGGTTTTCCTCGAGCGATGCAGAATTAGTAAAAACGGCGTCGGCATGTTTGCCCGCAAGCCCGATACCGGCATCCGAAGAACCCGCCTGGAAAATCACCGGCTGCCCCTGCGGCGAACGCTGGATGTTCAGCGGACCTTCCACCTGGAAGAAGCGACCCTTGTGGCCGAGCGTGTGGAGTTTTTGCCTGTCGAAGAACTGTCCTGTCTCGCGGTTACGCACGAAGGCATCGTCGTCCCAGCTGTCCCACAGGCCCTTGATCACCTCCAGATATTCATCGGCGATCTCGTAACGCAGCGCATGTTCGGGATGGTTGCGGCTGTAGTTCCTCGCCGTACCTTCGAGTGGCGTCGTCACTGCATTCCAGCCGGCCCTGCCACCGCTCAGAAGATCGAGCGAGGCGAACTGGCGCGCGATGGTGAAGGGCTCGCTGTAGGAGGTCGAAACCGTGCCGGCAAGACCGATCTTCGAGGTGACGGAGGCCAGCGCCGAAAGGATGGTCAAAGGCTCGAACCGGTTGAGGAAGTGCGGAATGGACTTGTCGTTGATGTAAAGCCCGTCGGCAACGAAGGCGAAGGCGATGCCGGCGGCTTCTGCCTTCAGCGCGTTCTTCCTGAAGAAATCGAAGTTGACGCTGGCATCAACAGGGCTTTTCGGGTGCCGCCAGGCGTTCATGTGCCCGCCGGGGCCCTGGAGCATGATGCCGAAACGGATTGTCTTTTTCGTCATGTCATTTCCTCCTGAGGACAAGTTCACGCGGCCCTGGAAAGGCGGTGTGTGGCCAGCAATTCGATCGAGGCGAGCCTCTGATCGGCCCCCACATGCGGCGGCTCCACGATGAATTCCTCGATACCGTGCTCATCGGAAAGCGCGCGCAGCGCCTTGTGAATATCGTCCGGCCCGCCATGCAGGACGTTGGGCTTACGCTCCTCGATGCGATAATCGGTATCGCCGGACTGGCGGGCGAATTCTTCCGCCTGTTCACGGCGGCCAAGGTTGAACGCCTTGCCGTCGCTGAGGAACACCCGGTAGATGCGCTGACCTTCCACCTGCCGCGCCGCATGATCGGGATCACTGGCGGCAAAGACGGAGAGGGCAAGGATCGGCGCCCTGCCGCCGCTCTCCTCACGGAAAGCCGACAGGCTGCTGCGAAGAACCTCCGGATCACCATTGAGGTGGCCGGCAAAGACGAAATTCCATCCTTTGGAAGCTGCAAGCCTTGCGCTTTCCGGGCTGGCACCGAGCAGAAACCGTTCCACCGCAACCGGCGGCACCGGTGTTGCCTGCAACCCGGCCTGCGCATGCCCGTGCGGCGCGGCACCGGAGAGAAACGTGGTAAGTTCACCAAAAGCCGTTTCGAAATCCGGCTTGCGGGCGGGATCATAGGCCTGCTGTAGGGCAGACGTCGCAAGCGGCAGCCCGCCCGGTGTCTTGCCGACGCCGAGATCGACCCGACCGGGGGCGAGCGACGACAACACGTTGAAAACCTCGGCGACCTTGTAGGGGCTGTAATGCTGCAGCATCACGCCGCCCGAGCCGACGCGGATACGAGAGGTCTTCGCCAGAATCCATGCAACCAGCGCTTCCGGCGCGGAACCGGCAAGCTCCGGCGAATTGTGATGTTCTGCCACCCAGAATCGGCGATAGCCCAGTTCTTCGGCGCGTTTGGCGAGATTGATCGTGTCGCGGAACGCGCTTGCCGCGTTCTCACCCGTTGGAACAGGGCTCTTGTCCAGCAAACTGAGAGTATACATCATCACCTCGCATGTCTTTTGATGCATACTTTGTCTACTGATTTTATATAGTAATAAAGGACGTTCGTTCCACGTTGCGACGCGATCAGAGAAAATATTGTTTCCCGCTATGGTTTCGGCAGGCGTCTTTGGCAAAGCAATCCGAAACGATGAGGAAACAGGGCGAAAAACGATGGTGTAAAGCCGCTTTGTGCATCGAGCCGGGACGAAACGGACTTGCGCGGGAATTCGGTAAAAACTACTTAGTAAGTTGAGAACACCATAACCCGGCACTCAGAAGGTGCTGGCCCTCTTTGCGGATCATGCGATGTTGACCAAAAAAGGCAAATACGGACTGAAGGCTCTTGTCGATCTGGCGCGGTTGCCCCAGGGCGAAACCGCCTTTGTGACCGAGATTGCAACCCGCAACAATATTCCGAAAAAATTTCTGGATACTATTCTTCTGGAACTGCGCAACAGCGGCATTCTGCGTTCCAAGAAGGGACCGAATGGCGGTTATTCGCTGTCGAAAATGCCATCGGAAATCATGATCGGGCAGGTCATCCGCACGCTGGACGGGCCCTTGGCCCCCATCCGCTGTGCCAGCCGCACCGCTTTTGAAGCCTGCGACGACTGCGACGATCCCGAGACCTGTCAGGTCAGGGTTTCGATGACGGACGTGCGGGACGCCATCGCAACAATCCTGGACAATATGACGCTCGCACAATTCGTGGCAAAAGGCGGACAAGACGCGCAATTTATTCCGGCAGGCGAATAAGCGCCGTTTATTGCCGGCGCAGATCGTCTCCCAGGGTCGCAATCAGCCCGGATTCGCTTGCACCATCGATAAGGCCGAGACGGGCCATTAGAATTTCCAGCGTGATGGCATTGTTGCGGACAGAGCGAAAGGTCACGCTTTCCGCCCCCACCTGCGCCGCATCGATATTGGCCGCGAGGCGGGAAATCTGTGCCTTCAGCAATTCGATTGCGAGAAATATTTCGCCGATAAGGGGGCGCGCATCACCTTCCTCGGCCAATCTGTCAATCAGCAACGCTGAAAGCTCACGCTGTTTCTCACCCAGAGCCACGGCGGCCTTCAGAAGGGTGAAAACGGAGGCTGCCAGATTTCCAGCGCCCTGGGCAAGAAACGCGACCTGATCGGCGCGCAGCAGGCCGTCCCATGATGTATCCGGGCGATTGCGAAGAACAACGAGCACGGCCTGCCCTGCCGTGTTGACTGCCGGGACAACGATCCAGTCTGCATCTGAGGTAACAGATCGGGCAATGTCATCGGGCAGCCGCAAGCCATAGTCGTCGCCAGTCAACAGAACCGCCTGATCCACGCCGGCGTCAGATGAGGCAAGCGCAAAAGTCTCACCAAGATCGAGGCGGGCGAAGAGGGTTTTGCGCTGCTCTTCGCTACCGGCGTTCCTGATGAATTCGAGCGCCGTGAAGTGTTCGGCAAGCGCATGCGCCGCCTCCGCATCCGCCGCGGAAATAATCGAGAGAGCTTGCGAGAGAACGTCGTTTGTGATGTCCGCCCCGCCCAGATCGTTTGGAACGGAGAGGGCGAGAAGGCCGGAACGGGCAATCCGCGCGTGGATTTGTGCGGCACTTTCCACCGCGCATTTTTCGGCAATCGTCCGGGCAACGTTCAGTACATCCCCATCCGCGCCGAGACGCGGGGACACGAAACGAATTCTTTCGCCGAGCGGCGTGACAGATCCCATGCTCAACTCCCTCAAAGAATGACCCAGTGAAAGCGCCGGAAAGGCCGGAGCTCAGTCCAGCGAATGATAACGGCCGTTTTGATAGACCAGCGAGTGACCCGACCCGATGCGGATCGCCTCCACCTTACCGATGATGATGACGTGGCTGTGGCGCTCGATCGCCTCCTCGATGGTGCAATCGATCGCGGCAACGGCGTCCTCGAGGATGGGCGCGCCGCTCGCCAGACGGGTCCATTCCGCGCCGCGATAACGGTCCACACCTTTCAGACCGCCAACACCGGCAAACTGGTTGGCGATGAACTGATGGTTCGGGCCGACAATATTCACCGCCAGATGGCCGAAGCGCTGCACCACAGGCCATGTGGAGGAGGAGCGGTTGAGCGCAACCAGAATTCTTGGCGGATCGACCGACAGGGCGGTGGCGGATGTTACCGTAGCACCCGTGCGCGCATCACCCTCGCCCGCCGTAATGACGCTGACACCGCCGCCCAGCGTCCTGAGCGCCGCCTTAAGGCTATCGGCATCCGGCGCCTTGCCAGAGACGGGATCGCGGAGATTGATGAATTGTTGATCCTTGGCCGCATATTGCAATGTCATCGATCGCTCCTGAAAACAGCTTGTTGCTCAATAGTTAGCAGCGGCGGCGGGGCGTGAAATAGACATCGTTTTCCATAATACTTATATTCTATGGAAATAATGTTTTATATGCCGCTCTCCCGTGAACGCTCCGCCGAATGACGCCCATGGGAAAGGCTAACCGGAAGACAGGGCCGCCTGCCTTCCGGCGATTGATCACGAGCCGGATACCAGCTTGACGTTACCGCCGTGGCCGCCGCCGCCGAAAACCTGTTTCGTGCCGAAAGACGAACGGATCTGATTACGTGGCCCATCAAGCCCGATTTCCGGAAACAGCAATTCGGATAGACGATAGGCTTCCTCCAGATGCGGATAGCCCGATGCGATGACGGTATCGATGCCCAGCGCCTGATACTCCCGCAGCCGCGCCGCAACTGTCTTCGGCGAACCCACCAGCGCGGTGCCGGCGCCAGAGCGGACAAGACCGATTCCCGCCCACAAGTTCGGAGAGACTTCAAGCTGGTCACGCCGGCCATTATGCAGCGCCCGCATCCTTGCCTGACCGACCGAATCCGACGCCTTTAAGAAGGCCTCCTGAGCGGAAGCGATGGTTTCGTCGGAAAGCTTGGAAATCAGTTTGTCCGCATCGGCCCAGGCCTCCTCATCGGTTTCGCGCACGATGAAATGCAGGCGAATGCCGAATGTCACTTCTCGCCCCTTTTTCGCTGCGGCGGCGCGAACCTTGGCGATTTTTTCCGCCACCTGTGCCGGCGGCTCACCCCAGGTCAGATATTTGTCGGTGATACCGGCCGAGAACTCGATCCCGGCATCGGAGGAGCCGCCGAAATAAAGCGGCGGACGCGGTTCCTGCACCGGTGGCAGGCCGAGCCTGGCACCCTGTGCCTTGATATATTTGCCGTCGAGATCTCCCTTGCCAGTTTCGATCAACGAATTGAACACCTGGAAGAACTCGTCAGCGTGGTCGTAACGCTCGTCGTGCGGCAGGAAGATGCCATCACCAGCCAGCTCCTGCGCGCTGCCGCCAACGACGATGTTGAGAAGCAGCCGACCATGGGAAACACGGTCCAGCGTGGAGGCAAGCCGCGCATAATAGGCCGGCGAGGCAACGCCCGGACGGATGGCGACGAGGAATTTCAGTTTCTCGGTATAGGCGGCGAGATTGGCCGCGAGTATGAAGGATTCCTCGCAGGCGACGCCGGTGGGAATAAGCACCCCGGAATAACCGAGCCGATCCGCAGCCTGCGCTATTTCCCGGAAATAGCCGGGATCGGCGGGACGTGACAGATCGTCGGAGCCAAGATAGCTGCCGTCGCCTGAGGTGGGTATGAACCATAGAAAATCGAGTGGTTTGTCAGCTGTGCTCATCGACAGGTCCTTTGCAATCCGCCCATCGGGCAATTCGGCTGGGTACTAAAAGGGTAGCCAATTCCCCGCCGCGTTTAAGAAATTTTGTTCCAATTTCCGTGCCGCAAGGAGAGTTTATCTCCGCTGGGAAATGGGTCTGGGAAGCGAAAACAAACCTTTCGCCTCCCTGTGTCAGAGGACCGAATAAAGTCCGAGCATCGCGAAATTCATTTCGTAAATCTCTTCCCGCTCAAGGTCGAGATCGCTCTTTTCCCGCTTGATACGACCGGAATGATCCAGCGGCTGGAGACTGCCCTGATCAACCCCTCGCGGCCTACGCCTGGCCAGACCGAACAGATCGACAGTAAACGCATGAAGTCCCTGCGGCATGTGCGCCTCCTTTGGTCAATTCGCTCTATCCTCCGGCGAGCGCCCAGATTGGTCAATATTTTCCATAAAATTACTATTCTATAATTGGCGGATTGCCGGCAAACGTGGACTAAGGTTGCGGCAGCGGGAAAAATTCCGTTTCGAACCGCCAATAAAGGGGTCATCGCAATGGCACCGACACGATGGCCGCTGAAAGCACGGACTTGGGACGAAAAGACTATAGAGCGCCGGCATCACCCTGCAGCAGCGCACCGTGCAGAACGGGTGATCCGCGCTTCCTCGATCTGCTGGCCTTGATTTCGGACGCCGCTTTCAGGCGTGCGAAAAGAGCATAGCCCTCGGACCACCGGCCGAAACCGGCGGCAATATTGATGTGTCCAACGGAGCCGAGATTGACGATATCGCTTCCCCAGTCAGCAGCGGTGCGGGCTAACTCGTCCGGATTCATATAGGGGTCGTTCATGCTACCTACGACGAGACTGGGGAAGGCGAGCGGCGACCGAGGAAATGCGCCGAAGCGGACGATGCATGGATGCATTGCCTCCACTCTGTCGAGATGGGCGGGCGCCACCAGAAGCGCACCCCTGATTTTGCTGGCCACGGGTCGTGTCGCCATATTGGCGACAAGCAGGCAACCCAGGCTGTGGGCGACAATATAGGCGCTTTCGGTTGCGGCGAGCGCCGCTTCCAGACGCTCAAGCCAGTCTTCAAGAACCGGGCATTCCCAATTCTGCTGATCGACCAGCTGCGCCTCCGAATCTTCCAGCAGCCAGTGCCGCTGCCAATGCCCCTCATCCGAACCGTTGAGGCCGGGGACAATCAAGGTGGTACACATGCCTACTCCGTGGTTTGCGGGCGGGGTGTGCCAAGAATGGTGAATTTCGCAATTTTAGTCGACTATTGCCTTGCTCAGCTTTTCCGAACTCGAGAAAAATCGATCCATACAATTCCGTTCTGGCAAAAAATACGTCCTCGGCAGCGGGCCTCAAAACTGCGCATGTGGAATCATTGCCTAAAATATTTTCCATAGAAAATATGTTCTAATTGAGCAAAAGACGCGGAAAGCTTTTCCTCTGCCGCATCCGAAAAGAAACGCCGCTGCTTGGCCGTGCCGCCGCCGGTTTGTCATTCTCGCACTATCGGAGACCTCAACCTCCCGAACCCCAAAATGGCAGATGCCGAGCCTCGGCAGGGCCATTCCACCGCGAAATAAAGCGAAAATTCAGGCGGATAATGTGAGCAGCACGAGCGAATTTCTCTGGTACATACCCAATGACGTAAAACCCGGACATCGGGGCGACGCCGTCAGCGAAAACCACAACAGCCTCGATACTTTAACTACCCATGCCAGGGCGCTGGAAAACCATGGCTGGAAGGGCGCGTTGATCGGCACCGGCTGGGGGCGTCCGGATACCTTTACGGTTGCGGCGTCGCTTACCGCGCGTACCACCACTTTCGAGCCACTGATCGCTATCCGCCCCGGCTACTGGAAGCCGGCCAATCTCGCATCGGCCGCCGCCACGCTCGATCAGCTTTCTGGTGGCCGGGTACGAATCAATGTCGTTTCCGGCCGGGACGAGCTTGCGGCCTATGGCGACGAAGAAGGCGATCAGGCGCAGCGTTACGCGCGCACGAAGGAGTTCATGCGGCTGGTGCGGCGGCTCTGGACTGAGGAAAACGTCACTTTCGATGGCGACCATTTCCGGGTCAGGAACTCCACCGTTTCGCCGCGCACCACTGAACGTGCCGGCCGGCCACATCCCAAACTCTATTTCGGCGGCGCGTCCGAGGCCGCCGAACAGGTTGCCGCAACTGAAGCCGATGTCCAGCTCTTCTGGGGCGAACCGCTCGCCGGCGTGCGCGAAAGGATCGAACGTCTCAGACATTTCAGTGAGACCCTCGGCCGTGACCTGCCGCCGCTGCAATTCGGTCTGCGGATCACCACGCTGGTGCGCGAAACCACGGCTGAGGCTTGGCGCGATGCGGAAGCAAAGGTGGCGGAGATGGCTGCGAACAATGGCGTGCGCTGGAACGATCATCTGCAAGGTGTCGCGGTCGGCCAGCGCCGCCTGCTGGATCTGCACACGCAGAGCGATGTGCTGGACGACAATCTTTATACCGCACCCGGCAAATTTGGCGGAGGCGGTGCCGCAACGACATGGCTCGTCGGTTCGGCGGAAGACGTCGCCGCGTCGCTGCGCAAATACCGCTCGCTTGGCATCACCCATTTCGTGCTTTCCGACACGCCCTATCTTCAGGAAATTGAACGGCAGGGCGACAAGCTGTTGCCGCTACTCCGGGACTGATGCGAGCGGCGTCAACATGGGCGGCCTGCCGAACAAAGCCGCCCATGTCTTCTACGGTCAGCCGCCAACAGCCTTGATGCTCTGACGGCCGAGGATAGTTCGGATCATGTGGCTTTGCGGCGCATGCGCCCTTGCCGTTATGGCGTCGCGGTGATGCCGCTCGAGATCATAGTCGCGGCGAAGGCCGCGATTGCCGCCGAGCTCCAGCGCCAAATCCGTCACCGCCACCGCATTGTCGATCACCACATGACGAACGGCGAGCGCATCCGTGCCTACCCTCTCACCCGCATCGACATCACGCGCGACGGAGCGGAGCAGACGCCTGTTGGCCACAAGAAGCACCTCGATCTCGCCCAGACCTTCCTGAATACGCGGAATGGATGACAGCGGCGCGCCGAGGCTTGCCGGAACATGGCCTGTCAGATGGCGCAAGAGGGCGTCACGCGCCGAAAGCGCGACACCATGATAGACGGAGGCCAGCAGCACGAAGAAATTGTAACCGTCCGCCTCATCCCGCCGCAACGGCTCGTCCGCCGGCTGTTCGGCAACGATATCGGCGAGCGGCACCCTCACATTCTCAAGCAGGAGATCGTCGCTGGCGGTGGCATACATTCCGGTCGCTTCCCATGCCTTTTCCCGGCCGATGCCCGGCGCATCGAGCGGGACCAGAAGCTGGATCAGGCGCGGCACCTCTTCCGTCGTGACGGCAAGTACAATCGCCCATTTCAGACCCGGCAGGCCGGTGACGAAGCTCTTGCGGCCATTGACCACCCAGAAATCGCCCTCGATCCGCGCCGTCGTTTCCGGCAGGCCGCCATGGGCCGGGGAACCGATCCCCGGCTCTGCCTGCGCATTGTTCAGAAGCGCCCGCTCCCTGTTATTGGCTGCCAGCACTTTTGCCGCGAGATCTGCCGGCCACCTGCCGCGCCGGATGGCAGCATGAACGCTGTAATGCATGGCAAGGATGAGGGCGGTTGACGGATCACCCTTGGCAATGGCGGCGATGACGGCATGCGCGGTTTCCATGCCCTCCCCCCAGCCACCGTCCTTTTCAGCCGTCACGAGACCAAGCAGGCCAGACTTGAAAAGCGCCTCGAAATTACCGGCGGCGAATTCACCGCTTTTGTCATACTCCGCCGCAGTCAGGCTGAAATCTTCGGCGAGCGCGGTTGCGATGGCGACGGGATTCAAGTGCTGCTCCGGGCTCGGAACGGCGGATAAAGCGCCGCTCATGCCACCGCCCTTTCACTGGCCGTGACAAAACGGTCATCGATCCACGCAGCGAGATCGAAGTCGTTTTCAAGGAAACCCCATTGATGCAGGAAATCCTTGTAATGGCCGACGGCGGCGACGAGGTCTGCATCAAGGCCAAGACCTAGATGGCGGTGGACATCCGGGCCGTTGGCGGCCAGAACCTGCTCTTCGGTCGCACCCGCCTCGCGCGCGATAAAACGGCGGGTCTCTTCCGGATGCTGCTCCGCCCAGAGCGAGGCTTTGGCAATGGCGGCAACCAGCCGCTCCACCAGATCGGGGCGCTCATCGGCAAGTCGTCCGTCAACTGTCAGCACGCGGGGAGAGCCGGAGTTGATGCGTATCTTCGGGTCGGGGTGAAAACCGAATTCCGCCACCTGCACGGCGCCGATCAGGTTCGCGGCGGCGATACCGGCAGTACCCTTGACGAAAATCGCATCGACCTCACCCCGCAACAGCGCGATGATCTCCTCACCGAACGATTGTCGCCGCTTCAGGCCGAAAAGGGATGGTCCCTCCTGTGTCGCCAGCACGGAATCCTTGATCACGATATCCTTCAGCTCGATATCCTCGGCCCTCAGCCCCTCCAGCGAAAGCGCCGAAACGATGCCCTTCAATGCTGTCGCTCGCATGAAATCGACAATGCCATCAGGTCTGCGCGGCACACCGAAACGGCGGCCGACGAGATCGGCAAACGAGCGGATACCGTTTTCCGGAAGGGTGATGATCGCCTGGAACTCATCGGTCCAGGTAATGCCGATAAGACGCGTATCGCGCCCTTCCGAGCGGGCGCGGATAGGGGGCACATTACCGCCGTGGCGGAAGGACCATTCCAGCGTGTGGTTGAAATGGCTCTGCCGCACGGAGCGATCCGGTGAATCGATGATGGATTTCAGCGATATCCCTACATCCTCGAAGGTCTGCGCGAGATAACCGAGCTGCGCCGCAAGCCCCACGGGCGTGGGCACCGGGCAACGTGTGTACCAGATTTCAGAAAGTGTCGTGCTCATGGCTTTGGCCTCGATGAAAACGATGACACCAGAAAGAGATGCTGCGGTGCCCGTCGACGAAAGGGAGATGTCCCTGCCCGCCGCAAACGGTGGGCAGGGTCTGGCGAGACGATCAGGATGCCGCAATATGCGCGAAGGCCAGGCTGCCCGCGACGCCTTCTGCACCGATCGTGTGATCGGCAATGCGCTTGTTGAAGATGGTGATTTCAGGTGCCGCAACGATATCGATGGCAGGAACGTCATCGACGAGGATCTGCTGTATTTCCTTCCATTGCGCGACGCGCTTGTCCGGATCGATCTCGACAGCGGCAGCTTCCAGCAGCGCATCCACCTTGGGGTTGCTGTAGGCGGCGCCATTTGAGAAGGGCACACCCTTCTTGAAGTTCTTGGACCAGTAGAGCCGCTGCACACCGACTGTCGGGTCGAAGAGATTGCTCATGCCCTCATAGGCAAAGTCGAAATCACGATCCGTGTAGATGCGCTTCGTGTAGGTGGCGAAATCCTGCGTCCGCACCGTCACATCCACGCCGACCTTTGCCAGTGCCTGGCGAATGTAATCTGCGCCGCGCGGATAGGCTTCGGTGCTCGGCACATAGTCCAGATTGAGCTTGAAACGGATGCCATCCGCGCCGCGCTTGTATCCCGCCTCGTCCAGCAGCGCTTCGGCCGCCTTCAGATCGATCGGATAGGTCTTCAGATCCTCGACAAACCATTTCGTCAGCTTCGGATTGATCGGGCCGGTGATTGTCGCGCCATAGCCATAATTGACCGTGTTGAAAATGACTTTGCGGTCGATCACATGCGCGAAGGCACGGCGGACGCGTACGTCCTTGAACACATCCTTTTCGAGGTTGAACTCAACGCGGCTGATAGAATTGGTATATTGATAGCCATTGGTCTCGAAGCCGAGGCTCGGTAGTTCCTTCAGGCGGTCGAGATCGCTATAGGCGACCGGGGTGCTCGGAGCGAGATCGATCTCACCGGTTTCGATTGCGATGGCACGGGCCGACGCATCTGGAATGAAGCGAACGATAAGCTTGTCGAGATAGGGGCGCGGCGCATCCCAGTAATCGGCATTGCGCTCAAAAACGATATGGCTGCCGCGCACCCATTCCTTGAACTTGAACGGGCCGGTGCCGATGGGTGCGAGATTGACCGGATTTTCGGTCACTTTCGTACCCTCATAAAGATGTTTCGGCACGATGGGCGTTTCGGCGGCGGCAAGCGCCGTAATCAGATAGGGCGCAGGTTTGGAAAGAACCAGAACCGCCGTCAGCTCGTCCGGCGTCTCGACAGCAGTGAGGTTCAGGAATGTATTGCGACCGCGCGGATGCACTTCCTTGATGGTGTTGATGGAGAACGCCACATCGGCAGATGTGAAAGGCTTGCCGTCATGCCATTTTACACCGGGTCTCAGATTGAAGGTGTAACGCAGGCCATCGCCGCTGACATCCCATGATTTGGCCAGGAGCGGCTTGGGATTGAGGTCGAAATCATAGGTCAGCAGCCCTTCCGTGACCTTGGGCGATATGTAGACGGAATTATAGGCCGTGTGCGCGATCGTCGTCAGAACCGGCGGCTCCGATGAGATGAGCAAAGTGGCCGTTCCGCCGCTTGCCGGCTCTGCTGCGTTGAGCTTCAGCCCCGGCAACGACACCACGCCAAGCGCCACCGACGCCAGCAGAAATCCGCGGCGCGTCGTCTGGTTGAAAACAGTCATGCGATACCTCTCCTTAATTGAACCGGCGAAAAACCGGCAAAACTGAACGGCCGCGCTTGGGAAGAAGTTTGTTCCGCAGACGAGAGTGAGATTGGCATGAAGCACCAACCATTCTCATAAATAGGAATTATCTTTTCTTTATGGCGCATTTTTCCGTAAATTTCAGAAAATAATTCTATTACTCTTTGACAAATTCCATAAAATTAGTCAACTAATACCAACGCCTTTACGGGCCGATTTCATGTTTTCAAGCGAATGGACTGGAGCCGATGTCGAATTCGAAACGGATTTTATCGCAGGCAAGGCGGGTGGCCATTCAGGCCGTCCCGACGGTTCTCGGTATCGTCATCCTGAACTTCTTCCTGCTGCAGCTAGCGCCTGGTGATGCGGCTGACGTGCTGGCCGCGGAAGCGGGTTCGGCGACCGTCGAGACCATGGCCGAAATTCGCTCACGCTTCGGGCTCGACCTGCCGGTCGTCCATCAGCTCATGAACTATCTCGGCAATCTGGCCCAGTTCAGCCTCGGCTTTTCACCCCGCTACGGCATGCCGGTCGCCGATCTTATCGGCCAGCGATTGCCCGGCACGCTGGCGCTGATGGGAGCAGCACTTGGCATTGCGATTTTCGTCGGCGTTTTCCTCGGCTCCATCATGGCGCTCTTTTCCGGCAAGCTGCCGGACCGGATCATTTCGATTGGCTCGCTAATCTTTTATTCCGTGCCGGGCTTCTGGATCGGCCTGATGCTTATCCTCACGTTCTCGGTCAAGCTCGGCTGGCTTCCGTCTGGCGGCGACAGCACCATCGGCAGCAGCCTCACCGGCCTCGACGCTTTTCTGGACAGGCTGCGCTATATCGTTCTCCCCGCCCTTTCGCTGGCGCTTTATTTTCTGGCGATTTATGCCCGCCTCACCCGCGCGGCGATGCTGGAAGTCAAATCCCAGGACTATGTGCGCACGGCACGGGCAAAAGGCGTTTCGCCTTTCCGGCTCACCACACGCCATATTCTGCGCAACGCGCTCATCCCAATCACCACCATGGCCGGCATGCATATTGGCGGCCTGCTGGGCGGTGCGGTCGTGGTCGAGACGGTCTTCAGCTGGCCAGGCCTTGGCCGTCTTGCTTTCGAGGCCGTCATGGCCCGCGATTTCAGCGTGCTGCTCGGCATTCTGCTTCTCTCTTCCCTTGTCGTCATCATTGTCAATGCCGCCGTGGACCTGTTGCAGGCATGGCTCGACCCCCGCATCGGAGAAAGCCGATGAATTCCTCCCAGACATCAGCAGTTCTCGACGCGGCCGAACTCAGTGCCGAAGAGAGCAATCCCAAACCTAAAAAACCTGAAGAAAAAGTCTGGCCCTATATCCATGCGCCGGACGCGCTTTCAGCCCGCTCCGTCTCCGTGCCGCGGCGCGGCTTGCGGCGGGAACTGAAGATTTTCCTGACCAATCCCAACGCCATCGTTGGGCTGCTGTTTCTTGCCACCGTCCTCATCGCCGCTGTCACGGCCCCGCTGATCTATCCGGGCGATCCGCTGGAAATGGTTGCCCGCCCCTTCCTCTGGCCCGGCCAGAATCCAGCCTATCCGCTCGGCACCGATTCCATGGGTCGTGATGTGCTAGCAGGCATCGTGCATGGCGCACGCATCTCGCTCACCGTCGGTGTCGTCGCCACCCTGATCGGGCTGACGATCGGCATAACAATAGGTGCTTTCGCCGGTTATTTCGGTGGCGTCATCGACGATATTCTTGTGAAGATCATCGAAATCTTCCAGACATTGCCGAACTTCGTGCTGCTGGTGGTGCTCGTCGCCATTGCCCAGCCTTCGGTCACCACGGTAACCTCGGCAATCGGCATCATTACCTGGCCACTTGTTGCGCGCCTGACCCGCGCCGAATTCCGCGCCATCCGCGAGAAGGACTATGTGCTTGCCGCACGAAGCCTCGGTTATGGCCATGCGCGTATCGTGTTTCAGGAAATTCTGCCCAACGCCCTGCCGCCGATCATCGTCACCTCCTCCGTCATGGTGGCGGGTGCGATCCTCATGGAAGCAGCCCTTTCCTTCATGGGACTTGGCGACCCCAACCGTGTTTCCTGGGGTTCGATGATCGGGTCGGGACGCGACGTCATTCGCACCGCCTGGTATCTGACCGCCCTTCCCGGCCTCGCCATCGTCTTCACCGTCATTTCGCTGAACCTCATCAGCGACGGTCTCAACGATGCGCTCAACCCCCGTTTTTCGGAGGAACGCCGATGAGCAAACTTATCGAAGTCCACGATCTTTCCGTCAGCTTCGGCTCAGCCCAACCGGTCAAGGGCGTCAGCTTCGATGTGGAGTCCGGCGAAATGCTGGCAATCGTCGGCGAAAGCGGCTCGGGAAAATCACTGACTGCGCTCGGCCTGATCGGCCTGTTGCCGTCGCATGCAAAAACCGGCGGGCGTGTTCTGCTCGAAGGCCGCGATCTCCTGCCGCTTTCCGAGCGGCAATGGCGCGGCATTCGCGGCCGCGATATCGGCATGATCTTTCAGGAACCGATGACCTCGCTGAACCCGGTCCTGACGGTGGGCGAACAGATCATCGAGGTGCTGCGCATCCATGAAAGGATCGACAGGCACCAGGCGCGCAAACGCGCCATCGAGCTTCTGGACCTCGTCAATATTCCCGACGCCCAGCGCCGCGTGGACGATTATCCGCACCAGCTTTCCGGCGGCATGCGCCAACGCGTCATGATCGCCATCGGCGTTGCCTGCAATCCCAAACTACTGATCGCCGATGAGGCGACGACCGCGCTCGACGTGACGATACAGGCGCAGATCCTGCAGCTGCTCGACAATCTGCGCCGCGATCTCAACATGGCCGTCATCCTCATCACCCACGATCTTGGCATTGTGGCGCAATGGGCCGATCGGGTCATGGTCATGTATGCCGGCCGCAAGGTGGAAGAAGGATTGCCTGAACCGGTTTTCTCCAATCCTTACCACCCCTATACGCGCGGCCTGCTGGCTGCCTCTCCGCGCGCCGAAGACGGCCAGCATTATCGCGACGGGCCACTCATCGAAATTCCGGGTTCAATCGTTTCCGCCACGGGGGAGCGCGGCTGCGCCTTCCGGCCACGCTGTCCGAGCGCCCGCGGTTTCTGCGGGCAGTTCGTACCGCCGCTGAGGCTCGTCTCGGAAGGCCGCTACGCCGCCTGCCCCTTCGTATCCCCCACATCCCAAGAGGTATCCGATGACGCTCTTGTCAGTGCATAGTCTTTCCACCCACTATTCGGGAGGACGCGGAACAGTCCGCGCCGTCGACGATGTGTCGCTCGACATCGAGGCGGGCGAGACCGTGGCGCTGGTGGGTGAATCAGGCTGCGGCAAATCCTCGCTCGGCAAGTCGCTGATGCGGCTGGTGGAGCCCACTTCCGGCAGGATCACCTTCAAGGGCGCCGATGTCACGGCGATGTCGTCGTCGCAGCTGCGCGGCATCCGCCGCCGCATCCAGATGATCTTTCAGGACCCATTCGCGTCGCTCAATCCGCGCCAGACGGTGCGAACCATCCTTACCGGGCCGTTGAAGGTGCACGGCATTGGCGACAGGGCGCAACAGCGGGAGATCGTCGAGGCGATCGTCGCGCAGGTGGGGCTGCCGCCTGATGCACTCGACCGCTATCCGCACGAGTTTTCCGGCGGCCAGCGCCAGCGCATCGGCATTGCCCGGGCGCTCGTTCTCGAGCCGGAACTGGTCGTCTGCGACGAGCCTGTCTCGGCGCTCGATCTTTCCATACAGGCGCAGATCCTCAACCTTCTGGTGGAGATGAAGAAACGGCTTTCGTTGTCCTATCTCTTCGTATCCCACGACCTTTCGGTCGTACGCTATTTTTCCGATCGCGTTCTCGTCATGTATCTCGGCAAGATCGTGGAAAGCGCGCCGACCGCGGAGCTTTGGGCCTCTCCGAAACACCCCTATACCCGTGCGCTTCTCGCAGCCGTTCCCGATCCCGCGCGCCGCAAGCAGGCAGCGCCCATTTCCGGCGACCTGCCGAGCCCCCACAACCCGCCATCCGGCTGCCGGTTTCACACCCGCTGCCCGCTCGCCACCGATCTCTGTCGCGAAAAAGCGCCGGATTACACCCTTTTCGGCAAGAACCACGCCGTGGCTTGCCACCATGCCCAATAAACTGAAGGAGCAACCATAATGGTCGACTATCGCTATCTCGGACGCAGCGCGCTGAAAGTTTCCCCGCTGAGCCTCGGCACGATGATGTTCGGAGGCCCGACGCCGGATGACGTGGCCTTCCGCATCGTCGACAAGGCACGCGAGCAGGGCATCAACTTCATCGACACTGCCGATGTCTATCACGACGGCAAGTCGGAAGAAGTCGTTGGTCGCGGTATCAAGGCCAGTCGCGATCACTGGGTTCTGGCAACGAAATTCGTCAATTCCCACACCAAGGGTCCGAACCTTGGCGGCCATTCGCGCAAATGGGTGATCGAGACCGTCGAGAATTCGCTTCGCCGTCTCAACACCGACTACATCGATATCCTCTATTTCCACCGCGCCGTCTTCGACGCGCCGCTGGAAGAGCCGGTACGCGCCATTGCCGATCTGATCCGTGCGGGCAAGCTGCGCTATTTCGGCGTTTCCAACTTCCGGGGCTGGCGCATCGCCGAAATTTCGCATCTGGCCGATCAGCTCGGCATCGACCGGCCTATCGCCAGCCAGCCGCTCTACAACATCGTCAACCGCACGGCCGAAGCCGAGCAGCTGCCTGCGGCACATAATTACGGGCTGGGCGTCGTTTCCTATTCGCCGCTGGCACGTGGCGTGCTGACCGGCAAATATCAGCCGGGTGAGCAGCCGGGCGCAGATACCCGTGTCGGCCGTGGCGACAAGCGGGTTCTGGAAACCGAATGGCGCCCCGAGTCGGTCGAAATCGCCCAGAAGGTTGCGGCGCACGCCGCATCAAAGGGTGTTTCGGCAGCGGATTTTGCGCTGGCCTGGGTGCTGAACAACAAGTTCGTCACCGCCGCGATTACCGGCCCTCGCACTGAAGACCATTGGGACGGTTACGTCCGCGCCCTCGATGTGAAGATCGATGCGGAAGACGAGGCGCTGGTCGACAGCCTTGTGACGACAGGCCATCCCTCGACACCCGGCTTCAACGATCCGAGCCATCCCGTCGAAGGCCGCGTGCCGCGCAATATCGAACCGGCTCCCCGCCCGGTCGTCAAGCCGCGCGCGGTCGCCTGATCGTCCAGAAGAAAATGCCTGCGGCGCGACCGTGCCGCAGGTCATCACATCCGCTCAGGGAAAATCCGCAATGTCCAATCCTAAAATACAGACCGCAACCACCGATAATTCCAGCGTGCCGAGCCGAGACGACATTCTGGCCCGCGCCAGGGACATTGCGGCTGTTGCCGCCAAGGATGCCGCTCGCCGTGAGCGTCAGCGGGAACTTCCCTTCGAAATCTTCGGCCTGATCAAAGAAGCCAAGATCGGCACGCTGCGCATCCCCGAGGCCAAAGGCGGGCCGGGAGGCTCGATTGCGGACTATATAGAAGTCCTGATGATCCTCGGGGAAGCCGACAGCAATATTCCGCACGCACTCCGCAGCCATTTCAATTTCACAGAAAACCTCGCTCTCACACCGATCGAGCTCGAGGATCGGCGGCACCTCGAAAATGTCCTCACCGGCAAGCTCTTTGCGGGCGCCAGCACGGAACAGGGGACCAAACGCCCCGGTGAAATCACCACGCGCCTCAGCGCCGATGGCGACCGTTATCGTCTGAACGGCCGCAAATGGTATGCGACCGGCACCGCCTTCGCAGATTTCGGCACCTTTAGCGCTGTCGGCGACGACGAACAGCCGATCGGCGTCCTCATTCCGCTTGATCGGCCCGGGATCACCATTCTCGACGACTGGGACAGCATGGGCCAGCGCATGACGGCAAGCGGCGGCGTTTTGCTTGAAAATGTCGAGGTGCTCCCGCATGAACTGACGACCCGCAAGCTCGGCAGCCAGATCGGGCGCCACAGCTCGGCCATGCGACAGTTGCATCTCGCTGCCTCTGCCGCCGGTGCCGTTCAGGGCGCACTCAACGACGGCATCGACTATGTTCTGCGCCAGGCGCGCACCACGCTCCACAGCAGCGCCGAAACCGCCAATCAGGACCCCTTTGTGCAAAAGATGCTCGGCGAGATCAGCGCCGGTGCCTTCGCCGTCAAGACGCTGATCCGCGAGGCGGCAAGAACGCTCGACTGGACCGCCGCCGCCTTTTCCAGCGGCGACGAAGAGGCGATAGAAGCGGCTTTGCTGGAAGGTTCTCTCGCCACCGCCCGTACCCAGATCATCGCATCGCAACTTTCGCTGACGGTCGCCACCAACCTTTACGAACTCGGCGGCGGATCGGCGACGTCCAGCGAGCGGAATTTCGACCGCCACTGGCGCAACATCCGCACGGTCTACAACCACAATCCGCTTGCCCACAAGGCGCGTGTCATCGGCGACTACTATCTCAACGGCACCACGACGCACCTCAGGGAAGGCCGGGTATTCTAGCCATGAAGGGAAAACGGCCATGAGAACGGAATTCATCCCTCCTTCGGTCGCAAGAGCGGCTTTCCGGTTGCCGACGCTTTCCCGGCTGCCGCCGCTGACGGCCCTGCGCGCATTTGTCGTGGCCGCGCGTCACGCTAGCTTCTCGCGGGCGGCGGAAGAACTGCATGTCTCGACTGCCGCAATCGGCCAGCAGGTGCGCATTCTGGAAACCCATCTCGGGCAAACACTCTTCAGCCGCCAGCGCGGCGAACTGGTGCTGACCGAGGCCGGCAGCACGCTTTACCCCGGCCTTGCGGACGCTTTCGAGACGATGATTGGCAGCCTTTCCGATCTCATGGCCTCCGGCGGCCGGCGGCAGGTGAAGGTTCTGGCGGAAGGCTGTTTTGCGGCCCGATGGCTGGCGCCACGGTTGGGAACCATCGTTCCAGCCCTTGGAGACGTAGATATCTCGATTGAATCTCTCGAGGGCGATACCATCGACCTCACGCATTTCGATGCCGATTGCGCGATCGTCGCGACCCACGGACAAATCCCCGGTTTCATCCACGAACCGCTTTTTGCCGACGCCGTCAGTGCCGTCTGCACCCCGGATTTTGCCACCCGCCACCAGCTTGGTGGTGAACCCGAGCGGCTTCGGGATATCTCTTTTGCGATGTTGCGCGGCAACGGCGCCGATGCTGCCTTCGAATGGGCAAACTGGCTGCGGGCCTGCCGCATTCCGCTTCGGCTTTCGGCAACCGGACCGCGCTTTTCGCGTCAGACCGCGCTAATAGAGGCACTCTTGTCCAGCCACGGTATCGGCCTTGCGCGCCACTCGCTCATTTCTGAAGAGCTTCGAACCGGCCGTCTGATCGCGCCTTTCGGTGTGCCTCAGCCGACCGCCAGCCGGTATCATCTTCTGACCAGTCCTGACAGGCGGCGGCTGCCGGAAATTGCATCTCTACTCGCCTTGTTGCGCGAGGACACACGCTCTCTCGAAGCCGCCGCCTGAGCACGCCCGTCCCACATCAGGCGCGTTCCCTTTGCCGTATGGATGTTTTCCGGCCGGGGCAGGCCGTAATGATCACGCAGCGTGTCGCCCTCGTAGTCCTCGCGGAACAGCCCGCGCTGTTTGAGGATCGGCACGACCTCGTCGACGAAAATATCGAACCCGCCATTCAGCCATGGCGGCATGATGTTGAAGCCGTCGGCAGCACCTTCACGGAACCAGGTTTCTATCCAGTTTGCCACCTGTTCCGGCGTTCCCGAAATCACCTTGTGGCCGCGCCCGCCGGCAAGCCGGTGCAACAATTGCCGGATCGTCGGATTTTCCCGGTCGATGACATCTAGAACCAGCTGATGCCGGCTGCTATCCGCCTGCGCGCGCGTCGCTTCCACCGCCTCCTTCGGCAACGGCTGATCGAGATCGGCCGATGAGAGATCAATGCCTGTAATGCGCTGCAACTGCCCAAGCGAAAAGGCCGGCTGGATGAGATCGTTGAAACTCGCCTCTAGCTTTCGCGCCTCCTCTTCGGTGGAGGCGATGAAGGGGCTGATCCCCGGCAGGATTTTCACATGGGCGGGATTGCGCCCCGTGGCCGCCAAGCGCCTCTTGATGTCGGAATAAAAAGACCGCGCACTCTCCAGAGTTTGATGCGCGGTAAAGATTGCCTCGGCATAACGGGCAGCAAAGCCACGGCCGTCCTCCGAAGAGCCGGCCTGCACATAGACCGGCCTGCCCTGTGGCGAGCGTGGCAGGTTAAGCGCGCCCCGCACCCGGTAGAACTCGCCCTCGTGACAGGCGGGATGGATGCGGTCGGTATCGGCGAAAAGACCGCTCTCCTTGTCGGCGACGATGGCATCGTCTTCCCAGCTGTCCCAGAGCTTCGTCACCACATCGACGAACTCAGTCGCCTGCCGGTAACGGTCGGCATGCGGCGGATGCTGCTGGAGATTGAAGTTTCCGGCCGCCGCATCGGCGGAGGTCGTCACGATGTTCCAGCCCACCCGGCCGCCGCTGATATGATCGACCGAGGCGAACAGCCGCGCGAGATTGTAAGGCTCGTAATAGGTAGTGGAGGCCGTCGCAATGAAGCCGATCTTTTCGGTGACGGCCGCCAAGGCCGCCAGCATGGTGATCGGTTCCAGCCGGTGCCGGGCGGCATAGCGGATATTAGCGTCCAGCACCGGCGCATCGGCAAAGAAAATGGCATCCAGCTTTGCCGCCTCGGCCTTGCGGGCGATATCCTGGTAGAGCCTTATATCCGTGACGCGCAGTGGCTCCGACTCGGGGTGGCGCCAGGCTGCTTCATGGTGCCCACCCGGATAGATGAACGCATTGAGGACCAGCTTCTCGGATTTTCTGCTCATGGCGATGAACCCTTTTCAACTTTGACGCGGCTTTAAACGAGAGGTGAGGATGCGCTTAAGCCTCCTTCGTCACCCACGCTTTGGCGAGATTGCCGCTGAGACCCTCCGCCCCTGTCGCGTAATCCTTAATGCGGACGCTGCCGACGACCGGCTGGATTGGCGAAACGAGATTGATGACGGGAAGATCCTTGGCGACGACGGCCTGAAACTCCTTGAAGAAGGCTGCGCGCTTTTCGATATCCGGCTCCACCGCGGCCGCTTCCAGCAGCCGGTCCACTTCCGGATTGGCGTAGTGGCTGGCATTCGAAAACGGCAGGCCGATCTTGAAGTTCTTGCTCCAGTAGACACGCTGCACGCCGGCCGTCGGATCGAAGGTATTGGAGAGGGATTCGACTGAAAGGTCCCAGGCGCGATCGGTATAAACGACCTTCACATAGGTGCCGAAATCGAATTTCTGGATATCCGCCTCGATGCCGATCTTGGAAAGCGCCTGCGCTATGAAATCCGAATAGGTCTGCGGGTTGAACGGGTTGGTGGTGACCCTGAGCTTGAAGCGCTTGCCGCCATCCTTGCGCAGAAAGCCCGCCTCATCCAGCAGCTTTTCCGCCAGCGCGACGTCGAATTTGGCAAAACCGATATCCGGATTGTGGAACTTCGCAAGGCCGGGGCTGATCGGCGTGGGTGATGGCACGGCGTAACCGTAAAGCACGGTATCGATCAGCGCCGGAACGTCGATCGCGTGGGCAATGGCCTGCCTCACCTTCAATTCCTTGAGATATTCGTTCTCAAGGTTGATGACGAGCTGGTTCTGCTGGCCGGCATAGGCGTAGATGCGGTCATCCACCTTCAGCGTCGGGATGGATTTCAGTCGTTCCAGATCGGCAAGCGCCACAGGGTTCGGGCCAATGTCGCCCTCTCCGGTTTCCAGCGCCGCCGCGCGAGCGCCCGCATCATTGATGAGGCGAATGATGACGCGGTCGAGATAAGGACCTGACGCGTCCCAGTAGTCGGTATTCTTTTCCAGAAGAATATGGCTGCCCGGCACCCATTCCTTCAGGACGAAGGGACCGCTGCCGATGATCTGGGCGGGTTTTGGATTGTCAGTCGGCTTGAAGGTCTCGAAGATGTGCTTTGGCACAACAGGCGATTCCGACGAGGCGAGCGCGGTTATCAATCCCGGCGCCGGCTTGGAAAGCTTCACCTTTGCGACCAGCGGATCGGAAGTATCGACGCTTTCAACATGCGAGAAAGTCGCCCGGCCGCGCGGATGGGCTTCCTTCAGCCGCAGGATCGAAAACTCCACATCCGCCGATGTCACCGGCTTGCCGTCATGGAACTTCGCATTCGGCTGCAGATGAAAGACATATTCCAGCCCGTCGGCGGAAACGCTCCATTCTTTGGCAAGGCTCGGCTTGGGCGAAAGTTCGTAATCGTACGTCAAAAGCCCGTCATAAATCTTCGAGCCAATGAACTGCGGACCGCCCGCACTGGTATTGATTGCCACGAGCTGCGTCGGCTCGGGAAAATAGACGATCTTGAGCGTACCGCCCGAAACCGGCTCTTCAGCAGCAGCGAAAGAACCACCTGGAAGCGCCACGAAAGCGCCGGCGGCGAGTGCAATTTTATGAAACTGGCGTCTGGAAAAGGTCATGTCTATCTCCGATAAAAATCCGATGTGCGGGGTGCGGCATCTCAGTGCAGTTGCGGGAACCCGTGACGCTCGGCGAGGATTTGCAAAATGCGTTTCGTGTCCTGAATGAAGTGCGTGTCGCCTTTGGTCGTCGCATCGGCTGGTGCATCGCCGGTAAAGACGAACAGCGGCAACGACTGGTTTTCCTCTCCCACGACGGCGATGACCGCTTCGCGCGGACGCTGAAAACCGACCCGGTGGATATCGATCCCGGCAGCAAGGTCCGGAAAGGCGGCAAGCAGGCCTTCGATCTGGTTACAATGCGGGCAGACGAACCGGACACCGGGGTGCTTGGGGTCTTCAAAACCGGGGGCGATCAAAAAAAGCGTATCCTTGGCCATGGCATCCATCGTGTGCGGGTGAGATTTCATGGACACAGTGCAGGCAGAGAAATCAGAGGTCCAGAAAGCTATTCTTCCCGCAAAACGAAGAATTCCTTCGCCCTAAATTATTGAAGAAATTGATTTTTTTAGAGTTCCGATAATTGGCATCACCGTTCCTGCCGGCCTGTTCCAAAGGCAACGTTTTTCCCGAAAACGCCGTTATCCCGCGATAGTGAAAAAAGGCCGGAGGGCCGTTTTCAGCAATAAAAAACCCGGCAAAATTGCCGGGTTTTTTATTGCCATATGCAAAACGCTCACTCGTTCTTCCAGGCCGTCGACAGATCGCCATAGGCAATGTCGATGGTGGTGACGAGAGACTGCAGGCTGGTGTTGCGCAGAATGACGGTCGGCAGGGCGACGATAGAGAAATTCGGCAATTCGTCACCGGTGATTTTCTGGATATCGTGGAACTGCCCCGCCCGTTTCGTTTCATCCACTTCAATCGCAGCGGCGCGGAAAAGATCATCCACCCTGGGATTGTTGTAATGGGCGGCATTGACGTATGGCGCGGGTTTCTTGATGCCATCGGACCAGTAGAGCCGCTGCACGCCCGCTGTCGGATCAAACAACCGGCTGATGCCGTTCACTGTCAGGTCAAAACCGCGCTCCGTATAGACGCGCTTGATGAAGGTCGCGAGATCGCCTTCGACGATATCCACCTTCACGCCGAGCTTGCCGAAGGACGAGCGTAGATATTCGGAGGTTTTGCGGAAAACGTCGGAGGGCAGGAAGGCCAGCCGCAGCGAAAAACGCGTGCCATCCGCACCCCTCGGATACCCCGCCTTGTCCAGCAGCTCGTTCGCTTTGGCCAGATCGAAGGGATAGGTAAAGGGCTTCTCGTCATTATAGGCGGTGAATACCGCCGGAATGTTCGAACCGGCGGGTTTCGCCGTGCCGAAAAAGATCGCGTCGTTGATGAAATTGCGGTCGATTGCATGTGCCAGCGCGTGCCGCACCTCCTTTTTCGCGAGGATCGGATTCTCCAGATTGAACTCGAATATGGCGGCGTTATTGAGATAGGAGTCGGTATAGACCTCCACCGAAAGCTTGGGATTTTGCCGCAAACGCTCCAGATCGCTGTAGGAGACATCGGCGGTATAATCCGCCTCGCCCGTTTCCACAGAGATGGTGGTGGAGGCCGCGTCAGCGACGAACCGCGCCACGAAGCCATCGAGATAGGGAAGATCAGCCTGCCAGTAGTTCGGGTTCTTCCTGAGCTTCACATAGCTGCCGCGTTTCCATTCCTCAAATACGAAGGGGCCAGTGCCAACGGGCGCGTTGCCGTTCGGGTTTTCATTGTAGTTTTCCGAAGCATAGGCATGGGCCGGCAAAATGGGCGTTTCGCCACCGGTCAGCGCCCGCAGAAGATAGGGTGCAGGTTTGGAAAGCACCACTACCGCCGTCAGCGGATCGGGCGTTTCGATATCGGCAACATTGGCGAAAGTGATACGGCCGCGTGGGCCCACCTTCTTGAAGGCAAGCAGGGAAAATTTCACATCCTGTGCGGTGAAATCCTTGCCATCATGCCATTTGACGCCCTTGCGCAGCTTGAAGGTGTAGCGCAGCCCGTCGGCGGAGGTTTCCCAGCTTTCGGCGAGAACCGGATGCGGCTTGAACTCGCTGTCGAAGCGCACCAACCCTTCCAGGATTTTGGTGGAAATCGCGCGCGTGCGCGTATTGGAATCGGAAAGCGGCACAAGCGTCGTCGGCTCACCGAGACCCGCAAGGGTAACAATACCGCCCTTTTTCGGCGTCTCCGCCGCCAGCACCGGCACGGATGGCAGCAGCATGGCCACACCTAGCGCAGCACTCAAAAGCAATGTCTTACGTCTTGTAATATCCATGGATGTTTCCTCTTGCAGGCTTGTTTTCAAATTTCAGGCAGGCTTCAGCCGGGTTTCGACCAGTCGGGCAAACAAGGTGGCGCCGACCGGCAGGATGGCATCGTCGACAATGAAACCGGGATTATGGGCCGGCACGGTGCCGGAATGACCGAGGGTGAAGAACGCACCGGGCGCATGTTTCAGGAGGTCGGCGAAATCCTCGCTGCCCATGAAGCGGCTGGGCCCAGTGGAAACGCGCTCGTCTCCGAGAACTTCGCGCGCCACCCCGGCCACAATCTCCACCGACGCGTCGTCATTGGTCAGAACCGAGAATATGTCGCGAATATCCACCTCGGCGGTGAGCCCATAAGCGGCGGCAATGTGATCGGAAATCGTGCGGATTCGGCCCCTTATGGTCTCGCGCACGCTGTCGGAGAAGGCCCGCACCGTGCCTGCAATCGAGGCCGTTTCGGGGATGACGTTATAGGCAGATCCCGCCTCGATACGGGTGATCGACAAGACGGCCGGATCGGTCGGCGGCACATTGCGGCTGACGATGGTCTGCAATGCCTGGATGAGTTCACCCGTCGCTGGCACCGGATCACGCGAGACATCCGGGTGAGCCGCATGCGCGCCCCTGCCCTTCAGCCGGATATCGAAGAAATCGGCGCCTGCCAGAATGGTACCGGGCGAAACCTTCAGATGGTTGGGTGCTGCATGGGAGGAATTGTGCAGCCCGTAAATTTCATCGACGGGGAAATCCTTGAACAACCCATCGGCGATCATGGCGCGTGCGCCACCCAGTCCTTCTTCGGCGGGCTGGAAAATGAAAATCACCGTGCCGGCGAAATCACGGGTTTCCGCCAGATAACGGGCGGTGCCAAGCAATATGGTGGTGTGCACATCATGCCCGCAGCCGTGGAACTTACCGGGATAGACCGATGCATAAGGCAGCCCTGTTTCTTCCGGCATCGGCAGGGCATCCATATCCGCCCTCAACCCGATTGAACGGTTGCCAGCATGACGGCCACGCAGCACGCCGACCACGCCGGTCTTGCCATAACCGCGATGCACCTCGATGCCCCAGGAGGTGAGCTTCTCGGCGACGATGCCGGAGGTGCGCACCTCTTCGAAACCGATTTCCGGATGCTGGTGCAGATCGTGGCGGATGGAGACGAGTTCGGGAACATAGGTCCCGATCCGGTCTATGACTTTCGGCGCGGGCGTTTTGACGGGATCGACGGCAATATTCACGGTATCTCCTCAGGGCAAAAAAGATCGTTCTCGCAATCTCTGTGATTGCGAAGTGCTAAGCTTCAGAACTGGAAATCTGAGGCGGGAGAGGCGTCAGAGCCTCAGGCCAGCCTCCTTCATCAAGGGCAGAATGCGCTCAGCGAAATATTCGAGATCTTCGCGGAAATCGTAGAAATTCAGCTGCACGCCATCGATGCCAGCCTTTTTCAAGCCGACAAGCTGCTCGACCACCTGCTCCGGCGAGCCGATGATTTCGATATTGCCGCCGAGATTGCGCCCCTGCTTGTGGCGTGCATCGCCGCGACCCCGCCAGGCATGGGCGTCGCTGTCGTAATTGTTGGTCGCAAAGGCACGGGTGCCGGGCTGCGGTTTTCCCGCCTCGATGGCGTCGGCATAGGCGATCGCTTGCCTCTCCGTATCGCGGCTGACGATGATCGGATTGATGAGCGTCTTCACCTGACGGCCATAGGCCTTGGCGCGGTTCTTGATGGTGGCGATATGATCGGGAAGCGTTTCCAGCGCGCTGTCGATATGCGCGCCGCCGGGCGAGGTAACGAAAACCAGATCGGAATGGCGGGCGGCGAAATCGATACCGGCTGGCGAGCCGGTCGCCGTCACCAGCGGCGGGCGGCCAAAGGCGGGCTTCGGCGTTATCCAGCCGTTGTTGATGGCCCAGGGGTTAAGCTTGCCCTCGTAGGAGAAGTTTTCGGTTTCTCCCCACAGGCGATGAAGCACATCGAACAACTCGCCCGCCATGTCGTAGCGCTTGTCATGGTCGATCCGCTGCCAGCCGAACATTTCATGCTCTATGGCGCGATGGCCGGTGACGATGTTGATGCCCCATCGTCCCCTGGCGATATGATCCAGCGTTGCGCCATATTTGGCGAGATGTAGCGGATGCAGGGGACCGTAAAGCACATGGATGGTGGAGATTAGAAGAATACTCTTGGTGACCGCCGCCATGGCGCCGAGTGCGATGAAACTGTCGAGCGAGGATTCGCCGTCATAACCGCCCTTGGGCAGCCATTGCGTGCGGCTGAAGGCGATTTCGAAACCAAGGTCCTCCGCGCGCTTCACCAGCTCCGCGTTATAATCGAAGGTCCAGCTATTGCTGGTTGGCAGGCTGGAGAAGTTGATGTCCTGCAGATTGAGGAACAGCCCCAGCATCAGTGGCTGTTTCGCCGCGCGGCTGAGCGGGCTGTCTTCGAAATCAGTGGGGCTTTTCAGTTCGGGACCTTCAGGCAGTGAAACAGTCAGCGCCATGTCTTTTCTCCCTCGGAATGATTACCCTGCGCGGTGGTCGCTGCCAGCCGGGCGCGCAAATAGGCCTCCACGGTGCGGGGTAGCCGACCGGTAATCCGCTCGATGTTGTCGTTGACGGAGGCCGCGAGGCCCTCGCGGATAAGTTGGCCGAATTCACCAATCGCCTTCTGTTCGAAAGCTCCGATATGCGGTGGAAAAACGGAAGCGGAATGATGCGATATTCCCACGGGGCGATGCAGGATACGGGCCGCGATGCGGGCGATTTCCAGTGCCGTCAAGGCTTCACCGCCGGTTAGCACCAAGGCGCCGGAAACAGACGTGCTCGCAGTCAAGGCGTGAACCGCCACATCGGCTATATCGTCGGCATCAATGAAGGAAACGGCCGCATCGCCGAAACGGGCGGGCACATCCTCCCCCTGGCGTAGTGCTGCGACGACGGGTTCCAGCGCCACCTGCATCCAGGCATTCGGCCGCAGCACCGTATGCGCAATGCCGCTCCCGGCCAGATGTTTTTCGACCTCGGCATGGGCGGCACCCGAGACGGAGCGTGCGGCATTGGCGATGGTCCAGTCGGAACCGGATATTTTCACGATCCGCGATACGCTGGCGGAGAGAGCGGCATCGATGACCGCTTTCTGGTCCGCCGCCAGCGTTTCACCGATTGGGGAAAGGAGGAACACCGTGTCTATTGCGCGTGAGGCCTCTTTCAGGCTGGCGGGATCGGAGAAATTCCCCTCCGAAATATCCACCCTGTCGCCCCAAAGCTTGAGCGCCTCCTCACCCCGGCGGGTCAGCACCCTAACCTTCGCCTCTTTCTGCAAAAGGCGGCTGACGACGCGTTGGCCGAGCTTGCCGGTCGCACCCGTTACAAGAATGGTTGCTGTCATGACGCCCTCACTTTACCGCAGCCTGTTGCAGTAAAGAAAGGGCGCGCGGATCGGCCCAGTCGTTCACATCGAAATCGTCAGGGATGAATTTCCATTCCAGCAGGAAATCCTTGAAGTGGCTGAGCGCATCCAGCTCCGCCGGATCGAGATCGAGCCTCAGGCTTCGGTACACGTCCGCCCCGTTGGCGGCGATAACCGCTTCCTCGCTGACACCGATCTCGCGGGCGATGAAACGCACCGCTTCCGCCGGATTGTCATTCGCCCAGCCGGCAACCCGCTGTACCGTGGCCAGGAGGTCGGCGACGAGATCGGGCCTTTCATCGGCAAAGGTGGCATCCACGGTCAAAGGACGTGGCGTGCCGTTATTGATGCGGATTTTCGGATCGGGGTGAAACCCGGTCGACACGACGACGTGCGCGCCAATGAGATTGGCGACGGTAACGCCCTCCGCCCCTTTGACAAAAAACGCATCGATCTTTCCGCGATGCAATGCCGCGATCTCCTCCCCATAGGGCAGCCGTCGGCGCAGGCCATGGAACCTGTCGTCAGCCGGTCCGAGCAGCACCGGCTCGGTTGCGGTGAGATCGACCAGCTCGACCTCCGCCACGGAAAGGCCGGAGACGGTCAGTGCCGACACGATGCCCTTGAGCGATGTGGCGCGCTGGAAGTCGATGGTTTCGTTCGGTCGTTTCGGCAGCCCGATGCGCCGGCCCTTCAGCTCGCCGCCCTTTGTTATACCACTGGCTGGCAGCGCTATGACCGCCTGAAACTCGTCGGTCCTGGTCAAACCGACAAGACGCGTCTGGCGTCCGCCGGATTTTGCCCAGATAGGCGGAATATTACCGCCCTGACGGAATGACCAGTCCAGACGGTGATCGAAATGGCTCTGGCGAATGGCCGGATCCGCCGCATCGCGAATTGAGGACACAGTAATGCCGTGGCCGGCGAAACTCTCCTCGATCCAGCCAAGCTGCACCGCGATGGAAAGCGGCGTCGGCGCCGGGCAGCGCGTGTACCAGACGGTTTCAGGGTGGGTTATCTGGCGAAGGGCCGCATCAGCCATGGCGTTCGTCCTCTCAATTGCGATCTCTACGACACGCTACACGCCATAAAATATTTTCTATAGATAAGGTGTACTATTTGAGAGGCCATTGAGGAAATTCGTTTCCATATCATCATGGCTTCGTACTTCCGGTAAAATATCCTTTCGGAAATGGCGTCATCCTCGAGCGATACTTCGGCGGAGAGCGGCACGCGATGTGAGCATTTCCTTGCGGGAGTCGGCCATGTCTCAGAAGTTTTTCTTCTCCTGACAGCAAGGATTTTTAACTCGCGACCGGAACCCCGGCTGTTACGCTTCCCCGCAATTGTGTCGGACCCGCAAGCCGGCAATCCAACAGACCTGAAAGAAAAAGTGGCAGCATGAGCACGAACAAACGCCGGCTCAATCTCAATGTCGGCATCAATACCACCGGATACCTCGCCAATGCCTGGAAATACAGGAGCGGAGACCGGCACGATATCAACGATATCGGCTATTACCGGCGACTGACGGAACTGGCTCACAAAGGCCGGTTCGACGCCGTTTTCCTTTCGGATCACCCGGCATTGCTGACCGACCCGACAAGCCGGCCGTTTCACACCATCGATCCGCTCATCCTTTCCACATCGCTTGCCGCACAGGTGCCGGACATCGGATTCGTGGCGACGGTGTCCTCCACCTATAACTCGCCCTATAATTTTGCGAGACGAACGCAATCCATCGATATCGTCACGGGCGGTCGGTTGATCGTCAACATCGTCTCCTCCTTCAATCCGAACGTCGCCGCCAATTTCGGCAACGACCCGCTGCCGCCGCGCAATGAGCGATATGCCAAGGCCACGGAATTTCTCGATGTCGCGAAAAAGCTCTGGTCGAGCTGGGATCCGCGCCGCGAAGGCGAGATACCGGAAGACCGCTTCTGGGATGCGGCGACGGCCGAGACCATCGATCACGAGGGGCAATATTTTCATGTTAAAGGCCCGCTCAACGTCCCTCGTGGACCGCAGGGGCACCCCGTCATCGCCCAGGCGGGCGCTTCCGAGGGCGGCATCGATCTGGCGGCACGTCATGGCGAGATCATCTATTGCAACATATTGTCCCGTCCCGCCGGCCAGGCCTTTGGCAAAAAGGTCCGTGACCGCGCAGTGTCTTTCGGCCGCGATCCCTCCGGCATCCGCATCGTTCCCGGCCTCGTCGTCATTCTCGGCGAGACGCGCGAGGAAGCGCTGCGCAAACACGAACTCTACAGCGGAACCGGCTCGGAAGACGGTCTTCTGGCACGCTTCGCCAAGGAAAACGGTATCGATCCCCGCGATTTCGATCCCGATGCGAAACTGGATGGCGAGCGCTTCATTCCCGACCAGAACCGCCAATGGGCTGTCGGCATGGGGCTTGGCCTTTCCGAACTGCTGACCCATGAAAAGCTCACCGCCCGCGAGGCCGTGCGGCGCTCGGAGGGGCATCACCGGCTACTGCTCGGCACAGCGGAAGAGGTGGCGGACGGTATCATCGATCTCTGGCAGGACGGAACGGTTGACGGCTACACATTGCAGCCGCCCCGTGCCCCTGACGATATCGCCGAATTCGTCGAACAAGTCGTGCCGGTGCTGCAAGACCGCGGCGTTTATCCGCGCGAATACGAAGGCACGACCATACGCGAGAGATACGACCTGCATCAACCGGACTGACGCTGTTCGCCTCGTTCGCCATTCCCACGCTCGGCGCAGGAATGGCGGCGTTGTGAACGCGCTATTGAGCTGTTGCCACTTTCAAAACCGGTCGTCCGCCGGAAAGCTGCGGCACGACGGACGCGAAATCGGTCACGATCTGGCGATAGTCTTCCGGCTGGAATTCATAGGGCAGTTCCAGACGGAATTCCGAGACAAACGGCAGAACGGGATCGCGCGACAGCTTCTCCAGAATTTCATCCGTCGTCCCGACAATATCAGGCAGAAAAAGCGTGCGGCGCGCACCATGCGGCGTATGCGTGCGCTTGTCGCGCTCGGCCGCAAACTCCGCATAACGGCGGCGTGTCGCCGGGCTGGCACTGTCCGTCGGTAAAATCACGCGGCCAAGGGCGACGCGCGGCTGGCGCTCATGCGCCCATTCCTGCCGGAATCGGGCAACGAGGGCCGCCTGCGCCGTCAGAAAATCATCGGTATTTTCACCGCTGACGATATTGCCGGTCAGCAGATTGAATCCCGCCTTCCCCGCCCAGCGCGCGGAATTCTGCGATCCGCCGCCATACCACAGCCGGTCGGTCAACCCCTTGGCGAAGGGCCGAAGGCGAGGTACCTGCGCGCCCGCTGCATCGCCCGCCTCCGTTTCGCTGGACAGCGGTTCTGATCTCAAGGCCCTGGCGAGCTTCTCGGCACGGGCATGGCTGTAATCCGCATCGGGCGCCGTATCGACATAATCCGAAATCAGATGGGCGAAGGGCGGCGCGCCGACAGAGACGCCGACATTCAACCGTCCGTGTGACAGCACATCCACGGTGGCGAGATCTTCCGCCAGCCTGAAAGGGTTTTCATAACCCAGTTGAATGACGGCGGTGCCGAGGCCAATCCGCTTGGTGCGCTGCGACGCCGCCGCGAGAAAGGTGGCGGCCGAGGACACGCCGCGTTCCAGATGGCGCTGGCGGACCCAGGCGCTATCATAACCCAGCGCCTCGCCGGCTTCGAAAAGCTGCAGAGTTTCCTCCAGCCCCTGCGCAGGATCATCATCGTGATAGTTGCCGGGAACCAGAAAAGCAAAATGCGAGATATGGGAAATAGGCATGGTGTGCATCCGGGAATGTTTGTTGAGGCATGATGAAGCTCAGACAGCGCAGGTGCGGCCATCATCCTGTACCGCGCATACCCAAGCAGAATGCACGATGACCGGCATCGCTGGCGCGGCATGGTCTTTTATAGTCCCGGCGATTTTTGAAAGATCGTTGCGCGATTCAGTAGTCTACTAAAATTATAGATTAATCCTCAAGGAGCGGTCGCTTTGTCCCCTCTCCATCCTTGTAAATACGCCGACGTATCGAGCGCCGCGCGAATGCCCTTGATTTTCCTCCCCAACATGTAATACAGATTATCATACATGTTGACAAATAATGCATACATGTATGACATTGCAGCCATCACGAACGCTGCGATACCTGCATGAGGGAGGAATTATGATCATCACCGACGTCGAGGTCCGTGTTTTCCGCACGACGACCCGTCGGCACTCGGACAGTGCCGGTCACGCACATCCGGGTCCGGCGCATCAGGTGGAACAGGCCATGCTGACCATCCGCACGGAAGACGGGCAAGAAGGCCATTCCTTCACAGCGCCGGAAATCGTTCGCCCGCATGTCATCGAAAAATTCGTCAAGAAGGTGCTGATCGGCGAGGATTATCGCGACCGGGAACGCCTTTGGCAGGACCTTGCTCACTGGCAACGCGGCTCGGCGGCGCAGCTGACGGACCGCACGCTGGCGGTGGTGGACTGCGCGCTCTGGGACCTTGCCGGTCGCAGCCTCGGACAACCTGTATACAAGTTGATCGGCGGTTATCGCGACAAGGTGCTCGCCTATGGCTCGATCATGTGCGGGGACGAGCTGGAAGGCGGCCTTGCAACGCCTGAAGACTATGGCCGGTTCGCCGAAACGCTGGTGAAGCGCGGGTACAAGGGCATCAAGCTTCACACCTGGATGCCGCCCGTCAGTTGGGCGCCGGATGTGAAGATGGACCTCAAGGCCTGCGCGGCCGTGCGCGAGGCGGTCGGGCCCGATATCCGCCTGATGATCGACGCCTTTCACTGGTATTCCCGCACCGATGCGCTGGCATTGGGACGTGGCCTTGAAAAGCTCGGCTTCGACTGGATCGAAGAGCCGATGGATGAGCAGTCGCTCTCCTCCTACAAGTGGCTCGCCGACAATCTCGATATTCCCGTCGTCGGCCCGGAAAGTGCTGCTGGCAAGCACTGGCACCGCGCAGAATGGATCAAGTCCGGCGCCTGCGATATTCTTCGCACCGGCGTCAACGATGTCGGCGGCATCACGCCGGCGCTCAAGACCATGCATCTGGCCGAAGCCTTCGGTATGGAATGCGAGGTGCATGGCAATACGGCCATGAACCTGCATGTGGTCGCCGCCACCAAAAATTGCCGCTGGTACGAGCGCGGCCTCCTGCATCCCTTCCTCGAATATGATGACGGCCACGACTATCTGAAGTCTTTGTCCGACCCGATGGACCGCGATGGGTTCGTTCACGTTCCCGACCGGCCGGGCCTTGGCGAGGATATCGATTTCGATTTCATCGACAACAACCGGGTGAGATAAGGCTATGAAAACCGTGCTCGCCTTTGGAGACAGCCTCACCTGGGGCGCAGACCCGGCAACGGGTCTCCGCCACCGGCCTGAGCATCGCTGGCCGGAGGTGCTGGAGGCAGAGCTTTCCGGAATGGCGAAGGTTCATGCCGAAGGACTTGGCGGGCGCACCACCTGTTATGACGACCATGCCGGCCCGGCCTGCCGCAATGGCGCGCGAGCGCTTGAAGTCGCGCTTTCGTGCCACATGCCGCTTGATCTCGTCATCGTCATGCTCGGCACCAACGACATCAAGCCGGTGCATGGCGGTCGCGCGGAAGCCGCCGTTTCGGGCATGCGGCGGCTGGCGCAAATCGTCGAGACCTTCATCTACAAGCCGCGAGATGCAGTGCCTAAGCTTCTTATCGTCGCGCCACCGCCCTGCGTCGCAGGCCCCGCCGGAGAACCGGCGGGCGGCCGCGATATCGCACAATCACTACGGCTTGCGCCGCTCTATCACAAACTCGCCGCCGAACTTGGGCATCACTTCTTTGATGCCGGATCGGTCGCCAGCGCCTCGCCAGTGGATGGCGTGCATCTGGAAGCGCCGGCAACGGCCGCAATCGGCCGGGCGCTCGCCGTTCCGGTCAGAGACATTCTTGGCTGATCACACGAAGCCTGTGGAGGAACAGGCGCGCGGATCGAAACGTGGAAGGCCGTATGAACCGGCCGTATGGGAGGAAAAATGAGACATTTTCTTGCAACCGCAGCCCTCGGTGCACTGCTGATCGGCGCCGTGCCGCTCAGCGTCTTTGCCGAAACGCCGAAGGACCAGCTCATCGTCGCCACGACCATGAGCAATATCCTGACCCTTGATCCAGCCGCCATTACCGGCCGCGAGACGGTGCAGGTTCTGAATAATATCTACGACACGCTGGTCGTGCTTTCGCCCAAAGATCGCAGCGTCCAGCCCCGCCTTGCCGAACGTTGGGAAATCGGCGAGGACCGGAAATCGATCCGCTTCCACCTGCGGGCCGACGCCAAGTTCGCGTCCGGTAACGCCGTGACGGCAAAGGACGTGGCTTGGAGCCTGAAACGTCTGCTCGCCCGCAATCTGGCGCAATCCTCTTTCCTCAAAACGCGCGGTTTCAAGCTGGAGGATGCCGACAAGCTTTTCGTCGCCGAAAACGACCAGACCTTCGTGCTTAATATTCCGAAGCCTGATGATCCCAACCTGCTGCTGATGATCCTTGCACAGAATGGGCCCGGCTCGATCATCGACAGCCAGACGGCGCTTGCCAACGAAAAGGACGGCGATCTCGGTGGCGCGTGGCTGACGCTCAATTCGGCGGGCTCCGGCCCGTTCAAGCTCACCCAGTGGAAATCCAACGAATATATCATCCTCACCCGCAACGACGATTACTGGGGTGAAAAAGCCAAGATGAAGCGCGTCCTGATGCGCCATCTGCCGGAATCGCGATCGCAGCGGCTGATGCTGGAAAAGGGCGATATCGATGTCGCCTATTCCCTGCAGGCGCCGGACCTGAAGTCGCTCGAAGCCGACAAGACCATCGCCATCGAATCCACACCCGGCTCTGGTTTTTATTACCTTAGCGTTTCGATGAAAGACGAGCGCTTTGCGAACAAGAAAGTGCGCGAAGCCCTGCGTTACCTGATCGACTACGACGGTCTCGACAAGGCGGTCATGCCCTATTACGGCAAGCTGCATCAGCGCTCTCTCAGCACCGGTGTGATGGGCGCGCTGCCGGATCAGGGCTACAAGCTCGATATCGCAAAAGCCAAGGCGCTTCTGGCTGAAGCCGGTTATCCAAACGGTTTCAAGACGACGTTGCGCGTGCTCTCGGAAGACCCCTTCATGAAAGCGGCAACGGCCATCCAGAACACACTGGCCCAGGCCGGCATCCAGGCCGAACTGATCAGCGGTTCCGGCGACCAGATTTACGGCGCCATGCGCGAGCGCAACTTCGAACTGCTTCTCGGCCGCGGCGGCGGCGGTCAGCAGCCGCATCCGGACAACAACCTGCGCTCCATCGCCTATAATCCGAACAATGCGGACGACGCCAAGCTCACCAACTATCAGAGCTGGCGCACGAGCTTCTTCGATGAAAAGCTGAACAAGATGATCGAGGAAGCCCTTGTCGAGCGCGACGTGGCGAAACAGACGAAGCTCTACGAGGAACTTCAGGCCTATATGGACGAGATCGTCATGTCCATTCAGCCATTCTCCGAAGTCGTCGACACCGCCGCTTTCCGCAGCGACATCAAGGGTATGATCGTCAGCCCATGGCTCTCGCGCTTTGAAGAGGTGAGCAAGGAGCGGTGATCGGCTGCCATATCTGCGAGTAGGAGAAGGCGCGGCTAACCCCGCGCCTTTTTGCTGTAATGAAGCTCCATTCACCCAATGTGTTAGGCGAAGCCTCCGCACTCCGTAACGCCGGACGAGATCCGGGGTCTTGTGTGAGCAGCCTAAGCGCAGTTGGCGGCCCGCCATCCCGCGTAGCCATCCAAAAAAATTGCCCGGCACTGAAGGCCGGGCAAGGAAGGAGGATTTTATTATTCGTGATGCCCCGGAGGAGGACGATCACGCTTTGGGAGGTGTCATGCGCCTTCATATTCCAGCGACGCGCCGATCAGTTCGCGCGCATAGGGATGTGTCGCACCATTGCCGGCGATGGCCTCACGCGGCAGGATTTCGGTGATTTCGCCGCGCAACATCACGGCGAAGCGGTCGCACATGTGATCGACCACGGCGAGATCGTGCGTCACCATGATATAGGTGAAGCCGCGCTCTTCGCGCAGGCGCTGCAACAGGTTGAGGATTTCGGCCTGCACCGAAACATCGAGCGCCGAGGTCGGCTCGTCGAGCAGAAGCAGCGACGGTTCAAGTATCAGCGCACGCGCAATCGCCACGCGCTGCCGCTGGCCGCCGGAAAGCTGATGCGGGAAGCGGTCCAGGAACGACACGGGCAGACCGACATCCGTAATTACCTTGCGCATGCGCTCTTCACGATCGCCCAGTTTATGGATGGCAAGCGATTCTCCGAGAACGGTGCGCACCGACTGGCGCGGATGCAGCGAACCATAGGGATCCTGAAACACCATCTGCAACGTGCGGCATCGCTCGATCAGCGGCATGTCGCGAACCGACTTTCCATTGATGAGGATTTCGCCGCTCCAGAAATCATTCAGCATCGACACGCAGCGCAACACTGTTGATTTGCCCGAACCGCTTTCACCGACCAGACCGAAACACTCGCCCGGCTCGACGCGAAAGGACACCGAAGGCAGCACTTTCAGCGCCGTGTGGCCGCTGCCGAAGGTTATGGAGAGATCGCGGGTTTCAACGGAAACGGCCATTATACTTTCTCCTCCAGCCATTCGGGGCGGCGATCCAGCACCGCAAGTGGCGCACGCGTGCCGCCAATCCGCGGCTGCGCCGCGAGCAGGCCGCGCGTGTAGGGGTGCTGCGCTTGATCGAGGTCGCGCGCGGCAAGCGTTTCCACCACCCGGCCGGCATACATGATGAGTACCCGGTCGCAGAAATTGCGCACGAGATTGAGGTCGTGGCTGATCATGATGAGACCGATGCCTCTATCCCGAACGAGGCCATCGAGAATATTCAGAACCTGCAGCCGCACCGTCACATCCAGCGCAGAGGTCGGCTCGTCGGCAATGACCAGATCAGGATCGGCAAGCAGCATCATCGCAATCATGACGCGCTGGCCCATGCCACCGGAAATCTCGTGCGGATATTGCTCGTAGACGCGCGCGGCGTCGCGGATTTTGACCGCATCGAGCATGGCGAGCGCCTTTTCCCGGGCTTCCGATTTCGACGCCTTGAAATGGCGCAGATAGGTCTCCGTCACCTGATCGCCGACACGGCGGATGGGATTGAGGGAGAATTTTGGATCCTGAAGGATCATCGACATGCGCCGTCCGCGAACCTTCAGCATCTCCTTCTCGCTGAGCGACAGAAGATCGAGGCCATCAAAATCAAGCTTGTCGGCCGTTATCGTCGCCGATGGCAGGAGGCGCAGCAAAGCCCGGCCGACGGTGGACTTGCCCGAGCCGCTTTCGCCGACAATGCCGAGACGCTCCCGGCCAAGGGTAAAGGAGATGCCGCGCACGGCCTCGGTGGGCGAACCGCCATAACGGATGCGAAGATTTTCGACGTCGAGGATTGGTTTTTCCATGGCCCTATTTCCGGTTCATCTGCTTCGGATCGAGCGCATCCCGCAGGCCGTCACCCAGAAGGTTGAAGGCGAGGCTGACAGAAAGGATCGCAACGCCGGGGAAAGTGACGAGCCACCAGCTGTCGAGCATGTAACGGCGTCCGGTCGCGATCATCGCGCCCCATTCAGGCAGGGGCGGCTGCGCGCCAAGGCCGAGGAAGCCGAGGCCTGCGGCGGTCAGAATGACGGTCGCCATATTCAGCGTCAGACGGATCAGGACCGAAGGCAGGCACATTGGCATGATCGATTTTATGATGATACGCAGCGGCGAAGCACCCTGAAGCCTTGCGGCGGCAATGTAGTCCGCCTTGCGGAATGTCATCGCTTCGGCGCGTGCGAGCCGCGCGATCGGCGGCCATGAGGTGAGCGCGATCGCGATGATCGCATTGTTGAGGCTGGGTCCGAGCGCGGCCACGAAGGCGAGCGACAGGATGAGGCTCGGGAACGACAGGAAAATATCCGTGATGCGCATCATCACCGTATCGAACTTGCCGCCGAGATAACCGGAGGCCGTGCCGACCAGCAGACCGACCGGACCGACGATGATCGACACCAGCGAGATGATGGTGAGAGTGATGCGCGCGCCCCACAGAAGGCGACTGTAAATATCGCGTCCAAGCTCGTCCGTGCCGAAGAAATGGCCGTTACCGGGCGGCTGCAGCGTCTTGGCGAGATCCTGCACGTAAGGATCATGCGTCGCAAGCCAGGGCGCGAAAATCGCCGCGATGACGAGAAGCAGCAATATCACCAGGCCGAAGGCCGATGTCGGGCTTTTCAGCAGGAAGACAATGATGTTCTTCAGCGCGTTCAAAGGCACGGGAAGACGCAAGGAAGTTTCTGCACGAGCCGTCATCAGCGGGTCCTCGGATCGAAAAAGCGGTAGAGAATGTCGGACAGGAGATTGAGCCCGATGAAGATGACGCCGACGATAAGTACGCAGGTCATCACGGCATTCATGTCGCCGATGATAAGATTGCTGGTGAGATATTGGCCGAAGCCCGGCCAGGCGAAGACGGTCTCGATAAGGACAGCGCCTTCCAGCAGTGAGCCGTAAGCAAGGGCAATGATGGTGACGAGCTGCACACGAATATTGCCGAAGGCATGCAGCCACACCGTCTGGCGTTGCGACAGGCCTTTGACGCGCGCAGTCGTCACATATTCCTGACCCAGCTGGTCGAGCATGAAGCTGCGCGTCATACGGGTGATATAGGCCGACGATGAATAACCGAGCAGAGCGGCGGGCAGGATGAGGTGATTGATGGCCGACCAGAAGACTTCCATATCGCCCGCCAGCAGGCTGTCGATGAGCAGGAAGCCCGTTCGTTCCTCCACGAGACCGATATAGAACTGGTCCATGCGGCCACCGCCGCCGACAAGCCCGAGATGAGCGTAAAAAACGATCAGCGCAATCATACCGGTCCAGAAAATCGGCATGGAATGGCCGAACAGGCTGAGCACCCGCACCAAATGGTCCTGCCAACGGTCTTTCTTGACGGCGGCATAAACCCCCATGGGAATCCCGAGGCCGGCACCGATCAGGATCGCGAAGGTCGCAAGCTCCATCGTCGCCGGCATGACGCGTATGATATCCTGGATGACGGGCTGGCCCGTGCGGATCGAGGTTCCGAAATCGCCGGTGAACACATCGCCGAGATAATAGATGAATTGTTGCCAGAGCGGACGGTCGAAACCGAGCGCATGGTAAACCTGCTCATAGGTTTCTCGGGTCGCGTCCTCGCCGACGATGGCCCGCACCGGATCAGCGGGCATCAGGCGGCCGATGAAAAAGGTCAGCAGCAGCAATCCGAGCAGCGTGACCGCAATACTTCCGATCTGGCCGGACAGGCCATACAGCGAAAGGCGTCTTTTTGGCATGGTTCCTCCCTTGCCAGAAGTCGATTGCACAAAATAACAAAGGCACAATCCTGTCTGACAACTATTCGCAAGTTGTCACAGGTGTGGAGAGCTGTCAAGCATATGCCGATAAAATTGGTCCTGCGGCAGGCTTGGAAGATGACTGAAGCAGGCAACAACGCTGCCTTTCAAGACCGAGATTTCATCCGAAATCCAGCGGTTCTTTGCTTTGCCGGAGAAAGGAATCACACATATTGCCGCGATGACAAAAGCCTGTATTCTTCGCTTCGAACTGCCTGTGGAGATGCCGGTCCGGCACCGGCACATCTCCTGCTTCAAGGGGGAGGAAGAGATGGCGGAAATGACACTTCTGGCATTTGCGATAGTTGCCTTTATCGGCATTGCCACACCTGGCCCGACGGTTTTGCTGGCGCTTGCGAATGGCTCGCGTTTCGGGGTTCGCCGCGCCTTGACAGGTATGGCTGGTGCGGTGCTGTCAGATTTCGTCCTGATCGGCGCGGTTGCACTGGGATTGGGAGCATTGCTCGCCGCCTCGGAGTTCTGGTTCGGCGTCGTCAAATGGGTCGGCGTTTGTTATCTCGCCTTCCTGGGCGTCATGCTTTTGCGCTCCAGAGGCTCGCTCGATGGCGCTCTTCAATCGGCAGACACTTCCGGGGCCACTTCCGCCCGCTCGATTTTCCTCAAAAGCTTCCTTGTGGCCGTGACCAACCCCAAGGGATATCTGTTCTTTTCGGCTTTCCTGCCGCAATTCATCGATCCGGCAGCACCGCAGATCCAGCAATATGCGGTGCTTGCGCTGGTTTTTGCCGGCATCGATTTCATCGTCATGTTCGGATATGCCCTGCTGGGCTCGCAGGCCGTCAGACTGTTGCGGAAGTCAGGGGCGTTATGGCTCGACCGCATTTGCGGCGGCGCGCTTTTGACGCTTGCCGCCTCTCTTGCCTTCTACCGACGGGCGAGCGCTTAACCTGCTGAGAAAGCTGAAATTTCCGAGTTATTCGGCGGCTGTACGGGAGCGCAAAAGCACCTTGTAGCGCTCAAGACTACCGCGTAGATGCGCCGCCATATATTGGCGGGCAGCATCGGCATCGCCTTCGATGATGGCGTCAACGATCTTCGCATGCTCCTCCTGGAGATGAAGATTGTAGTCCTTCGGACGGGAACCGGGCGCCGCCCCCTGTAATTCGCCACGCGGGATGATGCCGGAGCGGATGAGTTGAAGAAACTCGGGGAATCGCCTGTTCTGCGTCGCCTGTGCAATGGCCAGATGGAACTCGAAATCGGCATCCCGCGTCGGCAACCCGGCGGCGAGACAGTCGCCAACGCGCCGATGCGCATCGACAATCGACTCCACCTGCACGGCGGAACGGCGCGATGCCGCAAGCCCGGCGGACTCAACTTCGAAGACGGTGCGCAATTCCAGCAGTTCGATTACCGAGGAGATCCGCCCCACGGCGAGATCATTGAAAGGCACTTCCTTGGCCGGCTTCACCTCAATGGCAAAAACGCCCGCTCCCTTGCGGGCCTCAACGAGACCATCAGCGCGCAGAATGGCGATGGCCTCCCGCACCACGGTGCGGCTGACGGAATATTCGCGTGTCAGCGCGCTCTCACTCGGGAGACGGTCGCCGGGACGGAACACGCCTTCAGACAAATCCCGCCGCAATGCGGAGCTGATTTTCGCCGCGAGCGATATTCCCGGCTTCGTGCTGCTCTCAACGTCCATTCCGGCCCACCTGTTTTAAACTTGTCTGGCATGTTAGCAAACACCCGCCACATTGCAAGGGCCGCGCTTCTCGCACCAACCTCGTTGCGAAGCCGCAATGTCGCAACAGCGGGATTTGCCCTCAGGCGGCCACCATGGCCGAACCGCTGGAAAAGCGGTTTCTGTACTCGCCCGGCGAGAGGCCGAGAATACGGTGAAATACACGACGGAAGGCAGCGGCATCCTCGTATCCCACCGACCAGGCAATCTGGTCTACCGAACGACGGGTGAATTCCAGCAGTTCCCGCGCCTTGCCGACACGAAGATGCTGGACATATTCGATAGGCTTCATACCGGTGGCGGCCTTGAAGCGGCGAAGGAAGGTTCGCTCCTCAAGCCCGGCATGTGCGGCCATATCGGAGACACTGGTCGCCCGCCCGGCGCGCGCTTGCAGCCAGTGCTGCACCTTCAGGATCGGCTCGTCGCCATGCGTCAGCCGCGGCGCAAAACTGCTGTAATGTCGTTGCTCCCGACCGGCGGGGTCGATCAGCAGGAACTTACCGGTCTCGATCATCACCGAAGGCCCAAGCAGCCGGTCAACAATGCGCAGACCAAGATCGGTCCATGCCATTAGCCCACCCGCCGTGATGATATCGCCGTCTTCGATGACGATCTTGTCTATCTCCAGGCGGATATCGGGAAAGCGCTCGCGAAACCGTTCCGCAAACAGCCAGTGGGTAGTGGCCGGGCGGCCGGCCAAAAGACCTGTCGCAGCGACGATGAAGGAACCTCCGCAACTGGCGGCCAGCGTCGCGCCCTGTGCATGCCGGTCCAGCAGCCAGCGGGCATAGGGCCCGGCCTCGTCGATTTCGGCTGGCCCGGTCAGCCGGCCGGGTACGACGAAGATATCGGGATGCCCCGGCCTGCCCGGCTCGGTGTCATGACAACGGGAAAACTCACCGCCCTCACCCATGCTCCAGTGGCTGACGCGCAGTTTCGGCCCACCACGATCCTCTGAGAAGACCGACGCGATGGCAAAAAGATCCGTGATGCCGTGCACCATGGCGACCTGACAGTCCCGGTAGAGAACCAGACCGACTTCCAGCGCACTTCCCGCAACACCCGCCATGCCCCACATCCCCGTTTTGTCAGTTTCGGCTCGTTTTCTGTCAGAAGCGCCAATCCAGCCCCGGCTGTCTCCAGAGTATCTCTATTCCCACAGGACGCAAGCAAACCACCCGCAACAGGAGAGAGAGCCATGACAACGATAGTCACCAGAGACGGAACGCACATCTTCTACAAGGACTGGGGTTCGAAAGACGGCCAGCCCATCATCTTTTCCCACGGCTGGCCGCTCAGTGCCGATGCATGGGACGCGCAGATGGTATTCTTTGCCAATAACGGTTTCCGCACCATTGCCCATGATCGCCGCAGCCACGGCCGCTCCGACCAGGTCTGGCACAACAACACCATGGATCAATATGCTGACGATCTGGCCGAGCTGATCGAACAGCTCGATATTCACGACATCATTCTCGTCGGTCATTCCACCGGCGGCGGCGAGGTAACGCGCTATATCGGCCGCCATGGTACGGCCCGCGTCGCCAGGATCGCCCTCATCGGCGCAGTACCGCCGCTGATGCTGAAGACGGAAAGCAATGCCATCGGCCTGCCGATCGATGTTTTCGACGGCATCCGCAAGGGTACCTACGACAATCGCAGCCAGTTCTTCAGGGATCTGACCATGCCTTTCTACGGCTACAACCGTGAAGGTGCTGTGATTTCTGAAGGTATTCGCGAGGAGTTCTGGCGGCAGGGCATGATGGGCGGCCTCAAGGGCCAGCTAGACAGTATCCGCGCCTTTTCGGAAAGCGATTTCCATCAGGACCTGAAGGCTTTCGACAAGCCAACGCTCGTACTGCACGGCGACGACGACCAGATCGTGCCGATCGGCGCTTCGGCGCTCTCCACGGTCAAGATCGTCAAACATGCGACCCTCAAGGTCTATGAGGGCGCCGACCATGGACTGACACAGACCCATCAGGACCGGTTCAACGCCGACCTTCTTGCTTTCATCAACGCCTGAAACCATCAGACAAAGGAAACACGAGACATGACACAGAATACGTTTCTCATCACCGGCGCGTCCGATGGCATTGGCGCTGTTTATGCCGAGCGCCTGGCAAAACGCGGCCACGATCTTATCCTCGTGGCGCGACGCGCCGAAAAGCTTAAGACGCTGGCCGAGCGGCTGGAAAAGGATCACCAGATCGCTGTCGAGGTTCTGGCAGCAGACCTTTCACGTGCGGAAGACCTCGAAAGGGTAGAGGCACGGCTGCGCGAGGACCGGCGGATCATCGGTCTCGTCAACAATGCCGGTATTGCCGGAGACGGCGCTATCACGGAACTGGACCCGGCCCATGTCACGACGATGATCAATCTCAATATCCTTGCCGTCACCCGGCTTGCAGCGGCGATCGCACCGCGTCTTGCAGCAGATGGAAAGGGCACGATCATCAATATCACTTCGGTCACGGCCTTGATGCCGGCGGCATTTACCGCCGTTTATCCGGCGACCAAAGCCTTTGTGCTTGCCTTCACCGAGGCGCTGCACGCGCAGCTTTCCCCTTCCGGCGTTCGGGTTCAGGGTGTCCTGCCGGGCATCACCCGCACGGCCATCTGGGAAGAGGAACGTCTCGACGCCATTCCCGCCGCCATGGTCATGGACGCTCACGAGATGGTGGATGCAGCCCTGGCCGGTCTTGATCTGGGCGAGACGCTGACCATTACTTCCCTGCCGGATACGGCAGACCTTGAAAATTTCCTTGCGGCCCGCGCTGCATTGAGGCCCAATCTATCGCATGCACATGCCGCCAGCCGGTATCGTGCAACCCAAACTGAATAGAGGGAGACGCATCATGATCCTCGGACTGACCATTCCCCAATTCACGACATTGCACGTTGCCTTGAGCCTCATAGGCATCGTAACCGGGTTGATCGCCCTGCCCGCTTATGCGGCAGGGCGATGGATGCCGCGCATGATGGCGCTGTTTCTCGTCACCACGCTCGCCACAACGCTCACCGGCTTCCTGTTTCCAATCGGCAACTTCACACCGGCACTCGGCGTCGGTATCATCTCGACCATCATTCTGGCGGTCGCGCTGGTCGCGCTTTACGGATACGGTCTCAATGGCAGGGCGCGAGCTGTTTATTCGATCACCGCCACGATGGGCCTTTATCTGAATATGTTCGTGCTGATCGTTCAGTCCTTTCTCAAGGTCGAGGCACTGAACGCACTGGCTCCGAACGGCAACGAACCACCATTCCTTGTCGCTCAACTCGCCCTGCTTGTTGCGGCAATCTGTCTTGGCTGGAAAGCGACGCGCCGCAAGCTTTTAGCCTGAAGCCAGCCCCCGCCCACACTCCCCTGCGGGCTTCCCGGAAAAGCACACTTGCTCGATCCCCTTCGGGCAAGCTTGTGATTTCGTCGTGAACACAGGAAATCGCCGCCTCTGAAATTTTCTCTTCCGTCTATTGCCGCCGAACAATATACATTATATGATAACGTATATTAATTTAGAACAACAGGAGAAACCGATGAGTGCCGTGAGGATCAACGAACGTCTGACGGTCGCAGGCCAGCCGGATATCTCCGACTTTTCATCGCTTTCCGATCAGGGCTACAAAAGCATCATCAATGCCCGGCCGGATGGCGAAGAGCCCGGCCAGCCGGGCAATGAACATGAAAAAAGCGCCGCCAATGCTGCGGGTCTTGCCTACAGTTTCATTCCGGTCAATGGCCCGACTATTACCGAAGCCGATATTCGTGCCTTTCAGCAGACGATGACCGAGGCAAAAGGCCCCGTATTTGCCCATTGCAAGGGTGGAGCGCGAGCACTGACCCTCTATGTGCTTGGCGAAGCGCTGGACGGGCGCATGAAACAAAGCGAGATCGCGACTTTCGGCCAACAGCATGGTTTCGATCTTTCCGGCGCCGACCGCTGGCTGGAGCGGCAGGCTGCGGCAAAGCCGCACGTCAAGGCTTTCTTCGATCCGAGCACATCGAGCGTGCAATATGTCGTTTCCGACCCCGCAACCCGGCGCTGCGCCATCATCGATCCGGTCTACGATTTCGACGAGAAATCCGGGGCGACCGGCACGGTGAATGCCGATGCCATTCTGGCCTATGTCAAGGAGCAAGGCCTGTCGGTGGAATGGGTTCTGGACACGCATCCGCATGCCGACCATTTTTCCGCCGCCCACTATCTCAACCAAAGAACCGGCGCGAAAACGGCAATCGGCGCCAAGGTCACCGGTGTGCAGCGGCTGTGGCAGGAGAAATATAACTGGCCCGATCTTGAAACAGACGGCTCGCAATGGGACCGGCTGTTTGAAGCGGGAGACCGGTTCAACATCGGCTCGCTGGAAGCTCGCGTGCTGTTTTCACCCGGACATACGCTCGCCTCCGTAACCTACGTGGTGGGCGACGCCGCATTCGTGCATGACACTCTTTTCATGCCTGATTCCGGCACGGCGCGCGCCGATTTTCCAGGCGGCAGCGCCAGAGAACTCTGGGCATCCATTCAGGACATCCTCGCCCTTCCCGACGAAACGCGGCTTTTCACCGGACACGACTATCAACCCGGTGGCCGCGCGCCCAAATGGGAAAGCACTGTTGGAGAACAGAAACGCGGCAATCCGCATCTGGCTGGCATGACAGAGGAAGGCTTCATCCAGCTGCGTGAGGCGCGGGATCGCACCTTGCCGATGCCGAAGCTCATTCTGCACGCCTTGCAGGTCAATATCCGTGGCGGCCGCCTGCCGGAGCCGGAGGCCAATGGCAAACGTTATCTGAAGTTCCCGCTTGACGTGCTGGAGGGCAGCACATGGTAAAGGAAAACATGCGGAAACAGATACCTGATATCACCGAAATCCCGCTTGCCGAGATGGAGGAACGCGCAGTCGAGGTCGCCATACTCTTGAAGACACTTGCCCATCCCGCGCGGCTGATGCTCGCCTGCACGCTGGCGCAAGGGGAGTTTTCTGTTGGCGAGCTGGAAGCCAAGCTGGATATCCGCCAGCCCACACTTTCCCAGCAACTTGGGGTTTTGCGTGAGGCGGGCGTTGTTGAAACGCGGCGCGAGGCCAAACAGATCTTCTACCGGTTAACCGAGGAAAAAGCGGCGCAGCTGATCGAGGCTCTCTATACCATCTTCTGTGCGCCGGAGGAAAACCCGTGACAGCCTATTGGCCCTCTCTGTTCGGCGGTATGCTGCTCGGCCTCGCGAGTATTCTTCTGTTTCTCTTTAACGGCCGCATCGCCGGTATCAGCGGCATCCTGGGCAATGTGCTCGGCAAGGAACGGCGCTTGACGGATGTGGCTTTCGTCGCAGGTTTGCTCACAGGCCCCTATCTTTACGCCGCCGCATTCGGCCGCTTTCCCGCGCTCACCATATCTGCACCCTGGCCGCTGATCGTCATTGCTGGGCTGCTGGTGGGGTTCGGTACGCGCATGGGATCCGGCTGCACATCCGGCCATGGCATCATGGGTCTTGCACGATTTTCCCGGCGCTCCATCACCGCCACTGCCATCTTCCTGATCACCGGTATCCTTGCCGCGACAATAACCGGAGCGCTGTCATGAAAAATCAGGTCATGGCGCGTTTTGTGGTGGCACTTGCGGCCGGGGCACTGTTCGGATTTGGCCTCTCCCTGTCCGGCATGATCGATCCTGCCCGCGTTTCAGGCTTTCTCGACGTGGCAAGCGGCCATTGGGATCCGAGCCTGATGTTCGTTCTCGGCGGTGCGGTTTTGGTCGCCGTGCCGGGCGTTCTGTTGTGCCGTTTCCTTGCCAAACCAGTTCTCAGTGCGGAATTTCACCTTGCCGCCAAAACTCGGGTCGACGCGCCGTTGGTTGTGGGCTCGGCTATTTTCGGCGCAGGCTGGGGGTTTGCCGGTTTCTGCCCCGGCCCGGCGATATCGGCGCTTGCTCTCGGCCTAATGCCGGTCATTCTCTTCGTTTGCGCCATGATGGCCGGCATGCTCGTTCACGACCGAATCTACGCCAAACGGTAGGCATTTCCGCCTCGCCTGGACATGCGCGAGAGCAGCAGGCTCTCGCGCATCGTCGCCGGATTACAGGTCAATCAGGCTTTTGCCCGTCATTTCCGCAGGCAGCGGCACATTCATCAATTGCAGCAGCGTGGGAGCGACATCGGCGAGGATACCGTCATGCAGCTTCGCGCCTTCAGGTCCACCGAACAGGATCACCGGCACCGGATTGGTGGTGTGCGCGGTGTGCGGACCACCGGTTACCGGGTCGACCATGGTTTCACAATTACCGTGGTCGGCAATCACCAGCATGGCGCCGCTAACCTTTTCCAGAGCGGCAACGACTGCGGCGAGCCCCCGGTCCACGGCTTCGCAAGCCTTGATCGCGGCTTGCAGATCGCCGGTATGGCCCACCATGTCGGGATTGGCGTAATTGGTGACGATGAGATCGTAACCCTTGCCGATCGCCTCGACGAATTTCTCCGTCACCTCAGGCGCGCTCATTTCCGGCTGCAGATCGTAGGTCGCAACCTTGGGAGACTTCGGCATGAAACGGTCTTCGCCCACTTCAGGTTCTTCCTTGCCACCATTCAGGAAGAAAGTGACATGCGGATATTTTTCCGTTTCGGCCAGACGGAACTGCCGCAGACCCTGCTTGGCAACCCAGGCGCCCAACGTATTTTCAATATCGCGCTTAGGGTAAGCCGTCGTCATGAAGGTCGCATGTTTGGTGGAATATTCCACCATGCCAAGCAGCGCCGAAAGCACTGGCTTTTCACGCACGAACCCGTCGAAATCGTCCGCACCGATGGCAAGCAGGATTTCACGAGCGCGGTCGGCACGGAAATTCAGGCAGAAGAGACCGTCGCCGGATTTGAAGCCTTCGTAACCACCGATGACCGTTGGCAGGATGAATTCGTCCGTAACATCATTTTTGTAGCTTGCGGCAACGGCGCTCACCGCGTCCGGCGCATGTTCGCCCCGGCCGAGAACCATGGCGTCATAGGCCTTTTCAACACGCTCCCAGCGATTATCGCGGTCCATCGCATAATAACGGCCGATCACCGTGCCAATGCTGGCGCCTTGCGGCAGGCTTGCCGCAAATGCGGCGACGAAGCCTTCCGCGGACTGCGGTGCGACATCGCGACCATCGGTGATGGCATGCACGACGACCTTCAAACCCAGATCGGTCAGCAGCTTCACCGCCGCCCGACCGTGGACGATGTGGCCGTGAACGCCGCCATCGGAGACGACGCACATCACATGCGCCACGCCGCCCGCAGCCTTCACCTTGGCGGCGAAATCGAGCATCGCAGCGTTCCTGAAAAAGCTGCCGTCCTCGATAGCCAGATCGATCTGGCCAAGATCCATGGCGACGATGCGACCGGCGCCGATATTGGTGTGTCCAACTTCCGAATTGCCCATTTGCCCTGTGGGCAGACCGACATTCGGGCCGAAGGTGGTCAGCCGCGCATTCGGGCAGGTGGCGAAAAGCCGATCCATGGTGGGCGTGTTTGCCAGTACCGGCGCATTGCTGGACGTGTCCTCGCTCAGTCCCCAGCCATCGAGAATAGTCAGGACAACGGGTTTGGGAGTGCTCATGAAAGGACCTTCTTCTTCATTCGGTTGCCGACGAACAGCGAAGCGCTGGGCACCGGAGCGCCCCCGTCCGCCACTATGATCATGATGAGAAAACACGCTTCTCGTTCTTTCTCTTCTATACTCGAAGATCGCGAACGCAAGCCTATACCGACACCGAAACAGTTCCGTGAAGCTGAAGTGCTTCACGGAAGAAAATCCTTTTCGAACGAAGCTCAGCCGTCGATGAAGATCAGCGCCGGCTTTTCCAGCAGCGCCTTGATAGCCTGAATGAAGACGGCGGCATCCCAGCCGTCGACGACCCGGTGATCGAAGCTGGAGGAGAGGTTCATCATCTTGCGCGGCACGAAACCGCTGCCATCCCAAACCGGTCGCGTCACGATCTTGTTCACGCCGATGATCGCCACCTCCGGGTGATTGATGATGGGCGTCGAAACGATACCGCCAAGGGCGCCGAGCGAGCTGATAGTGATGGTGGAGCCGGTCAACTCGTCCCGTTGCGCGGCGCCGGTGCGCGCCGCCTCGGCCACGCGCACAACTTCAGCAGCACAATCCCAAAGGCCGAGCGCTTCCGTGTGGCGAACGACCGGGACCATCAGCCCTGTAGGTGTCTGCGTGGCTATGCCGATATGCACCGCTTCGTAGTGACTGACGACCCCTTTTTCGTCATCGAAGGTGGCATTCATGCCGGGATGATCGGCGACCGTTTTCACAAGTGCGCGCATCAGGAACGGCAGGATCGTCAGTTTCGGCTGTCCTGACCGGCGGTTGCCATTCATGGTCGTGCGCAAATCCTCCAGATCGGTCACGTCGATTTCCTCGACATAGGTGATGTGGGGAATGCGGGAGACGGAAAGCGTCATCTTCTCGGCGATCTTGCGCCTAAGCCCTGTCACCTTCACCTCTTCGACAGCGCTATCGCGGGAAGCTATCGGCGCAGCGGGCCGCTCAGATTGCGACCGTGCGGTCAGAAATGTATCGAGATCGGCGTGGGTGATATGCCCGTCCGGCCCTGTACCCCTCACTTGTCCGAGATCGATATCGAGATCGTCGGCGCGCTGGCGAACGGCTGGCGACGCCAGAGGTTTATGGTGTTCCACCTCAGGGGAAGGCGGCGCATCCTGTATTTCGCGGGCAGGCTGGATTTCAGCCGCTGGCGGCTCTTCCGTCATGTCGGATGGCGCTTCCGGCTCAGTCACATCCGCGGGGGCAGCAGCAACAGCGGAGGCATTGGTTTCGATGCGCACCAGCGGTGCCTTAACCGCCACCGTATCACCCACCTCCGCCGCCAACCATGTGACGACGCCCGCAACCGGCGATGGGATTTCAACCGTCGCCTTGTCGGTCATCACAGCGGCCAGCACCATATCCTCGTGCACGGGATCGCCGGGTTTGACGTTCCATTCCACCAGTTCGGCTTCCGCAACACCTTCGCCGACATCGGGCATAGTGATAACAAATTCCGCCATCTTCAGGCCTCCATGACTTCGACGAGGGCGCGCCCGACGCGGGCCGGCCCCGGAAAATAATCCCACTCCTGCGCGTGGGGATAAGGCGTATCCCAACCAGCCACACGGACGACCGGTGCTTCCAGATGATAGAAGCAGTGTTCCTGCACCAGCGACACGACTTCCGCGCCGAAGCCTGACGTGAGCGTTGCCTCATGCACCATGACGCAGCGGCCGGTCTTGGCAACGGACTTCACGATGGTGTCCAGATCGAGTGGCAAAAGGCTGCGCAGATCGATGATCTCGGCATCCACGCCCGTTTCTTCCGCTGCGGCGAGCGCAACATGCACCATGGTGCCGTAAGCGATGACAGTGACATCCTGCCCGGCGCGGCGGATTTCGGCCTTGCCGATCGGAATGGTGTAATGCCCTTCCGGCACCTCGCCCATCTCGTGCTTCGACCATGGCGTTACCGGCCGGTCGTGATGGCCGTCGAAGGGACCGTTATAAAGCCGCTTCGGCTCCAGAAACATCACCGGATCCGGGTCTTCGATCGAGGCGATCAGCAATCCCTTGGCGTCGTAAGGGTTGGAGGGAACCACCACCTTTAGCCCGCAGACATGGGTAAAAAGCGCCTCCGGGCTCTGACTATGCGTCTGCCCGCCAAAAATGCCGCCGCCGGTCGGCATGCGCAGGACTATGGGGCAGGTGAAATCGCCATTGGAGCGATAACGAATGCGCGCCGCTTCCTGGGTGATCTGATCATAGGCCGGGTACATGTAATCCGCGAACTGGATTTCGACGCAGGGGCGCAGGCCATAAGCGGCCATGCCGATGGCCGTGCCGACAATGCCGGATTCGCTGATCGGCGCGTCGAAACAGCGTGTCTTGCCATATTTGCCCTGCAAGCCCTGCGTCGCACGAAACACGCCGCCGAAATAGCCCACATCCTCGCCGAATACCACCACATCGTCGCTGCGCTCCATGGACACATCCATGGCGCTGCGGACGGCTTCGATCATCGTCATTCTTGTCATGTCTCACCACCCTGCCTTCTGGCGCTGGCGGGCGAGATGCGGCGGCATCTCGGCGTAAACGCCCTCGAAAATATCCTTCTTCGGCGGCTTGCGGCCCTCATGCAGCGTACCGTGGCTTTCCGCCTCACGCTGCGCCTCAAGCACCTCGTCGGCAATTTCCGCTTCCGCCTGCCGGTGCCGCTCCTCCGACCAGACGCCGCGCAGGATGAGATGTTTCTTCAACCGCAGAACCGGGTCACCCAGTGGCCATGCCTCGGACTCGGTCTTGGGGCGATAGGCGCTCGGATCGTCGGAAGTGGAATGCGCACCGACACGGTAGGTCACATATTCGATCAGCGTCGGTCCGAGATTGCGCCGCGCCCGCTCCACCGCCCAGCGTGCCACGGCATAAACGGCGAGATAATCGTTGCCGTCGACCCGGAGCGCCGGAATGCCGAAGCCCAGGCCTCTGGCCGCAAAGGTGCCGGAACCGCCGCGCGCGATACCCTGAAAGGTGGAAATGGCCCATTGGTTGTTGACGATGTTGAGGATGACCGGCGCCTTGTAGGTGGAGGCGAAGACCAGCGCCGAGTGGAAATCCGATTCCGCCGTTGAGCCGTCACCGATCCATGCTGCCGCGATCTTCGTATCGCCCTTGATGGCAGATGCCATCGCCCAGCCGACCGCCTGCACATATTGCGTGGCAAGATTGCCGGACACGGTGAAGAAGCCATGCTCCTTCGAGGAGTAAAGAACCGGCAATTGCCGCCCATGCAGCGGGTCCAGTTCGTTGGAATAGATCTGGTTCATCATGGTGACGAGCGGGTAATCGTCGGCGATCAGCAGACCCGCCTGCCGGTAGGTCGGGAAATTCATGTCGCCTTTGGAGAGCGCCTTGCGGAAGGCGCAACTGACCGCTTCCTCACCCAGATGCTGCATGTAAAAGGAGGTCTTGCCCTGCCGCTGTGCCATCAGCATGCGGGCATCGAAAGCCCGCAGCCGCATCATGTTCTTCAGGCCGACGAGCAAATCCTCATCCGAAAGCAGCCCGGCCCACGGGCCGACAGCCTCACCTTGATGATTGAGGACGCGGATGATGGAATAGGCCAGATCGCGCATGTCTTCAGGTGCTGCGTCCACCTCCGGGCGTGGCACGGAGCCGGCCTTGGGTATCTTCACATTGGAAAAATCCGGCTGGTCGCCTGGCCGCACCGCTGGTTCGGGAACATGCAGGCTGAGATGCGTGGTTTCGGTAATATCCATTCTACTCCTCCCATCGCCATCTCCTCCAGACGACGAAACAATTTTCAGAGGTTTCGCGCGATGACCATGCGCTGGACATCGCTGGTTCCCTCGTAAATCTGGCAGATGCGTACATCGCGATAGATCCGCTCCACCGGATAATCCGCCATGTAGCCGTAACCGCCGTGAATCTGGATGGCGTCCGAGCAGACCCGCTCCGCCATTTCCGAGGCAAAGAGCTTGGCCATCGAGGCCTCCGAAAGGCAGGGCTCGCCCGCTTCCTTCAGCGCCGCTGCATGCAGCACCAGTTGCCGCGCCGCCGTTATGCGCGTTGCCATATCCGCAAGCCTGAACGCCACGGCCTGATGCTCGATTATGGCTTGCCCGAAGGCCTTGCGCTCGCGGGCATAATCCCGCGCCGCCTCGAAAGCCGCCTGCGCCATGCCAACCGCCTGTGCGGCAATGCCGATACGACCGCCTTCCAGATTGGCGAGCGCGATGCGATACCCCTGACCCTCTTCACCGAGCCGCAATTCGGTTGGGACCGCCATGTCGGTAAAGGCAATCTGGCAGGTATCCGAAGAATGCAGACCGAGTTTTTCCTCGACCCTGATTACCTCGTAACCGGGCGTATCTGTCGGCACGATGAATGCCGTGATACCTTTTTTGCCAGCAGCAGGATCGGTGACGGCGAAGACGATGACGACATCGCCATTCTTGCCCGACGTGATGAACTGTTTTGCGCCGTCGATGATATAGCGGTCGCCATCGCGCCGCGCTTTTGTCTTCAGATTGGAGGCGTCGGAACCGGCCTGCGGTTCGGTCAGCGCAAAACCGCCGATCCATTCGCCGGAGGCGAGCTTGGGGAGGACGCGCTGCTTCTGCTCTGCCGTGCCGAATTTCAGGATCGGCACGCAGCCAACCGAATTGTGGACGCTCATGATGGTGGAACAGGCGCCGTCACCGGCAGCGATTTCCTCCAGCGCCAGGGCGTAAGCGACAGCACCGGTTTCCGACCCGCCATAATCCTCCGAGACCAGCATACCGAGAAAGCCGAGCTCACCCATTTCTTTCAGCTCGTCTTTCGGGAACCGGCTTTCCCGGTCGCGCGCGGAAGCGCCGGGGGCGAGCCGCTCGCGGGCGAAATCGCGGGCCATGTCCCTGATCTGTTGCTGGGCTTCGTTCAGGATCATCTCCGCCTCCCTTCAGTGCCGCTCGACCGCAAGCGCAGTCGCCTCGCCGCCGCCGATGCAGACGGCGGCAACGCCGCGTTTCAGTCCGTGACGCTGCAAAGCGGCCAGCAACGTGACGACGATGCGTGCACCGGAAGCCCCGATGGGATGGCCGAGCGCGCAGGCGCCGCCATGCACATTCACCCTCTCATGTGGTAGATCGAGATCACGCATGGCCGCCATCACCACAACCGCGAAAGCCTCGTTGATTTCGAACAGATCGACATCCTTTGCCGACCAGCCGGTTTTTTCGAACAGCTTTGTCATCGCGCCGATGGGAGCCGTTGGATATCTGGCGGGTGCATCCGCATGGGAGGCCTGACCGATAATGGTCGCCAGCGGTGAAAGGCCTCGTCTTTCCGCTTCGGAACGGCGCGTGAGAACGAGAGCGGCTGCACCATCCGAGATGGAACTGGAATTCGCCGCCGTCACCGTTCCGCCGTCGCGAAAGGCGGGCTTAAGCTGCGGTATCTTTTCCGGCTTTGCCTTCCCCGGCAACTCGTCCACGCCATCATCGCCAACAGGCGCGATTTCCGCTTCGAACGCACCTTCCTCTATGGCGCGTCGTGCCCGTTCCAGTGAGGCGAGCGCAAAATCATCCTGCATCGCGCGAGTGAATTGATACTCTTGCGCGCAATCTTCAGCAAAAGTCCCCATCAATCTGCCCTTGTCATAGGCGTCTTCGAGACCGTCGAGAAACATGTGGTCGGTGAGCTTGCCGTGGCCAAGACGATAGCCGTTGCGGGCGCGGTCCAGCAGATAGGGGGCGTTGCTCATGCTTTCCATGCCACCGGCAAGCACGATGGAAGAGCTTCCCGCCGCAAGCTGGTCATGTGCCAGCATGATCGCTTTCATGCCCGAGCCACACATCTTGTTGATTGTTGTTGCGCCAACCGAGTTGGGAATGGCGGCGGCAATCGCTGCCTGTCTGGCAGGAGCCTGTCCCTGCCCGGCTGAGAGCACGCAGCCCATCAGTACATCGTCAATGTCAGCGGAAGAAATTGCAGCCCGTTCGACGGCCGCGCGGATCGCCGCCGCCCCAAGATCGGACGCCGCCACCGATTTGAATTCGCCCTGGAACCCACCCATAGCAGTACGGGCGGCCCCGACGATAACGACAGGGTCATGCACAGCCAAATTCACCTCCCTTGGTCATCCTCCCACCGAGAGAACGACCGTCATCGCAATCTCCTCCAGACCGCGACTGACGTGAACGCTATCACTATCTCGAATTCATTTCAAAGCTATTTTGATTGACAGTTTTTTGATTGGCGATATCTTTGATCCAACAATTAGTCATATCATAGAGCAAATGATCCATGATTGAGCTCGACAGTTTCGACCAGAAGATTCTCCATGTGCTTGGCGATGACGGGCGTGTGAGCTGGCGCGATCTGGCGGCCCGGATCGGGCTTTCCTTCACGCCGACACTGCGCCGCGTGCGCAAGCTGGAAGAAGAAGGCATCATTCGCGGTTATACCGCCGTGTTCGATGAGAACCGGTTGCTCGGCAATATGGGCGTCTTCATTTCCGTCACGCTGGAACGGCAGATAAAGGAAGCGCTGACGACGTTCGAGCACCATGTCGCCTCCATTCCGGAAGTGGTGGGCGGCTACCAGACGAGCGGCAGTTCCGACTATCTCATTCATGCCATGGTGCGGGATCTACCGCATTATCAGCAGCTTCTGGATTTCCTGACCACGGTTCCCGGTGTGTCGCGCATCCAGTCCAATTTCGCCATCAAGACATTCGTGCGCCGTTCCGCCGCCTTCACCGGAGGTGACGCGCCATAAATGAGAGTTGCCAGCACGGAGGAGGTGCTGGCCGCTGACGAGAGGGACGGAGATAAAAGGCCGTCCGGAGGAGGAGACGCGATGAGTTTGAACCTCGCCGCCATTTTCGATGCCGATCTCGGCCCGGAAATCGCAGCATTGCGCGACAGCGCAAGAGCATTCGCCGACGATGAAATAGCGCCGCTCGCCGCAGAAATCGATCGCAACGATCAGTTTCCGCGCCAGCTCTGGCCGCGGATGGGTGAACTCGGTCTGCACGGCATCACCGTTTCGGAGGAATTCGGCGGTGCTGACATGGGCTATCTCGCTCATTGCGTGGCGATGGAGGAGATAAGCCGCGCTTCCGCGTCCATCGGCCTGTCCTATGGCGCCCATTCCAACCTCTGCATCAACCAGATTCATCGCTGGGGAACGGAAGAGCAGAAGCGGCGATATCTGCCCAAGCTGGTGTCGGGCGAGCATGTCGGTTCGCTCGCCATGAGCGAGACGGAGGCCGGCTCGGATGTCGTCTCGATGCGGCTGAAGGCGGAACGTAAGGGCGATGTCTATGTGCTGAACGGCACAAAGATGTGGATCACCAACGGCCACGAGGCAGACACGCTGGTTGTATACGCCAAGACGGACATGTCCGCCGGTGCGCGTGGCATCACGGCCTTTCTGATCGAGAAAAGCTTCAAGGGTTTTCGCCCCGCACAAAAACTCGACAAGCTTGGCATGCGCGGCTCACCCACCTCCGAACTGGTGTTTACGGAATGCGAGGTCCCGGAGGAAAACATCCTCGGGCGTTTGAACGACGGCGTGACGGTATTGATGAGCGGGCTTGATTACGAACGCGCCGTTCTGGCTGCTGGCCCTGTTGGCATCATGCAGGCGGCTATCGATCTGGTGCTACCCTATGCGCGTGAGCGCAAGCAATTCGGCAAGCCGATCGGCGAATTCCAGCTGGTGCAGGGAAAGCTTGCCGATATCTATTCGGCCATGAACGCCTCCCGCGCCTATGTCTATGCCGTGGCGCGCGCCTGCGACAATGGCCGCATCACAAGGCAGGATGCGGCAGGTGCGATCCTGTTTGCCGCCGAGCGGGCGACGCGAGTTGCACTGGATGCGATCCAGCTTCTCGGCGGTTCAGGCTATGTCAATGAAAGCCCGGCGGGTCGCTTGCTTCGGGACGCCAAGCTTTATGAAATCGGCGCGGGCACCAGCGAAATCCGCCGGATGCTGATTGGCCGCGAACTGGTCAAAGGCAATGGGTGAGGAATGCGATGAAGCTTACATCCAGTCTGAACCGCGATCCTACCTTTTCCGCCAACGTCACCTTCATGTCGGGCCTGGTGGATGACCTGCGGCAGCATGTCGAGAAAATCTCCAAGGGCGGCGGCGACAAGGCGCGCGAACGGCATCTGTCACGCGGCAAATTGCTTGCGCGCGACCGGATAGAGGCACTGCTCGATCCCGGCAGTCCGTTTCTCGAATTCTCGCAATTCGCAGCATACGAGGTCTACGACGAACCCGTTCCGGCCGCCGGCATCGTCACCGGCATCGGTCGGGTCGCAGGCCGTGAATGCGTCATCGTGGCCAATGACGCGACGGTGAAAGGCGGCACCTATTATCCGCTGACGGTCAAGAAACATCTGCGCGCGCAGGAGATCGCTGCCGAAAACCACCTGCCCTGCATTTATCTGGTCGATTCCGGCGGTGCGAACCTTCCCAATCAGGACGAGGTTTTTCCCGACCGCGATCATTTCGGCCGCATCTTTTACAATCAGGCCAATATGTCGGCGGCAGGCATCGCCCAGATCGCAGTAGTGATGGGAAGCTGTACGGCTGGCGGGGCCTATGTGCCTGCTATGAGCGACCAGTCCGTGATCGTCAAAAATCAGGGCACGATCTTCCTCGGCGGCCCGCCGCTGGTGAAGGCCGCAACGGGCGAAGTGGTGAGTGCGGAAGAACTGGGCGGCGCGGATGTACATTCGCGGCAATCCGGCGTGACCGATCACTATGCCCACGATGACCGCCACGCGCTTTCGCTGACACGAAGGATCGTCTCTACCCTCAACCGCCGCAAACGCGTGGAGCTGGATATTCGCGAACCCGCAGAACCGCTTTATCCATCGGAGGAGCTTTACGGCATCGTGCCCACCGATACGCGCAAGCCTTTCGAGGTGCGCGAGATCATCGCGCGTCTGGTGGATGGTTCCGAATTCGACGAGTTCAAGGCGCTTTACGGCACGACGCTGGTCTGTGGTTTCGCCCATATCCACGGTTATCCCGTCGGCATCGTCGCCAATAACGGCATTCTGTTTTCGGAATCGGCGCTGAAGGGCACGCATTTCATTGAACTCTGCTGCCAGCGCGGCATTCCCCTGGTTTTCCTGCAGAACATCACCGGCTTCATGGTCGGCAAGGCCTATGAGGCTGATGGTATCGCGAAGGATGGCGCCAAGCTCGTTACGGCCGTTGCATCGGCTAAAGTGCCGAAATTCACCGTCATTATCGGCGGCTCCTTCGGTGCGGGCAATTACGGCATGTGCGGGCGCGCCTATTCGCCGCGCTTCTTGTGGATGTGGCCGAATGCGCGCATTTCCGTCATGGGCGGCGAGCAGGCGGCATCCGTTCTGGCGCAAATCCGGCGCGACGGCATCGAGGCGGATGGCCGCCACTGGTCCAAGGAGGGCGAGGAGGCGTTCAAACAGCCGATCCGGGAAAAATACGAGCGGGAAGGTCACCCCTATTATGCCAGTGCAAGGCTGTGGGACGATGGCATCATCGACCCAAAGGACACCCGCCTCGTGCTCGGCCTTGGCCTGTCGGCCGCGCTGAACGCGCCGATTGAACCCACCCGTTTCGGCATATTCAGGATGTGAGGCGACAATGTTCTCAAAAATACTGATCGCCAACCGCGGCGAAATCGCCTGCCGGATCATCCGCACCGCCCGCAAGATGGGCATCCGCACCGTCGCGGTCTATTCGGATGCCGACCGCGACGCCATGCATGTGGCGCTGGCCGACGAGGCCATTGCGATCGGTCCTGCACCTGCCCGCTCGTCGTATCTCGATGCTGAAAAGATCATTGCCGCCGCACAGGCAAGCGGCGCGCAAGCCATTCATCCCGGTTACGGTTTTCTCTCGGAGAATGCCGGTTTCGCCGAAGCCTGCGCCTCTGCCGGCCTCATCTTCATCGGCCCGACACCCGATGCCATCCGCGCCATGGGCGGAAAAAGCGAGGCGAAGGCGCTTATGGCGCAAGCGGGCGTTCCCGTGGTGCCCGGCTATCACGGCGAGGATCAGGCCGACGAAAAGCTTGCCGGCGAGGCAGAAGCCATCGGCTATCCGGTTTTACTCAAGGCTTCAGCTGGCGGCGGTGGCAAGGGCATGCGCATTGTCCGTGAAAAGCGTGAATTTGCGGCAGAGCTCGCCGGCGCAAAACGCGAAGCGCTCGCCGCCTTCGGCAATGACCGTATGCTGATCGAGAAATATCTGGAACGGCCGCGACATGTGGAGGTGCAGGTCTTTGCCGATGGCCATGGCAATTGTCTTTCGCTTTTCGAGCGCGATTGCTCGATCCAGCGCCGGCACCAGAAAGTCATAGAGGAGGCACCTGCCCCCGGCCTGCCCGATACGCTCAGGCAACGCATGTACGACGCGGCGGTCGCCGCCGCCCGCGCCATCGACTATCGCGGGGCTGGAACGGTGGAGTTCCTGCTCGACCCGTCCGGCGAGTTCTATTTCATGGAAATGAACACCAGGCTTCAGGTCGAGCATCCGGTCACGGAATATATTACCGGGCTCGATCTGGTCGAATGGCAGATCCGTGTTGCGAATGGAGAGGCGCTGCCGGACGACTGGGGCAATCTGCGCATCAACGGCCATGCCATCGAGGCACGGATTTACGCCGAAGACCCGGCGCATGATTTTCTGCCGTCAATCGGCACGGTCAGCCACCTCGCCTTTCCGGAAGAAGGACCTCACCTTAGGATAGATAGCGGCATACGCACCGGCGACGCCATCAGCGTGCACTATGATCCGATGATCGCCAAGCTGATCGTCTGGGACTACGACCGTCCGTCTGCCGTGCGGCGTCTGCGTCTTGCACTCGAAAAACTGGCGATTTGCGGCGTCACCAGCAATGCCGCCTTTCTGACACGGCTTGCAGGGCTGGATGCTTTCGCCGCCGCCGAACTCGATACCGGCTTCATAGCCCGCAACGAAGCGGCGCTCTTTGCCCCCGGAGCCACGGGCGAGAACGAAATAGCTTTGGCCACGCTCGGCCTGCTTCTCTCACGCCGGAACGGGGCCAAGCCGCAGGCCGATCCTTATAGCCCTTGGAACAATACGAACTCTTTCCGCCTCAATGCGCCAGCGCGGGAAACCCTGCGTTTCGTCCTGGATCAACAGCCGGTCGATGTCGCCGTTAAACATGAGCCAGATGGTTTTTCACTGGAGATCGGCACGCGGGCAATCCGCGCTCATGGCAGCATCTCACAAGACGGCGCACTGCGGGCGACCGTCGATGGCAGGCAAAGGCAGTGCCGTTTCTTTGCCAGCGATAACGGCCACGCGCTTTTTCTGGATGGCGAGCACTATCGCATCAGCCAGCCCGACCCGGTCGATGTAGCGGATACCTCCACCCATACCGGCGGTCTGGAAGCCCCGATGCCCGGCGTCATCCGCGCCATTCTAAGCAAGCAGGGCGCAGCGGTTGAGGCCGGTGACGCGCTTGTGGTTATGGAAGCGATGAAAATGGAGCACACTATCCGTGCGCCAGCAAAAGGCACCGTCACCGCCATCAACTGCGCCGAAGGTAATATGGTCGAAGCCGGCGCCATGCTGGTGGATTTCGAACCGGAGGGCGCATGAGATGGCCTTACCCAAAACCGTCAAGATCGTCGAGGTCGGTGCACGTGATGGCCTGCAAAACGAAACTGCTGAGGTTCCCACCGCCATCAAGATCAGGTTGATCGAGCGGCTGGCTGCGGCCGGATTGGCGGCGGTGGAGGCAGGAGCCTTCGTTTCGCCAAAAAAAGTTCCGCAAATGGCAGGGTCGAAGGAGGTGCTTCTAGGCCTCAAACGACATCCCAATACCGGCTATCCGGCGCTCGTTCCCAATATCAAGGGTTTCGAGGCCGCCGTTGAAGCCGGTGTGACGGAGATAGCCGTTTTCGTGTCCGCATCCGAAGGCTTCAGCCAGCACAATATCGCCTGTTCGCGCGCCGAAAGCCTCGAGCGCCTGCGCGATGTTTCGGAGGCAGCGGCCAGCCGCAACATCCGCATGCGCGGCTATGTCTCCTGCATCGCCGGTTGCCCCTATGACGGCGCGGTCGCACCCGAAGATGTGGCGGCGATGGCCGAAGCGCTTGTCGCCATGGGATGCTACGAAATCTCGCTCGGCGATACGATTGGTGTCGGCACGGCCGGGCAAATCCGCAAGCTCATCCAACATGTATCGACCCGCATCCCGCGCGAAAAACTCGCCATGCATTTCCACGACACCTATGGGCAGGGCGTCGCCAATGTGCTGGCTTCGCTTGAGGAAGGTATTTGTGTGTTCGACAGTTCCGTGGCCGGGCTCGGCGGTTGCCCCTTTGCGCCGGGCGCAAGCGGCAATGTCGCCACCGAAGACGTTGTTTATCTCCTGCACGGGCTTGGCATCAAAACCGGCATCGACCTGATGGCGGTGGCGAGAACGGGAGACTGGATAAGTCGCCATCTCGGCAGGGCAAATGCGGCACACGCCGGTAAGGCACTGCTTGCCGTAAAGATGGAGGATAATGCACATGGTGGGTGAGCTGTTGAGCGAGAAGCGCAAGGACGTTCTGTGGCTGACGCTTAACCGGCCGGACGTCCACAACGCCATGAACGCCGCGATGACGGACGCCTTGACGCATGCGATCCGGACGGCATCCAGCGACGGCGACCTGCGTGCCGTGGTGATAACGGCGGCGGGCGACCGTAGCTTCTGCTCAGGGGCCGATCTGAAGGAAAGCGCTGGCGGCATGTTCCTCTCGCGAGACGGAACGAACCCCATCGCCAATGTGATGCGCGCTATCGAGACCTGCAACAAAATCGTCATCGCCCGCGTCAATGGCCGGGTGCTGGCGGGTGGGCTAGGCCTTATCGCGGCCTGCGATCTCGCTTATGCCGCCGATCATGCTGAGTTCGGCCTGCCGGAAGTTCGCGTTGGGCTTTTCCCGGCCATGGTGGCGGCGAAACTTCTGGCCAAAATACCGCTGAGCCGCCTCCACGAAATGGCCTATCTGGGGCAACCGGTCACCGCCGCAGAGGCCGAAGGCATCGGCCTCATCAACCGCACGGCGCCACGTGCCGAACTCGATGGCGTGATCGAGGGAGTACTCGCCCGCTTGCGGCAGAACGCGCCGGGCGCAGTCGCCGCCGGAAAGGCAGCGCTGCTGACGATGCGCGACATGCCGGCCAGTGAACGGCTCGCCTTTGCCGAAAGCGTCATCGCGAAGATCAGCAGCAGCGAGGAGGCGCGCGAAGGCAGAGACGCCTTCGCTGGAAAACGCCCGCCGCTCTGGGCTGGCGGGTCCTGAACCACCGCTCAAGGTCTTAATCGATATAATGCCCACAGCCGCGTTGACCCCGTTCGGCAAATCGAGTTCTATCCACCACCTTTCGCCGGAGGGCGATCGGGGAGCCGGAGGAGAACCTATGCGCCTTGTAAAAACCGTCGCCGAGTTGCGCGGTCTGACCGCCACGTTTCGTCGCGATGGCAAGACCGTCGGCTTCGTGCCGACCATGGGTTTTTTGCATATCGGCCATCTGACGCTGGTTGCCAGGGCGAAGGCGGAGAACGACGTGACGGTGGTCTCGATCTTCGTCAATCCGCTGCAATTCGGAGCCAATGAGGATCTTGCCCGTTACCCCCGCGATCTCGCCCGCGATAGCGCGCTGCTGGAAGAGGCAGGTGTCGACATTCTTTTCGCACCCGAGGTTACGGAGATGTATCCGCGCCCGATGCAGACCGTGGTGGATGTGCCGGAACTGGGAAGCCAGTTGGAAGGTGCGGTACGGCCGGGGCATTTTGCCGGGGTTACGACTGTTGTCACCAAGCTTTTTAATCTCGTGCAGCCGGATGCCGCCTATTTCGGTGAAAAGGACTACCAGCAGGTAACGCTGATCCGGCGCATGGTGGACGATCTCGCCCAGCCAGTCCGCGTCGTTCCCGTCGCCACCGTACGCGAGGCGGATGGGCTCGCCTGCTCCTCGCGCAATGTCTACCTGAGCCTTGAAGAGCGAGCCGCCGCCGTAATTGTGCCGCGCGCGCTTGATGAGGCCGAGCGGCTGTATAATGAGGGATGCGACGACCCGGCCGCGTTCGAAGCAGCAATAGAAAAATTCATCGCCACCGAGAAGCTGGCGTTGCCCGAAGTCGTGGCGGTGCGCGATCCCGACACGCTGGCCCCCGTGGCTTCGCTGCAGGCGCGGCCTGTGCTGGTGGCGCTGTTCGTGCGGGTCGGCAGCACCCGCCTTCTCGACAACCGCGTCATCGGAAGTGATAAAACCGGCAAACAGGAGGCTGCACGATGAGCACGCACGCGAAACAGAAGCGGCTGACGACAGCCTCCATCAAGCAAATGAAAGGCGGTGCGCGCATCGTCTGCCTCACCGCCTATACGACGCCGATTGCCCGCCTGCTCGATCCGCATTGCGACCTGCTGCTGGTTGGCGATTCAGTCGGTATGGTACTTTATGGCATGGACACGACGGTCGGCGTCACCCTGGATATGATGATCGCCCATGGCCGCGCCGTCATGCGTGGTGTGGAACACGCCTGCGTCATCGTCGATCTCCCCTTCGGGACCTATCAGGAATCAAAGGAACAGGCGTTCCGCAACGCCGTGCGGCTGATGCAGGAAACCGGCTGTGATGGCGTGAAGCTGGAAGGCGGTGAGGAAATGGCCGAAACCATCGCCTTTCTCGTGGCGCGCGGCATTCCGGTGTTCGGCCATGTCGGGCTGATGCCGCAGCTGGTCCACACCGCCGGAGGTTTCCGCTCTCTTGGACATTCAGATGCGGAAACGCAGAAAATCTGGCGCGATGCGATTGCGGTCGATCAGGCCGGTGCTTTCGCCATTGTCGTGGAGGGTACCGTCGAGCCGCTTGCGCGCGAATTGACCGAAAAACTCTCCGTCCCGACTGTCGGCATCGGCGCATCACCGGCCTGCGATGGGCAGGTGCTGGTTTCCGACGACATGCTCGGTCTCTTCACCGATTTCAAACCGAAGTTCGTCAAACGTTTCGCCGATCTGGGTGCGACCGTTTCACAGGCAGCGGCAGGATATGCCGAAGAGGTGCGCTCCGGTGCGTTTCCGGGGCCGGAGCATACGTTTCAGGTCCGCAGGCAATCGCCTTCGGCGGAGTGAGGGAACGGCGCAGAGGAGGTGGTGAGGTGGTGACGGACACCTTCACCTTCGTCACGCTCGGGCTCGTACCGAGCATCTGCTACCTATCTATTTTGTGAAATGTCGGCAGATCCTCGGCACAAGGCCGAGGGTGACGTCGCGTTTGCGGCAAGGTTTGTAAGCAGGCTCGGCTTCTCCGCCTAGCCCCTCAAACCCTAGACAATCCCGCCGCTGCCACCGACCGAAGCCGGGCGTTCCGCCGCAACCCGTTTGCGATAACCACTCGCCCGGTAGGTGGCAACAGGATCGATCGCGCCGCCCGCCAACTGCCTTGCTTTAGCGAGAACCGGCTCGACATCGGTGCGATAGGCCCGTTTCAGCGTATCGGAGGCCATCAACGCATCATTGTCTTGCTGGTAGCCATCCAAAGCCGCGCGATCCACCAGCAGCGCCTGCGCATAGGCGCGGCGGATTTCGTTGGCACTGGAAATCAGGCTTTCGATTGGGTCGGTCACATTGTGCGACTGGTCGATCATATGGGCGGGATGGAAGCCCTTCACGCCACGATGTTCGGCATCTACCAGCTCGTTGAAGACGAGGAACAGGCGGTAAGGCTCGATGGAGCCGGCATCCAGATCGTCATCGCCATATTTCGAATCGTTGAAGTGGAAACCACCGAGCTTGCCGAACTGGATGAGCCGGGAGACGATCATCTCGATATTGGTGTTCGGCGCATGGTGACCGAGATCAACGAGGCAGAACGCCTTTTCACCGAGCGTATTGGCGATGAGGTAATTGGTGCCCCAATCCTGCACGACGGTGGAATAGAAGGCCGGCTCGAACATCTTGTGTTCGGAAAAGATGCGCCAGTCATCCGGCAGCGCCTTGTAGATATCGGCCATGGCCGCGAGATAGCGCTCGAAACTTCTGGTGAAATTGCTCTGGCCGGGGAAGTTGGAACCATCGCCCACCCACACCGTCAGCGCCTTGGAACCAATGGCTTTACCGATCTCGATACATTCGATGTTGTGCTCCACGGCTTGGCCCCGCGTTGCGGCATCGGTGTGGCTGAGCGAACCGTATTTGTAGGAATGGCTCTGATCCGGTGCATCCGAGAAGGTGTTGGAATTCATGGCGTCGAAGCCGAGACCCAGCGTGTCGGCATGGTCCTTCAAACGCTTCGGGTCCTGCTTGTCCCACGGAATATGCAGGGAGACATTCGGGGTCGCCCGTGTCAGCTGGTTGATGACGGCGCAATCATCCAGCTTGTCAAAAATGCCGCGGGGCTCACCTTCGCCCGGAAAGCGGGCGAAACGGGTGCCGCCGGTGCCGACACCCCAGGATGGAACAGCGACGAAGAATTCCGCGACCTTGGCGGTGACAGCATCGATATCGATGTTGCGGCGCGCAAGCTGGTTGCCCAGCGCATCGTAGTCGTCCTTCAGCGCGGCGGCGCGCTTGTCGTTTTCGGCCGCGATCACATCGGCGGCGATTTTGGTGTCGGTCATCTCTTCCTCCCCGGAATCGGTCCAGTGCATGCTCGATCATCGCCCCCTCCGTCATTCCGGCATTCAGCCGGGATGACGGATGTGAGACGTGCCGAAATTCCTACCGCGTAAAGCTCTGCGCATTGCCGGCATCGACATTGATGATATTGCCGGTTGATTTGGCCGACGCGTCGGACGCCAGGAAGTAGATCGCTTCGGCGATGTCTTCCGGGAATACATTGAGCTTCAGCATCGAGCGCTTGCGGTAATGTTCCTCCAGATCGGTCACCTCGATCTTCGACGAGGCCGCGCGCTGCTCGCGCCACTCGCCGTTCCAGATCTTCGAACCGCGCAGAACGGCATCGGGATTGACGGTGTTGACGCGAATGCCGGCTTCCGCCCCTTCCAGAGCAAGGCAACGGGCAAGATGGATTTCCGCCGCCTTGGCCGTGCAATAGGCAGAAGCATTGGGCGAAGAGGCAAGACCGTTTTTAGAGGCGACGAACACCACGTTGCCGCCGAGATTTTGACGCCTGAGTAGCCGGAATGCTTCTCGCGACACGAGGAAATAACCCGTCGCGAGAATATCGATATTCTTGTTCCACATGGCAAGCGTCGTGTCTTCCACCGGTGCAGAAGAGGCGATGCCGGCATTGGAGACGAGAATATCCACGCCGCCAAATTCCACGCTCGCTTCCGCAAAGGCGGAAATTACCGCGTCTTCCTGCGTCACATCCAGCTTGACGCTGCGCACCGCATCAGCACTGTAGCGCTTCGCGAAATCGCCCTTGGCCGCTTCCAGCGCCGCCTCGTCAATATCGGCGAGAACAACGCAGGCGCCCTCCGCTGCCAGCCTTTCCGCCGTCGCCCGGCCGATGCCGCCGGCGCCACCGGTGACAAAGGCCACGCGTCCGGCAAGGCTTTTCGGCTTCGGCATGCGCTGCAGCTTTGCCTCTTCCAGCAGCCAATATTCGATATCGAAGGCTTCCTGTTCGGGTAGGCCCTGATATTCGGACACGGTGGAAGCGCCGCGCATGACGTTGATGGCGTTGACGTAAAATTCACCGGCGATACGGGCGGTCGCCTTGTCCTTGGCGAAGGACAGCATGCCGACACCGGGGATCAGGAAAATCACCGGGTTCGGGTCGCGCATATCAGGCGAATTATCATGGCGGCACGCCTCATAATATCTGACGTAGTCGGCGCGGTATGCCTCTAGCGCCTTGTCGAGACCGGCTGTCAGCGCATCCACATCGGGATTTGCCGTATCGAGATCGAGGATCAGCGGGCGGATTTTCGTGCGCAGGAAATGATCCGGGCAGGAGGTGCCGAGATTTCCGAGCGGCTTCAGATCCTTCGAATTGACGAACTCCAGAACCGCGTCCTGATCATCGAAATGGCCGAGCTTGCGCTCCTTGCGGCCGATCCGACCACGGATTTCCGGCATCAACCGCGCAGCAATCGCGCGGCGTTCGGCAAGTGGCAGGCTCCTGGCAACGGCACCGCCGAAAATCGTCTTGCCTTCGGTCTTGGCCGCAAACCATTCGATCGCCTTGTTGATGATGGCGAGCGTCAGTTCGTAACATGTCTTGGCGTCGTTATCCCAGGTGAACAGACCGTGGCTTTCCAGCACAACGCCCTTGGCCTCGGGGTTGGCTTTTACGAAAGCCTCGAGATCGAGACCCAGTTGGAAACCGGGACGGCGCCAGGGAAGCCAGCCGATGTCATCGCCAAAGATCTGCTGCGTCAGTTCTTTCGAATTTTTGGAGGCGGCAATCGCGATGATTGCATCCGGATGCATGTGATCGACATGATCAAAAGGCACGAAGCCGTGCAGCGGCGTATCGATGGAGGCGGCGCGTGGGTTGAGGTTGAAGGTGCAATGCGGCAGGAAGCCGACCATGCGGTCCTCATCCTCGACACCCTTGTAAATGCCCTTTAGCGCTTCCAGCTTGTCGAGATAAAGCGTCGCAAAACCATCGAGCTTGATGGTACCGACATCGCCGCCGGACCCTTTAACCCACATGACGCGGACTTTCTCGCCCGTCAGCGGATCGGTTTCGAGCACCTTCGCGGATGTGTTTCCGCCGCCGTAATTGGTGATGCGCTTGTCGGCGCCAAGCAGATTGGAGCGATAAAGCAGCTTGCCAGGCTCATCGAGCGTTTTGGCATAGGCATCGTCCCAACGGCTTTCGAGAAGGCGGGATTTTCCCGTCATGTCTTCCTCCCAAGTCAAGTCTGCATTCGCGGTGCCGATATCGGCCCGCCTCCGTTGACGGCAGATATCGCGCATACAAAAGCAGAATGTCAATCAAAAACGATCATAAATTTTCATGTTGCAGCGCGATATTGATTAATTTGATCGTTCTTGATTGACAACGTAAGGAGATTGCGAATAATCACAATCAGGAGGACCACATGCACGAACGCGAACGCCATCGCATCATCTTAAGCGCCACACAGGAAAAAGCTGTCGTGACGGTGCAGGATATTGCCGAACTGACGGATGCGTCGGAAGCAACGATCCGCCGGGATATCGCGTCCCTGCATGTTCAGGGAAAGTTACGACGCGTGCGTGGCGGTGCCGAAGCGGTGCATCCGCCGCAGTTGGGCAATCTGGCCGCGCGACCGTTCCGCGTGTCCGAATCGGTCAACATCGACAAGAAACGCGCAATTGCGCGCAAGGCGGTTGATCTCTGTAATGACGGTGATGCGATCATCCTGAATGGTGGGACGACCACATTCCAGATGGTGCACTACATGGCGGCGCGACGGCTGCAGGTGATGACCAATTCCTTCGCGATTGCGGAGCATCTGGTCAAACATTCCAAATGCAATGTCAGCGTGCCGGGTGGCGCGATCTATCGCGATCAAAGCCTCATCCTGTCGCCCTTCGAAAACGATGCCATCCGCAATTTTTACGCAAGACGAATTTTTCTCGGCGCGCAGGGCATCGGCGCACTCGGCATCATGGAATCGGACGCGCTGGTGATCCAGAGCGAGCAGAAGCTGATGCGGCAGGCGGAAGAGCTGATCGTGATGGTCGATTCCTCGAAATTCAAAAAACGATCCAGCCTGATTTTATGCCCACTCGAAAACGTCTCGACCATCATCACCGATGACGGGATTTCGGATGAGGCGGCGCGGATGGTTGAAAATGCCGGCGTCGAATTGCTGATCGCCGGCGCAGCGGGGGATGGCAAGATAGCCAACCCGCCTGATGAGGAGGATTCCTCTTCGGTCGCTTGAGGAAGCACCGAAGAGAGGAACAGGTTCAAAAACGGGAGGAAAAGGAACATGAAACTTACACGTAGAACATTGACGAGCGTCCTGGCACTTAGCGCGGCGCTTTCCGTCGCGGGTCTTGGCGGCGTTGCCCAGGCAGCCGATGTGAAGATCGCGCTGGTGGTCAAATCACTTGGCAACGGCTTTTTCGAAGCCGCCAACAAGGGCGCGCAGGAGGCTGCAAAAGACCTCGGTGGCGTCGAGATCATCTATACGGGCCCGACCAGCACCACTGCGGAAGGCCAGATCGAGGTCATCAATTCGCTGATCGCGCAGGGCGTGGATGCCATCGCTATTTCCGCCAATGACCCGGACGCCGTAGTTCCGGCGCTGAAAAAGGCGGCGCAGCGCGGCATCAAGGTCATCTCCTGGGATTCCGGCGTGGCACCTGAAGGCCGCATTCTGCAGCTCAACCCCTCGTCCAACGCGCTGATCGGCAAGATGTGCCTGCAGCTTGCCGCATCGCACCTGGAAGGCGGCAAGGGCGATTTCGCCATCCTTTCTGCGACCACCACCTCCACGAACCAGAATATCTGGATCGATGAGATGAAGAAGCAGCTGAAGGACTTCCCCGGCCTCAACCTCGTTACCACCGTTTATGGTGACGACCTTGCCGACAAGAGCTACCGCGAAGCACAGGGCCTGCTTTCCTCCCATCCTGATGTAAAGGTCATCGTCGCACCGACGACTGTTGGCGTTCTTGCGGCCTCTCAGGCCGTGAAGGATGCGGGCAAGATCGGCAAGGTCTTTGTGACGGGCCTTGGCCTGCCCTCGGAGATGGCTGGCGCCATCAAATCAGGCGCAACCAAGGAATTCGCCATCTGGAACCCGATCGACCTCGGTTATTCCGCCACCCAGATTGCCTACCGCCTTGTGAAGGGTGAAGCAGACGGCAAGCCGGGCTCGGAAATCGAAGCCGGCCGCATGGGCAAGATCAAGGTTGGCGAAAATAGCGAAGCGGCCATGGCCGATCCCTTCATTTATGACGCCAAGAACATCGATCAGTTCTCGAAGATTTTCTGATCTGAATAATTTACGGCAGTGCGAAGGCTACCCCCCTTTGTCCTGCCGGGCATCTCCCCTCAAGGGGGGAGATGCCCGGCAGGGCAGAGGGGGGTGCCTCTCGCCGCTTCACTCAAAACCAACCGGTAAGACGGAATGATGCGTGCTGAAACCAAAATCTTAGACGTTACCGAGACTTCCAGCGCGACGCCCATTCTGGAAATGCGCGGCATCAGCCAGATATTCCCCGGCGTGAAGGCGCTGGATGGCGTCGATATCGCGCTTTATCCCGGCAAGGTCACGGCGCTGATCGGCGAGAACGGTGCTGGAAAATCCACGCTCGTCAAAATTCTCACCGGAATCTACCGCCCGAATGAAGGGGAAATCCTTCTCGATGGCCGGCCTGTCACCTTTCACGGCGCACAGGATGCCATCGATGCCGGCGTGACCGCCATTCATCAGGAAACCGTGCTGTTCGACGAGCTTTCCGTGGGCGAAAACATCTTCCTCGGTCATGCGCCCAAAGGCCGTTTCGGCCTCATTGACTGGAAGACCATCAATGCGCGCGCCGGGGTCCTGCTTGAACAGCTCGAAAGCACCATCGATCCGTCCATTCGGCTGAAGGACCTTTCCATCGCGCAGCGCCACCTCGTGGCAATCGCCAGAGCGCTTTCCGTCGAGGCACGTATCGTCATCATGGACGAACCGACAGCCGCCCTTTCCCGCAAGGAAATCGATGATCTGTTCCGCATCGTTGAAAACCTGAAGCGGCAGGGCAAGGCCATCCTGTTCATCAGCCACAAGTTCGATGAAGTATATGAAATCGCTGAAAATTACGCCGTATTCCGGGACGGAAAGATGGTCGGCGCGGGTAATCTCGCCGCCACCCCGCAGGACGAGATCGTGCGCCTGATGGTTGGCCGCGACGTCACGAACGCCTTTCCCAAGCAGGCGGTCGCGCTCGGTCCGACGGTTCTTTCGGTGCAAAATTATTCACACCAGACGGAATTTCGCGATATTTCTCTCGATCTGCGCAAAGGCGAAATTCTTGGCCTTTATGGGCTGATCGGCGCCGGGCGGTCGGAACTGTGCCAGTCGCTTTTCGGCATCACCCGCCCAGCCTCAGGACAGATTACCCTCAACGGCGAACCGCTCGTCATCCGTTCGCCGGAGGATGCGATCCGCGCCGGTATCGTTTATGTGCCGGAAGAGCGTGGACGGCATGGGCTGGCGCTGGACATGCCGATCTACCAGAACATGTCGTTGCCCTCTCTTGCCCGCACCTCTCGCAAGGGCTTTCTCGCCGCCGCAAACGAATTTGCTCTGGCGCGCAAATATGCCTCACGCCTCGACCTGCGCGCCGCCGCCCTGTCCGTGCCCGTCGGCACGCTTTCCGGCGGCAACCAGCAGAAGGTGGTGATTGGCAAATGGCTCGCCACGCAGCCGAAAGTCATTATTCTCGATGAACCCACCAAGGGCATCGATATCGGCTCCAAGGCCGCCGTGCACGGCTTCATCAGCGAGCTTGCAGCCGAAGGTCTCTCCATCATCATGATTTCATCCGAACTTCCCGAAATTCTCGGCATGTCCGACCGCGCCATCGTCATGCGCGAAGGCCTGATGGCAGGTCAGTTCGAACGCGCCGATTTTTCTCCGGAAAAGCTGGTGCGCGCCGCCACCGGCAACGCCTGAGAGGGGCAAAACCATGCAACGTTTTCTCAAAAATCGCGAATGGCTGCTGGCGGGCATCATCGCCATCATGATCGCAGGCTTTGCGCTGCGCGCGCCCGGTTTCGGTAAGCCGGCCAATCTCGTCAATATCTTCAACGATACCTCCATCCTCATCATCCTGGCGCTTGGCCAGATGGCGGTCATTCTCACCAAATCCATCGATCTTTCGGTTGCCGCCAACCTCGCCTTCACCGGCATGGCAGTGGCGATGACCAATGCCGCCTTCCCGGGAATTCCACTGCCGCTTCTCATCGCCATGGCGGTCGGCATCGGCGCGTTTCTCGGATCGATCAACGGCATTCTCGTCTGGTGGCTCGGCATTCCGCCCATCGTCGTCACGCTCGGCACGCTCACCATCTATCGCGGCATGGCCTTCGTGCTGTCGGGCGGCGGCTGGGTGAATGCGCACCAGCTTTCGCCGACCTTCCTCAACGTGCCGCGCACCATGATCCTCGGTATGCCGGTTTTATCTTGGGTCGCCATCCTCATCATCGCCGGTGCCTGGCTGGTGCTCAGCCGAACCTCTTTCGGCCGCTCCGCCTACGCTTCCGGCGGTAATCCGGGCGCTGCGGTCTATGCCGGCATCGATGTCGGCCGCACGCGCTTTCTGGCTTTCGTTCTGTCGGGTGCACTGGCAGGACTTGCAAGCTATCTCTGGGTGTCGCGTTATGCCGTTGCCTATGTGGATATCGCCGCCGGTTTCGAACTCGATAGCGTTGCGGCAAATGTGATTGGCGGCATCTCCATTGCCGGCGGCATTGGCTCGGTGGCAGGCGCTGTGCTCGGCGCACTGTTTCTCGGGGTCATTAAGAACGCCCTGCCCGTCATCGGCATTTCTCCCTTCGCGCAAATGGCGATTTCCGGCGTGGTTATCGTGCTCGCCGTCGTCTTCAACGCCCGCGCCGAAGCTCGAAAAGGGCGCATCATCCTGCGCGACCGGGCGGCAAGCGATCAGGCCAAGGAGGCCGCAGCATGAGTACGAATTCTCAACCGGCGCAGAAGCCGCGCATCATTCCAGACAAGCTTGGCACGCCGTTGCGCCGTCTCCTGGCAAGCTGGGAAGTGCTGCTGCTCGGCGTCGCGATCCTCATCTTCATCGCCAATTCGTTTGCCTCGCCCTATTTTCTCAATGCCTGGAACCTGTCCGACGCGACGTTCAACTTCACCGAAAAGGCGATCATCGCCTTTGCGATGGCGCTTCTGATCATCGCTGGCGAGATTGATCTCTCAGTCGCCGCCATCATCGCTCTCGCCTCCACCGCAATGGGTGCGGCGGTGCAGATGGGTGTCGGCACGCCGGGGCTCGTCGCCATCGGCATCGGAACCGGGCTACTCTGCGGGGCGTTCAACGGCTTTCTCGTCGCTGGCCTCAAACTGCCATCCATCGTCGTCACCATCGGCACGATGAGCCTGTTTCGCGGTATTTCCTATATGGTGCTGGGTGATCAGGCCTATGGCAAATATCCGGCGGATTTCGCCTATTTCGGTCAGGGTTACGTGTACTCGGTCATCTCCTTCGAATTCGTGCTGTTCCTCGCCATGGCCGTCATCTTCGCCATTCTGCTGCACGCCACCAATTTCGGCCGGCAGGTCTACGTGATCGGCAACAATCCGTTTGCCGCCCGTTTTTCCGGTATTCCCGTCGAGCGGGTGAAATTCATCCTCTTCCTTTTGACCGGCCTGATGAGCGGCATCGCCGCCGTCTGCCTCACCTCGCGGCTCGGTTCCACCCGCCCCTCGATTGCTCAAGGCTGGGAGCTTGAAGTCGTGACCATGGTGGTGCTCGGCGGCGTGTCCATTCTCGGCGGCTCCGGCACCATTGCAGGTGTCGTCATCGCTGCCTTCGTCATGGGCCTCGTCACCTTCGGCCTCGGTCTTCTGAACGTGCCTGGCATCGTCATGTCGATCTTCGTCGGCCTGCTTTTGATCATCACCATCGCCATACCCATCGTTGTGCGCCGCCTTCGCGCCATCAGAGGCTAAGCCATGCCGGAATTAGAAAAACACGCTTTCAAGATGAAACTCTTCGCCGGCAAGCAAGCCGAATATAGACGGCGCCATGACGAGATATGGCCGGAACTGGTTGCTCTACTGCACGAAGCGGGTGTGAGCGACTATTCAATCCACCTCGACCCGGAAACCGACATCCTGTTCGGCGTGCTGACCCGCCCGAAGAACCACGGCATGGCAGCATTGCCCGAGCATCCCGTGATGAAGAAATGGTGGGCGCATATGGCTGACATCATGGAAAGCAATCCCGATAATTCGCCTGTCGCGACTGACCTTGTGACAGTGTTCCACCTGCCATGAATGACATGACAAAGCCACGCCGCGTCGCGGTCATAGATATAGGCAAGACCAATGCCAAGGTCGTTGTCATCGACACCCGAAACGGCGAAGAGATAACCGGTGACAGACGTTCCAACCCTGTCCTTCGTGACGGCATTTATCCGCATTACGATGTGGAGATGCTCTGGAGCTTCATTCTCGCCTCTCTGCGGCGGTTCGCGGAAGAGCCGGGTTTCGACGCGATTTCCATCACGACCCATGGCGCGTCTGCCGCACTTCTTGACGAAAACGGCGATCTTGCCATGCCTGTGCTGGATTACGAGCACAGCTACCCCGCAAGCGTTGCGGAAGCCTATCTCCGCATCAGGCCGGATTTTGCTGAAACCGGCTCGCCCTCGCTTCCAGCCGGATTGAACCTTGGCGCACAAATCCATTTCCAGAAAACCGCCTTTCCGCAGGAATTCGCTGGGGTGCGCAGCATCGTCACCTACGCGCAATATTGGGCGGGGCGGCTGACCGGCGTTCAGGCCACCGAGACGACCTCGCTCGGTTGCCACACGGATTTGTGGAATCCGCGGCTGAAGGCGTTTTCATCGCTGGTCGAGCGCTTGGGCATTGCGCAATTGATGGCGCCGGTGCGCTCCGCCTTCGATGTACTCGGGCCAGTCCGCGAATCGGTGGCGCTGGAAACCGGGCTTTCGGCGGATATATCGGTCTATTGCGGCATCCATGATTCCAACGCCTCGCTGCTGCCGCATCTGCTGCGGCGGCAGGGTGATTTTTCGGTCGTCTCCACCGGCACCTGGGTGGTGAATTTCGCCATCGGCGGTACGGCGGAGACGCTGGATCCCGCCCGTGATACGCTTTTGAATGTCGATGCCCTCGGGCGTCCCGTTCCCTCCTCCCGCTTCATGGGCGGCAGGGAATATGAAATGCTGACGCACCAATTCGGGCCTGCTCCGGGCGAAGAAACCGAAGCCGCTCTCGGCAGCGTGCTCACCAGAGGCATGATGCTGTTGCCCAGCGTCGTCAGCGGTTCCGGCCCCTTCCCCGGCAAAACAGCGCGCTGGATTGCCGACGACAATGCCACGGTTGCTGAACGGCACGCGGCAGCGGCGCTTTATCTGGCCCTGATGACGGAGTTCAGTCTATCGCTCATCGGGCAGAAAGGCCCGATACTGGTCGAAGGGCCATTCGCCAGCAATGCGCTTTATCTCAAGGCGCTGGCAGGTTTTGCCGAAACTGAGGTCATCGCCGTCAGCGGTTCCACAGGCACCAGTGCCGGGGCAGCACTCCTCACCGGTATCAAACCACTTGCCGGTCGCGAGCGTCATTTCGCTCCCGATGCCATTGCAGGGCTTCCCGCCTATCGCAGCGAATGGCAGGCCCGTCTGGCTTGACGCAAGACGACAAAATGCGGCCGGGTATCCAGCCGCATTCCGTTTCGCAAAAGGATCAAGCCTTGATGAAGGCCAAGAGATCGGCGTTGAGCACGTCTGCATTGATGGTCAGCATGCCGTGCGAGAAGCCGGGATAGGTCTTCAGCGTACCGTTTTTCAGGAGCTTCACCGATTTCAGCGCAGAGTCCGCAATCGGCACGATCTGGTCATCTTCACCGTGCAGCACGAGTGTAGGCACGCTGATGGCCTTCAGGTCTTCGGTCTGGTCGGTTTCCGAGAATGCCTTGATGCCATCGTAATGCGCCTTGGCACTGCCCATCATACCCTGCCGCCACCAGTTCTGGATCACGCCTTCCTGCACGGTCGCTCCATCGCGGTTGAAGCCGTAGAACGGGCCGGAGGGCACATCGCGGAAGAACTGCGCGCGGTTTGCGGCAAGTGCTGAACGGAAGCCGTCAAAAACCTCCATCGGCAGGCCCTCTGGGTTGGCCTCGGTCTTGAGCATCAGCGGCGGCACGGCGGAAACCAGAACGGCCTTCGCGACGCGGCCTGCGGGTTCACCGTGTCTGGCAACATAACGCGCCACTTCGCCACCGCCGGTGGAATGGCCGATATGCACGGCATTTTTCAGGTCCAGCGCTTCTGCAACCGCAAAGGCGTCTGCGGCATAATGGTCCATATCGTGACCTTCGGAAACCTGCGCGGAGCGGCCGTGACCACGGCGATCATGGGCGACGACACGATATCCTTTCGAGAGGAAAAACAGCATCTGTCCATCCCAGTCGTCGGAGCTGAGTGGCCAGCCGTGGTGAAACACGATGGGCTGAGCATCCTTCGGGCCCCAGTCCTTGTAGAAGATGTCTGTTCCATCTGTCGTCTTAACAAAGCCCATGATCGTTTCTCCTTCGGTTGCGTTGGCATCTTCCGGTGCGATCTATGTTGTGCGCCGGTTTGATGGAGGGATGATGACGCAGGAAAACATCCGCAACAATTGCAACAATAATTCTGAATGAATTGCTGATCTGGTAATAATGGCCGTGCCGCTCGCTGTCTTATGCCCCGTTACCGGCGCTAAACGGCACCGCGACCGAAAAGTTGCGACAGAAGACGCAAACGGATTGAAATAACCAACCGGATAAGTTGCGTTTTAAATTGTAATCAACGGCGCACGGGCGCGGTCGCGACTGCACACCGCCGGAAACGAAACTCGCGAAGTTGCTCGAACTCTCAATCCACGTCGGGATCGTATTCCCTCGGGCTGTCGTCCTTGGAAAACAACACGCAAGGGCCGCGTGAACCGCGTGGATCATAGGCGTATCCCTTGGCGGTCAGTGCCTGCATGATGTCGCGAACACCTTCGAGGCCATAAAGGTGATCGTGCAGCTCGACGAATATCCGCTCCACGCCAGCAAGCTCGGCATTGCCGAGCAGATCGCGTTCCGCGCCCTCGATATCCATCACGAGCGCCGTGATGCCCCGGCTGGCGACAAACGCGTCGATATTCTCGGACGAGATTTCGATGCGCCTTTCATAAGGACCCTGATTTTCGTCCATGGACGACATCCAGAGATCCTTGCGGACATAGAAGGGATAGGTACGCGGCTCGTCGGCCGTGAGAAGTCCTTGGGAAAACACGACATTGCCACGGCAATTTGCCTTGATCACCCGTTCCGCCAGTGCCGCTGTGGACGGATTGGCCTCGAATGCCCAAACGGAAACATCCTGAATACCGGCAATGATCGAGGTTATGATGCCGATGCCTGACCCCAGTTCCAATACGCGGTCGCCGGGCTTGATGGCTTTCAGGACGCTGCGGGCCTCTTTCGCCTCATAGCTGCCGTCGGTCAGCGCCTGCCATATGACGGGCGATACCTCATCGGAAGAAAGAGGCAGGGCTACTCCATGCACATCCAGAATTTCCATATTTCCCAAGCCCTTTCTCAAAACCCGGTCTCGTCAACAGAACGATCCCGCATAGACCGCGCATGCTCTACAGTATCGGTGCGACAACCGGTATTGGTTTTCGCCGTCAACGATGTACCCCACTGAAATTTAACATGGCTTGCCGTGTTCGAAAGCAAACCCGTTCAAACGGAACTCCAGGCCACAAGCTCCTTGGCCGGCAACGGCCTGCTGATCAGATAGCCCTGTACCAGATCGCATCCCAGACGTTTGACCAGCTCATATTGCTCCTCCGTCTCGATGCCTTCGGCGATGGTGGTCATTCGGAGGCTGCGCCCGACGCCGACCACGAATTCGACGATCGCCAGCGCGTCGCGGTCGCTGGTGATATCGCGCAGGAATGACCGGTCGATCTTGATCTTGTCGAACGGCACGCCGCGCAAATTTGCAAGCGAGGAGTAACCGGTGCCGAAATCGTCCATGGCGATCTGGATGCCGACGGCCTTCAGCCGCGTCAGCGTGTTGATCGTCTGGTCGCTCTTGTTCAGCAGGATCGATTCGGTGATTTCAAGCTCGAGCCGGCTCGGCTCCAGCCCGCTTTTATCAAGGGCACCCATCACGTTCTGAATGAGGTTGGTACTGTGGAACTGAACCGGCGAGAGATTGACCGCCACCTTCATGTCCTCATCCCATCGCATCGCCTCGCGGCAGGCAGTCTCCATCACCCATTTTCCGAGCGAATGGATAAGGCCGGTTCGTTCCGCAACGGGAATGAACACGCTGGGCGGAACATCGCCGCGCACTGGATGTTTCCAGCGCAAAAGTGCCTCGAAGCCACAAAGCTTGCGGGTCTGCGTCGCCACCTGCGGCTGGTAATAGACCTCCATCTCGTCGTTCTGCAGCGCCGTCTGCAGATCGGCCTCGAAGGATTTCTTTTCGGTCAGCTGCTTTTGCATGCGGACCTTGAAAACACTCGCCCGGCCAGGGCCGATGGCCTTGGCTTCATAAAGCGCCAGATCCGCGCGCTTGAACAATTCATCCGCATCGACGGTACCATGCGATATGGCGATGCCGATGCAGGTGCCGATTTTCACCTCCTGCTCGCCGAGCTGGTAGGTCCGGCTGATCTGCTCGATAAGCTTGGAGGCGAGACGGCGCGCCGTGTCCTCATTGAGATCATCGGACACGACAGCGAATTCATCGCCGCCAAGGCGGCAAACCATGTCGTAGTCACCGCCGATCCCCGAAAGGCGCTGTGCCACGGCCTGAAGCAGGGCGTCGCCCGAATCGTGGCCAAGCGTGTCGTTGACGTCCTTGAACCCATCGAGATCAAGCAGAAGAATGGCCGTCGTTCCATTGCCGCCGAAAGAGCGGCGCAACCGCTCGATAAGTTCCTGCCGGAACAGCGAGCGGTTCGGAAGGCCCGTCAGCGCATCATGATAGGCATCATGCTCAAGCCGGACATTCTTGGCCTGCAATTCAAGCGTGGCGGCGCGCAGGTCGTCCGTCAGCCCGCGCATGCTTTTCTGCGCGCGGTTCAACAGATCGTTCTGGCGAAGCAGCAATATCACCAGCGCGATGCCGCACAGGATCAATCCGCCCGCAAGCGCGGTGTAGACGATATGCAGCTTGCGCACGTCCTCATGGGCTGTATCGATCAGATTGACGTCATAGGCGACCGACGACGAAGCCAGCGTCGTCATCGGCGCATCGAGCGAGCTCATCTCGGAGAGCAGATCCGGAACATCCCTTGGCTCCAGGGTGTTCATCTGCTGTTCCAGGCGGGCCAGAACCGCGTCAAGGCGGGTTACGAGATCCCGCCATTGCTGTTTTTCATTGATGAAAGCGCCGAGGTTACCCTGCTTCAAGAGCTCCAGGCGGCTTAGCATGATGTCCATGCGCAGCTGCAATTCGTCCCGGTCTATGACACCGGGACTGAGCGCAAAAACGGCCAATTTGTTCTGAAGGCGGAGATACTCCGCCACGGTCTGACTGACCGCCCACGAATCGTTATAGCGGGCAAATTTCTGCAGAGCGGTCTGACGCTCGGCAATGACGAAAGCGATATAGCCCGTTGCCAGGACGAAGCAACAGATGATCACCGCCACAAGTTTTCGCAAACGGCACCTTTATTCCACTATCAATTTGGCAACTTGCCATGCGGACCGCGAATAATAGGTCTGCTTCTGCAATTCCGGGTCGCTATCATAGGGATAGATGACAAACAGCGGACCCTTTTCGCGAACTGTCATGTAGTTGCCATCCAGCTTGATCGCGAGGATAACGTTAAATTTCTTAAAATCCTCAACCGGTATGGTGCTCACATAATCGTTGAGTGCAACTGCCGTTACGCTGGTGCCTTTTGCACCGACGAGATCCATCAACTTTGCCAGTGACACGCCGTCAAAACGAACGCGGCCATCGTGCCAGGGCGTCGTGGTCTCCACCGTCACCATGCCCAATCCCTCCAGCATGTCGCGATCGAATACCGCAGCGCCATCGGCATTGGTGTTGGTGATGTTTCCGGAGATGGTCAATATCGGCTTGCCTTGCGGCTTGGCGATCGTCCCGGCCTCGGCACAGGAAAGCCACATGAGCGACAGAAACGCACTGAGAAGTACCCGGGCGAAACTCATACTCTTTCTCCATCTAGCGTTCAGGTCGAGGGGTTTTCGCCAACCTCTGAGGGTCAAGGGAACCGACGCTCGCAATATATATCAGGAATGAATGTTATATCCTTAGTGAGATTTTATCCGTATTTTCTCTAGGTTTTGAGTAAACCGTTTGGATAATTTTTCCGTCTTATTGTACTTTTTTACACTTCACGCCCTGTTATGACGCAAGCAACACTACAAGTTACGTCTTCGTATCAATCCGTCTGGTGCGACAAAGGCCAAATTGCGGCATATGCGTGATTGCTTAACAACAGCAACACATGATTCGCGCGTATCGGACAAGACCAATGGGCGTTCGGCATCCGCCTGCCTGTCAGGCAGGAAAGCCGAGAGACAAGTTTCGCATCACAGAAAAATCATGGCGATTGCCAGAGCGAACGGTTGAAACATACCGTACGCAACTTAATATAAGAGCTGTCATTTCCGTTTCCGGCATTTTCTGCTTCCCCTTGCCGGAAATGCCCAGACGCCCGTTCCGCGCAGCGCAAGCGGCGATACCGGATATAGTCCGGTCAGGAAAATTCTGTTCACGTCTCCGGGCTGGACGGCACCCTGCCGTATCGGCCACATCATGAAGGTAGTCCCTATGCACACCTATCCCGACATCAAACTTCTCATTGATGGCGAATGGCGAGACGCCGTTTCCGGCAGGACGATCGCCGTATCCGACCCTGCGACCGACGAAATCATCGGCGCGATCGCCCATGCCGAAAAGGCGGACCTCGATCTGGCACTTGCCGCCGCCGAGCGTGGCTTCAAGGTCTGGCGCGACACCTCGCCTTTCGAGCGTTCCAAGATCATGCGCAGGGCAGCCGATATCCTGCGCGAGCGCAAGGACAAGATCGCCTATATAATGACCCGCGAGCAGGGCAAGCCGCTGTCGCAATCGGCAACCGAAATCATGGGCGCCGCCGATACCATCGACTGGTTCGCCGAAGAAGCACGTCGCACCTACGGCCAGGTCATCCCGGCGCGCGCAACCGGCGTTTCCCAGCTTGCCATCAAGCTGCCAGTTGGTCCCGTCGCGGCGTTTACGCCATGGAACTTCCCGATCAACCAGATCGTCCGCAAGCTTTCGGCTGCCCTTGCCACGGGCTGCTCCATCATCGTCAAGGCCCCGGAAGAAACACCGGCATCGCCGGCGGAACTGATCCGAGCGTTTGTGGATGCGGGCGTGCCGGCGGGTGTCATCGGTCTCGTTTACGGCGTGCCATCCGAGATTTCGGAATATCTGATCCCGCATCCGGTCATCCGCAAGATTTCCTTCACCGGCTCCACGCCGATCGGCAAACATCTGGCAGCGCTTGCCGGCAAGCACATGAAGCGCGCCACGATGGAACTCGGCGGTCATGCGCCAGTGATGATCTTTGACGATGCCGATATCGAAAAAGCGATCGAGGTTACCTCGCTTGCCAAGTTCCGCAATGCCGGTCAGGTCTGCGTCGCTCCCACCCGCTTCCTCGTGCAGGACGGTGTGGCGGATCGCTTCCTTGAAGGTTTCGTGGAAGCCACGAAGGCGATCAAGGTCGGCAACGGCCTGGAAGATGGTGTCGTCATGGGGCCGCTCGCCAATGAGCGCCGCATCCCAGCGCTGGAAGGCCTGATCAACGACGCCGTTTCCCATGGCGCGGAACTGAAGACCGGTGGCCGCCGCATCGGCAACAAGGGCAACTTCTTCGAGCCCACGGTGCTCGCCAACGTGCCCGTGACAGCCAAGATCATGAACGACGAGCCCTTCGGTCCCGTCGCCATCATCAACCGCTTCTCGACGTTCGATGATGCCATCAACGAAGCGAACCGCCTGCCTTTTGGCCTCGCATCCTACGCCTTTACCAGCTCGGTCAAGACAGCGCATGCGCTCGGCCACCAGGTCGAGGCGGGCATGCTGACCATCAACCACAACGGCCTTGCGCTTCCCGAAGTCCCCTTCGGCGGCGTCAAGGATTCCGGTTATGGCACGGAGGGCGGTTCGGAGGCGGTTCAGGCCTATCTGGAGACGAAATTCGTCAGCCAGATGAGCTGAAGCTTTGGATGCAAGCTCAGGGCGGATGACAATATCCGCCCTGAACCTGAATTTGGCGAACCCGGAATCTCCACGCGTCGTCACCCCGGACTAAATCCGGGGTCAAGCGCGATCAAGTCATTGACCGCAAAAGACTATTCACCGCGCTGGCGCCCAGTGGCCGGATGCCGGATGCCGGATGCCGGATGCCGGATGCCGGATGCCGGATGCCGGATGCCGGATCAAGCCCGGAATGACGGACTGAAAGGCCTTCGTCAATCTGTGAAGAAGCAAGATTTGCTATGTCTTTTCTTCGGTAGTACCACCTTCCCTTGCCTCCGTCCTCATCATGCCCTAAAAGAACAAAAAGTGAACTTTGAGAGGCACTATGAGCGAGACAGCGGCACCCGCGTTGAAGGAAATCTTCAACCACGAAAAACTGCGACACATCGCCGATCAGACCAAAGCCGTTCATGCGCCTTTCGATGCTCCCACCTTCATGGCGCTTGCCACGACAAATCTCGAAGCGCTGGGCATCATGCAGCGCATGCGGCAGGTGGCGACCAGCCTGCACGCCACGCTTCCCGGCGACTATGCCCGCAACATCGAAATTCTGACAGCCGCAGCACCCGGGATAGGCAACGGTTTCGCATCCATTTCGCTGCCGGAATATGTGGCGCTTTACGGTCTCGACGATTTCGATCTCTCCATACAGGCGCTGCAATATTTCACCCGTTTCGGCTCCTCGGAATTTGCCATCCGCCATTTCCTGCAAAGGGATCTGGCCCGAACACTTGCCGTGATGGAAACATGGTCACGACATGACAACGAGCATGTGCGAAGGCTGGCGAGCGAAGGCTGCCGGCCGCGCCTGCCTTGGTCGTTTCAGCTCAAAGCCCTGATCGATGATCCCTCACCGGTCACCGCGATCCTTGATGCCATGAAAGCTGACGAGGCGCTTTACGTGCGCAAATCCGTCGCCAATCATCTGAACGACATCACCAAGGACAATCCCGCTTTCGTGCTGGCGCTCATCGACACATGGCCGAAGGAAAACCCGCATACACGCTGGATCGTGCGGCAGGCCTTGCGCACTCTGGTCAAGAAAGGCGACGCTGCCGCACTCGCCCATTTGGGCGCCCATAACGAGGCTCAGATCGGACTTTCGGCGTTTCAGGTTTCTCCTGAAAAGGTCGCTCTTGGTAATCCAGTGCGGATTTCAGCTTCTTTCACCTCGACGGCAGAAAGCCCGCAGAAACTGGTGATCGATTATGCCGTGCATTACGTGAAAAAGAGCGGTGACGCCTCCGCGAAAGTCTTCAAGTGGAAAGAAATCGAGTTGCAGCCGGGCGAAACATGCGCGCTCTCGATAAGCCGCATCATGCGCGATTTCACCACCCGCAAGCACTATGCGGGTGTTCACAAGGTTGACCTGATGGTCAATGGCAGGCTGGCGGCCGAGGCCTCTTTCGAACTGCTGATATGAAGCTGGCGAGAGCGTCCCTCAAGCCGCCGGGAAAATCTTCGCACGGCGGATGATGACGGAACCGCGATCGCCTGCCGCGACATCATTTTCCGGCGGCACGTCGAATTCCAGGAGATCGCCGCCATCTGTGCTGGCGATCACCCGCCGCTCGCCTGCCCTGTCGAGAACCCGCGAAACCGAGGCTGGAATGCCCTCGTGCAGATCTTCCCATTCCAGGTCGGACGGACGGGCATAAATCTCGACGGCGCCATCCGCCTGACCGTAGGAGAAAGGTAGTTCGTTGTCACCGACATAGACCTTGCCGCCGCGCGCCACGCCGGACACACGGTTGGCATCGCCGAGAAAGCGCATGACGAAGGCGCTGTTCGGCTGGCGGCAGACTTCCTTCGGCGTGCCCTGCTGCACGATCTCGCCTTGATTGAGGATGACGACGCGGTCGGCGAGATCCAGTGCCTCTTCCTGATCATGAGTCACGAAAATCGTGGTAATGCCCAGCGCACCGTGAATTTCACGCAGCCAGCGGCGCAGGTCGCGGCGCACATTGGCATCCAGCGCGCCGAAGGGCTCATCCAGTAGAAGCACTTTGGGATCGACCGAAAGCGCACGGGCCAGCGCCACACGCTGCCGCTGCCCACCGGAAATCTGCGCCGGGAACCGGTCGCCCAGACCGTCAAGCTTGACCAGGTTCAACAGTTCCCTGACCCGCGCATCGATCGCCGCTTTGTCGCGCTTCACCTTCGACACCTTCATGCCGAACGCGATGTTTTCATGCAGCGTCATATGCGGAAAAAGTGCGTAGTGCTGGAACACGAAACCGACGCCGCGATCGCGCACCGGAATATTGGTGGCGTCCTCGTCTCCGAAAAAGATGCGGCCGCCATCGCTATATTCGAGACCCGCGACCATGCGCAAAATCGTGGTTTTGCCTGAACCCGAGGGGCCGAGCAGCGCCAGAAGCTCGCCACTTTCAATATCGAGCGAAACATCGCGCACCGCGCGGAATGTATCGAAGGTCTTCACCACATTTTCGAGGCGGATTTTCATGGGAATCAGGTCTCCGTGGCGATGGCGGCACCGCCGCTGGTCTTCTTGGCCCCGCGCCCGGCGCCGCGCCCTTCCAGCGCCACCTTGGCGATGATGGTGATGACAGCGAGCAGAGCGAGGATGGAGGCCGACGCAAAGGCGCCCGCCGTCTGGTAATCGTGATAAAGCAGCTCGATATGCAGCGGCAGCGTGTTGGTCTGGCCGCGAATATTGCCTGACACGACCGACACCGCGCCAAATTCACCCATGACGCGGGCGTTGCACAGAACGACGCCGTAGAGCAGCGCCCATTTGATATTCGGTAGCGTCACCGAAAAGAAGGTGCGCCAGCCGGATGCGCCAAGCGAGGTGGCCGCCTCCTCCAGATCGCGGCCCTGCGCCTGCATCAATGGGATCAGCTCGCGCGCCACGAAGGGTGCCGTGACGAACATCGACGCGATGACGATGCCGGGTAGTGCAAAGAGTATCTTGATATTGTGCGCATCGAGGAACGGCCCGAACAGCCCCTGCAGCCCGTAAACGAAGAGATAGGCGACACCGGCGACGATCGGCGAGATGGAGAAGGGTATCTCGATCAGCACCAGCAGGAAGCGCCGGCCGGGAAAATCGAATTTGGTGATCGCCCATGCGGCCGCGACGCCGAAGGCCGTGTTGATCGGCACGGCAATCAGCGCCGTCAGCACCGTCAGCATGATGGCGTGGCGGGTATCGGGGTGGGTGATGGTGGCTGAGTAAACCTTCCAGCCCTGCGAAAAAGCCTCGACCCCGATGATGGTGAGAGGAGCGACAACCAGGAACGCGCCGATGACGAGCACAAAAGCGATCAGGCTACGGCGAACCCAGGGCGCGTCACCGACGCGCGGTGGCTTGCGATGCGAGGAAATGGCGCTCATGTCTCAGCTCCTCACCGTATAACGAAGCGCACGCGCCTGCAGGTAATTGGTCACCGCCAACATCACGAAGGCCGCGATGAGCAGCACCGAGGCGATGGCGGCGGCGGCCTGATAATCATATTCCTCAAGCCGGATGAAGATCAGCAGTGCCGTAATTTCCGTTGAAAACGGCTGGTTGCCGGCAATGAAGATGATGGCGCCGAACTCACCGAGGCTGCGCGCGAAAGATAGCGAGAGACCGGCCAGCAGAGCTGGCGTCAGAAGCGGCAGGATGACCTTGCGGAAGATTTCGAGATCGGAACCACCGAGCGATTGCGCCGCCTCCTCCAATGCCGGATCGAGGTCTTCGAGCACCGGCTGCACGGTGCGCACGATGAAGGGTAGACTGGTAAAGGCCATCGCCACCATGATGCCGAGCGGCGTATAGGCAACCTTGATGCCGAATTGCGCAAGCACCGAGCCGAACCAGCCGTTACCCGCAAACAGCGTCGTCAGCGCAATGCCGGCAACGGCGGTGGGAAGCGCAAAAGGCAGATCGACAATTGCATCGACAAGGCGCCAGCCGGGAAAGCGGTAACGCGTCAACACCCAGGCAAGTGCCAGTCCGAAAACGACGTTGAACAAGGTCGCGGCCAGCGCGCAGAGCACGGTGACCCGATAACTTGCGACGGCGCGCGGCGAAGAGATAATGGCCCAATATTCGGCTGGCCCGAGGCTTGCCGCCTTGAACACCAGCGCCGAGAGCGGCAGAAGCACGATGATGGCGACGTAAGTGAGGGTAACGCCGAGGGACAATTTAAGCCCCGGCAGAACATTCCGCTTCAAACCCCGCCCCCATTTCATCATAAAGCGACCCGGCAGTTTCCCGCCGGGTCTTTTACCTGTTGCGTATCGTCGTGATTAACGGCTGCCGTAGAGCGTATCAAGCGTCGCGCCGGACGCAAAATGCTCTTTCTGGATTTTATTCCAGCCGCCGAAGACGTCATTGACGTTGACGAGGCGAATGGCCGGGAACTTGTCCTTGAACTCGCCGACAACCTTTTCGTTGTGAACGCGATGGCCGAATTCGGCAGCAATGCGCTGGCCCTCTTCGGTATAGAGGATATCGAGGTAGCTCTTCGCCAGCTCGCGCGAGCCGCGCTTGTCGACCACCTTGTCCACCACGGCGACCGGGAATTCGGCGAGCAGGCTGACGGAAGGCACCACGCCTTCAACCTTGTCGGCGCCATATTGCTTGGCAATGCCGCGGGTCTCGGCTTCGAAGGTGATCAGCACGTCGCCGATTTCACGTTCCACGAAGGTGGTGGTGGCGGCGCGGCCTCCGGTGTCGAAAACAGGGGTGTTGTCGAAGATTTTCTTGACGAATTCCTGAACCTTCTTCTCGTCGCCGTTGAACTTCTCGTTGGCATAGGCCGTGGCGGCGAGATAGGTGTAACGGGCGTTACCCGAGGTCTTCGGATTGGGGAAAACCACCTTCACGTCGTCACGGGCAAGATCGTCCCAGTCCTTGATGTGCTTGGGATTACCGGCACGCACAAGGAAAGACGGGAAGGAATAGAACGGCGAGGCGTCGTTCGCGAAATCCTTCTGCCAGTCGGCGGAAACGAAACCCTGCTTCACCAGAAAATCGACATCCGTTACCTGGTTGAAGGTGACGACATCAGCTTCCAGACCCTCAACGATGGCACGCGCCTGCTTGGAGGTGCCGGCGTGCGACTGATCAACCGTGATACCCGGATGCAGCTTGATGAAAGCCTCGTTCTCGGCTGCGAAAACCTCACGGGCAACATCGTAGGAGGCGTTGAGAATGGTGGTCGGAGACTGCGCCTGCGCCGCACCTGCAAAGAGAGCGGCAATGGCAGTGCCGATGATGAGAAGACGTTTCATGAATACCCCCGGAAAATCGAATGGTCGTCAACATAACGGGGGGCGACAACGCCTGCGAGCAACAGCCGTGCGTTAAGCAGAAGCGTATTAGAAATTTCACCCAAGCAACAGCAATTCAAAAGGCGATGATTTCATATATGTCCGCAAGCCGGATTTCTTTTGCGTTGAGCAATCTATAGGCGGTGCTCGGGAAAGAGATTACCGGAATGTTTGGTAAAATATGGCAGAAGGTCTTCTTCACGCACATCCTCCAGCTGTGCCGGTCGCCAGCGCGGATTGCGGTCCTTGTCGACCAGGGCCGCACGCACGCCCTCATAAAAATCATGGCCCCGCAATATCTCCGTGCCGGCGGCAAATTCCCGTTCGAGGCATTCGATGAGGCTGGCGCTTTCCCGCCCCAGGCGCAGCAGCTTCAGGGTTAGTTTGAGACTGGTAGGGGAGCGTTTTTTGAGAATTTCCAGACTCTCGCGCGAAAACGTATCGTCACGCTCCGAAAGTGCTGCGAAAATCTCCTCGACCGTGTCGAAACGGAATGCCGCGTCGATGATCTCACGGTGTGCCGACAGGACCCCCTCACCAGCTTCGACGGCATAAGTTCCGATTACCGCCTCGACACCATCAGGATCGAGCGCTTGTGATAGATTCTCCACCAAATCTGTAAGGCGCGCAGAAGGGACGAAATAATCGGCAAAACCGGCATAGATCGCATCGGCAGCAGAGACCGCATTGCCTGTCAGCCCCAGCCAGGTGCCGCATTCGCCCGGCGCTCTGGGCAAAAGCCAGGAACCGCCGACGTCAGGGAAATAGCCGATACCGGTTTCCGGCATGGCAAGCTTCGTCCGCTCGGTGACGATGCGGTGGCTGGCATGGGCGGAAATGCCGACGCCGCCACCCATGACGATGCCGTCCATCAACGCGACATAAGGTTTACCAAAGCGGGCAATGTGATAATTCAGCGGAAACTCTTCGCGCCAGAAATCCAGCACCTGCGGATCGCCCGCTTTGCCGAGATCGTGAATGATGCGAACGTCACCCCCCGCACACAGCCCCCTGTCGCCTTCTCCTGTCAGCACCACGCAGGAAACGTCAGGGTCATCCTCGAAACGGTGAAGCGCCTGGAGCATGGCACGAACCATCGGCAGCGTCAGGCTGTTGATGGCTTTCGGACGGTTCAGGTGGATGATGCCCGCCCCTACCCGTCTCTCGATGACGACCTGCGTCTCCGCTTCCGTTGCAACTTCCAAGGTCGCCTCCTCCGCTACCGTTCACCAGCCCATCTTGGAGGTCCGGGCGCGATCACGCAACGTTGATCTTGTCCTTCAGGAACGTCTTTCGCTCAAACCGCTTTCACCCGCGTAAAATGCCTGAAATCCGCTTTCGCAATGCAGCATGTTTGCTTGACGCCCGGAAAATCATGGCATGTAATGGAGTTTGAAATGCCGGCATTGATTCCTGTCGAGCGTGTGCCGGACCAAGCGGAATGTCGCCTTGTCAAAGGCGTTGTCAACAGCAACGGGAGACGAGCATGCAGGTTTCGGAACAAGAGTGGATCAGCAAACGGGCCTATACACTTTGGGAAAAGGAAGGCCATCCTCATGGCCGTGACGCGGACCATTGGGAACAGGCAAAGCATGAATTTTCGCTGCTGAAGACGTCGGAGGCGACCAAGCCTGCCCAGCGCAAGAAAGCAGCGCCGAAGACCGCTGCTGCGGAGCCGGAGGCACAAGCCCCCGCAAAATCCAAGGCCCGCGCACGCAAGGCCGCGACCGCGAAATAAAAGTACTCTCGTGACAATCTGAACCGGCAAATGAAAAGCCCGACGAAATCTCGCCGGGCTTTGTCTGTTTATCGCGGATCGCAACCGGGATCACCGACCCGGCAACCGCCCTGAAAGTTTTCCGAGGCGGGGGCGCGGCGTGGATCATCCCACTGGCGGCGCTCCGGACGACGCTGGCCTTCGTCCTGATTTGGCTGGCGATCGCGATTGCGGTCGCGGTTTTCTTCCTCGAACCGAGGACGGTCACCATCTCGACGCGGCCTGTCCTGGTTTCCGTCGCCCCGGTTTCTGTCACCCTGGTTCCAGTCGCCATAACGGCGCTCCCAGCGGCCGTCATTCGGTCCACCGCCCTGACGCGGATCGCGCCATTCATCCCGGCGGCCATCACGCCATTCGTCGCGCGGACGCGGGCGTTCCCAGTCACCGCGCGGCGGCGGAGGCGCAGCATTCCAGTAACCGCCTGATGGCGGCGGACGACGCCAGCGGTCACGCTCGCGGTAGAAGTCACGGTCACGATAATAACGGTCCCAATAACGACCGGCTTCGAAGGTGATCACGGGAACGCCGAGATCGCGGTAATAACGCGGCTCAACGTAGACCCGGTTCTGCCTGAACGTCGTCTGGATGTAACGACCGGCGACCCAACCACGACCGCTGACGAAAGAGACGTCGCACCACGGCGTATCGGACAGGCAGCCATGTACCGTCAATGGTGCGCCGACCGGGATCACGACCACGGCCGGATAGGCTGTGCTCGGACCGGAGCGCATATTCACATTCGCGGTGGCAAAGCCGCGAGTCGCAGCTTCGGCAAGGGCCGGCGCGGCGAGCATGGCCACCAGCGCAATTGCGCCAAACAGTTTTTTCTTCACTTACTTCTCCTCAAGCAAAAGCCCGCTTTGCCCTTGTCGGCGTCCATCGATTTCGATGGACGAGCATGCGTTCCACATACTGCCATGGCTGGAAAATACGCCGTGTTCCATGAACGCAGCATGAAACAAATCGCAGCCCGTTTCAGTTCCACCTGCGGCAATGAAGCACCCGGGAATTTGCCGACGGAATTTGCCGCCGGTCTTGACTTCGGGGATCAATCATCCGACTTCAATGCAACAGCAATATGGAGCATAACCATGAGCGAAACCGCACAGACGACCGTCGACCAGAGCGAAGTGGATCGCTTCTCCGCGATGGCTGCGGAATGGTGGAGCCCTACGGGCAAGTTCCGGCCGCTGCACAAATTCAACCCGGTGCGGCTTGAATATATCCGCAACCGCATCTGCGATAATTTCGGCCGCGACCCGAAGGCGCACCGCCCGCTTGAAGGGCTGCGTGTGCTAGATATCGGCTGCGGCGGTGGCCTGCTTTCCGAACCCGTGGCGCGCATGGGCGCGGACGTGGTGGGCGCCGACCCTTCGGAAAAGAATATCGGCATCGCCTCCACCCACGCCCGTGAAAGCGGTGTCAGCGTCGACTACCGCGCCGTGACCGCCGAACAGTTGCTGGAGGCGGGCGAAACCTTCGACGTCGTCCTCAACATGGAAGTGGTCGAGCATGTGGCCAATGTCGATCTCTTCGTCACCACCTGCGCGAAAATGGTGCGTCCCGGCGGGCTGATGTTCGCCGCCACCATCAACCGCACGCTGAAAGCCCGCGCGCTCGCGATCTTCGCCGCCGAAAACGTATTGCGCTGGCTGCCGCGCGGCACCCACCAATATGAGAAGCTGGTTCGCCCGGATGAGCTTGAACGGCCGCTGGTGGCCAGCGGCATGGATATCGTCCACCGTACCGGCGTCTTCTACAACGTATTGCAGGACCGCTGGAACCTCTCGCCGGACATGGAAGTCAACTACATGATGCTGGCGAAAAGACCCGCGTGAAGCCAGCGTACCCAATTCTCCGGTCATGAACGACGGATGACGTCGCCCTAAGTGGTGGACGTCATCAAAATCGTAGGCAAACTCAATTCACATCATCGGGCAGCACTGGCAACGGTGCAATCTCGATGCCCTCGTCAATCAAGGCCTTCGCGTCCTGGGCAGACGCGTGGCCGATGATGCCGCGTTCGTCGGCCTCGCCATAGTGGATCTTGCGGGCTTCTTCGGGAAATTTATCGCCGACATCTTCCGCATTCGCGCGGATATTGGCGACCGCTTCGCGGATTTTTGCGATAGCCTCTTTTCTGGCCGTGTCCATGGCAAGCGACTGGCGTTCGTCTTTTTTGCGGGCGGTGGAGACCGAGGGCGCCATCAGAAGTTTGGAAACCTGCGGGGAATTGCACATCGGGCAGGACAGGAAGCCGCGCTGCAACTGATTGTCGAAATCGTCGCTCCCGGAAAACCAGCCTTCGAACTCATGGCCCTTTTCACAGGCCAACGCATAACGGATCACGCCGCCTCACCTCCAGCAGGAATAACCGTGTCCAGTCCGAACTCGCGGGCATTGCGCAGATTGGGGATTTTTCCGCGCGCGGCAGCCACGAGAGACGTGTCGATCTCTGCGAAAATGATCTCTTCCCCGGCGCCACCGGCCATTGCCAGCACCTTGCCCCAGGGGTCGATGATGATGGAATGGCCGAACGTGACCCGCCCGTCCTCATGCAGGCCGGCCTGTGCGGCGGCAATGACGAAAGCGCCGTTTTCAATGGCGCGGGCACGCAGCAGGATTTCCCAGTGGGCTTCACCCGTCTGGCGGGTGAAGGCGGCCGGAACCGTCAGAACCTCGGCGCCGGCGAGTGCCTCCGCCCGGAAAAGCTGCGGGAAGCGCACATCGTAGCAGATCGCAAAGCCGAATTTCCCCAGCGGCAGTTCGGCAACGCGAGCGACAGCGCCGGGTTCGTAAGCCGCACTTTCGCGCCAGCTTTCGCCATTGTCGAGATCGACATCGAACATATGGATCTTGTCATAGCTGCAGATACGCGAACCGTCAGGCGCAAACAGAAAACCGCGATTGGCAATCTTGCCATCCGGGCGGGCAATCGCTGTCGAGCCGACATGGACATGGATGCCGAGTTCGCGTGCCAGCCGCGCGGCGGTCGCAACGATGATATCGCCATCGTCGTCACGCAGCTGGGCGCGAAGCGCCTGCCTGTCCTTCTGGAGAGCGCCGGTCATTTCCGGCGTCTGAACATAGACAGCGCCCGCAGCCGCAGCAACACGTACCAGGCGCTCCATACCGGCGGCATTTTTCACCGTATCGACACCCGAGCGCATCTGAATGGCGGCAGCCTTGAAAATCATCACGTCCTCCGTATCGAAAATCGAGCCGATTAAGCGGCCAGCATAACGTCGAGTTTGCCAGCACGCTCCAGTGCATGCAGATCGTCGCAACCGCCGATATGCTGGCCATTGATGAAGATTTGCGGGAAGGTCGTTCCGCCGGATTTCTCGATCATTTCCTGCCGGTACTCCGGCGTCGTCGTCGCGTTATATTCGGCATAATCGACGCCCTTGCTGTCCAGCAACGCCTTGGCGCGCGCGCAATAACCACAAAAATCCCGTGTATAGATCGTTACCGGTGCCATGTATTTCGAAGCCTCGCAAACGTGTGCTGAAACGCACGATATCCTCGTTTCATTCAGGCTTCATATAGGGCCGGAAATGGCCATTGCAAAGGTCAAAACGGTCACATCCGTAGCACCCGCCTTCCGCAAGACGCGACTTGCCGCGCCCACCGTCGCACCAGTGGTATAAACATCATCCACCAGCACCACTCGCTTGCCATAAACATCGATTTTTCGGCTGGGCGCTATTGCAAAAGCACCCCGCACATTGTCCTGCCGGGCAAGCGCGGAAAGCCCTACCTGCCGCTCGGTCGGCTTCACGCGCAACAGCGTGCCGGCAAGCAGCGGTTTGCCGGTGGCCTTGGCCAGATGCCGTGCGAGCTCAGCGGACTGGTTGAAACGGCGACGCCAGAAGCGGTGGCGATGCAGCGGAACCGGCACGATACAGTCGCAGCTATCAACCGTTCCGTCGCTTGCCCGCAGCATCCACAGCGCCATGAAACGCGCAAGATCGGTCCGGTCCTGATATTTCAGCCGGTGCACGAGTTTACGCGCGGTTCCCTCATGGCTGGCAACAGCACGCAAACGGTCGAAAGGCGGTGGGTCGGCGATGGCTTGTGCGCTCACAATACCCGCGCCGTGATCCCGGGAGAAGGGGATACCCAGAACCTCGCAAAAAGGCCGATCGATAAAGGCCACATCCCGCCAGCAATCCGCACACAGGGCACCCTCGCCGCCGGTCATGCGGGAACACCCTGCGCAAGTGGGCGGATAGACCATGCGGAAGGCCGAGTGCAACACGCTGCGTGCCGCCACCGACACCGTCGCGGACTTCGACAGCAATCCCGAAAACAGATCTTCACCAGCGCCCATGAGGTTGACTTTAGCGCCGAACGGGTGCCTTTGCGAGAGAGATATGTTTCGGCCTCTGACCGGAAAAACAATGCCCGAAGCGGCATGACAGCAACGATGCGGCCCGCCGATCCCAAAGGCGTTACAGGCCGAGCAGGCACGACGATGGATATTCTCTTTGACCAGGCCCTGATCGAACAAAATCGCCGCCGGGCGTGGAACCGGCGTGACGACAAGGCCCTGTTTCTTCTCGACATGGCCGCCGACGAGTTTGCCGACAGGCTCGCCATCGTCGAGCGCCGTTTCGAGACCGCAATCGAACTGCACGGCGGGACGGGCATCACCGCCCGGCGTGTGACTGAGACGGGCAAGGTGGATGCTATCCGTCGTATCGAGACGGATACCTCCTTTGCGACGGATGGGAATCTGCCGCAGGTGGCCTCCATGGAGCATCTGCCGCTCGAAGAAGCCTCCGCCAATCTCATTGTTTCCCCGCTTGCCCTCCACCTCACCAACGACACCCCCGGTGCGTTGATCCAGATAAGGCGGGCTCTAAAGCCGGACGGGCTGTTTCTCGGAGCCATTCCCGGCAGCGGCACATTGCAGGAACTGCGCGATGTGCTGTTGACGGCAGAAGCCGAGTTGACCGGCGGCGCCAGCCCGCGCGTCATTCCCTTTGCCGATGTGCGCGATGTTGGCGCACTGTTGCAGCGTGCCGGTTTTGCGCTTCCCGTCACCGACGCGGAAACTTATACGGTGCGTTACGACTCGATTTTTCCGCTGATGCGCGATCTGCGCGCCATGGGCATGGCCAATCCGCTGGCAAGCCGCAGCAGAAAACCGCTCAATCGCGCTTTTTTTCTGCGGGCAGCGGAGCTTTACGCCGAACGTTATTCCGATCCAGACGGGCGGATCAGAGCCACGTTTTCCATCATCTATGTCTCAGGCTGGGCACCGCACGAGAGCCAGCAGAAACCGCTGAAACCTGGTTCCGCCAAAATGCGGCTGGCGGATGCATTGAAGACAACAGAGGTTAAGCTGTCTTGAGCCAGCCTCGGAGCGGCTTCAGATATTTATATTGCTAAACGTATCAATGATAACCTGAAAAGCAGCGTTGATGCTGCTGCTGACTTGAGTTGCTCCGCCAATCATAGCTGCTGAAATTACCGCGATAACGAGGCCATATTCGACTACGGTAGCACCGTCTTCATTCTTCCAAAGATTGACAAGAGAATGCAGCAAAGGAGCGTCCCTATCTTCAGCGCGCCATGAGTGAGCCGGCACAATTACTAAGCCGCACTCACCCTATACTCATGGCTTGAGGAATCCGTTACCGATGATGGTAAACGATCAGCAACCGCTCTCGCTGCTATAGCCTGTCACGACACAGGGCATCTCGGGCATTGGCTGGGTTATGCTGCGGCGGATGGAATAGGTCTTGCCAGCATCGGTCTTCTTGATGGAGCCGGTGCTTATCATGTCGTAATTGTCGGAGAACTGCGCGACGCGCGTTGATGATTTTCCGGCAAGCATGGGGGTGACGATCAGGGAAAGAGCAATCACAGCCGTCCCGAAAAGCAGCGCGACATTAAGAACGCCGGTGCGACGGGATTTGTTGGAGTAAGACTGACGACCTTCCACCGTCTTCCAGAAATCCTCGTTCATAGCCAACCTCATACGCGCAGTTTACCGCTTCTTTAGCTTAACAATCTGCCAGAGGGTGCTGAACGATCTGTTAACACAGCCTCGTTTTGGCACGGTAAAGCGGAGTTACAGGATGTTTTCAACAGGCTGCGCGAGGGGATGGAACCCGCCAGGTAGGTCGCTTTAAAGCAAATCCTGAAGGAAGGGGATGAGCGGCTCGTCGGCCGGCGGCATCGGATAATCGCGCAAAGCCTGCGGCTTTACCCATTTAATTGCCTGTCCTTCGCGCCCATGGGCCATGCCTTCATAACGACGGCACACGTAAAGCGGCATCAGCAGGTGAAAAGTCTCGTAGGTATGGCTGGCGAACGTCAGCGGCGCAAGGCAGGCTATCTTGGTCTTGATACCCAGCTCCTCGTCCAGCTCGCGGACAAGGGTCTCCTCCGGTGTTTCGCCTTGTTCCACCTTGCCGCCTGGAAATTCCCACAGGCCGGCAAGCGACTTGCCCTCAGGTCGTTGCGCCAGAAGAATACGGCCGTCCTGATCGAGAAGGGCGCAGGCGGCAACCAGCAGGATTTTTCTGCCCGCTTCGCTCATTCTTCACCAGCCTTGCGCCAGTAGCGATAGGAATAGGCCTCAGTGAAGCCGAATTTTTCATAGAGTGCAATCGCCGGCGCATTTGTGGAAACGACCTGCAACCAGGCGCTTTTGGCGCCGCTGATGCGGGCCCAGCGCAGTGCTGACGCCAGCAGCTGCGTGCCGAGGCCCTTTTTCCGCTGCGACTTCTCGACATCGAGGGAAAGAATGCCGGCAAGATCGTTATCCTGCACGCAGATAACGGTGGCAAGTGCGCTGCCCCCTGCTTCTTCGTTGATGAACAGGCCAAGGGTCGGCTTGATCGAACTGAGGATTTCAGCGATCGCCGGGCGCAGGGTGGGGTCGCCATCGCTGACCTTGATGCTCGCCTCGACAAAACGGCCAATATCGTGGCTCGGCAGGCTGACCAGCGTTTCCGGCAGTTCCATGCCAGCGAGATCGGCCGTCATGACCTTGACCTCCTCAACCATGGACCAGCCGTCCTTTACCAGAAAATCCTTGAGCTGCGGCGGCATAAGCGTCGTTTCGCGCACCACCAGCGGACGACCGAAATCCTCGAAGCGCTTGCGCGCCTTTTCTAGCCGCACCGCGCAGTTTCCATAATCGGAAGGATCGAGCGGCACCACGCAATTGATGCGTTTGGATGGATGCGACCCCGTCAGGCGGATTTGCCAGCTACCGTCATAAATCACCGACGAGGCCGGCCAAGCCCGAAAGCTGACTGCTTCCAGACGGCGAACCAGCGGTAGATTGACGATTTTATTGTCCTGCATTCTCTTCGGCTCCAACGGTCAGCTCCGGTAGTCGCCGTTGATCGCAACATATTCCTTGGTCAGGTCGCACGTCCATACGGTGGCCTTGCCCTCACCGAGACCGATGTCAACCTTCACCGGGATGTCTTCCAGCCGCATCACGGCGGTGGTCTCCGCTTCCGAATAATCCGGATCGCGTTCGCCATTGACGGCAACGCGCACGCCGCCGAACCAGATGGCAAGGCGATCACGGTCGGCCATTTCACCGGATTTGCCCACAGCCATGACGACGCGACCCCAATTGGCATCTTCGCCGGCAACTGCGGTCTTCACCAGCGGTGAATTGGCAATCGAAAGGGCGATCTTCTTGGCAGCGACATCGTTTTCCGCGCCGGTAACGGTGACTTCGACCATCTTGCGTGCGCCTTCCCCATCGCGAACCACCTGCAGGGCCAGATCTTTCAGGAGATCGTTCAAGGCGGCGCGGAAGGAGGAAAGCCGCTCGTCATCGGCGCGCGTCACCTTGACCTGACCGTCCTCAGCCGCCGCACCTGTCGCAAACAACATCAGCGTATCGGAGGTGGAGGTGTCGCTGTCAACAGTCACGGAATTGAAGGTCGGGCCGACACCGGCGGAAAGCAGCGATTGCAGCGCGGCCGGATCAATATCGGCATCTGTCACCACGAAGGAAAGCATCGTCGCCATATCGGGAGCGATCATGCCGGCACCCTTGGCGATACCGTTGATGGTGACCACGACACCGCCGATTTCGGCCGTGCGGGTCGCGACCTTGGGATAAGTGTCGGTCGTCATGATTGCCTTGGCGGCTTCCTGCCAGAAATCGGCTTCGGCCATACCCTGCATGTCGCCCAGAACCCCGGCAAACTTGGTGGCATCAAGTGGTTCGCCGATTACGCCGGTCGATGCCAGAAACACTTCATTTTCAGAGCAGCCGACGGCAGCGGCTGCGGATTTCGCCGTCAACTCGGTCGCGGCCTTGCCTTTGACGCCAGTAAAGGCGTTTGCGTTACCGGAATTGACCACCACGGCGCGCGCCACGCCGCCGCCGAGATTGGCGCGGCAGAAATCAACGGGGGCCGAGGGGCATTTCGATTTTGTGAAAACGCCAGCCACGCTTGCCGGCTTGTCGAACACCATCAACAGAACGTCGGTCCGGTTCTTGTACTTGATGCCAGCGGCAGCCGTCGCCATGCGAACACCACGCAGCGCGGGCATGTCGGGATAGGATTTCGGAGCGAGCGGGGAAACGGCAACGGACATGGGAAAGCGCCTGAGATTCTGGAAACGGGGAAGGTTTGAAAGTGCCTGAGATGAAGCGGGGCGGCCTGTGGCCGCCCCGTAACATGGTTTTATTACTGCTGCGGCTGTGCCTGCTGTTCCTTCGTGGCTTCGTCGTAGCCCTTCTTCAGCGTCTCATCCATGATTTCGATCTTCTGGTCAGCCTTTGCCTTCTCGATGAGGGCAACGTACTTGTCACGCATGACAAGCTGACGAACCTGCGGCTCGACCTGCTCGAAAGCCGGCGGCGGTGCGATGCGCTTGTCTTCCAGCTTGATGACGTGGAAGCCGAACTGCGTCTTGACAGGCGTCTTGGTGTAGGCGCCCTTTTCGAGACCGAAAGCGGCCTCTTCGAATTCCGGAACCATGCGGCCCTTGCCGAACCAGCCGAGATCGCCGCCATCATCCTTGTTGGAGTCGGTCGACTTTTCCTTGGCAAGTGCTGCGAAATCCTTGCCCGCATCAAGCTGCTTGATGACGTCCTTGGCTTCGTCTTCGCTTGCAACCAGAATATGGGCTGCCTTGATTTCTTCTTCCTTCGGTAAGGCTGCGACTTCCTTGTCGTAGCGCGCCTTCACCTCTTCATTGGTGACAGCGTCAACCACATGCTTGCGGAAATAGGCGTTGTGCAGCTCACGGTCCTGAATGAACTCCATGCGCTTCTTGAAGTCTTCGGTCTTTTCCAGACCTTCGGCGCTGGCATTCTTCACGAGAAGCTTGACGTCGATCGCGCCGGAAAGGGCTGCGACCTTTTTCTGCTCGTCGGGAAGCTGTGCGAGCTGCGGATCGAGATTGCCCATGGCAAGGTCGAGTTCGGACTGGTGGATTTCCAGATCGCCGACCTTGGCGACAACCTTGTCTTCCTGTGCAAAGGCAGGAAACTGGAGGCCGAGCGTGGCCACAATCACCGCAGCCGCAATTTTATTATAGCGCAACATTTTGAACCTTTCGGGGACAATGCCGGCTCCAGACATGGTTTCCGGCTCTGAAAAAACTTCCAAACACCGGATTGTGGCCATTCTGTAACGGGCAGAACCGTTGACATCATTTGCCCCCCCTCTTATCTGTCACGCAACCTCGCGTCCAGATACGTTGAAGGGCGAAGTCCGTCATTTGTTGCCGAAATCGGCGTGATGGAAAAAACCGCCTGCGAAAACGGAATTTCAGAAAGGGCCAGTAAGATGGTCAGCCTCGGCGGAATAGCCCGCAAATTGTTCGGTTCGGCAAATGAACGCCGCGTCCGCTCCTATAAAAGCAAGATCGCAGCCATCAATGCGCTGGAGGAAGCCACCAAGGCTCTTTCCGACGACGCGCTGGCGGCAAAGACGGCGGAGTTCCGCCAGCAGCTTGCGGACGGCAAATCGCTGGACGATCTGCTGATCCCGGCTTTTGCCGTCGCCCGCGAGGCGTCGCGCCGTGTTCTGCACATGCGACCCTTTGATGTGCAGCTGACCGGTGCCATGATCCTGCACCAGGGCGCCATCGCCGAAATGAAGACCGGTGAAGGCAAGACGCTGGTGGCGACCCTTGCGGTCTACCTCAATGCGCTGGCCGGCAAGGGCGTGCATGTCGTTACCGTCAACGACTACCTCGCCCAGCGCGACGCGGCCACGATGAGCAAGCTCTACCGTTTCCTCGGTCTGACGACCGGCGTTATCGTGCACGGGCTGGACGACGACCAGCGCCGCGAGGCCTATGGCTGCGACATCACCTACGCCACGAATAACGAGCTTGGCTTCGATTATCTGCGCGACAACATGAAATATGATCGCGCCCAGATGGTGCAGCGCGGCCACAACTACGCAATCGTCGACGAAGTGGACAGCATCCTGGTCGATGAGGCGCGCACGCCGCTTATCATCTCCGGCCCGCTGGACGACCGCTCCGATCTCTATAACACCATCGACGCCTTCATTCCGCTTCTGTCGCCGGAAGATTACGAAATCGATGAGAAGCAGCGTTCGGCCAACTTCTCCGAAGACGGCACCGAGAAGCTCGAAAACCTGCTGCGGCAGGCGGGCCTGCTCAAGGGCGAATCGCTTTACGACATCGAAAACGTCGCCATCGTTCACCACATCAACAATGCGCTGAAGGCCCACAAGCTCTTCACCCGCGACAAGGACTACATCGTCCGCAACGACGAGATCGTCATCATCGACGAATTCACCGGCCGCATGATGCCGGGCCGCCGTTATTCCGAAGGCCAGCACCAGGCGCTGGAAGCCAAGGAAAAGGTGCAGATCCAGCCGGAAAACCAGACGCTGTCTTCCGTCACCTTCCAGAACTACTTCCGCATGTATGCAAAGCTTGCCGGCATGACCGGTACGGCATCGACGGAAGCGGAAGAGTTCGGCAACATCTACGGTCTCGATGTCATCGAGGTGCCGACCAACCTGCCGATCCAGCGTATCGACGAGGACGACGAGGTTTATCGTACCGGCGAAGAGAAGTTCCTTGCCATCATCGCCGAGATTAAGGCGGCGCACGATCGTGGTCAGCCGGTTCTCGTCGGCACGACCTCCATCGAGAAATCCGAACTTCTGGCCCACATGCTGCGCCAGTCCGGCTTTACCGATTTCCAGGTTCTGAACGCCCGTTACCACGAGCAGGAAGCCTATATCGTTTCGCAGGCCGGTGTTCCCGGTGCGGTTACCATCGCCACCAACATGGCCGGTCGTGGTACGGACATCCAGCTCGGCGGCAACGTCGAGATGCGTCTGGAGCGCGAACTGGAAGGCATGGAGCCGGGTCCGGAGCGTGATGCGAAGGAAGCGGCCATCCGCGCAGAGATCAAGGTTCTCAAGGAAAAGGCGCTTGCCGCTGGCGGTCTCTACGTCATCGCGACCGAGCGCCACGAAAGCCGCCGTATCGACAACCAGCTGCGTGGCCGTTCCGGCCGTCAGGGCGACCCCGGCCGCTCGAAATTCTATCTGTCGCTTCAGGACGACCTGATGCGCATCTTCGGTTCCGAGCGCATGGACAGCATGCTGCAGAAGCTCGGCCTGAAGGACGGCGAGGCCATCGTCCATCCGTGGATCAACAAGGCGCTGGAACGCGCCCAGAAGAAGGTCGAAGCCCGTAACTTCGAGACCCGCAAGAACCTGCTGAAATATGACGACGTGCTGAACGATCAGCGCAAGGTCATCTTCGAGCAGCGCCTCGAGCTGATGGAATCCGACAATATCGGTGAAACCGCAGCCGACATGCGCCACGAAGTGATCGAAGCGCTCGTCACCAAGCATATTCCTGAAAATGCCTATGCCGAACAGTGGGATATCGCCGGTCTCAAGGCCGGTATCGCCCAGTTCCTGAACCTCGACCTGCCGGTGGAGGAATGGGCGAAGGAAGAGGGCATCGCCGAGGACGACATTCTTCAGCGCGTTACCGAGGCCGCGGACAAATACGCCGCTGAACGTGCAGAACGTTTCGGCCCGGAGATCATGACCTATGTCGAGCGCTCGGTCGTACTTCAGACAATCGACCATCTGTGGCGCGAACACATCGTCAACCTCGATCACCTTCGTTCCGTCGTCGGTTTCCGCGGTTACGCCCAGCGCGATCCATTGCAGGAATACAAGGCGGAAGCCTTCGAGCTGTTCCAGTCGCTGCTTACCAACCTGCGTGAAGCCGTCACCGCGCAGCTGATGCGCGTGGAACTGGTGCAGCAGGAACCGCAGCAGCCGGAGCTGCCGGAAATGACCGCGCATCACCTCGACCCCGTCACCGGGGAAGATGAGATGGCGCAGGGCGTGCCGGTCGCTTTCGTACCGGCCGAGGACCGCGACCCGAACAACCCCGCCACCTGGGGCCGTATCGGCCGCAACGAAATGTGCCCCTGCGGCTCGGGCAAGAAGTACAAGCACTGCCACGGCGTTTACGAACAGGCGTAAAAGGCCAGGGCCTTATGCCAGCAATCGATCGCCCGTAACCTGCGTTACGGGCGATTTTGTTTGGGCAGGATCATTGCTGCTGGTCGGGGTGTTGACTGGTATCGGCACTTTCCATATGGGAGCCGGATCATCCTGCGGAAACTGCTTTCATGGCCCCTCGCGATCTTGCCGCCTATATTTTTCTCGCGATTACGTGGGGCGTGTCTTTCCTGTTGCTTCTACATGTCGTCGCAGCCTTCGGCTGGATTGGCGCAGTCACGCTTCGCTCGCTCATAACCGCTGTAGCACTCTTTCTCATTGCGCGTGCGGCACGCCGGAAGCTTGCATTCTCCGCAAGCTGGCGCGCTTTCGCAATCGTCGGCGCAACGACGGTCGCCGGGCAACTAATCGGCCTGTCCTACGCGACGCCTCAGATCGGCACTGCGATGGCAGCCATATTGGTGGCGACCATTCCGCTTTTTTCAATGCTCATCTCGCAGATTTGGGGTCTGGAACGCCTGACGCGGCAGGGTATTGCCGGTCTCGTCATCGGCTTTGCCGGCATCGTCCTGCTCGTTGGTTTTCCCGCTGTTCCTGTCACATCCGGCTTTGTCATTGGCTGTGCTGCCGCTGTCGCCGCCTGCATCTGTGCCGCCTATGGCAGCAATTTTGCGAGCCTGCACCTCAAGGGGGTTGGATCCTGGGAAATAACCATCGGTTCCTTCCTGACAGGCGGCCTGATGACCTTACCGCTTCTTTTCGCTGTGCCCTTGCCCGGAACGCCCGATCTCGTCGATTACGGTTATCTTCTGATACAGGCGGTCGTCATGAGCGGCCTGACCTACATCACCTATTTCAAGCTGGTCTCCTCGATCGGCGCAACGAAGGCGATCAGCGTGGAATTTGCCGTCACCGTTGTGGCGGTGCTTGTTGGCGCCCTGGTGCTCGACGAACCCCTGTCGCTTCCCCAGCTGTTCGGTGCCGGCATCATCATTCTGGGCTGCGCACTGGTGCTTGACCTCATGCCCAAGAAAAAGGCCCCGCCCACCCCGTCGGGTGCATGAAGGGTTTATTAGCGTTTTCCACCAATAGTCGTGTTGATCGTTACGGATCAGGCGGGATCGCGTTCGTCACGCGAGGGGAAAATGCAACCGGGCAAATCAGACTATGAGCATTATTGGGACCCGTTGCGGGCACTCCTCATGCTGCTCGGCATACCCTATCACGCCTCCCTGCTCTACAGCTATGCTTTGCCCTGGGACATCAAGGATTTCGAGACCAGCCCAGTCCTGACCGCGCTTGGGGCAGCGCTCGTCACCTTCCGCATGCCTTCGTTTTTTCTGGTGGCCGGCTATTTTTCCACCATGGTCATCGGCAGGAAGGGCAAGATGCCATGGCTCAGACAGCGCTTCCTTCGCCTTGGCGTCCCCTTCATCGTGGCCGTGCTTTTGCTTGGGCCATCGCAGCTTTTCCTGCTGAAACTGGCAGGTATCGCCAAAGGTGACATTCCCGCCGACCGGCTGCTCGCGAACCTGCCGGATTTGCTGCTTCCGGGTGAGCAATGGATCATGCATCTATGGTTCCTACCCGCCCTTATCGCCTATTCGGGTCTGCTTGCCGGCCTGCTATTTCTGGCGGGGCGCCCGCCCCTCGCCTATGCAAGAGACTGGTTCGGCAGGATGCGAGGTCAATATCCAGCCGCGTTTTTCGCAGCGCTTTGCGCCTTCCCTGTTTTATGGGAGCTGACGGTTTACGGTTCGGGCCTGCTTGCTGGCAAAAATGGGAACAGCCTTCTCGTTCTCTATGAACGAGCCTCCGACCCTTACGCACGTTACGTACCGTTCTTCCTTATCGGGGCTTTGCTTCATCGCGACCGGGCTCTTTTTCACCGCTTCCGCCAGACGGGCATCCTCACGGGCGTCATCGCGTTTGCCGGGATCGCGGCAGCGGTTACGCTGCGGTTGAAATATCCTTTTTCGAACTCGGCCCTGCTGGTACTCGTCTCCACAATCGCCGCCGTGGCGGCAAGCCGCGTGCTGATCGACATCGCCTGCCGCTTTTTCGACCGGCCAACCCGGCTTGCCAGGAGAATGACCGACGCTTCCTTCACCATCTACCTGTTTCACCACCCGCTGATTTATGCCTTCGGCACCCTCTTCATCCTGATCTCGCTGCCGCCGATCCTGGAATTCGCCATCATCGTCGTCGCCACCACGACTACGGCCTATCTGCTGCATCAGGCGATACGCCGTAGTCCGCTTGCCGTTTTTCTCTTCAACGGGATCCGCAAACCGAGGCAGGTGGCCAATATCGGCACACAGGTGCCTGTCTCCCAAACCCTTCGTTAATGATAAGGTGCTTATAATCCAGTTGCCTACTCAACTGGAAATGATGGCGTGTGGATTATGGCTATCCTCAACACGGCGGAAAAAGCCTTACCCGCAGGCCTGCGCGCTAAACTGGCGCCGCTGGGGGCAAAAATCGCCGTCGTCGTTTCCGGCAGAGACGATGTCTCCCGGGCCCAGCGCATGGCGCTCGTCGCCTTTGCGGTGCGCATCATCAGTGCCGGTATCGCTTTCATCTCCCAGATCATCCTTGCCCGCCTGATGGGCGAATTCGAATATGGCCTGTTCGCCTTTGTCTGGGTTCTGGTCATCCTGTTCGGCAACCTCTCCTGTCTCGGCTTTCACACCACCGTCATCCGCTTTTTGCCCGGCTACCGCCTGGAGGATGCCCACGACAAGATCATGGGTCTGACCTCGACAGCGCGCCTCTTCGCCATGCTTTCGGCCAGCGCGCTTGCATTTTTCGGTTTCGTCTTCCTGTATTTCTTCGGCGAGCGCATCTCCGCCTATTACCTCATTCCGGTTTCGCTGGCGCTTTTCACCCTGCCGATGGTGGCGCTTGGCGATGTGCTGAACGGGACAGCTCGTGCCAACGGCTGGGCGGTTTCAGCCCTCAGCCCCACCTATATCATCCGCCCGGTGCTGATCCTGCTGTTCATGCTGGTGGCGATCCGTCTCGGCGCGGAAAAAACCGCGACGACAGCGATGCTTGCGGCCCTTTTGGCCACCTATGTCACAACGCTTTTCCACTTCGTGTTCATGAACCGCCGGCTCAACCGGCATTTCCGCAGCGTTGCCCGCAGGGTGCATTTCCGTCCGTGGATACGGTTTGCCTTTCCGATGTTCCTGATCGACGGCATCGGTTTTTTGATGACCAATTCAGATGTAGTAATCGTCGGTCTATATCTGCCGCCGGATCAGGTCGGCATCTATTTTGCCGCGGCAAAAACCATCGTGCTGATGCAATTCGTGTTTTTTTCCGTGCAGGCGGCTGCGGCCCCACGTCTGGCCGCGCTCATTGCTGCCAATGACAGGCAGGGGCTGGCCGGGTTCGCCAGCCAGGCGGCGCGCTGGGCCTTCTGGCCATCGCTTGCCGTTGGCTGTCTCGTGCTTCTGGCAGGGCCGTTTCTGCTGTCCCTGTTCGGTCCCGGCTTCGTACAGGGTTACAAGCTGATGTTCTTCCTCTTTGCCGGCTTCCTCGCAAAAGCACTGATCGGCCCGGGAGAAACGCTGCTGAATATGGCCGGCAAACAAAAATTGTGCGTAGCTCTTTATATTATTATCTTCGGTTGTAACATTATACTCAACATGGTGTTGATTCCGGTCTATGGTCTGACAGGCGCTGCGGCAGCTGTCGCGATAGCAATGTGTATAGAAGCTGTGCTATTGCATATTGCCATTCGCCGCACACTCGGGATCGTCCTTTTTGCCTTCAACGATCCCCGGGCGGGTCAAGACACTGGGAAGGCGGTGTAACGATAAGCATGTCCAGCGACCCAAAGAATCCGGATTTTCAGGACCCGCGCATCGCTGCGCTGATGGCGTCTACGGAGCGTGACCGCCCCGTGGCCGACAGCAGCCGGCGCGTGGGACGCGACGGCCGCGAATTCTGCATCTATCCTGGCCGGCTCGGTTACGACATGCAGGAAGAACTCGACTTCCTGTCCAACCGCGTCATGGAGGCAAATGTCTTCTTCACAGGGCGGCTTCTTGCACCCGCCATGCCGCGTATCGATGACAAGTCCGTGCGCTTCGCCCTTATTCGCGACGAGAACGGCGCTAGAAGCCGCATGCGCTTTCTGATGCCCTTCACCGTGGAAAAGCCGGGTTTTTCCATCGGTCCCTCCATCATCCGTGGCTGGGCCAACCCCTTCGGCCCTCTCGGCACGCCGCTGGTCGATACCGAAGGTGCCGCAGAAACGCTCGACAATCTTTTCGATGCCCTTTCCGACCGGGAAATGCGCCTGCCGAATGTTCTGGTACTGCCGGATGTACGGCTTGAAGGGCCTTTTGCCCGGATGTTCAAGGCCATAGCAATCAGCCGCAACCTGCCGGTGACGACGACTGGTAACTATCAGCGGCCGATGCTGGAGAGCCTTCTGGACGGCGAAGCCTATCTGCGCAATTCACTTGCGCCACATCATTTGCGGGAAATGCGCAGGCAGTGGCGACAGCTCGAAAAACTCGGGGCCCTTTCCTACACCGTTACCCGGCAACCGAAGGACATACGCTACCGCATGGAGGAATTCCTGGCGCTGGAAGCGAGTGGCTGGAAAGGCCGCAAACGCAGCGCGCTGGTGAATGACCGCTATCGCGCCGCCTTCGCCCGCGAGGCAATCACAAATCTGGCCGAAGCGGATGCGGTGCGCATTCACACAATCGATCTCAATGGCAGCGCCATCGCCTCCATGATCGTCTTCATGACGGCTGGCGAGGCCTATACGTGGAAGACCGCCTTTGACGAATCCTATTCGCGGTTTTCACCCGGCAAACTTTTGGTGCAGAAACTGACCGACTGGCAGCTGGACGACGCCAATATTCTGCGCAGCGACAGCTGCGCAGTGCCCGATCATCCGATCATGAGCCGCTTCTGGCAGGAACGGCAGGAAATGGGCACTCTGGTCGTCGGGCTTGCGCAGAACAGCGACCGTGACGTGCGACAGGTTTCCACGCAAGTGGACATGTATCGCAACACCCGCAACCTCGCCCGCAGCCTGCGCCAGAAAATCCTCTCCTTCGGGCGCAAGAACAGTTAATCCCGAAGGATGCCGCAGCATCCTTCGGTTTGGTATCGGACTATCCATGGGGCTGACGCTGCGTCAGCGCGAGGCCGTCCGGATCATCTTGCACAATTGGGTCAGTGCGGCGTCATATCCGCCGCCGAGAATATCGACACAACGACGGGCAAGCTTGATCTGCTCGTTTCGCGACATGTCGTTATAGGCCTGTATGGCATTGCGCATGCCACCGGGCGATACCGGCCCCGTGTTGCCGGGGTTTCCAGGATTGCCCGGATTACCGGGGTTCCCCGGATTGCCTGGCGAGCTGGAGCCGCCGATGCCAAGCCCGACACCAAGGCCAAGACCGCTCGATCCGCCCACATTCGCACCAACATTGGCATTGATGCCGCTGGAGCCGCCAACCGAAGCATTGGCGCCCGCACTGACACCGCTCGAGCCGCCGACGGATGCGTTGACATCCGCATTGACCCCGCTGCTGCCACCGACCGACGCGTTGACATCCGCGCCCAGTCCGCCACTGCTTCTGCCGCCGACATCAGCGCTGGCATTGACGCCATTGCTGCCACCAACGGAAGCGTCGACACCGAGCCCACCGCTGCCATTGCCGCCCACACTGGCATTCACCCCGTTCTCACCGCCAATCCCGATATCCAGCGCGTGGGCGTTGACCGGTAAAATCAGACAGGCAGACAGTAACAAATTGCGAGAAAGCGCCCTCATAATTTCCTCCTATGAGTTCTGGCTTCTCCCGCCCCGCGTGGAAACTCCACGCAAACATCATAATTCAATTAGCAATTGTGTATATTCTAATTTATTAGTGGTATCTAATATTGCTTTAACGCCACAACCGTCGGTGTACCGATACGGGACGGACAAACGCCACTCTTCTTTCATTCCCCGCCCGGTAAAAGCTCTGAAATGAAGGCTGCAAACGCACGTCATTAGACAGGAAAAATCAGCTTTGGGGTTGCACGCATGCCATTGGCCGTGATAGACGCCGTGGCATTACCACCGTTGCCCCAATGGCGGAATTGGTAGACGCGCCGCACTCAAAATGCGGTTCCGCAAGGAGTGCTGGTTCGATCCCGGCTTGGGGTACCATTTCCAAAACCGCATTGATTTTTTTCGTTTTATTCCGGTCTTTCAAAAAGACCGGTCGATTGCTCCGCGGCCATCAAGACACTCACGAAACTTTGCTCATTCGCCCCCCGGGCTTTCATTTGCCAGATGCAAAGGACTGGATTAGACGAATCCGGGAATACACCGTTGAACCGGCGACTTAATTTCGCCATCACGCCCGCCTTTTTGAAAGCCCGTTCGGGATATCTGCTTCTTCGTGAAGTTTGGGGAAAACATCATGGCCACTGCAACAACCGCCGACAACAGCCGCACGCTCGCCGCTCTTGGCGTAACGGCGGGAATGATCTTTACTGTCGGCTCCGCCCTCGGTTTCCAGCATATTGGCGGTTATACGCCCTGCGCATTGTGCCTTTTGCAGCGCGATCCCTATTACTACGCCATTCCGTTGGGTATTCTGGCCATAGCGACCAGCATCTTCAAGCTGCCGGTTCAGATCACGCGGCTGCTTCTAGCCCTCATTGGCGTGGCGATGCTGATCGGCGCCGGGCTTGGTGTTTATCACGCTGGTGTGGAATGGGGTTTCTGGGCGGGGCCTATCACCTGCGCCACAGGTGCTCCATCCATCACCACCAATGCCGGTGACCTGCTTGGCAATCTGAATGCCATCAAGGCACCCTCCTGCAACGACGCTGCACTTCGGGTGCTCGGCCTTTCGTTTGCCGGTTGGAATGTCATTGCAAGCGTTGCGCTTGCGGCGGTTGCCTTTTTTGGCGCTAGCCGGAAAAGCCGTTAAACCGAAAAGCCGCGTTGCAGTCCTCAAAGGATCAGGGCTGCAGCTCGGTATCCCAGTAAAGATAGTCCATCCAGCTTTCGTGCAGGTAGTTGGGCGGGAACAGCCGCCCGTTATTGTGCAAGTCCTGAACCGTCGGCTGGAAGGGCTTCTGCGCAGGGAACATGCCTGCCTGCTTGGGAAGTTTGCTGCCTTTTCTAAGATTGCAGGGAGAGCAGGCCGCCACGACATTGTGCCACGTGGTTTCGCCGCCATGGGCGCGGGGAATAACGTGATCGAAGGTCAGGTCGTCCCGCGTGCCACAATACTGGCATTCGAACTTGTCCCGAAGGAACACGTTGAAGCGTGTGAAGGCGGGGTTGCGGGTGGGCTGGACATAGGTCTTGAGGCTGACGACGCTCGGCAACCGCATGGAAAAGCTGGGTGACGACACCGCGTGATCATATTCTGCAATGATGTTCACACGGTCTAGAAAGACGGCCTTGATCGCGTCCTGCCAGGACCATAACGACAAGGGATAATAACTCAGTGGCCTGTAGTCTGCGTTCAGAACGAGCGCCGGCAGGGCCTGTGGTGAAACTGCAATCGTCAAGGGCTTCTCCTGATCGATTCGGCATCTGCACTTGTATATTAGGTCCGTTGTTACAGGATTGTGAAGCCCATAAATGCAGCGGAGAAGAGCTTAATTTTTCAGCTCTAAAAACGTCTTTTTTGCGTTCCGGACAATCGGGCGGCGAGATAGTCGTCTGGCCACTATCTGGTGATGCGCCCCAGCGGTACCGAAGCGATTCGCCTGCCGACGAACGCTATATTCGTTCTCACCCTCAATGCGAGATCAGTGATATAGTCAACGCGACAAACGATTGGGAAAGCAGAATGCGTATCTGTCGTTCTGTCGAGGGAAGGAAACGGCCATGATCTTGCGCAGGCACCAAACGGCAGCGTTATGGAAGGGCCTGGCGGCTGGCGCCTTTGGCGTGCTTATGGTCCTGCCCGCTTCCGCTTCTGCCCAGCAATATCAGAATTTCGAAGTCACGCCGGATGGCCGTGGCGGTGCGCAGGGAACGATCGGCGGGCGCAATTTCGGGGTCTACCGCAATTACGACCGGCCGCCGGCAAGTCGGAGCAACTCAACCGATACGCGGCGTGAGTACCGAAACGCTGTGCCACAGCAGACATGTATCATAGATGCCGAGGGCCGCACCCGCTGCAAGTAAGCGCCATCGCACCGGTTTCCCGCTACTCTATCTCGCTTTAATAAAATTGGATTTCGCTAAAAAGCAATCTATCGACTTAAACGGCCCGCAACGAAGGGTCGCTATGTTGCCATGCACAAGAGACAACAACCGGGCAGAGGCAGAGACATGGCGAAGAGACAAATCCGTCTGGCAAAGACTTTGGCAGTTGCCGTCAGCGTGGCGGCAAGCATCGCGACAATGGCATCGGCCGCCCCGCTTGCGGGCCTGGCGCAGAACCCGACCGCATCGCGCCCCGGCCTGTTCATGACGACAAGCCGCCCGACAATTGCCCCAATCGCCTTCGCAAAATTTTGCGACGACGCCGCCGACCAATGTGTCCGGATTGGTGATCGCGACACGGTCGAACTGACCAAGCAGAAGCGCACGGAACTCCAGCGCATCAACGCCGAGATCAACACATCGATAGTCTATACAAGCGAAGCGGACGGACAGGACGAATGGAATCTGAACCCCGCAAGCGGTGACTGTGACGACTACGCGGTGACCAAGCGGCAACGCCTTCTGCGCGCCGGCTGGCCCTCGGGCGCCCTGCGCATTGCCACCGCCCGCACCCCCACCGGCATAGGCCACGCCGTTCTGGTCGTCAGCACCAGCCAGGGCGATCTGGTGCTGGACAACCGCACCAACGTCGTCAAACCTTGGAAAGCGGTTGACCTGAAATGGATCAAGATCCAGTCACACGAAAACCCGCGTGTCTGGCTGAAACTCTAGGTCTATCGCGCACAGGATAGTCATCTTCGAACAGGAAGGGGGCGCTCCGTTCCTCTTCAATTGCCGCGGCGCGCCTTGCGAAAATCGACACCGGCTTTCGCAATTCCCTGCCCCGGATAGCTTTGTCCGACAGGGCTTTGGCGGATGCCGCAGCCGTTGCATGGACCCGGGTTTTACGGGCTCTGTGGCATTGGCTTTCAACACTCTTGACCTCGTGCAAGAGAGACAGTATCGGCATCTATGCCTAAAGTGCTAAACTGGATTCGCGGTCGTAAACAGCCAGCCCCCCGCGACGACCGGAGGCGGCGCAGAATAGACCTCGGCGACAAATCTCCGTCTTTTCCGATCTATGCCATTGGCGACGTCCATGGCAGCCTCGATCTGCTTTTGCAGGCGGAACAGAAAATCCTTGCCGATCTCGCAAGCAATCCATCCCCCGCTCTGGTTATTCTTCTGGGCGACTATGTCGATCGTGGCCGGGATTCGTGCGGTGTTCTCCAGCATCTGCTGCAACCACCGCCGGCGCCCCTGCGCCGCATCTCGCTTTGCGGCAATCACGAACAGCTCTTCAGCGATTTCCTCGAAAATCCGCAAGACAACATGCACTGGCTGGATTTCGGCGGCCGCCAGACGCTTTTGTCCTACGGGGTCGATATCAGCTACTTCATGAACAACGGCCGTCTGCGGCTCCAGCCGTTCAGGGATGCGCTGATTGGCGCGATCCCGCAGGCCCATCGGCAACTTCTAGTCAGCCTGCCTATCTGCGTCCGCATGGGACCCTATTTTTTCGTTCATGCCGGCCTTAAACCCGGGGTGCCGCTTGAGGCGCAGACCGATGAGGACATGTTGTGGATCAGGGAACCCTTCCTGTCGGAAGGGGCGGGACTGGACCTTCTCATCATCCACGGCCATACGCCGGCGCCGGAACCACAGACAGGTCCGCAACGGATCGGCATCGACACCGGAGCGTTTACGACGGGCAGGCTTACCATTCTAAAGCTGACGGATGCGGGGCCACGACTTATTGCCTGATGGCTTGCCATCGTTGGATCAGGTTGCACCAGCCAGACGCATCACAATCGCGATTTATTTGCCCTTCAGAATATTGCCGAGCACCGTCATTTGCCGGCGGTTCCATTCGACAGCGTCAAGGAACGCATTGTTTCCCAATTCCTGCCGCTGCTCCCGACTGGAAGAGAGCCGCACAATGGCATTGGCAAAGGCCTGATGATCTCCGTCTTCAACGACAATCACGCCACCACGATATCCTTCTGAAAGCCCCCTCACACCCGTCTGGGTGCTGATCGTTGGGACACCCGCAGCCAGAGCATCAAGCAGTTTTATATTGATGCCCGTGCCAAGCGTGATTGGATTGATGGAAAGTGGCGCGCGTGTGAACGCATCCTTCAAGTTCTCCACCCGGCCAAGCTTGAGAACCCCCTCCATGTCCTCGACCTTGCCACATATGCTACCTGCCAGCACCAGGCGAATGTCCGGACGGGCCGCCCTCACCAAAGGCAGGACATTGTGAAGGAAACTATTGAGAGAAATGACGTTCGCGTCGTTGCCTGAACCGAGAAACAGAAAATCAGCGGAAGTGAAGTCTTCCACTCTCTGGCCGAGATCCAGAATATGGCTCACCGTTTCAACCGCCGGCGGCTCTCCTGCCAGCCGCTGCTTGAACGAACGTTCCTCTTCTTCCTGTATGGCGACAACGACATCGGCGCGGCGGAATGCCTTGCATTCCACGTCCGGCGGAACCGAGAACCAGTACCCAAATCTGTTGGCCGTGTTCACGAACGCCTTGTGACGATCGGCGAAGGAATCGTGCGTGTCGAGAATGCGAAGCACATCATCCGGCAGCCCAAGAAAAGCTCTCGAATGAAAGGCATATTCGACGATAACGGCGTTGATCCCGAGTCGACGCTGAAGATCCAGGACCTGCCTGCCTATTTCCGGATAATAGAACTCGTCGAGGTAATTGTAGAAACCGCTGTCGCGGCCAAGGAGCCGTTGAATTTTCCGACGGGTTCGAAATGCGGTCAACCCAATCTCGAACCTGAAGTCGTCGATGAGCCGTGCTGCAAACCCGCATGTTTCCCTGGACACGACGTGCATATGCCCGGCCCCAAACTCGACCTCATGGGCCGCGGGATCGAAATCAGCTATCATCGGAGTATCGACATAGACGAAATGCACTTCATGTCCGAGGCTACGCACGGCGCGTGTCAGCTGGAGAATCCTGTTCCGCGCACCCTCGTTTGCGGGAACGGCAGGGAATACGGAAACAAAAGCGACTTTCATGAAAATGACTCAAGGCTGCTTGGCGAAGGTCTCGAACACCTGAAAATTCCTTTTGGAAAGGTCCAGAATTTCAGGCAGTTTCTTCCCGACTTTTTCGCGAATCTCATCGGCCTGATCCACAAAATTGATCAAGGCATTCTTGATGCCATCATCCGTATGGAACTTGGCGGGCGAAAGCAGCTCAGCCGCGGAGAGACCGAAATGCTGGTACAGCCCTTCGAACTTGCCTTGATACGCAATGCATATCACAGGAACGCCCTTGCCCAGCGCAGCGATCGCAAGATGCATGCGTCCGCTGACGAGGCCATCAAGTTTACCGGCAACGCCTTTTAAAACCGGGGCTGGCCATCTGCCATCCAGATATCGAACCCTATCCGTCTGTGAAGATGGAGCAAGCTCGGTAATGGCCTTGAGGCAGGCCTGATCGCCCACGTCTTTCCGGTAGTCATGCGGAATGACCAGCCAGCAGACCGGTCTTGCATCGGCAACGAACTCCAGTGCTTCGGCCCCGCGCCTGATGATCGCCGCGATCTGCGCGTTATCCGCATTCTTGAACAGCATGGGATGCAGGTTGAAGCCCATGACCCTGTATCCCTCGGCGCGCTTTCGCGCGATCCACGAGATCGTATCTTCATCGGGTTCCGATGGGACAAGGCTAAATGCAGAATCGGAAACCAGTGCCGCCTTGGCCGTGGCAAAGGCGTTCAGACGCTCGAGGGAAACAACGTCACGCACATTGAGCGACACCCCCGGATGAAGGGAGCTGTAGAACTTCGCCAAAGCGGGGTGCGGCGTTTCATTAAAACTGAAACCGAGGATAACGTTTTTGATCCCGGCAGCGGCAGCCAGATCAGCGCTTGCCAGAAGTTTTGCGCTGACCAGCGGATGATAATAGCCATCCATCACGTCGGCGCCGACAACGACGATGCAATCGTACTTCCGCACCGAAAATTGCTGGGCAAGGGCCTGGATGAAGTCAGGCTTTCCAAAGATATCGACGGTAACAAAGCCTCTCTGCAAAGCAGAGTCGCCAAAATTCGTTCCGTCGACGAGGATGTCTATCTCGACATCGGGATTGCTCGCACGCGCATTCTGCACGGTCGCCGTGATCATCGCGTCATCGCCGGCGGAACCGAACAGGGTGATGGGATCACCAGCCACGATCAAAAGCCGGTTCAGCCGATCTCCGACATTGATAGGCTTGATACTGTGCTTCAGCTCTTGCAGATCATTGAAGAGTTGCTGGACCGCATTATCCAGATTGCGCCGCTCGTTATATTGCACCAGCTTCCGACGCAGTGGTGCAGGGAGTATTTTTTTCACGAGCTTGCGCATTTTCTTTCCTTTCGAGAACCGATTTTGCTCATGATGAGGGCGATGGCGGACCGGGCCTCGCTTCTCGCGGTCAGAGCCAAAAGCAACAGATATGCGACGCCAAACATACCACCGAGCAGGATGCCGGATACGAGGTCGCCCGCACCCAGCATTTTAACTTCAGGTCGCATCCACTGAACGAGCAGGAAGCAGAGACCGCTGGAACCGAAGCTTGGCAAAAGCAGGAGGAGAATTCTCCACAGCTTGATGCCGAGTTCCCGGGCGACAAAATAAAATGTGAAAGGCGTCGAAGTGAGCTGCCCGAAGACAAACACGATGACGATTTCCCGGATGTTTTCCGTCGGGACAAGCAATATCAACAGGATGGTAGAGATTGCCTTGACCGTCCCGGCAATCAGCACCTTGTCCGGCCTGCCGCGTGCGGACAGAAACGGGCCGTTTTGAAACTGGACGCATTGCAATGCACCCAGCAGCAGCAGCGGCCGCGCAACCGCGTCGGCACCCTGCCATTGCGCGCCGAACAGGACGTTGCAGATCTCTGGCGCCAACGCAGCCGAGAGCACGAAGATCGGTGTCGAAAAGATCGAAGATATGGTGATGGATTGCTTGTACAGTTCCGCCATGCGCTCCCGCTCGTGCGATATGCGGGACAGCACCGTCAACGAAACATCATATAGCGCCGCCTGAAGCAGCTGCATGAGAAGCTGATAGAGCCTGCTGCCGACGGTGTAGAGCCCAAAGAGAGCAACCCCGTAACGCCCCAGGATCATGACGTCGATCAGCCGCGTGGCTCCGAAATCCACGATGCGCAAACCGAGAGCCGACGAGCCGAAGCGAAGCAATTCGAAAAAAGTGTCGGGCTTGAGTTTGGTGCCCGGAAGCCAGTGCGGTTTGCGCCAGAGCCAGATCAGCGTGACAATCGTTGCAACATAAGTCTGAACGACAAGGCTCCAGACGCCCAGGCCCATGATGGCGAAAGCAATCGCAACGCCACCGCCGATAATATTCGAAATGAAGGTTCTTATTGCCAGCGGCTTGAACGCGAGCGCACGCCGATAATTGATTTCCTGAAAAAGCGAGGCGGTATTCAGCGGCAGCAATATACAGATTGCCACGATGATCGGTGCCAGCCCTTCCACCTCGAACCAGCTTTCCAGTCTGGGCGACAGCAGACAAACAACGATGACAAACACCGTTGCCAGCGCAACGGACACATAAAATGGCAGATTGACGTCGCTTGGCTCCAGATTTCGTTTCTGCACGATCGCATCTGCGAAACCGAACTCCGACAGCATCTGGATGAGCATCAGAACCAGGCCCGCCGTGGCGACCATGCCGTAGTCGGTGGGGCTGAGGAACCGGGCAAGAACGATGAAAAGAATGGAGGTAAAAAGCTTTCCACCCCAGTTCTGGACGATGGACCAGAAAACGCCTGTTATCGCGGCGCTGCCTATCGAACTTTGCTCCGCCATCAACCTGCCGCCTGCAAAGCCGGTCGTGACAGCCCGACCACCGCAGCGGCCAGAAAACGATCGAAGTCCAGCTTAGGGAAACGGACTTTGCCGATATTGCTTTCTACCATGTGCTCTTTCCTTGGAAGAAACGCTTGCAACGGACCCGGTCCGTTGCCGGTCTAAGATGCGCGTAAGGTTCGGCTTTCCCTGCTTTTCGCCAGTACGTCCTCGTAGAGCTTCACATAGTTCTCACCCACCCGGCGCGAGGTGGATTCCTCGACGATATTTCCGAAATCGGCCTCTGTCGGCAATTGCGAGCGCGAAAGCGTCAACACCCGGCGAATGCGTGCGGCAAGGTCCGTGGCGTTGCCCGGTTCGAACAGCCAGTCGTGGTTGGTCTCGCCGATCAGTTCTGGAATGCCGCCCGAGGCCGCGCCGATGACCGGCACCCCCATCGCGTAAGCCTCGTAGATGGTGCGCGGCGAAGGTTCAGCCCAGAAGGAGGGAACGATGAGCACATCGATCTCTTCGAAGAATTCCTTCGGCTTTGCCCAGCCAACGAACTCGATCGGCAGGTCGCCGGCCTGGGCCTTGAAGCGTTCGATGGAATCGTCCATCGCATGGCCGGCAACAAGACAGCGCCAGTTACCGTGGCCGATTTCCCTGAAGGCATCGACCATGTTGCCGACACCCTTTTCCGTGTTGATGCGGCCGATATAGCCGAAGGTCATCGGCTTGCCGGTTCGGTCGATCTGCCTGCGTGCGACCGGGTCGCCCTCCGGAACCGTGCAGGAATAAAAGATCACACGGCGCATGCTTTCCGGCAGGTGATGGAAAAGCCCGTGATCGACATGGGTTTTAAGGATTTCCGTGCCAACGCTTGCCACCGCGCCGATGTAGCGCTGCGTGAACTTCTTGGTGAAATTCACCACCTGACAGCCGAGATGGATGTGTTCGCAGGGCTTGCCGCCCTTGAACATGGCGGCGTTACCGCACAGAAGATCATATTCGCAGATCGTGTGGACGATCGGAATGTTGCGTTTATGCGCCGCCCGCCACACCAGCGTCGTCACATCCAGCAGCGAATGCGTATTGAGAACATCCGGCTTGAAATCGTCAAGAACGGCTTCGAACTGCTTCTCGACGTTGAAATTCCATTGCTGCTTGATCTTCTGCATACGCCTTTGCTGCGGCGTATATTGTGGCCAGTCCTCCAGCCAGAAATCGTTATTGTGGAACATGCGGTAGACGCTGACGCCATTGCGCACCGTTTTGGGTTCGGCCTGCCGCTCTATGCAGGCGGCACCGACCTGATGTCCCATGGAGACGAGTTCCTCGGCAAGATGTTCGACCGAGCGTTCGCACCCGCCAACGATATGCGGCGGATAAAGGCTGCTGAGATGGAGAATTCGCATACGGATACGCTCTATTTCCTTATAGAAAATTTATGACTTCCGCTTGGCCTCGCCCATGTTCCTAGATACTCCGGGACCAATGAGACATGTGCAAAAAACACAAAAAAGGCAGAGCAGATTTAACGCTTGAAAATATGAATAACCAAAAATCCACTTTCAAAAAGCACGGGAACTGACGGCATTTCAAGTGCTTTTTTTCGCGGCGCGACAAAAGTCATGCCGTGTTGCGAAAAGAACCTATCCCGTGTAGCTTCATTCTCATATGAAAAAACGTACGGGCGGAAGCGGTGAATTCTGTTTCGTCCGCAGATAATATCATTAATTTATATATTTATTTCATTTCAGAAACATGGATTTGATGGCGAATGAAGATGCCAAAAACTTCCAGGACAATCTGACATCTTGAGAGGCGCCGCCGATATGATCGCGGCTGCTTTTTATAATCTCGCCGGAATGGCCAGGAGACGCAGATGAACGGAAAACAGCCGGTCACCATGGGCCACCTGACACGGCGCGGCCTGCTTTCAGCTGCACCTTTCGCACTGGTTGCCGCCACGGGTGTGCGCCCCGCTTTCGCGCAGACTCAATCCGTTTTTTCGGCCAGCACGGAAGCCTTTGTGGACAGCGTGGGCGTGTGTGGCCATTTCGCCCGCACGAACGGCATTTATCCGGAAAGCTTTGAGCGCATCCTGCCTGAACTGGAAGCCCTTGGTGTGGGCCACCTGCGTGACGAGGGACTGATTACCGCAAGGGACAGCCGCAACAGCCCGGCTTTCCAGCGCCTGCGCAGGATTGTGGCGGCCAACGTTCGCCTCACGATCATCTGTTACGACAATCTCAACCCCTACGTCTCAACGCCACTGAACAGGATTGCCGATTTCTACGACTGGTGCGACGGCGGCATCGAAGTTTTCGAAGGCAGCAATGAACCGACGCTGACGAAAGACCCCGCCAATGCGCCGCGCATTTCGGCAGAGCATCAGGCTGCACTTTTTGCAACGATCCGCTCAACTCCGGCCGTGAGCAACGTACCGCTTGTCGCGCCAAGCTATGTCCAGGCGAATACGGCGCTGGCGCTAAACCTGCAGAACGTATGCGACTTCGGCAATATTCACCCCTACGCCGGAATGGAACATCCCGAAACGACTGGGCCGGGGGCGCTCTCCAAATCTGTCGCGGCCTCGGCGCATATAGCAGCCGGCCGGCCGGTGCTCGCCACTGAGATCGGGTACCACACCTCACTGCAACCGAAGACCTTCCATTTTCCCGTCACCGAAGGCATCAAGGCGCGCTACATGCCGCGCACGCTCCTGTGGTCCTTCATCAGCGGCATCCGCCGGGCTTACATCTATGAAATGGTCTCCAGCTTTGCCGAAGACGAGACAAATCCGGAATCGTCCTTCGGCCTGCTGCGCCACGATCTGAGCCGGACCCCTGCGTACGGGGCCGTTCGTGCCCTTCTTGCGCTTTGCAAGGCAAGTCGACAAACAGAGCCAGCGGAACGCAGCCTCGCTTTCCTCAACGATAATTCCGAAAGGTTTTCCCTGCGCCTGACAAGACCAGACGGCGCGCTGCTCGCCCCGGTGTGGCTTGGCATACGCGGCTGGCAATGGCCGGCGCGGATCGAAAATCCGCCAGCCGAACGTGCAACGGCCTTTTCGGTAACCGGCCCGCATAGCCAAGTCATCGCGCACCGGTTCGGCGATGACGGTTCCGTAAGCCAGCGGGTGATCGCAAAGGAAGGTGGGCAATACCGGCTTTCCGTCAGCGACCAGCTTACGGTGCTGGAGGTTTTCTGAACGGCGTGCGGGCGAAAATTTCCGGCCGACCGGCTGATAACACCCCGGCGAAAAGTCGCCGTGTCCTGACGCCCAGAGAAAAGTCCTCGGGTCTGCTGTTAAGTATACCCCGAAGTTCCGTTCACAAGTTTATTTTAGCACTTGATCGTTAGCTAGGGCTGTGCGATTTAAAAAGAAAATTTTAGATGTTGGATAACCATATTCAGCATTTCAGCTTACTTAAAATCGTATTTTTTAAAAATTTGGAGAGTTGTGATGTCCCGCCTTCGTATTGGCTCGACGCTCACTGGTGCGGTATTGATCACCAGCCTCGGTCTTTTTTCCGCAGTCGCCAACGCCCAGAACGTGGAACCAGCGCCGCCAGCTGCCGGGCAGCAGACGCCGCCGGTACAGACTGCGACAACTGGTACACCCGTGAAGGCCGCCGACGAAACCAACGCCGCATTTCTGGCTCGCGTTAACAGCTCCAATCCGGACACGGTTTCCCTTGCTGCTGCGGAACTGTTCAAGCAGTCTCCGACGCAGGCAACGGTCAAGGATCTGGCCGGCATCGCTTCCAGCACCGATGCCGCAAACGCCGACATGACGGGAAAGGTGACGAACGGCTTTCCGATCATTGCCGTTTCCACCAGCGCGGCGCAGTTCTCCGAACAGCTTTCTGGCCTGATCCTGAGCGACTCCAGCCAGTTACCCACCATCGTCGCACTGGCCCAGAAGGTCGGCAACAAGGACTTCTCCGAAGTTGTCGGCGAAGGTCTGGCACTCGCCTATTCTACGGCGATGCAGAGGGGCAACACGATACTTGCCGCCGCAATCCAGTTGCAGACCAAGGGTGTCGGCGTGCCCTCCGATCTTCTGATCGCCTTTAGCGAAAATATTCAGGGAACGGCGGCCGGTCCGGCAGCGCCTGCGGCAGCTGCAGCTGCTGCCTCACCGATCGGTGGCGCCGGCTCTTCACCTGCAAGCGGCAACAGCATTGGCGGCTCGGGAGCGGCGGGCTCACCAGCCGGTACGGCACAGGCCGGCGGCGGAGCCGCACCGGTTGGCGGTGGAGGCAGCGGTGGCAGCACCGGCAGCGGCGGAACCACCACAACCAACAACTTCTTTGCCGCGCCCCTTTCAACCGGCAGCACCAGCACGCCAGTCAGCACAAGTCCCGTTTGAACCCGGTTTTGCCGCCCTTCCTGCGGGAATGGCGGCCGCCTGTCCTACCATGCAACCGAGACTTGGCGGGTGCCACGCCCGCCAAAAAGAGCGAGGCTGACAGTTGTTGCAAAGGCACGATCCCCTGACTATGGCCGATATCGACAAAAGCGGATTTACAGCCGACTTTATCGATATAGACGCCGTTCTTGCCACGGTCCGCCGACAGTGGCGCGTCGTTCTCGCGGCAGTCGCCATTGCCGGGACAATCGGTCTCGCTTACGCCGCGACGGCCGTTCCGATCTATTCAGCTTCGGCTACCCTTTTGATCGACCGCAACAACAGCCAGGTTGTCGAGCAGCTTTCGACGATCGGCGGCGTCGTGGAGGACGAGGCTTCCATTCTCAGCCAGGTCGAGGTCCTGCAATCAGAAACCATCGGGATTGCCGTCGTCGACAGTTTGAACCTGACGGAAAATCAGGAATTCAGGGCAAACCGCGCCTCGCTTCTGAGTTCGATATTCGGCACCATCCGTTCGCTCGTAAACGTTTCGCAATGGTTCTCACCGGCAAAAGAGACCGTCATCGACGACGGCACGCTGAAGCGGGCGCTGTCGGACCGGCTACTGGACGGTCTCAGCGTCAAGCGTATCGGCCGTACCTACGCGCTGGAACTGACCTACAACTCGACATCACCGGTTCTCGCCGCCCAGATCGTCAATGCGGTGGCGTCGGCCTATCTGGTGGACAAGCTGAACTCCAAATACGAGGCGACGAAGCGGGCCAGCGACTGGCTGTCCGACCGTATTGCCGAGTTGCGTCAGCGGGCACTCGACACCGACCTTGCCGTACAGAAATTTCGCGCCGAACACGGCTTGATCGAGACCGGCAATAACGGCCTGCTTTCCGATCAGCAACTGGCCGAGTCCAACAGCGCGCTTATTCTGGCGCAGTCGGAAACGGCCAGGTCGCGAGCGCGGGTACAACGCATCGAACATATCCTTGCCACAGACGATGTCGACGCCGTCGTCACCGATATTCTCGATAGCTCGGTCGCGAACGATCTGCGCAAGAAATATCTCGAATCCTCGAAGATCGAAACGGAAATCACCCGCAGGCTTGGCAGCAACCACGTTCAGGCGGTGCGTCTGCGCAACGAAATGCAGGAATACCGCCGGCTGATGTTCCAGGAAATCAGCCGTATTGCGCAAAGTTACAAGAGCGATCTGGAGGTTTCAGAAGCAAGAGAGAAATCACTTGCGGAGAGCGTTGCCAAGGCTACCAGCGTCAGCAACTCGGCCAGCCAGACCCAGGTTCAGCTTCGCGAATTGCAGCGTGAGGCGGAAACTTACAAGAACATGTATCAGACCTTCCTGCAGCGTTATCAGGAAGCGATGCAGCAGCAATCGTTCCCCGTAACGGAAGCACGCGTGATTTCGAGGGCAGTTCCGCCCAACATTCCAAGCAAACCGAACAAACCGCTGCTTTTGGCGCTGTTCATGATCATGGGCGCCGCGGCCGGCGGCGGCATCGCCATGTTTCGCGAGTTCCGCGACCGTTTCTTCCGCACCGGAGAACAGGTTCGCGACGTTCTCGGGCTGGAATTTCTGGGCAACACCCCGCTCGTCCAGAGCAAGCCGGGCACGGATGTGTTGCCAAAGGGACAGGAGGGGCCGCCTACCGCCACACGCCCGTCCAGCGTTGCCCGCTACACTGTCGATCACCCGCTGTCATCCTTCGCCGAAACGCTGCGCAGCACGCGTCTTGCGATAGATCTCGGCATTCCCCCGAAAACCGGCGCGCGGGTGGTGGGCGTCGTATCGGCGTTGCCGAGCGAGGGCAAATCGACGATCTCCATCAATCTGGCTCAGCTTCTGGCCGGACAGGGAGCAAGGGTTCTTCTGCTGGATGCGGATATTCGCAACCCGGGCGCCACGCGCGCTTTGGGGCGCCATGCTGCAGAAGGCCTGCTCGAAGTGCTGTTAGAAGGCCGCAATATGCGCGATGTGCTGCTGCACGACGAAAAGACGCGGCTCGCTTTCCTGCCAACGGTCGTCAAGCAGCGCGTACCGCACTCCTCCGAGCTGCTGACATCGGCGCAAATGTACAAACTGCTGGCCGAAGCGAGCGGTCTCTTCGACTACATCATCGTCGACCTGCCGCCTCTCGGGCCGGTGGTGGATGCCCGCGCGATGGCCGGCCGGATCGACGGTTTCGTCTTCGTCACAGAATGGGGCAAAACCGCCCGCAGGGCGGTACGCAATACGATTGAAAACGAAGTCCAGATCCGCAAGAAGTGTCTCGGTGTCATCCTCAACAAAGTGGACACGGAAAAGCTGAAGCTTTACCGGGCTTACGGTTCAAGCGAATATTATCACGCGCGCTACACGCGATATTACCATGACTAGGCCGGACGGAATGGCGGGCCTGCGTAAATTCTTCGCGGTAGTGCCGGTTCTCATCGTTTCCGTGTTTGTTTTATCCGTCGCCGCACAGGCGTTTTCCGAAACCCGGCGGTTTTCCGATGTCGTCGCCTTGGCAAGAATTGCCGACGACAAAAGCGGCCTGGCGCACGATCTTCTGGCGAAGACGGTCGATGGGCTGCACCCCGTCGTTGCGGAGAAAATCTGCCGTTCGGATATCGTCAAGGCCGGGTTACGGCTCGTTCTCGCAGATCTCGATGCAAATGGCCAAGATGCGACGTCGGAGGCCGGTGCGGCGCGTCTCGGCTTTGCCGAAAGCTATATTCGTCACGCGCTCTCCTGTTTGCCTGCAAATGGCGATGTGTGGCTGCGTCTTGCCATGGTTCGTTCGCTGCGTAACGCCTCGCCAATGGAAATCGCCGTTCTGATGAATTTTTCCCAACTTTACGGGCCTGCAGACGCCAACCTGATACGCGGGCGCTTCGTGATGTGGCAGCAATTTCCAAAAGACACACTGCCTCAGGCCGATGCGGCCCGCAATGCGGACACGGCAGTGGTCTGCGGGAAGGAGGGGGAAATCCTGCGCTGGACCCTGCGGAAGATCTGTCCGCAGCAGCCGCAGGCCGGCATGAAACGTACCCTGCCGCTTCCGTGACATAGCGACCCGCCTCGTCCTTCTACCTTAGACATCGTCGCAGCAACAGTTATTGCAAAGCCGAAAGCCAATGTCGTCCATCGAAGCCCAATCAGAACCGCTATCCTTATCGCCACCGCGACCGGTTGCGTTTCCAGACTATTTTCGGACGGCCGCCATAGTCATCTTCTGGGCTATCTTCCTGCTTGCGCTTCTCAATCGCGGCGCAACTGAAATCGAGAGCCGTATCGTCGTCACCGTTGCAATTTATTTGTTGCTCGTGCCCGCCATCCTGTTGTTCGGGCCGCCCCGGGCTGGTGCAAGCGTGGCGCTTGTGGCGACCTGCCTTTTGCTGGGGGCACTCATCATCCAGATGTGGCTGCAATCATCTGTGCCGGGTATTGCTCCACCCAATCCCGCCTGGTCGACCGCCGCCATGTTTATGCAGTTCGCACCCGACGCCACGGTTTCGCTCACCCCGGCGGATGATCGGCTCGGCCTGTTAAGCGCCGCCATGCCCTTCGGCGCCTTCATGGCCGGCCTCGTCATTTTCGATACCGACGAGCGCGCGGCAAAAGCGCTGCGATGGTTCGCAATTGCCGGCGGATGGCTGGCACTGTTGTCAATCGTGCAGTTTCTGCTTTTTCCAGAAACACTCGGCTTCATTCAGAAGCGCTTCTATCTCGGCAGCCTGACCGGCCTTTTCGTCAACCGTAATACCGCCGCCACCTTCTTCGGTCTCATCCTCCTGACCCTCGTCGTGATGCTGCACAAACGGCTGACGGCTCCAGACTGGGGAATGGTCAGGGCGCTGGTGGCAAATCGCCTGACCGTTCCGGTCGGCCAGAAACGCCTCATCCGCAAGGCCGCCTTCATCGGCGTGCTCACTGCCTTTTGCTTCATCGCCTTGATGCTGACCGGATCGCGCGCCGGCATCGCATCAAGCTTTGCGGCACTGAGTTTCCTCATTCTTCTGACCGTCTTCAACTCACCCATCAAAACAGGCCGCAACGCGGCTGCCCTGCGGCGCAAGCGGCGCGGCACGAAGCGCCGCGCGGCGATCGTGCTCGCCATTACGCTTGGCCTGTTCCTGCTCTTCGCCAATCGCGTGGCGCTTCGCATGGAAACGCGATTGGAAGACGACATGCGCTTCTGCTACATGCCGGGCATCGCGCGTGCCATTTCTGACAGCTGGCCATGGGGAACCGGCCTTGCAAGCTTTACGGAAACCTATGCGCCCTATCACGCGGCGCAATGCGGGGTGGACGCCATCGTCACCCACGCCCACAATGTCTATGCCGAGGGACTGCTGACGCTCGGCCTCGCATTTCCATTTTATGCGGCTTTTTTCGTGCTCGTCCAACTCGCCATTTTTATTCGCGGGGCGCGCAAACGCAAAAACTACCGTTACGCCTCCCATCTCGGCCTTGCCGGGCTGCTGCTCGTCGCATTGCATTCGACACTCGATTTTTCGCTGCAGATCCCCGGCTTCGCAATGGCTTACGCCGTATTCCTTGCGCCCGTCGTCACGCTTTGCCTGAACCCACCAGGGGTTGGACGGGACCGTTCGCGGCGGCGCGAACTATCTCCAACCGATCCCGCAATGCCGGCCTAGATCAGTCCGGATGGGCAGCAGCCATCATTTCGATGATGCGCAATAGTTGTAACGATTACAAACCACACAAAGACGCGAGAATTTGGGCATGCGGATATTGCAAATAACGTCGCTGTTTTCTCCGGACCGGGTCGGCGGCGCGGAGATATTCGTGGAAGACCTAGCGCGCGGGCTGGCGGAGAATGGACACACGGTAGCGGTGGCGGCGATCTCACGCAAACAACAGGCCGTGGAGCTGCGGGATGATTTCGCCGTTTACCGCCTCGGACATACCACGCCGTTTTTTATCGGGGACTGGGAAGAGCAACCCGGATGGAAGCGAAAATACTACAAGATCGCCGTGCAGCTGGATCCGGGTCTCGTGCGCCGGCTTGCCCGCGTCATCGATGATTTCCGGCCTGATGTCGTCAACACCCATTCGCTGTCGGAGCTGACACCGCTGATCTGGCCGATGATCCGCAAGCGCGGCATTCCGCTCGTCCATTCCCTGCACGATTTCACCAGCATGTGCACCAACGGCTCCCTGTTTCATGACGGTCACATCTGCGACGGCACCAGCAAAAAATGCCGCACCTTCTCTTACCTGCACCGGCGTTGCCAATGCGCCGTCGACGCTGTCGCCGGTGTCGGCCACGATATTGTCGAGCGCCATGTGCAGGCCGGCTTTTTCACCCATGTACCGGAAAGCCGCCGCACGGTCATCTGGAATGCCATCGCGCCGCCAGCTTCACAGACACAGCGCATTCCACGCGCGCCTGGGGACCCGCTTGTTTTCGGCTATCTGGGCCGCATCGAGGCGCCCAAGGGTGCAGATCTCCTGATCGAGTCGCTGCCGCTCCTGCCGCCGAAGGGCTGGCGACTGGTCATGGCGGGTCGCGCGCCGGGCGGCATCGAAGCCTACGAGCAAAAAACCGCCAACCTTCCGGTCGAATTTCCCGGCTACGTGGACGCCGATAGTTTCTTCGCCGGTATAGATTGTCTGATCGTTCCACCACTCTGGCCAGAGGCTTTCGGGCGCACGGTCGCTGAAGCTATTCTACGCGGTGTGCCGGTTCTCGGCGCCAATCTCGCCGGTGTCGCCGAACAGATCGGTCGGGACCGGCCGGAACGCCTTTTCGCGCCGGGCAACGCCGCCGAGCTTGCCGCCCGCATGACTAACGCGATGCGCAACCCCGCCATTCTCGCGGAAACACCGGAAACCAAAGCGCGCATTTCGCAGGGCGTCGCGCCCGAACGGGTAATCGGGGCATACGAAGCTCTCTATTCGGAGCTGCGCAGCGGCATCAGGGCATGAGCCGCAAGATTTCACCCCGGGGACATGACTTCTAGACGTCAGGTCTGTTCATGGAAAACCTGCGCATAGCTTTCCGCCGCCTTCTGCCATGAATACAGCTTGCGGTTTTCATAACCCGCCTGGCGAAGATCGCTTGCCAGATCCGGCTCCCGAAAAAGCCGCTCAAGTGCCGCGACAAGGCTGTCAGAGTCCGCGGGATCGAAGGTGAGTGCGCCCTTTCCGGCGATCTCCGGCGTTGCGGAACGGTTGGAGCAGACGACCGGACACCCCAGTTGCTGCGCCTCCAGCACCGGCAGGCAGAACCCTTCATATGTGGAAGGCACGCAAAGGCAGGCGGCGTGGCGGTAAAGGTCTGCCAGTTGATGGTCGTCTATGCCGGAAAGCCGGATCAGTCGCGCCTTCAGCTCCGGATCATCGAGCACGCTGCCGATTTCCTCGGCATCGTCGCGGCCAACATGCACGACGTGCAAATCCGGCCTAACCTTGCCAATCACGGCAAAAGCCTTGCCCAGAAGCGAAAAGTTTTTATTCGACGTCGCGTTTCCGACCGCCAGTATGTAGGGCGCAGCAACCGGCGGCGGGCCGTTCAAATTCGCTGGATCGACACTCAAGGTGCTGTCAGAATGGATAGTCAGACTTTTCCCGGCAGCCGATGGATAAAACTGCGCCAGATCCTTACGCGTCGCTTCCGATACGCAGGTGATCCGGTTCGAACCAGCCATCATCAGTCGAAAGATCAAATCCGTCGTCAACGTTGCCCGCCAGCCGATCTGTTCGGGGATGGTCTTGAAATAAAGATCGTGAACCAGTGTGACGCGCCGTTTGCCGCCGCGGGGACTTCCGAAGGGATCGGCGTTGAACAGCACATCGATGCCGAGCTTGCGGCAAAGTGCCGGTAACGTCATGGCCTGACGCAGCACATCAAACACCATGATACGCGGCCGCGGCGTCTCAATCAGCTGAAGGCGGCTTTCGCGCAGGTTTTCGGGCAGCTGTGCCCGCGTCCAGGGAGAGCGCAGGATGTAGTCGTCCCGCGTCTGATCCAGCAGCCGCTCCAGCAGGCTGAAGGTCACGCGGGCGACGCCGGAAGGTTTGCCGCCATACTGGCTCGGCATGTTTACGAGAATACGCATCCTGACCCTTCCGCTTGCCTGCACTTTCTGCCCGAATTGATCGCCAAGAGGCCCCTCACACTGCTTCCGACAGCAAAGCGGAAACGGACCGGCAGGTCTCCTCCAGCGAAAAACGCCGGCTCACATCCTCGCGGCCCTGCTGCGCCAGCCTTTCCGCCAGAGCCGGCTGCGACAGGATGCAGCCTAGTGCTGCCGCAAGCGCCGATGCGTCGCCCGGCGGCACCAGAAGACCCGTTTCGCCGTCCCTAATGATTTCGGTAACCCCACCACCGCGTGTGGCGACAACCGGCCGCCCGCACATCATGGCCTCGACCACCACCCGCCCGAACGGTTCGGCGACAACAGAGGTGTGGGCAACGGCATCCATCGATGCCATCAACTCTGGTACATCCGACCGGAAACCGAGGAAGCGGACACGACCATCCAGACCGAGACGGGATGCCTGCTCGCGGATGCGCGTCTCATAGACGTCCTGCCCGAATAGCGCGCCGCCAACGATGACGGCCTGAACGCCATCCATCGCCGCGATCGCGTCCAAAAAGACGTGCTGCCCCTTCCATTCGCTCAGCCGGCCGAACAATCCGACAAGCGGTTCGGGACCAAGGCCCAATTCCGTACGCAACCGCGCAGCTCTGCCGGGATCGTGGGCCACAGCTTTTGCGGGGTCGAAGCCGTTATAAACGATGCGGACCTTTTCTGCCTGCCCGCCGGCTTCAACGAAAGCCCGGCCGGTTTCCTGCGAATTGACGGCCACCAGCTTTGCAAAAAGGCGCGCGAATGCCAGCGAGGCATGGCGATTGGCGGAGCTGAATGCGGGATCGGTGACTATATCGTGCAAAACCCAGACAAGTGGGCGGCGGCTGAGTTTCGCGGCAAGCGCGCAAACGAACAGCGCCTTCTGCGAATTGGCGCAGATTACGTCGTAATGTCTCGCCTGCTGGCTCAATTGCCAAGCGACGGCGACAACATCGGCCGCGCCACGCAGCATTGCGCCAAACGATGAGTCACGGCGGATCGACAGCATTTTTTCGCCAGCGGATAACATGACCGGAGGCCTCCCGGCCGCTGCCAGATCATCAGCAGCACCACCGCCACTGAGAAAACAAGCTCGCCAGGAATGCGGTCCGGCCTTGACGAGGTCCGTCAGAAAAAGCTCGGCGCCACCCTTCTCTCCTGTGTGACTGACAAATAGAGCGGATGTCATGACATCACCTGTGAAGTACTAGAGCACCCAAGTTGCCATTGTCCTAAATTGCGGGCATGAATGGACAGCGCGTGAAAATGACGAGTGCACTTGCCAACGGCAGGGATAGTTTCACCGGCAATTTCATTATAAGAACAACAATGCTTGATTGTGGTTAGAAAAAATAACATTCAAACCTTTATGCGGATAAAAATCCGATATACGTAAATTAAAAGAAAAATATTCTATCTATATATTTTAAAAGAAGTCGAAGAAAAATTCGTGACGTATAATTTTACTGCTTTTCGCCGTCCCGTTTCCTGCGTTTTGTCCCCCGGCCTTTCGGCGGAGTTATCCTAGGGCCAGACGAGGAGAACGAACGATGACACCGCTCAAACGCAACATATGCATATATATGACCGGAACGGAAGAGGTGCCGGCATGATCGGCGTATCGCTCGGCATCACCGCCCGAAACATCCCCACCATGGTCTCTTCCCTGAACGCGCTCTCACCCTTGCGCGCGCGTTTGACTGCGGGTCAGAATGCCACGATCTTCGTGAATGGTGACAGCACCGCCTATGCCGATGCCGGACCATTCCAGCAGTTCGCCATGATGCTTGGCGATCTGCACGACACAAGGGTTGTGCTGCACCGCTGGGCAGAATGGCAGACAAACGCCCCCACCGGGCCAAAGGCCTATGCGGATCCGGTTACGCTGCGCGCAGGCATGGGGCCGACGCTCACGGTCTATCTTGCGGCACTGCCCGGCGGCATGGCCGGTTACATGCTCGCGTACCAGCGCGCGGCGGCGTTGAAGATTCCGCGTCCCGACCTGTGTATCACGCATCATGGGCATAATATGCAGAGTTTCGAGACGCCGGGTGGTATCCTAAGCTCCGGACGAGCCGCCCTGCTCGGACCGCTTGGCATGATGGAGTGGCAATGGCCGGGTGCCCCCCAACTCATCACCACCCAGAACCCCTGGCGCGATAGCACCGGTTACGACAAGGTCTATAATGCGATCCTTGACCTTGCCCGAGCGCACGCGGGCCTCACGCTGGTGGATACACACGCGTCATTTGTAGCGAGAGGCAAGGACCATGCGCTTTACCGCGACAACGTCCATCCGAACGATGCCGGATCTCAGCTCATCGCCCGAACCTTGTTTAGTTGTTATCTGGCATCGGCGCCCGATAACGTCTTTCAGACACCTTGTTGGCCGAAACTTCCCGCCGCCAATCTTATCGTCAACGGCGATTTCACCGATTGGACGGGGTCCGCTCCATCGGGTTGGAGCCTGGCGGCGTCGGGTTCCGCCATCAAAGCCGCAGAAATCACCTTTTCTCCGGCTTTCGTTCACAGCCTCGGTTTGCGTGCGAATGGCAACCAGTCGGCCGCACTGGTTCGTTATTTTCGCAATGCGGAGGCCGCCGCGATGATCGGCAAAACCGTTTCATTTGCAGTGCTTTATAAAAATACCGAGGGGCAGCGTGCGCCCTATGTCACACTGGTTGCAAAAAGCGGCGGCGCAGTCCGGACGATCAGTTGCTCCGCGCTTCAATTTGGTGGTGCGAACGCCCTCGACAATAGCGGCTGGATGTGGGCGACAGCCAACGAAATTGCTATCGACCCAGATATCAGCCCTGGCGGATACGGTTTCTATGTGAGGATTGTGCCGGCATTCGGCACGAGCGCGCCGGTTTCCAACGAACCGCTTTACATACAGCGAGTGATCGCTGTTGAGGGCGCTCTGCCAAAAGGCAATCTGAGCGACTGAAAACCATAGAAAGTTGTCTTGCGCGGCAACGTCATCAAGACCACTATTTATCGTCATCACCCAGTCGCCTCATGGTGATGACGTCCTCTCCCACATGGCCGCACCGAGGCCTGCTAGTGGAGGATACAGGCCGCGTGAATCCCGTTTTCATGGCCTATATGGGGCTCGTACTCGCCTATACTTTCATTGATCTGGATTTCAGGTTCTTTCTGAAAAATACGATGATGAGGATGGCAGGAATGGCAGAAGAGGACGCTTTGGCGACGGCACGACCCGCCTAAATTACGGCGAGGTTCTCTCGCTCCAAACCGCACATCCTTGCTGCCAAAGTCTGTCCGGTTTTCAAGTGGACGCTTTAGGTCACTTCGATGATTTCAATCTCTTTGCCAGCCAGGCTGACAACATCACCGGCAGATTTTCCCATCAACACTCCTGCGACCGGGGAGACATAAGACATCGATCCAGTGGCCGGATCGGCTTCATCCTCGCCTACGATCCGAAACCGTTGCGTCCTCCCGTCATCACGGCTGAATGTTACCACGCTGCCGAAGGCAACGGTGCCATCAGCAGGCGGGCTCGGCATCAGCTGGGCGGTGCGAACGCGCTCCGCGAAATACCGAATGTCCCGCAGAGGATTGGCTGAAAGCCGACGTCTTTCATTGACGTCTTCGACGGCATTGGCCGTTTCGCAGGCTTCGCGCGCCAATTGCAGCTGCTGCTCCAGCGCTTTCAGCCCAGCCTCCGTCACCAGATTGGGATGAGGCGAAATCACCCGGTCCGGCAGAACCGTTTCGGCTGCGGTTTCGGCACTATCTTCCTTGGTAAAGGCTACACTCAATTCTGGCACTCCATTCCCGTGAGATGCCGCTTTGAGCATCTCCCTTGCCGTCCAATCCTGCCACCGCCCATTGCAATGCTGCAATAGCGTGCACCACGGAAACCGCCCATGTACCCCTCATTTCTGGCTCTAACAGGAGGCTTTTCGCCCTGTTAGGGTATTGCCCAAGAGGAGTGAGAAAGCCAACGCTAACGGACAGGAGACGGTCAATGGCCCGGACAGTATTGAATGCGCTTGGAGACACACTCTACTACAGCGACAATTCCACCGGATTTTTTTCCGCCACGGGTTCCGGACCGCTGCTGACAGGCACTGCCGGCAATGATTCCATGTGGGGCGACAGTTCCGTCAATGTGACAATGGCGGGCGGCACGGGCGACGATATTTATTACCTCTATTCCAGCATTAACCGCGCCGTCGAAAATGCCGGGGAGGGTATCGACACCATCGACACCTGGATGAGTTATACCTTGCCCGACAATTTCGAAAACCTGCGGGTAACCGGAGATGGTCGTTATGCCTTCGGAAATGAGCTGGACAACATCATAACCGGCGGATCGGGCAGCCAGACCATTGATGGCGGGGGCGGTAACGACGTGCTGATCGGCGGTGGCGGTGCGGATACATTCGTTTTTACTAGCGGCAACGGCACCGATCTCATCATGGATTTCAGCGCCAACGACACAATCCGGCTTAACGGTTACGGCATCACATCCTTCGAGCAGCTCGTCAGCAATGCCACCCAACAGGGCGATAATCTCTGGCTGAACTTCGCCAACGGCGAGGCCGTCGTTCTTGCCGGAACGACCATCGACGATCTTCAGGCTGACCAGTTCGAGCTCAGCCTCGACCGATCATCCCTCATCCAGACCTTTGCCGACGAATTCGATGCACTTTCACTTCGCAGCGGCGATCAGGGGACTTGGGATGCCAAATATTGGTGGGCACCGGAAAAGGGAAGCTCGCTGACGACGAATGGCGAGGCGCAATGGTACATCAACCCCGCTTATGCCGGCACATCAGAGGTCAATCCCTTCAGCATCAACAACGGCGTCCTGACTATCACCGCCGCGGAAACCCCGCAATCGATCGCCAACGAGGTTGAGGGCTATGATTATACCTCGGGTATGCTGAACACCTATTCGTCGTTCAGCCAGACCTATGGTTATTTCGAAATGCGCGCCGACATGCCGACCGACCGGGGCGCTTGGCCGGCCTTCTGGCTTTTGCCTGAGGACGGCTCCTGGCCACCGGAACTCGATGTCGTGGAGATGCGTGGGCAAAACCCCAATACGCTGATCATGTCCACCCACTCCAATGCAACGGGAGAACAGACATCAGTCATAAACAATGTCAGCGTGCCAAGCACGGATGGTTTCCACACATATGGCGTGTTGTGGGATGCGGAACATATTACCTGGTATTTCGACGACGTCGCCGTGGCGCAGACGGATACGCCTGATGACATGCACGACCCCATGTATATGGTCGTCAATCTTGCTGTCGGCGGCATGGCAGGAACGCCGTCGGCGGCTGATTTCAGCGACGGTTCGCAGATGATGATCGATTACATCAAAGCCTATTCGCTTTCCGACTGGGCCGCGTAACGAAAAACGCCGGCAGTTGCGTTCAGAACTGCCGGCGCTTCAGACCTCAGCCTGTCGGCTGGGCCTTGTTCAGTTCAGTCATTCAGCCGCGATCTGCATCCGCTCAGTGTAGAGCGACATGAGATGACGCGCCGTTTCAAGACTCGCGGGCTGTTCGGCACGGTAGCGGCGGCCGATTTCCATCATCAGCACGGTATCCGGCAGGAAGGTCAGCTCCGAGAAGATGCCCTGCCAGTCGATATCTCCCCAGCCGAGCGGCATATGCAGATCGCCGATGCCGAGAGCGGTATTTTCCTGATCGAAATACGGCTGATAAAAGCCCTGCGGCCGGCCGAAGGAATCGTGCACATGCAGATGGCCGGCAACCGGCGCCATGGCACGAAGCTGTTCGCGAAAATCGAGCCCGCGATAGGTGGATTCGAGATAGGCGTGGCTAAAGTCGATGAGCGCCACGACGTTATCATGGCCGATGGCCTTAACGGTCTGGGCCACCTCGGCAGGCGTCTGGCGATATTGGCCGGGTTCGGTGGAGAAGATATTCTCAAGCGCGACCCGCACGCCATAGGGCTTGCAGAATTCCGCCAGCTCGAAAAGCGCTTCCCGCTCACGGGCATCGGCATCGGCCCGCTCGGCGATCTGGTCGGCACGCAGGGCACCACCATGCTGAACGAGGATGCCCGCGCCGATGCGATCGCACAGGACGGCCAGCGCCTTGGCTGCATCTATCTGGTATCGGCACGTTACCGGGTCCATGAAATTGGACGAAACAAGACCGTGCACCGTGTAACGGAAGTCGAATTCTTTGGCGAGCGCCACGAACCGTTGAGCGCGCTCCTCGATGATGCGACCGCCTGCGATCAGATCAAGGCTCGTTGCGGCGATTTCAACGGTGTCGCAGCCAATTTCGGCGAGCGCACGAAGATCGCTTTCGAGTGTGGCCAGTTCACCGTCGTCCGAGCTGGCGTTGAAGCCGGTTCCAATAAGATTGCTCATGTCATCATCTCCAGGGGTAAGGAAGGTCATGCGAGTTCAGGCTGCCGTACGGCGCGGCGCGCCGTATCGAACAGGTCCGGGCGGTCGATATTGACGTAGTCTACCCCGGCCAATGCGATCTCATTATGAAGGTTGGCATCATCGCCGCCGTAATAAACCATGATTTCCAGACCCGCCTTGCGACATGCCGCGACAAGGCCGGGCTTGCGCATCTGCGCAGGTGTGATCTCGATGATCGAGGCATGGTGAACAGCCGCAGCCAGCGAAGGCGACTTGGCGATATCGAGCGTCATCATCTTGCGGAATTCCGGCGCGGCGGCGGCCAGGCCCCGGCGCATTTCTTCGGAGAAAGAGAAAAAGAAGGTGTCGCGCACCATGCCGAGGCTCCGTACCAGTGCCGCCACCTTGACGGGATCGCAATATTTCAGCTCGACATAGACGCCGCAGCGGCCGCGCAAATGGCTGAGATAGGCATCGAGCCGCGGTACAGCCGCACCCTTGAAGTTTTCGCCGAACCAGCTGCCGGCATCCAGTGCATCGATCTCCCTCGACAGTATGTGGCCGATGGGACCCGTGCCATTGGTGGTACGATCCAGCGTTTCGTCGTGAAAGACATAAAGCACGCCGTCCGCGCTCTCGCGCACGTCAAGCTCGATGTAATCCGCTCCCTGCTGCAAGGCGAGGTCGGCGGCGGCGAAGGTGTTTTCGGGCGCAAAATGGTTGGCGCCGCGATGGGAGACGATTTTAGGCATGGGAATTCCTGTCAGTTTACGGCTTCCGGTTCACGCGCCGGAATAGTCGAATGGTGGGAAAGATCGGCATGCAGCCCGGCGATGCGGTTACCGGCGGCATCGAACACGAGCGTCAGCGCCGATTTGCAGCTGATCCCGACACGATCTCCCGGCGCGTGGCGTATCGTCTCGCCATATTCGAGCGCGTGGATCATGCCTGCGGGCGTATCGATCGTGTAGAATACCTCACGCCCCATGGGCTCGACGGTGGTAACCTGCCCCTCAAGCCGCGCCTCGGACGATGTGACGAGGGCGATATCTTCCGGGCGCAGGCCAAAGGTGACTTCGCCGTCACAGCGGGCATTGAGGTCGAGCAGGGCATCGCCAATCTGCAACTGCCCGCCCTGCGCCCATCCTTTCAAGAGATTCATTGGCGGCGTGCCGATGAAACCGGCCACGAACAGATTGTCGGGCCGGCGATAAAGATCATCGGGCGTGCCGATCTGGGCAATGGCGCCGTTGTTCATGCAAATGATCCTGTCCGCCATGGTGATCGCCTCGATCTGGTCATGGGTGACGATCAGCGTGGTGATCTTCAGGCGCTTCTGCAGGCTTTTCAGCTCGGCGCGCATGGTGATGCGCAGGGTCGCATCGAGATTGGAAAGCGGCTCGTCCAGTAGCAGGATGTTCGGTTCCTTGACCAGCGCGCGGGCAAGCGCCACACGCTGCTGCTGGCCGCCGGAAAGCTGCGAGGGCCGTCGGTCGAGCAACGCGCTGATCTGCACGAGGCTTGCCGCCTCCTCCACCCGTCGCGTTGCCTCCTCACGCGGAACATTCTTGAAACGCAACGGAAAGGCGATGTTCTGCCGCACCGTCAGGTTGGGATAAAGCGCATAGGACTGGAAGACGATACCGACATTGCGGTCGCGCGCATCGATGCGATTGACGTTGTGGCCGTCGAAAGAAATCTGACCCGCGGTCGGCGCGTAGAGCCCGGCAAGCAGGAAAAGCGTGGTCGACTTTCCGCATCCGGACGGGCCGAGAACGGCGACGAATTCGCCGTCTTCGATGGAGAGGGTCATCGGTTGCAGAACGCGGGTGTCGCCCCAGCTTTTGGTGACATTGTCGAGGGTGATCCTGGCCATGGCGATTATCCTTTGATCCCGCCGAAACTCATCTGGGTGATGTATTTCTGCGTGAAGATGTAAATGATCAGCACAGGCAGCAGATAGATGATGCCTACGGCAGCGATCATGCCGTAGTTCACGCCGGCGCTGTCCTGTGCCACGAAGAAGAGATAGAGGCTCATCGTCATCTGGCTTTTTTCGATGAGCAGGGTCTGGACGAAGACATATTCTTCCCAGCCACGCAGAAAGGTGAAGGTGGCAACCGCGATCAGCCCGCTTCTTACCTGCGGCAGAACCACCATGCGAAAGGCTTGGAAGCGGCTCGCGCCATCGGTGACGGCGCTCATTTCGATGTCCCAGGGAACGTTATCGAAAAAGCCCTTGAGAACAAAAATTGCAAACGGCAGCTCAAGCGCACTCATGACCAGCACGACGCCGAAGAGATTGTTGAGCAGGCCCATGTAATGCAGTTGCACGAAGATCGCGACGGTGAGCGCGAGCGCCGGAAAAGCATGCAGCAGCAAAAGCCCGCGCAGCACATTTTCACGCCCCGCAAAGGTGAAGCGCGACAGCGCATAGGCGGCCGGCGTGGCGACCAGCGCGACGATCAGCGTCTGGGAAGCGGCAAACAGCAGTGAACTGCGCATGGCGGTCCAGACGGATGGCATCAGCGCCATGCGCGTGGTGCCGGTTTTCTCGATATCGCGGCTCCAGAGGAAACTGTAGTTGTCGATGGTCAGATGCGGCAGCACCAGCACGAAGACAAGCGCCGCAACCACGGCACCAAATGCCAGCCATAGCAGCGCGGGATTGCGCAGGCGCGCGGAAAGAAGCGCAACTGCTATCGCCCCGCCATAGGCAAAAGCGGCGATTGCGCCGCTGCGCCACAGCACAAGTCGGCTGAGATTGTCGTCGGAAGTCGTGAGCGACTTCACCAGCAGCCACAGGTAGGGCAGGAGAACCGGAACCGAAACCACCGTCAGGAACACAAGAATGACCGGAACGAAACCGGCGCGATGGGCAAGACTGCGCCTTTCAAGACGCGTCCAGTCCGGCTTCAGATCAAGCGCACACCTGCTGTGGGCAGGCGAGTGGGTGTGGGCGAGCGTCATCACAGCACCTCGATTTTGGCGGGAGCAAAAGTCGAGCGCATATTGCTGATGCGCCATTGAATGAGAGTGATGGCAACGCCTATCGCCATCAGGCCAAGCGCAAGTGCAGCACCATAGGCATAGGCGCCGTTTTCGAAGGCGCGCCGGTAGATATAAAGCGGATAGGTCGTGGAATCGTAGACAGGCCCACCGCCGGTGATGAGCAGGATATATTCATAGGTCGTCATCAGTGAGAGCGCCTGATAGAGCGTGATGAAACGGATCGGTGACGAGAGCGCGGGTGCGACGACATGGCGAAGCACACCCCATTCGCTGGCGCCATCGACGCGCGCCGCATTGGCCAGATGCGACGGTATGGAGCGGATGGCCGATGTGAGGATGACCATGGCGAAAGACGCGCCGACGACACCGTTCGCCACCACCACCAGAAACAGCGGAAAGTCGTTGCGCAGGTTGAGAGCGGGTGCGCCGAGCGCGCCAAGAAACTGGTTGAGCAGGCCGGAAGACGTCGGATCGGCGATCCATATCCACAGCACGCCGTAAAGCACGGCCGGGCTCATGCGCGGCAGCAGCCAGAGGCCGCGAAAGAAGTTGCCTAGCCGGTCCGGTATCGCCGTGGTCGTAACGGCCAGAAGCGCGCCAAGCCCGATATTGAAGATGAACAGCGTTGCGCCGACATAGATCAGCGTCGTCAGCAACACCATCGGCAGGCGCACGTCGCGCTGAAACATGCGCTGGAAATTCTCGACCGTGAATTTGCCGACCCTCAGGTTTGCGCCCATGTCGGTAAAGGCGATCACCAGATTGACGACGATCGGGGCAAGAAAGAACAGGCCAAGCAAGGCGAGAGCCGGAGCCAGATAAAAGATCGGCCGGGCCGGGCGGCGCGCCCGAAGCTGAAATTGAGACATTACAATATACCGGTGGGAACGCGGAAAAGCCGCCCGGCAGAACCGGGCGGCATGGTTTCGGGCAAACTCAGTTGCTTGCGGCGTCGCGGATTTCGATCTCCGCGCCAAATTGCAGCTCAAGCTCGTCGGCGATGAAATCGACCGCCTGCGCGGCCGTCATCTTGCCGGTCTCAACCGCTTGCAGACCGCTGAACAGCACCTTGTTGTAGCTGCCGAACTAGGTGTGGTTGGGCACGAACTGCGCGTATTTCATCATCGGCGAAGCAGCGGAGAGTACCCAGTTATCGCGGTATTTCGGCATGGCCGTCTGGGCGTTGCTGATGGCCGTATGATAGGATGTCACGGCGTGTTCGTTGTTGAAATAGGGCAATGTAGCAAGCGCCACGAGATCGGCGGCGATATCGGCATTGGCACTCTTCGGATTGAGGGTGTAGAGCAGCGGGTGCGACAGGTTGGCCGGCTTGCCGCCTTTTTCGGCTGCGGGAGCGGAAATCCAGCCGATCTTGTTGAAGTATCCCTTGCCATCGGTCGGCCAGGTCGCGCCGTTCTTGTCCCCCACCTGCCAGGCAACCGCCCAGACACCCTGATGGAAGATGAAGGCCTTTTCCTGCTTGAAGGCCGTCTGGATCGCCTCCCAGCTCATGGCGGTATTGTCGACGGGCGTCACGCCTCCCTTGGCATTGCGCTCATACCAGCCGAGCGCCTTGGCCATTTCGGCCTTGGGGAACATCAGCTTGCCGGTCTTTTCGTCCATGAACTTCACGCCATAGGACTGGAACACCATCAGATAGTCGATACCGACATTCGGGCGGTGCAGCACGCCGTATTGTGCGGCCTTGCCGTCTACCACTTCCTTCGACAGGGCCGTCAGATCGTCGAGCGTGAATTCGCCAGCGTCGACCTTGGCCGGCAGACCTTCGATGAAGGCTTCGTCCTTGCCGATCTTGCGCAGCATGTCCTTGTTGTAGAAGAACATGCGGATTTCCGCGTCCTGCGGAATGCCGTAAATCTTTCGGTCCGTCGCCTTGGCCGAATTCCACAGAACCGGCAGGATATCGCCATAGACCCAGGGAGCAGCGGCGATCTTGTCTTCCATCGCCATGGCATAGCCGTCCTGCGCGAACTGGCCGATCCATTCATGCGGCAGGATGTAGATATCCGGCCCCTGCCCCACCGAAAACGCCTTCAGCGTATCGAGCGCGAAGGAGTCCCAGCCCTGCACGGCGCTGTTGTTGATGTCGATGACGACGCGTTTGTCGACGCCTGCTGCCTTGAACTGCGCGTTCATGATGCCGGCGGCAGCTTCGATGTTGGTGACGCGACCGGGCGCATTCTTGTCGGCGAGCGTCCAGAGCTTGATGTTGATGTCTTCGGCAAAGGCGACAGCCGGCAAAAGCGCGCCGAGGGCAACCGTGGCCATCAGGGTGAGAGACTTGAACATGTGATCCATTCCCGTTGAAACTGATTATTTAATTAAGTTGCTTAATTAACAGCTTCATGACATTTCCCTAGGTAAAGCGCGGGAGAGTGAAACTTTGACTGAGAGACGGCAGGGCGGGCTGGCAGGCATTGGCGCAACACAGGGTGCGCTTCTGGGATATATCAGGCGCAAGGGTTCGGCCTCGCGGGTCGAGCTTGCCGACTATTGCAGCATAACGCCGGCTGCCGTGAGCATGATGACGCGAAATCTGCTTGAGCGCGGTATCATCGAGGAAGGTGCACGCCGGCAGGAAGGCCGTGGCGCGCCCCATATCGACCTCACGCTCAAAAAAACTGTCGGTTACGCCCTTGGTGCACACGCCAACCGTTATTCGGTGATGTTGACGCTGTTGAATTTCGGCGGAGATATCGTTGGAGAATTGCAGATGCGCGGCTCCTATGACGCGTTTTCCGATGTCCAACGGGCGCTTCAGGACGGATCCGAAGAACTACTGACGAAAAATGCGATCAACAGGAGCCAACTGATCGGCGCGGCCATTGCCATGCCGACCCGCTTTCGCAAGGAAGCCATGTCGCTCGATCTTGCCGAAGAGGTTATTTCCTGGGCCGGGTCTGACCTTTCCGCCATGCTGCGCGAGGCGCTGCGTTGTCCGGTGATCATAGAAAATGATGCCAATGCCGCAGCCATGGGTGAACTGACGCTTGGCAATGCGGACGGACACGAAAATTTCGCTTATCTCTATCTGTCCGAGGGGATCGGCGGCGGCATCATTATCAAAAATGAGCTTTATCGCGGTTATCTCGGCAATGCCGGCGAGATCGGCGCCTTGCGCGGCCGCAGCACTTCGCGGCCCTCCTTCGAAGACCTGGCGGCATGGTGCGTGGAGCATGTGGGAGAAAAACCCTCGGGGCGCGCACCCGAGGTCTGGACGGATTACCTCTTGCGCAATTCTGCCGTGTTTGAGGCGTGGCTGGAACGGGCGGGACCCGAGGTTGCGCGCCTCGCCTTCGCTGTCAGCGCCGTTCTGGCGCCCACGGCAATCTTTGTCGGCGGCACCTTACCAAGGATCGTACGACAGCGGCTGGCGGAATGGCTGGATTACGAACGCTCGGACCCGTTCAACGGCGCAAAGGTGATACAGCCGAAAATCCAGCTGCCGGATGTGGTTGCGACAGACCCCGTGGCCTTCGGTGCGGCGGCGATGATCCTGCACGGCGTCGGAGAAGTGCGTTAAAGGCCGGAGCGCATGTCCCGGGGAAGGCCTCAACCGAGATTGGTCACCATGAAATAGATTAGCCAGCAATGCGCTATCACCAGTACGGCCCAGGCCCATTTTGCAAGCCTGATATCGACATCGATGACGGTATTGCTGATTTCCGCCACGCGAAAAGCCTCTTCCTCAACCCGGTTCTCCGGCGGGCGAGATCTCAGCACCTTCCTGGAAACCGGCTCGCCCACGACATAAAGCCTGTCGTTCGCAACTGATGGACGCGGGTCGTCGTTGGCGCTCCCGTCAAGGGAAAGCACGTCGTCACCCGAGGCGCAACTCACCGCTAATAGCTGTGATGACACCCGCCTGTTACGCATGTTACCTCCATTGGGCATCACAAATCTTCCACACAATAAAAATAAAAAAATTCACCTGCTGCTCCCGACAAAGCCTTGGCTTTACCGGGCATATTTGCGATGCGCGCAATACGCGCCGCGCCAGTTGAACCCCTTCTCGCCCCACGCTCTTGCGCTCCCCCGGAAACGCATCGGCATCAGCCCCGCCATTAACGTGCCGGGCTTCCCGGCAAATCGTGCCTTCCCGCGTAAGGCCTTACCTCCCGCTGGATCAGGAAGACGGATTTCTCGACCGGCAGCGGTTCGGCTGTCCGGTAGCGATGAGACCGCTTGGAATATTCAAACCGGATCCGCCTGTCTTCGAACTTCCCCGCCAGAACGCGATAGCCGTTGACGACCTCGTTCAGTATTTCCAGCTCTTCTCCCCACAGCCAGCCACCGTAAGAAGTGCCTTCGTTGGAGCGCAGCACGATCTCGAAAAAATGCCCGCCGGCTGCAAATGGCATGCGGAAAATAATATCGAGATTGTCCTCATCTTCGTCGTCGCATGCCGACAGTCTGGCATGGGCAACCTTCGCATAGGCCAGCGCCGAGACCGGATAGAACGGGCGCCCTTTGAACCACATGAACTCACACACCGCATAACCGACGTCGTCGGCACGCTGGTAAGGTTCAGTACGCGGCTCGAACGCCATGTAGCTTCCGTTAAACGCTATCAATTTCGAAAATTCCCGATGCCTGCCTGATGCATGATTGCTGTTTTCCGCCCGTCGCCCGCGCCTCTATTCACGACAATAGGCAAGCGGCGTCACACCAGCGTCAAATGGAACGCCAATGATGACTTTCAATTTCCCGGACACATTGTTAGATGGTGATTCATGAGGGAACGAAATTGGCTGGGAACGCTGAACTGATACCGATCCGGCTTTTTGGCACCCCGCGCTGCGATGCGGTGCGGCAAGCGTTTTTCCCGTCCAAGGGCTTTGCCCTCACTGCCGCCCTGATCCTTGCTCCCAATCAGTCCCTTTCCCGCCAGCAGGCCGCATCGCTGTTATGGGAAAACGTCGAGCAAAAAAGGGCACTGGGCAATTTGCGGCAGCTGATCCTGCGCCTCCAGAAGCTGTCGAGCGATGACGATGCCATCCTTCTGACAGAAGGGAACGACCTGAAGGCCGGAAAGCTGGCGCAGCGGACCGACCTTGCGATCTTTCTTGCCGGCGCGAGAGCAGAAGACCCGATGCAGAGGCTGCAAGCCCTGCTCGAATTCGGCGGCGATCTGCTGGAGGGGCTGGAGGCTGGGCAGGACCACCTTTATCTCTGGCTGCTGTCTGAGCGACGCCGTCTCAAGGACCTGTTCTTTTCAAGCTATACACCGCTTCTGGAGGAGTTGACGCGGTTCGGCCGCGCCAGTTCGAACAACATCGCATCGCTTGCCGAATGCGCGCTGAAGATCGAGCCGGAGCGCGAGGAAACCTACCGCGCCGCCATGGCGGCCTATGCGCGGGTGGGAAACACCAGCGCCTGCGAGGGAATTTTCCAGCTTCTGATGGAACAGCTCCGCCAGGAGGACCGACCTCCGGAGGCCGAGACAGTGGCGCTTCGACGGCGGATACAAAGTCTGGCCTCGACGATAGTATCCCCCGCCGAACCGGATGAGGGCAGCCGCCGAAAACCGATGGCAAAACCACGCGTCGCCTTCAGCCGTCCGGTGCGGGTGGACGGGCTTGCGGTATCGCCGGTAATGAGTGCCTTTGTCGAGGATGTCGCCAATAGTCTCGTTCGATACCGGACCTTCACCGTTCTTTCGACGCACAGCACCTTTGTAGCGACACACGACCGGACCGACGACAGTTATGCAATGTTGCGGGCGGATTACCGCATCGTCTCCACGGTTTTCGACGATGCCCGCATGTCGGTAGCGCTGATCGAGGAAGCGACCGGAGAAATCGTCTGGTCGCTGGAGGTTGTGCTGACCGCGCGGCATATTCACGCCGCTTTTCGACTGCTGTCCAAACAGGTGGCCGCGGGGCTTGCCCGCGAGATCGAGCGGCTTCAGGTGGAACCAGACCGCAACCACAGCGGCGAGGCCTACCGGCAATTGCTGGAGGGCCAGCAGCTTCTGCGCGGCAAATGCGACCTGCCGCTTCTTCGAAGAGCCCGCTCGATGTTCCGTAAGGCAGTCGATCTGGATAACAGCATGGCGGTTGCCCGCGCCCGCGTGGCGCAGAGCCTGCAGCTGGAATGGCTGATGCTGGGCGGCAACGACCCCCACCTGCTGCACCGCGCCAAGGCGGAGGCAGACGCCTCCGTCGAAATCGATCCCGCTCTTGGCGTCGGCCACTGGATGTGCGCCGTCGTGGCGCTCTACCAGCGGGATTTCGACATATCCGCCGAAAGGTTCTTCGAAGCGGAGGCGCTTGCGCCCAACTCCGCCGACCTTTTGCTCCAGCATGCCGATGCGCTCGCCCATTTCGGCGATGCCGAAACCGCATGGGAAAAGTTTCAGCAGGCCATCGACCTCAATCCGCTCGCACCCGACATCTACTGGTGGGCGGGCGCCAGCATCGCGTTCAAGCGTGAGGATTACGGCGCGGCAGTAGAACTGTGCGCGCGCATGGAAAATGACGAGCCGGCATTGCGCGTCTTGACCGCGAGCCACGCGCTCCACGGTGATTTGGACGCTGCCCGGGAAACCGGCAGCAGGCTTCAGGAAAACTATCCGGGTATGACGGCGAGGGAAATCAGCAGCCTGTCCCCAGACCGAGACCCGGTAGCGAATGAAAAATTCTATAACGCACTTCGATTAGCTGGGATCAAATAGGAGTTATTATGTCCTCGCACTTCTTTATTGTCGGAAAAAAGGGTTTCGGCGTTCTCTTCATTCGCACGGCGCCGCTCAGGGTTGCGTCCGTCTCGCATGAGACGATTGCCGCCTATGAAGCCAGCCATCCCGGTGTGGACGGTTACGCGCGCGTTGCTGCGGCAGCAAAATCCATGCTCGTTCGTCAGGACGGCCAGCCCGAAAACGAGCTGGATCAGGTCCAGATCCAGGGCATCGAAGCCCTCGTCGCCGGCGGCGCTGTCGTTTCCGAGGCCGATTTCGCCTTTGTCGGCGAAGTGATCGACGCCGGCTGGGATTTCAACCGCATGGTGCAGGCGCCGATCGAATCGGCCCTGAAGGCTGTTGGTCCGGCGGGTTCCGTCACCGGCGAGCTGTTCGACGCCATCCTTGCCGACGACACCAACGCGGCGCCTTGATTGCGGCCCCGCAGCCTTGACCGCTGACGGCGCACATATACCAGCGACAGCGGCTTTAGGGCATCCGGACGCTTCGTTCTTTGATCCCGAACTGCTTCGGCGGTTCGGGATTACCCGCGTCGGAGACGTGACCGGTCTCGATATTATCGGCATACCCGTCTGGTTCGCGACGCGGCCCAATTCACGCGGACTGTCGGTCTCCCAGGGCAAGGGGCTTGTCGCGGAGCAGGCACGGCTTTCCGCGATCATGGAAGCGATCGAAGGTGCCGTCGCCGAAGACACCCGCAAACATATCACCACTTTCGGCTCCATTCGTGAGATGCGGGACAAGGGCGCCCCTCTCGTTCCTTTCGAAACAATCGGCCGGGTCGACCCGGACACTCTTGATCTGCGAAACCAACGCGCCTGGGTGAAGGGAACATCCATACGCCAGCAGCTGGAGGTTTTTGCCCCCTATGAACTGGTGGGCATGGATTTTCGCACGGATTTCCCCTGGGACCGGCAGGCCTTTCTCATGAGTTCGCAAGGTCTTGCGGCGGGTTTCGACCATGACCACGCGGTTCTGCACGCCCTGCTCGAACTCATCGAAAACGACGCCTGCTTTCTCGTCGATACCTTCGAAACCCGCAATATCGCGCCGGAACCGGTCGTGTTGCCGATGGGTGTCGACGCATCCTTCGATGCTCTTGCTCAACACCTTTCACATATCGGACTGCTGCCCCGCTTCTTTGATCTCACCAATACGCTCGGCGTGCCTGTAGTCATGGCAAGCCTGCCACGGTCAATCCACGCGCAGGACGGACTTGCCACCCGCAGCGCTGCCGGCGCAGCGTGCCGGTTTGGCACCTATGACGCGGCAATTGCCGCGCTGCTGGAGGCGATCCAGTCGCGACTGACTGACATCAGCGGCGCAAGGGACGATCTCTCTCCTTTGCGCTACCAGCGGGATATGTTTGCGGCGGGACCGGCGGCATCCGAGGTGCGGCCGATGGACCGGATCCCGGCCAGTCTCGATTTTGCGATTAGCGATCCGGCTCTACCCCCGTGGCGTCAGCTTGCAGAGCATCTTTTTGCCGCCGGGATCGACGACATCTATGTCTTTGCGCTGGAAACGGGCGTATCCGGTCTGCATGTCGTCCGGGTTCTGGCAAGCGGCCTCACCCCTGCCGGTGGTGGCCTTCAACGTATATCGCAGCGGACGCTCGACCGGTTCCTGAACCTCGGAGGCCTTTGATGAAGCCGGTGGTTTTTGCGGGCCCGTCCATCCACGGCATCACACCCGCGCAGATTTCCGGCCTCGATCTTCGTGGCCCGGCTGCCTGCGGCGATATTTTCGACGCGGTAAAGCAGGGTGCCCGGACAATCGGGCTGATCGACGGCCTCTACGGTGACTGCGCCGCCGTGTGGCACAAGGAAATCCTGTTTGCACTGACAGGCGGCGTCACTGTTCTTGGTGCCGCCAGCATGGGCGCGCTAAGAGCGGCGGAATGCGCGGCCTTCGGCATGATCGGCATCGGCGAAATCTTTGAAGCCTATCGGGACGGGCTGCGTTTTTCCGACGCCGATGTGGCAGTCAGCCACGCGCCCGGCGAACTCGACTACCGCCCGCTGACAATCGCGCTTGTCGATGCCGAAGCGACGCTCGAAGCGTGTCGCGCCGCTATCGCCCCAGAGGAACACGACGCCTTGCTGAACGCCGCCCGCAAGCTGCATTTTAACCGCAGGACATGGCGTGCAATGGCAACTGAGGCAAACCTCAACCTCGAGACCGCAAATTTTCTGGCCAGAAACGCGGTTTCCGCCAAACGCAACGATGCGGCCCGGCTTTTAGGCCTGCTTGGCAGCGGAGAATTGCCATCCCCGCCGCCGCAATCGTGGAAATTACAGAACACGGTATTTTTCCAGCAATTGGCCACGCGGAAGACGGCGGGAGAAAAAGCGTCTTGACCGCTGCCCCGCACCCATCTCTGCTGCCCGATTGCGGAGGGCTGATCCGGACAATCGCGCTTGCCTTGCCCGCCGCGTTTTTTGCGGGTGACAGGGCTGACGGGGGCGTATCTCCTCTCATCCCGATCGGAAACCTGCTTTCGGCTCTGCCTTCCGACGTCACGGCCCTTGTTCTTATCGATGGCCCCTGTCTCGCCTCCGCTGAAAGCTGGCTCAGCAGGCTGGCAGCCACCTGCACCGCAGAACTGTTGCCGCTCGATGCAACCAGCAGCGTTTCGCACCCGTGGATACAGGACGTGTTCCACGTTCGGACTGCTGATGGGATCGCAACCGAACTGCTTTGTGCATCGGAAAGCGCCGTCACTGGCGAGCTCGCCAATCGTCTCGGGCTTGCCGCCAACGCTTCGCATGTCACTTTGCCGGGCGGTAACCAGCTGGTCGGGCCGGACTTTCGATTGGTGGGCCATTCCAGCCTGCAGGACGACAGGGGTATGGCAAACAATGCGGCAACCGAACGGCCGCAACAATGGCAGCGGGTTCAGGCACTCGACTACAGAACCCTGGGCAGTTTCGGATATCGGCCGGAAGACCTCGGCAATGCCTCGGCCTCAATCGCTCTTACCTCGGCAAACACGTCGCCTCCGGCGATCACCTTCGGAAAAATCCACCAATGCGGTTTCCACGTCGACCAGTTCGTTTCGGTCACAGGTCTAAGACGCGATGGCCACCCGCTATTGCTGGTTGCCGATCCGGTGGCCCATGAATGCAACGCCCGTAATGCGATGGATTTGAAACGTAAACTGGATGCCTCCGTTCTATTGCTGGCACAGCAGGGCTTCGCAATCCTGCGAAATCCCATTCCGGTTTTACCCGCCATCGACGCCAACAAATGCCTGCCTCGGCTTTATAACAACGTGCTTGTTGAAAATATCGTGCGCTCCGACCAAGAGAAGCCATTCGTCTGGGTTCCCCATTTCGGTGATGCGGAAACGCTCGACGGTTTCGACCGAGAGAACAGGAAAATTTGGGAAAGACTGGGCTTTCACGCCATCGGCGTGGCCGGCTGGAGCCATTTTGCCAGCCGAAACGGGGCATTGCGATGTGCAACAAAGGTGATAAACCGTCAACCAGCACAGCATACCGACGGAAAACAGCCTTACTTTATCAGTAACACCTCACAATACCCGTGGAAATTGTGTTGAATGTCTACCTTCAACAATATTAATTGATAAATATCCAATTTAAGAACCTCACAACTGGAGGAGTTCATGATGCAGGCCAAACTACCCAGCCCGATCGATGTGCATGTGGGTACACAAATCCGAATGCGCCGCAAGTCGCTCGGCATGAGTCAAAGCGCGCTGGCGGGCCGGTTGGGCATTACCTTCCAGCAGGTCCAGAAATACGAAAAGGGTGCCAATCGCGTCGGCGCGTCCCGTTTGCAAGCCATTGCATCGGTTCTCGGCGTCGATGTCAGCTCTTTGTTCGCCAATGCGACGCCGGATGTTGGAAACGCCAATCCCGCCCTTGGCACGATCAATGCCATGCAGTCTTTCGTTGCGTCGAATGAAGGATTTTCGCTCAATCAGGCCTTTGCCCGAATCAAGAGCGCAACCGTGCGCAAGAGCATCGTTGCCCTCGTGACGTCGCTTGCGGCTACCGAAGCGGCGGAAAATAACGGCGCGCCGGAAAACAAGAGCGACGATTGACGCAGGTGTGACGCTCGCGTGACGCTCGATGTGGTCGAAAATGAACAACGCGGGATCAACGCGTTTTCATACTGTCGACTGTCGAGAGGGAATCATGGTGGCGTCTACCGCAGCAATACTTGAAGAGGACAATGCAGACGAGATTCTGGCGCTCGGGCGGATGGTTTCCTATCTTTGCCAGCGCTCCAAATCTCTGGAACTGGGGATGTCGACCTATTTCCTGGAAATGGCATTGCTGTCGCTGGCCCAGGACATCAATCAGCATGGCTCGCTACCGGCCGGCGCAGAAATGAACGGCAGCAGTTTCGCACACGCCGAACTCCATTAAAACACCGCTTTTTAACGACCGCGTCTGCAATTGCGCAGAGCCGCAGACATTTTTCGTCTGCGGTTCCGGCTGGGCTGAAACACACCGGACGCATATATTTTTTAGTCAACTCCAAGAACTTTTGTTCCCAGCATTTGTCGAGGCCCGGTTTTTACCGGGCCTCGATTTGTAGTGGAAGTAAAGACGACAGAATTCTGTCGTCAGGCAACGACCGCGCCCGGACCGGCCACAGCACCCGGCGGCACCTTGCCCAGAATAATCATGCCGAGGACCTCGTCCTTCGTCACATCTTCCGTGCGGGCATGGCCGACCACCTTGCCGTTTTTCATGACGAACACCCGGTCGGCGAGATCGAAGACGTCATGGATATCGTGGCTGATGAGGAAGATGCCGATGCCCTGCCGTTTCAGTTCCTTGACGAGATCGCCGACCTGTGCCGTTTCCTGCGGCCCGAGTGCTGCCGTCGGTTCGTCCATGATGAGGATGCGGGCATCGAACAGAATGGCGCGGGCGATTGCCACGGACTGCCGCTGGCCACCGGAAAGCGCCTTCACCGGCTCCTTGAACCGCCGGAAATTGGGGTTGAGACGCCCCATGACCTCGCGGGCCGAAGCTTCCATGGCGACATCATCCAATGTTCCCCATTTCGTCTTCAGCTCGCGGCCGAGATAAAGATTGGCCGCCGCATCGACATTATCCGCCACCGCCAGCGTCTGGTAGATGGTTTCGATGCCGTATTTCTTGGCGTCGCGGGGATTGCGGATATCCGCATCCTCGCCGTTGATGAGGATTTCGCCCCCATCCCGCCGGTATGCACCGGACAATATCTTGATGAGCGTCGATTTGCCGGCGCCGTTGTGGCCAAGAAGGGCCACCACCTCACCTGGGAAAAGATCGACAGAGGCGTTTTCCACCGCATGGATACCACCGAAGGAAATGGAAATATTGCGCATTTCCACGAGGGGCGTGACTTGTTCCGTCATTGGGGTTCTCCTCGGTTCTTACTTGGCGCGGGCGCGGTAGATGGTGTCGAGCCAGACGGCGACGACCAGAACCACACCGACGACGATGCGCTGAAAGGGCGTATCGATGCCCACAAGCACCATGCCGGATTGCAGCGATTGCATGACGAGCGCGCCGAGCATCGCGCCCGCTATGGTGCCGACGCCGCCGGCGAGCGACGTGCCGCCGATGACCGCCGCGGCGATCGTATAAAGTTCATCCAGTTCACCCTGGGCATTGGTGGCCGCATTGAGACGGGCCGTGGAGATTGCCGCCGCGATGGCGCAGAGAACGCCCATCAGCGTGAAAATCTTCACCGTGACCCAGCGGGTCTTGATGCCGGCGAGTTCCGCCGCCTCCGGGTTGCCGCCGATTGCGAACACATAGCGTCCGAAGCGCAGCCGCGTCGCGATGAAGGTCATGACAGCACCGACGGCAAGCGCCATCAGCACCGGAATGGCAATGCCGTGCGGAATGAACAGACCGCCATCCGGCCAGGTAATGCCATTGGCATCGGCATAGTTGCGGGCAATGTTGACCGGCCAGGGATAGCTGTTGACGACAGCTACGAAACCGACGACGACGACGCAGCCAAGTGCCACCAGGAAATATTCCGCCCAGACGGGCCGCAGCGGAAAACCGAAACGGCGACGCTGGTGGCGGGAATTCAGGATTGCCGCGACAATGGCGACGCAGGCGGCAATGGCTGCGATCCAGCTCCAGGTCGCACCGATCGAGCCGCTGGTGCCGCCACCCATCAGGCGGAAGGTGGAATCCATCGGCGCCACGGTGCGGCCGCTGGTGACGAACCATGTGCCACCGCGCCAGACCAGCAGACCGCCAAGCGTGACGATGAAGGACGGCACGTTCAGGAAGGCGATGATCGAGCCCTGCAGCATGCCGATCGCTCCGCCGACGAAAATGCCGACCAGAAGCGTGACGATCCATGTCGCCCAATGTTCAAAGCCGAGGAGCTGCGGCAGGATTTCCGCCTGCATGACACCCATGATCATGCCGGAAAAACCGAGGATCGACCCGACCGACAGATCGATGTTGCGGGTAACGATGACAAGCACCATGCCTGTCGCCATCACCGCGACAGAAGCGGTCTGGACGGAGAGGTTCCAGAGGTTTCTCGGCGTCAGGAACAGCCCGCCCGAAAGAATATGGAAACCGATCCAGATCAGAAGAAGCGCGCCGACCATGCCGAGCAGCCGGGTATCAAGCTCCGTGGCACTGATGAAACGCGAAATCGAGCCCGTCTTTTCCGTCTTGGGGGACGCTGTGGAATTGGATTGTGTCATGTCGGCCATGGACTGCCGGTCCTCCTTACATCTGAAAGGCGCCGCGCCACGTATCAGTGGCGCGGCGCCCAAACATCAACCTAGCGGTCTCAGTTGCAGGCCTTGACGGATCCGGCCTTTACACCCTGGCAGGCCGTTTCCTTCTTGATCCAGCCGGCGTCGATGACGACGTTCAGATTGTCCTTGGTAATGGCGATGGGCTTGAGGAAGACTGACTGCATCGTCACTTTTTTCGGACCGCCATCAAAAGCGGCAACGCCCTTGATTTCCGTCATCTTCTTGCCGCCCGCAAGTTCCAGCGCGATGCCGGCAGCTTCCTTGCCGAGTTCGCGGCTATCCTTCCAGACAGATACCGTCTGCGTGCCGAGCGCTACACGGTTCAGCGCGGCGAAGTCCGCATCCTGACCGGATACGGGAACAGAACCTGCGAGGCCCTGCGCGGCAAGAGCGGCAATTGCGCCACCGGCCGTTCCATCGTTCGAGGCGACGACCGCATCGACCTTGTTGTTATTCTTGGTCAGGAACTGCTCCATGTTCTTCTGGGCATTTTCCGGCTTCCAGCCATCGGTATAGGCTTCGCCGACATTCTTGATCTTGCCCGCGTCGACAGCGGCCTTCAGAACTTCCTGCTGTCCGGCAAAAAGAAAGTCCGCATTCGGATCGGAAGACGAACCCTTGATGAAGACGTAGTTGCCTTCCGGCTTGACCTTGAAGACTTCGGCGGCCTGAAGGCGACCGACTTCCTTGTTGTCGAAGGTGATGTAGAAGGCGTTCTTGTTTTCGATCAGGCGGTCGTAACCCACCACCGGAATACCTTCAGCGACGGCCTTTTCAACGGCCGGGCCAATCGCGTCGCTGTCCTGCGCAAGAATGATCAGCGCATTGGCGCCCTGGGAAATCAGCGATTCCACGTCGGTCAGCTGTTTTGCGGCGGACGACTGCGCATCGGCGGAAATATACTTCGCACCGGCCTTGTCGAGAGCTGCCTTGATTGCCGCCTCATCCGTCTTCCAGCGCTCTTCCTGGAAATTGGACCAGGAAACGCCAACGACGAGATCAGCAGCAATGGCTGCGGTGTGCAGGGAAACGAGTACAGCTGTACCCGCCAAAAGCTTGGCAAACGAATTCATGATGTCCTCCCGGTAAGGGCGAAGCCTGCACCTCCATGCAGGGAAAACGCCCGGAAAAAGCTGTCGGGCTCTGTGATTTCACAATTTTCTCGACAGTCGAGAAAATTAATGTCAGAGATTCCCCATGCTGTCAACAACGGCTGCGGGCAGCATCCGAGTGCCTTGATCTTGCTCGTGGCGTGCGCCATCAGAGGGGATAAGCACGACAGGAAAAAAGCCGTTCAGGGAGCATACCCCAGCCCATGTCCGCCATTGCAAGCACGGAACTGGTGCGCCAGAAAAACAGCCTGTCGGTGATGGCAGCGCTGCGCCTTCATGGCAGCCTATCCCATACGGACATGTCCTCCTTCACCGGGCTTGCCTCCGCCACCGTTTCCGCAATCACCACGGAACTCGAGCGGGCCGGCCTAATACTGCGCAAAGAGCAGCTAGCCGCCGCCGGGCGCGGGCGGCCGCGCATCCTGTTTGGGCCTGATGGTGCTTTCTGCCACGTCGCCATCGTCATCATTTCGTCCGACAGCGTGCAATATTCGTTGGTCGACTATGCCGGCAAGCTGGTGGACCGCTTCACCGAGCAGAGGATCACGGCTGAAAAAGGGTCGTTCGGCGGCTCGATCCTCTCCGGCCTTGCACGGCTTGCGGACCGTTCGCGCATCGACCGGCACGACATTCTCCAGGTGTCGATCAGCAGCAAGGGGCTTGTGGACGCGGCAGCGGCGGTGCTCGTCTGGTCGCCGGTGCTCGGCACCGAAAAGATAGATTTCCAGCAGCTCATTTCTCAGGACGGCCGCATCCGCGTGACGCTGAACAACGAAACGCTGCTGGCCGCAAAAGCCATCTGGATGCAGGAGCAGGCAAAGGACGGCCCGAAACCGGAGGCACTTGTCACCCTGTCGCTCGGCCACAGCATTGGCCTCGGCATTGCCCGCGCCGCGGGTGGCGGGATAGAGGTTAGCGCCCCCAATTTCGGACATATGCTGCATCTGGCCGATGGCGCCCTTTGCCGCTGCGGCACCAGAGGCTGTATCGAGGCCTATTCAGGGTTTTATGCAATCCTGCGTTCGGCTTTCGAGGCCCCGCCGCAGGCGGAACCGGCAAAATTCGTGCCGATTGCCGAAGTGGACAAGATCGCCGCTTCCGCCCGCGCCGGCGGGCGCATGGCGCGGCTTGCCTTCCGCACAGCCGGGCTTGCACTCGGCAACGGCCTTTCACGTCTGTTCAGCCTGCACGGCCATATGCCGGTCTTCATCACTGGCCCCGGCACACGCTACTTCGATCTTCTGGAAAGCGGCCTTCACGATGGCCTTGCGCAATCGCAGTCGGTACGCTTCGGCGGAATGCCAAAAATCGGCATCGCGCCCAACGAACCGGAACTGGTGTTCGAAGGGCATATGGAACACGCTCTGTCCGCCGCCGACGACTATATATTGAGCGCTGATGGCCCTGAAAGAGCTGCAAGGAACTCGGGGAACTGACGGGACAACTCGTAGATGCTCAGGCCTGCTCCGTCACGGCTTCGCCCTTTTCCTTGACACCAGTCAGCGTGGAAACGAATTCATCCAGAGCGGCAGCCTCGTCCCTGCTCAACCGCAGGCCCTGTTTAGTGCGCCGCCAGAGAATATCCTCGGCTGCAAAGGCCCATTCGTGTTCCACCAGCCAGCGCACTTCGCATTCGTAAAGTGTGCCGCCGAAATGCCGGCCAAGGCCGGAAACATCGGTGGCGACACCGAGCAGTTCCGCAGCCTTCGTGCCGTAGTTTCTGATGAGCCGCTCGGCATGGCGTCCATCAAGGAATGGGTAACGGGAGACAAGCGCCCTCACCTGGGCGTCATATCTCTCCACCCCGAAGTCACCGCCCGGCAGATACGAGCCCGCCGTCCAGGGCTTGCCCTTTTCTCCGATGGCTGCGCCGATCTTTTCCAGAGCATGTTCCGCCAGCCGCCGGTAGGTGGTCAGCTTGCCGCCGAAGATATTGAGTAGCGGTGCTTCGCCCTCTGCCTCTTCAACCTTCAGCACATAGTCGCGTGTGGCTTCCTGCGCCTTTGAAGCGCCATCATCGAAAAGCGGGCGCACGCCGGAATAGGTCCAGACAATATCATCCGGCTTCACCGGCTCGCTGAAATATTCGCTGGCGGCATTACAGAGATAGGAAATCTCTTCCTCAGAGATGCGTACCTTGGCCGGATCGCCCTTGTAGTCGCGGTCCGTGGTGCCGATCAGCGTAAAATCTTGCTCATAGGGAATGGCGAAGATGATGCGGTTGTCCGGGTTCTGGAAGAAATAGGCGCGCGGATCGGAAAACTTCCTGCGCACGATGATGTGGCTGCCCTGCACGAGACGAACATTGTGCACATCGTTGCGGCCGAACACGCCGGACAGCACGTTATCCACCCATGGGCCAGCGGCATTCACCAGCATGCGCGCTCTGTGCGTGGCTGAACGGCCGGTCTTTTCGTCCAGCGTCACGATAAGCCATACGCCGCCTTCGCGCCGTGCGGAAACGACCCGCGTGCGGTTCATGATCGTCGCGCCGCGATCCGCCGCGTCACGCGCATTCAGAACCACGAAACGGGCATCGTCCACCCAGCCGTCGGAATATTCGAAAGCCTTGGCAAAGACCGGCTTCAGAGGTTTGCCTGCCGGGTCCTGCCGAAGATCGACAGTGCGCGTCGGCGGCAAAAGCTTGCGGCCGCCGAGGTTGTCATAAAGAAAGAGGCCAAGCCGGACCATCCATGCCGGACGCACGCCGCCTTTCTGGAGCGGCAGGACGAAGCGCATGGGCCAGATGACGTGCGGGGCCATGGCCCACAGAATTTCACGCTCCATCAAGGCTTCGCGCACCAGACGAAACTCATAATGTTCGAGATAACGCAGGCCCCCATGGATGAGCTTGGTGGCTGCCGAAGACGTACCGGAGGCAAAATCGCCCTTTTCCGCAAGCGCCACGGAATAGCCCCTACCCACGGCATCGCGGGCAATGCCGCAACCATTCACGCCACCGCCGATGACAAAAAGATCGAATATGTTTTCGCCGGACATAAGGGCCTCCCAAGACAGCGCCGGGGACAATTTTCCCCTACGTTGAAAGATTATCGTCATAAAAACGAAAACAAAACGAATGTCAAAAGAAAACAAACGAAACCCATGTTTCCAGCACAAGCGAACGGCAACTGCCGCCGGTGAATCACTTCGCCAGCGTGTTTCGGGATGTCGGTACGGGGTCTGTGTTTCAGACGTGTGTCGGAGTGACCTGCTCAAGCTCGTAAAGCACGCCGCCCATATCCTTTGGATGCAGGAAGAGAACGGGATTGCCATGCGCGCCGATCTTCGGCTCGCCATCACCTAAAATGCGGATGCCTTTTTGGACGAGATCGTCTCGCACGGCCAGAATATCCGGCACCTCAAAGCACAGATGATGCGTGCCGCCACCCGGATTTCTTTCAAGGAAGGCGGTAATCGGGGAGTTCTCTCCAAGCGGATGAAGAAGTTCGATCTTGGTATTGTCAGCCTGAACGAAAACCACTGTCACGCCGTGTTCGGGCAGGGATTGCGGCTCGGAAACTTGAGCGCCAAGTGCCCTGTATCGCGAAACCGCGGCATTAAGATCGGGCACGGCAAGGGCGACGTGGTTCAATCTTCCGAACATGGCCGTATTCCTCTCACGCGTTGCGCCGGATGCCTTCCAGCAGATCGAGAACCTTGTTGGCCGCATCCATGACATTGGTGCCGGGTCCGAAAATCGCCGAAACGCCGTGGTCGAGCAGGAACTGATAATCCTGGCGCGGAATGACGCCGCCGACGACGACGATGATGTCCTGGGCACCCTTCTGCTTGAGCGCCTCCACAAGCTGCGGTGCGAGCGTCTTGTGGCCTGCGGCAAGCGACGACATGCCGACCACATGCACCTTGTTCTGAACCGCAAGATCGGCTGCCTCGGCAGGCGTCTGGAACAGCGGCCCGGCCAGCACATCGAAACCGATATCGCCAAAGGCCGACGCGATAACCTTCGCGCCGCGATCATGCCCGTCCTGCCCGAGCTTTGCGACCATGATGCGCGGTTTGACGCCGAGTCGTTCTGCCACGCCGGAAAGCCGCGTAGCGAGCGTGGCAAGCTCCGGCTCGTCCTTGTAGGCTTCTCCGTAAATATCCTCCACCACTTCCGGCACGGCAACGTAATCGCCGAAGACGGCACGCAGCGCATCGGAAATCTCGCCGACGGTGGCGCGGGCGCGGGCGGCGGCGACTGCCGCCTCGAGAATATTACCCTTGCCGCTGCGGGCAATTTCAGACAATGCCGCCAGCGCCTTCGAGACGTCCCCGCCGTCGCGGCGACGTTTGGTGTCCTCAAGGCGGCGGATTTGCGCGGCGCGTACGGCGGCGTTGTCGATATCGAGAACGTCGATATCCTCCTCGGTTTCCAGACGGTAGCGGTTGACGCCGACGATGACTTCCTCGCCCTTGTCCACGGCCGCCTGCCGACGCGTGGCCGCCTCCTCGATCAATCTTTTGGGCAGGCCTTCCGCCACCGCTTTGGTCATGCCACCAAGCGCTTCCACCTCCTCAATCAGCGCCCAGGCTTTTTGCGCCAGTTCATCCGTCAGGCTTTCGACGTAGTAGGAACCGGCCAGCGGATCGACGACCTTGGTGACGCCGGTTTCATGCTGGAGAATAAGCTGGGTGTTGCGGGCGATACGGGCGGAAAATTCTGTCGGGAGGGCAATGGCTTCATCAAAGGAATTGGTGTGCAGCGATTGTGTGCCGCCCAGCACGGCGGACATGGCCTCGAAAGCGGTGCGGACAATGTTATTGTAAGGGTCCTGTTCCTGAAGAGACACACCGGATGTCTGGCAATGGGTGCGCAGCATGAGCGACGACGCCTTTTGCGGCTTGAACTCTTCCATGATGCGCGACCAGAGGAAGCGGGCGGCGCGCAGCTTTGCGGCCTCCATGAAGAAATTCATGCCGATGGCAAAAAAGAACGACAGGCGGCCGGCGAAATCATCGACATTCAGTCCCTTGGCAAGGGCGGCCCGCACATACTCCCGCCCATCCGCCAGCGTGAAGGCAAGCTCCTGCACCAGCGTGGCACCTGCCTCCTGCATGTGATAGCCGGATATCGAAATGGAGTTGAATTTCGGCATCTCCTTCGCCGTATATTCAATGATATCAGCAATGATACGCATCGAAGGCTCGGGCGGGTAGATATAGGTGTTGCGGACCATGAACTCCTTGAGAATGTCGTTCTGGATGGTGCCGGAAAGTGCGGCACGCGAGACACCCTGCTCTTCCCCCGCAACGATGAAATTGGCGAGCACCGGAATGACGGCCCCGTTCATGGTCATGGAGACGGAGACCTTTTCGAGCGGTATGCCATCGAACAGGATTTTCATGTCCTCGACGCTGTCGATCGCTACGCCCGCCTTACCGACATCGCCTTCAACGCGCGAGTGGTCGCTGTCATATCCGCGATGAGTGGCAAGATCGAAGGCGACCGAAACACCCTGTTGACCGGCGGCAAGCGCCTTGCGGTAAAAGGCGTTGGAAGCTTCGGCAGTCGAAAACCCGGCATATTGGCGGATCGTCCATGGCCGCCCGGCATACATGGTGGCGCGCGGGCCGCGCGTGAAGGGTGCAAAGCCCGGCAGGCCATCGAGATGCGAAGCCTTTTTCAGGTCATCGGCCGTGTAAAGCGGTTTGACGTCAATGCCTTCGGGCGTATGCCAGACGAGTGCATCCGGTGAACGCTTCAGCTCCTTTTCGGCAAGCTGCAGCCAATCCCGCACCGTTTTTTCACCCGACATGCATATCTCCCCTTCTGCATTTCATTTTCAGTACTGTGACTGGTGATCGTGACCGAAATCCAGCCTACCCCGTAACCCGCTCCGCCCCTCATCCGTTCCTCAAAAACGGTATCAAGCCCTATTCAAATTCGAGGATGACCTCATCCACGGCGAGGCTATCGCCCGGCTTTGCCGACACTTTGGCGACCCGGCCGCGTTTTTCCGCACGCAGGATGTTCTCCATCTTCATTGCCTCCACCGTCGCCAGCGCCTGACCGGCTTCCACCTCGTCCCCCTCGCCAACCGAGATCCCGGTGATGACGCCCGGCATCGGGCAGAGCAACAGTTTCGACGTATCGGGCGGCAGCTTTTCCGGCATCAGCAGCGCCAGTTCCGCCACGCGCGGGCTGCGCACATGGGCGAGAACATCCATGCCGCGCCAGCGCAGGCGAACCGCCGCACCGGCAAGATCGACCTTGGCGGCGATCACCTCGCCCGCCACCGTGAACAGGCCAAGGCTGCGGCCGGGAAGCCAGCCGGTAGCGACTGTCAGCGCAGCACCATCCTCAAAACGGATTGCCATGCCTTCAGCACCGGTCTCCACGCTGACGCTTCGACGGGATCGACCAAGCGAAACCACCCAGTCCTGACCGACAATGCGACGATGATTGCCAATGGTACCGGAAATTTCGACCGCACGGTTTTGAAGCCGCTGGTGGATAACGGTGGCGATGGCTGCGAGCTTGCGCGCGGAGGCCTCATCGGGCTCGACCCCGGAAAAGCCTTCCGGAAATTCCTCGGCGATAAAACCCGTCGTCAAACGGCCGGCCCGAAAACGCTCGTGCTGCATGACAGCCGAGAGGAACGGCAGATTGTGGCCGATGCCCTCCACTTCGAAACGATCCAGCGCCTGCCCCATGGCATCGATGGCGGTTTCACGATCCTTTGCCCAGCTACAAAGCTTGGCGATCATCGGATCGTAATACATCGAAATTTCACCGCCTTCGAAGACGCCGGTATCGTTGCGGATCACGGTGCCGTTTTCCTGCTCGCCCTCTTGCGGCGGGCGATACCGCGTCAACCGGCCGATGGAGGGCAAGAAATTACGATAGGGGTCTTCGGCATAAAGCCGGCTTTCGATTGCCCAGCCGTTCAACTTTATATCGGTCTGCCCGAAGGACAGCTTTTCGCCCGATGCCACGCGGATCATCTGCTCGACAAGATCAATGCCTGTGACGAGTTCCGTTACCGGATGTTCCACCTGCAGGCGCGTATTCATTTCCAGAAAGTAGAAATTGCGCTCGCCATCAACGATGAATTCCACCGTTCCGGCCGAATGGTAACCAACTGCTCTCGACAGAGCCACGGCCTGCTCGCCCATGGCCTTGCGCGTTGCCTCATCAAGAAAGGGCGATGGCGCTTCCTCGATGACCTTCTGGTTGCGGCGCTGGATCGAGCACTCTCGCTCGCCAAGGTAAAGGATATTGCCGTGTTGATCGCCCAGCACCTGAATTTCGATATGGCGCGGCTGGGTGACGAATTTCTCGATGAAGATGCGGTCGTCCCCAAAGGAAGATTTCGCCTCGTTTTTTGACGACTGGAAACCTTCGCGCGCCTCCGCATCGTTAAAGGCGATGCGCATGCCCTTTCCGCCGCCGCCGGCCGAAGCCTTGATCATCACGGGATAACCGATCTCGGAGGCGATCCTCACCGCCTCATCTGCATCCCCAATCAGCCCCATATGGCCGGGAACGGTGGAAACACCGGCTTCCGCCGCTAGCTTCTTGGAGGTGATCTTGTCGCCCATGGCCTGGATAGCGCCGACCGGCGGGCCGATGAAGATCACACCCGCCTTCTCCAGCGCCTCGGCAAAGGCAGCGTTCTCCGACAGGAAGCCATAGCCGGGATGCACCGCATCAGCCCCGGTCTTCTCGATCGCAGCAAGGATTTTATCGATGACGATATAGGACTGCGACGAGGGCGCCAGACCGATATGAACGGCCTCATCCGCCATCTTCACATGCAAAGCATTGGCATCAGCATCCGAATAGACGGCAACCGTCGCAATGCCCATCTTCTTCGCCGTCTTGATGACCCGGCAGGCGATCTCGCCGCGATTGGCGATGAGGATTTTCTTGATCACGCGATTATTCTCCCCTCTTCCCCTCACGACAAATGCCGTATGCCGTCCTCAAATCTCGAAAAAGTTCTCGAAGGATTCCGGGAAATTCTGCCGGGCGACGCGCTCGTCGATGACAAGCATCGCCTGGTAGGAAAGCGGATCGAAATTCTTTTCCGCCGGCAAGACCTCGCGGCCGAACAGCAGGCTGAGGCGGGCCGCGTCGAGATTACCACGCTCGAACGGCTCGGGACCAAAATGGTGCCAGAGCGAGTGCAGGAAGGCCGCATCGATGCGGTGTTCCTTGGAATCGTCCCGCGCCCTTCGAGGTATCATCTTGATGGGCGTTACCCCTTTTGGATTGGCGCGGCGGATGGTGAACTGGATGCCCGTGCTCGGCATGCCGGAGGGAAATCCCTTGTGTTTGGTCATTTCGGGCAGGTTCGCCATCTTTTGTCCTTCCAGAAGCATTTCCATTAAAAGCAGGTCCGCTTTTACGTCCGGATATGCGTAAATTCAAATAATTAGAGCGCTTTCATGGTCCTATTAAAACCAGAAGCGCTCTAGTCTTTTCGTTATGCCTTGCCGATTTTGTCCTGCGTCTTCTGCTCGAAGTCGGAGGCATCGTGGCGTTCGTGCAATTGTTCGGACGGATCGCCCGAAGTTTTGTTGACGATCACGCCGCGCTTGACCGCAGGTCGTTCGCCGATTTCAAGCGTCCAGCGCATAAGGTTCTTATAACCGGCCGCTTCAAGGAAAGCACCGGCATCGCCATAAGCCTGGCCGAGCGCGATCTTGCCATACCAGGGCCAGACGGCCATGTCGGCAATCGTATATTCCGAGCCCGCCAGATAACGGTTGTCGGCCAGATGACGGTCAAGCACGTCAAGCTGGCGTTTAACTTCCATGGCGTAACGGTCGATAGCATATTTGATCTTGATCGGGGCGTAGGCGTAGAAATGGCCGAAACCGCCGCCGAGGAAGGGGGCGGAACCCATCTGCCAGAACAGCCAGTTCAGCGCCTGCGTGCGGGCATTGCCCTCTTTCGGCAGGAAAGCGCCAAATTTTTCCGCGAGGTAAACGAGGATCGAGCCGCTCTCGAAAACCCGGGTCGGCTCGGGCGTCGAATGATCCATCAGCGCCGGGATCTTGGAGTTCGGATTGACGCCGACAAAACCGGAGCCGAACTGGTCGCCTTCGCCGATCTTGATCAGCCAGGCATCATATTCGGCGCCCTTGTGGCCAGCGGCCAGCAATTCTTCCAGCATGATCGAGACCTTCTGACCATTGGGCGTTGCCAGCGAATAAAGCTGCAACGGATGTTTGCCGACCGGCAATTCCTTGTCATGGGTGGGACCGGCGATCGGGCGATTGATATTGGCGAACTGGCCGCCATTACCCTTGTCCCAGGTCCAGACCTTGGGCACTTCATATCCGGCGGGAAAATTATCTGCGGAGGAGTTCTCGGCCATAAAAATCAGTCCTTGTGCGTTTCGGGATGGCACCGAAGGTCGGGCGCCTGAACATCATTATAGTAAGGTGGCCAAAGTATTTTTCCAGCCCCAGAGCAGGTCAGAGCGGAATGGTATCGTGCTTTTTCCAGCGGGTTTCGACGTTCTTGCCCCGCAGCGAGGCAAAGGCACGGGCGATGCGGCGGCGCGAGGAATGCGGCATGATAACCTCATCGATGAAACCACGCTCTGCCGCCACGAAGGGATTGGCGAAACGCTCCTCATATTCCCTTGTGCGCGCGGCGATCTTGTCCGGATCGGAAAGCTCCGAGCGATAGAGGATTTCCGCGGCCCCTTTTGCGCCCATGACAGCGATTTCCGCAGTCGGCCAGGCATAGTTCACATCAGCGCCGATATGTTTCGAGGCCATCACGTCATAAGCGCCGCCATAGGCCTTGCGGGTAATCAGCGTCACCATCGGAACCGTCGCCTCGGAATAGGCAAACAGCAGTTTCGCGCCGTGCTTGATGACGCCGCCATATTCCTGCGCCGTTCCCGGCAGGAAACCGGGCACATCCACCAGTGTCAGCAGGGGAATGTTGAAGGCATCGCAGAAGCGCACGAAGCGGGCGGCCTTGCGTGAGCTGTCAATATCCAGACACCCGGCCAGCACCATCGGCTGGTTTGCGACGACGCCTACCGTCTGGCCTTCCAGACGCATGAAACCGGTGATGATGTTTCTGGCAAACGCCTCCTGCAACTCGAAGAAATCGCCCTCGTCGGCGAGCGCATGGATCAGTTCCTTCATATCGTATGGCTTGTTGGAACTGTCGGGGATCAGCGTATCGAGGCGCGCTTCCAGCCGTGCGGGATCGTCATGAAAAGGCCGGACTGGCGGTTTTTCCCGATTATTCAGCGGCAGGAAATCGAACAACAGCCGCACATGTTCCAGTGTCTCGATGTCGTTTTCATAGGCGCCATCGGCAACGGAGGATTTTTTGGTGTGCGTGGAGGCGCCGCCCAGCTCTTCCGCCGTGACGATCTCGTTGGTCACGGTCTTCACCACATCCGGCCCGGTTACGAACATGTAGGAGGTATCGCGCACCATGAAGATGAAGTCGGTCATGGCAGGCGAATAAACGGCACCACCGGCGCACGGCCCCATGATGACAGAGATTTGAGGCACGACACCGGAGGCGATGACGTTGCGCTTGAAAACGTCGGCATAACCGCCGAGCGAAGCAACACCTTCCTGAATGCGCGCGCCGCCACTGTCGTTGAGGCCAATCACGGGCGCGCCGTTGCGCACGGCCATATCCATGATCTTGCAGATTTTCTGGGCATGAGTTTCCGACAGCGAACCGCCGAGCACGGTAAAATCCTGGCTGAAAACATAGACCTGCCGGCCGTTGATGGTGCCCCAGCCGGTAACGACGCCGTCGCCCGCCACCTTCTGTTCGGCCATGCCGAAATCCACCGCCCGGTGGGTAACGTACATGTCGTACTCTTCGAAGGAACCTTCATCCAGCAACACATCGATGCGCTCGCGCGCCGTCAGCTTGCCCTTGGCATGCTGCGCCTCAATGCGCTTGACGCCGCCGCCGAGCCGCGCTTCGTCGCGGCGCGTCTGCAATTGCTCCAGAATGCTGGGCATGTTTCCTCCATGCGTTTCCTCGAATCAATAGCTTAGAAAACATTCGCCTAGAAGCCTTGATCGTGCGCGTATGCGTGGCATAAATATTTGCAATATTTACTTTTGCAAAGTTGCAACATGGCTATGGAAAAGCTCTTCATCGGCCGCAAGGTCCGCGGCCTTCGCGAAAACGCTCGCGCCACGCAGGCGCAGTTTGCCGAACGGCTCGGCATTTCGGCCAGTTATCTGAACCAGATCGAAAACAATCAGCGACCCGTTTCCGCCAGCGTTCTGGTGACGCTGGTGGAAAAATTCCAGCTCGACGTGACGGAGCTGGCAACCGGCGAAAACGACCGGCTGGTTTCCGCTGTGCGCGAGGCCCTGAAAGACCCGCTGTTCCTGAATTACGAGCCCGGGCTGCAGGAGCTGAAGCTGATTGCGCAGAACGCACCGGGTTTTGCCCATGCGCTTTTGCGCGCCCACCAGGCCTACCGGCAAAATAGCGAGCAGCTGGTGCAGCTGGATGACAGGCTGGGGCGGGGAACCGCGCAGGTGGAAAGAACACCTTACGAAGAGGTCCGCGATTTCTTCCACTTCGTCGACAATTACGTTGCCGAGATCGATCTTCTGGCGGAAGAACTTGCATACGAACTGGAGATAGAGGGCGGCGAGACCTACGGCATTCTCGCGGCCTATCTACGCAGCCGCTTCGGTGTCCATATCACCAGAACGGAGGCGGCGGGCGGATTGATCCGGCATTTCGATCCGGCCGGCAAAACGCTGGCGCTCAGTTCCTACATGGCAGCACCGACCCGCTGTTTTCAGCTTGCGCTTCAGATCGCCCAGCTTCATGCGGGATCAACCGTGGACAGAGTGCTGGCCGGCGCCGGTTGCCGTAGCGCCGAAGCCGCGGAAATCTGTCGCATCGGCCTCCACAACTATTTCGCCGCCGCGCTGATCCTGCCATATGGGCAATTTCACCGGGCCGCGCAGGAATTGCGCCACGATCTGGAACTTCTGGCCGTGCGCTTCGGCGCGAGCCTTGAACAGGTGGCCCACAGGCTCAGCACTTTGCAGCGCCCCGGTCAGAAAGGCGTGCCGATCTTTTTCGCCAAGATCGACCGGGCTGGCAACATCACCAAACGCCACAGCGCCACAAGGCTGCAATTTGCCCGTTTCGGCGCGGCCTGTCCGCTCTGGAACATTCATCAGGCCTTCGAAAGCTCCGACAGGATAGTACGCCAGCTGGCGGAAACACCTGACGGCGTGCGCTATCTTTCCATCGCCACGCAGATCGAAAAAGCCGGCGCCGGTTTCAACACGGACAGGCCACGTTATGCCATCGCGCTCGGCTGCGAAATTTCCCATGCGCAGAATTTCGTCTATGCCGATACACTCGATCTCGCCAATGCCGCCTCCTTCAAGCCCATCGGCGTTTCCTGCCGGGTTTGCGAAAGGGTCGACTGCGTGCAGCGCGCCGTACCGCCGCTAAAACGCAAACTACATGTCGATCATCTCTCACGTGGGGCCTTGCCCTACCGGATCGCAGACTTCTAGCGCCGCGCGGCCATATCAGGGTAGCGGCACCATCGCGCGCCGCATGATATTTGCATAGTAGCCCCAGAACAGCCGGGCGGCGACGGAGCGCCAGGGCGTCCAGAGTTCCGCCCGCGCCGCCAACCATTTCGCATCCGGCCGTGCCTCGAGCGAAAGCGCGTGGCCCACCGCAGCCCGCAGCGCCACATCGCCAACCGGAAAAATGTCGGGGTGGCCGCCGCAGAACATCAGATATACTTCCGCCGTCCACGGACCAATGCCGCGAAGCGCCACCAGCTCAGAAAGGGCCACATCCGCTTCCTTGCGACTGACGGCATCAAGATCGATGCGGCCATCCGCAACCGCGTGCGCCAACCCTTCCAGCGTTGTTGCCTTGGCCCGGGAAAGGCCGAATGTGGCGCGCAATTCTTCCGGCACCGCCAGATAGTTTTCCGCCGTCACCGCCCCGCCCGTGCCGGCAAGGATACGGACCCATATGGCGTTGGCGCTGGCGCGCGACACCATCTGCGACACGACGATATGGGCAAGGCCCGCAAAGCCGGGCTCGTGAATACGCAACTCCAACGGACCGGCTTTTTCGATAATAAGGCTAAGAGCCGGATCGAGGCGGGCAAGATGCGCCAGACCTTCGCTGATATCGTCGAGGCCCCTGATGATTTTCATGTCTGCACAGCCCATATTCACGTTGGCCCGGCACCGGGTGGCGAGGCGCTTCAAAACATGGCAGAAGAAACCATGCCTTCGCCCGTCCGTCAAAAACCGGTTTATCGTTTTGCGCCCAGCCCCAATGGCGCCCTGCATCTGGGCCATGCGCTTTCCGCTTTTCTGAACCACGACATGATGCGGGAAAACAGTGGCCATTTTCTGCTGCGCATCGAAGATATCGACCAGACGCGCTGCACTCCGGAGCTGGAGCAGGCGATCTATGATGATCTTGGCTGGCTGGGACTGGAATGGGAAAAGCCGGTGCGGCGGCAATCGGAGCACTTCGATGAGTATCGCACAGCACTCGACAGGCTGGTCGAGGCCGACCTCGCCTATCCCGCCTTCTTAAGCCGGGGTGAGACGAAAGCCGTTGTCAGGGCCTTTGAGGCAGAGGGAAGGCTCTGGCCGCGCGATCCCGACGGCGCGCCGCTTTACCCGGCAATAGATCGGCAAAGGCCGCAGGCGGAACGGGCCGAACTTCTGGCATCGGGCAGGCAACACGCCTGGCGGCTCGACATGGAAAAGGCGGTCCGCACCTTGCACAGCAAGCTGTTCTGGCGCGAGAGCGGCGACGGGCAGACCGGGGAAATCGAAGCTTTGCCGGCGCTGTGGGGCGATGTGGTGCTGTCGCGCTCCGACGCCCCCTCGAGCTATCATCTTTCCGTTGTGGTGGATGACGCGCTGCAAGGCATCACCCATGTGGTGCGCGGCATGGATCTGTTTAACGCAACCGCCATTCACCGGCTGCTGCAACAATTGCTGGACCTGCCGCCACCCGCCTATCACCACCACCGGCTGATTTTGGGTGCTGATGGGCGCAAGCTCTCTAAAAGCGAAGGCAGCACCGGCCTTTCAGCGCTTCGGGCGGAAGGAAAAACGCCGTCAGATATCCGCCGGCTTGTCGGGCTCCTCTAGCACCTGCTCGCGGCGCGCACTGTTGCCGGAGATATTGCGGCGGATGATCTGCCGGACCTTGTATTTCATCAGAGCGGCATTCACTTCCGCACCCAGCATGAAGATGACACCCACCATGTAAAGAAACACCAGAACCACCATTACCGAGGCCAGACCGGCGTAGGTGGCGGCATAATTGGCGAAGGTGGAGAGGTAATAGGCAAAGATCGCCGCGCCGATGACCCAGAAGATCATTGTCAGCAGAATGCCGGGCCAGACATCCCAGATGCGGCGTTTGCCGGCCGGAAGCCACAGATGCGCCGCCACCAGCCCGACCGTCAGAACGACGATGGTGCCGTAAAGTCCCAGGCTGGAAACCGTGTTCAGCGCATCCGTCAGCCAGGGAAATCGCTGCTCGGCAAAGGACGTTGCGACCGGCACCGCAACAAGCACGATGCTGATGCCGGTAAAGACCACCACTGCGATCAACACATAAAGCAGACTGAGAAGACGGGTGATGTACCACCAGCGCGTTTCCGTGACGCGATAGGCGCGGTTGAGCGAGATTCGTAGCGCCTCGACGCCGTTGGAGGCAAAATATGCGGCCGCCAGCACCGAAATCGTCAGCAGTCCGCCGCGCGGAATGGTCAGGACCTGCTGCACCTGCGCGGCAAGCGGACCTGCGATCGCTTCCGGCCACGTGTCAAAAATCAGATGCACCGCCGTCTCGGAAAACTGGTCAGCCCCCAGAAAACCGGCCAAAGCCGTGCCGAAAATCAGGAACGGGAACAGCGCCAGCAGAATGGAAAGCGCCATGTGGCTCGCCATCGCCCAGCCGTCATCCTCGGCAAAATGAGAATAGGCATCGAAGGCAACCTTGCCTGCCAGGCGCACTGCGGCAACCATGTCGCCTCCATTCATCGGCATTTCATTTGTAACTTCGCCCCGAATATGGGAAGTCAGCTCTACTTTGTACAGCGCACAAGCCCGCCTTTCGGTTCCCGCAGGCATACAGATTTTGCGCAATACAATTTTCACAGGCCGGACCATCGGGCCAGCGCAACATTCGGCTTTCCGGAGCGGCATAGATGCCTGAAAAACCCGTCATCATAATTACCGGATGTTCCTCGGGCATCGGAGCCCATTGTGCCGGCGCGCTTCACCGCGACGGCTGGAGGGTTTTTGCCACCGTGCGCCGCATCGTCGATATGGCCGCGCTCGAAAATCAGGGCATAGAAACCCTGATCATGGACTATACCAAGCCCGAAACCATCGCGGCTCTCGTGGATACGGTTGCGGCCAGAACCGGAGGCCGCATCGATGCGCTGTTCAACAATGGCGCCTATGGCCAGCCGGGTGCTGTGGAGGATCTGCCGGTGGAAGCACTGCGGCAGCAATTCGAAACCAACGTCTTCGGCTGGCACGATCTGACGCGGCGGGTCATTCCCTTCATGCGCCAGCGCGGTTCAGGGCGCATCGTGCATTGCTCCTCCATTCTCGGCCTTGTTCCCTATCGTTATCGTGGTGCCTATACCGCATCGAAATTCGCGATCGAGGGCCTTGGCGTCACGCTGCGCATGGAACTTCAGGGCAGCGGCATCCATGTGAGCCTGATCGAACCGGGGCCGATCACGTCGAAATTCACCACGACGGCGCTTGCCCACGTCAGGGACAAGATCGATCTGGAAAACTCGGCCCATGCTGTGGAATACAAGCGTCAGCTGGCGCGGATGGATGGGTCCGGCCCGGTCAACCGCCACAAGCTTGGCCCCGATGCCGTTTATGCCGTGCTGAAACACGCCCTGACCGCCGCAAAGCCAAAACCGCATTATCCCGTCACCGTTCCCGCCAAACAGGGGCTGTTGCTGAAACGGCTCTTGCCTGCCGGACTGTTCTATCGTCTGCTGCGCAGATTCGATTGAGGAGGAGTACCCCCTAAATGTCCGGCTTCACCACTGTTCTGGCCCTTATCGTCATGGGCCTCGTTGTCATCGTGCTGATACGAGGCCTTTTCAACATGCTGAAGGGCCAAGACGCCAACCGTTCCAACAAGTTGATGCAGCTTCGCCTTCTGTTGCAGGCCATCGCCATCGTGCTCATCATGCTGACCCTTTGGCTCACCGGCGGTGGACGCTGACATGGTGAAGCTGAACAAGATCTACACCCGCACCGGCGACAAGGGCACGACGGCGCTGGTATCCGGTCCCCGCCGCCTGAAGCACGATCTTCGCGTCGAGGCCTATGGCACGGTGGACGAAACGAATTCGGCGATCGGCGTGGCGCGGCTGCATACCGCCAATACTGATATTGCCAGCATGGAAAAGCTGGATGCCATGCTGTTCCGCATCCAGAACGACATGTTCGACCTCGGCGCGGATCTCGCGACCCCGGAAACCGGCGAGCCGCCGGCCTACGAACCGCTGCGCATTGTCGAGAGCCAGGTCACGCGGCTGGAAAACGAAATCGACGACCTCAACTCCGCAATTGACCCCCTGACCTCCTTCGTGCTGCCGGGCGGCAATGCGGCGGCGGCCAATCTGCATCTGGCGCGCACGATCTGCCGACGGGCGGAACGGCTCATGGTGGAGCTCTCGGTTGCTGAAAACGAGATCGTCAGCCCGGAAGCGCTGAAATATGTCAACCGCCTGTCCGACTTCCTGTTCGTTGCCGCCCGGTTTGCCAATGATATGGGCAAGGCTGACATATTGTGGGTTCCCGGCAAGAACCGCTAAAGCCTATCTCTCGCACAAACGAAGGGCGTTCGATGTTCATACCGCTGCACGATGCGAATTCCCTCAAACATATCCGGCTGCAATATGTCACGATCGGCCTGATCGTGGTCAACGTGCTGGTATGGCTATTTACCGGCGTGCTTGCCAGTGACGTCCAGGCCAATGCCGCAGCGCTCGGCCTCGGTTTCATCCCGGCTGTGGTGTTCGACTACGCCTACCTGGAGCCCGCCTTGCAGGTGGTGCCGGATAACCTGACCGTCGTCACCTATGCGTTCCTGCATCTGGATTTCTGGCACATGGCAGGCAACATGCTGTTTCTGTGGGTCTTCGGCGACAACGTCGAGGACGCACTCGGCCACTTCCGTTTCCTTATCTTTTACATCGCCTGCGCCATAGCCGGCGCGCTGTTGCACGGCTTTGTCGCACCCATGTCGGAAGGGCCGCTTATCGGTGCATCAGGCGCTGTTTCTGGCGTCGTCGCGGCCTATTTTCTCCTGCACCCCAAGGTGCGCGTCTGGGTTCTGGTGTTCATGCGCATTCCGTTGCCCTTGCCTGCCTTCATTCCGCTGGCGCTATGGATCGGACAGCAATTTCTGATGCTGGCACTTGGCCTTGAGGAAAATGTTTCCTGGGGGGCACATGTGGGCGGCATATTGGCCGGGGCTGTGATGGTAATTTTCATGCGCCGGCCGGACGTTCCCCTGTTCGACCGCACGATTGTTCCGCCAAGGGCGGCGCAGTTCAAGAATCCGTCGCAAACGGCGGGGTTGTCGCAAATCGAACGGGGCTATGACGGGAGCAGATGAGCCGTTGACGAAGAGATAAATTATTTACGTTAACGTCAACGTAAGGTATGCCTTGCGTGCATGTGATAATGAACATTGCTCCGTTGTATTTGCGGGAAAAATGCTTATCCATGTCGCCAACCTGTTTTTGGAGGTCCGCGCGGTCTTGTCGCCTCGCGGACAGGAGTTTGAGGAAAACCGCCGATGAAGATCCTTGTCCCTGTCAAACGAGTTGTTGATTACAACGTCAAGATCCGCGTGAAGTCGGATGGTTCGGGCGTTGAACTCGCGAATGTGAAGATGTCGATGAACCCGTTCGACGAAATCTCGGTGGAAGAGGCTCTGCGGCTGAAAGAAGCCGGCAAGGCCGAAGAAGTCGTGGTCGTGTCGATCGGGCCTGCCAAGGCGGAAGAGACGCTGCGCACGGCGCTCGCCATGGGTGCCGACCGCGCCATCCTGATCGAGACCGACGAGACGGTCGAACCGCTGGCCGTCGCCAAGCTTTTGAAGGGCGTGGCGGAAGCCGAGCAGCCCGGCCTCGTCATCGTCGGCAAGCAGGCGATTGACGACGACAGTAACCAGACCGGTCAGATGCTGGCCGCCCTTCTCGGCTGGGGCCAGGGCACCTTCGCCTCCAAGGTCGTACCGTCTGATGGCAAGGTTGCTGTGACGCGTGAAGTCGATGGCGGCCTGCAGACGGTCGAACTGAAACTTCCCGCTGTCGTCACCACCGATCTTCGTCTGAACGAGCCGCGTTACGCCTCGCTGCCGAACATCATGAAGGCAAAGAAGAAGCCACTCGACAAGAAGACCCCGGCCGATTTCGGCGTCGATGTCACGCCGCGTCTGAAGGTGTTGAAGACCGAGGAGCCCGCAGGCCGCAAGGCCGGCATCAGGGTCGGCTCGGTGGCTGAGCTGGTCGAAAAGCTCAAAGCCGACGGCGTCCTCTAAGGTTTCGGAAAAGGGAGATTACATTATGGCCATTCTTCTTCTGGCAGAACACGACAACGCAACCCTTTCCGACCTGACGGCGAAGACGCTGACGGCGGCAACGCAGATTGGCGGCGACGTCCACGTGCTCGTTGCCGGCTCCGGTGCGAAGGGTGCCGCCGACGCGGCGGCGAAACTGTCCGGCGTTGCCAAGGTACTGCTTGCCGACGACGCATCCTATGCCAACGCGCTTGCCGAGCCGCTGGCGGCGCTGATCGTCTCGCTCAGCCCTTCCTATGACGTCATCATCGCACCGGCGACCGCTTCGGCCAAGAATGTCGCCCCACGCGTCGCAGCCCTTCTCGATGTGGCCCAGGTCTCGGAAATCATTGAGGTCGTCAGCCCGGATACTTTCAAACGTCCGATCTATGCCGGCAACGCCATCCAGACGGTGCAGGCAAGCGACGCCAAGAAGGTCATCACCGTGCGCCCCACCGCGTTTGCGGCAGCCGCTGAAGGCGGTTCGGCACCGGTGGAAACCATCGGCGCTGCCGAGAACCCCGGCGTTTCTGTGTTTGTGTCCGACGCGCTCGCCTCTTCCGATCGTCCGGAACTGACCTCTGCGAAGATCATCATCTCGGGCGGTCGCGCACTCGGCTCCTCGGAAAAGTTCCGCGAAGTGATCCTGCCGGTTGCCGACAAGCTCGGTGCAGCCGTCGGCGCATCGCGCGCAGCCGTCGATGCGGGTTATGCACCGAACGACTGGCAGGTCGGTCAGACCGGCAAGGTCGTGGCACCGCAGCTTTACATCGCTGCCGGCATTTCGGGCGCCATCCAGCATCTGGCCGGCATGAAGGACTCGAAGGTCATCGTTGCCATCAACAAGGACGAGGAAGCGCCGATCTTCCAGGTTGCCGATTACGGCCTCGTCGCAGACCTGTTCGAGGCTCTGCCGGAACTCCAGAAGGCTCTGTGATTTTAAGCCTTTAGCCAAAGGCGGCGCGTTTTTTGAACGCGCCGCCTTCTCTTTTTCGGCGATATGCGTAACATCGCCGCAAATGACGCAGATGAAATCCCATGAGGAGACCAGCATATGACCGCCCCCTTTAAAAACATCGGTATCATCGGAGCCGGTCAAATGGGTTGCGGCATCGCGCATGTTTCCGCCTTGGCCGGTTACAAGGTGCACATTTACGATCTTTCCAAGGACGGCATCGAAGCCGGCCTTGCCACGATCAACGGCAATCTTGCCCGTCAGGTCACCAACGGCAAGCTCTCCGACGACGCCCGCAAAGATGCGCTGGCGCTCATCAGCGGTTCGACTGACGTCAACGATCTGGCGCCCATGGATCTGGTCATTGAGGCTGCTACCGAAAACGAGGAAATCAAACGCAAGATCTATGCGCAGATCTGCCCGGTACTGAAGCCCGAAGCGCTTTTGGCCACCAACACGTCTTCCCTCTCCATCACCCGCCTTGCCTCCGCGACCGATCGTCCCGAACAGTTCATGGGCATCCACTTCATGAACCCGGTGCCTGTGATGAAGCTGGTGGAGCTGGTGCGCGGTATCGCCACCAACGAAAAGACCTTCGATGCGGCGAAGGACTATGTGCGGACGCTGGAAAAGGCGATCACCGTCGCCGAGGATTTCCCCGCCTTCATCGTCAACCGCATCCTGCTGCCGATGATCAACGAAGCGATCTACACGCTCTATGAGGGCGTCGGTTCGGTGGAAGCAATCGACACCGCCATGCGGCTCGGCGCCAACCATCCGATGGGACCGTTGCAGCTTGCCGACTTCATCGGTCTCGACACCTGTTTGTCGATCATGCAGGTGCTGCATGACGGGCTGGCCGACAGCAAATACCGCCCCTGCCCGCTGCTGGTGAAATATGTCGAGGCCGGCTGGCTCGGCCGCAAATCTGGTCGCGGTTTTTACGATTACCGTGGCGAGACACCTGTTCCGACGCGCTAAGGCGCAAGAGATATTCCTCTGAAATCATTCGAGATGACGGGAGGTAAGTCCCTCCCGCACTGGACAATTATTTAGCCTTCACTGCCGATACCAACGCCTTGGCATCTTCGCTGTCCCAGGCTGCCGGACCGTTCATGGCGGCAATCAGGCAGCCTTTTTCGTCCAGCAGAAGAGTTGCGGGAAGGCCGAAAGCCAGCCCTTCCTTTTTCAGAACATTGAAGACGCCCATGGAGCTGTCGCGATAAAGTTTCAGCGCGTCGATCTTGTATTCGTCAATGAAGGCTTTCGGTTTTTCGTCCGCGCCGGTGTCGATATTGACCGCAACAACCTCAAAGCCATCGCTGCCCTTTTCCTTCTCGAGTGCGTTTAGCGCAGGCATTTCCTCCCGGCATGGCACGCACCAGGTGGCCCAGAGATTGAGGAGAACCGCCTTGCCCTTGAGATCGGCAAGCGACATGTCCGACCCTTGCGGACCCTTGAAGGACAGCGGGATGACGCGCGGCGTATCCGTGGCCGACATGGCCGCCACCTGGCCCTTCAGGAGGGGTTTCAGCGAGGCGATGCGGTTTGCCGCACCTTCACATAAACCGGCCTCGGCAACCGCTGCCCCTTGAACCGGGCTCTCAGACCCAATATGCCTGAACCAGACCGCACCCGCGCCGAACACGACACCGGCAACGGCAGCAATTGCAACCAATCTGGCGGAAGGAAGCCTGAACGGCCTTTTTTCTGTCATCGAATACTCCAGGGCACGCAGAACATGGCTGACGGCACAGATCAGAAATCCTCCAACCAGATGTGGGGCGGACGTTTCGCTTCCGGGCCATCAGCCATCATGGAAGAGATAAATGCCTCCATCGGCTTCGACAAGAAGCTTTATGCCCAGGACATCCGCGGCTCTATAGCGCATGCCACCATGCTGGCGGAAAAAGGCATTATTTCGCAGGAAGATAAAGACAAGATCGTTCACGGCCTGAACACGATCCTGTCAGAAATCGAGGCCGGCAGCTTCGAATTCTCGCGCAAGCTCGAAGACATTCACATGAACATCGAGGCGCGACTTGCCACCCTCATCGGCACGGCGGCAGGGCGGCTGCACACCGCCCGCTCGCGCAACGACCAGGTGGCGCTTGATTTCCGCCTCTGGGTCAAGGAAGAGCTGCAGAAGACGGAAGGCATGCTGACCGCGCTCATCTCCGCCTTCCTCGACCGCGCCGAGGAAAATGCCGATACGGTCATGCCCGGCTTCACCCATCTGCAGACGGCCCAGCCCGTCACCTTCGGCCATCATTGCATGGCCTATGTGGAAATGTTCGGCCGTGACCGCGCCCGCGTGCGTCACGCGATCGAACATCTGGATGAAAGCCCGATCGGTGCAGCAGCGCTGGCCGGCACCGGTTATCCTATCGACCGCCACATGACGGCAAAGGCGCTCGGCTTCCGCGAGCCGACCCGCAACTCCATCGACACCGTTTCCGACCGCGATTTCGCACTGGAGTTCCTGTCGATCGCCTCAATCTGCGCCACGCACCTGTCGCGCCTCGCCGAAGAAATCGTCATCTGGTCGACGCCGCAATTCGGCTTTATCCGCCTGTCCGATGCCTTTTCCACCGGCTCGTCGATCATGCCGCAGAAGAAGAACCCCGACGCCGCCGAACTGGTGCGCGCCAAGACCGGCCGCATCAACGGCTCGCTGGTGGCGCTTCTGACTGTGATGAAGGGCCTGCCACTCGCCTATTCCAAGGACATGCAGGAAGACAAGGAACAGGTTTTCGATGCCGCCGAAAGCCTGGAACTGGCCATCGCCGCCATGACCGGCATGATCCGCGACCTTGAGGTGCGCAAGGACCGCATGCGTGCGGCCGCCGGTTCGGGCTATTCCACCGCCACCGATCTTGCTGACTGGCTGGTGCGCGAGGCAGGCCTGCCCTTCCGCGACGCCCACCATGTGACCGGAAATGCGGTGGCACTGGCGGAAAAGAAAGGCTGCGATCTGGCCGATCTTTCGCTGGAAGACCTGCAGGCGATCCATCCGGCCATTACAAGCGGCGTTTTCGACGTTCTTTCAGTCGAGGCATCGGTTGCCAGCCGCACCAGCTTCGGCGGCACGGCTCCTTCCGAGGTCAAGAAGCAGATCGCCTGGTGGCGTGGACGCAACTAACGCATCGGACCGAAAAGTGTGAAGCGGTTTTCGGAAAATCCGATGCGCAGACAAATTAAAATGGGCGGCGGAAACGATTCCATTTTTCTCCGCCGCCCTCATAAATCTGCGTTACGCTGCGATCACAAGAAACAGGGTGCACAAGCGCCCTGTTTTTCGTTATCAGAGAAGCACATATTTCCTTTGGACAGGCTCATGCTTTCAAAAACCGCGCGCAATCTCATCGTTCCCATCGGCATGACGCTCGCCGTCAGTCTTGCTCTCAGTGCCTGCGGGCGAAAAGGCGATATCGATCCGCCGAGCACGCCGGTCGAAATGCGCAACAAGCGCAATGCCGACGGAACCGAGACGAAGCCGGCAACGGCGGAGCGGCCGTTCATCCTCGACAAGCTTCTCTGACGGGAAAAAGCCTGTGAACCATTTTGGCTATATCGACGGCGTGCTTCACGCCGAAAACGTGCCCGTGCCTGAGATCGCCAAGGCGGTCGGCACGCCGTTCTATGTCTATTCGACCGCGACGCTGGAGCGCCACTACAAGGTGTTCTCAGGCGCTTTCGCCGATGTGGACGCCATGGTCTGTTACGCCATGAAGGCCAATTCCAACCAGGCCGTTCTGAAGACGCTGGCAAAGCTCGGCGCGGGTATCGACGTGGTATCCGGCGGCGAATTGCGCCGCGCGCTTGGCGCCGGTGTACCGGCAAACCGCATCATGTTCTCCGGCGTCGGCAAGACGGTGGCGGAAATGGATTACGCGCTGGAAGCCGGCATCTACTGCTTCAACATCGAATCCGAGCCGGAGCTTGAGGTCCTCAACCTGCGCGCCATCAAGGCCGGAAAAAGGGCGCATGTGTCCTTCCGCATCAATCCGGATGTGGATGCGCGCACCCATGCCAAGATTTCCACCGGCAAAAAAGAGAACAAGTTCGGCATTTCCTATGAGCGGGCGCGTGCGGTCTATGCCCATGCCGCCACCCTGCCCGGCATCGAAGTTACCGGCATCGACATGCATATCGGCAGCCAGATCACCGAATTGCAGCCCTTCGAGGATGCGTTCCGCTTGCTGCGAGAACTGGTGGAATCTCTGCGCACGGACGGGCACACGATCAGTCACGTCGATATCGGCGGCGGCCTCGGCATTCCCTACCGCGAGGACAATAATCCGCCGCCGCTGCCGGATGCCTATGCGCATATCGTCAAGAACGAGCTAAAGAGCCTCAACTGCAAGATCATCACCGAACCGGGACGCCTGATCGTCGGCAATGCCGGCATTCTGGTGACGGAAGTGATCTATGTGAAGGATGGCGGCGAAAAGAACTTCGTGATTGTCGATGGCGCGATGAACGACCTCATCCGCCCGACGCTTTACGAGGCCTATCACGGCATCCGCCCGGTCGTGCAGCCCGCGGTGGACGCCCCTCGCATCAAGGCCGATATCGTTGGCCCCGTCTGCGAAACGGGTGACTATCTGGCGCTGGACCGCGAGATGGCCGCACCGCAGCCGGGTGATCTGATTGCCGTCAGCTCCGCCGGTGCTTACGGCGCCGTGCAGGCAGGAACCTATAATTCGCGCCTGCTGGTGCCGGAAGTGCTGGTAAAGGGTGACAAGTTCCACGTCATCCGCCCGCGCGGAACCTATGAAGAGCTGATCGCTCTCGATTCAGTACCCGCCTGGCTCGATTGATCCGCCATACATCCGGCTTGATCGATCACAATTGAGCGAAGCTGCTTAAAAAATGGGGGTGAGCATCCGCTTGCCCTCGTCTTCGCCACAAAGAATGTTATCCTTGCTTCTCATAATACAAGCAGCTCGCCGTTCCGGGAATGGCGTTTGAGGTGGCCAGAACCGGGAGAACGGATTGATGACCACAGCCGGAGAGGACAGGACAGGCAGGAAGCGCCCAACCGGCGCATTCGCGCAGCGGCCGGATCTTGCCCGCCGGGTTGCGGCTAAACGCTTCTTCGCAAAAATCGTATTGTTTGCGGAAAGAGTAGCACCGAAGACGCTGTGGCCGCTTTCCATCACCGCCGCGTTTCTAGCGCTCGCATGGTTCGGCCTCTACCGGCAAATGCCTGACTTCGTGCGGCTGGGCATCGTTTTCCTGCTGGTTTTCGGTTTCATCAGCACCATCCTGCCAATCGTCCGGCTGAAATGGCCGACAGACAACGACGCGTCCCGCCTTCTGGAAGAACGCAATGGTCTCGCTCACCAGCCAGTCGGTGTGCAGGAAGACGAACCGGCGTTGGACACCCCCATTTCCCGCGCCTTGTGGAAAGAACACCAGATCCGTATGGCGGAACGCATCGCCGCACTTAATGCCGGCCTGCCGAAACCCGATATCGCCCGTTACGACCGCTCGGCACTACGCGCCATTCCCGCCCTTTTTCTGGTTGTCGCCTTCGGTTTTTCCTATTCCAATGGTGCAGGCACGATTGCAGATGCCTTCCGTAGCCGACCGGCAGCCGGTCCGCTCAATCCCGATATCCGTCTCGACGCCTGGGTCACGCCGCCCGCCTATACCGGCCGCGCCCCGATTTTTCTGACAGGGCGCGATGCGACTGGCCACGACGCGGTGTCCGTGCCGCAATCCTCCAAACTGACGATCCGCATGACCGGTGGCGATGGCGGCGAGGAAGTGACCTTCGAGCCTGAGACCGCCGGCGCCCTGCAGAAGCTTGCCCCCGAAGCGGCGCGCGCCGACAGCGCAAGTGGCGATGTGGCGGCACAGACAGAAAAACGCGCGCCGGATCAACCTGTCACGCCGCGCACCTTTGCAATGGATGTGACCGAAAGCGGCATGATCACCGCCAATGGCGAACAATGGGTGTTCAACGTCATTCCTGACCAGCCACCGAGTATCGGCTTCGACAACATGCCGCGCCGCGCCGTCAATGGTGCGCTGGAGGTGGGTTTCACCGCCAAGGACGACTATGGCATCAAGGAAGCCCACGCTATCATAGAGCCGCTTGGCGTTGCGGAGGGTGCAACAGCACTTTACCCGCCGCCGGAATTCAAGCTCGACCTGCCGCGGCAGAACAACCGCGAGATCAAGGGGCTGACCAGCCGCAACCTGACCGAACATCCCATGGCAGGTAAGCGCGTGCGCATCACGCTGGTGGCAACAGACGGTGCCGGCCAGACCGGCCGCAGCCCCGCGCATGAAATGGTGCTGCCGGGCCGCAATTTCTCTGAACCGCTGGCGGCTTCGGTTGCCGAACAGCGGCAGATATTCTCGCTCGACACGCGCCAGATGCCAAAGGCGATCGCCTATAACGAGGCGGTTGGTCTGCGTCCGGATGAAACCATTCCCAACACCACGCACTATCTCCTGCTGCAATCGGCGCAGACCCGCATGCGGCTCGCCTATAATGAGGAGATGCTGAAGAACACCGCCGATTATCTCTGGGAGATCGCGCTCGGCATCGAGGATGGTGATCTTTCGCAGGCGGAAAAACGCCTGCGTGATGCGCAGACAGCGCTTTCCGAGGCGCTTCAGCGCAATGCCTCCGATGAGGAAGTCGCCAAGCTGATGCAGGAACTGCGTGAGGCGATGCAGCAGTTCATGAGCGAGCTTGCACAGCGCATGCAGAATGCGCCGCAAGCCAACATGAACCAGCAGGCACAAAACGTCTTGCGGCAGCGCGATCTCGAAAACATGATGAACCAGATCGAAAACCTCGCGCGCTCCGGCAACCGTGACGCAGCACAGGAAATGCTCTCGCAGCTGCAACGCATGATGAACAACCTGCAGGCGGGACGGCCGCAACGTCAGGGCCAGCAGGGGCAGCAGCAAAGCAGCAAGATGCGCCAGCAGATCGACAAGCTGGGTGAAATTCTGCAACAGCAGCAGAAGCTGATGGACGAGACCTTCAAGCTCGATCAGGCGCTGCGTGACCGCATGCAGCGCGGCGACCCGCAGGATGGCGGCGAAGGTCAGGACCCGCAGACGGGTGAAAACGGTGAATCACCGCAACAGGGCCAGCAGGGCCAGCAGGGCGAGAACGGCCAGCAAGGCGGACAGCCGAGCGAGCAGATGACCGCCGAACAATTGCGCGAGGCGCTGAAAAATCTGAGGGCGCAGCAGGACGCGCTGGGCAAGCAGCTGGGCGAATTGCAGCAGGGCCTTCGTGATCTCGGCATGGAGCCGGGCGAAAACTTCGGCAAGGCACAGCAGGAAATGGAAGGCGCCGGCGAAGCACTCGGCAAAAGCCAGGGCGAACAGGCGGTCGAAGGTCAGGGCAATGCGCTGAACGCGCTGCGACAGGGCGCGCAGGATATGATGGGCCAGATCATGCAGGCCATGCGCCAGCAGGGACAGCAGCCCGGCCAGGGGCAGGAAGGCATGGCGGGCCAAGGCGGACAGAACGGCCGCGATCCACTCGGCCGTCCGCGCAGCACAACCGGCCCCGATTTCGGCGACCGGGTGAAGGTGCCTGATGAGATCGACGTGCAGCGCGCCCGCGAAATTCTCGAGGCTATCCGCGAAAAGCTCGGCAACAACCCGCCGGGTGAAATCGAGCGGCGTTATCTGGAGCGGTTGCTGGATATACGGTAAGGATGGAGGCCGCCATTCCTAGCGATCGGGCCTGTTTAACCTCGCGCATTTTTGAGGAAAGGCCAGCTTATCAAACACTCAACGTCATCCTCGGCCTTGTGCCAAGCATGACGGCGGAGAGAGTTGACAACTCCGCAACAAAAAAGGCGGCCCAAAGGGCCACCCTTTCTCAAATCTCTGTAGCCTTATCGCTCAGGCCGCAAGCGCCCGCGCAACAGCCTTGCGGATATCCGAAAGCGCAAAAGGTTTTGAAACCACGTCCACGATCTTTTCTGCCAGATCATCAGCACGTTCGCGCTGTTCGGCATAACCCGTCATCAACAGGATGCGCATGGCCGGGAAGCGTTCGGCGGCGCGGTGCGCCAGCTCGATGCCATCCATGACCGGCATGCGGATATCCGAAAGAAGGAGATCGAAATTGGTTTCCTGAAGCTTCTCCAGCCCCTGCTCGCCGTCTGCCGCCTCGTGGGTCTCGTGACCGTCGAGACGCAGCGCACGGGCAACGAAAGCCCGCAATGCATCCTCATCTTCGGTAATCAGAATCTTCGCCATTAATCATTGCTCCTGGGCATCATTTCCAGCCGTGAGCAACATCGCAGGCTCCTCTTTTCAAGAGGTAAACACCCAGGGTTTCGCTGGGTGAATGGTTAATGAGGCGTCTCCGGCATGTCCCATCCCGGCACGGACGAAATCGTCAGGCGTCGCCCGTGACGACGCCTACGAAGGGTAGTTCGCGGAAGGCGTAAGCCACATCCATGCCGTAACCCACGACGAAATAATCGGGACATTCGAAACCGACATAGTCGGCCTCCAGATCTTCCTTGCGCTTGACCTTCTTGTCGAGCAGCACGGCGATGGTGACGTGACGGGCGCCGCGTTCGTAAAGCAGTTCCTTGGCGAAACGCAGCGTGCGGCCGGATTCGAGAATATCGTCGATCAGAAGAACATCGCGGTCCTTCACGTCGCTGTCGATATCCTTGACGATCTTCACCCCTTGCGAAACGGTGCCGGCACCGTAGCTCGAAAGCGTGATGAATTCGACTTCGGGGGCAAGGCCGCTGTCATGCAGCGCGCGGATGAGATCGGCCGCGAAAATGAACGATCCCTTGAGCACGGCGATGACCAGCAAATCCTTGGTCGGGCCGCTCGCTATATGCTTGGCCATTTCGCGATTGCGCTCGGCAATCTGCTCGGCGGTGTAAAGCGGCTCAATGTTTTTTCCACGGACGACGGGCATTCTTTCTCCTGTGCTGCGCCTTGCCGATTTTACCTTTCAGTAAAAATACGAAGACCACGCGTTAGCACAGTCAACGTTCGGAAGCACCCGCTTCGACGAAGGAAAGCTTGATCTCAGGCGTTTTTCCACCGGGATGGCGCAACTTTGCCGAAAATCCGTGGCTGAAACCGGGCTGCATCTGCCTGACCGGCGGTTCAATGACCATGCTGGCGACCAGTTGCCCCTTGGCAACGAAGAGGTCGGCGCGAAGTGCCGGCACCTCTTCCAGAGCGGTACCGTTGTTCTCCACAATACCGTTGATGAGCAGGACATCCATGCCGCCAGCCTCCTGCGGCGTGATGGTGACATGGGAAATGGCAAGCGGGTTTGCGGCCGCAACGACCGGCTTTTCCGGCACGACCACCGACAGGCCGCCTGAGCAGATGAAAACAAAAATGACGAGCGCCGCAACCAGCGCCGAATAGGCATCCACAGACAAGCGCGACAATTTGCGGTCCACCCAGCCGATGAACGCGTAACCAAGAGCACTGGCAGTGACGGGCGGTTTTTCCATCTGCCGGCGCATCGCGCCGCGATTATCGTTTCCGGGCTGACGGACACGGTTTTCCTTGATGGTGACAAATTCCGCGTCTACCACATCGGGACCGGTGTGGGTTGCCCGCGCCGTACGGCGCACTGGCGCTTCCGGCATCAGGAGGTCGAAATCGAATGCCGCTTGCCGGCGAGATGAACGGAACATAGCCATAGAATTCCTTGGGTGAGGTTTTCCGGCCCGCAAAACTGGGCATTGCAACGAATCCTGCCAAGTTTTAAATTTAATTGGTTAATGCTTCGCAAAAACGGCTCGCATAAGCCACCGGAACCGGGTTAAACGGCGCATCCGGGCCTCACGCGCCAGCGGTTTGCGAACCACCACGAAACGAAGAGACTGGAAGTCCGTTGATCCATTTCGAAAATGTCGGGTTGCGTTACGGCATGGGCCCCGAAATCCTGAGGGACATGACCTTCGACATTCCCAAGGGTTCGTTCCAGTTTCTGACCGGCCCTTCCGGTGCCGGCAAAACCACGTTCCTGCGCCTGCTGCTGATGTCGCTGCAGCCCACACGCGGCAATATCCGCATGTTCAACCGCGATGTGTCGCGCATTCCGCGCAGCGAGTTACCCATGCTGCGCCGCCGCGTCGGCATCGTCTTTCAGGATTTCCGGCTGCTCGATCATCTGACGACCTATGAGAATGTCGCCCTGCCGCTGCGTGTGCGCGGCAAGGAAGAAAGCGCCTACCGAAACGACGTTATCGAGCTTCTGAAATGGGTCGGGCTTGGCGAGCGCATCAATGTGCTTCCGGCCATCCTCTCCGGTGGGGAAAAGCAACGCGCCGCCATTGCCCGTGCATTGATGGACCAGCCGGAAATCTTGCTGGCCGACGAGCCGACCGGCAACGTCGACCCGCCGATGGCCAAGCGCCTTCTCAACCTCTTTCTGGAGCTCAACCGGCTGGGTACCGCTGTGGTCATCGCCACCCATGATTTCGGCCTGATGGACCAGATCGACGCACGCCGGATGATCCTCACCGAAGGGCGGCTCGACATCTATGAATGAGATCAACCGCAAACAGTTAAGACCAGAGGCGACCGCACCGAAGCGGCCGCCGATGCGTATCCGCCCGATGGCACCCATTCTGCCGCCCTCCAACATTCAGGGCAATGCGCTGATGGTGGTGATCGCCATCATGGCCTTTCTCGCCTGCCTGACGCTTGGTGCCGTTTCCATGGTGCGTGCCACCGCCGCCACCTGGCAGAGCCAGATTTCTCGCGAAATCACCATTCAGATCAAACCCGAGGACGGGCTGGACATGAATGCAGCGCTCACCAAGGCGCGTACTCTGGCGCTCACCTTCGTCGGCACGCGGGATGGCACGATCCTCGATGACGCCGCCACCGCGCGTCTTCTGGAGCCGTGGCTCGGCAGTGGCCTCGATCTTTCCGAACTGCCGGTGCCGCGCCTCGTCGTGATTACCATCGACGAAAACCACCCGCCCGATTTTCAGGCCATGCGCGATATGCTGAAGGCTGAAATTCCACAGGCGTTTCTGGATGACCACCGTACATGGGTCGACAGGCTCGTCTCCATGGCCAGGACCACTGTCATGATCGGCGTCGGGGTCCTGATCCTCGTCTTCACCGCCATGGTGCTGACGGTGGTGTTTGCAACGCGCGGCGCGCTTTCCGGCAACCGGCACATCGTCGAGGTGCTGCATTTCGTCGGCGCCGAAAGCAGCTTCGTCGCGCGGGAATTCCAGAAGCACTTCCTGAAGATCAGCCTGAAAGGTGCGGCAGCGGGCAGCGCCCTTGCCGCGGCGGTTTTCCTTGCCGCCGGTTTCTGGCAATCGAGCACGGTTGCTACGCCGCAAAGCGATCAGGCAAGTGCGCTTTTCGGCTCTTTTTCCGTTGGCCTCAGTGGTTATATCGGCATCGCCACGACGATGATCATCATCGCGCTGCTCACCACGATCACCGCGCGTGTGACCGTCATCCGCACGATCGACGATATCGACCGCGTCCGTTCCGATCCGTCTAAAAGCGACGGTGTCGCATCGTGACGCCGTCTCCCGGATCTCGTGAGGAAACTGCACCCTTCACACGCCGGATGTAACTTGCGGACGGTGGACAAAAATGCCTGTTCCTTGCCTTAATCGGCGAGTATTCAGGAGGAATGTTTGTGAGTCGGACGGACCATGATCAGGAGCAGACGACCACGCGACAGGCAAAAAAGGGCCTGTTGTCGCGGCGAAGTCGCCTGCGCCGTTTTATTCGCGGTCTCATCCTGCTTTGCGTCATTACTCTCGGGGCTTTTTCCGGCGGTTTTTTGTGGTTCGCAGATTCGGTCGCCTCCATGCGCCCGCCCGAAGGCGCCAAGGGCGACGCGATCATCGTTCTGACCGGTGGTTATCAGCGCATCGAACAGGCGGTCGGCCTGCTGCGGGACGGCGTTGGCAAGCGCCTTTTGATTTCCGGCGTCAATCCGGCCACCACCCGCACGCAAATCCGCAAGATGACGCAAGGCTCTTCGGACATGTTTTCCTGCTGCGTGGACATGGGCTACAAGGCCATAGACACCATCGGCAATGCCAACGAGGCGGCGAGCTGGATACGCGACCACGGTTATTCCTCCATCGTCGTCGTCACCAACAATTACCATATGCATCGCAGCCTGCATGAATTGCACAATGCCAGCCCGCAGACCCAATTCATCGCCTATCCCGTTATCAGCGCCGACCTTGCCCGCACCAACTGGTTCGCGGAGCCGGATGTGGTCCGAACCATGCTCTACGAATACATGAAATTCGTGATTGCAGCAGGACGCGACCTGACCGGGCTCGGCAAGGGCGACGGGTTGCGCAAGGCGGGCGCCGATCACCCCACGATCAAGGCGGCAACCTCCTCCCCGTGAATGGAAAGAACGGAGAGAACACGCTTGCTGCGGAGCCTTGTTTTCGTGTAGGCGTCTGGCATCGGCATCCGGCATCGAGGCGCGCCTGAGCTTCGGAACGGCTGCAACCCGGGAAGTCTGTCGATGCTCAAGCTGCGCTCTTTTCTTTTCAATACGCTGTTTTATCTCAATCTGATTGTCCGCATGATCGTGCTCACGCCGATCTATTTCATCCTGCCGCGCAGAATAGCCTATGAAATCCCCAAGAACTGGGCGCGATCCAACCATTGGCTGATGAAGACCATTGTCGGCACCACCTTCGAGATCGAGGGGCTGGAAAACATTCCCGAAACCGGCTGTATCTTCGCCCCCAAACACCAGTCCTTCTGGGACACCTATGCGCTGCTGCCCAACCTTCCCGATCCGGTCTATATTCTGAAGCGCGAGCTTTTGTGGATCCCGCTGTTCGGCTGGTATGCGATGAAGCAGCGCATGATCCCGGTCAACCGCGCCGCGCGCGGCAAGGTGATGCTGAAGGTCATGGAGCGGGCGAGAGAGGAGATGGCGGCTGGCCGCGAACTCATAATCTATCCCGAAGGCACGCGCCGGCCACCGGGCGCTGAGCCCGAATATCGTTATGGCATCGCACGTCTTTACCGCGACCTCAAAGTCCCCGTCATTCCGGTCGCCATGCATCCCGGCCTCTTCTGGCCACGCCGCTCGACAATGCGTTATCCCGGCCATTTCAAGGTGCGGATCTTGCCGGCCATCGAGCCGGGACTGGACCCGGACGTGTTTTTCAAGACATTGATCGAGGTGACGGAAAAGGCGAGCGACGAGTTGCTGTTGGAGACCGCGCGCAACAATCCGCACCTGCCGCTGCCACCGACCGCCGTGAAGCGTATCGCAGAACTTCAGGGGCAAGACACTCCCGCCGGCTAAACCGCGATCGTGCCGACACTGGCGGCAATGCTTTCCAGCAGCGTGTCGCGAATACCCATATCCTGCAGATGCTGCACGGTATTGAAGACGTAATCGGTATTCGGGCCGGACCGGCCCGATGCGGCAGCCACGATCGTGGCCGCTTCCGCGACACCCAGACCACCAATATACTGCTCGTGGGCGGGATCGGCCACATAGGTCACGGCACTGCCGCGCGTGCCATCGGCGAGCGCAATGGCAACGACGCGTTCCTTGTAGACATTCGTTACCAGCTCGCGCTCGCGCAGATAGGCCATGACCGGACCATGGTCCGCTCCGCGCACGCGAAAGGCAACGCCGAGGCAGGAGCCGCCGCGCTCCAGACCGAGAACAAGGCCGGGCTTTTCCTCAGTGCCGCGGTACACATTTGAACTGATGCAGAGGGAGCGTCGATAACCGTGCAGCCGCGCCTGCTGCCTTTCCTCAAAGGCAAAGCCCGGGTTCCACATCAACGAACCGTAGCCAAAGACCCAAAAATCGTCCATATCCCAAGCCAAATCGAATTTATCTGAAGTCTGTTCATCGGAGATCAATATGGCATCGTCAAGCCAATCCGGCACGGTCAAAAAATTCCTCTGGCTTGGTATCGCCGTCGTGCTGGTTATCGGACTTTACACGGCCGGGTGGTTTTATGCCGCCGACAAGCTGAAGCAGACGGTTCTGAACGTCATCTCGCCTTCGCAGGCCAGAAACGTCAGCGGCGAATGCGGCGACATTGCCTTCAAGGGTTATCCGTTCCGCATCGGCCTTTTCTGCTCCAAGGTAACGGTGGACGACAAGCAGAATGGCGTTTCAGCCTCGTTCGGAGAATTGCGTTCCGCAGCGCAGGTCTACAATCCCGGCCACATTGTCTGGGAACTGGATGCACCGGCTGAAATCCGCACCGCGCATGGTCTGACGGTTTCTGCCGTCTGGCAGAACATGCAGTCGAGCATCGTCACCAAGCTTAGGGGTATCGACCGTACCTCGCTTGTCATTGACGGCCTGAAGGCTCAGGCGGTTTCCACCGTTACCGGCCAGACGATCGATTTCGATGCCGCCAAGACGGAAATGCATCTGCGCCAGAACGGCGCCGATCTAGACGGCGCGATAACGTTGACCGACTCGTCAACCGTCATCAAGGATTGGCCGCAACTTCTGCCGCGCCTCAACGCCATCGCAGATGTCACCCTTGCCGGCAAGGCGGGTATGGTAGACGGCAGCGATACGGCCGGGCTTTACGGTGCGAGCGGCGAGCTTCGCCGGCTGGTCGCCGATATCGGCGAAGGCCGCACCATGCGTATCAGCGGCCCCTTCTCCTTCGATAACGAGGGCTATCTCTCCGGCCAGTTCAAGCTGGAGATCGAAAAGCTCGACGCCTGGTCGGACAATGCCAAGCAGGCGTTTCCGCAGCTGCAATCCACCATCGATACCGCCCGCAAAATGCTCCGCGCACTCGCCGGCGGCGGCGACAGGGCGTCCGTCGACCTCGTGGTGGATCGCGGCCGTGCCACCGTCAGCGGTTTCATTCCGCTGGGGAAGATCCCGCCGATTTAACAGAGAGCTTTTGTAAAAAACACCTCAGCGGCATCCTGAATTTTTGAAAGATGCAGGATGCCGGCTTCTTTGTATCCATTGCGACGATGCCACATCTGCGGTTCCCGCTCGTCCTGCTGGCTGGACGTCATCACCAGTGAGGCACCCTGCTCACGCATCAGAGTTTCCCAAAAAACTGTAAGCGTTGCGCCGACGCCATGTCCCCGAAACTCAGGAACGACGCGGATCATGTCCATGTAGGGAATCTTACCCCAGAACATCGAGAACCGCAGAAAACCGACTAGAATCGTATCTTCTTTCGCGACGAGATATTCGCGGCGTCCGACGCAACGCCGCAACCAATCCTCATCGATCCATTTGTCTTCCCGCAGCAGCCATTCGATATCGTCATCCGTCGCCGCCGATATCAATATCACTTCAGCGCCCTACTTCTTCTGATCCAGCGCGTGACGCCCAAAGTCAGGCGTATCGACGTCCTGACCGGCCTCGATGATGGAGCGGCGGATGGAGCGTGTGCGGGAAAACAGTTCGAACAGCTTGTCGCCCTCCCCCCAGCGGATCGCCCTTTGCAGCGAAGCAAGGTCTTCCGAGAACCGTGCCAGCATTTCGAGGATGGCATCCTTGTTGTGCAGGCAAACATCGCGCCACATGGTGGGGTCCGAGGCGGCGAGACGCGTGAAATCTCGGAAGCCGGAAGCGGAATATTTGATGACTTCCGACTCGGTTACCGTCTCCAGATCATCCGCCGTGCCGACGATGTTGTAGGCGATGATGTGCGGCAGATGCGAGACGATCGCCAGAACCTTGTCGTGGTGTTCGGCATCCATTTCATCAACGCGCGAACCGAGCGCCCGCCAGAAATCCTTGAGCCTTTCCAGCGCCTCCGCATCCGTGCCCGGCAGCGGCGTGAAGATGCACCAGCGCTCGCGGAAAAGACCGGAAAAACCGGCATCCGGGCCGGATTTTTCCGTACCCGCCAGCGGATGTCCGGGAATGAAATGCACATTGTCAGGCATATGCGGCGCCATCTGCGCGATGACAGAGGCCTTGGTAGAGCCGACATCGGTGACGATGGCGCCGGGCTTCAGATGCGGCGCCATCTGCTCGGCAACCGCCCCGGATGAACCGACCGGCACTGAAACGATGACAAGATCAGCATCCCTGACGGCCTGCGCGGCGGATGTCGTATACTCGCTTCCAAGCGCCAGTTCCTCTGCCCGCTTCAGCGTTTCCGCGCTGCGGGTGGAAATCGTGACATGCCGGGCAAGACCCAGTTCCTTGATGTCGCGCGCAATGGACGAGCCGATCAGGCCGATGCCAACAAGCGCGATGCGCTCAAACATGATCTCGCCCATTACGCCTGCCCCATGAACTCGGTGAGCGCGGCGATGACGCCAAGATTGGCTTCTTCCGAACCAACCGTCATACGCAAGGCATTGGGGAAACCGTAACCGCGCACGGCACGCAGGATATAACCGCGGCGGCTCAGGAACTCGTCCGCATCTGGTGCACGCTTGCCATCCTGGTCCGGAAAATGGATCAGGACAAAGTTGGTGACTGATGGCGTGACCTTGAGGCCGAGACTGGTGAAGACCGTCGTGAGTTTTTCCAGCCAGAGCGTGTTGTGAGAGATCGCCTTTTCCAGGAATGCCTGATCGCGGATGGCCGCGGCACCCGCTGCGATCGCCGGCGCGCTCATGTTGAACGGACCACGCACCCGGTTCAGCGCATCGATGATGGCGGCCGGACCATACATCCAGCCGACGCGCAGTGCGGCCAGACCGTAAACCTTGGAGAAGGTGCGCGTCATGACCATGTTGCGGTTCCCAGACACCAGCTCGAGACCGGCCTCGTAGTCGTTCTTGCGTACATATTCGGCATAAGCCGCATCAAGCACGAGCACGACATGTTTCGGCAGACCAGCCTGAAGGCGGCGGATTTCCGCGACCGGAACATAGGTGCCGGTGGGATTGCCGGGATTGGCGATGAAAACCATCTTCGTCCTTGGCGTGACGGCGGCAAGAATCGCGTCCACATCGACGGCGCAATCCTTTTCCTTCACCGTCACCGGCGTTGCGCCCGCACCCATGATCTGGATCTTGTAGACGAGGAAACCGTGTTCGGTGATGATCGCCTCATCGCCCGTACCCAGATAGACGTGGCAGAGCAGGCCAAGAAGCTCATCCGAGCCGTTACCGCACATGATATTCGCTATGTTGAGGCCATGCACGTCTGCAATCGCCTGACGCAGCGCAATCGCCTGTCCGTCGGGATAGATTTCCAGATGGCTGGCGGTGGCGGCGAATGCCTCGATCGCCTTCGGGCTTGGCCCGAGCGGCGTTTCGTTGGAGGAGAGCTTATAAATCTTCGCGACGCCATCCACATGTTCCTTGCCGGGAACATAAGCGGCGATATCCAGAATACCCGGACGCGGAAGAGGTTGGCTAAGCTCTGCACTCATTTGATCGACCTTCGGAAATGCGCCGGGGAGCCCGGCAAAAGCAATGCCGGAGGCATTAGACCGGAATGGCCCCTTTGTCGAGGGTCAGCGCGGCTTTCCGTGCTTTGCGGCGGTGCGGGTGGTGGGCACACCCTGAGGCGCCAGGACCGGCACGAAAACCCGGCGTGAGGCGCGCTGGGTAACGGGCAATCCCTGATAGAGACGTTTCTGTGCCTCAACCACGATAACGCCGGAAAACAGCGGCCAGAGCCTGCGGCCGGTAAGCTCAAGGTATCGGCGGAATTTCAGTACCGGGCGGCTGGTGGTGGGCGGAAAGAAAAGCGCTTCGGCGCTTGCCCCCGGCGTAAAATTGGTCTCGCGCAGAAGCGCCGTCAACTGCCCGCGCGAATAGGGCCGGCCCGAGCCGAAAGGTGTATGTTCCATGCGTGCCCAGACCCCACGCCTGTTCGGCACCACGATCACCAGACGCCCGCCGGGCGCCAGCACCCGCCAGAGTTCTTTCAGGGTTTCGCGCGGATTTTCGGCAAATTCCAGAGCATGCACCATCAACACCCGGTCTATCGACGAATCGGGTAGCGGCAGCTCCTCGTCAAACACCAGCGCCGTGGAGGAAAGCTCGCCTGCCGGCCAGTTCACCGCTCCCTGCCCCGCCGGCATGAAGGCAAAGGTGCGCTCCGTGTCATGACGGAACCGCTCCAGAAACGGCACGGCGTAACCGAGGCCGACCAGCCTTTCCTCCGGCAAAGGCGGCCAGAGCGTTGAAAGCGCCATGGTGATCGCCTGCTCGGCCGAGCGGCCTAGCGGGGAATGATAGAATTCGCGCAGATCGACGATATCGGTGTTCATGGGCGAGAATGTAGCATCAGGCGGTTGGACTTCAAGGCGTCTGCGCCTACATTGAAATTCAGGCGGACAAATGCGCCGGCCAAGGCCGGCAAATGGAGAGGACCACGATGAAACCTTTGGAAATAGACGTCTTTCTTTGCCGCAGTGATAATTTTGGCGTTCTGCTGCACGATCCAGAAAGCGGGGCGACCGCCGCGATCGATGCGCCGGAGGAAGGCCCCATCCTGCAGGCTCTTCATGGGCATGGCTGGAAGCTCACACATATCTTCACCACCCATCACCATCAGGACCATGTGGAAGCCAATCTGGCGCTGAAGGACAAATTCCAGTGCGAAATACATGGCCCACATGATGAGGCGATTGCGATCCCCGGTCTCGACCGTTCCCAGGCCGATGGCGACGAGTTCGAATTTGCCGGACGGCGCGTTCAGGTCATTGCCACACCCGGTCATACGGCGGGGCATATCTGCTACTACCTTCCCGATGACGGCCTGCTGTTTGCAGCCGATACGCTGTTCGCCATGGGTTGCGGTCGCCTGTTCGAACGTACGGCAACAGATATGTGGCACTCTTTCCAGAAGTTAATGGCGCTGCCGGATGACACGAAAGTCTATTTCGGCCACGAATATACACTTTCGAATGCCCGTTTCGCGCTCACCGTCGATCCTGATAACGCGGCTCTAATCGAGCGCGCCGAAAGCGTCGAAAAGGCGCGGCAGGCGAATGAATTCACCATTCCCACCACCATCGGGCTGGAAAAACAGACCAACCCTTATATGCGGGTGGCCGATGCCGGCATCCGCGGTCATCTTGGCCTTGAAGGCGCAACCGATGCCGAAGTCTTTGCCGAAATCCGCACACGCAAGGACAATTTCTGATGGGCGCCGATCTGTCTTCGGCAGCGATCATTCGCGAACTGGAACTGGAGCCGCACCCCGAGGGCGGCTTTTACCACCAGACATTTCGCGACAAGGCAGGTGGTGAGCGCGGCCATTCGACGGCGATCTATTATCTTCTGGAAAAGGGGACGCGCTCGCACTGGCATCGCGTCACCGATGCGGTGGAGGTCTGGCACTATTATGCCGGCGCTCCGATCACCCTGCATCTTTCCGAAGATGGCAGGGAGGTACAGACCTTTACCCTCGGCCCCGACATTCTGGAAGGCGAGCGCCCGCAGGTGATCGTGCCTGCCAATTGCTGGCAATCGGCAGAAAGCCTCGGCGACTTCACCCTCGTCGGCTGCACCGTCTCGCCGGGTTTCGCCTTTTCAAGCTTCGTGATGGCCGAACCCGGATGGTCGCCGGGCGATACGCCGTAACTGCATCAACCGCCATATTTGGTGGCGGTGATGTAGACTTGGCCTACCCGCGTCGGAATGACGGCGTAGACCGGGGCATAGACATCCATATTGTCGGATTTGGCAAACCAGATCTCCATGGAAATGGATTTCAGGTATTCGATATCCTTGCGGCCCTGGCGATAACCCGACTTCGGCACGTAACGCGCCTTGCAGACCACGGCATCGCCGCTGAAGCCATTCGTCTTGAAGGGCTTGGTGCCGCTGGGGCTCAACACCAGATCCAGCCGCGATTCACCGTCATAGATCGGCAGGCGCGACGGGCAGATGCGGCCGCCGGCGGGAATGATGAGGCCAGAGATTGGATCGAGGACGGAGCGCAGGTCGCCGTCCTTCACATTCACCCAATTGTCCGGCCGCGCCTTCGGCTCCGGTTTCACCGTCGTCGATGTGACGTTGCCGTTACGATAGACCACATCATAGGTCCGCACCCGCTTGCCGTCCTTGTAAACAAGCGAATATGTATTCGCCTGCAGCCGATGGCCGCGTTTGGCACCCGAAATCGTCGTCTTGCCGGAAATATCCGCCAGAACGCTTGCAAGCCCTGCTGAGCTGAAGGAACCGGAAATCGAATAGTTCGGGCCGTTCATGCGAGTCGAAAAACTCGCCTTGGCAATTGGCAGAATACCGAGATTGATGCTGTATTCGCTTGTATGGCGGGCTTCGGCGGCGAGCGAGGGAGATACGCCTGCAAACGCCATTGTCACAGCCATGAAAATGCTTTTTCCTCTGGCAATCATTTGGATATCACCTTAAAAGAGGCGCGGAAGCGGCCTTATGGGGCGATCATATACGCCGACTTGTGGCAATAAAAAAGCGGATGCCGGTTGAAAACGCCGGAATTTCCTTTCATTTGCTCGCGAGCGGCTTGACTGTTAAGTCCCGTCTGACTATAGAACCGCAACTTTCCAATCATGGCCAGTTGGATTGCCACCACGGTTTTGCCGGTGGCGAGCCAGTGGTGAAACAGACAAACGAAATAGGTGTACCCATGTCCCGTGTATGCGAATTGACCGGCAAGGGCGTCCAGACGGGCAACAACGTCAGCCACGCCAACAACAAGACCAAGCGCCGGTTCCTTCCGAACCTCTGCCAGGTTACGTTGATCTCCGATGCTCTCGGCCAGCGTTTCCGCCTGCGTGTTTCCGCAGCAGCTCTGCGCTCCGTTGAACATCGTGGCGGCCTCGATGCCTTCCTTCTGAAGTCCGGCGAAAACGAACTGAGCATGCGCGCTCGTCTCCTGCGCCGCCAGATCGCCAAGAAGACGGCCGAAGCTGCTTAATTAGCGGTTTCGACATCACTGATATTCAGAAGGCTTGAATGGCTTTTGCCGCTCAAGCCTTTTGCTTGTTCTAATTCGGCTCCAACTGGTGGCATCACCCAGGATAAAAAAATGCCCTACCTGCGCTACACGCTCATTTACGTTCTGCTGATGACACTGGTGGTCGTCGCGTCCAATATTCTGGTGCAATACCCGCTTTCCGGATCGCTGTTCGGCGTCAATCTCGGCGATCTTTTGACCTGGGGTGCCTTTACCTATCCGGTCGCCTTCCTCGTCACAGACCTTACAAACCGCCAATTCGGGCCGTCAGTCGCGCGACGCGTCGTACTTGCCGGTTTTATTGTTGGTGTCACACTGTCCTTCTGGACCTCGATCCCGCGTATCGCCGTTGCCTCCGGCACCGCCTATCTGATTGGCCAGCTGCTCGATATTTCCGTATTCAACCGCCTGCGCCGCCAGCGCTGGTGGCACGCACCGCTTGCCGGCTCCATGCTGGGTTCGGTGCTGGATACCGCGCTGTTCTTCTCCATCGCCTTTGCTGCGAGTTTCTCCTTCGTCGGTCCCAACGATGCCTTCGCCATTGAAAATGCCCCCGTGCTCGGCATCTTCGCTCTGGAGGCACCGCGCTGGATTTCCTGGGCGCTCGGCGACCTCTCGGTGAAGATCCTCGTCGGCCTCGTGATGCTACTGCCCTACGGCGCACTGATGAACACGCTGAAGCCGATGCCAAAGGTCGCCAAATCGGGCTGACACCATTGTCATCCAAGGTTTAAGGCTGGGGTGAGAGCGTGGATCGAATCGCGCTTGCAAACCAGCCGACTGCGTTGCAGTCTGCGGTCCGTGGCACAGATCAGAGGCAGGCAGATATGCAGATCAATGACGTTATCGATATTGTGGAGGCCGCCAGCGCCACGCTTTCAGGCTCCACCTTCAACGACGTCAATCTGTCGGGTACGGTGTTCAACGACGTCAATCTCGCCGGAACCAGCTTCAACCAGATCAACTTTTCCGGCGCGTCATTTACCGACAGCAACATGTCCGGCTGGTCGATCGACGATGTTAATCTTTCCGGTCTCAAACTGAGCAACGCCAACCTGTCCGGCGCGCATATAACAGGATGCCGAATGACCGGGATGAAGATCGACGGCATTCCCGTCGAGGATCTGATGGCTGCCTACAAGGCGGCGCAGCAGGTGTGAACCTTCACTCCACCAGCTTGAATTCCAACATCAGATTGCGCTGGAGAAATGAGTGATTGTCATCGGAAACGATGATGAGGCGTGTGGAACCATCAGGCCCCTTCACCACATCCATGCCTTCCATATTATCGATCTGGTAGACCATGCCTGCTTCCAGCAGGATTTCGCCATCCACCACCGCGCCTGGCCTGATATCGGCAGCCTTGATGCGGCGGATGCGCATCCCCACCCCTTCAGCGAAATTGAAGCGACGCTCCAGAAGCAGCAGGTCGCCATTGGGCAGGAAAGCGCCGTCCGTCACGTCGAATGAGGGGTGATGGGTGACCGCGAATGTGCCCTTCAACGGGCCTTCCAGTATGGCGGCGAGAAGATTGCCGTCGGCATCGATGCTTTTCTCAGCCACCACGACAAGGGCACCGGCAAGCGGCGAATCGGCCGGCGAGACCGCAAGGGCCTCCATGCCGCCATTGTGGCGCAGTTCGCTGTTGGGAATGAGATGAGGCAGGCGGCTGAGCGGCTTTGAGGTCTCGAACCCCGGATCGGGATAGGCGTCGATCCTGTGCCGCTGCTCGTAGCTGACGAATACCTTGCCATCCCGCAGCGCCAGACCTTCCGCATCCATTTCCATCTTGCGGGAGGGTTCACGGCCGCTGGCATCCAGCATGGCAGTGATACGCACGTCAGCCAACCCGGACAGCGCGCCCGACGGGCCGCGTGCGATCTTGCCTGTGAGCCAGTGGCCGGTATCCAGCACGGCAACGAATTCCTGCCCGTTTGGGCGAAAGCGGATGGAGGATATGGCACCGAATAGTTTTTCCGGCGTGCTCATCACCATGCCGCCGATAAATTCCAGCTTGCCGAAACGCCTGGCGCTGGTGCCAACCTCGAAGCCTGACAACAGACGAACGCTGACCGGAACATCGATGGTCGACGCGCCAATGGGAACCGGAACAAGCGCTGCGACCGCAAGAGCTGCAGCCATCGCCAGCGATTTACAGGAAAGAAAAGCCCGGCCCCGCCTATCCCGCACGGCGAACCTTGCGGGACGAGCTGGCGGTATTGGTATCCTCGAAGAGAGCAGCAAGCTGTTCGGTCATCGCGCCAGCCAGTTCGTCCGCATCCACGATCGTCACGGCGCGACGGTAATAACGCGTCACATCATGGCCGATACCGATCGCCAGAAGCTCCACCGGCGAACGTGTCTCGATCTGTTCGATAACGGCGCGCAGGTGCCGCTCCAGATAATTGCCCGCATTGACCGACAGCGTCGAATCGTCCACCGGCGCACCGTCCGAAATCATCATCATGATCTTGCGCTGCTCGGGGCGACCGATGAGGCGGTTATGCGCCCACATCAGCGCTTCGCCGTCAATGTTTTCCTTCAGCAGGCCTTCACGCATCATCAGGCCAAGATTGCGCCGTGCACGCCGCCAGGGTGCATCCGCCGACTTGTAGATGATATGGCGCAAATCATTGAGCCGACCCGGCGAGCCGGGTTTGCCGCTGGCCAGCCATTGCTCACGCGACTGACCGCCCTTCCACGCCTTGGTGGTGAAGCCGAGAATCTCCACCTTCACACCCGACCGTTCCAGCGTACGCGCAAGAATATCGGCGCAGGTGGCCGCAACCGTGATCGGGCGACCACGCATCGAACCTGAATTGTCGATGACGAGCGAAACCACCGTGTCACGGAACTTGGTGTCGCGCTCCTTCTTGAAGGAGAGCGGCTGCATGGGATCGATGATAAGCCGCACGAGGCGAGCCGGATCGAGATAACCCTCTTCCAGATCGAAATCCCACGAACGGTTCTGCTGCGCCATCAGGCGGCGCTGCAGCCGGTTCGCCAGACGTCCGACGGCGCCCTGAAGATGGGCGAGCTGTTTGTCGAGAAACGCGCGCAGGCGGTCAAGCTCCGCCTCGTCGCACAGTTCCTCGGCGTGGATTTCCTCGTCGAATTCCTGGGTGAAGATGCGGTAGTCGACCTTCTCGTTGAAATCGTCGAAGGGGCTGTTGGGGCGGCGGGTCTCGCCGGGCGTCTCGGAATCCTCATCGAGATCGTCGGACATTTCCTCGTCCGACATCTCGGCGCCGTCCATCTCGCCTTCTTCCATCTCCTCCTGCGAGGCCTCGCTTTCATCAGCGGGCGTCGCATCGGAACCGGCTTCTTCCTCGACCTGTTCTTCTTCGGTCTCGTTGGTGCGCGGCTGCTCCTCGTCGGATTCTGCCTCCTGGCTTTCCGGCTCGTTATCGTCGTCGCCGAATTCCTCCGCCATCTGCATGGAGGTCAGCATCTTGCGCACCAGCCGCGAAAAAGCCTTCTGGTCGCCAATCACCTTGGAAAGGTCGCTCAAGTCGCCGGCGGCCTTGTCCTCGATGAAGTCGCGCCACAGGTCGAGAACCTTGCCGGCACTGGCCGGTGGCTTTTCGCCGGTCAGCTTCTCGCGCACCAAAAGGGCGACGGCTTCGGCAAGCGGTGCATCGTCCTTGGTGTTGATGCCCGAAAAATTCGCCTTGGCATATTTTTCCGTGTTCATGGCCTGAATGTTGGAGGCCATGCCCGGCATGCGCAGTGCACCGATGGATTCCACCCGCGCCTGCTCAACAGCGTCAAAGATCAACCGCGCCTCGGCACCCTGCGGCGACATCACCGCATGGGTGTCGGCGTCATGGCAGGCAAGGCGAAGCGCCATGGAATCGCCAAGGCCACGGGTGACGGCGATTTCCTGCGCGGTGGGTTTCTTGGAAATTTCCGGCAGGCGCATGCGCTCTCCGGCAAGGCCAGGCCGCTCATTGGCGAAAACGACCTCAACCTCTGCATCGCCGGCAACCGATCGCACACATCCGGCAATCGCCTGACGCAACGGTTCGGTATCGACCGCCGTACCCGGTTTTGCTCTGGAATTGTCGCCGCGCGCTGCCATTGTCTTTCCTGTCAGTTGTCGACGCTTCGGAGCCGCCCATCCAAGGATGCGCGGCCCGCCGGCGTCTTCAAGTCATCGGTGATGTTCTCCGGACAAGCCGGGGAAGATCAGGCGCTGAGAACGATGTTCGCAGCACTTTCCTTCAGCTCGACGCCGAAAGCCCGCTGATATTGTTCGGCAACCAGCGTGCGCTCCAGTTCGTCGCACTTGTTGAGGAAGGTCACGCGGAACGCAAAGGCGAGATCGCCAAAGATTTCCGCATTTTCCGCCCAGGTAATGACGGTACGCGGGCTCATGACCGTGGAAAGGTCGCCGTTGACGAAGGCCGAACGGGTAAGATCGGCCACACGCACCATCTTGGAGACGGTTTCGCGACCCTTCGGGTTGTTGAGGCTCTTTACCTTGGCGGCAATGATGTTCACCTCCTGCTCATGCGGCAGGTAGTTCAGCGTGGTGACGATGGACCAGCGGTCCATCTGCGCCTGGTTGATCTGCTGCGTGCCGTGGTAAAGGCCAGTCGTGTCGCCGAGGCCGACCGTGTTGGCGGTCGCAAAAATGCGGAAGGCGGGGTGAGGACGGATAACGCGGCTCTGGTCGAGCAGCGTCAGGCGGCCCGAGGATTCCAGCACGCGCTGGATGACGAACATCACGTCCGGGCGACCGGCATCGTATTCGTCGAAGACCAGCGCGACATTGTGCTGGTAGGCCCAGGGCAAAATGCCGTCCTTGAATTCGGTGACCTGCTTGCCGTCTTTAAGGACGATGGCGTCCTTGCCGACGAGGTCGATACGGCTGACGTGGCTGTCAAGATTGACGCGCACGCAGGGCCAGTTCAGGCGGGCAGCTACCTGCTCAATGTGGGTGGACTTGCCCGTGCCGTGAAAGCCGGAAACCATGACGCGTCGGTTGTGAGCAAAACCAGCAAGAATAGCGAGCGTCGTATCGCGGTCGAAAAGATAGTCGGGATCAAGGTCGGGCACATAGGCGTCGCCCTGCGAATAGGCGGGAACCCGCAGATCCGTATCAATGCCGAAAACCTCCCGCACGGACACCGTCGTGTCGGGCAGGTTGGAAATATCAAGGTCGATTTTGCTCATCACGTCTCCAAGGCGGGCGGCGGCCACCCGGCCACATCATCAATCAGGCGGTAAACACGAACGTTGGCTTAGCAGAAACCTGACTGCTTTAACAATTGATATGCTTGAACAACAGCCCGAAAACGTTCTTCCGAGCCGCGATCGCCACCATTAGCATCAGGATGGTGCTTTTTGACAAGCTCCTTATAGCGCCTTTTTATCTCTTCCTGCTTTGCACCCGCAGAAAGGCCGAGCGTATCGAAGGCTTTCGCCTCCAGCGTCTTCAACTTGCGGTCCTGCTGCAGGCGCTGGCCGCCGGCCTTTGCCCCGTTTGCAAAACCATTCGTGAAGCCAAAAGGATCGCGGATGCGGGCATTGGCCGCGCCCGCCGCGCCGGAACGCAGCGTGGAGTGCAGCGGGCTGTCGCGCGCAGTCTTGTTCACGCCAACCGTCCAGGTGGGACGATGGCCGGTGATCGCTTCCTTCTGGTAACGGGCGATCTCGGTGTCAGACAGGCCGGAGAAATAATTATAGCCCTTATTGTATTCCTTCACATGCTCGAAACAGAACAGGAAGAATTGCCCCTCGGCATTGCGGCCGACAGGTGCACGGTGAGCGCCCGGCTTGTCGCATCCGTCCCACTGGCAGGTCGGGGCCTGAACCTCAGGTTCCCTGTCCCTTTTTCTGCGTGTACGGATGCGGTCGAAATATTTCGAATCCAGTTTCATGATGCCCTGATTATGGGGTGCGAAAAGGCGCACAACAAGAATTGACAAAGCGGAATGTTGCAGGCTTTTAGGTAGCCCCTTTTAAAGACCAGCCAACAGGATTGGAGCCCATCGCATGTCCCTGCGAGAACGCATAGAAACAAAGCTTCGGCAGAGCTTTTCGCCGGAACGCCTGGTGGTGATCGATGAAAGCCAGATGCATGCCGGCCATCAGCCGGACATAACCGGCACCGGCGAGACGCATATGCGTGTTCAGATAGTGTCTGAAAGCTTCGCAGGCAAGTCACGCATTGAGCGCCACCGGGCGATCAATGCACTTTTGAAACCGGAACTCGACGCCGGGCTGCATGCCCTCGCCATCGAGGCGGCGGCGCCGGGGGAGCCGACGCGGTTCTAGCCAACGCGCGCCTTAAGCCTCAGCCGGGATGCTTTTCCGACAGGAAAGACTGCACCTCGGACGTCGCGACATCGTCGGCCACGAAGGACTGGCCGATGCCGTGGGTGAGGATGAAGGTGAGCTTGCCGCCCTTGACCTTCTTGTCCTGCGCAATTGCCGCCATCAGCATCTCGACCGGCGGCAGTTCACCTGGAATATCCTTCATTGACACTGGCAGACCAACCGCCTTGAGATGCGCTTCAACGCGCGCGGCATCATCAGGGCTTGCAAGGTTGAGGCGGGCGGAAAACTGGTGCGCCAGCACCATGCCGATGGCGACACCTTCGCCGTGCACCAGCCGCTTGCTGTCATAATTCGTTGCTGCCTCCAGCGCGTGGCCGAATGTGTGGCCGAGGTTAAGAAGGGCGCGTACGCCGTTTTCCTTCTCGTCGGCCACCACCACATCGGCCTTCACCTGGCAGCTTGTGGCAATCGCCTGGATGCGGGCGGGACCGCCGGTGCGGATTTCATCCCAGTTCTTTTCCAGCCAGAAGAAGAAGTCCGGCTTGTCGATCAAGCCGTATTTCACCACCTCGGCGTAACCGGCGCGGAATTCGCGCTCGCTCAGCGTATCGAGCACCGCCGTATCGGCCAGCACCAGATCGGGCTGATGGAAAACGCCGACAAGGTTCTTGCCTTGGCGGGTATTGATGCCCGTCTTGCCGCCGACGGAGGAATCCACCTGCGACAGAAGCGAGGTCGGTATCTGCACGAAACGCACGCCGCGACGCACGATGCCCGCCGCAAAACCGGCGAGATCGCCGATAACACCGCCGCCAAGCGCAATCACCGCATCGTTGCGCTCCACCCGTGCGGAGAGAACGGCATCGCAAACAGTGACCAGATGTTCGAAGCTCTTGGTCTTCTCGCCCGCAGGCAAGGTCAGCGAAACGGCCTCGATGCCATCCGTCTGCAGGCCGTCCATCAGGCCTTCGAGGTAAAGCGGTGCAACATGCTCGTCAGTGATGATAGCGGCACGCCTGCCCTTCAGCCGCGACGAAATCTCGCCGCCCGCCCTGCCGATCAGGCCCGGTCCGATCAGAATGTCGTAAGCGCGCTCACCGAGCGGCACATGGACAAGACGTTCGTCGGTGTGGATTTCGGAAGGCGTCATGATGCTCAGTCTTTCTGTTCAAGGCCGGCGATGGCGGCCAGCACTTCGGTCACGATGATCTCCTTGCGGACATCGCGGGATTCGATGGTCAGATCCGCTTCCGCATAGATCGGATACCGTTTCTCCATCAGGGCCGCCAGCGTGGCCTTGGGGTTTTCGGTCTTGAGAAGCGGGCGATGATCGCGCTTGTTGACCCTTTCCCACAAAACCTCGATATCGGCCTTCAGCCACAGCGACACACTGCCGCGCGTGATGTGCCGGCGGGTATTGTCGTTGATGAAGGCGCCGCCGCCGGTAGAAATGACCTTGGGGCCACCGCGCAGCAGCCGCTTGACGACCCGCGTTTCCAGCGCCCGGAACTCCTCCTCGCCATAGGTGGCGAAAAGTTCGGCTATCGTCATGCGGGAAACACGCTCGATTTCGACATCCGTGTCGATGAAGGAGACCTTGAGCTGCTGGGCGACCATGCGACCGATCGCGGACTTTCCAGCCCCCATCAGTCCGACAAAGACGACGTTGCGCCCGGCGAGCTTGGCCCGCGCTTGCTCCCCGAGTGTGACCGGGACAGATAAATTCTTTTCATTCATAAAATTGAAAGCCCGTTTGGCATGGATATCTGCAAATGTTTACGAAGCGTCAAGCCAAATTGCTGACTGAATTGCGTTGAATCACATTCATCGCCGCATGCGGCAGCGGCGGACTACCGCTTTTTGATCTTGTCGCCGCTTTCGCTGCACCGCATATACATTCAGACTGCCACCCTCACGGAGCCGCCATGCCAACCCTCTTCCGCTTCACGATGATACTGGCAACCATCGCGGGGCTGATCTATGGCGGCATGGTGCTGCTGGTCATGTTCGTCAAGCCCAATGATCGCGAGGTGACGGTGCGCATTCCTTCCGAGCGGCTGAACCCGCCGTCGGCGGAGCCGGCAAGGCGCACCCCATGAGTAGCAAAGAGATGAGCGGGCGGGACGGCGCGCGGCTCGAAAGTTTTCTGGAAATGATGAGCGCCGAACGGGGTGCCGCCGCCAATACGCTCTCTTCTTACGAACGCGACCTTTCCGATCTGCGTGAATTTCTCGGTGGCCGAGGCCAGTCCTTGATGGAAGCCGCCACGGCCGACTTGTCCGCCTATCTTACCCATCTTTCCACTCAGGGCTTTGCAGCCACGTCGCAGGCAAGACGCCTGTCTTCCATGCGGCAATTCTACCGGTTCCTCTATTCTGAAGGACTTCGCGGCGACGACCCGACCGGTACCATCGATGCGCCCAAGAAGGGCCTCACCTTGCCCAAGACGATGAGCGTCGCGGACGTGACAAAACTTCTTGGCATCGCTGCTGAAGAGGCCGCCTTAACCGGCCCCGGCCAGCTTGCCCGCATCCGCATGCATCTCCTGCTCGAACTTCTCTACGCGACCGGCATGCGCGTCAGCGAACTCGTTTCGCTGCCGGTCAAGGTTTTGCGCCAGGAGGGACGCTTCCTGATGATCCGCGGCAAGGGCAACAAGGACCGCATGGTGTTGCTGTCTCGCGCGGCCATCGAGGCGATGGAAAAATACGACGCGGCCAGGAAGTCGCTCGTACCTGAGAAAAGCAGGACGCCCGCGTCCCCCAAAAAGGCTGACAGTCCGGAAAGTCCGTGGCTGTTTCCTTCAAACAGCAAGGAAGGGCATCTGCCGCGACAGGTTTTCGCCCGCGACCTGAAGGACATTGCCATTCGAGCGGGCCTCAATCCCTCGGCGGTGTCACCGCATGTCCTGCGCCACGCCTTTGCCAGCCACCTTCTGCAGAACGGCGCCGACCTGCGCGCCGTGCAGGAACTGCTCGGCCATTCCGACATTTCCACGACACAAATCTATACACATGTGCTGGAAGAACGCCTGCAAGAGCTGGTACAAACACATCACCCCCTTGCCAAACAGGGCAAAAACCTTGATTAGAGCGACCGGAACCGCCGGATAATCCGGCTCAAACCTTGCGCAAAACGATCGGAAACGGATCTCATGCACAATTATCTCGACTTCGAAAAACCTATCTCGGACCTTGAAGGCAAGATCATCGAGCTGAAGAAGCTTGCCGATGAAGACGAGAGCATAGACACCTCGGAGGAGATCAATCGCCTGGAATCACGCGTCAATGACGCGATGCAGGATATCTATTCCAAGCTGAACGCCTGGCAGAAAACGCAGGTCGCGCGCCATCCGCATCGCCCGCATTTCGTCGATTACGCCAAGGCGCTGTTCACGGATTTCACGCCGCTTGCAGGCGACCGCAAATTTTCCGAAGACGCTGCCATTCAGGCAGGCCTTGCCCGCTTTAATGGCCAGCCCGTCGCCATTATCGGCCAGGAAAAGGGCAATGACACCAAAAGCCGCCTGAAGCACAATTTCGGCAGCCCGCGCCCGGAAGGTTACCGCAAGGCGATCCGCGTGCTGGAACTGGCTGACCGCTTCTCGCTGCCGGTCGTGACCCTCATCGATACCGCTGGTGCCTATCCCGGCGTCGGCGCAGAAGAGCGCGGTCAGGCAGAAGCCATCGCCCGCTCGACGGAAATGTGCCTCAACGTCAAGGTGCCTATCGTCTCCGTCGTCATCGGCGAAGGCGGCTCGGGCGGCGCAATCGCGATCGCCACGGGCAACCGCGTCTACATGCTCGAACATGCGATCTATTCGGTGATTTCGCCGGAAGGTGCCGCTTCCATTCTCTGGCGCGATTCGACCCGTGCCAAGGAAGCCGCGACCAACATGAAAATCACCTCGGAAGATCTGAAGTCGCTTGGCGTCATCGACGGCATCATTCCCGAGCCGATGGGCGGCGCGCATCGTGATCCGGCGGCCGTGATTGGTGCCACCGGCGACATTATCGCCAAAGCGCTCGCCGATCTTTCGCAGCGCTCGGGCACGCAGCTGCGCGCCGAACGCCGCCAGAAATTCCTGGATATCGGCAGAAACCTTTAGAGCGTTTCCAGTAAAAGTGCGCAGCGGTTTACGTCCGGAAATGCGCAAAAAGAGGGAGTTAGATTTTTTTGGCGGATCGAAGAAAAGCCAAAACAATCTAGCTCCAGCCTTATTTTCCTTGAATCTCGCCCCAACTCGGCCATAGTCCGGTCACATCAACAGATGTATCGGCGGCCGCAGGGGCGGGTCCGATTTGAGTTAAGAAGATGTAAACGGTTAATACCGTATTTAAAATACACGCGGGACGGTGTAGAACTCCGTCGCCCGTGCCATCGTCTTTCGGATCAGATCATGCGTTTGACACATTTTGCACTTCTCGCCTGCACCGCGCTCATTCTCAGCGGCTGCAACGATACGCTCGAAACCGTCGAACGCGACGTCTCCCACGTTAAAAACAAGGTTGATTACCCGCTTTCTCCGTCCATTCTTGCCGAGATCGACAAGAAGAACATGGATCGCACCTCGCCGATCATGATCCGCATCTTCAAGGAAGAAGGCGCGTTGGAAATCTGGAAGGCCAAGCGCGACAACCGCTTCGACAAGATTGCCGAATACCAGATTTGCGCCTGGTCCGGCAAACTCGGCCCCAAGGTGAAAGAGGGCGACCGGCAGGCACCGGAAGGTTTCTACAACCTGACGCCCGCGCACCTCAATCCCAACTCTAAATATTACCTCGCCATCAACACCGGCTTTCCGAACCGCTACGATGCCGCCAACGGCCGCAACGGCACCAATCTGATGATCCATGGCGCCTGCTCGTCCTCCGGCTGCTATTCGATGACGGACGCGCAGATCCTTGAAATCTACGGTTTCGCCCGCGACGCCTTCAAGGGTGGCCAGAAGACCGTTCAGCTGCAGGCCTTTCCCTTCCGTATGACCGCGGAAAACATGGCCCGCCACCGCCAGAGCGAACATCTCGATTTCTGGAAGATGCTGAAGGTCGGTTACGACAATTTCGAAGTCACGAAACGCCCGCCGGAAGTGAATGTCTGCGAGAAGAAATATGTCTTCAACCAGCAGACCGAAGGCGGCACGTTCAACGCATCTGCGCAATGCCCCGCCATGAGCACGCCGCCGGCACTGGTGAGCGCGCTTTCGAGCTACGAAAAGACCTATGATCTCGCCTATGAAAAGGCGATGAAGAAATATGACGGGATGGCCTGGTACGACCCGAGCGAGGCGGAGCGCAAGGCGCTGGTTGCCGAAAAGCGCAAGGGCCGCGAACCCGCTTATGCTCCGACAGGCTCGGCGCTGAAGGCCGGCAAGCTGATGAAGGAAACGGAATATGCCGCGTTGATGGAGAAGAAGGCGCAGCAGGTGACCTCGTCTTCCCCGGCGACCACCGCAACCGCGTCTTCTCTGCGGACGCCGCATCCTTCGGCGACCCAGCCCGCAGCTCCGCAATCGAACCCTGCCCCGGCGGCCCCGACAATGGTTGCCGCTGCTACGCCTGCGGCTTCGGGGCCTGGTCAGAACGGAACTGCCGCCCAGGTCCCTGTGCCGGCCATGAACCCGCTCGCTTTTTCCGCAGCACCGCCAGCGGAAGCGCCGGAAAAGAAGCCGTTCTGGAAGTTCTGGGCCAAGGAATGACTGACACGGCTGACATAGTTTTCGACTTGAGGGGGCTTAAATGCCCCCTTCCGGTTTTAAGAAGCCGTAAAAAACTCTCTGGCCTGCAGGCGGGCGATGTTCTTGTTGTAGAGACGACCGACCCGCTGGCGGTTATCGATATTGCCCATATGTGCAACCAGGATGGGCATAGCCTGGTTGAAACTACGACGTTGACCAAAGGACACCGATTCAGGATCGTGAAGGGAGCGTAATTACCCTCGCTGCCGAGAATACTCCACTCGATCTCCCCATTGAGGGTGAGATACTCGACAAGGTAAAGGGGTGCCCCGCCCGCGGGTTTCAACCACCGTTTTGCGACCTAAAACCTCAACCCCGAAACCGCCAGCGGATTGTCCGTCATCGCCTGCCTGTCCGGACGGTCGATGCCCGGCGTGCCGGTGAACGCAGCAAACAGGTCCTGCACGAACGCCTCCGGCAAATCCTTGGTAATCAGCACCATGCGCGTGCGCTGGTCAGACGGGTCCGGCCATGCCGCGAGGCGCTCGGGTGTGTGGAAAATGTTCTGTACCCCGTGCAGCACAAGGGGTCGGTCCGGATTGTCCGACAGCTTGACGACGGCCTTCATCCGCAACAACTTTTCCCCATGCGCCGAACGCAGCAAGTCCACGAACATGTCGATTGCCATCGGGGCTATCGGCTGGTCGTGAATGATCGAGAAGGAACGGATCGACGCGTCGTGCCGGTTCACATCGTGGTGGTGATGGTGGCCATCGTGGTCGCCATGATGGTGGTGGTCATGATCGTGGTCGTGGTCGTGGTGATCGTGTTCCGCCTCTTCCCCCAGCCAGCGGCCGACATCGGCATTTTTGCTGCCGGGATCGTAAAGACCGTTATCCAGCAGTGCGGTAGCACTCCAATCCGCCCGATCACCATCCTCGATCGTCGCGCGCGGGTTTAGCGCCTGAAGGCGGGCCGTCAGCGTGGAAATTGTGGAAGCATCAGCAAGCGCGCGCTTCGTCATCACCAGCCGGTCGGCCACCGCCGCCTGCTTCACCGCTTCCTCGTGATTATCGAGTGTGGACAGGCCGTTCACGGCATCCACAACCGTAATGATGCCGTTCAGAACGAAATTCTGCGCAATCACCGGGTTGCCCATGACAGACTGCATGACGGGAGCGGGATCAGCAAGACCGGTGGTTTCGATCACGACCCGCTTCACCGGCTTCAGCTTGCCGGTCTGGATGCCGTCCATCAGTTCCGCCAGAGTATCCACCAGCTCGCCGCGAACGGTGCAGCAAAGGCAGCCTTCCGCCAGTTCGATGATGCCCTCGCCTGCACTTTCAACCAGCATATGGTCGATGCTGACATCGCCGAATTCATTGATGATGATCGCGGCGTCGCTCATATCGGGGTCTTTGAGAAGCCGGTTGAGCAGCGTCGATTTTCCGGCGCCGAGAAATCCGGTGATGATGGAAACCGGTATGCGATCGCGAGACATGTCTTGCCTGTATGTTGATGGCCGCTCCGGCAGATCGTTGGACGAGATTAGATCCGGAACCGCGCAATAATCACAAAAAATCGCCCGGGGCCTGAAGGCCACGAGCGACACTGTAATATCATAACAAACCGAAGCTGCGAATACAGATTCCGCGCAGCGTTCAGGCTTCGCGCGCGCCCTCATCCATAAAGAGTGCGGTTAGGCGAAATCAGAATGTTGGACGCGGGATCGGGATCGGCACGTTGGCCACTTGTCCCTTGGCGCTCGCACCCTTGGCGGTGTTGACCGCCACCGTCTCACTGCCGGGAATGAGACCCGCGAAAGAATATTCCGGCGGACGGGTCATTTCCGTAACGTAGGGCGAATGGATGACCATGCGGCCGGTCTCGTCGCGGCTTTCGCTGCGCACCTTGGCCGCCTTCGGATTGCAGATTTCGGCACTGACGTCGTTTACCTCGGCGGTATCGCCATAGGGTGCCAGCGAGGCGAGTGAAACGCCTTGGCCCGAGGGCGCCGTCAGTCCCATCTGCAGCAGATCAGCGGACTGGTCGGTTCGCCCGGCAAGGCTATCTGCCCCCAGCACCACAGTTATGACCGAACGGCCGTTGCGCACGGCGGAGGACACCTGGTTGAAACCGGATGCACAGATGAAGCCGGTCTTCATGCCATCTGCGCCATCAAAGCGGCCAACAAGCATATTGAAGTTGGCGTAGTCCTTCTTGCCGGTGGTTACACCTTCCAGCGAGAAATAATGGGCATATTCCGGGAATTCCCGCTTGATGATCAACGCCAGAAGCGCAAGGTCACGCGCCGTCGTATATTGGCCCTTGCCGGGCAGGCCGTTGGCGTTGATGTAACGGGTGGAGCTCATGCCCAGCCGCTGCGCCTGCGCATTCATCTGCGCCACGAAATTATCGCTGGTGCCGCCGATGGTTTCGGCAATCGCCACGGCGATATCATTGGCGGATTTGATGAGCAGCAGCTTCAGTGCGCTGTCCATCGTCAGCTTCTGGCCGGGCTTGAAATACATTTTCGAGGCCGGCTGGTCGGCGGCCTTCTTGCTCATCACCACTTCCGTCTGCGGGCTGAGCTTGCCGGCCTTCATCTGCGAAAAGGCGATATAGGCGGTCATCAGCTTGGTCAGCGAGGCCGGATACCACTTGCGGAACGCTTCCTGGTGGGAAATCACCTTGCCGGTTTTGACATCGACCACCATTTTCGGATTGGCATTCGCCACGGGTGCAGCGGCAACAAGGCCGGCGGTCATGATGGCAATGGCTGCGGAGAGCCGCCGGGCGGCGTTTGGCGATTTAAGATTCTGTGGCAAGGCTTATCCTCGAATTCCCGTCTTCAGTCAGGGAATGGCAATATTCACCATATATGTCCTAGCAATGGCAAAGTACATTGATTACGTCAATTATGCGGCGCACTATCCACCGCGGAGGATAGGCTTTTACGCCATGCCGCACCGATGAACCCAGGAATGAACGAATGCCGATTTTGAACAGAGCCGCCGAACTTCAGCAGGAAGTCAGCGAATGGCGGCGTCACCTGCATGAAAATCCCGAGATTTTGTATGATGTCGACAACACCGCAGCTTTCGTTGCGGACAAGCTGAAATCTTTCGGCGTTGACGAAATCGTGACCGGTCTTGGCCGCACGGGCGTGGTCGGCATCATCAGAGGCAATATTCCGGGCAATCGCACCATCGGCTTTAGGGCGGATATGGATGCTCTTCCCATCCTTGAGGAAACCGGCAAACCCTGGGCTTCCAAAACCGCAGGCGCCATGCATGCCTGCGGCCACGACGGCCACACCGCCATGCTGCTTGGCGCCGCCAAATATCTCGCGGAAACCCGCAATTTCGCCGGGTCCATCGCGGTTATCTTCCAGCCCGCCGAAGAAGGCGGTGCGGGTGCTCTCGCCATGGTCGAGGACGGCCTGATGGAGCGGTTCGGCATCGATGAGGTCTACGGCATGCACAATATGCCGGGTATTCCGCTCGGCTCGTTCGCCATCCGCAAGGGCGGCATCATGGCGGCACCGGACAAATTCTCGATCACGGTCAAAGGTCGTGGCGGCCATGCAGCCCAGCCGCACCGCACGATCGACCCGATCACGATCGGCGCACAGATCGTCGGCAATCTGCAGATGATCGCCTCGCGCAATGCCGATCCGATCCGATCCGTGGTCGTGTCCGTCACCCGCTTTCATGCCGGCTCCAGCCACAACATCATTCCCAACGACGCGCTGATTGCCGGCACGGTGCGTAGTCTGGACGAGACGGTGCGTGATCTCGCGCAGGATCGCATCAAGCAGATGGCGGAAGGCATAGCGCTAGCAAATGGAGCGGAAGCCGAGGTCGTCTATGAGCGTTATTGCCCGGTGACCTTCAACCATGCGGACGAGACCGACCACGCCATCCGCGTCGCCCGCGATGTGGCTGGTGACAAGAACGTCGACCCCGATGTCGACCCTTCCATGGCGGGCGAGGATTTTTCCTTCATGTTGAAGGAAAGGCCGGGTGCCTTCATCTTCATCGGCAACGGCGATTCGGCCGGCCTTCACAACCCTGGATACGATTTCAACGACGACGCCATCGCCTACGGCATTTCCTATTGGGTGAAACTTGCCGAGCAACGCCTGACGAACTGACTGCCGGGACGCAAAGAAAGCAGAGGAACAGATCGACCGCGATAAAGAACGCGGTTGATCCGCCGGCTACGGCAGGTTAAAGAGCAATTCAGTGTCCACGTAGCTCAGCAGGATAGAGCACAGGATTCCTAAGACAAATTGGGGGTTGCGCCCGGAAACGACGCAATCGATCTGCTCAAAGTCGGGGAAAGCTTCGCTGGTCTTCCAGCATGCCAATCCCGAGCCAAGCTCCGGAGAAATCCGGTGAAGGTGTAGAGACTGGATGGGCAGCACCTAAAAGCCGAAAGGCTCACGGTGAAGGGACAGTCCAGACCACGAACGTCCTATCCAATGGAGATGGGCGGCGGCTAAAGCCGAAGTGGTATGAATCCTGGGGTCGGAGGTTCGAATCCTCTCGTGGACACCATTTTCCTGTAAATTCAGTTTAAAACAATAATATAGAAAAGAGCGGAATGTCGTGACCCGCTTCACTGCTCGCCATGCGGCTCTAGTCCTAGACAAACATAATAGCTGTCCCGTTTCGGTCAGCGTGCACACCGGTATTTTCGAACGGCGACCGCATCGATTGGTCACGTTCGTTTTACCAATTAGCTCCGGTCTTTTGCGCGTTTGATCGCAAACACATCTCGTGCATCCACAAACAGCACCTATCTAAGATGCTCACACCCGATGAAGGAGACAGAATGATCAACGAATATGGCCCATACGTACAGATGGGAACGCTTGCAGAGCAGATGGCCACCCGATACCGGATGGACCCAAATCTCGCACTGGAACCGCACCTGTTGCACTATATGGAAGAAGTCGAGGTAAATATCGCCGCCGACAACTTCGATCATGTTGGGTTCATGGACAAGATCCGCAGCCGGCTGGAAATGACACTGGCGAAGACCGTCGACCCTCGATGCCGAGAATTCCTGCATGCGGTTGTGGCCGCACTTCAGGAGCGTATCGATCGTCATTCACTCGACGTTGCGTGATCGCCGTTCCTCCTTCCACGTTGCGTCAGGTCTCTGCAAATGAACTTCTATGACGCGGGCAAGAAGCTGCCTGCGACGCGGCGTTGAGCCGCGTGGTGCGCAAGCCGTCAAAAATTCACTCGATGAAAACGCGCACGCTCGAAGCGCGGCCATCGGCGTCGATCACGGTCAGCGTTGAAAACCCCTGCCCTTCCGGTCGCCATTCGCTGTTGCGGCGGACCGAAGCATCCGGGAGCGGCCTGCCGTTGGCAAGCCAGCGGAAGGGCGCGCGGCCGCCTTGCAGCTTCAGCACTAGCGGCGAAATGCCTGAATGGCTGGAGAGCTCCACCCTAGCCCCTTCCGGTGGATAGACGATGCGCGGCGCGCTTTCGCGCCTTGAGGCCGAAAGCAGGCCGCTTGCGGTCAATGTGAAACGCCGCTGGTTGGCGGGAAGGTCGCTCACGGCCACCCGCGCGACGCCAGAAGGTGCAGCAGGCATTGGCGTGATCGCCACGCCGGATTTCTCGAAAGCCTCGAAGAGGATCGGGGCTGCCGTCGCATAACCGGCAATGCCCGGGACGGCGCCGTTATCGGCACGACCGACCCACACGCCGATGACATGCCGCCCGTCATAACCTACCGACCAGGCATCACGGTAACCGTAGCTGGTGCCGGTCTTGTAGGCGATGCCGCGCTGCTTCATCCCGAGTGGCGGCAGCACACCGGACAGGATGTCGGAGACGTTCCAGATCGCACCGTCGGAAAACAGCCGATCTCCGGCAAGCCGTTGCGGCGCGGAGCGCACACCGTCCCCCAGCCGCACAGGGTCGCCGCCGCCGGCAAGGCCCGCATAAAGCTGCACCAGATCAACCAGCGAAATACCAGCACCTCCCAGCGCAATGGCAAGCCCCGGCGCCTCGGTGGTGGGAAGCACGAGCTTCACGCCCGCGCGGCGGAAACGCACCATCAGCGCAGACGGGCTGACAGCATCCAAAAGCTTTACGGCGGGCACATTGAGCGACAGTTGCAGTGCCTGCCTGATGCTGACATCACCCTGATAATGCATATCGAAATTACGCGGGCGGTAACCGGAAAAATCCGCCGGGCGATCCTCGATGATGGTTTCCTGCCCGATGAGACCATTTTCAAAGGCAAGGCCATAGATGAACGGCTTGAGGGTGGAGCCCGGCGAGCGCACGGCGCGGCTCATCTCCACGAAACCGCGCCTTGCAGTATCGAGATAATCAGCCGAACCAACTTCAGCCAGAATATCACCGGTCTGCGCGTCGGCCATGACGATGGCGACTGAGACCTTTTCTGTCAGCTTTTCCGCTGCATGGCGGGCAACGGCTTCTAGTTCCCGCTGGATCGGCAATCTGAGCGTCGAGTGCGCCTCGGTGGCATTGGGAAACTTCACGCGTGCGGCAGCCGCCATGTGCGGTGCATAGGCCGGCAGATCGCGCCGGTTGGCGGGAACGGCTGCAAGGGTCGCCCGCTCTGCTTCCCCTTCACCCACCACGCGTTCCACGGCAAGGCGCTGCAAAACCCTCTCCCGCGCCTGCCTTGCCGCATCCGGAAAGCGGTCCGGTCGGCGTTTCTCCGGCAATTGCGGCAGCGCAACCAGAAGAGCCGCCTCCGCCGTGTCGAGCCGGGCGGGCTCCTTGCCAAACCAGGCGAGGCTTGCGGCACGAACACCCTCAAGATTGCCGCCATAAGGCGCGATATTCAGATAAAGATCGAGGATTTCCGCCTTGTCGAGCCGTCTTTCGATCTGGAGCGCGCGCAATCCCTGCAGAAACTTCGCCGAAAACGACCGGTCGGTGCGCGGTTCGATCAGCCGCGCCACCTGCATGGAAAGCGTCGAGGCGCCGGAGACGATCCGGCCGTTGCTTGCCAATTGCCAGGCGGAGCGCAGCAGCGCCCACGGGTCAATGCCGTGATGGTCGTAAAAACGCTGGTCCTCATAAGCGATCAGCATGCGCAGGAACTGCGGATCGACTTCTGCAGCGCTGGTTTTCAGCCGCCAGCGGCCATCAGGTGTCGCAAATGCGCGCAGCAACCGCCCGTCTCTATCCAGCACCTCGAAGGACCGCTGCTGCGCAGCCTCCAGCGGTGGTGGATAGGCCTTGTCCAGCGCATCGAGACCGAAGGCCGCACCGCCTACAAGCAGAGCGGCCGACACGATGCCGACGATGATCGCCTTTTTTCGCCTCATGGGGTTGCCGAACGCACCTCCATGCGGCCCGTTGCCGTGCGGGCGGAAAATTGCGGCCGGTACATATCCTCGACCGAGGCCGCCGGATGATCATAAGTGCCTGGGGTGACGGCCCGGACCACATAGGCCAGCGTGATTTCCGAACTGTCGCCAGCCGTGCGGTCGAAGGCCGCAACGAACCGGTCGTAGCGGAATTCGGTATGCGCAGCTTCGGTTTCCGGCAACCAGTCGAAATTCGAAAGGGCGGCAGAATTGACGAGGCTCGGATTGTCGATCTCGAAACCGGAAGGCAGAAGGTCAGTCACGAGAATGCGTGCTTGCCAGTCATTTTTAGGCGTGACATTCAGCACCGCCACATAACGCTCGTTCTGCACGACCTCGCTCGCGTTCACCTCCTCGCCATCCATGGAATAATAGCTACGGGTAATAGTGAAGCCCTCGCCACCGGCGGCAAGCGGTTGTGCCGGGGGCGCGACCGTGGTGACCACCGCCGTGACCGGATCAGCCGACGCATTGGCGATCTTCAAGGGTGCCGCCAGCAATTCGTCGCCGGTCATCCGCTTGCCGAAACCGCCGGTCTGCAAATCGCCGTTCACATCAAGACGGATATCCTTGTCCTCACCTTTGACGGCGCGGGCGGCAAGCAGCATCCATGCCTGTTCTTGGGTGCTGGTATAGGGTTTCTTTTCCCATTCCTTCGCCACGGCACCTGCAAGTTGCGGCACGACGGCAGGAACCGGACGGCTTTCCGCCGCAAGCGCCAGCGTCGCTGCGCCATCACGCAGGGCGGAACCGTAATCCGCCCTTGCGAAGCTAACCTTGGTGGCACGGCTCGCCATATCGAGCGAGGCACCGAACACAGTCTTCGCGCGTGCCTGATCTCCATAAAGCGAAAGGGCTGCGGCAACCTGCGCCTTGGCAAGCGGTGTGGGGAAATCGGCAAGCGCCGTATCCGCATAATATCTGAGATCGTTGATCGCCGCCTTGCGGTTGCGCGCCAGAACGTAAAGCGAATAGGCGATCTCGTTGCCGCGATCCTTGACGTTGCTATCGTAGGAAAGACCGTTTTGCAGGTTGCTCAAAGCCTGCACCATCGCCTGTTCGGGAACATCGTAACCCTGCTCGCGCGCACGGGTCAGGAAGTCGCTGATATAGGCATCCAGCCACAGATCTCCGTAACCGGGAGACCAGAGGCCGAAACTGCCGGAACTCGACTGGAAGGACAGCACCCGGTAGATCGCCTCCTGCACGCGGCGGCGGGTATCCGGGTCCTCGGCAATGCCGCTATCCTTGGTCATTTCCGAGAGATAAAGCAGCGGCAAAGCGCGGCTCGTCGTCTGCTCGGCGCAGCCGTAAGGATATTTGTCGAGCATCATCACCAGCGCCGGAATATCGAAGGCTGGCGAGCGTGTGACGTTGACGGCGACGGACGAACCGAGAAGCATGCTATCGGCCAGAAGGTCGCCATTGATCGTCAGGCTGCTATTGGGCGCGATCTTGATTTCACGCCGCGTCGTGACCGGCAGAACGGCTGGACGCACGAGAACATTCAATACCTGCTCCAGCGAAAGACCGGCAGCATTGGAGACCTTGATGGTGATTGCGCCATTGCCCGGCTGTTCGCCTGTCAACGGCACGGTCAGCGACGACTTCCCGCCCTTTTGCAGTGCCAGGGTCTGCGACATCTCACCCTGATCGACCGTAAGTGCCGTGTTGCTGGTCACATCCAGCCGGTAGTCGCCGGCCTCGCCATCGGTATTGGCGATATCGAGCCGCAATTGCGAGACATCGCCGGGCGCGAGGAATTTCGGTGCACTGGCAGTCACCACCACGGGATCTCGAATGACGGCATCGGAGACCGCATGTCCCACGCCCGTCTTCGTCCAGGCGACAGCCATGATGCGGGCCGTGCCGTTGAACTGAGGAATATCGAAGCTCACCGTCGCCTTGCCGTCTGCGTCAAGTTCGACAGGTCCCGAGAAGAAGGCCACGAGCTTTTCGGTGGGCGGGCTGCCCTGCAGTGCTGCGCCCCCGCCATCACCGCCCGTTCTCAGGCGACCGGTGGCGCCAAGCGAACCGTCGATCAGGCGGCCATAGAGGTCGCGGATTTCCAGCCCCAGCCGTCGCTGACCGAAATACCATTCATCCGGCTTCGGCGGTTCATAGCGGGTGAGGTTCAATATGCCGACATCCACAGCCGCGACGATGACATAGGCCTTTTCGCCCACGCCCGCGCCAGCGACACTGATCGGAATTTCAAGCGGCTGGCGCGGCAGCGTCTTCTGCGGCGCGCCTAGCGTTACCGCAAGCTTGCGCTCGGCGGGATCGACGGCAAGCCACTTGATGCCTATGGCGCGCATCGGCATGCGGCTTTCCTGCGCATCGCCCGGACGGAATAGCGTGGCCGTCACATACGCCCCCGCGCCCCATTCCTCGGTAACGGGAATGTCGATCTCGCCGCCATCCTCACCGATCTCAGCATTCTGCACGGAAATCAGCTTTTCCGAACCTGACGTGACCATCAGCTGACCGGCAAAACGCGACGATACCTTGAGTTTTGCGGTATCGCCGATCTTGTAGTTTTGTTTGTCCAGCGCGATTTCCAGCGCATCCGGCGTCTCTGTCGAGCTTGCCTCGACGTAGAAACCAGCATCGAATTCGACGCTCGAAACCGGTGCGCCATTGCCGGCACCTTCCACTTCCAGCCTGTAGCGGCCCCAGGTGACAGGCACGGAAATCTCACCGCCATTGGCATCGACGGAAACCGTGCCGGTTTCGGTCTGTTTGGTATATTCCACCGGTTCGTACCGCCAGGAGTTACCCTGACGATACCATTGATAGTTTCGCTCTACCTTGATGAGCTTCCAGCTGAGGCCACTCATCGCCTGTTTCGCGCCATCAGCTGTCACGCCGATAATGTGGAAACGGCCAACGGAATTCTGGGCGAGATCACCCGAAAACTGCGGTTTGATGCCGATGACAGGTGCTTGCGCCTTCACCGGCAGCGTCAGAGATCGTTCGACGGCGCGGCCACCGGCCTCGCGCATCCGAACGATGATGTTGGCGGAAAGCAGCTGCGTGGTGGAAGGCAAATCGGTCAGATCGACATTGAAGCTTGCCTTGCCTTCTTCGTCCAGCGCCGGCAGATCGGCAAGCGCGGTGCGATTTTCCTCTTCGCTTTCCTCATCGGCCAGACCGAAGAAATAACCCTCGAAGTCGGTACTCGTCCGGGTCGGCTTGACGGCGACCTCACCTTCCAGCGTCAGGCCAGCTGCGGGCGCGCCGTAGAGATAACGGCCATCGACGTCGATTGCCGTTTCCGCGCCCGGCTCGATCTGTTTCACCTTGCTGGAGAGATCAAATTCGGTGCGATCAGGCACGAAATCATCGACCAGAAAGCTCTTTTCGCTGATCGCAGCCGTTTTCGGATCGGTATGAATGCGCAGCGTCCAGGTGCCGCGCATGGCATTCGCCTGCAAGGGCAGATCGACCGCATGGCCACCGAGCGCCTTGCCGTCGCTCACGAAACGCCGGTCCTCGACGCCATCAGGGCGCGAGAAGATGAAGGTTAGCGGCAGATCCTCGATCGCCTTGCCGTCAACATCACGGGCCAGCGCTGCCGCGTGCACGGTCTCGCCGGCGCGGTAGATGCCGCGCTCTGTCCAGCTGAACACGTCGATAGCGCCGGGGGCCGCGCGCCCAGTCACGCCACGGTCGGAAAGATCGAAACCGGCGCGCGTCATGTCCAGAAAGACGTAGTCCTTGTCGCCGTTGCGCGCTGTGAGGATGGCTGGCGCCTGCGCCGCTGTGCCACGCATCAGGCCTGCCGAAAATACTGCCCTGCCGTCTGCATCCGTCTTTGCCGTGCCGAGCACTTCGTTGTTCTTGGCGAGCAATTGCAAGTCCACCCCGCCAAGCGGTGCGGCGCTGCCGAGCGAGCGCACGAATACGTTCAGGCCATCGGTGCCGGCATAGGTGGTGATGCCCGTATCGGAAACGAGGAACCACTGCGTGGCGCGCGAATCCCATGTCTCCGGTGCGGTGCCGGGCGGTACGGCGGTCAGCACATAGATGCCGGGCTTCCGCTCCGGCAAGGCTTCGTCCACCGGAAAGCTCGTCACTACGTCCTTGTTGAGGTCCGGCTGAATGTCTATCGAACCTTGCCAGACCAGCTCGCCGAGCTCGTTTTCAATACGGTCGGCGTTGTAACCGTCCATCTGCGTCAAAAACTGCGAGTTTGCCAAGACCGACGTGATGTTACGGTCGCCAATACGGTAAAGCTTCAGATCGGCCTTCTCGGCATTGACCGAAACGATGGGAATGCCGCGCCGCGCCGTGCCCGGCAGCACGAAGTTCTCGCCAGTGAAGCGGACGCTCGCTGCACGGTCACGCACGTAGATATCGAGATCGACCTGCTTTTCCAGCGGTTCTTCCACCGAGGACGGCAGGCCGGCGCGGAACGCAATCTTGTAACGCTGACCATGGGTCAGCCCCTCGACGCAAATCTCACTGCCCTTCGCCTCGATCGCCTTGGGTGCAGCACCATCCAATGTGACGAAAGAGGAATAATCGACACCGTTCTTCACCAGCGGTTCGGAAAACTGCACGCATGCGCGCGGGCTGACACTATCCGTATCAATCGTATTGTTGATGACGCGGAATCCCTGGCGCGTGCGCAGATCGGCATAGGCCGCCTTCGTCTGCGCATTATCGGAAAGTGTGAGGCTCTCCTTATAGGCATTAAGCGCCGCACGATAATTCTGGGTCTTTTCGAAAGCCTGGGCCAGCCGGTTCAACGCCTCGGTGCGGGCACTGACCGTGCGGCTCAACTGATAGGCATTGATGGCAGCGGAAGCGGCCTGGCCCGCAATCGCGTAATTGTCGGTAACCTGCGCCGCCCTTTGCGAAAATTCGGCCCAGAGAGCACCGTCATCGGGCGAAATCGCAAGAGCCGCCTTGTAGGTTTCGATCGCGTCGGCTGCCGCCTGCTGCCTTGCCGTTTGCAGCAGGTTCTCCAGTCCCTGGCTCTCCTGCTCCGCGCTTGCCGCAAGGCCCGATTTCAGCCGGCGCGCTTCCTGCTGCAGGCTATCAGTCACGAAAGAAAGACGCTGCGGTGCACCGATATCGGCTTCAGCGACAACCTGCACGATCTTGCCGGCGACGGCACCGGGGAAGGCATTGAGCTGATTGAAATCCGATTTAAGGAAACACCATTGCACCTTGGGATTGTAGGTGAACGCCTTGCAGGCGGTATCGCCGACGCAAATCTCGCCGCACTGCTCAAGCGAGACATTCTGCTCGGTTCTGAGATCGAACCCGAAATAATCGCCATTTTTGGTGGTAACCACCTTGCGGGAAGGTTCCGCCGCCACAGCTGGAATAAAAGTAATGGCGGTTGAGACCGCAATCAACGAGATCCGGACGAGCGCGCGCAACGACATCAGTTTTCTCCCCGCAACAGACATGTCGGGCGGGACTCTGGTCAAATCCACGCACGGTTGTCAACGCATCATCGTCAATTTGCGACGTGACACTGTGGAGAGAGCGGCAGGCAGGGCTAACGCTAGTCTTCTAATTTGCGCGCTTCGGAAATCAGCATGATCGGCACCCCGTCGCGGATGGGGTAGGCGAGCCCTGCGCTTTCGGACACCAGCTCGTTGCGGGCGCGATCGTAGGAAAGACGTCCCTTCGTCAAGGGGCAAACCAGCAGCTCAAGCAGCTTGGGATCGGCATTGCTCATCCTGTCGTCCATGGCGGCGATCCTACTGCAGCACAGTACCGGCCTCGCCCGAGCCCTGGGCAAGAACGATCTCGGTGATGGCGATCAAAGTTTCGACCCCCGTCCTCAGGTCAGGCGCTTCCAGCAGCGCCTGCTTTTCGGCGGGACCAAAGGGAGACATCATGGAAAGCGAATTGACGAGGACACGATTGCCTGCGCGCTCCACGCTTTCCCAATCGGCTTCCAGCTGGTTCGCATCCAGAAACGCGCGGAACACCCGCAGCAGATTTTCGCGGTCCACAGCGTCCTCATCATACTCGCCGGAAAGATCGGCGATGAAGGGCGCGTGCCGGAAACTGCGATAGGGCTTGCCCACATCCACCTCTTCCAGCAGGCGGAAGCGGCAGATGCCGGTGAGCGAAATGACATAACGCCCATCCCCGGTTTCCGAAAAGGAAGTTATGCGACCAAGACATCCGACAGCGCTCAAAGGACCACCATCATGCCCCCCCTCAATGACGTGAAGGGCCGGCTGCACCATGCCGATGACCCGGTGGCCGGCCAGTGCCATATCAATCATGGCGAGGTATCTAGGCTCGAAGACATTGAGCGGCAGGTGGCCTTCCGGCAAAAGCAACGCGCCCGACAATGGAAATACCGGCACAGTTTCCGGCAAATCATTGTTCTTCACATATCTCGCATTTCCGACATGCATGGGATCAAGCCCCCTGTTCACCGCTGCCCGGCCGGCGGATCAACCGCCATGGCCGGGATATGCCCGCATTACGAAAACAAGATCGACGAAAGCTTCCGGCGCCCGGCCACACTTGCCGGATCCTTGAAGCCCCAGGCCTCGAAAAACTCCAGAAGCTGGCGGCGCGCGCCGTCATCATCAAAGGTTCTGTCCTTGCGCATGACATAGAGCAGATGATCCGCTGCCTCATCCCGCCGCCCTTGAGCGTTGAGGACCTTGGCAAGCTTCACACGAGCCTCGTAATTATCGGGATCGAGCGCGAGATCACGTTCCAGCGCCACCGGGTCGCCAATCTTGCGGGCTTCTTCATATTGCGCGATCTTTTTCGAGACGAGCTGAATGCCAGCATCTGCGGCCACTTCCGCCGGCAGGGACGAGAGGAGTTCGCTTGCCCGTTCATATTGTCCAACGGCAATCATGCATTCGGCAATACCAGCGATTGCGGCGGCGTTTTCGGGATCGGCCTGCATAACCGCGCCGAACAATTGTGCCGCGCCATTATGATCGCCATCCGCCAGAAGCTGCTTTGCCTCTGCCAGAACCGCTTCGATCTCAGCCTTCGGATCACCCGCATCAGGTCCGGCGATCTTGTCGATGAACTGCTTGATCTGGCTTTCCGGTACCGCGCCCATGAAGCCATCCACCGGCCTGCCATCCAGGAAAGCAACGATGGCGGGAATGGACTGGATGCCGAGTTGTCCTGGAATAGACGGGTGATCGTCGATATTCAGTTTCACAAGCTTCACGCGGCCATTCGCCTCGTTTACTGCCTTTTCGAGAACCGGCGTCAGCTGCTTGCATGGGCCGCACCACGGTGCCCAGAAATCCACCAGAACCGGCTGGTGGCGCGATTCCTCGAGAACATCCTTGGAGAAGGCCGCCGTTGTGGTGTCCTTGATGTGACCGGAAGACGCGCCGTTCAGCTCCCCGCTATATTGCGCGTTGCCGGACATCTGCCCGCCGTAGGAACTGCCGTAAGGATTGTTCGTGCCGCTCATGCCGGTCTCCCGTAATCTCTGTCGTATTGTCTTGGTTGAAGCAAAGATCGTATCTCACTCGCTGACTTTCAAGACAAGCGGCGTGTGGCCGGTCGCCTCCAGGAAGCGAATGAGGTCTTTGTTTCCTATCGTCGTCGTCTGGTCGTTGGAAAGCGGGTGACCGTTGATAAGCTCGTTTTCCAGAAGATCGCTGTCGAGTACGAAGGTGACCTGCCCACCCGTGTCGTTGATGGCGCCGAAAACCGTGACAGATCCCGGCACGACACCCAGATATTCAAGCATTTTTTCAGGCCTGCCGAAGGATACGCGGCTTGCCGCGCCAATCGTCTTGTGAACGCTTTTCAGATCGACGACCGCGTTCTCCTCAACGGTCAGAACGAAATATTGATCCTTCTTGTCCTTCACAAAAAGGTTCTTCGTGTGGCCGCCCGGGATTAGATCACGCAACGACTGGGATTCAGCAACGGTGTAGACCGGCTCATGCTGTTTTGTCTTATGCTCGATGCCGAGCCCGTCCAGAAACGCGAACAAGTCCGCTGCCGTCTTCGGAGAATTTTCCGCCATATCCTGCCGCCTGCCTTTGCCGATTCCGATATCCTCTCCGTCATGATTAAGGGGGCAACCGCGGCTTGGCAACGCGTGAAAAAGCGACGGCGCGAAAATTCCCAATCATTTCCGCCGCTTGTCGCATTTCTCAAAGAAATTTTCGCGTTTTTGTCATTTCCCTGTTGCATTCCAAAATCGATTGAGCGATATAGCGCCCGTCGCCGCATTGCGGTGGCCCACGGTTCAGCGTACTACCCCGGACCGATGGATTTGAGCGGGTGTAGCTCAGGGGTAGAGCACAACCTTGCCAAGGTTGGGGTCGAGGGTTCAAATCCCTTCGCCCGCTCCAAAATTTCCCAGGACACAGTTATTTGCGTTATTTCGATTGCTTGTGAAGACACCGCTCCTGCTCTGTCGGCTTAGCGTGCACGATTTTTGTCGGGCGACATGTAACCAGGCGGAACTTATGGCGAGGATATCCGTTCTTGACGCGAGGCTCCTAACCTCAGTTCCCCTCTGAATTGCCCGCCGCGAGCGGGCATTTTTTTGTCACCCCGTGAAAATACCATTTGGCACAGGGAACAGCTTCCGGGCGCATCGCGTTTTCCTGCGTTGTTCAACGCGAGGGGATAGCTCATGTCCATAAATCTCAGACGAACTTGTGTGGTTGCCGTATTTGCCGTCCTGTCCATCCCGGCTGCTTCTTTCGCTGCCGACATGATCACTTACGGAAGGGGAACGGCCCCGAAATACAAAGTGGACCATCATCCACGTGCCGTTGCAAATGTCTATGCTGCCGACGCGCCCTTACGCTGCAACGAGAATATCGTGTCTTACCGCTCCCCTTACGAGCGGCATACGGAAGTGGTTGCTCTCTGCCATCCGCCGCTAAACTGGCAAACAGAGTCTTCTACCGCAACAATATGGTCGCCTTGATCTTGTCATAATTCATTTGATGTGCTTTTGTTCGCTCGCCCTTGTGGGAGGGGGTAAAGGTTGAGACCCGCTGGCTGTTTCGATACGGCAAGCGGGTTTCCCTTTTTTTGGCGTCCAGCCAGCCACAGGCAGTGCGAGGAATGCCGCAAATTCTCAACATACGTCCAGAAGACGACGCAAACTTTGCTTTTCTCATTGAAGATGAATGGTAGCGGGAGAGGGACTTGAACCCCCGACACGCGGATTATGATTCCGCTGCTCTAACCACCTGAGCTACCCCGCCACAGGGAAAACGTGACAGCCATGTGACCGTCCGCTCCATCAGGATGAGCGGCTTATAAGGTGCCGCTCCCCAAAGTGTCAAGCGCATGACGCGCAAAAAATTCGCTTTCCACACGGCGGTGAAAACCGAATTGTTTCAGGCAGCAACCGGCTTTTCCAAAAGCGCCTTCAGCGAAGCCTCGGCGTCCACCGAGCGTTCCGAACGTTCGATGAAACCACCACCGTAAACGCGGGCATCAGCGCCCGGTGCAGAATAGAGCACGCAGGCCTGACCGGGAGCGACACCCGCCTCGCCGGTCATCAAATCCACGTAGATGCCGTTTTCATCGGCATGCAACATCGCTTCGGTTGGCGGGCGGGTGGAGCGCACCTTGGCGAAGCAGGCAAAGCCCTGCCCGGCCTCGTCCGCGAGCGCGCCATCGCCAAGCCAGTTCATGTCTCGCAGATAGACACGGCGGGTCTCCAGCGCCTCCCGCGGACCGACGATGACCCTGCGGCCACGCGCATCGAGATGCACGACGTACAGCGGCTCTCCAGTCGCGACACCAATACCCCGGCGCTGACCGATGGTATAATGCACGATACCGTCATGGCGGCCGAGTACGCGCCCGTCCAGATGGACGATATCGCCCGCCAACGCCGCATTTGGCTTCAGCTTGTTGATGATATCGGTATATTTGCCCTGCGGCACGAAACAGATGTCCTGACTGTCGGCCTTCTTGGCGACGACGAGACCCATGTCTTCCGCCAGCGCGCGTGTTTCGGCCTTTGAGAGGCCGCCGAGCGGAAACCGCAGATAGTCGATCTGCTCCTGCGTCGTTGCAAACAGGAACCAGCTCTGGTCACGATCACTGTCGATCGGGCGATAGAGCGCGCGGCGTCCCGGTTGGCCGGCAACGGGATTAGGACGCGAGCGGATGTAGTGGCCGGTCGCCAGCGCATCTGCGCCGAGTTCCTGAGCAGTGGCGAGCAGATCGGCGAATTTTACCGTCTGGTTGCAGGCAACGCAGGGGATCGGTGTTTCACCCATCGCATAGGCTTCGGCAAAGGGATTGATGACGGTTTCGCGGAACCGCGCTTCATAATCCAGCACATAATGGGGAATGCCGAGCGTTTCGCAGACCCTGCGCGCATCGTCAATATCCTGTCCCGCACAGCAGGAGCCGGCGCGGTGCACAGCCGCACCGTGGTCGTAAAGCTGGAGAGTTATGCCGAGGACGTCATAGCCCTCGCGCTTGAGGATACCGGCCACAACCGAAGAATCGACGCCACCGGACATGGCGACAACGATCCGGGTGTCTTCCGGCCTCTTGTCAAAATCGAGCGTATTCACGTTTTTTCCCATCGTCAGTCATAACGGGGGTAAAGGCCCCGCCGCCTGTCGGTCATCCGCTGCGGGAAGCCTCAGTCGAAAAAGACTGTCCTGCCTCGCCACCATGCGGATTTAAGGGCTGCATATAGAAAGGAATGGCCGCGCACGCAAGTACGGGGCGGAAAACCGCCCCGTAAAGCAATCAGAGTGAAGTGGTGACCGGTTGTTAAGCGCCCGCCGTCTTCTGGCCGCTGCTGCCAATCCACTTGTCGCGCTCCCTCCACAGGGCCGGCAAAGCCAGCAAGCCTATTGCGGTAAGGGCGATCAGCGTCTTGCTGACCTGCGAAAGTTCGGCCGTACGGCCATCCAGATAATAGACGCCATAGACGATAGCCACGTGCCAGACATAGACCTGAAGCGAATGGCGGCCGAGCAGCTGCAGGAATTTCAGCGAGAGCACCCAGATCACGCCCTGCGCAATCGAGCGGACGATCGGGCGGTGATGCTTCGGACCGGCGATCACCAGCCAAGTGAGACCCACACCAACAGCAAGGAAATTGATGAGGTAGACCGGGCCGAAATCGGCACGGATCTCCATCGTGGAGAACTTGCCCATCACGAATTCCGGCATCAGGCCCCAGGCGGTTGCAATACGAAGCGGCATGAAAAACAGGCAGATGAGAAGTGCCGCCTTCGGAAGCCATGTCTGTTGCGGTGAGAAGATCGCCTTCCACGGAATGCGGTTCTGCGCCGTCATCGCGCCCAGCACCAGCGCCGAGTAGAATACAAGCTGCCAACCGAGAAGGTTGAAGCTGACACGGATACCCTGCTCGTCGGCACCCTTGACGAGTTCATTGAGAGGCGTCGTCACGATCTGCTGAAGACCGAGCTGGCCGGCCATCCAGACCAGCAGCGAGCCTGCCATGACATAAGCCCATTTGCCGTCGAGGCAGAGTTTAACGAGGACGGGTGCGAACAGCATGTAAACAATGTACTGCGGCAGAATATCCATGAATGTCGGCTGGAAGAGGAATGTGGCGATCGCCGCCAGACGCAGCGGATCGTCGAACGACGTCATGCCCAGCCAGTTGTACCAGATGTACGGCGCATGCGGGATGACCATGCGGAAGAACAGCACGGCGATGACGAGACCCATCGCATAGCGATAGAGCTCCATCGCCCGGTTCCAGATCATCTGTTTTCCGGCGTCATAGCCATATTTCATCATCTTGCGGGCATAGACCATGCCGATCAGCAGACCAGACAGAAAGACGAAACCCTGCGCGTCTTCCACGAAGGCAAACTGGCGGTGATTGATTTCCACCAGCCAGAAACCGCCTGCAAACACCAGATGGTTGATCAGCATGAAGACGAGGAAGTAACCACGCATCCCGTCGATCAGGTCAAAGCGTTTCATCTCGATAGCTCTCCGTTCTCGCGGGCCGTGCATTGCCCGGCCACCCAGCCCGGCTTGCGGGAGGCGGGCCGGGAATTGGATTGTCAACGCTGTTTTGCGCCTGTGGTTCCCTTCCCAAAGCGGTTTAGAACCGGCGCGAAAAGTAACATTGACGTGTACGCATGCTGGTTAGGATGCGCGGACTGAACACCGGATGAATGAAAAACGGCAATTCCGTGGAGCAAAAGAGCTATGCGTCAGCGCCAAACCTCGACGAAGAGGGCGCAAACCCCTGCATGGCAGGGAAAACGCGGACAGCCACTCGCGGGACGATACAGATATCACCCGTTAGATTTATCAGTCATTTTTTTGGAGAGTTGTGATCTGCCACCGCGATCACTGAATTATCGACGAAAGACAATGTCGCGGCATCACGCATCGCGGCACGCAGAAGCCCGGAGGTTGGTAAAACCTCCGGGCTGTTTCATTCAGACAAGACTACGCGTCGTCTCAGGCAGCGGCCTGAATGGCGGCGACCTGCCAGTTGTCGTTACCGCCACGGCGCACGAAGGTCCACATTTCCACCGCTTCGGACGGATGCTGCTCGTCCCCTTCGATCACCTTGCCGGAGGTGCGGTCGCGCATAATGTCGATGGCGGAGTAGCGCATGGCTACCGTTGCATAGTCCTGGCCCTCTTCGTGCCAGGCTTCGGCAACATCGCCCTGCAGCAGCGTTACGTCGCGCACGTCGTTTTTCACGCCGCTCGTCGCGTTGTCGCTCAGTTCCTCAGCAAGATAGGACATGGCTTCCGGCGTCGTCAGCTTGCGCAACGTGCCGTAATCTTCAGCCCCATAGGCAGCCTGAACATCCTGCAGCATTTTCTGGAAGACTTCGAGATCGCTCTGGGTAATGCCAATTTCGTCACCTTCGGACATAGCATTGGCATGTGCCACCGGCTTTGCGGTTGCGGCAGTGGCCGCGGCTGCGCCGCCCGCAGCACCGGCAAGCGCGCCGATCTTCGGAATCTTGAACGAGGATGCGGAAGGACCTGCCTGCGGGCCGCCATTAAAGGAGGAGCCGGAATGATCCGTGCGCTGCGATCCGCCTGCGCCACCGAAAGCCGGCTGGCCCTGACGGCGCGATGCGAAGAAACGCATGGCGAACATGACCAGAAGGCCAATCAGCGCCACCTGCAGCAACATACCGAAGAAACCGGCCATACCGCCGAAACCGCCACCCATGAGCATGCCGAACAGGCCACCCATCAGCAGTCCGCCCATCAAGCCACCCATCATGCCGCCAAACAGGCCACGGCTCTGCTGCGGTGCCTGCGCACCGGGACGCGCCGGCTGTGCAGCACCGGGCGTCGCCTGGTTTTGCTGGGTGTTAGGAGTCATGCTGCGGTTGATCGGCGCGGTCTGGCCGGGGGCGGTGCTGGTCGACGGCGGCGCGGAAAACGTCCTTGTGCCGCGGCTACCGAAACCGCCGCTCGCACGGCGTGCTTCCGCCATATCGACGGCTACGAAAGATACCGCGATACCAAGCGCGGCGACTGCGAACAAACCTTTGAAGCGCCGAAAGGCAGCAAACATCACTATCTCCTGTTGGCCACCCTCCCATGAGCGGCATATCAGCACGCGATATAGCAACTCATGATCATCATTTTTAGTATGCCCGCCTTAAATTTTTCGTGATATGCAACCAAAGAGAGAAACACGCACACATTTCGGTGAAACCGGCGGTTCAAAAACAAAAAAACCGGCACAGGGTTTCCCCTGCACCGGCCCTTATTGTCCCCTTGGGAGGAACGATAGGTATCAGTCGATGTTGAATGTCAGCGGCCTGACCTGGCGGATTGCCGGGTTGGCGCGCAGCTTGTCCAGCACGTCTTCGGAAACCGGACCATCGACATAAAGAAGCGCGATGGCGTCGCCGCCTTCCTTTTCACGACCGAGCTGGAAGTTGGCAATGTTGACGCCAGCCTCACCAAGCGTGGTGCCCATGAAGCCGATCATGCCGGGAACGTCGGTGTTGGTGATGTAGATCATGTGCGATCCAACATCCGCATCCATGTTGATGTTCTTGATCTGGATGAAGCGCGGCTTGCCATCCGAGAACACCGTACCAGCAACCGAGCGAACCTGGTTTTCAGTCTTGACCGTCAACTTGATGTAACCGTCGTAAACGCCGGTCTTGTCACGCTTGACCTCGGACAGGATAACGCCCTTTTCCTTGATCATAACAGGCGCGGAAACCATGTTCACATCCGCAACCTGGCTGCGGATAAGGCCCGCCAGCAACGCGCTGGTCAGCGCCTTGGTGTTCATGTTGGCGGTTGCGCCATCATAAAGGATTTCGATTTCCTTGGTGGCGCTTTCCTGCACCTGACCGACGAAGGAGCCGAGAACATCCGCCAGACGGATGAAGGGCTTCAGGCGCGGTGCTTCTTCCGCCGTGATCGATGGCATGTTGATGGCGTTGGAGACGGCACCCTTGACCAGATAATCCGACATCTGCTCGGCAACCTGAAGCGCAACGTTTTCCTGTGCTTCCGTGGTCGAAGCGCCGAGATGCGGCGTGCAGACGACATTGGGAAGACCAAAAAGCGGGCTTTCGGTGGCGGGCTCGACTTCGAAAACGTCAAAGCCTGCACCGGCGACATGGCCGGACTTGATGGCGTCGGCAAGAGCCGCCTCATCCACCAGACCGCCACGGGCGCAATTGACGATGCGTACGCCCTTCTTGGTCTTGGCAAGGTTTTCGGCATTGAGGATGCCGCGTGTCTTGTCGGTCATCGGCACATGCAGGGTGATGAAATCGGCCTGCGCCAACAGCTCGTCCAGCTCAACCTTCGTCACGCCCATTTCCTGCGCGCGCTCCGGCGACAGGAAGGGATCGTAGGCCAGAACGTGCATCTTCAGGCCAAGTGCGCGCGAGCAGACGATGGAGCCGATGTTGCCGGCACCGATGACACCGAGCGTCTTGCCGGTGATTTCGACACCCATGAATTTCGACTTTTCCCACTTACCCGCCTGCGTGGAGCTATCGGCAGCCGGAAGCTGACGAGCGACGGCGAACATCAGCGCAATCGCATGTTCGGCAGTGGTGATAGAGTTGCCGAACGGCGTGTTCATGACGATGATACCGCGGCGCGAAGCGGCCGGGATATCGACGTTATCGACGCCGATGCCGGCGCGGCCGATGACCTTGAGATTGGTCGCCGCTTCGATCAGCTTTTCGGTCGCCTTCGTGGCGGAACGAATGGCAAGACCATCGTAATTGCCGATGATTTCAGCCAGCTTGTCCTTGTCCTTGCCGAGTTTCGGCTGGAAATCGACTTCGACGCCACGATCACGGAAAATCTGGACGGCGGTTTCCGACAGTTCGTCGGATACGAGTACGCGAGGTGCCATGGTTCAGGGGCTCCTTGAAAAACGGTGCAGTTTTAAAAGCGGGAAATCGGCGGCCCTGCATCAACGCAGGGCCGGTATCACAATCAGGCGGCAGCCTTGGAAAGTGTTGCCTTCTGCGTCTGGTAGGCCCAGGCGAGCCAGGGCATGACGGCTTCCATATCGGCCGTCTCGATGGTTGCGCCGGCCCAGATGCGCAGACCGGACGGTGCGTCACGGTAAGCGCCGACATCGAGGGCGACATTTTCCTTTTCAAGCAGGGCAACGATGCCCTTGGCGAAATCCGCCTGCGCAGCAGCATCCAGCGCCTGTACGTCGGGATCGACGATCTTCAGGCAGACGGAGGTGTTGGAGCGGGTTTCCGGCTTGACGGCCAGGTTGGCGATCCAGTCGTTCTTCTCGATAAAGTCGTAGATGACCTTGGCATTGGCATCGGCACGGCCAATCAGCGCCTTCAGGCCACCAAGGTTCTTCGCCCACAACAGCGCGTCGATATAATCCTCAACGCAGAGCATGGACGGGGTGTTGATGGTTTCGCCAGTGAAGATGCCTTCGATGAGCTTGCCGCCGGAGACCATGCGGAAGATTTTCGGCAGCGGCCATGCCGGCGCGTAACTCACGAGACGCTCGACAGCGCGCGGCGAAAGAATGATGACGCCGTGGCCACCCTCGCCGCCCAGAACCTTCTGCCAGGAGAAGGTGACGACGTCGAGCTTTGCAAAGTCCATATCCTGCGCGAAGGCCGCCGAGGTGGCATCGCAGATCGTCAGACCCTTGCGGTCAGCAGGAATGAAATCGGCATTGGGAACGCGGACACCGGAGGTCGTGCCGTTCCAGGTGAAAACCACATCGCGGTCGAAATCGACTTCTGCCAGGTTCGGCAGCAGGCCGTAATCGGCCTCCAACTTGCGTACGTCCTTCAGCTTCAGCTGCTTCACGACATCGGTAACCCAGCCGGCACCGAAGCTTTCCCAGGCAAGCATATCGACGCCGCGTTCACCGAGCAGCGACCAAAGGGCCATTTCAACGGCGCCGGTGTCGGACGCGGGAACAATGCCGATGCGGTAATCGGCGGGAACATTGAGAATTTCACGGGTGAGATCGATGGCCTGCTTCAGCTTGGCTTTGCCAACCTTGGCGCGATGCGAGCGACCGAGCGGTGCATCGGAGAGAGCATCTAGCGACCAACCGGGACGCTTCGAGCAGGGACCAGAAGAAAAATGCGTATTGCCCGGACGGAGGTCCGGCTTCACTATATCTGTCATTTGACTACCCTTTCAGATAGGCGCCTCTCGTTAGGGAGAGGTGTCCTGACGCCGTTGCTATTCCTCTCACCGGCCTCCGTCAAGCGGAATATGTCGCTACGCATGAGAATTTTAGTCCATATGCGTCATGCGACGAATTGGATGCCGCTGAAAACAAAAACCGCCCGCACCGGAGGAGGATGCGAGCGGCTTGAAGCTAACAGTCGGGCGTGACGTTTATTTATAAACGGCAGGCTGCAGCGGAATATCGGCAGGCGGCATGTATTGCGCGGTATCGCAGCCGTTAAAGACATAACGGCCACCGACGCGAACCTCATGCGAATACAGACCCTTGTCGCGGCCAGGACCGCCACCATTCGCAAAATCGAACATGTCGCCCTTGTTGATCTGGCGGAAGCGGTAACCGACATCTGCCTTCAGATTACAGGTAACATCGATCGATGCACCGGCCATCAGGGCATAGGCGAAGCGCCACTTGCCTCTGCCGCCATGTTCGGTGGTCGGGTCGCAGCCAAGGCCGTTGGTGCTGCACGAGGTATTGCGCAGCTTATCCCATTTGACGTAGGAGCCGCCGATACCGCCGCCAACATAAGGCGTGATGCGGCCATAGGTACCAAGATCGACATAGGCGTTTGCCATCAGCGTGTATGCTCTAAGCGAGCTGAGATCCGCTGAAACGCAGGGACCGGGCACGGAACCACAGCCGCCGATGGTAGACCCGCGGAAATCCGATTTACCCATGTAATCGAAGGTTACGTCACTGCGGAAATAGTTGTTGAACTGATAACCGACACCGGCGCCGACGATGTAGCTATCCTTGACATTAGCCGTATCGAAATCGGCGAGATAACCACCCGGTCCACCCTGATAATAATTGGCGCCGCGAAGCTTGTTGAAGGAATAACCGACGTCGCCGCGCAGATACCAACCACTTGCCTGCGTGATCTGCACTTCGGGTGCCTCTACATAGGCAGGTGCAGGTTCAGCTTGATAAAGATCGGCAGCGAAGGCGCTCGTGCCGGTCATCAGAACGGCCAGAATGCCGGCCAAAGCGTTTTTCATGACTTCCACTCCAGAAGAGGCACCTGCCGTTGCGGCAGCAAATGCCAGTGAACTGTTCAGTCACGGAGATTGGCGTAAAATGGTTAAGTCCCGATTAACCACGATCATTCACTATATTTATTAGGCAATACTCAAAGAAAAAGCCGACTCGAAAGCCGGCTTTTTCTTTTCACATTTGGTGGCGCAATTTATGCAGCCGAGCGGGCATTGGTGATGACGCCGACGAGATCGTTGACGATCTGCTCCACCTTCGCACTATCGTCGCCCTCCGCCATGACGCGGATCAAAGGCTCCGTACCGGAAGGGCGGATGACTAGGCGGCCATTATTGGCCAATGCGCTTTCCGCATCGGCGATCGCCTGCTGCACGATCGGATTTTCCAATGGCTTGCCGCCGGAAATACGGACGTTCTTCAAAAGCTGCGGCACCGGCTCGAATTTGCGGCAAACCTCGCTGACGGTGAGGCCCGAACGTTTGACCTTGGCGAGAACCTGCAAAGCTGCCACCAGCCCATCGCCGGTCGTGCCATAATCCGATAAGACGATATGGCCGGACTGCTCACCGCCGACGTTGAAATTGTGGTTGCGCATATGTTCGACAACATAACGGTCGCCCACCTTGGTGCGGGCAAGGGTGAGACCCTTGTCGCCAAGGAAACGCTCAAGACCGAGATTGGACATCACGGTTGCGACTATGCCGCCACCACGCAGGGTATTGTCGGAAGCCCAGCTGTCGGCAATCACCGCCATGAGCTGGTCGCCGTCGACGATCTCGCCGCGTTCGTCGACGATGATGACACGGTCCGCATCACCATCGAGCGCGATGCCGATATCGGCCCGCACCTCATGCACCTTTTTCTGCAGGGCTTCCGGGTGGGTGGAGCCGCATTCGAGATTGATATTGATGCCGTTCGGCTCGTTGCCGATGGTAACGACTTCGGCGCCCAGTTCCCAGAGTGCTGCGGGAGCCACCTTGTAGGCAGCGCCATTGGCACAGTCGATGGCAATCCTGAGCCCGCTCAGCGTCACATCTCGCGGCAGGGTACGTTTGACGAATTCGATATAGCGGTAGATATCGCCATCAACGCGCTTGGCGCGTCCGATCTCGCTCGGCTTGGCGAGCTGGGCATAGAGATCCTTGTCGAGAAGATCTTCGATTTCCAGCTCAAGCTCGTCGGAAAGCTTGTATCCGTCGGGTCCGAAAAGCTTGATTCCATTATCGGAAAATGGGTTGTGCGACGCCGAGATCATTACGCCGATATCGGCACGCAGCGAGCGGGTCAGCATGGCAACAGCGGGGGTTGGAATGGGCCCGAGCAGGAAGACATCAAGGCCTGCCGCGGTGAAACCTGCGACCAGCGCGTTTTCCAGCATGTAGCCCGAAAGCCGGGTATCCTTGCCGATCACGACACGATGGCGATGATGGCCCCGGCGGAAGATCGTTCCGACCGCAATGCCCACACGCATCGCCAGATCCGGCGTCATGGGGAAGACGTTCGATTGTCCGCGGATACCATCGGTTCCGAAATAACGGCGTGCCATTTGAACTCCAAATCTTTCGGGCATTCCGGCATAGCATAAAACTACCGGAAGCGTTTTTGGCTAAATGCCACAAACCACGATAAACAGCACGTAAATTACCGCAAAAATGGCTTATATCTTGTTACCAAACTGAAAAGGCCACCCGGAAAACCGGATGGCCTTTTTCAATAGTCGTCTTGGCCAGGCAATCAGTGCGGCTGCGGCTCCATGCCGCCTTCAGCCTCGCCGTCGCCCTTGGCTTCGCCGTCACCCTTGACTTCGCTTGGGCCGTCCTTCTTGGTGCCTGCTTTCGGAACAGCCGAGCCACGGCTGCCAGGAGAATCGTCACCCAGATCGCGTGCCGGCTTCTCGCCCCTCAGCAAAGCCTTGATCTCGTCGCCCGTGAGGGTTTCGTATTCCAGGAGACCCTCGGCAATAGCAACGAACCCGTCGTGATTGTCCGTCAGGATACGACGTGCCTCTGTATAGGCCTCGTCGATCAGGCGGCGAACTTCGGTGTCGATCGTCTGAGCCGTTGCCTCGGAGACATTCTTGGACTGCGAGACGGAATGGCCAAGGAAGACTTCCTGCTGGTTTTCACCATAGGCGACCTGGCCGAGAGCGTCGGAGAAGCCCCATTGCGTCACCATGGCGCGGGCAAGCTTGGTGGCCTGCTCGATATCCGAAGATGCGCCGGAGGTGATGTTTTCCTTGCCGAAGGTCAACTCCTCGGCAACGCGGCCACCCATCATGATCACCAGACGCGACACCATCCATTTGTAACTCATGGAGTAGCGGTCACCTTCAGGCAACTGCATGACCATGCCGAGTGCACGGCCACGCGGAATAATTGTCGCCTTGTGCAGCGGATCAGCCAAGGCAACCTTCAGCGCGGTAATCGCATGCCCCGCCTCGTGGTAAGCGGTCAGTTTCTTTTCCGCTTCGGTCATGGCGGAGGAGCGGCGTTCCGCACCCATCATGATCTTGTCCTTGGCGTCCTCGAACTCCTGCATGGTAACCACGCGCTTGTTACGGCGAGCAGCCATCAGGGCGGCTTCGTTGACGAGGTTCATCAAGTCAGCGCCCGAGAAACCGGGGGTGCCACGGGCCAGAACCTTGAGATCGACATTCGGAGCCAGCGGCACGTTGCGAACGTGAACCTTGAGAATGCGCTCACGGCCGACGATATCCGGGTTCGGCACGACGACCTGACGGTCGAAACGGCCGGGACGCAGAAGCGCGGGATCGAGAACGTCCGGACGGTTGGTGGCGGCGATGAGGATAATGCCTTCATTCGCCTCGAAGCCGTCCATCTCGACCAGCAGCTGGTTCAGCGTCTGTTCGCGTTCGTCATTGCCACCGCCGAGACCGGCGCCGCGATGACGACCGACAGCGTCGATTTCGTCGATGAAGATGATGCACGGCGCATTCTTCTTGGCCTGCTCGAACATGTCACGCACGCGGCTTGCGCCGACGCCGACGAACATTTCCACGAAGTCAGAACCGGAAATGGTGAAGAACGGCACATTAGCTTCACCCGCGACGGAGCGCGCCAGTAGCGTCTTACCAGTACCTGGAGGGCCGACCAGCAGCACGCCGCGCGGGATCTTGCCGCCGAGGCGCTGGAACTTCTGCGGATCGCGCAGGAATTCCACGATTTCCTCAAGGTCCTGCTTGGCTTCGTCCACACCTGCGACGTCGTCAAACGTCACGCGGCCGTGCGCTTCCGTCAAAAGCTTGGCCTTTGACTTGCCAAAGCCCATCGCGCCGCGCGAACCGCCCTGCATCTGCCGCATGAAGAACAGCCAGACGCCGAGGATGAGGAACATCGGCAAAAGCGTGCCGAGATAGCTCAAAAAACCGGAAGAACCGTCGCTCTCGGGACGCGCGACGATGGTGACGTTCTTGCTCTGCAAGCGCTCCATCAAGCTGTCGTCGATTACTGGGGAATAGGTCTGAAAGGCCGTGCCGTTTTCGGTATAGGTTCCGAGAACCCGGTTACCGGTGACGGTCACGTCGCGAACTCGCCCGGAATCCACATCGCGGAGAAACTGGGAATACGGAATTTCCCGCGAACCCGTTTGCGTCGGCGAAGTCTGGAACATGCTGAACAAAGCGATCAGCAAGAGGGCAATCACGGCCCACAAGGCGAAATTTCTGAAATTTGGGTTCATCGAACTCCCCGAACTCACACGGACATGTTTGCTGCCCGCTATTACTCGACCCTAACATAAGGACGACATCTGCCGTTGCCAAGGCAAAGGGCGTTATCTGATGCGTTTTGGTGTAAAAACTATTCCAAGGCAATTCACGAAAAAGAGGCCGGATTTAAACCGGCGGCTGTGGATAGGCCGCACGGCCGAATAAAACCGCGATGGCATTCGCCAACTCAAGGTCGAAGCGCGGCAGAAAAAGATCGAAGGGGGCAAGCCTCGGCACGATACTGATGGCGCCTTCCGGAGAGGCTCGAGGGGGAACCAACGTGGCAATTTGCGGCAGGATCGCCATCGCCTGTTTTGCAATCCCTGGCGGCACCGCTGGAAAAAGCGCTGCCGCATCCACAATACCACCCGTCCTGCCCGCCGCAATATTGACCGGAAAAGCCGACGTGTTTTTCAAAAGGAAACGATCGTCCCAGAGGCCCTGCCCGCCAGCCTCGACTTGCAGCTCCGGCATATTCCGATGCTCGCGGAAAAGATAAAGCCCGTCCTTTCGGCGATCGAGAAGAACGCGGCCAACCGTTATCCGTCCGTTCTCGCTGGTTTTGAGAAACTGCAACACCCGATGCATGCTGCTGGCCGCCGGGAAATAGGCCCTTCCACCGAGATTAGCGATGAGCACCGCTAGCCCGTGCCGAAATTCGGGAAGATCGGGCATCAGGCCTTCAACCGACAATCTGGCGAGCGTGGCGTGAAAGACTTCTGCGTTTTGTTGGAGGAAAAAGGCGGTTTTCTTGGAATATGCCTGTCGTTTGACGGCGGCCTGCGCATCAAACGGCGGCGGAGAGTCGGAAAGCGACTGCCGCACACGAACCCGCTCGTAGCGCGCGTTGTCATTACTCGGGTCGTCAAACCAGCCACGCGAGCGAGATGATACGAAATCGCGGATCTCCTGTCTTTCACAGGTCAGAAACGGCCGCATGATCCAGTGACGTCCACAGTATAATACAGCATCCGCCATGCCGGCGAGGCCGAGATTTTCGCTGCTGCCGCTTCTGGCGGCACGCATCGCCACGGTTTCCCGCTGGTCGCCAAGAGTATGCCCCGTCACGACGAGATCAGCGCCAATGTCGCTCGCAACGTCGGCGATCAGAGTATATCGGGCAAGACGAGAGGCTTCGGAAATGCCGGAAGCGGGTTTAGGATCATCCCATCGGCGCACGGTATGCGGGATACCGAGTTCCGCGCAGAGCAGGGAGACCTTGTGAGCCTCATCAGCGGATTCCGCCCTTAGGGCATGGTCAACCGTGACGGCGGAAAGCCGCAACCGGTCGGGGTCTGCCTCCGCCCTCGCCTCATGCATTGCCAGCAACAGACCGGTGGAATCGCTACCGCCGGAGATTGCGATGAGAATATGGACGGGTTTGCGAAGATTTTCGACAAAGGACCTTGCCGCAGCGAGCGGCGCAACCGTCTTTTCGTTCAAAATGCGGACATCAACCGGCATGAAAAGACCGCCGCCATGGCAGGAGCAAGATCAGCAGCTCAGCCGCTTCTGTTCGCTGGCAACCTTGTTCAGCACAGTCTTTGAAGCACTGGGATAACGCTTCGGCACTTCCCGCAGCGTGGCGCAGGCGGTCTCGGTGTTGTCCAGAGCTGCAAGCGACATGCCGAGCTTCATCAGCATTTCCGGTGCTTTCGGAGACTTGCCATAGGTCTGATGGCCGTTCAGGAAGGTTTTTGCCGCCTCGTTGAACTTGCCCTGCGAATATTGTGCCTCGCCCAGCCAGAAGCTGGCATCGGCGGCCTTGGTGCCTTTCGGGTAACCCTGGAGATATTGCTGGAACCCCTGCTCCGCAAGCTTGTAATCGCCGGAAAGAACATGGCCGTAAGCAGCCTGATAGATATCGCCCTCGCTGGTGAGTGCTGCGGTGTTGACCGGATCGGTCTTGCGCGAACCGTTGCCGGTGGTAACGCCCGGAAGACTACCGGAAGAATTGTTGGCACCCTGGTTCAATGAGCCACCGATCGGCATGCCCTTGGAATCAAGCTCGATGGAGCCAAGCGTCGTCTCTCCCGGTGCACTCGTCGGCGCGTTCGCGGAAGAGGACGGCGAAACGGAAGCGCCACCCTGAGGTGGCGTTTCGATGATCGTTGCAACGTCGTCGCTCGGCGGAGCGGCCGGAGTGGCCTCCGCCTTCTTTTTCGGCGCGGTGGTACTCGCGCCTTTGCCGCCTTCCAGTTCCTGGAAACGGAATTCATTGTCTTCCTGCGCCTTGCGGATCGTTTCCTGCATCTGCAAAAGCTGGAAGCTCATTTCTTCGATACGGCCGTTGAGCTGCCGGATCTGTTCTTCAAGCTGCTGAACCTTATAGGCTTCATTGGCCTGAACCCGCACAATTGGGACCTGCTGAGAGTTGATCGTGCCGAAGCTACCCCCCGCACCGAACAGCGGACCCGAAACGGCTGTGCCGCTCAAGCCGGTGCAGGCTGCAAGCCCCAGCATTCCCGCCACGACAAGTTTCTTCATCTCATTTGCCCTGCCTTAACTGATTTGCACCGGAATGGCGCAAGCCGGATTTTTTCCATATCAACCGAAAAAGCAACTTAACTTCGGCCAAACTATGAAAAAAACGAAAGGCGGCCCATAGACCGCCTTCCATTCGAGATCACAAAAGCGTCAGGCGATTACATGCCTGCGCCACCGAGAACCGTCACAGCGCGGCGGTTCTGCGACCAGCAGGAAATGTCATCGCAGACGGCGACCGGCTTTTCCTTGCCGTAGGAGATCGTCTTCATGCGGCTTGCCGGAACGCCCTGTGACGCCAGGAAGTCACGGGTTGCAGCGGCACGACGGGCGCCGAGCGCCAGGTTGTATTCACGCGTACCGCGCTCGTCGGCATGGCCTTCGACGGTGATGGCGTATTTCGGGTAACGGGCAAGCCACTGTGCCTGGCGCTGCAGCGTCTGCTGCGCGTCTGCACGGATGGACGTCGAGTCCGTATCAAAGAAGATGCGGTCGCCAACATTAACCGTGAAGTCCTGCTGGGAGCCGGGCGTCGCAGAGCCCGCACCGCCGAGACCGAGCTCACCGGCGCTGTTCGGCATGTTCTTCTTGTTCGCGCAGCCTGCGAGAGCAAGAGCGAGCGTCATGGCGATAACAGCCGGATTACGGGCCAGTTTCTGCATCGGGCTGAGTGCCGAAGTGTGTGTACGGCTCATCGCCGGTCTCTCCTTGGGATTGCAATAACGTTGCCAGACACTAACGGATCGAGGTTAATAGCCGACAAACGCTTATGGTTAACAGAAAGGAAACGTCCCACTTTTTTGCTCCCTCACAACACTTTGCGGCAAGAAAGAGGCAGTTTCCCGTACGGCATGTGTAAAAACATGACGGCGCCGGTTGGGCCGGCGCCGTCATGGCAGTCAATATCAGTCCAGAAGCGGCGACCAGGCCGGGTCCGAAGCGAAGGTGGGAGTCTTGATCAGCTGTTCGTTGTAGCCGGTCAAGTCGATCGAATAGAGCTGCGGACCGCCAGCACCAGCGTTCTGGCGGAAGAACATCAGCACACGGCCGTTCGGCGCCCATGTTGGGCCTTCATTATGAAAGCCGCTGGTCAGAATGCGCTCACCCGAACCGTCCGTTTTCATCACGCCAATCGAGAACTTGCCGCCCGATTGTTTGGTGAAGGCGATCAGATCGCCACGTGGCGACCAGACCGGCGTGGAATACGACCCGTCGCCGAACGAAATACGCTGCTGTCCTGAACCATCGGCATTCATCACGTAAATTTGCTGACGGCCGCCACGGTCGCTTTCAAAGGCAACACGTTGCCCATCCGGGGAGAATGACGGTGCAGTATCGATCGCGGACGTGTTCGTCAGGCGCGTCGTGGTTCGTGAGCGCAGGTCCATGGTGTAGATATTGGCGTTACCATCCTGCTGAAGGCTCATGATGACCTTCTGGCCATCCGGCGAGAAGCGCGGCGAGAATGTCATGCCGGGGAAATTACCGACCACTTCGCGCTGTCCGGTTTCCAGCTGCAGCAGGTAAACGCGCGGCTGCTGGCCTTCAAACGACATGTAGGTGACTTCCTGACGGTTCGGCGAAAAACGCGGCGTCAGAACGATGTCGTTCGAATTGGTGAGGTTACGGACGTTGAAGCCGTCCTGGTCCATGATCGACAGCTGACGCTTGCGGGCTGTCTTCGGGCCGCTTTCGGAGACGAAAACGACGCGGGTATCGAAGTAACCCTTTTCACCGGTGACGCGCTCATAAATGGCGTCCGCGATGATGTGGGCGACACGGCGCCAGTTTTCCGGCTGCGTGAAGAACTGCTGCCCGGTCATCTGCTGGCCTGCGAAAGTATCCCAAAGGCGGAACTCCGCACGCAGACGGCCATCGCTTTCACGCGTCACGCGGCCCGTTACGAGTGCCTGCGCGTTGATAACCTTCCAGTCCTCAAAACGCGGCTGCTGATCCGGGTTGGCGATTTTTTCGATGAAGGCACTCTTGTTGACTGGCGCAAACAGGCCGGAACGCTGCAGATCGGCAGCAATTACGGCCGATACCTGCGCGCCGATGCCGTCACCCGAGATGAAGTCGGTGATGGCGATGGGCAAGGGTTCGACGTTACCCTTGTTGATGTTGATTTCCACCCGCGCAAAAGCCGGTGCGGAGAAAACCGACATAAGGGCCGCGACAGCGAGCACCAGCCGGATCGGCGAAAATATCTTCATGTTGCCAGGCCTTTCAGCATTCATAGCAATTCACTGGGATCGAAATTCACTACGACTTCGTTCCATGCATCATATTTGTCGGCAGGAAGGTTCGTGAACGGAGCAGAACGCATGATGGCACGATAGGCACCACCGGAAAGGGCGCGACGCGTTCCCTCGGAACCACCCGTTGCTTCGATCTCGGGTCGGCCGATGATGGATCCATCACGGTCAAGCTTCATGGTGACCCGAACGCGAACGTCCGAGGCATCCGCCATGCCGGGAATGATCTGCCAGTTTTTCTGGATTGCGCCACGCAGCGCATCCATTTCCGTCTGGCTGAGCGTCGAACCGCCCGTGGTCTTTTTGCCGCCAAGCGATGCCTGCTGGGTGGAGCGCTTTGCACCACCACCGGAGGGCGCCTGCTTGTTCAAAAGCGCGGCAACATCGTCAGCGTTAAAATCGCTTTCCTTCGACGAAGCGGATTTCGCCGTTTCCTGCTTTTTCTCACCCGGCTTCTTGTCGGAAGGCTTGTCCGTGGACTTTGCCTGATCGGGCTTGGTCTCTGCAGGCTTCTCAGCGGGCTTCTGCTCGGCAGGTTTGGTCTCAGCCTGTTTCGGCACTTCCGGCTTCGGCGGCTCCGGGCGGGAATTCGGGCGCGGCACATTCGGCGGCACGGGAATTTCGGCCGGTTCCTGTTGCACCGGGGGTGGCTCTTCCGCTTTCGTTTCCTGCGGCGGCGGCTCCGTCTTCGGTTGGGGCGCGATCTCGGGCTTGGTCTGCGGCAAGGCGGCCATTTCCTGCGGCTTCGGAGCCGAAGTCTCTTCCTTGACGATTTCCTTCACCTCATTCGCCTTGGTGTCGACAACCGGCTGCGGCTTTTCCTGCTTTGGCGGAGCGGCCGCACTGATATTGTCGTTCGGCTTTGTAGTAGGCGTCGGCGGCGCTTCTATATCGGCCACGTTGTTGCCGACATTCTGAGCGTTCGGAACGATATCCGGACGTGTAGTCGGAACCGGGGCCGACTTTTCCGCCTTCGGCGCGTTCTTGTCGCCTTGCTGGATCTGGCTCAATTCCTCGATTGGCACCAGCTCCACAGGCAGGGCCTCAGCCTGCGACACGTCAAGAGGCTCCGGCGAGCCCAGGGAAACGAGAGCGAAAGCCAGAAGCGATGCGTGCACGATCGCGGATGTGGTAAGGCTGCCCTTCATCGCTGACGTCAATTATCCTGTTTCTGCTGGGTCACAAGGCCGATATTCTTGAAGCCCGCTGCCTGGATACGCGCCATCACGTCGGCGACGACGCCATAGGCGGCAACGGAATCCGCGCGCACGAAGATGCGTTCGTTATAACCTGTCGTGGCGATTGCCTGCAGCTTGTCGGCCACCTCGGCCGCCTGGATTTCCGTTTCCTGCAAATGGATCTGGCCATTGGCATTGACGGAAATCGTGATCGGCTGCGTATCCGAATTCAGCGCGTTGGCAGATGTCTGCGGCAGGTCGATCGGAACGCCGACCGTCATCATCGGTGCGGCCACCATGAAAATGATGAGCAGCACGAGCATGACGTCAACCAGTGGCGTCACGTTGATTTCGCTGATCGCGCCGCCCCTGCGACGTCCGCCGCGCCCACGGCGTCCACCGGAACCGCCGCTGCTGCCACCTGCTGACATACCCATAACATCTACTCCATTTTGCCTTGCGGCAAATTACTGCGCGGCGCGCTTATTGGGCTGCCTGCCGCGTCTGAAGTTTTTCATCGATCTGGCGCGACAAGATCGCGGAGAACTCGTCGGCGAAACCTTCCATACGAGCGGAAAGCTTGTGCGCGTCAGCCGTGAACTTGTTGTAGGCGATAACCGCCGGAATAGCCGCGACAAGACCGATGGCCGTTGCCAGAAGCGCTTCGGCGATACCCGGCGCCACGACCGCAAGGTTGGTGGACTTCGAACCGGCAATCGCCTGGAACGAGGTCATGATACCAACGACCGTACCGAAGAGGCCGATGAACGGACCGGCAGAACCGATCGTCGCCAACGAACCGAGGCGAGCCTCGTATTGTTCGCCTTCACGAGCAATCGTCACGTCCATTGCCCGGTCGATACGCATTTGCAGACCGATGGGTGAACGGGCGCCGCGTTCAAATGATTTCTTCCACTCCCGCATGGCGGAAACGAAAATTGCCGCGAGACCAACATTCTGGCGTTCTGCCAGAGTGCGGTAAAGCTCTTCGAGCGACTGGCCAGACCAGAAGACCTGTTCGAACTGGTCGAACTGGCGCTTTGCCTTGCCGAAGCTTACGTATTTGTCGAAGACGATCGCCCACGTCCAGACCGAGGCGGCGATAAGTCCAATCATCACGAACTTCACGATGAGGCCCGCCTGCATAAACAGCGCCCAGAGACTTACATCGTGCGTCGCCGCTGCCAAACCTGCCTGTTCCATAAATATCCAATCCCCGAATCCAAACGCCCGGTACGGGACCGGGCGATTCAAACGCGTGTTAACGCTCGAAGCTATGCAGCAACAGCCGCAAACCCCTTTGCCATACCCCGATACTTGCCAGTAAGCCTTACTTGCCAATAAATTTGGTGAAAGGAAGGCGTGCGCCGCACAAATGCCAGTTGCTAAAGTAAGACACCATTATGGTTAAAGGAGTGTTACAACCGCGCCACGTCTGATGGATTTACTGCACCAGCCCCGAACTTACTTCAGGAATTTTTCGGCCACCGTCTCCGGAAGGCGCCTTGGCCGGCCATTGGCATTGATGACGGCGATGATGACCTTGGCGGCAACAAGGAGCGTTTCGCCGCGCCGGATTTCCTGATTGAGCACCATTTTTGCGCCCCCGGCCTTTTCGGTAAGGGTGGTGATCGTCAACACATCATCCATCCGGGCCGGGCTCTTGAAATCGATCTCCATACGATGGACGACGAAAACGAGACCCTCCTCGTCGGCGGTCAGGAGTGCGCTTTGCTCGCAGCCGAGGCAACGCAGGTAGTCGGTTCGACCGCGCTCGAGAAAATGCAGATAGCGCGCGTGATAAACGAGGCCGGAAAAATCCGTGTCCTCATAATAGACCCGCTGGGTCAGGCGGTGCCCATGTTCGATGAGTTCGCCGGAAAGCGAAACCACAAGCTCGCTCATGATATCTCCTTGGAAAGTTCGGCCGCACCTGAACGACCCTCGCGGACGATAAGATGCTCGTGGCGCTGAGGCAGCATCGCGATGCGCTCAGCAATGAAACGGGGTCTGAGATCGTGTTCCAGCAGCGCGGAAGGCTGCGCGGGCAGCCAGCGGAACTCCACCTCGACGCCATCCAGCACGCGATGCACTATATCGCTTTCATGGAACGGCAAAGGCTGGCGCAGCGAAACCAGATAATAAAATGCCAGTTCATGCGCGGCATAATCATCATAGCCGAAAAAATTCTCCGCCGACCAGAGAAGACGCTCGACGGCGCAATCCCGGTCGAGCTCCTCGCCGATCTCGCGGATGATGGTCTGCTCGGAGCTTTCACCGATTTCCGCCCGCCCGCCCGGCAGGGCCCAATAGCTATCCTTGGCGCCACGCTGGACGAGAAGATAGTTGTCGTGGAAAATCAACGCCGCCACACGCATGCTGAACAGCTGCGGCTTGCGGTCCAGCCGGATCATATGGCGCTCAGGGGCAGAAGTCATTTGGCGTCCAGGTCGCCGTCATACCAGACAAGGTGTCTTGTGGTCTCAGGCAGGTGTTCTATTTCATCCGCGATGAAATAGGGCGGAATATCGAGTTCGGTCAATGCATCACGGGTCGCAGCGACCCAGCGAAACTCGAGCTCGTTATCGCCATCCTGAACGCGGTGAATGATATCCGTCGGGTGAAAGGCAAGGGTCTCCGGCAAATCCATCAGGTAATAGAAACCGAGTTCGTGCCACTCCTTACCCTCATAATGGAAAAAATTCTCGACCGCCCATAGAAGCCGCCCGACCTTCGCTTCGACGCCAAGTTCCTCGACCATTTCGCGCGCCAGCGTTTCTTCGGAACGCTCGCCCATTTCGGCGCGGCCACCCGGAAAGGTCCAGAATTTCTCATGGGACGCGCGGTGCACCAACACGTGGCCATCCCGAAACGCCAGCCCCGCAACGCGCATCTGGAAAATGCGTTTCGGCTTGAATTTCATGCGAATACGGGTGTCCTGCACCGTGGTGTCTTGCGTCATTAACTGAACCTGCTGGCTGGAAACATCAAATCGGTTTCCGTCCACCCTAACGCATCCATCTCGGCTTTTCTCGCCTTTGCGTCGTCTCCCACAATGAATTCATCCAGTTGTGGCGGCTTGATCATAGTGCCGGACAACATGGCATGCACCTGCCCGCGATGATGCGTCTGATGCTGGAAGAGATGGGACAACACATCATCGCAGCGATCCTGCTGGATGCGTTTTCCACGATGAATATTGACGATGGCAGCGAGGCCGTCTTCATCCAGCATGTCTACAAAATCGATCAGTTCTTCGTCCAGTTTCGCTTGGGCAACATGCAGCTCCGCCATGGTGGCGAAAGGCTCTTCCTCTTCAAAAGCGGCAAGGCCGAGCGTCCCGCCCTTAATCGCGTCGATATAAAACAGGTCAACGGTGTAGATGTGGTTCAGGGTCGCCCGAAGGGTTGGAAAGAAGCTGACGCGAGCGGCCACGAATTCCTCCTGCAACAGCTGAAGACAAGCCTGATGCAGCCTTAAATTAGCCAGCCGGTTGTTGCGCGCGAGTTTGCGGAAAACCCGCATCGGATCGTAGGCCATCGACGTCCCTTCTCATGGAGCCTGATAACGCCGCTTTTCAATCGACGTGTTCAAGCTCGGACTTGCTCTTCAGAACCTTCGCCCCATCTTCCTGCTCGATAAGATAGGCGGGTTCGTCCTTGCTGGCCTTGCGCTTTATCGTGGAACCGGAAATCGTTTTTTCGACATCATCAGTAAACGTCTCGACGATTTTTCCTTCGCCGGTTCCGTTGCCCCATTTCCAGCGAACCTTCGTACCCTTGCGATATCCAGACATCATCATTTCCTGACCAAAGAAAATCAAATGCGAAAGCGCCGGGCTTGTTCCCTCAATCCTCTTCCAGCGTCAGCCGGAATTGCGCCGCCTCGAGATCTTTAGGCGGCTGCATGCCCAGATGTTTCCAGGCAGTGCCGGTCAGAACGCGGCCGCGCGGCGTGCGCTGGATGAAACCCTGCTGGATCATGTAGGGTTCTATGATGTCTTCGATCGCATCACGCGGCTCCGACAAGCCAGCGGCGATGGTCTCGATACCAACAGGGCCGCCGCCGAAATTGACCGCGATCATGGTCAGATAGCGCATGTCCAGCTGATCGAGACCCATTTTGTCGACAAGCAACCGCGTCAGTGCTTCGTCGGCAATCTCACGGGTGACGGCTTCCGCCCGTGCCACCTCAGCGAAATCGCGAACCCGGCGCAAGAGCCGTCCGGCGATGCGCGGCGTGCCGCGTGCACGCCTTGCTATCTCGCGTGCGCCATCGTCGGTCATGTTCAGACCCATCAGCCGCGCGCCGCGCCGAACGATCAGCTCCAGCTCATCGACAGTGTAGAAGGCCAGACGGACAGGAATGCCGAAGCGGTCGCGCAGCGGCGTTGTCAGCAAACCAAGACGCGTGGTCGCGGCAACGAGGGTGAACTTGGAAAGATCGATCTTCACCGAGCGGGCCGCAGGGCCCTCACCGATGATGAGGTCGAGCTGGAAATCCTCCATCGCCGGATAGAGAATTTCCTCGACTGCCGGGTTGAGACGATGGATTTCATCGATGAAGAGCACATCGCGCTCCTCGAGATTGGTCAAAAGTGCGGCAAGGTCGCCAGCCTTGGCGATCACTGGTCCGGAGGTGGACTTGAAGTTGACGCCAAGCTCCTTTGCCATGATCTGCGCCAGCGTGGTTTTGCCGAGACCGGGAGGCCCGACGAACAACACATGGTCCAGCGCCTCGCCACGGTTCTTGGCGGCCTCGATAAACACCTTGAGATTGGCGCGAGCCTCGGCCTGGCCGGTAAAATCGTCCAGCGACTGCGGGCGCATTGTGGTGTCGATATCTTCACCGCGCTTGTCCGCCGAAATCAGTCTGTCCGCATCGCTCATAGAGGGCATTCCATTGTTCTAAACCAATTCAAGAGATGGTCTTCGCCGCTATATCACGACTGTCGCACGAAGGCGCTTCACGAAATTCAGCATCGCACCCGGCTTCGTTCGCTTGCTGCGCGCAGCTTAGCGTGAAAGTTCGCGCAGGCCGAGCCGGATGAGTTTGGCACTGTCGCCGCCCTCCCCGCCGTTCTTCAGCGCGGCCGCAACGGCATTTGCGGCCTGATCGCGTGAATAGCCGAGATTGGTGAGCGCCGACACGGCATCCGCCACCGGCGCGGAGGCGACACCCTCGCCAAGTTCCTGCTTGAGCCCGATGGAAGCCGAAGCTTCTCCTGCAAAGGCAGGCGCCTTGTTGCGAAGCTCGGTAACGAGGCGCACCGCCACCTTCGGCCCTACGCCCGGCGCACGTGAAATCATCACCTTGTCCTGCAGCGCTATCGCATTGGCGAGTTCAGAAGGCGACAGGGTAGACAAGACGGCCAGCGCCACTTTCGAACCTACCCCCTGCACGCTCTGCAGCAGATTGAACCATTCCCGCTCAAGTGCCGACAAAAAGCCGAACAGCCTCAGCTGGTCTTCGCGCACATAGGTTTCGATGAAGAGGACGACCGCTTCACCAGCGGAACCTATTTTTGAGAGTGTGCGCGCCGAGCAATAGGCGACGTAACAAACGCCGTGCACATCCACCAGCACGTAATCCGCGCCGATTTCCTCGATGGTGCCTTTAAGTTTCCCAATCATGATGCCGCCCGCTGCAATGAGACTTCAATATTCAACCGGCCGCCAATAGCCGCGCCATCCTGTCGCCGCCGCGATTATGGGCGTGGCAGATTGCGATCGCCAAGGCGTCCGCCGCATCGTTACCCTTGAATTCTGCTTTCGGCATCAGGATTTTCAGCATCATGTGGATTTGCTGCTTTTCGCCGTGCCCAACACCTATGACGGCTTTTTTGACCGCGTTCGGCGCATACTCGAAAACAGGCAACCCTGCCCGCGCCGGAACCAGCATGGCAATGCCGCGCGCCTGACCGAGCTTCAGCGTGGCGACAGCATCCTTGTTCACGAACGTCTGCTCCACCGCCGCCTCATCGGGTTGATAGCTGTGAACAGTATCCGCCAGCCCATCATGCAACTGGCACAGGCGGGAGGCGAGATCCATATCACCATCCGATGTCACCGTGCCGGAAGCGACAAACCGAAGGCTGTTGCCGAAGGTTTCGATGACACCCCATCCGGTGCGCCGCAACCCGGGGTCGATACCGATGATTCGAATCGTCTTTTGCATAAGCCACCCTATCTTTTCGGCTGCGACCCTGCCAGCGATAAGTGAACAAACCGACAACATTGATCAAATTTGCAGTGCAGCATTTACCTCTGCTTAAACCGCGTACCGCATTGTTCCCGCACAAAATCAAAAAAGGGGAGCTGCGGACATGATGATCCGCAGCGCAATATTTTCGCCATATCAGCCATCCGGTGGCGCCATCAATGCATGGTGCGGGAAGTGATACGGCATTGAGGGCTGCATCGGCCATGCTGAACCGTTTTCATTCCATATCCACCAAAGTGCTCGTGATTTTCCTTGCGCTGATGACGATCTCGACCGGGGCTCTCACGCTTCTCGGCTATCAAAGCAGCAGCGGCGTTCTCGAGGAACAGGCGTCGAAATCCATGGAGAGCATTCTCGTCTTCAGGGGCGATATGCTGCAGGAACGCCTTGAGCAGCTTGAAACGCAGGCGGATTCCATCGCCAAGATCGAATCCCTGCAAATGGCGGTAGTTTCCATGCGCAGCGGCTGGGGCACCGTGCAGAAGAGTTCCGGCGACGCAAAGGCGGAACTGCAACGCGTCTTCGTCAAGGAGAACCCCTACGGCGAAAAAGAAAAGCTCATCAAGCCCGAAAATCCGAGCGGCTTTTATTATTCCACCCATGAAAAAACCCAGACGGATATCGGCGGCTACCTGAAGGGAACCCCATTCAGCGATGTTCTCTTCATCGATCCGGCCGGCACAGTTTATTACTCCTATCTGAAAGGACCGGCTTTCGGGGAAACCGTCACGGGTGGCGCCTGGGCGGATAGCGGCCTTGGGGCTGCTTTTGCGCGCGGAGCCACCAACGCAGGAAAAGCCGTGAACGACGTGGCCCAGACGAGTTTCTCCGGCCTGCGCATCGACGCCGCGACCGAAGAGGCCGGCATCTATTTCGGCATTCCGGTAGTCAAATTCGGTGCGTTCAAGGGCATCGTTCTCTTCCGCGTCAAACAAGAGGTCTTCAGCCAGATCCTCACGAAAGGCATCTCCGCCGGCAGCTCCGAACAATCCGCGATCGTTTCCGCCGATGGCAAGGTTCTGGGCGTGGACGGCAACGGTCTCGTCAGCCTTAATCCGGCAATCTATGGCTTCCATGCACAAGCACTCAATACGTCCGGTATGACGATTGCCAAGATCAACCGTCCGGACGGCGAAGCCAATGCCTATGCCCGCGCCTTCTCGTTTGCCGGTGAAAAATACCTCGCGGTGGAAAGCATGTTGCGCAGTGAGTTGAACGCCGGTTCCATTTCGATTGCCGGCACGCTAGCCGTCATCGGCCTTTGCGTTCTGGCAGCGATGTGCGCGGCAACCGCCTTTTTTGCACGGCGCCTGTTCGCACCGCTGGAGAAGCTGGCCGGGCTGACCGGCGAAGTGGCGGCAGGCCGTCTCGATGCCGAGATCGGCAATCAGGACCGCAAGGACGAGATCGGCCGCATGGCGCGCGCGCTTGGCAGTTTCCGCGAAAAACTCATTTTGCAGCGGGAAATGGAAGCGACCACGTCCCGCACGCGCGAGGAAGCCGAAACGGCACGCCGCGCACATCTTGCGGAACGAGAGGCCGAGGCCGGCACGCTGCAAATGGTCGTGGGTTCTCTTGACGAAGGGCTGGATCGACTGGCAAGCGGCAATCTCGCCTACCGCATTGAGACTGTCTTCCCAGACGATCTTGAAAGTCTGCGCCACAACTTCAATACGGCGCTTGCAAGGCTCAGCGAGACCATGCAGGCCATCGGCGGCAATTCCGCCGCCGTTCGCGGCGGCTCGGAGGAAATGCGGGTAGGTGCAGACCAGCTCGCTGAGCGCACCGAACGGCAGGCCGCCTCCATTACCGAGACGGCAAGCGCCATCAAGGCAATCACCGAAGCCGTCCGCGACCAGATCGAACGCGCCGAACAGGCAACACGGATCGCCCGCGACGCCAGTACGCAGGCCACTGCGTCCAGCCACGTCATGGAGCAGACCATCGCCGCCATGGAAGCGATCCAGACCTCGTCGCGCCAGATCAACCAGATCATCGGCGTTATCGATGAAATCGCCTTCCAGACCAACCTTCTCGCCCTGAACGCAGGTGTGGAAGCCGCGCGTGCGGGCGAGGCCGGCAAGGGTTTTGCCGTTGTGGCGCAGGAGGTGCGCGAGCTGGCACAACGCTCGGCCGCCGCCGCAAAAGAAATCACCAGCCTGCTGAAGCGCTCCACCGACGAGGTTTCCACCGGCGTGGCACTGGTCGAAAAGGCGGGGGCCTCGCTAACCGGCATCGGCAAGCACGTGCAGACCATCAGTTCCCGCATCGAAGAGATCATGGAATCCACCCGCGAGGAGGCGCATACGCTTGCTGAAATCAACAGCACCGTCACCAGTCTCGACACCATGACCCAGCAAAACGCCGCCATGGTGGAGGAGACGACGGCGGCCATTCACAATCTCGCTTCCGAGGCGGGAGAGATGGACGGCAGGCTCGGACAATTCGTGCTCGCTTCCGACCGGCAACCTCCAGACCATCGCGAAACCCGGCAATTCCGTCGAGCGGGCTAAAAAAATGAAAAGGGGCCTCTTTCGAGGCCCCAATTTTTTTGAACCATCCTTCAATTCTGCGCGACTTCTATGGTAAATCGGGACACGCGCCTTACATCCGCATCAAAGACAGAATTTGTGTAGGAGCGTTGGATGATCCCCTTTTCCATTCTCGACCTTTCGCCAATCGGCGAAGGCGAGAGCGTCAGCCAGGCGCTTGAAAATTCTCGCCGCATGGCGATCAAGGCTGAAGACCACGGTTACAACCGCATCTGGCTTGCGGAGCACCATGGCATGCCTGGTATTGCGAGCGCAGCCACATCGCTCGTGATCGCCCATGTTGGTGCCGCCACGAAACATATTCGCGTCGGTTCAGGCGGCATCATGCTGCCTAACCACTCCCCGCTCGTCATTGCCGAACAATTCGGCACGCTGGCGGCACTGTTGCCTGGCCGGGTCGATCTCGGACTTGGCCGCGCGCCGGGAACCGATATGCGGACGGCAAGGGCGCTGCGCCGCAATCTTGATGCCGGTGCGGAGAACTTCCCGCACGACATCATCGAGCTCCAGCAGTACCTTGGCCAGCCCCAGCAGGATCAGGCGATCCTTGCCGTGCCCGGCATGAATTCGCACGTGCCGCTCTGGTTGCTTGGCTCAAGCACCTATAGCGCGCATCTGGCAGCGGCACTCGGCCTGCCCTATTCCTTTGCGTCGCATTTTGCGCCTGACATGCTGATGGAGGCGATCCATATCTATCGCGAGCGCTTCCAGCCCTCTGCGACGCTGGACAAGCCCTATGTGATGGTTGGAGTGATGGGAGTCGGCGCCGATACCGACGAGGAAGCGCAATATCTCTTCACCTCGTCACAGCAGCAATTCGTCAACCTGCGCCGCAATGTACGCGTCCCGTTCCCCAAGCCGGTTCACAGCATGGACGACCACTGGAACGAGATGGAGCGTTTTTCGGTGGAACATACCTTGCGTTTCGCCGCCGTCGGCTCGCCTGAAACAATCGGACGCCACCTCGACGGCTTCCTCGCCGAAACGCAGGCCGACGAACTGATCGTCTCGATGCCGATCCACAATATCGAAAAACGGCTGCGATCCGTGGAGATCTTCGCCGATGTGCGGACCTCCATCAGGAAGGCCGCCTAAACAAAAAGCCCCGGAGCGATGACGCTGCCGGGGCTTTTTTTAGTCTGAACCGTCAGGCGGAAAGCTTGGCGAGAATTTCTTCCGAAACTTCGAAGTTGGAATAGACGCTCTGCACGTCGTCATCGTCTTCGAGATTGTCGATGAGCTTCATCAGCGACTGCGCCTTTTCCTCATCCACCGGCACCGTGTTCTGCGGCTTCCAGATGGCCTTGACGCTTTCAGCTTCGCCGAGCACGCCTTCCAGCGCCTTGGAAACCTCGTTCATCGCCTCGAAACCGCAGATGATGGTGTGACCGTCCTCAGAAGATTCGACATCGTCGGCACCAGCTTCGATAGCCGCTTCCATGACCTTGTCGGCATCGCCGACTTCGGCCTTGTAAGTGATCTCACCGACGCGGTCGAAGGAGAAGGAAACCGATCCGGTTTCGCCGAGTGCGCCACCAGCCTTGGTGAAGATGGAGCGGACGTTGGAGGCGGTGCGGTTGCGGTTGTCGGTCAAGGCCTCGACGACGACCGCGACGCCACCCGGGCCGTAACCCTCGTAACGGACCTCATCGTAGTTTTCGCTGTCTGCACCGGAAGCTTTCTTGATCGCGCGCTCGATATTGTCCTTCGGCATGGACTGGGCCTTGGCGTTCTGAATTGCCAGGCGCAGGCGCGCGTTCATGTTCGGGTCGGGCATGCCCGCCTTTGCCGCAACGGTGATTTCACGCGCAAGCTTGGAAAACATTTTGGACCGAACGGAGTCCTGCTTGCCCTTGCGGTGCATGATGTTCTTGAACTGTGAATGACCAGCCATGGAAAACCTGATTGTCTTAATTTGGAGATTGCGGGCCTTATAAGTGCGATATGCCCGCCGTTCAAGCCCGCAAGCGCTTTCTCTTGGCCGCAAGAATATAAGGAACTGATTTATCCGCTTTTCGTTTTGACAATGAAAGCGGAAGAGCGGGACATTTTTCACCCTCCCGGTCGCCGCAGCAAACCCAACGGAGGAAACACATGGTCAGCCTGACTGAAGCAAGAGAAAACCCTGCCCGCCAGCTCTGGGATGAGGTCAATTCGGTCCATGCCGGCATGCTTGGCCTCGAGGGCCTGCACAATCATATGCAGCCGATGGCACCGCACGCCGACCCCAAGACCAACACGATCTGGTTTTTCTCCAAGAAAGACACCGATCTCGTCAAAACGCTGAAGCCGGGTTCGCGGGCGCATTTTTGTGTCGTCGGCAAGGACCATGATTATCACGCCTGCCTCTCGGGTGTGCTCGAGGCGCGCGACGACAGGACAAAGATCGAAGAATACTGGAACTCCGTCACCGCAGCCTGGTACGAGCACGGTAAGAGCGATCCGCAACTGACGATGCTGGCGCTGCATGTTGACGACGCGGAAATCTGGGCCTCGACTGACAGCACGCTAAAATTCGGCTGGGAAATCGCCAAGGCCAATATGTCCGACGATAAAATGCCTGATGTCGGCGTTCGCCAGCACCTCGCCTTCGCCTGAGATACGACTCCCCCGACTTTCCTCGCCGGTCGCTTTACTACATGCCTTTTGGCACCAGTATCTGCGGCTGGCGGGGAAGGTTCCTCATTGAGACCCGGATGATCGCATCTTTTGCGTAGGCGATCTGGAAGCTTTCCCCAAACATCGTCAGAAACTGCTCCAACGGCGGCCCGGTGCGGTGCATGGGCAAGATCAGTGCGGAGCGCAGGCGCTTGACCACGCGGCTCATGCTGTCGGCCCCCATCGTCAAACCACCATCCACTGGAACCATCAGCACATCCAGACGACCGATTTCGGCATAATGCTTGTCCGTCAGTTCGTGATGCAGATGGCCGAGATGGCCGATACACAGCCCCGCAACCTCGAAGATGAAAATGGAATTGCCGTTTTCCTGAAAGGATTCGTAATCGCCCCAGCGGTTGCGAATGTCAGTCGCGACGTTGCGGATATAGACATCACCGACCAGAAGCTTGTGCTCGGCCTTTTCTCCGGGCGTATCGCTCCAACCGTGCAGCACATGCTGAATGGCCGGATCCGGACTAAGAGTGAAATGCGTCATATGCGCCCGGTTCATCGTCACCACTGTCGGCGTGACCGGTGGGCGATAGACGCCATTATAATCTGTGGCGATCGTCACGCCGCCAGGACTTTCGATGAGATAGGTGGAATGGCCGATGAAGCTGATCTTCACCTCTTCCTTAGCCGTGGCCTGCGCCAGCTGGGCACCTGCCGGTTTGAAGCTGGCGAACATGACGCCGGGAATGTTGCGGGCGATTGCCTGGCACTGGCTGACGGGAGGGCGGCTTCCAGCCTGGGAAAAGGCCGCTCCCGCGCACGCAACCAGTCCGGCCATTGCAAGCATTAGCACGCGCAGCATCATGCCACTCCCTCGAACTTGCGAAGAAAGGAAGATGAGGCAGGTTTTGCAGGGCGTCCAGCGCCAACAGCGGCGGAACGCTCACGATCTCGTCATTGTGAACGGATGATGAGCGCTAGAAGCCGAAAGCTCACGCCCAGAAGGACGGGAGGGTTTCGGAGAGCCTCGGGCCAATTCGCAGCGGTGCGATCTTTTCCGCAAGGCCGGTCCGGTCGGAAATCTCGACGCCGACGCCGCAGATCGTCGCAGGTCCACTGGCGGCTTCGAAACGGCCCTTCGGCATTTTGGAAATGAAGCGGTTGATCGGCTCTTCCTTTTCCATGCCAAGCGAGCTGTCGTAGTCACCGCACATGCCGGCGTCCGACATATAGGCCGTGCCACCGTTCAAGATCTGGGCGTCAGCAGTCGGAACATGGGTGTGGGTGCCGACGACGAAGCTTGCACGTCCATCAACGAAATGACCGAAACACTGTTTTTCGCTCGTCGCTTCCGCGTGGAAATCGAAGATGATGGCGTCGGCCTGCTCCTTCAGCGGGCAGGCAGCGAGAATGTTCTCCGCCGATTTGAAGGGATCGTCCAGTTCCGGATGCATGAAGACCCGGCCCATGATGTTGGCGACAAGCACACGCGCACCGTTGCGGGCGTAAAAGATGCCCGAGCCCTTGCCCGGCGTACCATCGGGATAATTGGCTGGCCGCAGGAACTGGTCATGGCGCTCGCAGAAGGAAACGGCCTCCTTCTGGTCCCAGACATGGTTGCCGGTCGTCACCACATCCGCACCGGCATTGATGGTTTCGAGATAGATATCCTCGGTGATGCCGAAACCACCGGCGGCGTTTTCGCCATTAACGATGACGAAATCGAGCTTCAGATCGGAAATAAGCCCGGGCAACCTGTCCCAGACAGCCGTGCGTCCGGTCTTGCCAACCATATCTCCGAGAAAAAGAAGCCTCATTCACCCGCCCCGATCTTGCGCATGTTCCTAAATTCCGTCCCCTCTAACGGGTAATCCATCTTTTAAAAAGTGCTAAAGCGCCTTTTTCCGACCGGTCATCAACGGCTACGCCGAAAACCAGCGCAAGCCACTCTCCGTCAGAACCGCCTGAAGCGGCACGTCATGCGGCTCCGCCGGCACGGATGGCACTTCCTGACAATCAAATGCGACGCCGATGAGAACGGGGGCTCGGCCTTTGCTGTGCAATCTCGCAATAGCGCGATCATAATGACCCGCGCCATAACCGATACGCTGACCCTGCCCGTCAAAGACGGAGAGCGGGACGAGCAGAATATCCGGATCGAGAACTTCTGCGTCCTCCGCCGGACCGGTCGTGCCGAAGCCCGTCTTCACCAGCGGTGCATCCGCATCAAAGGCGCGGAAAACGATGGTCTCCCGGTTCAGCACAACGGGAAGGGCGAGGCGCCCGCCTCTTGTCCGCAGTGCCTCCATCAGCGGCCGAATATCGGCCTCTGAACGGATGGGCATGAAACCGGAAATAACGGCACCTGGCGAGAACGGAATGGCAGATGCACCATATGCCGTCATCGCCTCGCTTTTTTGCTGACGCTCGGCTTGTGGCAACGCATCACGCGCGGCAAGCCTTTCGCCGCGCAGCCTTGCTTTTTCGGCGATGTCGCCGGACATCAGGCAGCCCGGCTCACGAGCACCTTGTCGATACGGTGTCCATCAAGGTCTATGACCTCAAAACGCCAGCCGTTGCGGGTGATGTGTTCGCCCAGTTCCGGCAGGCGACGGAACTCGTCAAGCACCAGACCGGCAACGGTCTCGAACTCGGCGTCTTCGTCGATCTGGAAGCCCATGCGGTAAGCGAACTCATCGGCGGGCATCCAGCCGGCAACGAGGAACGAACCGTCCTCGCGCTCGACGATCGCCGGCTCCTCGTCATTGTCTTCCTGGAAGGCACCTGTGATTGCTTCCAGGACGTCGCCAGAGCTGACGATACCTTCGAAATGGCCGTATTCGTCATAGACCAGCACCATATGCACGGTGGAACGGCGCAATGACTGGATGACATCGACAGCGCTCGTCAGATCCGAGACGACGGGAACTTCGCGCAGAAGCTCGCGCACATTCAGCTCCTTGCCGGATGCCAGCGCATCGAAAGCGTCCTTGGCGAAAAGCACGCCGAGAATTTCATCGGAAGCGCCGTTGCGCACGGGCAGGCGGGAACGCTGCGTTTCCCGAAGCTGAACACGGATTTCTTCCGCACTGTCTTCAATATCGACGACTTCCACGTCGCGGCGCGGCGTCATCAGGCCACGGGCATTACGGTCGGCAAGGCGCATGACGCTGGTGATCATCGCCGATTCCTCGGTTTCGATGACGCCGGCGCTATGAGCTTCCGCCAGAACCGTGCGGATTTCGTCATCCGTGACCGATGCATTGGACGTGCCGCTATGGCCGAGAAGCGCAAGGATGGCCTTGCCGGATTTGTCGAGAAACCAGACCAGCGGCGCGCCGACCTTGGAGAGCATCACCATGGTGGGTGCAACACGGGCAGCGATCTTTTCCGGATCGCGCAGCGCAATCTGCTTCGGCACCAGTTCGCCGACGATCAGCGACAGATAGGTGATGGCGACGACCACGGAGCCCACGCCCAACGCATCGGCAACCCGATCGGGGACGCCCTGCACCGACAGCCATGCCGTGAACCGGGCGCCGAGGGTGGCACCGGAAAACGCACCGGAGAGAACGCCGACCAGCGTGATGCCGATCTGCACCGTGGAAAGAAAGCGTCCGGGATTTTCGGAAAGACCGAGCGCCATCGTGGCGCCCTTGCTGCCGTGCGCGGCAAGCACCTTGAGCCTCGCCGGTCTGGAGGAGACAACGGCAAGCTCGGACATGGCAAGCACACCGTTCAATACGGTGAGCAGGACCACGATCATAATTTCAGTAAACAAGTTTAGCTCTTTGGGCTGTTGAACGGCACGTCGCGGTTTTGGCCGCAGCGCCCTCTTTCAAAAAAAGGGCATGACAGACATACCAATTGAGATAATAGGGAATTGTTCCGCCATTGCAATGACAGCAGCATAAAAAAGCCGTCTCCGGCAGCAATGAAAAATAACTGTCGACACTATATAATTCAGAAGAAGAATCGGGGAGTGGCCCGAAACTTCAAGTGCGATCCACGGCGACCGATGGAGATTTACGATCCTGGGTGCCTACAAATGTAGGTGGGCGCCATGTGTCCAGCCCCACGGGACTGGCCAGGGACAGCTCCCTTTGGATCGAGTATGGCCCCAGGGATTGTGGTTCCTGTCGGGAAGCGCAGAACGCCTCTTAGATATAGGACGTATCCAACCAAACCACCAGAGGGCCACGAACGAATTTTGTTGCTGGAAAGCTTTGCCGGCGATCAATGCGCCGCAGGCTTTGGCCGCGCAAGGAGTTTTTCGGTAATACCGTTCAGACGGTCGGCCAGATCGCTGATGGCAACGGCAACCATCTCGTCCGATCTTGCCTTGTGTTCGGCCATACCGTCGCGGTTGCGAGAAAGGGACGCTATTTCCCCCTCCAGCTTTTCGATCTTGCGGTTGAGCTCGGAAAGTTCGTCCATCACCATGATGCCCGACATGACGGTCAAGCGCAGATCACCGATTTCGCCGAACTGGCTCTTTAGATGCCCCACATAACGGTCAAAACGGGTAGCGAGATCGGTCAGGTGCTCTTCCTGCCCTGCCTCGCAAGCCATGCGGTAGGCCTTGCCGTCGATCATAACAGTAACTTGCGCCATGAAACCGCTCCCTATCGATCCAGCACCGCGCGAATCGTCTCCATCGCCGTCACCAGACGGCGGGAAACCTCGCGGTTGACTTCTTCGAGACGATTGGCGCGAAACTCGGCCTGGTCCAGCTCGTGCGCGAGCCTTGCGCGATCGACATGGACCCGCTTGACCTCGTTATCGATTTCGCCCGTCTCCCTTTGCCGTTCGATACGCATATCGATGGCATTTTCGAGATTTGTGATGGCAGCGCTCAGCTCTGTCACCGCAGATTGTACGGTCTTCTCAGCCGACATCGTTTTTTCCAACTCGCAAGTAACCGGCCGAATCGTCCGGTTTCAGGCCTTTTCAACATCCAAGAGGTTATTACCCGATTTATCATCACGTCAATCAAACCAGTGCATTGAGGCGTTTTGCTCTGTGGATGAACGAGGAAACGGCGACACATATCGCACGATTTTTCTCGAGACACCCGTTTTGCTAAACGATTTTTATCCTTGAGAGAACCGCAATTGCCCGTGGATTTATTGACTTGCCTGCCTCACCTGCTATGGATCAACCCGCTTTTTGGATAGTTGCGTAAAACTATCTCCCTTCACCCGGAAACAGACGGAAAAGCCATGATTTCTCGCGACAAACACGACCGGATGGCCAATGCAATCCGCTTTCTTGCCATGGATGCAGTAGAGAAGGCCAACTCCGGCCATCCCGGCCTGCCGATGGGCGCAGCTGATGTCGCCACTGTTCTTTTCACCCGCTTTTTGAAGTTCGATCCCAAGAGCTCGCTGTGGCCGGATCGTGACCGCTTCGTGCTGTCTGCGGGCCATGGTTCGATGTTGCTTTACTCGCTGCTCTATTTGACGGGCTACGAGGACATGACGATCGACGAGATCAAGCGTTTCCGTCAGTTCGGCTCCAAGACTGCCGGCCATCCCGAATATGGCCACGCGACCGGCATCGAAACGACGACCGGCCCGCTAGGCCAGGGCATCGCCAACGCCGTTGGCATGGCAATTGCCGAACGCAAGCTGGAAGAAGAATTCGGCTCCGATCTGCAGAACCACTTCACATATGTGCTGTGTGGTGACGGCTGCCTCATGGAAGGCATCAGCCATGAAGCCATCGCGCTTGCCGGCCACCTGAAGCTCAACAAGCTCGTTCTGTTCTGGGATGACAACAACATCACCATCGACGGTGAAGTTGGCCTTTCCGACAGCACCGACCAGATCGCCCGCTTCCAGGCTGTTCACTGGAACACCATACGCGTCGACGGCCATGATCCGGATGCGATTGCCGCCGCGATCGAAGCTGCACATAAATCCGACCGCCCGACCTTCATCGCCTGCAAGACCGTGATCGGTTTCGGCGCACCCAACAAGCAGGGTACCCACAAGGTTCACGGCAACCCGCTGGGCGCCGAAGAAATCGCCGCCGCCCGCAAGAGCCTCAACTGGGAAGCCGAAGCTTTCGTCATTCCGGAAGACGTGCTGGATGCATGGCGTCTCGCCGGCCTGCGCTCGACCAAGACCCGTCAGGACTGGGAAGCCCGTCTCGAAGCCACTGAAGCCGGCAAGAAGGCCGAATTCAAGCGCCGCTTCGCCGGCGATCTGCCCGGCAACTTCGACAGCGCGATCGATGCCTTCAAGAAGAAGATCATCGAGAACAACCCGACCGTTGCGACCCGCAAGGCCTCGGAAGACTCGCTTGAAGTCATCAACGGCATCCTGCCGGAAATGATCGGCGGCTCGGCCGACCTGACGCCGTCCAACAACACCAAGACCAGCCAGATGAAGTCCATCACGCCGACGGACTTCTCCGGCCGGTACCTGCATTACGGCATCCGCGAACACGGCATGGCAGCAGCGATGAACGGTATCGCACTGCATGGCGGTCTCATTCCCTATGCCGGCGGCTTCCTGATCTTCTCGGACTATTGCCGTCCGTCGATCCGTCTGGCTGCCCTGATGGGCATCCGCGTCGTCCACGTTCTGACGCATGATTCCATCGGCGTCGGCGAAGACGGCCCGACCCACCAGCCGGTGGAGCAGATCGCCGCGCTGCGCGCCATCCCGAACCTGCTCGTCTTCCGCCCGGCGGATGAAACCGAGACGGCGGAATGCTGGCAGCTGGCGCTTGAGCAGAAGCATCGTCCTTCGGCACTGGCGCTCACCCGCCAGAACCTTGCGCCTTCGCGCAAGGAATACGAAGAAAAGAACCTTTCCGCTTACGGCGCCTACGAACTCGTATCCGCAAGCGATGCCAAGGTTTCGATCTTTGCATCCGGCTCGGAAGTGGAAGTAGCGCTCAAGGCTGCAGCGACGCTGAAGGACAAGGGCGTTTCCGCCCGCGTCGTTTCCGTTCCCTGCTTCGAGCTCTTCAAGGAACAGCCGGAAACCTACCGCAACGCCATCATCGGCAAGGCTCCGGTCAAAATTGCGGTGGAAGCCGCCATCCGCCAGGGCTGGGATTACTTCATCGGCTCCGACGGCGCTTTCGTCGGCATGCATTCCTTTGGTGCGTCCGCGCCGGCGAAGGATCTCTTCAAGCACTTCGGCATCACGGCGGAAGCTGTCGTCGCCGCAGTCGAGGCAAAACTTGCATGAGGGCTTCCCAAGCCCTCACATTCCGCAAAGACCAAGCACATATCTTGTTCGGGAGACTATAAATGACTGTAAAAGTTGCCATTAACGGCTTTGGCCGCATCGGCCGCAATGTTCTGCGTGCCATCGTCGAATCCGGCCGCACCGATATCGAAGTCGTTGCCATCAACGACCTCGGCCCGGTTGAAACCAACGCCCACCTGCTGCGCTACGATTCGATCCACGGCAAGTTCCCGGCAGATGTGAAGGTCGAAGGCGACACGATCATCGTTGGCGGCGGCAAGCCGATCAAGGTTACGGCCGTTCGCGACCCGGCAACGCTGCCGCACAAGGAACTGGGTGTCGACATCGCGCTCGAGTGCACCGGCATCTTCACCGCCCGCGACAAGGCCGCTGCCCACCTGACGGCAGGCGCCAAGCGCGTCATCGTTTCCGCTCCTGCTGATGGCGCTGACCTCACGGTTGTCTTCGGCGTCAACGACGATCAGCTGACGAAAGACCATCTGGTCATTTCCAACGCGTCCTGCACCACCAACTGCCTCGTGCCAGTTGTGAAGGTTCTCGATGACGTCGTTGGCATCGATCACGGCTTCATGACCACGATCCACTCCTACACGGGCGACCAGCCGACGCTGGACACCATGCACAAGGATTTGTACCGCGCCCGCGCCGCAGCCCTTTCCATGATCCCGACCTCGACGGGTGCAGCCAAGGCCGTTGGCCTCGTTCTGCCGCACCTCAAGGGCAAGCTGGACGGTACGTCGATCCGCGTTCCGACCCCGAACGTTTCGGTCGTCGATTTCAAGTTCATCGCCAAGCGCGACACGACGGTTGAGGAAGTCAACGAAGCAATCAAGTCCGCTTCCAACGGCAAGCTGAAGGGTATTCTCGGCTACACCGAAGAGCCTTTGGTCTCCCGCGACTTCAACCACGACAGCCACTCCTCGATCTTCGCGATCGATCAGACCAAGGTCATGGAAGGCAAGTTCGTGCGCGTTCTTTCCTGGTACGACAACGAGTGGGGCTTCTCCAACCGCATGTCGGATACGGCCGTCGCATTTGCGAAGACCATCTGAACAAGCACCACGGTTCGCGAATTACGAAAAACCGGCAGGCGCAATCCTGCCGGTTTTTCTTTGCCAAAAAATTGCCGGCGGGACGAGGGACCCGCCGGCATCGATCCTGAAGCAAGGCGGGGCGCTTCGGATCGAAAACCATCGCCCGGCAAGAGGCGCATGAGACGAAGCCGACCAAGTCTGATGAGCTGCATAACCCGTTATTTCCTGTTGTTGATGATAATCTGATCCGAACTGCTACCGCTCCAGATCGTATCGAAAGTCTGTTGCCTCAAATCGCTTTGCTGCATGGAAAGCTTCATCATGCAGTCAGCGAAATCACGCGAACCTTCAGGGTAACCAAACACCCGGCAACGCTCGCGTTGGGCGGCCATGTTTTCAGCCGTCTGTTCCGTGCTCGAACAGCCCGAAACAATTGGGCCGACCGCCAGCAAGGCAACGAATATAGTAATGGATTTCCGTTTCATCCGATCGCTCCGGTCATGGTGAAAGCAACTCGGACGCGACAACTAACGTAGCTGCATTGTCTCTATGTTACGTCGAAACGCCGGCACGCGAATTGTTTGCGCGGAACATCCACAGCGCTGCCCGCCATGAACGTTTCGCCCGGGCGCCGAAAAAAATCCCATTTCCTGCCTTCGTCTGGTCCACTTTGAAACGGACAAGAAGAACAGGGACAACGGTCGTGCGCAATGCACTTCGGCCCTGCCGTATCATTCGATACACCCCGCCTTGCGTCGCCTTTCATCGCCACCCACAACAGCGCTGACAGACCGCAACCCGTGGCGCATTGACTGCAAACGTGCAGGGCATTGATTGCGACGGCCAGCGCGGTTTGAAAGAGGCGGTGGACGTGGAATCATTTTATCTTCTGTTGCTGGTGGCAACTGTTCTGGTTCTCGTCGCAGCGTTCTCAAGCCTCATCGCCTTCCGGTTCGGCGCACCGCTCCTGCTGCTCTTCCTGATGATTGGCCTTGCGGCAGGCGTGGATGGCCTCGGTATCCAGTTCACCAACAATCCGCTCGCCTATATGCTCGGCTCGCTCGTTCTCGCCGTCATCCTTTTCGATTCCGGTTTCGGTACGTCGATACAATCCTTCCGGCTTTCGGCAGCGCCCGCCGTCGCCCTCGCCACCGTCGGCGTCATCCTCACATCCGTGTTTTTCGCAGGCGCTGCCGCCCTGTTGCTCGGACTGTCGTGGCTGGAGGGCCTTCTGCTCGGCGCCATCGTCGCCTCTACGGATGCGGCAGCCGTATTCTTTCTCTTGCGCATCGGCGGCATTCATATCCGCGATCAGGTCCGCTCAACGCTTGAGGTCGAATCCGGCACCAATGATCCCATGGCGATTTTTCTCACCGTTGCGCTGGTCGAGATCATCGCCAAGGGACAGGGACTGGCCGGCATCGACACCGGCTTCCTGCTGCTGTTCGTCGAGGAAATGGGTCTCGGTGTTATTTTCGGCCTGCTCGGCGGCGTCATGATCGCAACAGTCGTCAACCGTTTCGCTGCCGACCGCGGGCTGGCGCCGATCTTCGTGCTGGCTCTTGCCCTGCTGGTCTTCTCCTTCACCGGCGCTATTGGCGGCAGTGGATTTCTTGCGGTCTATGTGGCGGGCATCGTTGCCGGCAACCGCCGGATTTTTGCCAAGGAGACCATCCGCCGTTTCCATGAAGGGCTGACCTGGCTTGCCCAGATCATCATGTTCCTGATGCTCGGCCTTCTGGCAACGCCATCGCAATTTCCAGCGATTGCCATTCCGGCCGTGCTGCTTGCGCTTTTCCTGATCTTTGTCGCCCGCCCGCTTGCCGTGTGGCTCAGCCTCATGCCCTTCAACTATACCCAGCAGGAAACCTCCTTCGTGGCATGGGTGGGCCTTCGTGGAGCGGTTTCCATCCTGCTTGCCATCATGCCCATTCTTGGCGGGCTGGACGATGCGCAAATCTATTTCAATGCCGCCTTCATCATCGTGCTCGTGTCGCTCTTGCTGCAAGGCTGGACCATCAAGCCGGTGGCAACACGGCTCGGGCTGATCGTGCCGCCGCGCATGGGTGATGTCGACAAACTGGAAGTGGACCTTCCCGGCACTGCCAATCACGAACTGATTTCCTACCGCGTGGCCAAAGGCAGCGCCATCATGCAGGGCGAGCGAATTCCCCGCTGGGCGATGCCTTCGCTCGTCGTGCGTGATGGCAAATCCATCCGCTACCAATATGCCGGGCGCCTGCGCGAAAATGATCTCGTCTATCTTTTTATCGCGCCCGGTTATACGCGGCTGATCGACCGGCTGTTTGCAAGCGCCCTGCCGGTTGCGGATGACGACGCCGATTTCTTTGGAATCTTTGCAATCTCTCCCGCGCGTCCGGCCACGGAGCTTGACGCCGCCTACGGCCCCGGCCTTATTTCGGCCAACGAGCATGCCATGAGCATCGCGGAACTGATCGAGGCGCGCCTTTCTGGCAAGGCAGATTATGCCGACCGGGTGCGCCTCGGTTCTATTGTTCTCATCGTTCGGGCGCTGGACGAACATGAGGCGATTACCGGGATCGGAATTTCGCTTGAGCCGGTCGAACCGGCTATCGGCCTGCCGATCTTTATCAGCTTTTCGGAAATTCTCCGCCGCGTGCGCGCTTATCTGGCGCAGCGGCGCCAGTCGGGCTCCACCGCTGCCGGCAAGGGCATTTCCGCGCCTTCAGACGAGGCAAGAGAAAATGAGGCCTGACCGGCTTGCGTCGGCAATCAGGCATAGTATGGTCCGTCCCGAACTCGCAACGAAATCAGGATCGACCTATGCCCGCCTTCAAGACCATCGATGACCTTAACGATATTGCCGGAAAGCGCGTCCTTGTCCGTGTTGATCTCAACGTGCCGGTTGCGGATGGCAAAGTGACGGACAGCACCCGTATCGAGCGGGTTGCACCGACCATTCTGGAGCTTTCCGAAAAAGGCGCAAAAGTCATTCTGCTCGCCCATTTCGGTCGCCCCAAGGGTGAACCGGTCGCCGACATGTCGCTCTCCCAGATCGTGCCTGCGGTCGAGGAAGTGCTGGATCACGCCGTTTTCTTTGCATCCGATTGCATCGGTGCGCCGGCAGCCGACGCAGTCGCGAAAATGAATGATGGCGATATCCTGCTTCTGGAAAACACCCGCTTTCACAAAGGCGAAGAGAAGAATGACACCGCCTTCGTCGAGGCTCTGGCAGCCAATGGCGATATCTATGTGAACGACGCCTTCTCTGCCGCGCACCGTGCGCACGCCTCCACCGAGGGCTTGGCGCGTCATCTGCCCGCCTATGCCGGTCGCACCATGCAGGCCGAGCTTGAGGCGCTGGAAAAAGGCCTTGGCCAGCCTGTTCGCCCGGTCGTCGCCATCGTCGGCGGCGCCAAGGTTTCCAGCAAGATCGATCTCCTGATGAACCTCGTCAAGAAGGTCGATGCCCTCGTCATCGGCGGTGGCATGGCCAATACCTTCCTTGCCGCGCGTGGCGCGCAAGTTGGTAAGTCCCTCTGCGAGCACGACCTTGCCGAAACCGCAAAACAGATCATGATCGAGGCGGCGACATCCGGCTGTGCGATCGTGCTGCCGGAAGACGGCGTGGTTGCCCGCGAATTCAAGGCCGGTGCGGCAAATGAAATCGTCGATATAAACGCCATTCCCGCTGACGCCATGGTTCTCGATGTCGGCCCAAAATCGGTCGAAAGCATCAAAGCCTGGATTTCGCGCGCGGAAACGCTGGTCTGGAACGGCCCGCTTGGCGCCTTCGAAATCGAGCCCTTCGATGCGGCAACCGTTGCTGCCGCAAAACATGCCGCCGAATGCACGAAGGCCGGCAAGCTCGTCTCCGTCGCCGGTGGCGGCGATACGGTCGCGGCACTCAACCATGCCGGAGTCTCGGACGATTTCACCTATATCTCGACGGCAGGCGGCGCCTTCCTCGAATGGATGGAAGGCAAGGAATTGCCGGGCGTTGCCATCCTGACCGCCGCCAAGTAGACTTCCCACACTTGCCTGACACGAGGCCGGACAAGCGATGCTTGGCCGGCCTTGTTTTTTGGTAAGTGCGCATGGGAGGAAAGTTTCAAACGATTGAAATGATTTCAATCGTTTCAATGAGTTAGCATGCCATTTCCCTGTCCTGGAACTTCTGTTATCGGGAATTTATTGTGCCTTGGGAGAATAGCAAATGACCGAACGTCTCGAAGACATCGCAATCAAAATGGTTGCAGACGGCAAGGGCCTGCTCGCCGCCGACGAATCCACAGGAACGATCAAGAAGCGTTTCGACAGCATCAACCTGGAATCAACCGAGACCGCCCGCCGCGATTATCGCGAAATGCTGTTCCGCTCCGACGACGCCATGAAGAAGTGCATCTCCGGCGTCATCCTTTACGAAGAAACCTTGTTCCAGAAGGCCGCCGACGGTACGCCATTCGTGGACATCATCAAGGCCGCCGGCAGCCTGCCGGGCATCAAGGTGGATATCGGCGCCAAGCCGATGGCTTTCCACCCGGGTGAATTCATCACCGAAGGCCTTGACGGCCTGTATGAGCGCCTGCGCAAGTACCATGAAGCCGGCGCGCGTTTCGCCAAGTGGCGCGGCGTCATCACCATCGGTGATCAGCGTCCGAGCTGGGGTTCGATCAAGGCAAACTCCCAGTCGCTCGCCCGTTACGCCGCCCTCTGCCAGCAGGCAGACATCGTGCCGATCGTGGAACCGGAAGTGCTGATGGACGGCGAACCCGGTACGCACGATATCGATCGCTGTGCGGAAGTCACGCAATGGGTTCTCCAGACCGTGTTCGCGGATCTGTTCGACGCCCGCGTCAACCTTGAAGGCATGATCCTCAAGCCGAACATGATCATCGACGGCAAGAATGCCCGCAAGGCTTCCGTTGATGAAGTGGCGGAAAAGACCGTGAAGGTTCTGAAGGCGACCGTGCCTTCTGCCGTTCCCGGCATCGCTTTCCTTTCCGGCGGCCAGTCCTCCGAAGAGGCGACGGCGCATCTCTCCGCCATGAATGCCGGTTACGATCTGCCCTGGTCGCTGACCTATTCGTACGGCCGCGCCCTTCAGGACACCGCACTCAAGGCTTGGGGCGGCAAACAGGAAAATGTCGCCGCCGGCCAGCGTGCTTTCACACACCGCGCGATGATGAACACCCTGGCTGCCAAGGGCAACTGGAAGCAGGAACTCGAAAAGGCTGCCTGAGGCGTAGCCCCAGGCATTTATAAAAAATTGAAGCCGCCCCTTGGGCGGCTTTTTCTTTATGGGCGCAAAAGCAGCGTCGCCGACCAGATGACGAAGGCGGCAACCGCTATCTTCCAGCAATCGCCTCTTTTCTTGAGGCCGGGCAGGCCCAAGGGGCGGATGATCTGCACAATCATCGCCAGCAGTAAAAAAAGGCCGATCGCCTTTGTCATTTATTGAGCCTTTTCTTTATTTCTGCATCGTCACAGGCTGGACATTTTTACCGTTCACCAGAAGAGTGCAACTCATTCGGGTAACCCCCGTCTTATGGCCTGCCGACCATACGTTCGAACGCATGAGAGTGTCTTCATGAGCAGAAATCTTCTACCCGTATTCGCTCTTTTATCCAGCACTCTGTTTCTTTTTCTCGGTAACGGCCTTCAGGGTCTCGTGCTACCCATGCGCGGTTCGGCGGAAGGCTATTCCAATGAAATTCTGGGCTTTCTCGGCACCTCCTGGGCGGCAGGCTTTGTCATTGGCTGTTTTGTGGCGCCCGCCATCGTGCGCCGTGCGGGGCATGTGCGGGCATTTGCCTCCTTCGTGGCGCTTGTCTGCCTGACCGTGCTGATGACCGGCCTCGTTATCGATGATGTCTGGTGGATTACGCTCCGCGCGCTTACAGGCTTCTGCACCGCCGGCACTTCCATGATCATCGAGAGCTGGCTGAACGAGCGCGCGACCAATGAGAGCCGCGGCATGATCTTTTCGCTCTATATCGCCATAACGCTGCTTGGCGTCGTGGCTGGGCAGATGATCGTGCCGATGGGCGATATCAGCAATAGCTCGCTGTTCATGATCTGCGGCATCATCTATTGCATCGCCATTCTGCCGGCCACGCTTTCTAAGGCTGCCAGTCCCCAGCCCTTGCAAAAGGTGAAGCTGGACTTACCCGCCCTCTATCGGAATTCGCCGGTCTCCTTCGTCGGTATCCTGATGATCGGCATCGCCAATGGTGCTTATGGTACGCTTGGCGCCGTTTTCGGCGCGCGGGCGGGCCTTGATCCGACCATGATCGCCATCATGGTTTCCGTCACGATTTTCGTCGGCGCACTCGCCCAGTTTCCTGCAGGCCGCCTTTCGGACCGGATTGACCGCCGTTATGTGCTTGCCGGACTGGCGGGGCTTGGCGCGGTTGCGGGCCTGGCCGTGGCGGCCGTGCAGCCGCATGATGTCTATGTGCTCATTCCGATGATCGCCATTTACGGCGCCGCCGCCAACGCGCTTTATCCCATCGCCGTGGCGCATGCCAACGACTTTGCGGCATCGGAAGACTTCGTCAAGGTTTCCGGTGGACTGCTACTGCTTTATGGCATCGGCACCATCATCGGCCCGACGCTCGGCGGCGCGGTCATGACCTATTCCGGCCCCTATGCACTGTTCCTGGTGACAGCCGTCGCCCATGTGCTGATCACGGCCTATGCCATCATCAGAAGCCGTCAGCGCGCCACGCTTTCGAACGCCGAAAAGGACAATTTCTCGACGATGATGCCGACAACGCCCTCACCGCTCGTGACACCGGAAAGCATTGCGCTTGACCCGCGCGCGCCGCAATATCCCGAGGACGATGGCGACCATGTTGAAAAAGGAGCAGGCATATGAGCCTCTTGGACGATGACCGTCCGCAAAAACCGGTAGCGCATGAGATCGGCAGCGATCTCAGCCTTCTTTCGGTGGACGAGCTGAGCAACCGCATCGACATTCTTCAAACCGAAATCACCCGACTTGAAGAGGAGAGGAAAAGGAAGTCTGCCGGCCGGCTTGCGGCGGAGAACCTCTTCCGGTCCTGACAGGCGGCCTTCAGCAAAACCTCCGGACAAGTCTTAACTCGATAAGCTGCTGCCAAAAAGGCAAACGAGATTAACGATTCTAATGCAGTCTTTCGTTTACCATTAACCAAAAATTAAGCTTTCTGAGAGATTACTATACATGTCCAGTTCTTCTGGGCCTCAGGCATCTTCTCCATACGGCGAATTGGTCTGATTTTTCTCCCTGTTTTACCTTGAGAGCCGCTTTCGCGGCTCTTTTTTTACCGATCACCGGATTTCGTAAAACTGTGGGTATTAACCCTTCTTTAATAATTGCCTTGCGCATTTCAGGTAAAGATACCATCCTGAAAACACTAAAGGCCGGAACAAAATATTACCGGTCGTCGTTGCCTGACAGTGTGGTGCGTGAGCAGGGATTTAAAGAAAATGTCGGAACAGGTTTTAAATACCATTAGCTTTGCGGGTCGCGCGGCTGCTTCCAACCAGTTCAAGACCCTCTATACCGAAGGCATGACCTTGGTTGAGGAAACGGCGAGCTATCTTGATGGAGCCGGTCGTACCGCTTCAAAGGTTCTGCCGCGCATGGCGTCTGTCCTTTACGCGGCAGAATCGATGCGCCTCACCACCCGCCTGATGCAGATGGCGTCGTGGCTGCTTCTGCAGCGCGCCGTCAACAATGGCGAGATGACACGCGATCAGGTTCTCAGCGAAAAAAGCAAGGTGCGGCTCGACAGCTTCAACGTCGATCGGAACGCTCCGGGCTGGAACGACCTGCCTGAGTCCTTCCGTGACCTCATCGAGCGGTCGCTCCGCCTCCAGAACCGCGTTGCCCTTCTCGACCGCGAAATCTACCGTCCGTCCGAAGCCACCAAGGTACCTGACAACGAAAACAGCGTTCAGGCGCAGCTTAACCTTCTGCGTACGGCTTTCTCGATCAACTGAGAAAAGACGACCTTATCCGGACAATTCGAAAAGCAGGCTCATGGGCCTGCTTTTTTGTTTTGGCCTACAATGGGCTCGTTTCACCGGATCGACAGACAATAAAAAAGCCCGGTAAAACCGGGCTTTTTTTTAAATGATCCGTCCACAAGTGGATTAGAGGCCGAGGCCGCCGAAACGCTTGTTGAACTTGGAAACGCGACCGCCGCGGTCCATAAGCTGCTGGTTGCCGCCCGTCCATGCCGGATGGGACTTGGGGTCGATTTCAAGGTTCATGACTGCGCCTTCCGAACCCCAGGTCGAGCGGGTTTCGTATTCGGTGCCATCGGTCATGACGACCTTGATCGTGTGATAAGCGGGATGGATATCAGCCTTCATGACAATCTTCCTGGTTAAGTGACGTGCGGTCCATTTGCCGCAATTGCGTCAACTGAGCCATTTCAATAAATGAAGCCATAGTCCTGATGGGCTATGGCTTCCCAATTCGATGCGGAGCCTATACATGAAGGTCGCCCAGATAACAAGAGCCTGCTATCCCCTTGTGAAAGGAGATGGCCGCAGGGACTAGAATTTTACCGCGCGCCGGAAATTCACCCGCAAAAGGCCGAAAAACGGCACGGAACGAGGAGTGTAGCGGACGTGGCAGACATTGAAGAGCAGAAAGCGGCTAAACAGAGAAACCTGAAGCCGCTGCTTGGCCTGTTTCCCTATCTCAGGCGGTATCGCGGCCTGATGGCGGCGGCCCTGTTTGCGCTTGTGCTTTCTTCCGCCACGACACTCGCCTTGCCGCTTGCCGTTCGCCGTATCATCGATCACGGTTTCCAGACGTCGGACGGTGGCATGATCAACAGCTACTTCGCCGTGCTTCTGGCCATTGCCGTCCTTCTCGCTCTCGCCAGCGCCATGCGCTATTATTATGTCATGACCATCGGCGAAAGGGTCGTTGCCGATCTGCGCCGGGATGTCTTTGCTCATCTCACCACGCTGTCGCAGCAGTTTTTCGATGCCAACCGCTCGGGAGAGCTCACCTCTCGGTTGACCGCGGATACCGTACAGATTCGCTCGGCGTTCGGTTCGTCAGCTTCCGTTGCGCTGCGTAACATCATCATGTGTTGCGGCGCGGTGGCGATGATGATCTATACCAGCCCCGGCCTTTCCGGCCTCGCGCTCCTGGCCATCCCGTTCATCGTTTTTCCTTTGATTGCTTTTGGGCGCTCGGTTCGTGCCCGCTCCCGCAATACGCAGGACACATTGGCCAATTCCGCCGCCTATGCCTCGGAAACGATCGGGGCGAGCCGCACCGTGCAGTCCTTTAACGCCGAGGCGCTTGCGAATGCCCGCTACGGCGCCTCCGTAGAAGCAGCCTATCAGGGTGCGCGCGCAGCGATAGGCGCCCGCTCCATCCTCACCGCCGTCGCCATCGCGCTCGTTTTCGGCAGCGTCGTCGGCATTCTCTGGTATGGCGCGCAAAGCGTTTTGTCCGGCGGCATGACGGCGGGTACGCTTGGCCAGTTCGTGCTTTATTCGGTCATCGCGGCAAGCGGCCTAGGCCAGCTCTCCGAAGTCTGGGGTGAACTGGCGCAGGCGGGCGGCGCGGCTGAACGGCTTTCCGAACTGCTGAACGAGCGCTCGCCCGTTGCCGAGCCGTCAGCACCCGTTTCGATGGTTCAGCCGCCGCGCGGCGAAGCGGCATTCGAGAATGTCGGTTTCATTTATCCACTCGCAACCGGTGGCCCGATCATCTCCGGGCTCTCCTTCAAGGTCAATGCCGGCGAAACCGTCGCCATCGTTGGCCCTTCCGGGGCGGGAAAAAGCACGGTCTTTTCGCTGCTGATGCGGTTCTACGATCCGCAGGAGGGCCGCATCACCATCGATGGCGTCGATATCCGCGATGTCCGCCTTGCCGATCTGCGCGCGCGACTGTCCATTGTTCCACAGGATGTGGCGATCTTTGCCTCCTCCATCCACGATAACATCGCATTCGGTCGGCCGGCTGCGACACGCGAGGAAGTGCGCACGGCCGCTATCGCCGCTCAGGCAGACAGCTTCATCGCCCGGCTGAACGATGGTTATGACACGCAGGTGGGCGAGCGCGGCGTAACGCTTTCCGGCGGTCAACGCCAGCGCATCGCCATTGCCCGCGCCATCCTGCGCAACGCCCCTATCCTGCTTCTTGACGAAGCGACCTCCGCACTGGATGCCGAAAGCGAAACGCTGGTGCAAAAGGCGCTCGATGAGCTGATGAAAACCCGCACCACCATCGTCATTGCCCATCGCCTCGCCACCGTGTTGAAGGCCGACCGCATTCTCGTGATGGATGAGGGCCGTATAATCGAGGAAGGCACGCACCAGAGCCTTATCCGCCAGAACGGCCTTTATGCGAGACTTGCCCGGCTGCAATTCCAGACCGGGCCGGACGAACTGCGCGCTCAAGCGTGAGCCGTGTGGGCTTAAGCCAGCACGCTACCCCCCGCAACACGGCCCGAAAACAGGCAACCGCCGAGGAATGTGCCCTCCAGCGCATTATATCCGTGCATGCCGCCGCCGCCGAAGCCTGCCACCTCTCCGGCAGCATAAAGGCCCGGAACAGGGTTGCCGGCCGCGTCCAGCACCCTCGCCTCTAGGTCCGTATGCAAACCGCCAAGCGTCTTGCGCGTCAACACATGCAGGCGCACCGCAATCAGCGGCCCTTTTGTTGGGTCTAGCAACCGATGCGGTTTTGCAGTGCGCATCAACCGATCACCAAGATAACGCCGCGCTCCGTGGATCGCCGTAACCTGCGCATCCTTGCTGAAACCGTTTTCGATCTCCCGGTCTCGTGCCTCTATTTGATAGCGGATGTGGTCAATATTCAGCCGATTGTCCCCGTTTATGGTATTCATCGCCGCCACGAGTTCTTCCAGCGTATCACGGACGGCGAAATCCTCGCCGCGTTCCATGAAAGCCCGCACTGGCCCCGGTGGCTCCTTGCCCAACCGTTTGAGCAGTAGCCGCACATCCTTGCCCGTCAGATCCGGATTTTGCTCCGAACCAGAAAGCGCAAATTCCTTCTTGATGATTGCCTTGGTCAGAATGAACCAGCTGTGACCGCTGCCGCGTTCGCCCAGCATCTTAAGCGTGCCGAGCGTATCGAAGCCCGGCATCGCGGGTGCTGCGAGCCGGTTTCCATCCGCATCGCACCAGAAAGACGAGGGGCCGGGCAAAATACGAATGCCATGGTCCGGCCAGATCGGATCGTGATTTTTCACGCCCTCGGTATAATGCCACATACGGTCGCGATTGATGACCGTTCCGCCCGCCGCTTCCGTAATGGCGATCATACGGCCATCCACATGCGCAGGCACGCCGCAGACCATGGTCGCGGGGGGATTGCCCAGCCGCTCCAGCGGCCAGTTGCGCCGCACCAGTTCCTGATTGCCGCCGATGCCACCGGAACTGACGATGACCGCCGAGGCCGAAAGGACAAAATGACCCTGCTCTTCCCGGCTGCTTGGTTGCCCGCGCAACACCGGATCCCTGGCAAGAACAACACCGGAAATGCCCGTCACCCTGCCGTCGGTGATATCCAGATGATCGACGCGGTGGCGGAACCGAAAGGTGAGCCGACCGCTTGCCGTCATGGTCTTTGCCTTTTCAACGAAAGGCGCCAGCACACCGGGGCCAGTGCCCCAGGTGACATGGAAACGCGGAACGGAATTGCCGTGGCCATGAGCAAGGGCACCGCCACGCTCGGCCCAGCCGACCACGGGAAACCAGCGCATGCCCAGCCGATGCAGCCATTGACGTTTCTCGCCTGCGGCGAAATTGAGATAAGCCTCCGCCCAGCGGCGCGGCCAATGATCTTCCAGGCGATCAAAACCGGCGGAGCCGAACCAGTCCTGCCTTGCAAGATTGAGATTGTCGCGCACCCGCATTCGGCGCTGTTCGGGACTATCAACAAAAAACAGACCACCCAGCGACCAGAAGGCCTGCCCGCCAAGGTTCCGCTCCCCCTCCTGATCCACAAGGCAAACACTGAAACCGCGCTCAACAGCCTCTGTCGCTGCGACCAGACCGGCAAGCCCCGCGCCGACAACGATCACATCATATCGCTCCATCAGCTCCTCCCAGATGCGACAGAATTACGTTTACGCGAACGTAAATTTACTTGCAGCTCAAGGCAACCGCTATGATACGGCTTAAGGTGTCAGCGCTCGGTGAGCTTCAGTTCGATACGGCGGTTCTGCTGGCGTGCTTCCGGCGTGTCGCCTTCGGCAATCGGCTGATATTCACCGAAACCGGCAGCGACCAGCCGGTTGGCCGGAACACCCTTGGAGATCAGGAACTTCACCACGGAGGTTGCGCGTGCCGAGGAAAGTTCCCAATTGTCACGGAAGCGGCCGGACCCGGAAAGCTGGACATTGTCCGTGTGGCCATCCACGCGCAGAACCCAGTTGATCTCGGTGGGGATTTCCTTGGCAAGATCGATCAGCGCGGCCGCCAGCTTCTCCATCTCCGCCTGCCCTTGCGGATTGAGGTCGTTGCCACCGGATGGAAAGAGCACTTCGGACTGGAAGACAAAGCGGTCGCCGACGATGCGAATGTTTTCGCGATCCGAGAGGATTTCACGCAGACGCCCGAAAAAATCAGAACGATAGCGGTTGAGTTCCTGAACCCGCTGCGCCAGCGCAACATTGAGACGGCGGCCGAGATCGGCGATCTTGACTTGTGATGAGGTATCCTTGGCTTCCGACGCCTGCAGGGCGGCTTCCACCGATGCGATCTGCGCCCTGAGCGCCGCAATCTGCTGGTTGAGCAATTCGATCTGTGCGGAGGCGCGGGAATTGGCCTGTCTTTGGTCATCCAGCTCGCCGGTCAGGCTGCCAATCCGGGCATTGGCGCTTGCATTGTTGCCCGATCCCGCATCGAGAAGCGACTGCAGGCGTGAGCGCTCGCTTTCAGATGCGGCAAGGGTCGATTGCAGGCTCGCCAGCGCATCCTCGATATCCTGCTTGCTGCCCTTTTCCATGGCCAGAAGTTCGGTCAATTCGGCAATCTGGCTGTTGAGGCGGGTCAACACCTCGTCCTTGCCACTAATTTCCCGCGACAGAACAAATTGCGCCAGCACGAAGACCGTCAGCAGGAACATGATGGCCATGAGCAGCGTCGACAGCGCATCGACGAAACCCGGCCAATAATCCACACCCCTGTCGCGGCGGCGGTTGCGCGCAAGCGCCATGGCTACTCGCTCCCGTTATCGTGCCGGGTGCGTCCGGAGGATTTTGTCTCGCCGTCGATACGTGTCGCCAACCGGTCGAGCGTGCGGCGAAGCGATTTCGATTCCTCCTGCTGCGCCTCGATCCAGTCACGCAACATCTGCTGCTCGCTGCGCATGTTCTTGACCAGACCTTGAATGCCTTCAGCAAGACTCGTCATGGCGGCGAGCGAGCGCTCAGTGCTGACCATTGCGCCGGGTTCAGCGTTTAATTCCCTTGGCCCATCCGCCGACGTATCCGTCACCGACGACAGCCAGTTTTCGAGCTGGGTGTAAAAACGGTTCTGGGCACGGCCGGCCTGAAGATCGAGGAAACCGAGGATCAGCGAGCCTGAAAGGCCGAGGAGCGACGAGGAAAACGCCGTTCCCATGCCGGAAAGCGGCGCGGTGAGACCGGTCTTGAGCGAGCTTAGAATATCGTTGCTGGTGCCGGCGCTGGGATCGAGCGACTGAATGACATTGCTGATGGCGCCGATGGTGCCGATCAGACCCCAGAAGGTACCGAGCAGGCCGAGAAACACCAGAAGGCCGACAAGATAACGTGAAGTATCGCGCGATTCATCAAGGCGTGTCGCGATGGAATCGAGAATTGTCCGCTGCGTAACTGCAGAAAGCCGGACTTCGCCACGCTTGCCGATCAACGTGCTCATGGGGGCCAGGAGTTTTGGAGCGCGGCCGACTTTCTCCGCGCTGCCGGCGGCCCGGAATGCGTTAAACCAGCGGACTTCCGAACGCAGGCTCATGGTCTGCGTGAATACCAGAATGATGCCGATGACGAGAACGCCGAGAATGAAGCCGTTCAAGCCCGGATTCGTCATGAAGGCCGTGTGCGCCTGCCGGTAAAGAATGGCCGCCAGAAAGCCGACGAGGATCAGAAACAGAACCATCGTCCACAGAAACGGTGTGGGGCTGGACAGCTTGTGGCTGTATTGCCGTGTGGTCACCGGCTTCTCCACGCCGAGATCGAGCAACTCCGAATCCGCCATAACGTTCGCATTCCCTTCGGTCACGTATCAACCGGACGCTATTTGAAAATTGCGACGATTTGAAGCGAAAAGCCTGTCTTTCGTCACAGGCATTTCACGAAAGCCGGCTTGACCGAAGACCGAAAAAACAAAAACGCCCGGCGATAGTTCGCCGGGCGCCTAAAACCTGGATTAAACGGCAGGTTTTCTGCCGAAATCGATCAACGACCCGGAATCGGACGGTTGGCAACTTCCACTAGTGCCTTGTGGATATATTCGTTTCCGGCAGCAACACTGCCGCTGCCGAAGATATCCGCGCCGCCCTTGGCGTCGGAGGTGAACCCGCCAGCTTCGCGAATCAGCACCAGACCGGCCGCCATATCCCACGGCGAAAGCTCTGCTTCCCAGAAACCGTCGAGGCGACCTGCTGCAACATAGGCAAGGTCGAGTGCTGCAGCACCCATGCGGCGGATGCCGGCTGCTTCACCCATGACATGGCGAAGCTCGACAAGGAATTTGCCGTGATTGCCGCGACCGAGATGGGGCACACCGCAGCCGATGACGCAATCCGTCAAGGCCTTGCGCGCGGCAACGCGGATACGACGATCGTTAAGGAACGCGCCGCCGCCACGCTCGGCGGTGTAGAGTTCGTCGGTCGCGGGATTGAAAATCACGCCGGCTACGACTTCGCCGTTACGCTCGAGCGCGATGGAAACGGCGAAATGCGGAATGCCGTGCAGGAAGTTGGTCGTGCCATCCAGCGGGTCGACGATCCAGCGATGCGCACCATCACTGCCCTTTTCCTCGCCGCCTTCCTCACCCAGAAAATCGTAGGTGGGGCGGGCTTTCATCAGCTCGTCGCGCACGATCTTTTCAGCCTTGAGGTCCGCCTGCGATACGAAATCGCTCGGTCCCTTGACCGAAACCTGAAGGTTCTGCACTTCACCGAAGTCACGCGACAAAGACTTACCCGCCTTGAGGGCGGCCTGAACCATGACATTGAGAAGGGCTGAACGTGCCATCGAATTTGTTTCCTGGAAAGCTTGCGAACCACCCGCAAGCTAGCCGGGCAGGAACGTCATTATTTTCTTGAATTGAAAGTTTGCGGTTCAAGACCACAAAACGCGCGGAAATTCAAGGCAAAAAGCCTGCACATGCACGCTGGCGGCGAACAACCGGCCCTGCATCACATCGGACGGAAACGATTTGCCGCCTCGATAGCCTTTTTCTGCTGCTCGTCGGTGATCCCGAGATAAAAATCCTCGAGAGAGGGATCCTTCAGCCCGGCGCGGCGGGAAAGCACGTACCATTTGGCCGCCTCCACCGGATCGGGCCGTGTGCCGAGCGCCTGAATGTAAAGATGCGCCACCTTGTTCTGCGCCACGACGTTGCCGCGCTGTGCAGCACCGTAAAGCCAGCGGAAGCCTTCATCCAGATTTCGCTCGCCGCCAAAACCGTTGACCAGCCAGATGCCGAGATCGACCTGCGCGGTATCGTAGCCGGCCTTTGCGGCCCGCGTCAGCCAATCGCGCGCCTTGGCCTTCTTTTCGGCCGGCACATCCTTGACCGAGTGGTAGATCTGCGACACCGCATATTGCGCGTCGGCAATGCCCTGCTCGGCGGACTTTTCATAATACGGCATGGCCATCAGCAATCCCTTTACGCCGGGATTTTCCGAAACCAGTATCTGCCCCCAGTTGAACTGAGCCGAAGCATTGCCGGCTTCCGCCGCACGGTGCATGTAGTCGTCGGCCTTCGCCTTGTCGCGGGTAACGAACTTGCCCTCCATCAAAATGAGGGCGAATTTGAACATCGCGACGGGATCGCCACCCTGTGCCGCCTGCTGGTACCAGAAGGCCGCGGTCTTTTCGTCGCGGGCGATGCCGAGACCACGCGACATCATTTCCGCCACCAGCGTCTGGGCGGCCGCATCGCCGTTCTGCGCACGGTTGAGCGCCTTGTCGAGCGCCTGGACATATTCGCCGCGCTGGAAATGCCCATAGGCCTCATCCACCCGGCCCTTGAACTCCTTTTCAGGCGGCAAGGCCGGCAGGTCCGCGCCCATGCGCTGATAGACGTTGACGCCCTGCGACGGTTGCAAGTCCTTCTGCTCTTCGGATTGCACCCTGCCCTGACGGGAAGGCTGCGCCTCATCCTCCAACTGGCGGGAAAGCGCGTTGCTTTCGCTTTGCGGTCCGGATTGGGCAAAAGCGACGCCCGCCGGCGCGCCGAAAGACAGCGCCAGCAGCGAAATAGAAAGGCAGACGTGAACCGAGCGCATCAACATCGCCTGTATCAACCGTCAAACCGTGGCGCTTTTTCGTCAAGCAACGCGTTGATTTCAGAAACGGCCTGGGCAGCACCTGAGGCATTGTCAAAAACGCCGCTGCGCATCGCCACGAATTCCACGCCGGCTTCGGCCACGGCAACCACCGACGAGATATTGGTGCCGCCCATGACGATGGATGGAATCTCGATCATCGATGCCCACCATTCGCCGAGTGCCAGATTTTTGGGATGCGCTTCCGGCTTGATGTCGCCTTCGAGCTTTCCAAAAAACACGTAGTCCGGATTGGACTCACCCATCTCCAGAGCCTTATGCCTATCATCGGCATTGCCGCCGCCAACGATCAGCTTCGGCGCGAAATTTTCCACGGCCTCCGCAAGCGCCTCGGCATTGCCCGCCACATGCAGGCCATCCGCCTTCACCCGGCTCGCAACGCGGCTGTCGCCCGCGATAAGGGCAGCGGCACCAGCCTCCTGCACCATCGGCACGATCAATTCGGCGCGTTTCTGGAAAGTGGCGTCATCCAGTTCATATTGCGGAATGATGACCGAAGCCACATCGCCGCCTCGCAGTGCTTCTTGCAATTCTGTCGCCTGCTTTTGCGCGTCGTCCAATTGCGGGACGATCAGAACAAGGCGGCAACGGTTATCAACTTTGGTCATCGGTTCGTCCATTTCAGGCAGAAGACACTTTCGGCGTTATCTGCACTCGTTTTGATATGATAAATCCGATAGACCGGACCGGCGAAAGGATCAACCTTCATCCATGCTGACCGATTTTCATTTTTTCCTCGTCGCCATCCCCGCAGTCGTGCTTGTCGGCCTTTCCAAGGGCGGGTTGGGCGGTGCGCTGGCACTGATGGGCGTGCCGCTGATGGCGCTTGCCATCCCGCCCGTGCAGGCGGCGGCAATCTTCCTGCCGATCCTGATCGTGATGGATCTTGTGGCGCTATGGGCCTGGCGGCACCACAACCACCGGCAAACGCTCCTCATCATGCTTCCGGGCGCGATCGCCGGCATTACTCTCGGCTGGGCGACCTCAAGCCTCATCTCGGCAGACGCCATGCGCCTCGTCGTCGCCTCGGTGACGATCCTGTTCGTACTGCGTTATTTCCAGGAGAGCTTCAAAAGCCGCAAAGGGCAGGAGATTCCGGCCAGACCGCAGCGTCCGGTGGCCGCAACGCTATGGTCCAGCCTGTCCGGCTATGCGAGTTTCGTGGCCCATGCGGGTGGCCCACCCTTCCAGATCTATGTTCTGCCGCTGAAGCTCGATCCCAAGACCTATACCGGCATGAGCGTACGTTTCTTCGCGATCATGAATGCAATAAAGCTCATTCCCTATTTCGCGCTCGGCGCGCTTGATGCCACCAACCTCAAGACATCGGCCAGCCTGTTGCCGGTGGCAATGCTGGCGACGCTTGCCGGCGCAAGGGTGGTGAAATATCTGAAACCATCAGTGTTCTACCCGCTGATGTATACCATGGCGCTGATCGCGGCGCTGAAACTGCTGTGGGACGGGCTGCCTTTCTAGACCCAAGGCGGCCACTAAAAAGCCCTGGCAGCACGCACGTACCGCCAGGGCCGAAAAAGAATCCGTCAGTCCTTCATCAAAGGCTGGGGAATGGCATCAATCAATGCCTTGTGGAGGCGCGAAGCCTCTGTAGTTCATCCTTCAGGCGCAGTTTACGGCGTTTGAGATCGGCGATCTCTCTATCGTCAGAGGACGGGGAAGCAAGAATACTTTCGAGCTCCTCCTCCAGAGCACCGTGTTTCTTTTCGAGCGATGCAATATGAGCCTGAATGGTCATGCGGCACGTCCTTCCATTTTTAAGCCTACCTCCAGCTCTCCATCGCTGGAGTTTCAGGTTTGCGACGACAATGTGACATGGATCGTTGGTCTTGTCGAAGGCGAAATGAAGGCAATAAGTGGGCAATTTGGTCGCAAGGGATAACTTCCCGTTACCGCGATTTGATGATAGAGGCTCGAGGACCGATGACATACGCGCCGGAGGCTCTCCGGCTGGCATAAAATGGGGATGACAAGATGCCCGATCAGGACCAGGCGGACATCAGGCTTACGCTGGCGCGGCTGCGCCAGGAGCATGAGGATTATGACGCTGCGATCAACGCGATGATCCAGACCAACTGCGATGCGCTGAGAATACAACGCATGAAAAAGAAAAAGCTGGCCGTCAAGGACAAGATGACCCAGATCGAAGATCAGGTCATTCCCGATATCATTGCCTAGAGTGGCTTCCGTGCTTCCTGCCGGATGCACGAGAGACGCTCTAATCTATTGAATTTACGCATCGTGCCTTGCAGAAATCAAAATCGATTTTTGCGCCTATGCTGTAAGCCGGAGAAGCGAAGTGACAGCAGAGACACCCCCCGTCGCCATCATCATGGGCAGCCAGTCCGACTGGGAGACCATGAAGAATGCCGCCGATACGCTGGATGCGCTGGACGTAGAATACGAAGCCCGCATCATTTCCGCCCACCGCACGCCTGATCGCCTTTATGATTTTGCCAATGGCGCGAAAGACGAAGGCTTCAAGGTCATTATCGCGGGTGCCGGCGGCGCCGCCCATCTGCCGGGCATGACCGCCGCCATGACCCCGCTGCCGGTTTTCGGCGTCCCGGTACAATCCAAGACGATGTCCGGGCAGGACAGCCTCTATTCCATCGTCCAGATGCCCGCTGGCATTCCCGTCGGAACGCTTGCCATCGGCAAGGCCGGCGCTATCAATGCCGCACTTCTGGCAGCTGCGGTTCTGGCGCTGGGTGACGAGGACCTGGCAGACCGGCTCGATGCATGGCGCGCGCGCCAGTCAGCGGCCGTTGCCGAATATCCCATGGACAGCGTCCAGTGACAGCCTCTGACACGACGATGAATACGAACAATCTCACCATCGGCATCATCGGCGGCGGGCAGCTTGGCCGCATGCTGGCAATGGCCGCCGCACGCCTCAACCACCGCACCATCGTTCTCGAACCGCAAGCCGATTGTCCGGCGGCGCAGGTCTGCAACAGCCAGATCGTCGCGGAATACGGTGACGAGACGGCGCTTGCGGAACTCGCTCGCCTTTGCGATGTCGTGACCTACGAATTCGAGAACGTACCCGTCACCGCAGCCGAGACGCTGAGCGCTTCAGTTCCCGTTTATCCCCCGCCGCAGGCTCTCAGCGCCTCGCAGGATAGGCTGACGGAGAAACGCTTCCTCAACGGTTGCGGCATTCCGACCGCCGATTTCCGCGCCGTGGATAATCAGGAAGAACTGGAGGCGGCATTGGCTGCTTTTGGTGGCAAGGGTGTGCTGAAAACCCGCCGCATGGGCTATGACGGCAAGGGCCAGAGGCTTTTCAAGGGTGGTGAGGACATCGCAGGCGCCTTCGCAGCACTCGGTGGCGTGCCGCTCATCCTCGAAAGCTTCGTCGCTTTCGAGCGGGAAATCTCGATCATTGCCGCCCGTTTCAGGGATGGCACCGTTACCTGCTACGATCCGGCCGAAAACATTCATCTGAACGGCATTCTGCATACATCCACGGTGCCGGCAGCACTCTCCGATGCGGCGAAGGCGGTTGCCGTGCAATCGGCGGAAAAGCTTCTGGCCGCGCTCGACTATGTCGGCGTGATCGGCATCGAGTTTTTCGCCCTGACCGATGGTTCGCTCGTTGCCAATGAAATGGCGCCGCGCGTGCACAATACCGGCCACTGGACGGAAGCGGCCTGCGTGGTCTCGCAATTCGAACAGCATATACGAGCCGTCTCCGGTCTTGCCCCCGGCAGCACGGCCCGCCATTCGGATTGCGTCATGACGAACCTCATCGGCGATGACATCAACGATGTGCCAGCATGGCTTTCGAAAAAAGACTGTCTCGTGCATCTTTACGGCAAGACACAAGCACGGCCTGGCCGCAAGATGGGCCATGTGACCGAGCTTTTGCACACAGGAAAAGCCTCAGTCTTTTAAGGCAAAGACGTCTGGAAGTGTTGACAGGCAGGGGTCAAACGGGTATTTGCCTGCCAACCGAAAAGAGCGCGCCCCGTTGCGCGCTTTTGATTGTTTGAATAAGCACGGTAAAAGCCGTGCAAAACTGCGGACCAGTAAAATGAAAATCAAGAATTCGCTTAAAGCGCTTAAGGCCCGTCATCGCGATAACCGCCTGGTTCGCCGCAAGGGCCGCGTCTACATCATCAACAAGCAGAACCCGCGCTTCAAGGCTCGTCAGGGCTGATTGAGTGCAACTGCGGTTCGCGATCACATCGCGGATCACTTTGTTGACAGTGCAGAACTTTGCATTTGATATTGGGCGCAGTCGGGTTAAGCTTTAACCCATGCGCCCAAATCGTTTATGCACGGCTATCATCGTCGCTCAGGGTTTCCTGCTTTCGGGCCTCCTGCTTTCAGGAATGGCGTCCCTTGGTCATGCGGCAGATGGTCAGCCTCCCGCAGCCCTGGAGGCTGCGCCTTCACCTGCAAAGACAGTTGACAGTCTTTTCGCATCGCTGAAAAAAGAGCGGAATGCGGTCAAGGCGCGCAGCATTGCCAACCAGATCGCTTCCGAATGGAACGATTCCGGCAGCGCGACAATCAATCTCCTGATGCAGTGGGCAGGCGAAGCCGCGGACGAGAAGCGCAACGCCGCCGCTTACGATTTTCTCGACCAGGCTATTTTACTCGATCCGGACTACGTGCAGGCGCCCTATCGCCGCGCCATAGTGCATTTTGCGGATGGCGACACCCGAAAGGCGATGGCGGATATCAATCTGACGCTGGAGAAGGAGCCGCGCTATTTTCCGGCATTGGCGAGCCTTGCAAACATCCTCGAAGCCTCAGGCCGTGACGATCTGGCGCTGAAAGCCTGGGAACGCTATCTCGCGCTCTATCCCGCGGACAAGGACGCTCGCAAAGAGGCCGCTGACCTTTCTGAAAAGCTGGCTGGCACTCGCAGCTGAATATCGCAGACGATCCAAACAAAAATCGCCGCAAAAGCGGCGATTTTTCATTGTGGGACCGTCAACCGATCATTCCATGCCGAGCGCAGCCATATAGGTCTGAAGAATGGTTTCTTCCTCGATACGCTCGTTGGCGTCCTTCTTGCGAAGGCGGATGATGGTGCGGATCGCCTTGGTATCGTAGCCACGACCCTTCGCCTCGCCCATGACATCCTTGATGTCTCCCTGAATGGCGGCCTTTTCCTCTTCGAGACGCTCGACGCGCTCGATGAATTGACGCAGTTCGGCGGCGGCGACGGTTTCGGTGGTGCTCGTTTCGTCCATCATATCATCCTTCATTGGTAGCAGCTCGGGTGAGCCTTGTTCATTAAATCCAGGCGAAGCCTTCGCCGGTCGCCGCCAGCCGGGCAGCAAAAATTCCGGCCTGTGACCTGCCCACTGACGGGCCTCACGTCAAGTCGTTTCCGTCGATCGGGGGTTATTCCGTTGGCTTGTTCTGCTCAAAGGCAGCTTTCTGGGCGTCGCTCGCCTCCGCCTGATATTTTTCCTTCCACTCCTCATAGGGCATTCCGTAGACGATTTCCCGGGATTGCTCCTTGGTGAGTGCAACGCCGGCCTCGTTAGCGGCTTCCCCATACCAGTTGGAAAGGCAATTGCGGCAAAAGCCCGCGAGATTCATCAGGTCGATGTTCTGCACATCGTGACGCTCGCGAAGATGCTCGACGAGACGGCGAAATGCGGCGGCCTCGAATTCAATCTGCTGTTTGTCATTCGGTGTCGTCATGGGGCAGCTCCAGGCTCAGTAGGGGCCGGTGCGAGAGGTGAACAGCTCATATTCATGCAAAATGGGATCGTCGTTCATTGCGGCGAAAATGGGAGCGAGCCGGTCCGACCATTCGGCAATCCCTTCCTCATCCGCGATCAAATCCTGCCGAACTTCAAGAAGCGCATGCGGTATGCCCTTCATCATGCAATGGCGATACATGGTATCGCCCTTCAGCGCCCCGTCATAGGGTTCGTTGTCACCAACGAGAATGTCGCCGGTCGCGCGCAGATGCGCCAGAAGCGGATCGACCGCACGATTATCCGTGTCCCACAGAACCGCCGCATGCCAGGGCCGCGGTGTTTCTTTCCAGAACGGCGTGTACGAATGCAGCGACAGAACAAGCGGCGCTTCCCCCGATGACTGCGCTACACCGTTGAGCACGCGATCGACGGCACTGTGATAGGGACGATGAAAAATCTCGATCCGTCTTTGCCATTCATCATCCGAAATCGGGTGGTTGCCGGGGATGATCGCCCCGTCCGAAATCTTCATGATAAGGGTCGGATCGTCCTCGCCGCGATTGGGGTCGATCAGGAGGCGCGAAAATCGCCCAAGCACGGCCGGCACGCCGAGGCGGGCCGCAAGAGAGCGCGTCAGCCCTTCAATGCCGATATCAAATGCGATGTGACGATGAAAAGCGGTTTGCGGAAGGCCAAGTTTGCCGTAGTGTGCCGGCAGGAGGTTCATGGCATGGTCCGCCAGAAGAACCATGCCTTTGTCATAATCGCCTTCTATGATTTCATAGGGTATGAAGTCGTTCATCGATAATTTTCTGGGGCAGGATTGAGGAGAAAAGCTTGATGGCATGGCTTGAGGCCGGGCGCAAGTTTCGGCGACAGAACAGCCATCTACCTTATCGCACTCACGATCCCACGAACAATATAATCGATTAAACTCGCGTTGACTTTCTTTGGCGGCCACGCCAAGAAGTGTGTTCATTATAACCATGGAATCCGGATGGAAGCCGTGACTCAGTCATCTCTCGCTCTTCCTCGCCACTTTCGGCATCTTGCCCGTCTTTTCTCCGCAGCGGCATTGTTTCTGACCCCGTTTGTATTCGTGGAGGCCGCGCATGCGGATTTCCGCGTCTGCAACAGCACGCAAAACCTCGTGGGGGTCGCAATCGGCTACCGGGCGCAGGACGGCTGGGTCAGTGAAGGTTGGTGGCAGGTCCCCTCCTCCACCTGCGCAACGCTGATAGAGGGTGAGTTGCAGTCGCGTTATTATTATCTTTATGCCGAGGACGCCGCTCACGGCGGCCGCTGGACCGGTGACGTCAACATGTGCGTGGCGGAAAACGAGTTCAAAATCGCCGGCGTAGACGATTGTTATGCCCGCAGCTTCCAGAGAATGGGTTTCAAGGAATATGACACGGGCAGACAGGGCAGCTGGATGGTCCAGCTTTCCGATACGCCAGGCACACAGGGAAATCAAAACTGATGAAGCGTAACCGCAAAGTCAAAATTCTTGCAACTCTCGGCCCCGCCTCTTCCGACGAGGCAATGATCGAAAAGCTGCATCTGGCCGGCGCCGATCTCTTCCGCATCAACATGAGCCATGCGAGCCACGACGTGATGCGGACGCTGATTGAGCGTATTCGCTCCGTCGAAAGCCGTAACGGCCGTCCCATCGGCATTCTGGCCGACTTGCAGGGTCCCAAGCTGCGCGTCGGTAAATTTGCCGAAACCAAGGTTGATCTCGTTCCCGGCCAGACCTTCACGCTGGACAATAACGATACGCCCGGCGACAACACCCGCGTTTTCCTGCCGCATCCTGAAATTCTCGAAGCGGTCAAGCCTGGCCACCGCCTGCTGATCGATGACGGCAAGCTGCATCTGCGCGCTGAGAAGAGCGACGGCAAGAGCATCGTCACCACTGTCGTTTCGGGCACCCGGATTTCCGACCGCAAGGGCATTAGCCTGCCCGACACCCTGCTCGGCGTCGGCGTTCTGACCGACAAGGACCGCGTCGACCTCGACGCCGTTCTCGCAACCAACGAAGTGGACTGGGTTGCCCTTTCCTTCGTTCAGCGCCCGGAAGACCTGGCCGAAGTGCGCAAGATTTCGCGCGGTCGCGTTGGCCTGATGTCCAAGATCGAGAAGCCGCAGGCTATTGAGCGCATCGAAGAAATCATCGAGCTTTCCGACGCATTGATGGTCGCACGCGGCGATCTCGGCGTGGAAATGCCGCTGGAAGCAGTTCCGGGCATCCAGAAACAGCTGACCCGCGCCTGCCGTCGTGCCGGCAAGCCGGTTGTCGTTGCCACACAGATGCTGGAATCGATGATCACAGCTCCGGTTCCGACCCGTGCGGAAGTTTCGGACGTTGCGACTGCCGTATTCGAAGGCGCCGACGCCATCATGCTCTCAGCCGAGTCCGCTTCCGGCGATTATCCGATCGAAGCCGTATCGACCATGGCATCCATCGCCAGCACGGTGGAACAGGACCCCTATTATTCCAACATCATCTACGCGCAGCGCCCACAGCCGGAAGCGACGGGTGCAGACGCCATTTCGCTTGCTGCCCGCCAGATTGCCGAAACGCTGAAGCTCGCGGCGATCGTCACCTACACCTCGTCCGGCACAACGGGTCTGCGCGCCGCGCGCGAGCGGCCACAGGTTCCGATCATTGCGCTTTCGCCGATCATCCAGACCGCACGCCGTCTGTCGGTCGTCTGGGGCCTGCATTGCGTGGTCACCGGTGACGCCAGCGATCTGGACGATATGGTGAACCGCGCTTGTCGCATCGTCGTGTCCGAAGGTTTCGGCAAGCCGGGCGACCGCATCATCATCTCCGCCGGCGTGCCGCTCGGCACCCCGGGCGCGACCAACATGGTGCGCATCGCCTATATCGGTTCGGACGGCCAGAGCGGCGTCTGATATCGCGATATCAAGCATAATAAAAAACCCGCCGTCACCGGCGGGTTTTTTGTTGGCCTTTCGGCCGCATTGCAGAAAGCGGGGCTCAGTGCATCTTCACCGGCGTGCTGAAACGGCTGGACTCGATCGCCGCTGCACCGGGCTTGAAGCTTGCCGATGTGGCCGAAGCCGACATGTCGTGGCTGAGCATACGGTTGGCGACGACGCGCGGCGCCTTCACCGAACGGCCGGTCGAGCCCTTGTTCTGGTTGAGCGCCCAGTCAGAGATCAGATCCTGCGTCAGACGACCACCGCCGACCATGGCCTGATGGGAAACGGCGGCATCCTGTCTGCTCGGGCGTGAGCCCTTGGTCGGCAAGCCGGCCGTCAGCCCACCATTGATGGAGGGTTTCAGATCAAAGGCGTCACCGAAACCTGCCTCTGGCTCAGCCTTCGCCGTTTCGGCGGGCGCGACTGTAACCTTGTGGTTGACGGCAGCCGGGAACGGCGCGGCTGTTGGCACGGTAGCGGAATTGATCTGCGAACGGGCAGCCTGACCGCTCTGTTCCAGAGCAGCAACCACAGTCGGCGAAAGCGTATCTTTCCGCTCTTCGGCGAGATCTTCGTCGCCTTCCGGATCAGCATTGGCCTGTGCCAGCAGGGCTTCCGCCACAGCCGGACGATTGGCCGGCACCGGAATAGACGCAAGTTCGCCACTCGCTGCGGGTGTCGCACCATCTGCGGATGCGGTCAGGATCGATCCTTCAGCGTCGCCACGCATGCCACGCGGCCCAAGAAGCGTCGGCACAGGCACGGATACCTCAGCCAGATCGGCAAACTGCTGACGCTCGGCCGGAGCAGAGGTCGGCGTCGGTGTTGTCGCAGCCTGGAGGGCATCCTGCGCCGCATTACGGGCCGGAGAATAAAGCGCGGTGGCAAGGCCCGTATTGGCCGGAGGCTGGTTGCCGAAGGCTGGACGTGCAATGGGCAGCGGCGCAGTGCTCACACCGGGAAGCGGTTGGGCGGAAGCAACGGCGATCGTCGGTTCTGGCTCAGGTGCAGCAGGCGGTGGCGTTGCAGGGCGAGCGACAGCCGGACGTTCTGCGGGCTGCGGCGTAGCGATGCTATCGGGATCTTCATCCTCGTCGCCTCCGCCAAAGAGCGCCTGCAACAGTGTCTTGCGCTTGCCGCCACCACCGGAGGACGCAGGGCCGGCACCGGCGCTGGAAGCAACCTGAATGGAAGAAGAATTGACGCGCTTCTTGTAGTCAGCCAAGGCCTGTTCATAACCGGGAAGCGGATTGCCATCGGAAGGAACGTGCAGCGTATTGCCCTTGGGGAAGATACGCACGAGTTCCTGACGGCTCATGCGCGGCCAGGCACGAACGCCGCCGACATCCATGTGCACGAAGGGAGAACCCGAGGTCGGGTAGAAACCTACGCCGCCAATCTGCATCTGCATGCCGATTTCGCGCAGTGTGGAAAGCTTCACGCCCGGAATGTAGAAATCCATGGCCTTGCCGAGCATATGCTGGCTTTTTTCCGCCACGCCCTTGGTGCGCGTGCGCAGGAGGCCGTTAGTCTCAGGCGAACGGAAGGCCGAAACAACGTTGATGTAATCGGTCGCGCCACTGCGGCGGTAGACTTCCCAGACAAGATCGAAAAGACGCGGGTCCATCCGCGTCGGCTGGTTACGACGCCAGTCACGCAAAAAGCGGTTCAGCTCCTGCAGACCCTTCTGGTCGTATTTTCCGTTGCGCTTGAAGGTTATGACCGCCTTCTCGCGTGTATGGATATAATACAGTTTGAGACTGCGCGTTTCGGCGAAAGCTTCCGTCGCCGAGACACCTGCGAATGGCATTGCGGCGAGCATCAAGCAGGCAAAGGTGACAGCGCGTGCCGACAGCTTCGTGCATATATCCTTGATCAAGCCGCGCGCGATCTTGGTCGACAGCGCGATATTTCGATGCAGATATGGCAATTCGATCCCCGCCTGGAAGACAATTTCTGTCACATTGCCTCAAATGAACGTCAAATACGGTGACACGATGGCAAAATTGCCACACAGATGCAACCTTCCTCTATATAGTGAATCAGCCACTAACAAGAGGTTTATAGACGGTAAGCGGATATCCTTGCTCAGAAGTTAACGAATCTTGCTATCTGCCGTCGAATAGGCGGTTTGTGCAATCAGGCCGCATCCCGCAACGGATCGTCCGGATCAATGCCATAGTCCTTCAGCTTGCGATAAAGCGTCGAGCGGCCGATACCAAGTTTCCTTGCGACCTGACTCATCTGCCCGCGATAAAAACGAAGGGCAAAACGGATAAGCTCCTCTTCGATCTCGGCCAGCTTCCTGATATTGCCTGAATCGTCCATGCTGGAGATCAGGTTTCCTCCCCGGTATATCGTGGTGGAAATATCTGACGCCTCATCCAGAATGGCGTGACTTTCGGCGGCCGGCGGCGGCGGAGAATAGGCGGCGAGTTTCAGCGACGATCCAGACGGCGACCGGATCGACTCACCCGCATCGTCCCCACCTGCGAATTCCGGCAATTGCAGCGCGATTTGCGGAAAATCGGAATCAGCCAGTTCCTCGCCCTGCGACAGCACGACGGCGCGGAAGACCGCATTTTCAAGCTGGCGGATATTGCCCGGCCAGTCATAGGCCGTTAGCAGTGCCAGCGCGCTAGCATCGAGGCCGACGGGATTTGGCAATTTCTGTTCCACCGAAAAACGCTCCGCGAACACCCGTGCTAGATGGGGAATATCCTCCTTGCGCCGGCGCAACGCCGGAATGGTGATAGGAAAGACGTTGAGGCGATAATACAGGTCCTCGCGGAAGCGGCCTTCCTTCACCTCTTCGATGAGATTCTTGTTGGTGGCGGAAATCAGGCGGACATTCACCTTCTGCACACGCGCGGAACCGACAGTTTCGATTTCGCCCTGCTGAACTGCCCGCAGTAGCTTTACCTGCACGTCGAGCGGCAGATCACCGATTTCATCGAGGAACAGCGTTCCGCCATCCGCTTCCATGAACTTGCCAACGTGTTTTTCCGTGGCACCGGTAAAAGCGCCCTTCTCGTGACCGAAAAGAATACTCTCCACCAGATTGTGCGGGATAGCGCCGCAATTGACGGTGATGAATGGTTTGTTCGCCCTGTCGCCAGCCGACTGGATTGCACGGGCGACCATTTCCTTGCCGACGCCGGATTCGCCTTCCAGCACCACGGGAATGCTGGATTGGGCGGCGCGCTGCGCCAGTTCTATCACCCTCAGCATGGCCGGGCTTGCGGAAACGATATCAGTAAAATTCACGGCGTTGCTCCGTCCGCGCCTGCCCGTGCGGGCCTTTGCCTCTCTCCTGTCGAGCTTGAGGGCATTGGAGATGGCGGCGCCGATCCGTTCCGGCGAGACCGGCTTGACGACGAAATCGAAGGCGCCGGCGCGCATGGCCTGCACGACGGTATCGATGCCGCCCTGCCCCGTCTGGACGATGACCGGGACGTCGGTGCCGAGTTCGCCAACGGCTTTCAGGAAGGCGAGGCCATCCATTTCCGGCATCATCAGGTCGAGGACGACAACATTGATCTCGCCGCTATATTGCTTGAGCAGCTCCAGCCCCGCCCTGCCGTTTTCTGCAAGCAAGGCCAGATGCCCATAACGTTCCACCGCATTTTTGAGCAGGCGGCGCTGGACGGGATCATCGTCTATCACGAGAACATGCGCGGTCATTTTTGGCTCCGGTTTCCGGTTTATGGACCTGCGTCATGCGGTCCCTTGTGGCGCACTCTGGCACGGGAGATTTGAACATCCAGTTTTGAGATTTGCTTGCATTTTATCCATTGCTGCGGGAAACAAAGGCCCCATATGCTGCGCAGGCATAACGACAAGGACGCGTTCGATGACCCTCAATCGCCCAACACCGCACCCCGTATTTTCGCTTGCCGAAACCTCCGGCCCTGCCCTTGGCGACCTGCCCGGCTGGAAACTCTCGGATCTCTATCCCTCGGGCGATTCGCCGGAATACAAGGGCGACATTGAGAAGGCGGCGACGCTGGCGGCGGCTTTCGAGGATAAATGGAAGGGCAAGCTTGAAGACGCCGCAAAGGCGACGGGCGCCAACGGCATCGGCGCTGCTCTCAAGGAATATGAAGCGCTGGACGATCTTATCGGCCGCATCGGTTCCTTTGCGGGGCTGACGTATTTTTCAGATACCTCCAACCCGGCAAACGGCAAGCTTTACGGCGACGCCCAGGCGAAACTGACGGATATTTCCGCCCATCTGCTGTTCTTTACGCTTGAACTGAACCGCATCGACGACGCCGTAATGGATGCCTGCATGGCAAACGATGCCTTAGCTGGGCACTACAGGCCGTGGCTGGTGGATTTGCGCAAGGACAAGCCGCACCAGCTCGATGACCAGCTCGAACAGCTATTCCTCGAAAAATCGATGACGAGTGCCAGCGCCTTCAACCGCCTGTTCGATGAGACGATGGCCGACCTGCGCTTCGATATAGACGGCGCAAGCCTTTCGCTGGAAGTAACGCTCAATATGCTTCAGGAGCCGGAGCCGGAAACTCGCAAGAAGGCGGCACAGGCGCTCAGCACCACCTTCACCAATAATCTGCGGGTCTTCACCCTCATCACCAACACACTGGCCAAGGACAAGGATATTTCCGACCGCTGGCGCAAGTTCGAAGACATCGCCGACAGCCGCCATCTGGCAAACCGTGTGGAGCGCGAGGTAGTCGACGCTCTGGCTGCCGCCGTGAAAAATGCCTATCCGCGCCTTTCGCATCGTTATTACGCCATGAAGGCAAAATGGCTCGGCATGGAACAGATGAACTACTGGGACCGCAACGCGCCGCTTCCCGATACATCGAATACGATCATTCCATGGGATGAGGCGAAGGACACCGTGCTGTCCGCCTATGGCGATTTTGCGCCGGAGATGGCCGATATCGCCCGCCGTTTCTTCGATGAGCAATGGATCGACGCCCCCGCCCGGCCCGGCAAGGCGCCGGGAGCCTTCGCGCATCCGACCGTGCCTTCGGCCCATCCTTATGTCCTCGTCAACTATCTCGGCAAACCGCGCGACGTGATGACGCTTGCCCATGAGCTTGGCCACGGCGTGCACCAGGTGCTGGCCGGCGACCAAGGCGCGCTGATGTGCGCGACGCCGCTGACGCTTGCCGAAACTGCCTCCGTTTTCGGAGAAATGCTGACCTTCCGCAAATTGCTTGACGACACGAAGGACGTCAGGGAACGCAAGGCCATGCTCGCCCGCAAGGTCGAGGACATGATCAACACGGTCGTGCGACAGATCGCGTTTTATGAATTCGAACGCAAGCTGCACACCGCCCGCAAGCAGGGTGAGTTGACCTCCGAACAGATCGGTGAATTGTGGCTTTCCATTCAGGCCGAGAGCCTCGGCCCGGCGATCAAGATTTCCGAAGGGTATGAGACCTGGTGGACCTACATCCCCCATTTCATCCACTCTCCCTTCTATGTTTATGCCTATGCCTTCGGTGATTGCCTGGTGAACTCGCTGTATGCCGTTTACCAGAAGGCCGAGACCGGCTTTCAGGAGAAATATTTCGAGCTTTTGAAAGCAGGCGGCACCAAGCACCATTCGGAACTTCTGAAACCATTCGGCCTCGATGCGACGGACCCTTCCTTCTGGGACAAGGGTCTTGCCATGATCGAAGGGCTGATCGACGAACTGGAAGCGCTTGACAGCAAACAGGCCTGATCGGCTCCGAAAAATACCGATGACAGGCGACGAGCAAAGGCAATGAAACGCAAACCCGCCGATCTGACCTTGAGAGAAACGCTGCGCTGGGAGCCGCAATCGGGCTTTCAGCGCATTGACCAGCATATGCGCCGGCTATTGCGCTCAGCCGATGCGCTCGGTTTCCGAGCACCGGCCAACGCGGTTCAGGTACTGGAGAAGAAGGTGGGCGGCGAAAGTCCGCTCTGCGTGAAGCTGGTCATGAACTACAAGGGTGAGCTCGATATCGAAAAGGCCGAGTTTCGGCCGTTGCAGGAGGAAACCGTCTGGCGGATCCGCATCGCGACGCAAACCAGGCTTGATTCCACCGACACTTTCTATCGCCACAAATCATCGCGCCGGGAACCCTATGATGCCGCCCGCGCCGAATTTTCAGCCGGGGATGCAGACGAGGTTCTGCTGCTCAACGAGCGCGGCGAGTTGTGCGAGGGATCATCGACCAGCATCTTCGTCGAAATGCCGGACGGGCAATTGCTGACGCCGCCGCTCGACAGCGGTATTCTGCCGGGCGTCCTGCGTGCCGATCTCATCCGCCAGCGCAAGGCACGCGGGCAGGCATTGAAGCCGGAGGATATTGCCGGTCGACGGCTGTTCGTGGGAAATTCGCTGCATGGGCTGATTGCGGCGGAGCTGGTCTAAACCGTCACCGCCAAAAGCCGGTCGCGGCCCTTTTCCTTGGCAGCGTAAAGCGCCTGATCGGCGCGCATGAAAACATCGTCGGCACTTTCTGCCATCCGATAGGTCGTCATTCCAGCGGAACAGCTATAGGAAAAATCCGGAAACTCGGCCAGAGGTCTGGAAAGACGCACCTTTTGCAGTAGCCGCTCGACGATCTCCCGGCTCTCAACAACCGAACTGCGCGGCAGGATGAGCATGAATTCCTCACCGCCGATCCTGCCAAAACAATCCACCCGCCGGACGACGGAATGGGCGATTCCGACAAAATCGCGCAGCACCGCATCGCCGCATTTGTGGCCGAAACGATCGTTGATGTGCTTGAAAAAGTCGATGTCGAGCGTGCAAAGGCAAAAGGGCGCTTCAAGCCCCTTGCCGACCCGCTCCACCTGTAGCGCGAGTTTGGCGAAAACAAAACGCCGGTTCGCCGTTCCCGTCAATTCGTCGGTCTGCGAGGCGCGTACCGCCAGATCCCGGTCCTGCCGCAGGGTTCTGTAGCCTTGGCGCAATTCGGTGACATCGCTTGCGACACACAGCATCCAGCCATCCTGCTGCACCGTCTCCGTCATCCAGAACCAGCGGCCGTCATACATGTCCATCTCGAAGGCACGATACGGCAGCTTGCCGCGCCGGGACTGCGCCGACAAAAGCCAGCCCTCGAAATCGCTGTTTCTGACGACCACGCCGGTTCGCAGACGGTGGTTCAAGCGCATGATTTCCGCCCAGGTCGAAAAATCATCGTCGGCAAGCTGAAAGCTCTGCCGAAACGACGGGTTGGCATGCCGCAACCGGTCTTCGGAATCGTAAAGTGCAATAAGAACGGGGGTGGCGCTCTGAAGCGCTGCGACACGCTCAATAAGACTATTCAACAGGCAACACTCCTGTGATGACGAAAAGCCCCCTTTTCGTCATCTTGCAAAAGCCCCCAAGCCCTAGGACATATACACGAAAAGAAGAACTTGATTATAAACGTAGTCTCTAAAATGCGAAGGGGAAGAATGCGGTCGGAAGGTCTCGACTTCAATCTCGCCGGATTGCAACCGCGCAGAACGGGCTCACCACACACCAACCCGTCACAACTTTCGCATCCCGGGCTTGCGCCACCGTCATATGTCCGTCATGCACCTGCCCTTTATTGTGGCACGCTTTTATGATCTAGCTTACTTATTGGCTTAAAAAGGAAAAATGACGAATGACGGACGCAAACCATCCGATTTACGGCGATATTGACGGCCCCATCATCATGATCGGCTTCGGCTCCATCGGGCGCGGCACTCTTCCGTTGATCGAACGTCATTTCAACTTCGACAAGACCAGGCTCGTCGTCATCGACCCGCGCGAGGATATCGCAGCGTATCTGGCCGAGAGAAACATTCGCCATATCCGTACGCATCTGACCAAAGAAAACTACAAGGAGGTGCTCAAGCCACTCCTTAAAGGGGTTCAGGGTCAGGGCTTCTGCGTCAATCTTTCGGTCGATGCCGCATCCGTCGATCTGATGAGGCTCTGCCGCAAACATGGCATGCTCTACATCGACACCGTAGTGGAGCCGTGGCCCGGCTTTTACTTCGATGCCAACGCCGACAATGCCTCCCGTACCAATTATTCGCTGCGCGAGACCATGCTGAAAGAAAAGGCTCGGAAACCGGGCGGCACAACGGCCGTTTCCACCTGCGGTGCAAATCCCGGCATGGTGTCCTGGTTCGTAAAACAGGCGCTGGTCAATCTCGCCAAGGATAGCGATCTCGACATCGAAGAGCCGCAACCGCATGACCAGCAGGCATGGGCAAAGCTCATGCAGCAGCTCGGCGTCAAGGGCGTGCATGTGGCAGAGCGCGATACGCAGCGGGCAAAAAATCCCAAGCCCTTCGGCGCATTCTGGAACACCTGGTCCGTCGAGGGTTTTATCGCCGAAGGTTTTCAGCCCGCCGAACTCGGCTGGGGAACGCATGAAAACTGGATGCCGAAAAACGCGAAAAAACAAAAAAAGGGTAGCAAGGCAGCGATCTATCTCGATCAGCCCGGCGCCAATACGCGGGTACGGACATGGTGTCCCGGACAAGGGCCGCAATATGGATTTCTGGTCACCCACAACGAGGCGATCTCGATTTCCGACTATTTCACCGTCCGCAATGACGATGGCGATCTGATCTACCGGCCCACCTGTCACTATGCCTACCACCCCTGCAACGACGCCGTCCTTTCCCTGCACGAACTTTTCGGTAATGGCGGCACGCCGCAGCCGATCCAGCATGTGCTTGGCGAAGACGAGCTTGTTGATGGTGCCGACGAGCTGGGTGTTCTTCTCTACGGTCATGACAAAAATGCCTATTGGTATGGCTCGCGGCTAACGTTGCAGGAGGCACGGGCGCTCGCCCCCAGCCAGAACGCGACCGGATTGCAGGTCAGCTCCGCGGTACTGGCCGGAATGGTTTGGGCGCTGGAAAATCCGCAAGCCGGCATCGTCGAGGCGGATGAAATGGATTATCGCCGTTGCCTTGAGGTGCAGCGTCCCTATCTTGGACCGGTCGAAGGACATTACACGGACTGGACGCCGCTCGACGGTCGCCCGGGACTGTTTCCAGACAATATCGACACCTCGGATCCCTGGCAGTTCCGCAACATCCTCGTGCGCTGAGGGCATGGCGTCTCATATTTGTCACGCAGGTGTTTTCATGACGGATGTCAGGAACCCGGGAGAGCAAACAACGTTGCCTTGAAATAAATAACGCTTCACGGCATGGTCGAAACATCAGGGTTTCATCGAATCGCAGGAGAACAGGCTCATGAACTTCAAGACAAGCGCTGCTTTGCTTTGTGCCGCAATCGCGGTGTCTTCATGCGTTGCGCCGGGTCCCTCCCAGCAGACGTCGATGGCACCCTCGCTTGCCCGCGGCCCGGCCGTGGATGGCCGCTGGATCGACCGCAACGGCATCGTATCGACATTCCAGAACGGTGCTTTCTCCACCCGTTCGACCGATACCAACACGCTTCTGGCATCAGGCACCTATGTCACGATTTCGCCGACGCTCTATGAAATCAACATGACGTCGCTGGTGCGCAACACGCAATCGCGCGTCAACTGCGCGCTCGTCTCCCCGTCACAACTGAATTGCACGACAGACAGCAACAGCCAGTTCTCGCTGACTCGTCAGGGCTGATAACACAGACTTTTCAATGGTATGAGCTTTTAAAACGCACGCCTCAAGCGTGCGTTTTGCTTTATTGCGCCACTGTCACAATTTCCGCTTGCGGCAGCTGCCGCTAAATGGAAACATCGCGCTTTGAAAGACTGACATACTTTCAGACTAGAGAATGAGCACGGCCTTGATGATGATCGACCGGCCAGGGCTTCCGCTTTGAACAGGAGAGAGGGACCATGAAGAAAATTTTGAGACTGAGTATGCTGAGCGTTTCCGCGATAACGCTTTCAGCCGGAGCGGCTCTGGCCGATTACGAACTCAACATTCTTCACATTAACGATTTTCACTCCCGTATCGAATCGATCAATAAATTCGACTCGACCTGCTCAGCGGAAGAGGAAGGCAAAAACGAATGCTTTGGCGGCGCCGCGCGCCTCTTGACCGCAATCAACCAGACAAGGGACGCGCTCAAGGCTCAAGGCAAGAACGTTCTCCTGCTCAATGCCGGCGACAATTTTCAAGGTTCTCTGTTCTACACCACCTACAAGGGTACCGTTGAAGCCGAAGTGCTGAACGCCATGAAGTTCGACGCCATGACCGTCGGCAACCATGAATTCGATGATAGCGAAGACGGACTTGCGGGCTTCCTCGACAAGGTTCAGTTTCCGGTCGTGACCGCCAATGTGGTTGCCAGCGCCGCCTCGAAAATCGGCGATCGCGTCAAGCCGTCCATCGTCCTTGAAGTCGGCGGCCAGAAAATCGGCATTGTCGGCGCTGTCGCCAACGACACGGCGGAACTTGCGACCCCCGGCCCCAATATCACCATTGCGGAAGATGTCGCGAAAATCAGCGAACAGGTGCAGAAGCTGAAAGGCGAGGGTGTCAACAAGATCATTGCCCTGACCCATGTCGGATATCCACGCGACCTCGAATTCATCGCGAAAATCCCGGATGTGGACGTCGTTGTCGGCGGCCACTCGCATACATTGCTCTCCAACACCGACCAGAAGGCCGAAGGGCCTTATCCGACACTCGTCGACAATCCCGGCGGCTACAAGGTTCCGGTCGTTCAGGCAGGGCAATACAGCAAATATCTGGGTGACCTGCGCGTCGTCTTCGATGACAGCGGCGTGGTCAAGGAAAGCAAGGGCGATCCGATCCTGATCGATTCATCCTTCAAACCCGACGAAGCAACGCTCAAGCGTATCGATGAACTGAAAGCACCAATCGAGGCGCTCAAATCGAAGGTCGTCGGCACTTCGGAAGGCCCGATCGAAGGTGACCGCAAGGTTTGCCGCGTCAAAGAATGCTCCATGGGTAATCTGGTAGCGGATGCGACCCTTGCCCGCGTCAAGGATCAGGGCGTCACCATCGCTTTCGCAAATAGCGGTGGCCTGCGCTCCTCCATCGATAGCGGCGATGTCTCGATGGGCGAAGTCCTGACGGTTCTGCCGTTCCAGAACACGGTCGCGACTTTCCAGCTGAAGGGCGAGGATATTCGCGCTGCCCTCGAAAACGGCGTCAGCCAGATCGACGATGGCGCGGGTCGTTTCATGCAGGTTTCAGGCATGAAATATTCCTTCGACCGCTCCAAGCCGGCCGGCAGCCGCGTTACTGCGGTCGAGGTCAAGGAGGGCGACGCTTTCGTGCCTCTCGACCCGGCAAAGACCTACACTGTTGCGGCGAATAATTACGTTCGCACCGGCGGCGATGGCTTCAAGGTATTCGCGACCAAGGCGATCAACGCCTACGACTTCGGCCCCAACCTCGAAGAGGCTGTAGCTGCATATATTACGGCCAACAGCCCCTATAAGCCCTTCACGGACGGCCGCATCACCGAAGTGACGCCTGCCGGTTATGTAGCTCCGGCAAAGCCCGCTGCACCAGCGCCTGCCGCAACAGCACCGGCGGCAACTGCAACCGCTCCGGCCGCCACACCGGCCCCGGCTCCCTCAGCACCTGCCGCGACTGCACCTGCCACCACCACGCCGGCAGCGGCCGCGGCTGCCGCCAGCAAATATGTCGTCGCAAAGGGCGATTCGCTCTGGAAGATCGCGGCGGAGAAGTATGGCGACGGTGCCCTTTGGACCAGGATTGCCAAGGCAAACACGCTGAAGCAGCCGAACCATATCGAGATCGGCGAGGAACTGGAGGTTCCGGCTCAATAAGCCGCGAACACACAGACAGGGCAATTTGCCGCAGACGGGAAGCCGGCCTCGCACCATGAGGCCGGCTTCTTATTTTCCCTTTAAAAACAGATCATTACAGGCTGCGTTTTATCAAAAGACAATGCGTCCGTTACCGCACCTCGGAAATCACCTCCGCAGGTGGTTCAATCCTTACAAATTTCGTCTAGAACACGTGAACAAATTGACGGCACGAGCATATAGCTTGAGCATTTCCGGCAAAACCGCGTCACGGTTTGCGTCCGGCCATGTATAAAAACAAAAAATGGAGCGTTTCCGCCCTTTATCCCAAACGGAAACGTTCTCACGCAACCAGTACGAGTTCAGGGTGTCATTCATGACGACAGAATTATCCGCACTTCCCGTAGACCATCCCCGCGTAAGATTTGGCAAGGTCGGCGTTCTGCTTGTCAATCTTGGCACGCCGGATGGTACGGACTATTGGCCGATGCGCCGTTATCTGGCGGAATTTCTGAGCGACAAACGCGTCATCGAATGGTCGCGCCTATACTGGTATCCGATCCTGTACGGCATCGTCCTCAACAAGCGCCCGCAGAAGGTCGGCAAGGCCTATGAGGCAATCTGGAACCGCGATCGCAACGAAAGCTATCTGCGCACCTATACCCGAAGCCAAGGCGAACTGATGGCACAGGCGCTGAGGGATTTGCCGAATGTCGTCGTTGACTGGGCCATGCGCTACGGCCAGCCTTCCATCGCCTCGAAAATCGACGCGCTGAAGGAGCAGGGATGCGAGAAAATCCTGCTATTCCCGCTCTATCCGCAATATGCCGCATCGACCACGGCAACGGTGAACGACAAGGCTTTCGAACATCTGATGAAGCTGCGCTGGCAGCCCGCCATCCGCACCGTTCCGCCCTATCATGACGATCCTGCCTATATCGAAGGGCTTGCCGCCTCCGTCAAAAACCATCTGGCAACGCTGGACTGGGAACCGGAGATGCTGATCACCTCCTTCCACGGCATTCCGCAATCCTACTTCAGGAAGGGCGATCCCTATTATTGCCACTGCCAGAAGACCGCCCGTCTGCTGAAGGAAGCGCTGGGACGGACCGAGAAGAACTTCATGATCACCTTCCAGTCGCGTTTCGGGCCGGAAGAATGGCTGCAGCCCTATACCGACAAGACCATGGAAAAGCTGGCATCCGAGGGCATCAAACGCATCGCCGTCATGAACCCCGGTTTCGTATCGGATTGTCTTGAAACGCTAGAGGAAATTGCCGGTGAGGCCGGAGAAATCTTCCTGCATCATGGCGGCGAGAAATTCACCCACATCCCGTGTCTCAACGACAGCGTCGAGGGTATGACAGTTCTCGAAAAGGTTGTACGACAAGAGTTGCAAGGTTGGGTGTAATCTTGCCATAACGATGCGGGTGTAAGACCCCGAAAGGTTGTGGTGCTGGAGGAGGAAGTGATGATTGCATTGGGCGGTTTCGATATCGTCGTCATAGCGGCGGTTGTTTTGGTCATTCTGGTGCTTTTTGCCGGCATCAAGACCGTACCGCAGGGACATCGCTACACGGTTGAACGGTTCGGGCGCTACACCCGCACACTCGAGCCGGGCCTCAACCTCATCGTGCCGTTCTTCGAAAGCATCGGTTCGAAGATGAATGTGATGGAGCAGGTTCTGCATATACCGACACAGGAAGTTATCACCCGCGATAATGCCAGTGTCTCGGCTGATGCCGTCACTTTCTATCAGGTCCTCAATGCCGCACAGGCCGCTTACCAGATCACCAATCTGGAAATGGCTATTGAAAACCTCACCATGACCAACATCCGCTCGGTAATGGGCTCGATGGATCTCGATGAGTTATTGTCAAACCGTGATGCCATCAACGATCGCCTGCTGCGCGTGGTTGACGAGGCGGTGGGACCATGGGGTATCAAGGTCACGCGCATCGAGATCAAAGATATCGCACCGCCGAAAGATCTCGTCGATTCCATGGCAAGGCAGATGAAGGCGGAGCGTGAAAAACGCGCGCAGGTGCTGGAGGCCGAGGGCGCCCGCAATGCTCAGATTCTGCGCGCAGAGGGCGCAAAACAATCTGCCATTCTCGAGGCGGAAGGCCAGCGCGAAGCGGCGTTTCGCGATGCCGAGGCCCGCGAGCGTCTGGCCGAGGCCGAAGCCAACGCCACCCGCATGGTGTCGGAAGCCATCGCTGCCGGCAATGTCCACGCGATCAATTACTTCGTTGCCCAGAAATATACCGAAGCGCTCTCCAATATCGGCACCGCCAAAAACTCGAAAATCGTGTTGATGCCGATGGAGGCTTCTGCGTTGATCGGCTCACTCGGCGGCATAGGGGCAATCGCCCGCGACGTCTTCGGCGACAAGGGCGATGCACCAACGGCGCCCGCCGTCCCCGCATCTTCCCGCTCGGTGCCGCCGTCGCGGCCTTCGGCCCAGGCCATCAACGTGACAATTCCCGGTAATCCCTTCGGCTCTTCATCGGAGAAGTGACGATGCTGCAACGGCTTGCCACGGAACTGGGACCATGGAGCTGGTGGATTGCCGGCTTCATTCTGCTGGCTGCCGAGCTGGTCGCTCCGGGCGTGTTTCTGATCTGGATTGGCATTGCCGCGCTGGTGATCGGCGCGCTCTCCCTGCTGTTCTGGGATGCCGCATTCTGGGCGTGGCAATTGCAACTGGTGCTGTTTGCCGCCCTCTCCATCGCCTTCGCCCTGCTTGGCCGGAAATATTTCGGCAAAAACCGTGAGGCAAGCGACGAACCCTTCCTCAATCAGCGGGAAGCCAGCCTTGTTGGCCGCACAGCGACCCTGCAGGAGCCGGTTGTCGAAGGGCGCGGCCGCATAAGGCTGGACGATACCTGGTGGTCCGTTAACGGTGAGGACATGCCAGCCGGAACGCGTGTCAGGATCGCAGCTGCGCGTGGCCGCACCCTGACAATAGAGCCGCTCGACCGCCCATAGCGATCAGGCCACACCGATTCTCAACAGATCGTGGAAATGCACCAGCCCTATTGGTCGGTTATCGTCATCAACGACGATCAGCGCACCGATATGGAATTTTTCCAGCGTCGCGAGAGCGCTGGTCGCCAGCACCGATTTTTTGACCGTTTTCGGAGTACGGGTCATGATGTCGTCCACCGTCAATTCCGCGAGGTTACGCGACAGGTTGCGCGCCATATCGCCCTCGGTGACGATGCCACACAGACGGCCATCCTCGTCCAGAATACCGACGCAGCCGAAATGCTTGCGGGAAAGAACACTGACTGCTTCCGGCATGGAAGTTCCCTTGCCGACTAGCGGCACCCGGTCGCCGGTATGCATGATGTCGCTGACAAGCGTAAGGCCCGCGCCCAGTTTGCCGCCGGGGTGAAACACCTTGAAATCACCGGCAGTGAAATTGCGTGCTTCCAGAAGCGCAACGGCAAGGGCATCGCCAAGTGCCAGCTGCATCAATGTGGAGGTGGTAGGCGCAAGTCCGAGCGGGCAGGCTTCCTGTTCATTGGGAACCAGAAGCACGATATCGGCTGCCTTCGCCAGCGATGCACTCTCCGAACAGGTAAGTGCAATCAGCGGGATGGAGAAACGGCGCGAATAGTTGATGATGCTACGCAGCTCTGAACTTTCACCGCCTTTGGAGATCGCCAGCACTACGTCATCACCGCCGATCATGCCCAGATCGCCGTGGTTGGCCTCTGCCGCATGCACGAAAAACGCAGGCGTTCCGGTGGAGGCGAAGGTGGCCGCGAGCTTGGCGCCTATGTGGCCGCTTTTACCAACACCGGTGATGATGAGGCGGCCATTAGACTGGCCGATCGTCTCGATCGCCTTGCAGAAAGGTTCGGAAAGCCCGTTCCTGAGGGCCTCTTCAAGAGCGGCAAGGCCAGCCCTCTCCATCGAAATCGTCCGCACGGCGGATTCAATCGCATTGTCTTCAACCAGTTTGACGGCTCTCGTAATCATGGCCGACTGTTACTATTTCAACCGGAATAAGTCCACTCTACAGCCGAAAATCGCCGCTCTTTAGTGGCGCAGGTTCGGCGGAGAAATCTCCTCCATCGTTCCCATCCGCTTGAAAGGGATGTTCTCTTCATCGACCAGATATCGCCCGACTGTCCTTATCCACGAGATAGAGCCGTCATCACGGCGCACAGCATATTCCTGATGGTAAAAGCTGGCGGCCTTGAGCGTCGTGAGCGCCGTTTCGATCACATGATTGCGATGGCCGATATCCACTTTTTCGAGCATCTGGAAAATGCTGATGCCCTGCATCGCCTGCCGCAAAGGAATGCCCAAGAGTTCAGCGCAGACTTCGTCTAGATAGAATCGGTCATTGGTAATATCCCAGCAATAAAAACCGACCTGCTTGACGTTCAAAACGGGATTCATAAAACGACGCTGTGACACAAAATAAAAATCAATTGGATTGCTAAAATAAAACGGATGAGTTCCACCCGATCATAGGGCGATTCCGTACCAAAATGAAACGTTTAAATCTGATCATATTCGAAATATTGGGCATCTCGGCAAATTTTCTTCAGTCGCGGTGCCGAAGCGGCCAGATCGAACTAGGAAGCCCCCCAGCTTTGCCGCAGCCCCAGATGTGGTGAAATCGGGGAGGTCTTTATCAACTGTTAACCATAAAAATCCTATTGTTAAAGCGATATTAAAACTTGCGTCGCGTGTCTGGTCTCTTGGTCGTCCACTTCATCTGTCTGCCGCTCATTCGGCTTCAGGAAATGCTGAGACGAACTTTCGATCCGACATCGGCCAAATGCGCCGGGTGAAGAGGAATGATTGTGAAGGGCACCGCCACACGTCTGCCGACGTCGCGGAAAGCAGCAACCCTGCTGCTGCTTGCCTGTACGCTTCTCTACACCCCGGGAACTGTTTTCGCGCAAACAGCGGCCACGCGGCTGCCGGTCGCAGTTCCATCCGGCGATGCAACGCCGACAGAGAACCCCACAACGACAACTGAAAACGAGGCAAGCACGGTGCGAGCAGCACCGCCACAGCAACTATGGCGCCCCTCGAATAATCCGGGCGACCCGATCTCCGAACAGCAGGAAGAAGCGGGCCAGCCTTATGCCGACGCGGAAAACCCATATGAGCCAACGGTAGACGGCGGTGAAAACCCGCAAAGAGCCACCGAACCCGGACAAACCCCCGGCATCCGGCTAGGTACATTCCTGCTGCGGCCTTCGATCAGCCAGACGATCAATACGGAAAAGCAGACGAACACCGGCGGCCCTTCCAGACGTAACTACCTGACGACAGGTATTCGCGGCACGCTAACCAGCGACTGGTCCCGCCATGCGCTGACTGTAACAGGCGATGGCGCCTGGGAGAAAAATTTCGGCAGCAAGAATGGTGAAGAGCCGAGGGCGCGGATAGAAGCCGATCTGCGCCTCGATCTCGGCGAAGAAACGACGGCTAATCTCAAGGCGGGTTACGAATTCAGTCGTGAAGGCACCACGGACCCCAACGCTTTGACCGGCGCTGCCGTGCAGGGCGGAGAACACCGTTTCACGACCGGCGCATCGATCCAACGGGATTTCGGCAAACTGCGCGGGTTGGCGGCGCTCGATCTGTCGCGTACGGTCTACACGGATGCAAAGGGCATAAACGGCCAGCCGATCAGTCTTAGCGATCGCGACCAGAACGGCGCGAACCTGCGCGGCCGCATCGGCTACGAATTGTCACCGGCCCTGATCCCGTTCCTCGAATTGAACGCGGGAAAGACCAAATATGACAGGCGCCTGGACAATACCGGTTACGCACGGTCCTCGAATTCCTACGGCGCCAAAATCGGAGCCGAGGTCGATCTTGGCGAGAAGACCCGCGGCGAGGCCGCCATCGGTTATCTACGCAAACAATATGACGACGACCGCATCGCTTCCATCGGCGCGCTGACACTGGACGGCGAACTGAACTGGTCGCCGCAGCGCGGCACCAACGTCAATCTTGGCCTGCGCACGACGATAGAGGATTTCGCCGGCGGACCGCAGGGCGGCTGGATTTCCTATCGGCTGGATGCCGGGTTAACCCATGAATTGCGCAGCAATCTGGTCGCGCGGCTGACCGGGCAGATCGTGCACCGGACATTTCCCTCCTCCGATATCGAGGATGCCGTGGAATACACCGCAGGCGCTGGCTTGACCTGGGGGCTGAACCGCTATCTCGATCTGACGGCGGACGTCAGTTATCAGTGGACGCCAATTTATGACAGCAACGAACTGCGCGTCGGCGCGGGGCTTGTCCTGAAACGATAACGTTGCCCCAAACAGAAATCCCGGCGCGAAGGCCGGGATCCCGTTATCCAGTTGGTAAATTACTTCAGTCCGTCGATAAGAGCCTTGATCGGCTCCTCGATTGCGGGGCGGATGTCAGCGCGTTCGAGCGCGAAAGCGACGTTGGCAAGAATGAAACCATCCTTGGCGCCGCAATCGAACGTCTGCCCGCGGAAATGATAGCCAGCGAATTCCTGCGACTTGGCAAGCGTCAACATGCCGTCCGTCAGCTGGATTTCGTTGCCGGCGCCCCGTTCCTGATTTTCCAGAATGTCGAAAATCTCAGGCTGAAGGATGTAGCGACCGTTAATGTAGAAATTCGAAGGTGCCGTACCCTTGGCAGGCTTCTCGACCATTTCAGTGATCTTGAAACCCTCGCCCACGGCGTTACCCACGCCGACGATGCCGTATTTATGCGTCTGATCGGGAGCGCATTCCTGCACCGCGATGACGTTGCCGGCGGTCTGGTCATAAAGTTCGACCATGCCCTTGAGGCAGCTTTTCTGTGAATGCATGATCATATCAGGCAGCAGCACGGCGAAGGGCTCGTCGCCGACGATATCACGCGCACACCAGACCGCATGGCCAAGACCAAGCGGCACCTGCTGACGCGTGAAGCTTGCCGTGCCCGCCTTGGGCAGAAGGCCGGCAAGCAATGTCAGCTCGGCATTCTTGTTGCGCTCGCGCAGCATTTGTTCGAGTTCAAATTGAATATCAAAATAATCTTCAATCACCGCCTTGCCGCGGCCGGTGACAAATACAAAATGCTCGATGCCCGCTTCCGCCGCCTCGTCGACGACGTATTGAATGACCGGCTTGTCAACGACAGTGAGCATTTCTTTCGGAACCGCCTTGGTTGCGGGCAGGAAACGCGTACCCAGACCTGCGACCGGAAATACGGCCTTCCGAATTTTCTTATGTTCTACCACATATCCCTCCTGAGAGATAAAACTTGATCACAATCCCCGCACAGTGTTGTTATTTCAAAAATAACAACGTTTTGTAAAGGGTGACGCTACCATCTATTAATGGTAAAGAATTTGTTGACATTCTTTTGTTATGCATGACGACGCCCGATGCGTTTTCGCAATCGAAATGATATTCGAGAGAACGAAAGACTGACGATGACAAAGATGATCCTTTCAAATGTCCGCAAATTCGGCTGCATGATGGTTGCAGGTCTGGCGATCTCGCTGGCCCCCGTCTCGGCCCGGGCCGATGCTGGGTTCAAGCAGTGGATCAACCAGTTCTACGCAACAGCCGCGAAAGAAGGCATTAGCAAGGCGACCTACCAGAAAGCCTTTGCTGGTGTCAGCGAGCCGGATCCGGATGCGCTGCGCAAGGCGACCTTCCAGCCGGAATTCACCACCCAGATCTGGGATTATCTCGATTCCCGCGTCAACCCCTATACGGTGCGCATCGGCCGCGAGATGAAGATGAAGCACGCGACGACGCTCAACTGGATCGAGCGTAACTTCAACGTCGACAAACATATCATTCTCGCCATCTGGTCGATGGAATCGAATTACGGCGCGGTTCTCGAAAAGCCGGAGCGCCTGCACAATATTCCGCAGGCACTGGCCACGCTCGCCTATTCCGACCCCAAACGCGCCAAGTTCGCGCGCACGCAATTGATCGCCGCACTCAAAATCCTGCAGGCAGGCGATGTCACGCCCAAGCAGCTGACGGGTTCCTGGGCGGGTGCGATGGGCCATACCCAGTTCATTCCGACCAGCTACCTGCTCTATGCTGTCGATGCGGACGGCAATGGCAAGCGCGACATCTGGCACTCGGTTCCGGACGCGCTGGCGACGGCCGCCAATCTACTCGCCAAGAATGGCTGGGAACCCGGCCGGACCTGGGGTTACGAAACAGCCGTGCCGCGTGGCGGCGCCCGTTATGAGGGGCAGACGAAGTCCATTGCGGAATGGACCAAGCTTGGCTTTGCCCGCCCGAACGGCAAGAATTTCACCCGCGGCTCCGATCGCGCCATGCTGAAACTGCAGGGTGGGGCAAATGGTCCAGGTTTCCTGATGATGAAAAACTTCTTCACCATCAAGAAATACAACGCATCCGACAGCTACGCGCTGGCCGTTGGCCTGCTTGCTGACGAGATCGCCGGTTATGGCGGCATGCAGCAGAAATGGCCGCGCCCGGACGGCACGCTGGATATTCGTGAAAAATTCGAACTCCAGACCCGCATGAAAGAACTTGGCTATTACGATGGCGAAGTCGATGGCAATTTCGGCTCCGGCTCGAAGGCGGCGATCAGCGCCATCCAGTCGCGCATGGGTCTGGAAACCGACGGTCAGCCGTCGCAGCGATTGCTGAGAGCACTGCGGAATTGATAATATGCCGGTGAATTCGGCGGCGGTCTTCAACGCCGCCGAAGCATCCGGAAGGATCGATGTCATGAGTAGGAAACCTGCGGCGAAAAGCACATGTACGGGCTGGCGCATCTGCGCCATCATTCTTTGTGCTGTCTTGTGCACGCCGCTTGTCCCTTCGCAAACCTTCGCCCAGGAACAGCGACGCACCCTTTTCGAAATGCTGTTTGGCCGGCCCGTGGGCCGGGAGGACACGCCCGGCCGCGAATACCAGCCCCGCAGTCGCCGGGATTTCCCGGCTGCCCCGCGTGAAAAATCAGTCACCCGTCCGCAACCCGCAAGAAAAGCGCCTTCGGTGGTTCAAATGCGAACCATAAAACCGGAGCCTACCGCCAAGCTTGAAAATGCCAGGCGTGTTCTGGTCGTCGGTGATTTTCTGGCCGGTGGGATGGGGGAAGAACTGGTCAATGCCTTCGCCAGCTCTCCGGGAATTTCGGTCGATGTGCGCGCGAATGGTTCTTCGGGCCTCGTACGCACGGATTATTACGACTGGTTCGCCAATCTGCCGCAGTTCATAACCGAAACAAATCCCGCCACCATCGTCATCATGATGGGATCGAACGATCGCCAGCAGATGCAGATCGGCGATACCAGGGAAAAAGTTGGCACCGATGTCTGGTTCAAGGAATATGAGCGGCGGATCGATGAACTTCTGACCCTTGCCGGCCGCCCGAAGGTGCCGCTACTGTGGGTTGGCCTGCCTGCCTTCCAGTCAACCTCACTCTCGGCCGATCTCGTCGGCTTCAACCGTCTTTATCGCAGCCATATCGAAAAATACGGCGGCGAATTCGTCGATGTCTGGGACGGCTTTGTCGACGAGGCCGGTAAATTTGTCATCACCGGCTACGACATGAACGGCCAGCAGGCCCGTCTGCGTGAGGCAGATGGCGTCGGCATGACGCAGGCCGGCAAACGCAAGCTTGCTTTTTACGTCGAGAAATTCGTGCGCAGGCACCTCGACAGCGCCGGACCGGACCTCGTGAAACTGGACGGCAGCAATTTGCCTGCACTCACCTCCCTGCCCGCGCTTGGCATCGACGCGGGACAGGTGCGCACCCAGCCGATCAGCCTGACCGATCCGAACCTCGATGGCGGTGACAAGCTGCTTGGCGATGTCCCTTCGACGGCCGTATCGACACGTGTCTCGGTGGTGGAATCGCCACGCGAACGGCTGACCAAGCGGGGCGAGATGGCCGATGCACCGGCGGGTCGTATCGATGACTACCGGATTGTCCCGGATACTGCTCAGGCCCGACAGTAGCAACTTCTCCGCCGTCGCTACGGCTCGAACCGGCGTAATGTTGAGGCAACCCGGCAATGGCAGGATAAATTCAGCTTTGCAGCAAATGCGGGGTCGGCCAATTGCCCTCCCCTGCCCGCGTCTTACTGCACGGTGATATTTATCCGATGCCCCCGCGCCCCTTCCTCTCCGGGAAGGCGTACGCCAGACACTGCCGAGAACAATTCATCCGCCTGCTGCTTGTTGAAGACGAACGCGAAATGGCAGCAGCCCTTTCCGCCGCCCTGCACCGGTTCGATATCATCGTGGACAATGTCGGCACGCTCGATCTTGCCCGGCATGCGATCATGGACGGTGTTCACGATCTTGTCGTACTGGACCGGCAATTGCCCGATGGCGATGGCATCCAGCTTATAGAAGATCTGCGTCTGCTGCCCGTCACACCGCCCGTCATCGTGCTGACAGCGCAAGGCACACTTGCGGATCGGGTGAACGGCCTGAACCTTGGTGCGGACGATTATCTGGCCAAGCCCTTCGCTGTCGAGGAACTCCTTGCGCGCATCCGCGCCCTGATGCGCCGGCCAGCCGGCAGCGTGACGATGACGGCGAAACTGGGCAAGCTGGAATTTTGCTTCGAAACCCGCGAAGTCCGCATCAAGGGAGAGTTTATTCCCCTGACCAGACGCGAATTGCTGATCCTTGAAGCCCTGTTGCGTCGGCAGGGCAGAACGGTGCTGCGATCGGTACTGGAAGAGGCGGTTTATAATTTCGACGATGAAATCCAGTCGAATGCGCTTGATTCCCATATCTCCCGTCTGCGCCGCAAATTGCAGGCAGCGGATGCGGGTCTGGAGGTTCACGGTATTCGCGGCGTCGGTTATCTGCTGAGGGCGGCCTCATGAAATCGGCCGGAAGGAAATCGCTCAAGCGCCGCCTGACCATTCAATTGCTGCTTTTCCAGATCGGCAGCCTTTTCATCGTCACTGCCGCCTTCGTCGCTTACCTGTCCAGCGGCGCCTCTGGCAGCGCCCTTCTCAGCCCGGCAGCGGCCCAGATTACAGCCAATGCCATCATGCGTGACAAGGATGGCCGGCTGATGCTTGACGAAACAAATGAATTTGTCGAGCTGCGCGACAGCATGCCCGGTTTCTGGTTCGTTGCAGTCAGCGAGAAAGGTGAGATCGTGCAGGGTGGGCCGGTGCCTGAGGCCTTTAGCAACATGGATCAACAGCTTAGCGACGTCAAAGTGTCGGACGTACGCGATGCGGCATTGTCCTACTCCTATCTTGCTGTCTTGAGAATCGCCGTCGTGCGTCGTGCATCGGGACCGGCGGGCGAATTCGTTATGGTCGGCAAGGGCGGAGCCTTCAGTATGGCATTCCCGGTCCTGCTGTTCTCCAACATACTGATCATGCCGATCCTCCTTATCATGTCCATTGTGACAATCGTGACCATTCCATGGATCATCCGTCGGGAATTTTTCGCACTTTCCGCTATTGCGCGAACGGCGGAAAGCATCGACATCGACAAGCGCGGATATCGATTGCCGGATGGCGATATTCCATGGGAGGTGCAGCCGCTCGTGCATGCCGTCAACGGCGCGCTGAAACGGCTGGACGATGGTTACGAGCGGCACAAGCGCTTCATTCTCGACGCCGCCCATGAATTGCGGACCCCTGTCGCCATTCTCCAGACCCGTGTCGAAACGTTGCTGGACGGACCGGACCGGAGCCGGATATTAGCCGATGCCAGCCGCATCGCCGTGCTTGCCGAACAGTTGCTCGATCTGCAACGACTTGGCGGGCAAAAGGCGCCGCTTATTCCACTAGATCTTGTTGGCCTCTGCCGGTCTGTCGTCGCTGATATGGCGCCGCTTGCAATCTCTCAAGGCTACGAACTTTCGTTCGAGCCGGACGAAGAGCCGATCCTCGCCCTTGCCGATGACGCCTCGCTGCAACGCGCCCTGATGAACGTCGTGCAAAACGCCATCGAACATGGCGGTAATCGCGGAACGATCACCATAAAAGTGGGGGCCAACCGCGTGATCGACATATCCGACCAAGGCAACGGAATTCCCGAAGAGGACCGGGAAGCCGTGTTTGACGCATTTCACCGGTTGATACCGAAGGATCGCGGTACCGGGCTCGGTCTCAACCTCGTGCAGGAAATCGTCCGCTACCATGGAGGCGAGATCACCATCAGTGATTCCCCATCCGGCGGCGCCTCCTTCCGCATCAGCCTTCCTTATTGCTGAAACGAATCCTGTCTTCGGACACCACGTAATGTCATTGCAATTCTCAGGCGCGATATGTTGCCGTCCCCCTGAATGCGACACCTCCATCGCGTTTCAGTTCTCCAGTCAAACGAAAGGCCTGTTGTGAAACACAACAGGCCTTTCCGTTTTCGTTACGACGGCTTGCGCCGCGTCAACTCGCTCAGCGCGGAAGGACGGTTGCGCCCATCAGCTCTTCGTCGATAGCGCGTGCCGCCTGACGGCCTTCGCGGATTGCCCAGACCACCAGCGACTGGCCACGGCGAACGTCGCCTGCCGCCCACAGCTTGTCGACCGAGGTCTTGTAGTCCGTTTCGTTGGCGATCACGTTGGTGGAACCGCGACGATCGGTGTTGAGCGACAGCTTGCCATCCATTTCCTTCAGCACGCTATCGGTGAAAGGACCGGAAAAACCGATGGCGATGAAGGCAAGATCAGCCTTGATGATGAATTCCGTACCGGCAATGGGCTTGCGCCGGTCGTCCACCTGACAGCACTTCACACCCGTCAAAACGCCGTCTTCACCGACGAATTCAAGCGTGGCCACCTGGAACTCGCGAACGGCGCCTTCTGCCTGCGAAGAAGAGGTGCGCATTTTCGTTGCCCAGAAGGGCCATACGGCGAGCTTGTCTTCCTTTTCCGGCGGCATCGGGCGGATATCGAGCTGAGTGACTTTAACCGCACCCTGACGGAAGGCCGTGCCGACGCAGTCAGACGCCGTATCGCCACCGCCGACGACGACGACATGCTTGCCGCCGGCGAGGATCGGATCGGCCGGCCAGCCGATGCTGTCGATGTTTTCGCGGCCAACGCGGCGGTTCTGCTGCACGAGATAGGGCATGGCGTCATAAACGCCATTGAAATCGGCGCCACCGATGCCGGCCGGGCGCGGGGTTTCCGAACCGCCGCAATAAAGAACCGCATCGTGATCAGCCAGAAGCGCTTCGACCGTTACATCCACGCCGACGTTGACGCCGCAATGGAAGGTAACACCTTCACCCTTGATCTGCTCGACACGGCGGTCGATGAAGTTCTTCTCCATCTTGAAATCCGGAATACCGTAACGCAGCAAACCGCCGGGCTTCGATTCACGCTCGTAAACGTGGACCTCATGACCGGCGCGGCCAAGCTGCTGCGCTGCCGCCATGCCGGAAGGACCGGAACCGATGATGGCGACCTTCTTGCCGGTGTGGATCGTCGCCGGCTTCGGCACGATAAAGCCCAGCTCGTAGGCCTTGTCGGCAATCGCCTGCTCGACGGTCTTGATGGCGACCGGCGCATCCTCGAGGTTCAGCGTGCAGGCTTCCTCGCAGGGTGCCGGACAGACGCGGCCGGTGAATTCCGGGAAGTTGTTGGTGGAATGGAGGTTGCGGATCGCCTCTTCCCAATTGTTGTTATAAACCAGATCGTTCCAGTCGGGGATCTGGTTGTGCACGGGACAGCCCGTCGGGCCGTGACAGTAGGGAATGCCGCAATCCATGCAGCGCGCCGCCTGCTTCTGCACCTCGGCATCCGACATCGGAATGGTGAATTCGCGGAAATGGCGGATACGGTCCGATGCGGGCTGATACTTGCCCACCTGCCGGTCGATCTCAAGAAAACCTGTAACCTTGCCCACGTTTATGTCCTCACATCAAAGCGGAGCGCCTGTCGGGCCCCAGTACCAGTAAGCGAAACCGAAAGCCGCCCCCAATACGATGAATTCAAATCCGGTCTCGCCGCTTGTCCAATAGATCACCATGGGAACGGCGACCGCGATCATCAGCGAGACCAGTTGGTGTAGTATCCTCACGCGGCGGATTATTCCGCCGCGACGCCCATGCGCATGCGCTCCATTTCCTCAAGCGCACGACGGTATTCGACCGGCATGACCTTGCGGAATTTCGGACGGAACTCGCTCCAGCGGTCGAGTATATCCTTGGCGCGTGCAGAGTTGGTGTAGTGGAAGTGATTGGAAATCAGCTGGTAGAGCCGCTCCTCGTCGTGCCGCGTCATGTCCTCGGATACGTCAACGCGTCCCTTGTGCATGAGGTCGCCACCGTGATGGTGCAGCTTCTCGAGCATGTCGTCCTCTTCCGGAACCGGCTCCAGCTCGACCATGGCCATGTTGCAGCGTGTGGCGAAATCGCCCTTCTCGTCGAGAACGTAAGCCACGCCACCGGACATGCCGGCCGCGAAGTTGCGGCCCGTCTCGCCGAGCACCACGACAATACCGCCCGTCATATATTCGCAACCGTGGTCGCCGACACCTTCGACAACCGCGACCGCGCCGGAGTTGCGCACTGCAAAGCGCTCACCCGCAACACCGCGGAAATAGCACTCGCCGGTGATGGCGCCGTAAAGAACGGTGTTGCCGACAATGATCGAGTTTTCCGCGACGATACGGGTGTTTTCCGGCGGGCGCACGATAATGCGGCCACCCGAAAGACCCTTGCCGACATAGTCATTGCCGTCACCCACCAGATCGAAGGTGATGCCGCGAGCGAGAAACGCGCCGAAGGACTGACCGGCCGTGCCGCGCAGCGTCACGTGGATCGTATCGTCCTTCAGACCCTTATGGCCCCAGCGCTTGGCAAGCGCGCCTGACAGCATGGCACCGGCGGAACGGTCGACGTTCTTGATCGGCACTTCGAAAACGACAGGCTCGCGGTTTTCCAGCGACGGTAGCGACTTCTCGATCAGCTTGCGATCGAGAATATCGTCGATCGGGTGCTTCTGACGCTCGGTCCAGAAGGTTGCCTCCTTGGGAGCCTCTACCTTGTGGAAGATGCGGCTGAAATCCAGACCCTTGGCCTTCCAGTGCGCCAGCATCTCATCCTTTTCGAGGAGTTCGGAAGCGCCGATGATCTCGTCCAGCTTGGTAACGCCAAGCGAGGCGAGGATTTCGCGCACTTCTTCAGCCACGAAGAAGAAGTAGTTGATGACGTGTTCCGGCGTGCCCTTGAAGCGCTTGCGCAGAACCGGGTCCTGCGTTGCGACGCCGACGGGGCAGGTGTTCAGATGGCACTTGCGCATCATGATGCAGCCCGCAGCAATCAGCGGCGCGGTGGCAAAGCCGAATTCATCCGCACCAAGCAGCGCGCCAATGATGACGTCGCGGCCGGTCTTCAGACCACCATCCACCTGCAGCGCGATGCGTGAACGAAGGCCGTTCAGCACCAGCGTCTGCTGGGTTTCGGCAAGGCCGATTTCCCAAGGCGAACCGGCATGCTTCAGCGACGTCAGCGGCGAAGCACCGGTGCCGCCATCGAAACCGGCGATGGTGATATGGTCGGCGCGCGCCTTAGCGACACCCGCCGCAACTGTGCCAACGCCCACTTCCGACACCAGCTTCACAGAAACATCTGCTTCCGGGTTGACGTTCTTCAGGTCGTAGATCAGCTGCGCCAGATCTTCGATGGAGTAGATATCGTGGTGTGGCGGCGGCGAAATGAGGCCGACGCCCGGCGTGGAGTGACGGGTCTTTGCAACCGTGGCATCCACCTTGTGGCCGGGCAGCTGGCCGCCTTCGCCGGGCTTGGCACCCTGCGCGACCTTGATCTGCAACATGTCGGCATTGACGAGATATTCCGTCGTCACACCAAAGCGGCCGGATGCGATCTGCTTGATGGCGGAACGCTCGGGGTTCGGCTTGCCGTTCAGAAGCGGCATGTAACGGTCGGATTCTTCGCCGCCTTCGCCGGTGTTGGACTTGCCGCCGATGCGGTTCATCGCAATCGCAAGCGTCGTATGCGCCTCGCGGCTGATCGAGCCGAAGGACATGGCGCCCGTCGAGAAGCGCTTGACGATATCGACCGCCGGTTCGACGTCATCGATGGAAACCGGCTTGCGGCCGAGCGCTTCCGCCGATTTGACCTTGAACAGGCCGCGAATGGTGTTCATGCGCAGCGCCGTCTCATTCACCATGTCGGCAAATTCACGGTAGCGCTCCTGGCTGTTGCCGCGCACGGCGTGTTGCAGCGAGGCGACGGCATCCGGCGTCCAGGCGTGGCTTTCGCCGCGCATGCGATAGGCATACTCGCCGCCGATATCGAGCGTGTTGGCAAGGATCGGATCCTTGCCGAAAGCCGCCGTGTGACGCGTTACGGTTTCTTCGGCGATCTCGGTCAGACCCACGCCCTCGATGGAGGTGGCGGTGCCGAAGAAATACTTCTCGACGAATTCCGACGACAGGCCGATGGCGTCGAAAATCTGCGCGCCGCAATAGGACTGGTAGGTGGAAATGCCCATCTTGGACATGACCTTGAGGATGCCCTTACCCACCGCCTTGATGTAGCGATAGACGACTTCGTCGTCCGACACTTCCTTCGGGAAGGCGCCGTGCTTGTGCATGTCGAGCAGCGTGTCGAAGGCGAGGTAGGGGTTGATGGCCTCCGCGCCATAGCCAGCGAGCAGACAGAAATGATGGATTTCGCGCGGTTCGCCGGTTTCAACGACGAGGCCGACCGAGGTGCGCAGACCCTTGCGGATCAGGTGGTGATGCACGGCAGCCGTCGCCAGCAGCGCGGGGATCGCAATCCGGTCCGGGCCGAGCTGACGGTCGGACAGAACGATGATGTTGTAACCACCACGAACAGCGGATTCAGCCCGCTCGCACAGGCGGTCGAGCATGTCAGGCATGCCTTCGGCGCCGCGCTCCACATCATAGGTGAAGTCGAGCGTCTTGGTATCGAAACGGTCTTCGGTGTGGCCGATGGAGCGGATCTTTTCCAGATCGCCATTGGTGAGGATCGGCTGGCGCACTTCCAGACGCTTGGCACGGGCCGCACCCTCGTGATCGAGAAGGTTCGGGCGTGGGCCAATGAACGAAACGAGGCTCATCACCAGTTCTTCGCGGATCGGATCGATCGGCGGGTTGGTGACCTGCGCGAAGTTCTGCTTGAAATAGGTGTAAAGCAGCTTGGACTTGTCCGACATGGCCGAAATCGGCGTATCGGTGCCCATCGAGCCGATGGCTTCCTGGCCCGTTGTTGCCATCGGCGACATCAGGAGCTTGGTATCTTCGCTGGTGTAACCGAAGGCCTGCTGGCGATCGAGCAACGACACGTCACGCCGCAGCGCCCGGGGCTCCACCGGCTTCAGATCCTCAAGAATGAGCTGGGTGCGGTCTAGCCAGGTGCGGTAGGGGTGCTTGGCAGCAAGCTCGTGCTTCACATCCTCGTCGGAAATGATCGAGCCCTTTTCCATGTCGATCAGCAGCATCTTGCCCGGCTGCAAGCGCCACTTCTTGATGATGCGTTCCTCCGGCACCGGCAGCGTGCCGGCTTCCGACGCCATGATGACGCGGTCGTCGTCGGTGACGAGATAGCGCGCCGGACGCAGACCGTTACGGTCGAGGGTTGCGCCGATCTGCTTGCCGTCGGTGAAGGCAACGGCGGCCGGGCCATCCCAGGGCTCCATAAGCGCGGCATGATATTCGTAGAAAGCCTTGCGTTCAGCCGACATGGACAGGTTGCCCGACCAGGCTTCCGGGATCAGCATCATCACGGCATGGGCCATGGAGTAACCGCCGCGCACGAGGAATTCGAGCGCGTTGTCGAAGCAGGCGGTGTCCGACTGGCCTTCATAGGAAATCGGCCAGAGCTTGGAGATATCGTCACCGAACAGCGCCGACGAAACAGACGCCTGACGCGCCGCCATCCAGTTGACGTTGCCGCGCAGCGTGTTGATCTCGCCGTTATGGGCGACCATGCGATAGGGATGCGCGAGCTTCCAGGACGGGAAGGTGTTGGTGGAGAAACGCTGGTGCACCAGCGCAACCGCGGATTCGAAACGCGGGTCCGCCAGATCCTTGTAATAGGCCCCAACCTGATAGGCGAGGAACATGCCCTTGTAGACGATGGTGGAGGAGGACAGCGAGACGGGATAGAAATCCTGCGTTTCCTTACCGCCGCCCTCGTCGTAGATGCGGTTGGAGAGAACCTTGCGGATCAGGAACAGCTTGCGCTCGAAGTCATGATTGGTCGCGGCATCGCGGCCGGCGCCGATGAAAACCTGAACATGGTGCGGTTCGGTGCCGGCGATATCAGGTGCCTTGGAAAGGGAAGAATTGTCGACTGGCACGTCGCGGAAGCCGAGGAACTGCTGTCCCTCCTCGCCGATCACGTCGACAATGACCTTCTTGTAGTGATCAATACGGGACGGATCGCGCGGCATGAAGATGTGGCCAACGGCATATTCGCCAGCTTTCGGCAGCGTCACACCCTGGCTCGCCATTTCCTCGCGGAAAAAGCGGTCGGGGATCTGCACGAGAATGCCCGCACCATCGCCCATCAGCGGATCGGCGCCGACAGCACCGCGATGCGTCAGGTTTTCAAGAATGAACAGGCCGTCCTTGACGATCTGGTGGGATTTCTGACCCTTCATATGGGCAACAAAGCCGACGCCGCAGGCATCGTGCTCATTGCGCGGATCGTAAAGACCCTGCTTTTCCGGCAGGCCGCCCGCGAAACGCCCCTTCGCAGAAACGGGTGCGGCCGCAGCCGCGGTGGGACAGTCTGTGGTCAGGGTTGCGGCGACGTTGTCTGCCTGCAGCTTGTTTGTCATTTTCGTCCCTCCTGCAAAATTACTTGCATGGTTTCATGCGAAGATCCGGCTCGACACGAATTTCGCTTTCCGAAAAATCCGCATTCAATCCGGCTCGACCAAATTTAGGACAGCAAAGCTGTCTCAATTCGAGAGAATTTTGGCAGAAACCCGCGGGTTTAGCAAGGGTGCGAATCCAATTAGTCGCGGTCCCGATTGGCAGCGAAGTTTCGATACTGACCCATTGCGCGAAACTTTCTTGTCACAAAACGCTTCGGGCCGTTGCTTTCATTGCCGGATTTGCCAACCGCGAGGTTAGGTCTTAGAACTTTGCGGGTCATCGTCAACGCATTCCCAACACCAGCACAACAGCCATCGGAAAGCTTTCAGAGATGTTTTTTGCCTCAGACAATTGGGCCGGCGCCCACCCTGCCATCAACGAGCGCCTTTCGCGGGAATCCACCCGATTTGCGGCTGCCTATGGCACCAGCGCCCTCGACCTTTCCATAGAAAAGCGCTTCAATGAAATATTCGAACGCGAAGTGGCGGTGTTTTTCGTCGCTACAGGTACGGCGGCCAATTCTCTTTCGCTGGCAAGCATTGCCCGCCCCGGCGGCCTGACTTTCTGTCATTCCGAAGCCCATGTGATCGAGGATGAATGTGGAGCGCCGGATTTCTTCTCCGGCATGCGCATGGTTGCCGTCGAGGGACCGAACGGCAAGATGCTGCCGGAAAATCTGATCGAGCGTATTTCGCGCTATCCGCAGGACGCCGTTCATCACGGACGCGCCGCAGCGGTTACGATGACACAGGCAACCGAGGCCGGTACTGTCTATACGCTCGATGAAATCGACGCGATTGCCAAAATTGCCAAGGAGAACGGCCTGCCGCTGCATATGGACGGCGCGCGCTTTGCCAATGCGCTTGCCGCACTCGGCACCACGCCCGCCGAAATGACCTGGAAACGCGGCGTTGATGTGCTCTCTTTCGGTGGCACGAAAAACGGCTGCTGGTGCGCGGAAGCGATCGTGTTTTTCGACCCCGCGCTCGCCAAAGACTTCGCCTTCCTGCGCAAGCGCACCGCCCAGCTTTTTTCGAAGTCGCGCTTCATCGCCGCACAATTCGAAGCCTATCTGCAGGACGATCTCTGGTTGGGTCTCGCAAGCCACGCCAATGCCATGGCCAATCGGCTGCGCGCCGGCTTCGCCTCGCTTAACAGTGCCCGTCTGGCATGGCCAACCACTGCAAACGAGGTTTTCGCCATTCTGCCGAAGGCCGCCGCTGAAGCGGCAACGGAGAAAGGCGCGAAGTTCTACGACTGGCTGGTGCCCCGCGATATGCCGGAAAAGGTTGGAAAGGACGAGGTGCTGATCCGCATGGTCACCAGCTTCGCAACGACCGAGACTGATGTCGACGACTTCCTGTCGATCTGCGCCGCCGTCTGACAAAACATTCGAGGGCGCCGTTTCTTAACGGCGCCCTCAAACCTCCTGCAGCCGGTAGCCGACACCGGTTTCCGTGAGGATATAGCGCGGCTGATCCGGAATTTTTTCGATCTTCTGGCGAAGCTGGCGTACATAAACGCGCAAATATTGCACGTCGGTCAACTCGTCCCACACATGCTCCAGCAGGAAACGGTGCGTCAGCACCTTGCCCGCATGCTGGACCAGAACCCGCAGAATATCATATTCCTTGGGCGAGAGTTTCACCTCCCGGTCCTCCACCTTGACGATGCGTCTGACGAGATCGACCGAAAGATCGCCGGTATGAAACACCGGTCTCTCACCCTGGCTCTGAAGGCGATGGCGCAGGGCGACACGAATGCGGGCAACAAGCTCGTTCATGCCGAAAGGCTTGGTGATGTAATCGTCGGCACCCAGCTCCAGTGCCTTGACGATACCCGCCTCATCAGTGCGGCTGGAAAGAATGATGACGGGTAGGGAAAGCCCCTCACCCCGCCATTTCTCCAGAAGCTCGTGTCCCGACATATCCGGAAGACCGAGATCAAGGACCACGAGATCGGGCTTGTCCTCGTTCATCAACTCCATCGCGACGCGGGCATTCATCGCCTCGCTGACCGCATAGTCCTGCGTCGAGAGACCGACCCGCAAAAGTTTGCGGATCGGCGGTTCATCGTCGACGATCAGAATGCGAACGGCGGAATTGGTCATTGCCGATCTCCTTCAGCCCTAGTCATGGTTCAGCACCGGCACTTCGGCGGGAACGGGCAGGCTTATGGTAAATTGCGCGCCCGTGCGACCTGATCTGTTTTCAGCGCGAATAGATCCACCCATGGCCTCGATAAACCCCTTGCAGATGGATAGCCCGAGGCCGGTCCCGGCCTGCACATGGTCCGCCTTGCGCACACGGTAGAAACTGTCGAACACCCGCTCGGTATCATCAGGGGGAATACCCGGCCCCTCGTCGGCAACGGACAGGAAGACATGCCTGCCCTGCCGCCACCCGCGAATCTGGATTACCGTTTGCTCGGGCGCGTATTTGGCGGCATTGTCGATCAGATTGAACAGAACCTGCTCAAAAAGCACCGGATCGACCTTCAGCATCGGCAGATCGGAGGGAATGTCCAGAACGATCTCGTGCCTGACAACGATTTTCGCCGCGCGTGAAAGCGCTGTTCCGACCATATCGCCAACAAAATGCAATCCGTAATTCGGCTCCATCGCGCCCGAACCGATCCTCGTCATATCGAGCAGGTTGGAAATGAAGCGGTTCAGCCGTTCGGATTCCTCGACGATGGTTAGAAGCAGTTCGGTGCGCGCCTCGAGCGGAATGTCGTCGGCGAAATCCTTCAGCGTTCCGGCGGAACCCAGAATGGCGGCGAGCGGCGTTTTCAGGTCGTGGGAGATGGAGGTCAAAAGCGCGGTGCGCAGCCGGTCGGTTTCCGCCGCAAGCCTTGCCCGATCGACATCCGAAACCAGCTGGATGCGCTCGATGGCAAGTGCCGCCTGATCCGCCAGCGCATCGAAAAGCCGCTGCTGCTCAGGTGTGAAAAGCGGGCCAAGCCGGTCGTCGTCCAGCCCCACCACCCCGACGGCGCCGCTGCCGGTGCGCAACGGCAGATAAAGGCGTTTGGCACCCGGGAGCGTATCGGCGCCCCGGCCTGCAGCCTTGTTATGTTCCCAGGCCCAGTGAGCGGCCGCAATGTCCGCATCCACGAGCGTGTCATCGGGCGGATAGCCCGCCTTGACGGTGATCGAATTGTTTTCGGGCAGAAGCAGGACGACCCTGACTTTCAGCATCGACGCCATCTGGAACGCGGTTGCCCACAATACGTCATCCAGCGTGCCGGTAACCGCGAGTTTTTTGGAAAAAAGGTACAAATCTTCCGTGGTTCGCGCACGCATCCGTGCAGCTGCGGCCTGCCGCTGCACCGCCGCAGTCAGATTTGAGGCGACAAGCGCCACACCGAGATAGAACAGCAGCGCCACGACGCTTTCGGGATCGCGGACAGTCAGGGTATAACGCGGTTCAAGAAAGAAAAAATTGAACGCAAAGGCACCAAGCAGGGAAGCATAAAGGCCAGGCCCCAGCCCTCCGCGCACGGCTGCCGCAAAAACCGCCATCAGGAACACCAGCGCCAGATTTTGAACATCAAGGGCTTGGTCAAGCACGATGCCGGCCACGATTGCCAGTCCGACAAACAGGGTGCTGTTGAGATAGGGCAGTATCGAAAACCGCGATTGAGCCGTTGCCGGTTTCACGGTCTGGACCGGCTTCTCCACGTTTTTGTCGCCGGAAATGACATGCACGCTGATATCGCCGGCATGGTCTATCAGATCATGCGTCAGCGAACGCTGCAGAATTCTCTGCCACCACGACCTTCTGGGACGGCCGATGATGATGTGGGTGAAGTTATTGGCGTTGGCATAGGATATGATTTCGTGCGTCAGGTCGAGCGCTGGCAGGGTTACTGTCTCGCCGCCCAACTGCTGCGCGAGCCGCATGGTGCCGGCCAGCCGATCCTTCTCCGCCTCCGACAATTGCTGAGAGCGAGGCGTGTCCAGATGCAGTGCCGTCCACGGCGCGCGCAGGCGATCGGCCTGCCTTCGGGCATAACGCACCAGACCGGGGCCGTTGCCGCCGTGGTCCAGACAGACCAGAACACGGTCTCCCGCAGCCCACGGCCCGGAGATGGCGTGCGACTGCATGTGGTTGAGCAATTGCTCGTCCACCCGCTGCGCTGTGCGCCGTAGCGCAAGCTCGCGCAGGGCCGTCAGATTGCCGCGCGAAAAATAGTTCTCGATGGCGCGCCGCGCGGTGCGGGGCATATAGACCTTGCCGTCCTGCAGGCGCTTGATCAGATCATCGGGGGTGATATCGATGATCTCAACATCGTCAGCCCGGTCAATGATGCTGTCCGGCACCGTTTCGCGCACGCGGATACGGGTGATCTGCGCCACCACATCGTTCAGGCTTTCCACATGCTGAATGTTCAGTGTCGTATAGACATCGATGCCCTGCGCGAGAATTTCCTGAACATCCATATAGCGCTTGGGATGCCGGCTGCCGGCCGCATTGGTGTGGGCCAGCTCATCGACCAGAACCAGCGCCGGTCGACGGGCGAGAATGGCGTCGAGATCCATCTCGTTCAGCGACTGGCCGCGATAATCAATGTTCCGGCGCGCAATGATCTCGAAACCCTGCACAAGTGTTTCGGTTTCCTTGCGGCCATGCGTTTCCACGACACCGATAATGGTATCGACACCATCTGCGAGTTTTGCCCGGCCAGACATCAGCATTTCATAGGTCTTGCCGACACCGGGAGCTGCGCCCAGAAAAATCTTCAGCCGCCCTCGCGCCTCGCGCCGGGCGTTTTCAAGCAGCGCATCCGGCGATGGTCTGCTCGGCATATCACGATTATCGTCAGGCATTTAACCCACCAGTGGACAAGCTATGGCTTCCAAAGAAGCCATAGCCATTTCAGTTCATGAGCCGGCTGCGTCAAGAGCCATGTTGAGAGCCAGCACATTTACAACGGGCTCGCCCATGAAGCCCAATTCAGGCGCCTCCACATGGGCGTCGACGACGGCGCGCAGTGACGCTTCGTTCATGCCCCTTGCCTTGGCGACACGCGAGACCTGAAAATAGGCGGCCTCAGGCGACACATGCGGGTCAAGACCGCTGCCCGATGCCGTCACCAGATCAATGGGAACCTCGGCTGCCGAATTTTCGGCTTTAGCAGCCTCGTAGTCCTGCTTCACCCGGTCGATAAGCTTTGCGCTCGTCGGTCCCAGGTTGGAGCCGGAAGACGACGCGGCATTGTAGCCGTCGCCGGCAGCCGACGGCCTGCCGTGGAAATATTTCTCGCCGGTGAAGGCCTGCCCTATCAATTGCGACCCGACAACAGTCCCATTCTTCTCGATCAGACTGCCATTTGCCTGGAAGGGAAAGATAGCCTGTGCGAGGCCCGTCATTCCAAGAGGATAGGCAAGGCCGGTGATTGCGGTGGTGGCAAGGATCAGCACCAGTGCGGGACGTAGCTGTTTCAACATTTCCATACTCCTCAGGCGAGACCAAGCGCCGTAATGGCGAGGTCAATGGCCTTGATGCCGATGAAGGGCACGATGATGCCGCCCAGACCATAGATGACCAGATTGCGCGACAGCAGCGCCCCGGCCCCGATCGGGCGGTATTTGACGCCCTTCAGCGAGAGCGGGATGAGCGCGATGATGATGAGCGCGTTGAAGATGATGGCAGACAGGATCGCACTTTGCGGTGTCGAAAGACCCATGACATTCAGCACGCCAAGCTGCTGATAGAAGGCCAGGAACATTGCAGGGATGATGGCGAAATATTTGGCGATGTCGTTGGCGATGGAGAATGTGGTGAGCGCGCCGCGCGTCATCAGCAATTGCTTGCCGATTTCGACGATTTCGATGAGCTTGGTCGGATCGCTGTCGAGATCGACCATGTTGCCAGCCTCGCGCGCTGCGACCGTGCCGGTGTTCATGGCGACACCCACATCGGCCTGCGCCAGTGCGGGCGCATCGTTCGTGCCGTCACCGCACATGGCGACTAGCTTGCCCTTGGCCTGTTCCTCGCGGATAAGCTCCAGCTTGTTTTCCGGGGTCGCCTGGGCGAGGAAATCGTCTACCCCTGCTTCCGCCGCGATGGCAGCGGCCGTCATGGGATTGTCGCCGGTGATCATCACCGTGCGGATGCCCATGCGGCGAAGTTCGGCGAAACGCTCGCGAATTCCGCCCTTGACGATATCCTTCAGCTGCACGACGCCGAGCAGCTTTCCGTCGCGCACGACGGCAAGCGGTGTGCCGCCTGTCTTGGCTATCTCTTCCGCGATCGTGCGGATGTCACGCGTTACATCCGTTTCGGTTTTAACGGCAAGCGCCGTATTGCCTTGCTGCGTAACACCGCCATCGACATAGGAAAGAACGGCATCGACAGCCCCCTTGCGAATGGAAGAGCCTTCGAAATCCACACCGCTCATGCGGGTCTGGGCGGTGAAGGGCACGAAAGTGGCGTGCAGTTTCTGCATGTCGCGGGCACGGATGCCGTATTTTTCCTTGGCGAGAACGACGATGGAACGGCCTTCCGGCGTTTCGTCGGCAAGCGATGCAAGCTGCGCCGCATCGGCCAGTTCCTGTTCGGAAACACCGGTGACGGGGCGGAATTCGGTTGCCTGGCGGTTGCCGAGCGTTATCGTGCCGGTCTTGTCGAGCAGCAGCGTGTCGACGTCGCCGGCGGCTTCCACCGCGCGGCCGGACATGGCAAGCACGTTGAAACGCACCAGCCTGTCCATGCCGGCAATGCCGATCGCCGACAAGAGAGCGCCGATGGTCGTCGGGATGAGCGTCACGAACAGCGCCACCAGCACGATGATCGGAATGGAGCCACCGGCATAGGCCGCAAAGCTCGGAATGGTCGCGGTGGCCAGAACGAAGATGAGCGTCATGCCCGCAAGCAGAATGTTGAGCGCGATTTCGTTCGGCGTCTTCTGGCGCTCGGCGCCTTCGACGAGCGAAATCATCCGGTCGAGGAAGGTGGAGCCGGCAGCAGCGGTGATGCGAACCCTTATCCAGTCCGACAGCACCTGCGTACCACCGGTGACAGCCGAGCGATCGCCGCCGGATTCGCGGATAACAGGGGCGGATTCGCCCGTTATTGCCGCTTCATTGACTGAGGCAACACCTTCGATGACTTCACCGTCGGACGGAATGATGTCGCCAGCCTCGACGAGAACGACATCGTTCACCTTGAGGCCAGCGCCAGCTACCATCGTGTATTGGCTACGATCATCACCGGTCAGAAGTTTCGCCTGGGTTTCCGTGCGGGTTTTCCGCAGCGAATCCGCCTGCGCCTTGCCGCGCCCTTCGGCTACGGCCTCGGCAAAATTGGCGAAGAGAACGGTGAACCAAAGCCACAGATTGATCTGGAAGGAAAAGCCGAGATTTGCATTGCCGATGATGAGATCGCGAACGAACAGCACGGTAGTCAGCACCGATACCGTTGCCACGACGAACATGACCGGATTGCGCGCAAGCGTGCGCGGATTGAGCTTTTTGAATGCGTCGGCAATTGCCGGAACGAGAATGCGAGAATCAAGGATGCTCGCTTGTTTGGACTGGCTCATGAAGAGACTCCAGCGTTTGAAACAGGGCGACCGATGAGGGTCGATCAGCCCGTGAGAACTTCGAGAGCGCAGACGGCGGCGAACAGAGCCGCCATCATTGCAAGAATGAGATTGGATGCGCACCAGCCGCCCGGGCCGGCGCTCCCGTGAACAGGAGCGCCAGTGCGGACAGGAAGGGTGCGGTTACGTCGGGGAGTATCCTTCGTCATGGCACCACCTCAAAATACCTGGCCGGCGGCCATGACCAGATGTTCCACGACCGGACCAAGCGCCAGGGCCGGCAGGAAGGTGAGGCCACCGACGACCACGATCGTGCCGACGAGCAGACCGACGAAGAGCGGGCCGTCCGTGGGGAAGGTGCCGGCTGATGCCGGAACGGTCTTTTTGGTAACCAGCGAGCCGGCAATCGCCAACGCCGGGATGATCACCAGAAAACGTCCCATCAACATGCCAAAACCAAGCGTGATGTTGTACCAGGTCGTGTTGCCCGTGAGGCCGCCGAAGGCAGAGCCGTTGTTGGCAGCAGCCGAGGTATAGGCATAAAGAATCTCGGAGAACCCGTGCGGTCCGGCTGTGCCGACCGACGCGACCGCCGAGGGCAGAATTGTGGCGGTGGCTGTGAAAACCAGCATGGCGAGCGGCAGGCAGAGAATGGCCAGAACCGCCATCTTCATTTCCTTGGCCTCTATCTTCTTGCCGAGATACTCCGGCGTGCGCCCGACCATCAGCCCCGCCACGAAAATGGCGATGATGATGAAGAGAAGAATGCCATAGAAACCCGCGCCAACGCCGCCGACGATTACCTCACCCAGTTGCATGTTGATGAGCGGAATGAGACCACCGAGCGCCGTGAAGCTGCCATGCATGGCGTTGACCGCACCGCAGGAGGCAGCGGTGGTGATGACCGCAAAGAGCGACGAGAGTGCCACGCCGAAGCGAGCTTCCTTGCCTTCCATGTTGCTTCCGGCAAGGCCGAAGCTGTGCATCAGCGGATTTCCGGCTGCTTCCGCCCAATAGGTCACTGCAACACCGGCGATGAACAGAACACCCATGGCAGCAAGGATTGCCCAGCCCTGACGGGTGTTGCCGACCATACGGCCGAAGACGTTGGTGAAGGCAGCACCGATCGCGAAGATCGACACCATCTGGATCATGTTGGAGATGGCATCAGGGTTTTCGAACGGATGCGCGGAATTGGCATTGAAGAAACCGCCGCCATTGGTGCCGAGCATCTTGATCGCCAGCTGCGACGCTACCGGGCCGACTGCGATCGTCTGCCGCGCGCCTTCAAGCGTCTGGGCGCCGACATAAGCGCCAAGCGTCTGCGGCACGCCGAGCCATACGTAAACCAGGGTCAGCACGATACAGGCGGGCAGCAGGATGTAGAGCGTCGAGCGCACCATATCCACCCAGAAATTGCCGATGGCCTTGCCGGAAGCGCGCGCGAAGGCGCGGATTAGCCCGATTGCAATCGCCATGCCCGTCGCGGCAGAAACAAAGTTCTGCACGGTGAAACCAGCCATCTGGGTCAGATAGGACATGGTGCTTTCGCCACCATAATTCTGCCAGTTGGTGTTGGTGACGAAGCTGACTGCCGTGTTGAAAGACAGTTCCGGCCCGACTGCTGCCATTCCTTCCGGATTATATGGCAACATACCCTGAAAGCGCATCAGGGCGTAAAGCAGGGCAAAACCGAAGAGGTTGAAGAGGAGCATGGAAAACGCATAGGTCGTCCAGTGCTGTTCTTCGCGCTCGCTTGTCCCGGCAAGGGCATAAAGGCCGCGCTCGACGGGTGCGAGAACCGGCGAAAGCAGGGTGCGTTCGCCATTGAAGACTCGCGCCATATAGAAGCCGAGAGGCTTCACCAGCGCGACAACGATCCCGCAGAAAAGCAGGATCTGAAACCATCCATTGAGGGTCATGGTATTGAACTTTCAATAGCCGCCGCTTCCCGATCAGAAGCGTTCGGGGCGAATGAGAGCATAGGTGAGGTAGGCGGCGATAAAGACGGTGACGGCACCGCTCAAAACATAGTCGAATAACATCTCGACCTCCGCCTAAAGCCGGTCGCAGGCGCGCGTATAGGCAAAGCAGAGCGCGAAAAACACCGTGGCTGCGCCGATCAGAATAACGTCCATCATCGATGGGACTCCTTTTTTAACCGAGGAGCCGGACAGGAAGAAAAGCGCCGTCATGTGGGACGTCGCTTTTCATTCTTTCTGGCTGGGAAGAAACACCATCCCTTCCCGCACAGAAGAATGCACCCGAACCGCATAAAGGTTCGAGACGGCCGCAGATGGAATAAAATAGGAATCCCATAGGAATTTCGATGCCCGCCAATGCGGGCATTGCAGCCGCTGCTTAAGAGAGCGAGCCGTCTTTGAACGCGGAAACGATCTTTTCCGCCGGGCTGTTGGCGGCAATCAACGCCGCAAGCAGTATACGCGCCTGTCCGGGGCGCAGCGTTGACGAATGGATGGCACCGGCCGCGACCAGATCGTGACCACCGCCGCCACCGCCGTAACTCGCCACCAGCAGTCCTTCCGGGACCCTGCTGGAGACGACGACGGGAACGCCTCGCTCGGCACAGCGCTTCACCGCCACAGCGATGCCCGGATTGGCGTTGCCGGAGCCAAGTGCGGCAAGCACGATCCCATCCGCACCGGCCTGCAGGCTCGCCTCGATATGGGCGGCATCACAACCGGGATAGATGGCAACGATATCCACCCGCAGATCGGCGAGGGGCACAGCAAGCTCCAGCGCTGCGGCATGGGCCGCCGGCCGCGCAGAGCGGAACGCATCCGCCGCATCCGCGCTCAGCTTGTACAGCCCCCATGCCGGCAGACATCTGCCACCGAAGGATAAAAGCACGCCGCGTTCGGCATTCGTCTGATCAAGCGCCGTTTCTATGGCCGCGGCCAGATTGGACGGCCCGTCCGCATTCGGATGGTCGGCTGTAAACTGTGCGCCGGTGAAGACAACCGGCTTGGTGATAGCATGCTGCAAATGCACGAGCAGCGAGGATTCTTCCATCGCATCGGTTCCATGCAGAACGACGACACCGGTGACAGCGGGATCATTGAGCTCCACGCCTACCGCATCGCTGATGCGCTGCATGTCGGCCAATGTCAGGCTGGAGGAATCCTTCGCCATCAGATCGACCGGCTTCAGCCTCGCGTTGATTTGCGGAACCAGTGCAAGCAAGTCTTCACCCGAAAGGCTTGGTGTGCTGGCGCCATCGGCGCCGCGCCTGCTGGCGATGGTACCACCGGTGGCGATGACCGCCACCAGTGGAGCTTCACCATGCCCGCTCAATGCGACGCTCCCGCGCCTGCACGTTCGCCGGCCAGACGGTGGATACGGTCGCGCAGCATATACCAGCCGATGACCAGCGCCGGGATGATGACCAGCAGCGAAGCGATGGTCCACGAGCCGACAGGGTAATCAAAAGCCATCAGCACCAGCACGCCGAACAGGAAGACGAGCGTGAGAATGCCAGTGTAAGGCGCACCGAACATGCGGAAATCCGGGCGAGCCAGTTCGCCGCGCCGGGAAAGCTGCCACAGTTTGAGCTGGCAGAGCACGATGACGGCCCATGCGCAGATGATGCCGAGCGCCGACAGGTTGAGTGCAATTTCGAAGGCCGCAGCTGGCACGACGGCGTTCAGCGCCACACCGAGAACGGTGACGGCGGCGGTCACCGCAATACCGCCATAGGGCACGCCAGCCTTGTTCATCTTTGCCAGCGCTGCCGGCGCCGATCCGGAGACCGCCATCGAATGAAGAATCCGGCCGGTAGAATAAAGCCCGGCATTGAGCGAAGACAACACGGCGGTTAGCACCACAAGGTTCATGATCACATCCGCACCCTGAACACCGATGGAACCGAAGAAGGTAACGAAGGGGCTCTCGCCAGCCTTATAGGCGGTATAAGGCAGAAGCAGCGTGAACAGCAATACCGAGCCGACATAAAACACCACGAGGCGCAGCACCACGGCGCGGATGGCGCGGGGCATGACTTTGCGCGGGTCTTCGGTTTCCCCTGCCGCCGTGCCGATCAGTTCGATCGAGGCGTAAGCGAACACTACCCCCTGAATGATGACGAAGGCGGGAAGAATGCCGTTCGGGAAGAAGCCGCCATTGTCGGTGATAATGCTGAAGCCTGTCACATGCCCTTCAATGGGCGTGCCAAAGATGACGAAATAGACGCCAACGACGAGGAAGATCGCAAGCGCCAGCACCTTGATCAGGCTGAACCAGAACTCAAGCTCGCCAAAAACCTTCACCGACAGCATGTTCATCGCCAGCACAACCAGAAGTGCCGTCAACGCAAACACCCATTGGTCGATGCCCGCCAGCCAGGGGACGTAGTGCTTGAAGAAGTTCATATAGAGCGCAACGGCGGTCACATCGGCCACCGAGGTCATTGCCCAGTTCAACCAATACATCCAGCCGGCAAAGAAAGCCATCTTCTCGCCATAGAACTCGCGGGCATAGGACACGAACGAGCCGGAACTCGGGCGATGCATGATAAGTTCGCCAAGTGCACGCAGCACCAGAAACGCAAAGAAGCCGCAAAGCGCATAAACGAACACCAGCGCCGGACCGGCCTGCGCCAGCCGTCCACCGGCGCCCAGGAACAGCCCGGTGCCAATTGCGCCACCAATCGCGATCATCTGGATCTGACGCGGTTTGAGTGCCTTGTGGTATCCGAGGTCTTCTTCCGTGAAGACCTCGCGTTCGGCAGGTGCCGTTTTTACAGATTTCATTGATATTTCTCCTCCCAATGAATTTGCTTTGCAGTCGGCGATACGCCGGAAATCATAATTGGAACTGGCATGCTCGGTGCTGGATACAGCACCAGCAAGCTCATGCATCGCTGTAAAGCTGCATGACAGATTTTTGCCCTCATAATTGCAGAGAATGCCGTTCGTCAAGGGGATCGAAGCATTATTGACCTTCGTACGGCGAAGGATTAAGGTCGAAAAATCTGTAAGACAGCTTTACAGATTTAGGTAACGCTTTGAGCTATTGGAGGAAAAAGTGGGCGTGACGCGCATGGAGCATGATTTGCTCGGAACGAAGGAAATTCCGGCAGATGTTTATTGGGGCGTGCACACGGCGCGCGCGGTGGAGAACTTTCAGATCACCGGCGTAACGATCGGCCACAACCCCTATCTCGTCAGGGGACTGGCCTATGTGAAGGAGGCCGCCGCCCTCGCCAATCACGAGCTTGGCTTGCTTGACCGGGAGCGAATGGAAGCAATCGTCAGAGCCTGCCGCGAAATTCGTGAGGGTGCGCTTCACGAGCAGTTCGTCGTGGATGAAATTCAGGGCGGTGCTGGCACTTCCACCAACATGAACGCCAACGAGGTCATCGCCAACCGGGCACTTGAACTGCTCGGCCACGCGAAAGGCGATTATGCCCACCTTCACCCAAACGACCACGTCAATCTCAGCCAGTCAACCAACGATGCTTATCCGACGGCGGTCAATGTAGGAATGATCGAAGCGATCGACGATCTCGCGGCTTCGATGGGTGTGTTGAAAGACGCGTTCGATCGCAAGGCACAGGAGTTTTCCGGCTTCATCAAGCTGGGACGGACGCAATTGCAGGATGCCGTGCCGATGACGCTCGGTCAGGAGTTCCGCACTTTCGTGGTGATGCTGGGTGAGGATCAGGCCCGCCTCATCGAATCCGCAGCCCTGCTGCACGAGATCAATCTCGGCGCCACCGCCATCGGCACCGGGCTCAATGCACCGCGCGGTTATGCGGCGCTTGCCTGCCAGCATCTGGCGCGGTTGACCGGACGCCCGCTGGTGACGGCCGCCGACTTGATCGAAGCGACGCAGGACCCCGGCGCATTTGTGCATCTGTCCGGCGTGTTGAAACGTGTCGCCGTCAAACTGTCGAAAACCTGCAACGACCTTCGCCTGCTCTCTTCCGGCCCGCGCGCCGGCATCGGCGAAATCACCCTGCCCTCCGTTCAGGCGGGGTCCAGCATCATGCCGGGCAAGATCAATCCGGTCATTCCCGAAATGGTCAATCAGGTGGCTTATGCGGTAATCGGCAACGACATCACCATCACAATGGCCGCCGAAGCCGGGCAGCTACAGCTGAACGCCTTCGAGCCGATCATGGTGCGTGCCCTTTCCCAGAGCATCAGCCAGCTGAGCGCCGCTTGCCGGACTTTGGCGGCACGTTGTGTCGATGGCATCGTCGCCAATCCCGCCATCATGGCACAGCGTGTGGAGGAATCGATCGGTCTCGCAACCGCGCTTAACCCGCTGATCGGATACTATGCAGCAACTGACGTCGCAAGGGAGGCGCTGGCCAGCGGCCGCACCGTCCCGCAGGTGGTGCTGGAGCGCGGCTATCTGACGGAGGAGCAACTTCATCAGGCACTGAGCCCCCGCCACCTCGCCAACCTACCCGCGCTTACGGGTGTCGAGCCCGATCTTCTCCAATAATGGTCGTTACCACCTGCTTCACCTGACCCAGGTGAAGCTCCATCGCTTCGCGCGCATCGGGGGACGAACCCCGCCGGATCGCCTCGACGATCCGGCGGTGCTCCAAATTCGATGCAACGCGCCGGCCAGCCATCAGGTTGACCATCTCGGACTGTTGGGAAAGAGCCTCGCGCGCATCGGCCACAACCTTGGCAAACAGTGCATTGGACGAGGCTTCCGCAATGGCGCAATGAAATTGCCCGTCCAGCAGCACCCACGGATGCGGCCTTTCCTCAGCCTCCATCCTGTCGCAGAGTTCGAGCAGGGTCTCTAGTTGGGCATCCGTGCGCCGTAGCGCCGCCCAACCGGCCGCCGGCACCTCAATGAAGGGGCGTGCCTCGATCAGGTCACGGGCGGAATATGCTCCGTAACTCAATTCAGCAGGCGGTGTGGCGGTCATTACATAGGTGCCGCTACCCGTGCGCGTCTGCGTCAACCCCAGAGTCTGGAGAGATCGCAACGCCTCGCGCACGATCGGCCGGCTGACACCATATCTTTCCGCCAGATGGGCTTCGGAGGGCAGCCGGGTTCCGACCACGAGCTGACCAGAGGTGATGGCCGAACGGATATCTTCGAACACCACTTCTGCGGCATTCTTGCGATTGATCGGCTTTGCGTCCGCAAGCCAATCCGACAACCCGCCCATCCTTGAACCCTCCGGCACCCTTGGTCTGTCAACGACGCAGAAGCAAACGCTTATCTATTGAAGGACAGCGCCGCTCCCGCAGCTAAGCCGATCTTCCTAACACTATCTGCGCCGAAGGAACAACGATGGCGGGCACATTTGCAGAATTTAAGCGGGACAGTGGCTTTGCCGGCGCCACACCCTCGCGATCACGAGGGTGTGGCTGTCTCACAGGAAATTACGTCTTGATTTCCTGTGCTTCCTGCTTGTCATCTTCGCGCGGAATGCGGAACCACGCGACATAGAGTGCCGGAAGGAACAGCAGCGTGAGCGCCGTGCCAACCACGATGCCGCCCATCATGGCATAGGCCATCGGACCCCAGAATATCTCCCGAGATATGGGGATGAGGGCAAGTGTTGCCGCCGCAGCCGTCAGCATGATCGGTCGCATGCGATGCTCGGTCGCCTCGATGACGGCGCGCCAGGCCGAGACCCCCTCGCTTCTGAGATGTTCGATCTGAACGACGAGAATGACCGAGTTTCGGATCAGAATACCGATCAGTGCCAATATGCCGAGAATGGCGACGAAACCCATCGGCGCGTTGGAGAGCAGCAGCGCTGCCACCACGCCGATCAGCGCCGTCGGAGCAACGGCAAAGACAAGAAACAGCCGGCTGAAGCTCTGCAACTGAACCATAAGGATCGTTGCCATCGCAAACAGCATCAGAGGCACCACGGCTACGATTGGCGCCTGCGAATCCGCGCTGGATTCCACCGAGCCTCCTATTTCCACCTTGTACCCCACGGGGAGCGACTTTTCGAAAGCCTCGAGTTTCGGCTTCAACTGCTCCACGATCGTCGCCGGCTGCGTCGGGCCGATGATGGCAGCCTTGACCGTGACTGTCGGAATTCTGTCGCGACGCCAGATGGTCGGCTGTTCCAGCTCGTAGCGGAAATTGGCGATTGCCGACAGCGGCACGGCCTTGCCGTTCGTGGCCGGCAATTGCAGGTTCTGCAATGTTTCGATGGAGCCGCGCTCCGCCAGCTGCGCACGCGCCACCACATTGACGAGGTAGATATCATCCCTGACCTGCGTCACGGTGGAACCCTCGACAATGCTGTTCATTGCATTGGCGATGTCTTCCGAAGAGACACCGAGCTGGCGGGCCTTGTCCTGCAAAACGTCGACCTTGACCACCCGCGTCGGCTCATTCCAGTCCATGACCATGTTGGACAGCAGCCGATGCTCGCCGACGATGCCCGCCAGCTGCTGGCCTAGTTCGCGGACATGCTGGATATCCGGACCGCTCAAGCGATATTGCACCGGCTTTCCGACCGGAGGGCCGATGTCGAGCAATTTCACGAAGGCGTCGGTGCCGGTAAACGTCCGGTTCAGATAGTCCTGCAACTCAGCGCGCACCTTGTCGCGCACATCAAGCCCCTTGGTGACGATGATTGTCTGGCCGAAGGTGACATCAGGCGTCTGCACGTCAAAGGAGAGGATGAAACGTGGTGCGCCTTCACCGACATAGGTCGTCCAGTGGTCGATGTCGGGGTTTTTCGCCAGCGCTTCCTGCTCGAACTGTGCCATCTGCCGGTTGGTTTCGGCAATCGAGCTGTTCTGTGGCAGGTTCCAGTCTACGATCAATTCCACACGGTCAGAAGCCGGGAAGAACTGCTGCTGCACGAGGCTCATGCCGCCAACGGAAAGGGCAAACAACGCAACCGTGAGGATGATCGTAACCCAACGAAAGCGCAGCGCCCGGGCTAGAAGCCAGGAAAAGCCAGAGGCGAAACGGCCCTTCTTCTCATGGTGCGATTTCATCGTCTTGGGCAACATCGCCACGCCAAGCAGTGGCGTGAACACAACCGCGACAATCCACGACACGATCAGCGAAACGGCGATCACCACGAACAGGGTGAATGTGAACTCACCCGCCGCGCTGTTGTTGAGGCCGACGGGAATGAAACCGGCAACGGTGACCAGCGTACCGGTCAGCATCGGGAATGCGGTCGAAGTATAAACATAGGTCGCCGCTTTTCTGAGATCATCGCCGACCTCGAGGCGTGCGACCATCATCTCGACAGCAATCATAGCATCGTCGACGAGAAGCCCGAGCGCGATGATAAGCGCGCCGAGAGAGATGCGTTGCAGCGAAATGCCGGTATATTCCATATAGACGAAGGTGATCGCCAGCACGAGCGGTATGGAGACCGCAACCACCATGCCCGCCCGCAATCCGAGGCTGATGAAGCTGATGACGAGAACGATTGCGATCGCCTCGAACAGCGCCGAAGTGAAGCCGGAGACCGCCTCATCGACCACGGCCGGCTGATCGGACACGCGATGCACATCGACGCCAACAGGCAGGTCCGCCACGATACGCTTCATCTGTGCATCCAGCTCCTCGCCGAAATGCACGAGGTTCGCACCGGTTTTCATGCCTATGGCAAGACCGATGGCCGGTTGCCCGTTAAAGCGGAACAGCGAAGACGGCGGATCGACATAACCGCGCCGGATCGTCGCCACTTCCGTCAGCGGGAAGAACCGGTTGTTGACGCGCAGATTGATGGCGCGAAGGCTGTCTTCCGAGGTGAACTGGCCGCTGACACGCAGCGCAACACGTTCCGGCCCGGCATTGACGAAGCCGGACTGGGTGACAGCATTCTGGGCTTGCAGCGTCTTGATAATCGATTGCTGATCGATGCCCAGCGCTGCGATCTGCCGCGTGGAAAACTCCAGATAGATCGCCTCGTCCTGCGCGCCGATGACATCAACCTTGCCGATATTATCGACAGTCAGAACCTTGGCACGCGCGTCCTCCACCAGATCGCGCAATTGCCGCTGGCTGAGACCGTCGCTGGTGAAGGCGTAGATATTGCCATAAACATCGCCGAAACGGTCGTTGAAGAACGGGCCGACAACGCCCGAGGGGAAGTCGCCCTTGATGTCGCCGATCATGTTGCGCACGCGCACCCAGGTGGGTTCGACATTCTTGGCTTTGGTTTCCGGCACGAGTTCCACGAAAATCGTCGTCTTGCCAGCGACTGTCTGGCTGCGCAGATAGTCGAGATTGTCGAGTTCCTCGAGCTTCTTCTCGATCCTGTCGGTCACCTGCCTGGCCACTTCCTCCGCCGAAGCGCCGGGCCATTGCGCGCTGATCACCATTGTCTTGATGGTGAAATTCGGATCTTCCTCACGTCCGAGGTTGAGATAGGAGAAAACACCGGCAAGAACGAAGACCAGCATGAAGTACCAGACGAGCGAACGGTGCTCGAGCGCCCAGTCGGAAAGATTGAATTTCTTCACTGATGGACCTCCTGATCGATCCTGATGGCTTGACCATCCTTAAGCTTGTGAACGCCGGCACTGGCGACACGTTCGCCGGGCTTGACGCCGCCGGTGATGCGCACACTGCCGCCTTCAGCGGGCTCGCCCTCTATTTTGACCGGGCGCGAGGTGACCGTGGCCGTATCGGTATTGACGATCCAGACACTCCAACCGTCTTCGGTTTTCAGCAGGGCCGACGAGGGGAGCATGATCTGCGATTCGGAGGCGGCAATTGCTGAGGCCGTGGCGACCGAGCCGAGCCGGAATGTCGGCGGCGCATCCTGAAGGCTGATTTTCGTGCGGCGCGTGCGTGTTGCGGTTTCGGCTTCTGGGGCAATCTCACGCACCACGCCGGTGGTGCGTATCTTTGGGTCCAGTTGCAGGGCGATATCGAAGGTCGATCCGATATCAAGTCGCTGCGCCGCAAATTGCGGAACATCGACCACAACATCCCGCACTTCCGGGCGGGCAATGGTCACGACCGTCTGTCCGGCAGAGACGACCTGGCCAATTTCACCGGATGTCGCAGTCACCACGCCGTCAAATTCCGCGTGTAGCTGCGTATAGCCCAGTTGCTCCTCGGCCTTATCAAGATTTGCACGGGCTTTGGCGACGGCGGCATTGGCCGTTCGCGTGGCCTGCTCGGCCTCTTCAAGTGCTGCTTCCGTGCCGCTGCGGGCCTCGGCCAGCACGCGCTGACGCTGCTCGGTCGTCACCGCATTGGCCAGTTGCGCTTCGGCGTTGGACAGATCGGATTGGGCGCTCTTTACCGAAAGTTCCAGCGCGAGCGGATCGATCGAGGCCACCACATCGCCTTTCTTGACCAGATCGGCCACATCGACATTGCGGGCAATGATCCGGCCGAGAACACGAAAGCCGAGATCGGTCTGAATTCTCGATTCCACCGTGCCGGTCAGCCGCAGCGCATCGGCGCGCGTCTCCCCTACGACAACGGAGAGCACCGGGCGCGGCGCCTCAGCGGGCGCTTCCTGCTTTTCCTGGCAGGACGAGACCGCAATCGCCGGAAGCAGCAAAAACAAGCTTCTGTTTATCCTGAACATTATTGTGCCTGCCCCTTTTCATAGGCGACCTTTTCACCGGTGCGGAGAAATTTGGTCCCGCTGGTCACGACGAGATCGCCGGGAAGAAGTCCTTCCGCCACGACGAATTGACCCGTCTCATAGTCGGAGACCTCAACCCGGCGCATGGCGATTTCCGAGGACTGCGCATCGACCACCCAGACGGCGGGAAGGCCGTTCTGCGATGCCATTGCCGACCAGGGAAGCTCAATCGCCTCCACCTGCTTGAAGCGGAAATGACCCGATACCGGTGCTCCGAGCGGCATGGTCATATCGCCGTTCAGACCAACCTTGACCCGGATCGTCCCATTGTCGGGATCGATCGTCGGGGAAATCTCCCGCACCGGTCCCTCGACAGCGCGGGCGGGATCCGACAGGAGGCTGACATTGACGAGATTGTCGATATCGCGCTCGAGGAACAGGGATTCGTAGACATCAAATACCGCATCGCGCGGCCCGTCATGCGCCAGCGTGAAAACGAGCTGAGCGGCCTGCGCCACCTGGCCGACTTCGACATTGCGCGCGGTGATCACACCATCCGCATCGGCCCTGAGTTCGGTGTAGGAAAGCGCATCGCGCGCCGTATCCAGCTGGGCCTGCGCCGATCTGACGGCGCCTTGTGTGGTGAGCAGGGTTTCCTGCGCCTTGTCGACCGCGGAGCGCGAAGTCACCTGCGTCTTGAAAAGACTTTGCTGGCGATCGAATGCCAGCTGCGCCTGCGTCATCTGCGCTTCGGCAGATTGCAGGTTGGCCACCGCAACGTCGATATCCGCCTTTTGCTCTTCCGGGTCGATGCGAGCAAGCAATTGCCCGGCCTTTACCGGGGTACCCACATCTACCAGCCGCTCGGTGATCTTGCCGCTCACCCGAAAGGAAAGGTCCGTCTGGACCCGTGCCCTTACTTCACCGGTGATGACGCTGCCACGGCCGACGGGCTTTTTCGCTGCCGCAACCACATCGACGACACGCAACGGCTTTTCAGCGGGCGGCTCTTCGTTGCTGCAGGACGACAGGGCGAAAATGCCGCCGACCGCCATTGCTAAAAGAATGCTTTTCATGGTGACCTCTTGATCTTCGCCTCACCCTATAATATTTGACTGACTGAATAGTCAATGAAATTCTTGTGTCGCCGATCGGGAACCGTGTGGACGTCAAACTGGGCTCCCCGAATGATCATTCCGACTTGCCCGGCGCGTCCTCGCGGACGCATCGGGGGATGTGCTGACATATTGAACCACGCACCACGTCTTGTAAAAATCGATTCCGGTTTTTACGCCGGTGCTGTAGGCAAACCACCTGTCATTTCCGCCGATTGCGACGGGTAAAAAGGCAAGTGCCCAAAGAATACGTAGGGATCCGGGGTTATGGCAAAAGCAAAACTGACACGCGCAGAACAGAAGATACAACGTCCGTTGGAAATTCTCGACGCTGCATTCGAGGAATTCACCAAGAGAGGATTTACGGCCACGCGGGTGGAGGACATTGCCGAGCGGGTGGGAGTGACGAAAGGCACGGTTTACGTCTATTTCGAAACCAAGGAGGCCCTTTTCGAGGCGATGATAAGGCATGCCTCGGCACCTTTTCAGGAGGCATTCAAGGCCTATGCACGCACGTCGGATGATCCCGTCGAGGAGCTTCGGATGCTTCTTGAATTCCTGTTCGACGCCCTTGTCGACAATAGAAAGATGCGGGAACTGTTTCGCTTCATCGTTGCGGAAGGAGCAAAATTCCCCGATCTCATCGACCAGCACCATGACGTCGTGATGGCGCCGGTATTCGAGCGGATCAATACGATCCTCGAAGATGGCGTGGCGAAAAAAAGGTTTAGAGCCAACCCCACCGAACTGGCCAAGGTCGTCATGTCACCCATAGTCGGAACATTGGTTTTCCGGTTGATTTTCGACGATCGGCGCAGTCTGGACAAGCAGGTCGTTCTGAAGATTCATCTCGAACTGATCATGCGCGGGCTGCTGGCATAAGCGACATTCTCCTGCCAGACCCGGCTTTGACAAGGAGAATTAGCTTTCGATGACCCCTGATGCTGCGATCTGATACATCGCAAGAAACCTTACATGTCGGGCGCGATACAGCCACAATGCTGCGGTATGGGTCTGTTGCCTCGAGCATATTGCTCGTATTTGAACGAGTAATTGCCATCCTGTTGCCGAGACCCGCTCACCACTCCAACTTTTCAGCGATTTTAGTTGCCGAGTCGAGCTGTGCTCCTGCGCGAGAATGCCAGTGCCGATTAAATTCTAGTACCCTTCAATCAATTTGAGGTCACCCTGCCCCTCTGTGCAAACAGCGCAGGTACAGTTAGACAGAACAGGTTCCAGCCGCGCAGAGTTGTGCGAGATCCTCGCCGAGCAGATCGACTTAATTAACCGTTTCAGATTTCAGGAGCGAGCTTACAGCTCGAACATTTATGAACAAAACAGTGAATGCCCGCGCCGAGCAGAGCACGGAACCGCCGCGGCAACGCGTGTTGGCTCGAGATCGGGCTATTCCAGAAAACGACCGCCAGCGCGGTGGACACTTTTTTCGAAATGCAGGCGACCAGAAGGATTGCTATCAACCATGACCGCGACGTTAACAGCCCAATTACCTGGCGGCGCGAGTGAAAAGGCCCTGCTTAAAATACTTTCGAATTATCGCAAACCCCGGACGGGCCGCAGCCTGTACGAACTTGCCGTGACGCTTGTTCCCTTTGTATTCCTTTGGGCAGCAGCGTCGGTATCGATTCATTTTGGTTACTGGCTTGGCCTGCTTCTGGTGATCCCCGCAGCCGGATTCCTGTTGAGGCTCTTCATACTGCAACACGATTGCGGACACGGCTCTTTTTTCGGGCGCCGTCGATGGGATGACTGGACGGGTCGCGCAATCGGTATCCTGACGCTGACGCCCTACGACTATTGGCGCCGCGCGCATGCGGAACACCATGCGTCAGCCGGCAATCTCGATGAGCGAGGGGTTGGCGACATTACAACTCTGACCGTGACCGAATATCGTGCACTCTCCCCACGCGGAAAACTCGGTTATCGCTTGTACAGGCATCCGCTGGTGATGTTCGGCATCGGTCCTGCTTTCCTGTTTCTGTTCAAACAAAGGCTACCGTTTGGCATGATGCGGTCTGGAGCGTTGCCCTGGATTTCGACAATGGCAACAAATGCCGGTGTGGCCGTATTGGCCATTCTCCTTATCTGGGCGATAGGGCTCGTGCCTTTTCTGTTGGTTCATCTGCCAATAGTGCTGCTTGCCGGGTCAGCAGGTGTCTGGCTGTTTTATGTCCAGCACCAGTTTGAAGAAACCCACTGGTCCAAGCCTCCGGAATGGGCTTTTCCCCATGCGGCGATGCATGGCGCCTCGTATTACGATCTTCCGGGTCCGCTGCGTTGGATCACCGGCAATATCGGCATGCACCATGTCCACCATTTGTCGAGCAGGGTGCCTTTTTACAGGTTACCAGAGATTCTGCACGACTACCCGGAGCTTGCGAAACTTGGTCGCATCAGCCTTCGCGATAGCCTGGGCTGCGTAAAGCTCATTCTGTGGGACGAATCCACAAAACGGCTGATTTCGCTACGTGAGGCAGAAAAGCAACCGCGATAGACGAGAGCTGGAACGACGCAATACCCCTTGAGCCGGTGCGTGAGGTATCATTCCGCTAAATGCAGAACCGACCCCAATGAGACGTGGCCAACAGTGTAGGTTTGCATTGTTTCAGTAACGGCCGGCACTGTCGGCCAGAGGTTGAACTGTAGCAGCAGCCATTTTGTTGGATCGAATGCGGCTATGGCCGCGAGCGCGCCGGCCCTGATTGATGAACGCGCGTCCGCGGTCGCCGTATCGCGCAGCTTGGCCAGATCAGAATGGGGCGCTATGGACCGGACCTCCCGTGTGGCATATCGCGAGGCTGTAAGATCAGGTACGTGGTCGGCGTGCCAGACCAGCCACGTCTGCACCGACGGCCAGCCGAAGTCCCGTGTCAGAACCGCAAAACCTGGACCGGACAGGAAGCTGTCTATCCCTTCTGGCTCGTCCCAAAGATAGAACGGCGCGTAGAGGTTTTCAGCACTGGTGAAGCCGGCATCCTGCTTTCTCGCCGAAAGATAGGCCTTGAAACGCAGGCGTGGAAAGCCATCGAGCAGCGGCCCCTTCTCCCTTATGCGCCGGTCTATGATCGCCATGTCGTAGCCGGCAGGCAGCGTGAAGCTGTATTGCATGGCGATCATGATGTGCTCTCCTCTTTTTTGACAGGTTCCATCCAGTGGACGGCAGTTCCACTCCTGACCGGCTGGACGCTGAGATAGCTGAAGGGACAGGACGGCGCGGCGCCATGCCAATGGGCTTCGCCGGGCGCAAACCACACCGCATCTCCGGCACGGACTTCACGCGGATCGTCACCGTTGCGTTGGACGAGACCGATGCCATCCAGCACGAAGAGAAGCTGGCCGCGCGGATGACTGTGCCAATGGGTCACGACCCCCGGCGGCACAAAAGCGCGCATTGCCGTCATCTCGCCATCGATCCGGCTCGATAACAGCATCTGGACGAGGAAGGCCCCGCTGGAGATACCCTCAGGTGCCGCAACTATTCCGTCACCGGCTCGACGCACGCTCATGGTGGATGGACAGGCCGGTTGCATCTCGAAAAAATCGGTCATCGGCCACTCCCATCCGCTGGTGTGCCTGCTGAAACGCCTGATGCAAAGGACCAGTCATCAAACGTCGAGTTGACGATGGCGACCATCACATCCTCCGGCCTCACACCGGGCGACACCGCCAGATTTTCGACGAGCCTCGCATAGAAGCGCGCCTTGGTTTCCGGCGATCGCGTCTTACCCGTGGTGATATGAAAGAAAATGAAATCATCCGACCGAGGGCCGCCGCGATATGTTCGGTCGAAGATCAGTTCGCCCGGTTGGTGCTGGTGGATTGCAGCGAAGCGGTCGTTTTCCGGAACGTCAAAGCAGTCGACAAGCGCGCGGTCGAGACTGTCGGAAACCGCCTTGAGATAGTCGGTGGATTTGCCCGCAAGCAAAGATATTCGGGTGAAAGGCATGGATGCGCTCCGTTCAAGAGGATTGACAGCCACACTATGAAACGACATCATCATCCTGAAAATCAAATTATTCAGGACATTACGTCCTGATTTTAGGGACATTTAATTTGCGCCTTACCCATTTGGATCTGGACGCGCTCCGCAGTTTCGTGATTGGCATCGAGAGCGGGTCGTTCGCGCAGGCCGCAGACAGACTGGGGCGTTCGACCTCTGCGGTCAGCGCACAACTCAAGAAGCTGGAGGACCAGACCGAAACCGCTCTGGTGCGCAAATCCGGCCGGGGGCTGGCGCTGACCGAGAGCGGCGAAGTGCTGCTGTCCTATGCCCGCCGCATATTGAGCCTGAATGACGAGGCGATCAGCGCCGTTCGCGGGCCGGAACTCGCAGGCTGGATCCGCCTCGGGATTCAGGAGGATTTCGGAGAAACCGTGTTGCCGCAGGTGCTGGGCCGTTTCGCACGCGCCCATCCGCGGGTTCGGATCGAAGGGCGCATCGCTCGCAATAGCGAATTGCGGGAGAAGGTCGAGTCCGGCCATCTTGATCTCGCCTTGGCTTGGAATGACGACACGGCTTCGCCAGCTGAAACGGTTGCATCCATGCCACTGTGCTGGCTGGGCGCGGCGGAAACAGAAACTGTCTGGCAGACCGGCGAAAAAGAGCCGCTGCCACTTGCAGTTTTGGAAGCGCCGTGCGTTTTACGTAGCATTGCCTGCAACCACCTTGATCAACAGCGTATCGCCTGGCGCATTGCATTCGTCAGCCCGAGCCTCGGCGGGTTGTGGGCTGCGACAGCCGCAGGCCTTGGCATCGCACTTCGCACACCGTTCGGCCGGCCGCCTTCCGTACGGGTTCTCGATCCACTCACCAACGGTTTGCCGCAACTCCCGTCGCTGGGGCTCAGCCTTCTTCGCTCCGGAAAAGACGAAAATCCAATCAGCGCCCATCTCGCCACGATCATCCGCCAAGCCTTGCAGGAAACGCTGCCGGAAGCATGGATAGTGCGACCGTAATCGCTGAAACAGCATAAGCTTCCGCCAAGATTATAGGTACGGCGAAGCTGCGGGGGAATCTTGGCCCCGGCTCAAGGCTTGCGCTCGATTCACTAAAATTCCGCATAATATCTTTCATTATCATAATAAACATGATTATCTGCGGAAATGGATTCAACAGACCGCAAAATCATCAGTCTTCTTGCAGAAGACGCCCGCCGCTCTCTGGCCGATATCGGAAATGTCGTGGAGCTTTCCGCTTCGGCCGTGAACGAGCGCATCCGACGCCTGACGGCCAGCGGGGCGATCCGTCGCATCACCGTTGATGCCGATCCATCCGCATTCGATTTGCCCGTGATCGCCTTCGTGTGGATCGCGTTGGCGCCGGATGCGGACGAGGCCGCGTTTCGTGTCTATGCGGCGTCGCAGTCCGCTATTGCGGAATGTCACCATGTGACCGGGCAGTGGTCCTACCTCGTCAAAGTTCACGTCGGGTCGCTGGCGGAGATCGAAACCTTTCTGGCGACAATGAAACAGAACGGGTTCCTTGCCCGTACCGAAACGATCATCGCCCTGTCTTCTGTCGTGCCGGGACCATTTATGCCGAAGGAAAGCGTGGACTGATGGAACTGATGCTCGTTTTGAAAAGCATTGTGCTGGGCCTTGCGGTCGCAGCCCCGCTCGGCCCCATCGGCGCCCTCTGCATCAACCGGACCCTTGAGCGCGGGTTCTGGGCGGGAGTGGCAGGTGGCCTTGGGACTGCTCTGGCGGATGCCGTGTATGCCAGCCTCGCAGCGCTGGGCTTTTCCGCTTTCGCGGCGACCCTTGCGACAATCGATACGCCGCTCAAAATCGTCGGCGGCCTTTTCATGCTGTGGCTCGGCTGGAAAAGCCTGAGGCCCAAACCTCTGGCAGAAGCGGCCAAGGTTGGAGCGCGCGATCTGCTCGGCACCATCACCGCGACCTTTTTCCTGACGATCACCAACCCCATGACGATTCTGTCCTTTGCAGCAATTTTCGCGGGTCTCGGCCTTGCTGACGCATCGGGAGCGACGAGCGCGTTTTTTGTGGTCGCGGGCGTTTTTCTAGGGTCTTTATTGTGGTGGTTCATGTTGAGCGGCGGCGTTGCATTTGCCCGGCAGCGCCTTCCCACCACCTTTGCCCGCTGGGTTTCCCGCCTGTCCGGAGTGATCCTTGTCTTATTCGGGATTTTTTCCCTAGGTTCACTTGCCTGGGGCATGATGGCTCATTGAAATGCAACGGTTTTTTCTGCGGCTCCAACTTCTGGGAAAATCGGCGCTCCCTCCACGGCCGCATCGAGATCGGCGTCGTCGACGATGAAGGGCGCATTACCGCAAAGTTCCAGTCCCAGTTTCTTGATGGTCGGCGCGCATTGCCGGTAGAGATGTCCTCCCGTGCTCGCCGAAGAGCATGGGATCATTAAGATGCATATTTCCGACCCTCAACAGAAAACCTGCGCCGACGCGGGATCGAAGGCCAGATGCACGAGATCACCACGGTTGAGGCCCGAAATCGCCTCATGGCCAAATGGCAGGCGCACGGCAAAGGGCTCTCCCGAACCTGTATGGGCGACGACATGGACGTTGTTGCCAAGGAAGGTGATATCGCTGACGGTGGCCTGAAAACCGGCGTAAGAGCCGGGCCTGTTGCGGCTGAGCTGTAAACGCTCCGGACGCAGCATCAGCGCCGCCTTTTTTCCCGGTGCAGCTTCGCCATGAACCGGAATATGGTCAAAGACGATATTCTGCCCGAGCGAAACCGTCGCCTTGCCGCCCGAGGCGGCGAGGAGATCGCAGGCGATGAAGTCGCTGTCACCGATGAATTCGGCCACGAAGCGGGTGGTGGGGTGAGCGTAAAGCTCCGGCCCCGTACCGATCTGGTCAATCACGCCTTTTGAAAACACCGCGATCCGGTCGGAAAGACGCAAGGCCTCTTCCTGATCATGGGTGACGTAAAGGATCGTTACTTCCGTCTGCTGGTGGATGCGACGGATTTCGAACTGGATTTCTTCCCTGAGCTTCTTGTCGAGCGCCGAGAGCGGCTCGTCCATCAGAAGAACCGGCGGATCATAAGCGAGCGCCCTTGCCAAGGCCACGCGCTGCTGCTGGCCGCCCGACATCTGCGCAGGCTTTCTGTCCTCGAAACCTTCGAGACGAACGAGCCTCAGCATCTCCTTCACCTTCGCATCGATTTCCGCCTTGCTCTTTCGGCGCACTTTCAGCGGAAAGGCGATATTCTCGCCAACAGACAGATGCGGAAACAGCGTGTAACGCTGGAAGACCATGCCGATATTGCGCTTGTGCGACGGCGTGGAGAGCAGACTTTCGCCGTTCAGCAGGATGTCGCCCGCCGTCGGCTGTTCGAAACCGGCCAGAATGTAGAGCGTCGTGCTCTTGCCCGAACCGGATGGTCCGAGAAACGTCATGAACTCGCCCGGCTGCACCTCGAGATTGACATCCTGAACGGCGACGACCGGTCCGTATTGCTTGGCGATGCCGCGAATTTGCAGGAGCGGTTTGGTCATGTTTTCAATCCTTTTCGCACAGCCGCGACAAGCAGCATGAGAATGATGGTCACCGCGATGAGAAGCGTCGATGCAGCGGCGATCACCGGCGTCAGATCCTGCCGCAGCGTCGCCCAGATTTTCACCGGCAGCGTCTGCAACGTTGGACTTGCCATGAAGATCGCCAGCACCACCTCATCCCAGGAAGTGAGGAAAGAAAAGATCGCGGCTGAGAACAGGCCATGGCTGATGGCCGGCAAGGTGATGCGGATTTTGGCCTGCAGCGGGCTCGCGCCGCATAGCACTGCAGCGTCTTCGATCGATTTATCGAAATCCTCGAGCGCGCTGGTCAACGCCAGAATGGAGAAAGGCAGCGCCACGACAAGATGGGCAATGACAAAGCCCGTAGTGGTGCCCGCAAGGCCGAGCTTCAGGAAAAAAGCATAAAGCGCCACCGCCAGCACCACGACAGGCAGGATCATCGGCGTCATGAACAAAGCCCGCAGACCCTCGCGCCCAATGAAACGCCCCCGCACCAGGCCGAAGGAGGCCACGAGGCCGATCAACACCGACAGGACTGTGACCATCACGGCGATACGCAGGCTTGTCCAGGCAGCATCCAGCCACCTCGGATCGGCAAAGAAATCCGCATACCATTTCAGCGTCCAGCCGGGCGGCGGAAAGATCAGCCATTGCGACGAGCCGAAGGACAAAGCAGCGATGAAGACAATCGGCAGGATAAGGAATGCCGCTGTCAGCACGGTGATTAAAAGGAGCAGCCACTTCCATGCGCCAAGGCTGTTGTAGTTCAAAAGCATGTCAGCGCCCCCCTGCCCCGGCCGCGCCGAAGAATTTCAGCTGGATTGCGTAAAGCGTCAGCGTCACCACCAGAAGCACCAGCGCCGCTGCCCCGCCCATGCCCCAGTTGACGAGAGACTGCACGAATTGCGCGATAAGCTCGGCCAGCATCATGTTCGCCGTGCCGCCCAGCAGCGCCGGGGTGACGAAATAGCCAAGCGACATGACGAACACCATCAGCGCGCCGGAGATCATACCGGGAGCGGCAAGTGGAATGAGAACGCGGGTCAGCGCCTGAAAGCGGGTTGCCCCGCACAGCGCCGCCGCCTGGAGAATGGCCGGATCGATCTTGCGGATGACGCCATAGAGCGGAATGATGATGAATGGCAGCATGATATAGGTCATGCCGATCGTGACGCCGGTCAGGTTGTTGACCAGTGCAAGCGGCTTGTCGATGATGCCAAGGCCCATCAGCGTCTTGTTGACGACACCCGTCCGCTGCAACAGCACCATCCAGGCATAGGTGCGTGCCAGAAGGTTGGTCCACATGGACAGAAGCAAAATTGCGAAAACGACGGAGGCAAGCCGCGACGGCATGATGGCAAGCGCCCACGCGACAGGAAAACCGATGACCAGCGTTACGAGCGTGACCAGCGCCGAGACCGCGAATGTATTGAAGAAAATCTTCAGGTAGGTGGAGCTGCCCAGCAATGCGGCGTAATTGCCAAAGCCCAGAACAGGCTCGGTAACGCTGCGCGACAGCAGGATGATAACCGGCACGACGAAGAACAGGGCAAGCAGAACGAATGCCGGCAGGGTGGCGGCAAAATTGCCGGGCCGGAAGGGCGTCCGCACCTTCGTCTTCGGGCTTTCTGTTTCATCGGTAAGCGAGACCATGCCCAAACCTCCCCGGAGGTGAAAATTTGCGCGGGCGCTTTTGGCTGCCCGCGCCGTTGCCTTACTTGGCCTGCCAGGCGTACCAGCGCTCACCGATCTCGTCACGATGTTGCGCCCAGTAGTTCATGTCGGCATTGACCTGGCTCGCTGTCTGCTGGTCAGGCAGGGTCTTTGCCGTTTCCGGATCCATCAGCTTTGCGGATTCGACATTGACCGGGGCATAACCCGTGGCAGACGCCATATCCGCCTGCGCCTGCGCGGAGGTCGCAAGAGCGATGAACTTCATCGCCGCGTCCTTGTTCTTCGTTCCCTTGGGAACGACGAGAGAATCCGCTGCCGTGATGTTCTGCTCCCAGGAGGTCTCCACCTTCACACCGCTCTTCTCAAGCGCTGTCATGCGGCCGTTCCAGACGCTGCCGAAGGGTGCCTCCGCAGAAGCGATCAACTGCTGCGATTGCGCACCGCCAGACCACCAGATGATATCGGATTTGATCGTGTCCAGCTTCTTGAAGGCGCGATCGAGATCGAGCGGGTATAGCTTGTCGGCGGCAACACCATCGGCCAGCAGGGCTGCTTCGATCACACCCGGCGCGGACCACTTGTAAAAGGTGCGCTTGCCGGGGAACTTTGCCGTATCGAAAAGGTCGGCCCAGCTCTTGGGGCAGGCGGCTACAGCATCAACATTGCAGCCGATGACGAAGGAATAATAGAAGCTTCCGACGGAGTAATCAGTGACGAAACGAGGGTCTAGCTTCGTTTTGTCGATGACGGCGAAATCAAGCTTCTCCAGCAGGCCCTTCGGCCCGGCCTGCGCGGCGTAGTCGCCCTCCACGTCGACCACATCCCATGTCACGCCGTTCGCCTCGACCATGGCTTTCAGCTTGCCATAGTCCGTCGGGCCATCCTGAAGCACGTTGATGCCGGTCGCCACCATGAATTTTTCGGCCCAGGCCGCCTTCTGCGCGTCCTGCGTGGTTCCTCCCCAGCTGGAAAAAACCAGATCATTCGCCTGTGCGGATGCGCCCAGGGCGAAAATTGCTGCGCATGTCATCAATACCAGTTTCGATCTCATGTTCCCTTACTCCGTTTTAGAGCTTGTTGTTGGCATGCACTTCGCGGCCGGCAGATTCACTTCAGCGGTGAAAAAGGCGCCGGCTTCATGATCTTGTTTTCGGCGACTTCAATGAGGTCGCGGATCTTAGGCAGGAAAGACAACCAGCGTGGATCGGCCAGGAGCCGCGCGCGCCGTTCTTCGCGGTCATCCAGGCTGGAAAAAGCCCAGATGTGGACAATTTCATTGATCGGCCCGATCTCGGAAAAGAAGTAACCCACCAGCTCGCCCAGATGGCTTTTCTGGATTTCGATGCCTTCCTCCTCGACAACCCGAAGGTAGGCCGGAATGGCGCCGTTCTTCAGCCGGTAGGTGCGGATCTCGTAAAACATCGCGTCACCGCATCACGAATGGATCGGGGATCGGGTCATCGGAGGTTCTAAGCCATATGGTCTTCGTGCGCGTGTAATCGAGCGCTGCCGCAAGCCCGCCTTCGCGACCATCACCGGAAAGACCGAAACCCCCGAAAGGCGCAATCGGTGAGACGGCGCGATAGGTGTTCACCCAAACCACACCGGCACGGATCGCCTTCATCAGCCGATGGGCGCGCGTCAGGTTCTGCGTGAAGACGCCCGAGGCGAGGCCATAGACCGTGTCATTGGCCAAAGCGATCGCTTCCGCCTCGGTTTCGAAGGAAACAACCGAAAGAACCGGGCCGAAGAACTCCCTTTCCATGGACGGCGAACGAATGCCGTCACAATCGAGAATGGTCGGAGGGTAGAAATAACCAGCGCAATCCACCGCCAGACCGCCCGTCACCACCTTCGCACCGGCTTTTTCGGAAGCAGAGACCAGAGAGACAATATGCTTGCGCTGCCGCTCGGTCGCGAGCGGCCCCACTTCCGTTGCCATGTCCAGCGGCGAGCCGATGCGGATCGCCTCAGCCTTCGCCTTCAAAATCCCGAGGAAGCGATCCTTCACGCTTCTCTCGACGATCAGCCGTGATCCGGCAACACAGCTCTGACCGGTTGCCGCGAAAATTCCCGCGACCTGCGCATTGGCGGCGCTTTCGAGATCGGCGTCGGCAAAGACGAGGATTGGCGATTTGCCGCCGAGTTCGAGCGACGTGGAGGCAAGATTTTCGGCCGAGTTGCGAACGATGTGACGCGCCGTTTCCGGCCCGCCGGTAAAGGCGATATGGGCCACCTTGGGGTGTGTGGTGAGTGCCGTGCCGCAGGACGCACCGAAACCAGTGACTATATTGACGACGCCGGCAGGAAAACCAGCCTCCTGCACCAGCCGGGCGAACTCCAGAAGCGGCGCCGGTCCGTCTTCCGAGGCCTTGATGACGATTGTGCAGCCGGCAGCGAGCGCCGGGCCGATTTTAACGGCTGCCAGAAAAAGCTGGCTGTTCCACGGGACGATCGCGGCCACCACACCCACGGGTTCGCGCCGCAGCCAGACATCCATGTCCGGCTTGTCGATCGGCAGGTAGGCGCCCTCGATCTTGTCAGCCAAGCCCGCATAATAGCGATAATAGTCCGCGACATAGGCAATCTGCGCCGAGGTCTCGCGGATGATCTTACCGGTGTCACGGGTTTCGAGCTCGGCAAGCGTCTTTGCATTTTCGGCAACCAGATCGGCAAGCCGATAGAGCAGCTTGCCGCGTTGCGTCGCCGTCAGTTTCGACCAGGCGGCATCGTCATAAAGCGCCCGATGCGCAGCCTCTACGGCGCGGCTAATATCCGCTTCGCGGCTTTCCGGCATTTCTGCCCAAGGTTCACCGGTTGCCGGGTCGAGGCTCGAAAAGCTCGCCTCACCATCCTCGAAGCGCCCGTCGATGTAACATTGGAAACGGCGCATCATCTTACTCCTTGAAAGCCGGCATGACATCGGAAAGGAAGCGTTCCAGCGAGGCCTTCTTGCGCTCGAAGCTCATGCCGGTATCGATCCAGAAGGAATATTCGTCGTAGCCCATGGCCTCGTAGGCCTTAAGCCGGGTAATAACTTCATCGGCATCGCCGACAACGTTGTTCTTGCGCATGACATCACCGGAAAGCATGGCGTTTGCGGCAATCTCCTCCGGCGCAATACGCTCGATCAGCCCCTGATGAACGGGCTTTTCGTTTTTGAACCATGCAAAGAAGTAGTTGTAATAGACGCTCATCTCATGGGCCGCCTGGGCAATATCGGCTTCATCGGAACCGACATAGGTGTGGCGCAGCAGCATGATTTTCGGCCGCTGTTTATCCGGATTTTTCGCACAGGCATCGTTGAAGCGGCCCATCAGGGTTTCCACCTCGTCATCGCCTTGCCAGAGCGGCGTCACCTGAACATTGCAATCATTGGCGACAGCGAATTCATGCGAATTCGGATCACGCGCCGCCACCCAGATGGGCGGAAAAGGCTGCTGCAGCGGTTTGGGAGCCGATGTGGTGGCCGGGAACTTGAAGAATTCGCCGTCGTGGGTGTAGTCACCCGCCCAAACCCCTTTGACAGCCGGAATAAGCTCGCGCATCCGCTGGCCGGCGCCCCAGGCATCGAGGCCTGGAAGCAGCCGCTCATATTCGAACGAATAGGCGCCACGCGCGATGCCGATATCAAGACGGCCATCACAGATCAGATCCGCCATCGCCGCTTCTCCGGCAAGCTTGATCGGGTGCCAGAAAGGCGCGATCACCGTTCCCGTACCCAGGCGTGCCGTCTTCGTACGCCGCGCCAGATCGGCGATCGTTACAAAGGGGTTGGGCGCTATGGTGAAATCCATGCCGTGATGTTCGCCGGTCCAGATGGCATGCATGCCACCACGATCGGCGATTTCGCAAAGCGTTACGAACTCCTCGTAGAGTGTCTTGTGGTCCTGGGAGGCGTCCAGCCGCTCCATGTGAACGAAGAGGGAGAATTTCATGGGTTTGGCCCCTTCATGGAGATGGGATGAACCTTGCCGGCAGTCTCGTTACCGACATAGACGCCGAAGTTGCCGATCGAGCTTTCCAGCACGAAACGATTGACGATATCCGCCGTAGCGCCGGAGTCGAATTTTGCCGAAGCCAGCGCGCCGGGCAACAGAAATCGGCCCTCGCGCGGCGCTTGATCGCCATCGGCAAGCGCGTGATAGACGACGTGTTGGCGCCCATCCGTCTTGTTCTCATAAACCGAGTAGAGAAATCCCGTTTTGACGGAGAGACCCGTCAGGTCTTCGAGACGTGATGTCAGCGCCGCGACCGGATCGCCGCTTGCCACGACACAACCGGGAAGCGACAGCACGTCGTCGCCAACGAGGTAAATCTCGCCGCGCCGTTCCAGAACGGCGCCCACGACGATATCGCCCTCTGCCGCTGCCGATACCGCCTTTGCAGCCAGCATCGGCGTGAAATAGCCGCCGCGCGCATAACCGAGACCGTTCAGGCCGCTATTGTCGAAAGCCTCGATACGGCCGAGCAGAATGACATGATCGCCGGCCTCGATAACCTCCTGCATCGAACATTCGAACCAGGCCGCGACGTCTGCAAAGACCGGGGAGCCCTTCGGCGCATCCAACCAGCTGGCGGTGGCGAAACGGTCTTCGACCGGCCGGGCGAAGGTGTTGGAGAGGTCCTTCTGGCTTTCCGACAGAATATTGACCGCGAAGTTTTTGGTGCCCGTCATCGTCGCGAAATTGCGCGAGCTACGGGCAAGGCAGATCAGCAGCAACGGCGGATCGAGCGAAACCGAGGTGAAGGAGTTGGCGGTAAAACCGATGGGCTTTCCTGCATCGTCCCGGGTGGTCACGATTGTTACTCCCGTAACGAAAGCGCCGAATGCATCGCGCAAAGCGCGCGGATCAAGAGTTGCAACAGTCATTGCGGCTCCTCCTCTAAAGCCAGCCATTCGGCCATCATTGCATTGACAGTTTCAGGTGCGGTCAGATTGACCATATGCCGGTGCGCCTCAACGACGCGGGCGTAACCGCGCGGTGTGATCGCCGCCATCTGCTCGGCCATCAAAGGCGTCGAATTGGGATCGTCCGAACCCGTCAGGAAAAGAGCCGGGCAGATGACCGAGGGCCACCGATCGGCATAGGTCTCGTCGCCGCCCGCAAATGCGGTATAGGCAACCGCGTAACCTTCGGGATCGACCATTTCCAGCCAGCCCCGTGTCAACTCCCGCGCCTGCTGGCTCTTTGGATCGTCGCCGAACCAGCGTAACAAAGGGCCTTCCTTGTCCACGCCGGTGGTCCGGATGGCAGCCGCGCGTGCAAGAACCGCAGCCTTCGCGGCCGGATCACGGCGGTAGACGCCATTCAGATAACCGACGCGCGCAATTCGATCTCCAAAGGTTGCAGCGGCACCGCCGGAAATCAGCGCACCCATGGAGTGCCCGGCCACATTGGCACGCGCGATCCGCATATCGTCAAGAAAGCGGCCGAACCAGCCGACAAAATCCTTGAGCGAGCTGCCCGCTGGCAGGCGTTCACTGCCGCCATGCCCCGGCATATCTACCGCGATGACACGGTGCGTCTTTGAAAAGATTTCGATCTGCGGCTTCCAGGCTTCCAGCCGCATTCCCACACCGTGGATGAGGATCAGGTCTTCACCGGCGCCTGCCTCGAAATAGGCCGCCCCGCCCTCGGTCACCTTGCGAGGGAGCGCGGCAGCACCTGCCTTTGCAGCATTGACCCGTGACGTGGTGGCGGCCTCCTGCATTTGCATCACCCTCAAACGCCCGCCGGGTTGGCGACATCCTGACCGAGATCCTTCAGATCCTGATAGCGGTCGCCGATGCGGTGATGAGGCCTGCCGCCGACTGAAGCACCGAGCGCGACGACGATCTCGTCGGCAGCCGGAGCATCGGGAACGGAGGTCTGGATAGTCAGGTAGTGCGAACGGCGGCCTTCATCGTTCTTGTCCATTAAGGGGATCATGATCGGCGCATTGCCGGGACCACGCGTATTGCAGAAGGCCAGATAGGACTTGGCACCCACAGCCTGACGATAGTGATTGCCGAAACGCAGCGTGTGAATGAGCGCGGAGGCATGTTCGATCTCACCATCCAGCCCGACGACGGCCGCCTTGCCATAGGCCTCCACCGCTTCGCCGGAACCCACGGCATCAAGGATCATCTTCGTCAGCAGTTCGCCCAGCACCGGCGCCCCGGCGTGGATTTCCGGTTTGAGGTCATCCACGAAGCCTTTTCCAGCCCAGGGATTTTTCACGACCGCGATGGCGGTGAACAGCTTCAAAGGTGTCGCAGCGGCCTTGCCTCCTTCAATCAACGTTGTTTCGACCTGCAACAGCGTCTTACGGATCTGGATGGGCATAGGCGTTCTCTCCGGTAAATATGATGTCTTATGGTATGCCATAATATGTAGGTGTCAAGTGGCGGAAATCTGTGGCTTGAAGTTGCGAAAAATGACAATTCTTACAGGATGTTATGGCTCAAGGCCCTTCCATGCGGCCGTCAAAGGCCAGTTCGTAAAGGCGCGTCATTTCAGCTGTCGTCGGAACCCGTGGGTTATTTGCCGGTGTGCCGGAGGCGAGGCCTTGCCGCACCATTTCCGGCAAAAGATCGAGATAACGGGTTTTGTCGATACCGAATTCCTGCGGGGTCGGCACCTTCAGCCGCCTGTTCAGGCCGATGAAAGCCTCCACCATCTTTGCGCCTGCAATCTGGTCGCTGTCCGTCGAACTGGCGCAACCAAGTGCGCGGGCAGCGGCGGCATATTGCGGTAGAGCGGAATTCAACGAAAACTGTGTGACCAACGGCAGCACCATCGCATTCGACATGCCGTGCGGAACGTGGAAAAAGGCACCGACCGGCCGGCTGAGGCCGTGGATCAACGCTGTGGATGTGTTGGAAACGGCAAGACCCGCATGCGTCGCCCCGAGCATCATCGCTTCGCGTGCATCCCGGTTCTGCGGGTCGTTCGCGACTTTTTCGAGATTTGCCCCGATCAGTTTCAGCGCGGACAGCGCCAACGCCTCGGAATGGGCATTACCGTTGCGGTTGACCAGCGCTTCCAGCGCATGGGTCAGCGCATCTATGCCGGTATCGACCGTGACGCGGTAAGGGCAGGTCAGCGTCAGCTCGTAATCGATGATGGCCGCAACGGGCAAAGCGGCAGTGCCGAGGATGAGCATTTTTTCGCTGGCAGCCGTATCCGTCACGACGGCGGCGCGTGTTACTTCCGATCCGGTTCCTGCGGTTGTGGGTATGGCAATTACCGGCATGACGGCGAAATCCACGATCCTTGGAACTTTCAGCGCCCGCAGCTCTTCGCCACTGGTTGCAACGATGGCGCCTGCTTTCGCCGTATCCATTGCGCTACCGCCGCCGAGTGCGACGAGACCATCATGACCGCCCCCGGAAACGCGTTTCACCAGTGTGGCGATGGATATATCCGTTGGATCTTCTACGACATCCGCAAAAATGGCGGCATCGATACCCTCACCGCCAAGCGCCTGCAAAAGCGCATCCGCATGGCCGAGTTTCTGCATGACGGGATCGCAGACGAGCAGAGGGCGTTTCACCCCCAGAGATTTCAACAGTGACGGCAATCGGAAACGGCTGCCACCGCCGATGAGCATTTCGCGAGGCATCAGGACACGGTTTATCATTGCGGTTCTCCGCCACTATCATTCTGCGTTGTTCGGAACGGCCTAAGGCACACGATCTGAAGCGGGATTTCGCCATCCCGCTCCGGTCACCGTGGCCTCAATGCGCCAGGATTTTCGACAGGAACGAGCGTGCGCGATCCGTCTTCGGATTGGTGAAGAAGCTATCCCCCTCGCCGATCTCGACGATCTCGCCGCCATCCATGAAGACGATGCGGTCAGCCACCTTGCGGGCAAACCCCATTTCATGCGTCACCACCATCATCGTCATGCCTTCCTGCGCAAGCGAGACCATGACGTCGAGCACCTCGTTGATCATTTCCGGATCAAGCGCCGATGTAGGCTCGTCAAAAAGCATGGCGACCGGATCCATCGCCAGCGCGCGGGCGATTGCGACGCGCTGCTGCTGACCGCCGGAAAGTTGACCGGGATATTTCCTCGCATGCGCGGTAAGCCCCACACGCTCCAGAAGGGCGTTGGCTTTGATCAGCGCCTCCGCAGGGGAGCGGCCGAGAACCTTCTCCTGCCCGATGCACAGATTTTCGAGGATCGTCATATGCGGGAAAAGTTCGAAATGCTGGAACACCATGCCAACTTTGGAACGCAGCTTCGGCATATCGGTCTTGGGGTTGGTCACCTCAACCCCGTTGACGGTGATGATGCCGTTGCCGATCGTCTCCAGCGCATTGACGCATTTGATCAGCGTCGACTTGCCCGAACCGGACGGCCCGCAGATCACGACGACTTCGCCCTTGGCGACATTCAGGCTGCAATTGGTCAGAACCTGAAAGGTCGGACCGTACCATTTGTTGACGGATTGAAGTTCGATCATGCTGGTTGCTTGAGACATCGGACTTCTCCCTAGTGTACGTCAGCCGACATTGGGCCGTAGGCCTTGCCGAATCGTTTCTCGATACGGCGCTGGATGAGTTCCCAGGCGGTCGTCATGGCGAGGTAATAAAGGGCCGCGACCATGAAGAGCTCCAGAACGAGGAACTTTTCCTGGATAAGAACCTGCGTGCGGCGCAGCAGCTCCTCCATGGAAATGATGGAGGCGATCGACGTTGTCTTCAGCACGCCATTGACGGAATTGCCAAGCGGCGGAATGATGATGCGGAAGGCCTGCGGCGCAACTATGTAGCGCATCACCTGCGCCTCGGTCATGCCGATGGCGCGCGCCGCATTGATCTGGCCTTTGGGAACCGCGGCAATACCTGCCCGGACGATTTCCGACAGATAAGCGGCCTCGCAGAGCGACAGGCCGATCAGGGTGGACTGCAGAACCGTCAGCTTGATGCCGAGCTGCGGCAGGCCGGTATAGATGATGATGAGCTGCACCAGCAGCGGCGTGCCACGAAATATCCAGGTGTAGAAATAGGCCGGTCCGGAGAGGAACCGGTATTTCGACATGCGCATCACCGCAATGACGAAGCCCAGCGCAAGACCCGCCGTCATGGCAAAAACCGTGAGGCCGAGCGTCACCATCGCCCCCTCGAAAAGATAATAATTCGTCAGATATTCGAAGAAACCTTCCCAGTTCCAACCCTTCACGTCTTTCTCCAATTCATGCGGGAATGGTCGCGGCGAGAACTCTCCCGCCGCGCTGACAGTTCAGATGGAGGAGATTTCAGCCTTCTGGACCAAGAACGGCGAGATCGCCGGGCGCGATGCTCACGCCATAACCACCCATCAGCTTTTCAAGCGAACCATCGGCCCTCATTTCCTTGAGAGCAGCAGAGACGGCACTGGCGACGTCCTTGCTTCCAAAGGAAAGCGAACCGGGCGTAGGGTACATGCCGGAAAGTGCATGCGTGAACTCGCCGCGATCCTGGTATTGCTTGGCGACAGGATCGATGGAGACCGCGGCCTGAACCTGACCTGCCCGCAGCGCCTGATAGACGGTCGCGTAATTGTCGAACAGGTTGATGGTCATCGGCGCAAGACCGCGTTTCTTGAAGTCCTCGTTCAATTCCTTGATCTTGCGCTCGGCATAGCCACCGATATCGGTGCTGACAGCCTTGCCGGCCAGATCGTCCACCTTGGTGATGGGCTCGGATGCACCGACGGCCGTTGAAATGCTGATGGCGAGACTCTCATAGGGGATCATGAACAGGATCTTGCGCCGCTCCGCCGTCACGAACAGGCCGGCATTGATCATATCCCAGCGGCCGCCCTGCAGGCCCGGCACCATGGTGGCATATTCCGTGCTGATATATTCGGGCTTCAGGCAGAGGCGCTTGGCGATTTCATAACCCAACTCGATACGAAGGCCTTTGAGCACACCCTGTTGGTCGGCATAGGCCATGGGCGGCAATGTCGGGCTGGTCGCCATCACGAGATGGCCGGGCTTGATGAGGTGATCGTTGGATATTTTCGGCGTGCAGTCCTGTGCAACGGCCGCACCGGCAAGAAGACTGATGACAAAGCCCGCCAGGGAGGTTTTGGCGCGCACGGCTATGCATTTCCGGGAAATCGGATTCCAGTTCATATTAAGCTCCGCTCTTTATATTATTTATTATGGCATACCATCACACCAAACGGATTGCCCTGTCAATAAGCGGTCATTTGTTTTTCTAAATTATTGTAAAACAACCATAAAATCAAAAAACCGCAGAGCCTGCGGCCGCCAACTGGGCAACCGCAAGACAAGCAGAACGGAGCGCCAAAAACCGTCAGTCAGCCGTTTTTTGCGCGGTGAGAACGGCTTCGGCGATAGCGCATGCGCTGGTGACATGATCGAGAGCGGCTTTGTAAGCGGCGTCCCCGTCACCTTTCCGGATCGCATCGACGATCTTTTTCATCTGCGCCGGACCTTCGGTATCGCGGCTTTTCGTCTTAATCGTCATGGAGCGAAGATGGTTGATCCGCACCGTCAGCAAATTAACGACGCCCCAGGCGACATGCCGGTCGATCTTGCTGAACAGCGTATGATAAAAAGACGAGGTATGCGCGAGAACACCGGGCATATCCTTGGCAACGTAACTTTCGCGAATATGCTCGAGTGAAGCCTCAAGCGCCTCGACAATGGCGGGATCGCGACGCTCCGCACAAAGGCGCGCCGCCATTCCCTCCAGCGCACCGCGGATTTCGTAAATCTGCTTGGCCTCGGCGAGATCGAGCAGCGCAACCATCGGCCCCTTGTTCGGCAAATTCGCCACCAGCCCCTCGGACTCCAGATGCCGCAGGACTTCGCGCACGATGGTGCGGGAAACGCCCAGCTGGGCGCAGAGATCGCGCTCTACGAGGCGATCTCCCGGACGGAAGTAACCGTTCACGATGGCGTCGCGCACCTTGTCGAGCGCAAGCTCCCTCAGCGTCTTGGTCGGACGCTCAACGCGAATGGCAGTTCCCTGCAAAGCACCGGTCATGGTATCACCTCGTTTGGCACATCCCGCTTCCGCCCGCCGGGCGTGAAAACAGGTTCTGGCTCTTTATATTATGGCGTACCAACTTATTTAGCCGCGCACCATGTTTATGGCAACAGCGCGCGACCCGCTTGTCGCAATGCCGCGTCACCCCATCCGTTCCGATGCATAGCTGCCCGGGCTTGGCGGGAAGACCACGGTGCGGTTACCGTTGATGAAAGTACGGTGGTGGATATGGGCGTGGATGGCGCGTGCCAGAACCTGCGCCTCGACATCCCGGCCGAGCGAAACATAATCCTCCGCGCTCTGGGCATGGGTAATACGCACAATATCCTGCTCGATAATCGGACCTTCATCGAGATCGGCGGTGACATAGTGGGCCGTCGCACCGATCAGCTTCACGCCGCGCTGATAGGCCTGCTTGTAAGGGTTGGCGCCCTTGAAGGACGGCAGGAAAGAATGGTGGATGTTGATGATCTTCCCCGACATCGTCTCGCACATCCGGTCGGAAAGCACCTGCATATAACGCGCAAGCACGATCAGCTCGGTTCCGGTGCTTTCGGCAATATCCATGATCCGGGCTTCAGCCTGTGGCTTGTTTTCCTTCGTCACTGGAATGTGGTGGAAGGGAATATCATGATTGACCACCACTTTCTGGTAATCGAAATGGTTGGAGACGACGCCAACAATATCGATCGGCAAGGCCCCGATGCGCCAACGGTAAAGCAGATCGTTCAGGCAATGGCCGAAGCGCGACACCATCAGCAGGACCTTCATCCGCTCGGACTGGTCATGAAGCGCCACTTCCATGCCGAATTTCTGCGAGATCGGCATCAGTCCAGCCATCAAGTCGTCACGCTTTGCTCCCTCTTCGGAAATGAAGCCCACGCGCATGAAGAAACGGCCCGTACCGAGATCATCAAACTGCGAACTATCGACGATGTTGCAGCCTTTTTCAGCGAGAAAGCCTGAAAGGGCAGCGACGATACCTCGGGTGGACTTGCAGGTTACGGTCAGGACGAAGTTCGTCATCCGGCACTCTCTCTGTCATCGATATTGGAAAAACCCCGCGCTGTCTGATGAGCGCGGGGAAAAGCCGCGAGGGCGGCGGGGAAACCCGAACTCAAACGTCGAGCGTTGTCTGGTGCTCCCAGGCAGTGAATTGCGCGCAATAAGCGTTCCACTCGCCCTGCTTGAGCTTGAGATAGGCCTTTGAGAACTCCATGCCCAATGCCTGCTGCAGTTCCTCGTCCTTCTCGTATTCGCGCAGCGCATCGAGAAGATTGAGCGGCAGTTTCGGCGCATTCGTCACGGTATGACCTTCGCGATACATGTCTATATCGTGATGCGGACCGGGATCGGCCTGTGAGCGGACACCCGACAGACCGGCCGCAATGATGATGGCCTGGAGCAGATAGGGGTTCACGGCGCCATCCGGCAGACGCAGTTCGAAACGCCCCGGCCCTGGCACGCGAACCATGTGGGTGCGGTTGTTCCCGGTCCAGGTCACCGTGTTCGGCGCCCAGGTCGCGCCCGAGATGGTCCGCGGCGCGTTGATGCGCTTGTAGGAATTAACCGTCGGATTGGTGACGGCCGCAAGAGCGGAGGCATGTTTCATGATGCCGCCCAGAAACGTCTTGCCCTTTGCGGAGAGCCCGAAAGGCATTGCCTTGTCGGCAAAAGCGTTGACCTTGCCGTCCAGATCCCAGACCGAAATATGAGCGTGGCAGCCGTTGCCGGTCAGACCCTTGAAAGGCTTCGGCATGAATGTCGCGCGCAGCCCGTGCTTTTCGGCAACCGACTTGACCATGAACTTGAAGAAGGAATGTTTATCCGCCGTCTGGAGCGCATCGTCATATTCCCAGTTCATCTCGAACTGGCCGTTCGCGTCCTCATGGTCGTTCTGGTAGGGTTTCCAGCCCAACTCCAACATGTAGTCGCATATTTCCGCGATCACATCGTAACGACGCATCACTGCCTGCTGGTCGTAGCAGGGCTTTTCCGCCGTGTCGTACTCATCGGAGATTTTCGCGCCGTCCGGCGAAATGAGGAAAAATTCCGGTTCCACGCCGGTTTTGACCCGCAGCCCTTGCCCGGCCGCTTCCGCGATGAGCTTTTTCAAAACGACGCGCGGCGCCTGTTCCACAGGCTGGTCTTCCATGACGCAATCGGCAGCAACCCAGGCCACATCCTTTTTCCAGGGAAGCTGGATGACCGAGGAGGCGTCCGGCACTGCGAAGAGATCGGGATGGGCGGGCGTCAGATCGAACCATGTGGCGAAACCGGCAAATCCGGCGCCGCCCTTCTGCATATCGGCAATCGCTTCTGCAGGAACCAGCTTGGCGCGCTGGCCACCAAAGAGATCGGTATAACTGATCATGAAATATTTGATGCCTTTTTCGGCAGCAAACTTGGAGAGGTCCAGTGTCACGTCATTCCCCTTTTTTTGAATATCAGACACTTCATCGAAAAAGACGGCCACATCCTCCCAAATGCGCCCGTCCATTGTGTTTTTTAAAAGCTGCCTTTACCCGGGAACCAGTTTGTTCCCGCCAGCGGAACCTGCGCCATTGCCGCAGCCTCCATGGTTAGAGCCACCAGATCTTCCGGCTCCAGATTGTGGAGATGGTTTTTGCCGCAGGCGCGTGCGATGGTCTGGGCTTCGAGCGTCATGACCTTCAGATAGTTGGCGAGGCGGCGACCGGCGGCGATTGGATCAAGACGTGCGGCAAGTTCCGGGTCCTGCGTGGTGATGCCTGCGGGGTCTTTGCCCTCGTGCCAGTCATCATAAGCGCCGGCCGTGGTGCCTAGCTTCTGGTATTCATCTTCCCATTTCGGGTCGTTATCGCCCAGCGCCACCAGCGCCGCCGTTCCGATGGCAACCGCATCGGCACCAAGCGCCAGAGCCTTGGCGACATCCGCACCCGAGCGAATGCCACCGGACACGACCAATTGCACCTTGCGATGCATGCCGAGATCCTGAAGCGCCTGTACTGCGGGGCGAATACAGGCAAGCGTGGGCATGCCGACATTTTCGATGAAGACGTCCTGCGTGGCCGCCGTGCCGCCCTGCATGCCATCAAGCACCACCACATCGGCACCGGCCTTCACGGCAAGTGCGGTGTCGTAATAGGGGCGCGCACCACCAACCTTGATGTAGATCGGTTTTTCCCAATCGGTGATTTCGCGCAGTTCAAGGATCTTGATTTCCAGATCGTCCGGGCCGGTCCAATCAGGATGACGGCAGGCGGAACGTTGGTCGATGCCCTTCGGCAAATTGCGCATATTGGCGACGCGATCGGAAATCTTCTGGCCAAGCAGCATGCCGCCGCCGCCCGGTTTCGCGCCTTGGCCGACGACCACCTCGATGGCGTCCGCACGGCGCAAATCCTTGGGGTTCATGCCATAACGCGACGGCAGATACTGATAGACCAGCGTCTGGCTGTGGCCGCGTTCCTCATCCGTCATGCCGCCATCGCCCGTCGTGGTGGACGTGCCGGCAATGGTCGCGCCACGGCCGAGCGCTTCCTTGGCGTTGCCGGAAAGCGCGCCGAAGCTCATGCCGGCAATGGTGATCGGCGTTTTCAGCGTGATCGGCTTCTTGGCAAAGCGCGTGCCAAGGGTGACGGTCGTATCGCACTTCTCGCGATAACCTTCGAGCGGATAACGCGAGATGGACGCGCCGAGAAACAGCAGGTCGTCGAAATGCGGCACCTTGCGCTTCGTGCCTGCGCCGCGAATATCATAGATGCCGGTCGCAGCCGCACGGCGGATTTCCGCCAGCGTATGATCATCGAAAGTCGCGGACTTGCGCGGTGGGGTGAAGGGGTTGTGATAGCTCATCGGAAAATCCCTCGCCTCAATACGCGTCGGCGTTGTCGATGTTGAAATTGTAGAGCGTGCGGGCCGAACCGTAGCGTTTGAACTCGCTTGGGCTGACATCGGAGACGCCGGCTTTTTCAAGAAGCTCGGCAAGCTTTTCCAGATGTTCGGGCCGCATTTCTTTCTCGATGCAGTCGGCACCCAGGCTCTTGACCGAGCCGCGCACGAAAAGCTTCGCTTCATAAAGGGAGTCACCCAACGCATCGCCCGCATCGCCGCAGACAACGAGGTGGCCGGACTGACCCATGAAGGCGGACATGTGGCCGATATTGCCCTTAACGACGATATCGATGCCCTTCATGGAAATGCCGCAGCGGGAAGCGGCATTGCCCTTGATGACCAGCAGCCCGCCGCGACCGGTGGCACCTGCGTATTGCGAAGCGTCGCCCTCGATGACGACGGTGCCCGACATCATGTTTTCGGCAACGCCCGGCCCGGCCGAGCCGTAAACGGTGACGGTGCCGCCATCATTCATGCCGGCGCAATAATAACCGACCGAGCCGCGAACATCGACGATGACGGGGCTGTCTATGCCAACAGCGACGGCATGGTGGCCGCGCGGATTGACAACTTCGAATTCGGTGTCGTTTGTGCCCGAGGAAAGCCCATGGAGCGCGCTGTTGAGTTCACGCAAAGGCGTGTGGGAGAGATCGAAAACTGGCATGGATATGACTTTCGCAATATGCGCGGATGACGGTTTCACGCGGCCTTTTCATGGTCCCAGAAATAGACGGTCGCCGGCTCCGGCTCCCAGACGCGGGCATTTTCGATGCCGGGCAGATTGACCAGCGCGCGGTATTCAGAGCCGAAAGCGACATATTGATCGGTCTCGGCCATCACCGCCGGCTTGCAGGCGATGGGATCGCGCACCACGCCGAAACCGGATTTGGTGCCGACGACGAAGGTAAAGAACCCGTCGAGATCATCGAGCGCGCCGGTCAGCGCTTCGCCCAGATCCTTGCCCTTGGCCATTTCAGCCGTGAGATACGCGGCGGCCACTTCCGAGTCGTTCTGGGTTTCGAAGGTCATGCCCTCGCGTACCAGTTCCCGACGCAGATTATTGTGGTTGGAGAGCGAACCGTTATGCACCAGGCACTGGTCGGCACCGGTGGAGAAGGGGTGTGCGCCAAGCGTCGTCACAGCTGATTCCGTTGCCATGCGGGTGTGGCCGATGCCATGGCTGCCCGCCATGGAGCGCACGCCAAAACGGGCGACGACATCTTTCGGCAGGCCGGTTTCCTTGTAGATTTCCACGCTGTCGCCGGAGCCCATCACCCGCACATTCGGGCGGATGGCAGCCAGGACCGAGCGAATTTCCGTGAGCTTTGCCGATGGAATATCCAGGACCGCGTGGGTGCTTTTCACCGCAACCGAAGCTTCAACACCATTTTCCTTCAGCGCTTCGGCAAGGCCCGAAAAATCGGCGACGGGATTGGCTGACTGGATGGTCACTTTTGCCCGGCCATCGGCAGCGCTTCCATAGATCGCGATGCCGGCGGAATCCGGTCCCCGATCCGTCATGGTCACGAGCATGTCCGAAAGCAGCTCACCCAGCTGCGGTTCAAGGCTTTTGTCCTTCAGGAATAGTCCAACAATGCCGCACATCGACAGGCACCTCCATTCGTTTCTGAATGAAGAGCTAGCATATGGAATTCCATCTCGTCAACTATCAGGAATATTTTTTTCTTCTAAGGCAACTTTTCAATCATTTGTCAGCCGCCTTTGCGGATAGGAAATGATCGACAGATAGCGAGCGGGAAGCTTCACCAGTTCCTCCGGGCCGTGCGGCGCATCAGCATCAAAAAACAGGCTGTCACCCGCCTGCATGGTGAAAAGCTGCTCGCCGTGGCGATAAACCACCTCTCCCTCCAGCATGTATAGGAACTCCATGCCCTCATGCTGGAAGGTCGGAAATACATCCGAGTCCGTCGTCAGCGTGATGAGATAGGGCTCGACGGTGACGCCGCTGGTGTTGTTGTCGATATGGCCAAGCAGGCTGTACTGATGGCCGGCGCGGGTGCCTCTACGCTCGATGTTCACCCCTTGGCCCGCCTTGACGAAGGTGGCGCTGCGCGGCTCCTCGAAGCCACGGAAGAACGCCGTGATCGGCACGCCGAGCGCCTTTGAAAGCGTCTGCAGCGTGGTAAGGGACGGCGAAATATTACCGTTTTCGATCTTTGAGAGCATTCCCACCGATACGCCGGTGGCCGATGCGAGATCGGTGACCGTGATGCCCAGCTTCTTGCGATAGGCACGCACCTCATGGCCGATCGCCATTTCGAGATTATTGACCCTCGGCTCGCGAACCGCATGCGGGTCCTGCGACAAAAGCGCAGGCTCGGTCTTTGTGCTGTCCTTTGCCATGGGGTCCTCCGGCATAACGTGTTTTCCCTTCTTTAAAGGAAAACTATTTTAATTCAGAGGAAATTTTTACATCGCAGCAGCGGTAAAGCCTGCGGAAGGTCAGTACGTCACCCTGCCATCGGAGAGATCAGAGACGGCACCAGTATAGACGCATTTCAGTGGACTACGGACACGCGCTGTCCATAGTAGTCTTACGCAGATATTGAAGCTCACGCCTAAGACGCCGCCAAGCGGTGCCAAGAATTACCCGGCACCGCTGGATTTCGAAAGGCCCCTCGACCAGTCAATGGCAAGAACCGTTCCTGCGGAGTTCAGGCTTCGACCAGCTCGCGAACATCATCAACGAGAAAATGCACGATCACATAGCGCGTCGTGTATTTCTGACCGCTATCGGACACGCTCTCGACGCTGCCGCCGTCTGAGGGATGCCATTTCTGATAGTGAGGATTGTTGGCGATCAGCGTAATCGCCTTGCCCGAAAACCTGCCGGTCAGCCGATAGCGAGCCTCTGCAAGATGCCAAATCTTCTCAAAATCCTGCTGGCTGATGCGGGCTTTCAAAGCCTTCTTGGATATCGTTTCTTCGGGCGAACTGTCGTCGTGTGCCCCCGATGGAATATGCAGGTCAACCTCTTCCGCGCCGTCCAGCAGAAAGGCAAATTCGTCTGGCCACATCCGTCTCACGTATCGCTCCTCCCAAAGCTTATCGTCCTACAACACAATTATGATAGCGCCTCTGCCGTAAGAGGCAATGGCGGATATGAACGAGCAATTGCCGGCATCCCAATTTTTCGGGATCGTCACCATGTCGGCCTCCAACAGGTGCTGAAGATCGCGAGTGGGACGCAACGAAATGGAAGCCAACGGCTATCTCAACCAGTCTGCCTCCGCTGGCGCAAAGCGGCACCGGCTTCGCTAGCGGACTGCAGCATCAAAGCGACCAACGAATGAATCAGGCTATCTCGGAAAAATCTTACGGCTCAGCGTAAATTATGGCGGAGAGGGTGGGATTCGAACCCACGATACCCTTGCAGGTATGCCGCATTTCGAGTGCGGTGCATTCGACCACTCTGCCACCTCTCCGCATGCGCGAACGCTTGCGTTGCGCGCTCC